>Ga0207877_10014_pt1 | contig 655801 bp, 533 predicted proteins | sample LinPmetageLP29_FD_184046 | JGI IMG/M metagenome (GOLD analysis project Ga0207877, IMG submission 184046) | Marine viral communities from the Pacific Ocean - LP-29 (SPAdes) | ecosystem: Environmental > Aquatic > Marine > Oceanic | place: Pacific Ocean | collected 2009-08-23
CGCCTTGATCCAGACTGGTCATGAATAGGACCAGAGACACGGAAGGGTCGGAGTGCGTGATATGCCGACCCGAAGGATGCCTCAACCCTGAGGCATCAGTATGGCTCAACATGCCATATGTCAACACTCCCTACCTTCTATTCTACCCTAACCTACCTATCTATCTCCCTCCTACTATTCTTCTTCTATTTCTATTATTTCTTCCGTTTCTCTTATATCCCATTTTCGCAACTTACCCTATCTTCTACCGGTCTTTGCAATATTCAGACTTAGGCAATCTTTTACTCGGTGAGTCAAGTGCCTTAACATCTATGCCTTGGTATCTGCTCTAATCTCTAGTCTGAAGCCGCCATGGAGGACAACGATAAAGACTTTGTGGAGTTTCGGCATCAAGACTCTGCCGAAACAAGAAATCACAACACACATACGAACATATGGCTGTAGAGTCTAAGAACCAAGAAGCGCGACTACTTCATCGGTTAGGCTTGTCTTGTGGGCCCGACAGATGAATTATTCGGTACTTTCCGCGTCGATACCCAGAACCCGGGAATTACATGGACTTTGGCATTCTTCCACGATTACGAGGAGCCATTCATTGAGTTCGAAGCCGAGATTCGATCTGCCAAAGAAGACGGTGAGTTCGACAGTCATTGGCCTTCTGAAGAAGCATCATTCAGAATCTTTCGTGAACATATCGAAGGCTTCGAGATTAAGGAAGTGATCACGGGCAACAGCAGTGACAAGGTATGATCAAAGGCATCTTTCTTTTTTTTTTTTTTTTGTTATTGACACTGATCTTTATGATGTAGGCTCGTGGTCCTCTTCGTTCTGTCTATGACCGAATGACAGATTCCAATGACCAAGAACCACTCGTCGCCCCGGCCAGCCTGGTTGAAAATCGACCCGCTGAACAAAAATACATCCAGGATGGCAAGATGTGGTGTTTCTTGGTCAAACTTACACCACACAACAAAGTGGAACGCGAAGGCCCTGGCATGTTTCGTGAACGTGACTACCGTGGACTTACCGACGAGGTGAACAAGATCCGCGATCATTTACGGGAAACTGAGACCCTTTGTATGTTTGTCCGGACCAAGAGACTTAAAAGTGGCTTCGAGGATATGGTCGCTGGTCTCGGAAACCAAGCGGATCATCCGTATGGACCTTTCTTCGGTGAGCATCCCACAAAGCCGTTTCTCCAAGTCGGTCAAATCAATCCCTGCCCGCCTAAGGCCAAATCCCAGGCGAGTATGGCATTCCACAGCATCGCCGAATATGTCGTCAAGGCTGGTTACGGGACGGTTCTGGAGAATGCGCTGGAGCAGCAATGCACTGGTGTTGGAAAGGCCATTCAGTGCAACTTGGTTACAGTACTACCTCCTGAAGTCACTACCGAGAGCGTTCCAAATGAACTGTTGGGCTTCCTGACTATACTAGAAGGATATTCTATTCCACAACCCGGTGAAACTTTCCCCCTTTTGTTTTCCAAGTTTCACGCCGCCAATCGTGAGGCTTCATGGTGTGATGATTCCCAAAAAGGCTCCTCGATTCCCCAGCCTGCTAAAGTTGTTGGTCCTTCCGAGGCCGCCCCTGCTACCGACGACTGGGGAAGCAGCACTACCACCGACGACGTCCCTGTGGAGGATGCTGACCCCCACGGAGGGCTTACCTACATTGAGGAACAGCTCCAGGCTCTCGATGATGTTGAAGCCGATGCATATCCATGGGAGCGTGGTTGGCGATGTACAGTGTTGACACCCGCGCCATTTGCACCGGACAGCACGGTGACGATCCATATGCGCCGTGGTTTTGACAAGGAGACCAGCAGGGCCTCGAAGAAAGACTTTCCCTGTTGATTGGCTATGAATGGATGATCCCAAACGGTGTGCTGTCTGGCTTGGTTGACTTCGTCGATTATCTTGGCTCTCTGTTCTTCGCTCGTATTTTCATTAGTCAGAGTGCGTCTTCTGGGGTGTTTTCTTGTTGTGACAGGAACATCGATCCATCTAGGGGACCATCACCCTATGGACCGCTGATGGATTCAAGGTCTGAATCCGATCACTGTTCGTTTTAGTGAATCCAGTAACATGATCCCGTAGGAAAGTGAGGTAATTTCGCTCCCGGATGTTCATCAGCGATTCCTAGACTTAGCCAAGCGTTGCTATAGTGTCGCCTAGGTCTTTACGGAGTTATGCGTTGGCTACGTCGAGCTCCTTGACCTTATCCTTCGGTTATGTTAGGGTCTCGAAGAGAGATCTTCCCTATTGATTGGCCATGATTAGATGATTCTAAATAGTGTTCCGACCTACAATATATAGGGATTCTAGGGGAAGGATTAGGGGAAGGATTAAATTTCTACTCTCTACTTCCTATAGATACGAAAATTAGAGCATAAGTTAATGATATCTACTTCTCTATCTCTTACTCTTACTTTTGCCCTTACTTTATCTTTATTTTGCTCTTACTTTACCTTTACTTTGCTCTTACTTTACCTTTACCTTGCCCTTACTTTACTCTTTATCTTATTTATTCCCCTGTATCCTTCTATCTTTGATAGTTTGATCAAAAATTAGTGACACTTTAATTTGCTTTATACTATTTTCTACTCTTCTTTTTGATTGATACCTTATGCTTTTAGCTACAATCCTTCTAAATCCATAAATCCTCTACTCTTTAGTCAACATAATATGGTCGCCTATTCCTACCGATTATATATACAAGAAAGAAAGAGTGACTCCTCCGTAAACCAACTTTAAGACCTTTCTTATTATCACCATCCTCTCTTCATATTCCTACCCAGGGATTTTCCCTTTTACCTATAGAGATCTTTGACTTCGAGCTTAAACAACCTACTTTGACACGATTCCCAAGAAAATCAGAGCTAGGCCGCTTCAAACTAGCAATCCTAGGGCCGCAACCCCTTAGGTCAGTACGTCTTATCTTTACATATGACTTAACTGACTCATCCTTGGCATAGCAGTAGTACCTTGAATTCATTGTCTCGGGCATCTATAGTCTAGACCCCGAAAAGCTTCAACGACTTGGTGAGTCCTGGATACTAAACTTAAGGTAACCATAGCTAATAGAACTTATAAACTAGGCTACGTTGAGCATTCGGCTATTCTCAAGGTGTTGAATACTGTTGGGTACACTTATCTTTCTGGCAAAATCGTGCTTAGGGAGGCAAAGCTAGAGAACACATTCGAAAAGGTCGTTAAGCTGCTAGAGAGTGATGAGTTCGACAAGGCGTAGAGGCTTACGGATGGACTCTCTCCGAGCGACTTCGCCTACTCATGCAATGAGTAAGGACGTGGATGACATGGCCTCAATTCCCGATCTTGTGTGTTCCGCTGCTTGTATATTAGCTTCGAACAAAGGAAGCAACTCACAGGGCGACGATTGGTTCGACGTTTGGAAACAGAACCAAGAGAGCAAAGACGTCCAGACCGAGATTGACCACATTCATAAAGAGCGACAGGGAGCGACCACTGCTGATGGCACCTCGGCTAGTCACTGAATTTGCTATACCCTTCTGGTTCCAGCTGTGGTAGGTCATCCAGCAATACTAACTAGCGTATGCCTGCTTACATCATGTCGAAATGGGCTCTGGGAATTGTGGCCGGTCTCTTCATTGAATTCTCCTTTTACTAGGCCAAAAAATCGCTTCAGGGAATACAGGCAATCGTTTACTCTGTTTTCATGCTTTGCACCTTTTCACCTCTCTGGTTCAACAGGTTCGTCGCTGTCCATGGGCTACACTAACCTGCTTATCTAGGTTCTATCAAGGCTAATGGCTCTCACGGGCATGGAAAATTCAAATCCACTAATCGACAACAAACCCGCCTCCAAGTATAATCGCCGGCTCATCGATACTGTGGTGCTCATAGCTATACATGGTCAGCTCGGACCTTGGAAAGAACTTGCAAGATGGCAGTCCAAATGAAGCGATACCCACGACTCACCTTAATGTGCCCACACCACCAGCTTCCAGAATCAAGGTCGTCTCCGTCAATGGCTTGCCCGTCCAGCGCATCGCAAATGCCCGCAGGATATGCCCGTGTGCAACGACGAGCACATCGCCCGGAGTATCGGAGTTCTCAAAGTTCTGGCGGTGGTGTTTCTCCCTGATATCAGCGATCACCGCATCAAGGCGACGGACGATATCGTCGGGGGATCTATGGGTTGTTAGCAATCGTACATAGTTAACAATAACAACCGAATCCGTATCTCCGAATCCAGTATCATAAGAATGCACTCACTCTCCTCCAGGACACCCATCCGTCCAAATATTCCACGGCGGAAGACCCTTCCTCGCCCTATCCTCTTTGATTTGTTTCGAGGTCAATCCCTCGTAATCCCCATAATCCCACTCTCGCACCGCCTCCGTCACCTCCACCTCCGCCTCTGTGCGAATAGGCTCATCCTCTTCCGGCTTGCGTGCCTCATTCCATGGCAGACGCTCCCGACACCCGATTTCAAGTAGCTCGAGAGTTCGCTGCGCGCGCGTACGCGGTGACACATACCTACGGCATTGGCATTAGCATTATTGAATAGGACATCCAGCCTACCAAGGTAGGTGGAGGGAGAGTCTAGAAAATAGCATGTCTTACACGTGTGCCAGGTTCTTCGGCACAATTAGCCTATCGTTTCCCACTAGTGCCTTGCCTGTTGCTTTGATGCGTTTCTCGCCGTTTGCCGTGAGTGGGAGGTCGCTGATGCCTGTGTGGCGCCCGTTCAGGGACCATTCGGTCTCACCGTGGCGGATGATGAAGCAACGGGGTGCTGGTGCCATTGTCTATAGGAGTGGTTGTAGGGTGTGGTGTGGTGTGGTGGTGTGGTGTGGTGAGGTTTGTAGTCTGGTGTCACTGGTGAGGGATTTCCTGGTTACGTCATGCGTCCTGATAAGCTGCTTGGGTTGAAACTTCCAAGGTTGATGTCTAGTTGCGTCTCGGTATGTACGACAACCCGTGTTTCTAGAACCAGTGCATTTGGTGGAGGGTACCATGTTCTAGACGAGGTTGGAAAATGTCGGCCACGTTGGAAATATGTTTCGGTTTCATCATGAGGCTGAGGTCCATGGTTATCTTGGATCTGAAACATTCGTAATCAAAAATACGAGAGGATTAAGGAGACGAATCAATTTCCCGTTCCTGTAGAAGTTGCTCCAGTACCTTGGTAGCATCTCTATACAACTGTTCAATGCATACCCATAGGTACCTGGCTATGTACTTGCTGCTTGGGAATGTTAGAGGGGTATCGAGGGGCACAGGAGGGGTAGGTATTGGAGGGGGAGGGGTCGTTTGATCTACCGCGCTATCACATATCCTATTCACATCTACGCTGGATGAAGCTGCGATTTGCAGAGCTAAGGGAATGCCGGAGGATAGACATCCGACTTATGAAATGCCTCGAAATTACCACCCCGTTCGGTGTAAACAACCCATAATAATGGAAAAAAAGGTTCCAAACTAGGGCTTGAAAGTTGCCCGAAAACGTCCGATTATCAACTTTTCTCCTCCGTTTCTCGGGAGTATGTCGTCATTATGCGCCGGAGTGGACCCCTCGGAACCAATAAACTGCGAGATATGAGAAATTCGATGCCGTTGGCGATGTCTTTGAGATCTGCTTTTATGAGTTGATCTGACCGTGTTGCGCTCGGCTTATCCGTAGTCGCGAACCCGTTACTCTAATTCGCGGGTTCTCTGCGCTTCTCTTTCCCATGCAGGTTTTAACTGGGCAAGTCGTAGTTACGTGCCCGCCACAGTCGTCGACATCCCACCGGTGGGCTATACAGTGGATCTCAACCCACCGTTATCCACAACGCAGGTGTCCGCAAGCGGCAACTCGCGGCCTATGACGACGTTGGAGATGAAATCAAGCTGTTGGTCTACGAAGTTTGAGGTTATCGCAGATGAGTAGTTAACGGTCCAGGATATAGCTGTTTTCCTAGCTAAGACAGGATGGTAAAAGTGGAAGGTTGCCCGAGTGGCTCAGGGTTATTTTCACACCTATATCTAGGAATCTAACAGTGTCTCGGGAGACTGCCTGATGTCTCTTTAGTAATGACTACGTCATTTTACGTTCTCCATTCTTGCACTAGATAATGGCTGTGGTCGTATAGGAGCCCTGCAGAATTATGGGTCGGGCAGCCGGGGATCCACTGACCGGCTCGCTTTCACTAGGAGAACCGATTCACGGTTCATATTTAAAGTCAAGTTGCATCCTGCTCCGTCATAGATTCGTCAATTCCCTTTTTCAAGTGACTCGGTAACCTAAGAGACTGCGTTTCTAGGTCGAAGTTCACTCTCTTGTTACTCCTTTTTTTTTTATCTTCTTCCTTTCTATACCCCCATTGAATCTTTACTCCCGATCTTCATCTTCATCATGCCTCGCTTTGAAGATGCTGACTTCGGCGTCGAAGCTGCCCCTCGGGATCCTCGTCCCAGTGATGCCCAGGGTGCTCTGTCGCCGCACGGCCGTCCTAGCGTCCAGCCCATCCCCGATGAGAACGGAGGTACCATTGAGATTCCGGCTTCGCGCAGCTCTATCAGTGGCACCTCTGCTATGATGCACCACTTGAGTCTCCAGCCTTCCATGCGGGACCGTCGTGGCTCGCGTAACTCCTTTGGCACATCTCTTCCCATTCCCCGGTCTCCACGCCTGTCGCGCGCGTCTCGTGGGGAGAGACCCAGTGTCCTTCGTCGGGATATTCTCGCTGGACAGCTTCAATCCTTGCAGGAGGACAAGGTCGCCAAGGTGAAGAACATGGCTTTCGCCTTCGACATTGACGGTGTGCTGGCACACGGCAATAAGGCCATTGAGGAGGCCAAGATTGCTCTCCGCATTCTTAACGGTGACAACGAGCTTGGTATGGTTTCCCGATCTGCACCAATAAACAATCACCAATCCATGAAATGGCTTGCTAATGTGTACACAGGCATCCAATTCCCCTACATCCTTTTGACCAACGGTGGTGGTAAGACCGAGGAGGCTCGCTGTGCGCAGCTCACCGAGGTTTTGGGCCACCCCATCTCCACCGACCAATTCATTCAGTCCCACACCCCCATGCAGGCTCTTGCCGAGTACTACGATAACGTGCTGGTCCTCGGTGGTGAGGGCTTCAAGATCCGTGACGTGGCCGAGCAGTACGGTTTCAAGAACGTGATCCACCCCAAGGACATTGTGGCCTGGGACCCTACCATCTCTCCCTGCGCTGTTTTCACCGAGGAGGACAAGAAGTTGGCTCGCCCCCGCGACTTTTCCAACTTCAAGTTTGATGCCATCCTCTACTTCGCCGAGTCCTACGATCAGATGACCGACTACCAGCTCATCTCCGATCTGCTGAACTCGGACAACGGCCAGCTCCTCACCCGCGCCAAGAAGGGCCAGGACCACATCCCCATCTACTTCTCCCAAGGCGATCTTCTCTGCCCTACCGAGCACAAGGGCCCGCCACGTCTCCACCTCGGCGCTATCCGTCTCGCCGTCGAAGCCCACTACAAGGCCGTTTCCGGAAGGGATCTCGAGCGTACCCTGTACGGTAAGCCCGAGCGTGCCACCTACGTCTACGCCGACGAGGTCCTCGCCGCCTGGATGGAGGAGCTGTACGGCGAGAAGCGTCTGCCCAAGAACATCTACATGGTCGGTGACAACCCCGCCTCCGACATCATCGGTGGAAACATGTACGGCTGGAACACCTGTCTTGTCCGCACCGGTGTTTTCCAGGGCGGTGAGAACGACGAGCTCAACCCCGCCAACTTTGGTGTCTTCCCCAACGTTCTTGAAGCCGTCAAGGCTGCTCTTGCTAAGGAACTCGGCCCCGAATTCAAGCTCAAGTGGGATCCTAAGAACGCCAACACCGGCGGCTCTGCCATTGAGTAAACGGGTTCCCTTTTTGCATCCGGAGAAGAAAAAGATACAATCCAACGCTTGCATACAAACCATCTTTGTTCCACTTCGCCATCAAGCGGATTGAAGTATCAGGCGCCTGGAGAAGGATTTTTCAGATCATCCTTTCTGGGGCAGTCCATCACAGCATGGACTTGATCCGTGCTCTTAAGGATACACCGCGATGAAAGATGTGCTGGATGTGGTGACGTGCAGATGAATGTTTTGAACGACTTCCTCTTTTCTTTTCTTTTTCCCCTTTTCTTTTCACGCTAGCTAGAGTTTCAGACTTGATGACTTACGAGCCAAGTCGTATCACATTTGATCATATGAAATTGACGAGAAGGGCATCTTCTGCGTTATTTACTTAGATTTTTCATTTCCTCTACGTAAATGGTAGATGTAATCGTAATTCATCATATTGATACTATCCCCGATTCATGTGATAGTTAACTGCAGACCTATGCGTGCATCGTGGACAACAATACATCGAATACCTGAATAACCTCCTCCTGCTCCTCCTTCGATAACTGCATTCTGCTCGCATGAGCATATCCATCTCGAAGCCGAGCACTGACAATATCCTTCGGAGTCTTAGTCCTGAATGCAGCCTCTATGCTCTTTGAAATCCCATGGAACGGATAAGCCGTTAAACCGATAGCAGCTGCGAGGTCATTAGTATTCCTCCGAATTCATACCCCGGGTTTATTACGGGTACTCACCAGAAGGCATCTTAGTAGCCAACCCCATCGTCCCCCTAGCAAAACCCTTAACAGCACCAGCCGCACCCTCTTCCATGGCCCCTTTAAACGGCGACGTGAAAAAACCCGCTACACCACCAGTCATCCCGCCAACAAAGTTCTTACCACCAACCTTCACCCCGGATTTCCAGTCATGCACCGTCCCATAGTCCTTTGGCTTTTCTCCGTATAATTGAGGTGCTCTTCGAAAGCCCTCTGCTGCCGCGTGTGGGATATCAACCACCACGCCTTTGAGATAATTGCCGTAGAATTTCCCAACGCCGGTTAATGTCCCTCCGACCATGTTTCCAGCAGTGTCGAATGGATTCTGGCGCTGGCCTGTGCGGGCCTTGTTTTGGGCACTCTCGGTGCGAGCGCGTTTGAACTCTTTGTATGGATTGTAGAGCATCTCCCCGGTGGATTTGGCCATTTTCGTTCCGGTGGAACCGGCGGCGGATAGGACGCCTGTTAAGGGGTCCCAGCGACGGTTCTCAATGATGATTGGGTTGATTGGGTAACTTTTTTTCCAAGGTTAGTATAGATACCATGGGAATGGGAGTGCGGCGTACCATTCAATGTGCCTGGCGTCTATTTTGTCGTGTTCAATTAAGATATTCACAGCCGTTTTGGACAGGATTAGACGCTGCTTTCCTACGTCGTATGCCCATACTGCAGCCTGGTCGGGCATGATACTGCATCGCATGCGGTCTAGAGGTAAGTTGCGATGGAATGAGTCCACGGCTGCTGCTACGCCGGACTCGGCTTGCATTTTGAGAGCGATTTCACGTGCGGCCTCGGCTGCGTCCTGCGTGAGGCAAAATTGAATTGCGGAGGCTAGGATATCGGGATCCAGTTCGGCATGTGGGATTGGGGAGGGGCCGGCGCCGGCTCGGGCGACCATGTTGCCCCAGAAAGGTTGACTATGGAATTGATTAGCATCGCGGGTAGAAAGCAGAGGGCTAGACTAGAAAGCAGAGGGCTAGACATACTCGCCGAAGAACGGTACGATGGTGGTCGGCCGTCCGTTCTGTAGACCACAGGCTGTGGTTCCAGCTCCCCCGTGATGCACCACAGCCGCGACGTGCTGGAAGAGCCAGTCATGTGGACAGTCGCCAATGTAGAAGATGTTTTCATCCGACGTACCAACCAGCTCGCTCCAGCCCTTTGAGACAATTGCACGTACACCAGCCCTTGATACTGCCGCAAGCACTGTTTCTATTAGTTTTTGAGGGTTGTCGACAACGATACTGCCAAAGCCGATGTACACAGGAGGTGGTCCTGCTTGCAGAAACTCCGCCAGTTCTGCAGGCGGGGTGTATGAAGAGGGCTCCCCGAAGAAGAATCCACAAACGTCTATGGAGAATCAGCTCTTCCGGCCTCGATGAAATCGTTCTGCATACATACCGATATGAGATGGCCAGTCTCGCGGCTTTGGAACCAGTGCAGGAGACCAGCAGTAGGTAAAAGGGATTTCCAAGGCTTCAGCCAGACTGGGCCCCTCCGTTCCTGGAACGGTTGCTAGATCGATTGAGGCCCGGAATCGATTGATCACGTCTCCCAATCTGCCTATGGTGAGCCGTCTTTCCCATCTCTTGACGAGAATCACACTTACCCTTGCCAGGTCAGCCATTCCACCACACCATATGTTACCCAATTCGCCGTCCTAGGGTTCATGTCGGTAGAATTCATATTGGCCAAGGGATGCGGAAATGCCTTGGTACTACTCCAGGGCATAGTAAACATCAGATGGACGGGTATGCCTAGAGCCTGTGCACAGTGAATATGAGCAAAGCTAGGCGGATTGGCAATGATGGCATCTGCAACGAATGGCTCCTGCGTGTCAGGATCGTCTTCGATGCATGATTTCCAGCAGCCATCCAGCATCTCTGCTACCATGACTTGTTTCTGCTTAATTTCTCCATCGCGCAATGTTTCAATCTGCGGAATCAGCCCTGGGTTCTTGACCATGTAAGCCATGAGCTTGGCGGGATCTCCACCAATGGGGAAGAATTCCAGGTACGAGTCCTTCACGAACTTCTCGAAGACTCCGTGGGTGGCGATGCGGACTCGATGGCCATGGCTTTGTAGGGCGTTCCCCAGCGCGATGAAAGGCTGTACATCTCCGCGGCTGCCCACAATTTGAATGACTATGTTTAATTTCACATCGCAGTAGATCCCCTGTGAAGGTTGAGCGCTATAATCAGGCTGAGGGGGGTGGTCTTCTGGCAGTTCGTTGGCGATCTGAGCGATTGATTTGGCGAGTTTTGATTCAAGGTTGACATCAATACGGCCATCAACTGTAGAACAGTTAGTTCTGTCACTACACGCCGACTCATTGGTAACGTACAATGGACGTTGCCTGATTCCGCGGTCAGGTGGGGGTCAACATATTGGGAATAAGGTGGGGGTGATTCCCCGTCGGATTTTGCACGGCTTCCCATCGCTGTTGACGAGAGCCCTCGTGCAAAGGGCGAAAAAGGGGATATTCTGGGAGAAATACGATTCAAATAAATGACGTAGGGAGGTGTACAAGTCAGTAATCGGCGTGGAGTTGAATCTCGTATCTTGGAACGCGACCGTGATACCCAAACAGGCAGGGATCTTTGATTTTTCTTGATTGTGAGAAGAGATGATCAAAAGATATAGGATGTTAAAGGATAACTCTGATTCTCTGATTCTCTGATTCTTTTTTCTGTTTCACGTCGTCCTACGTCTTCCCCAGCCCCTCAAAGTGGGCCGTGCATAGTCGATCCTCCGTGGCTGTGCGAGGTGGAGTTGCCAACTTGACTTGATCATGTCAACATTCCTTTAGGTTGTCGACCCCCTTTGCAATTCACAATGGAGGGCGAAATTGGGAAGGGCTTCAATCACTCCATATCCAGTCTGTCCCTACGGGTCGGTCTTGAACCCGACGACACAAGGCGCAGGCTGTTGCTGATTTACATTCATGGATTCATGGGTTCGGAAGCTAGCTTTCATGACCTTCCGGCCCATATTCACGATCTTCTAACGAGCCTATTGAGCGAGTCACACGTCATTTACACTCGCATCTATCCTCGATACAAGTCTTACGGCGAATTTGGGATCCAAACAGCGGTGGACCAATTTAGCGCCTGGTACGTGGGTCACGTAACTCCAGTGCCATCAAAACTAACGTAGATACCTGTAGGCTAGCACCGCATGAAGCTGATGACCTGGATGTCATCCTGCTGGGGCATAGTCTCGGTGGGATTCTGGCCGCAGACGTTGCGCTTTTGCAACAGAATAACCAGCCAAAACATCGAATCCTGGGGCTTATCAACTTCGACGTTCCCTTTTTAGGATTACATCCTCGTGTCATTCCAACTGGGGTCCTTAGCTCCATGCCAAGGAAGGATGTAACAGCTGAAGACGAGCTGGCTGGAGAGCAGCAATCTCTGGGCATGGACCCGGCCTATAAGCCTCTCGCGCGTAATCCCAACTTTGACCCGCCATTCAGGAATGATCACCGCCTGGTTCAGCGTGGCTTCTTCAAGGGTCTCATGCATTTCGTCAATAAGAATACGGACAGCCTCTCAAAATCAATATACGACCGTGTCGCGTCATCTTTTAAATTTGCAGGCTGTGTCAACAATTACTCAGAGCTTCGTCGGCGGTATCGACGCCTGATTGAGTTGGAAAATGCAGAGCACAGCCCCGGGAGAGTACGATTTATCAATTATTACACTGCAAGCACTGGTCGCATATCACAGAAGACCAAGAAGCCTGAAAAGGTACCCGAGGATGTCGATCAGACTGAGAATCCAGCATCCCCACTGCAAAAAGGCCCAGAGACGCCAAGTATTTCAGAAGAAGATGGGGTATCCAGATCAGTGGGCAACTTAGCACTCGATGGACAAGACTTGGAGACTTCAGAATCTTCAAGCGTCTGTAAAGAAGCCAAGACCAGCACCACGACAAACACAACACCCGAAGAGCAAAGCACAAAGTCCACTACTGTTGATCTTCGTCCCCAGGCACAAGCAGCACGGCCACCACCACTACCACCGCGAGCACCACACGCTTCAAGGCAAGACTTGCAAGATTCAGCAACTGAAGAGCCTAGGTCCGAAAAGGACCAGTCATCCTTGGATCTCACAAGTACCCTCTCACCTACCTCCCTCCACCAGGATAGTCAAAGCCTTTCGGGAAGCGTGTCCCTTACAACCTCGGATTCTGGTCTCAGCTCGGATACATCCCCACAGAAACTCCGCAAGTTCATTCTTTTGCCCTCACATCATTGGAAGCAGAACGACAATACTCACTGGACGCCGGTAGTGATGGAGGACATGGATGAAGTGGTAGCACATCAATCCATGTTTATACCTCATGGTGCAAACTACGATTTCCTCGTTGGAGATACCGTGACTCTAATTGAGCAATGGGTCCAAAGTGATCTGAGCAGACGGTTGATGCAGGAAAGCCTTGACTGAGATATGACAGAACCACAGTGATTTAATCCTAGCTCTTAATTTCCTCACATATCCCGTAAATTATCCACTAAAACATCAAGGTCGACGAAAATAGACCCCAAGGACCCCGAGATCACACGAAATACATCAAGGTGACCAACAATTCACCTTGAAACCCAGGGCCTTCTTTGACCCCCCAACTGGATTACAATTGCTTGCATTACTGGAGAAGATAATCGCAATATTCTTCCCGTGCGAACAAGCTTGATCCTTGTACATCGTCACTGTACAGTCTTTATCAATGGTCTTCACGCTGTATCCCCTTGCTCCTCCGCTGGGTACGTCCCTGTGGCATCCACTGGATCCATTTCCCTTGAAGTTACCTGGGGGACCGCTGCAGCGCTTGTTTTTGTACAGATTGAATTCCCAATGGCCCCTGTCAGTGGAAGACGGAGTCGGCGAGGGACGCGAGGTTGTCGAGGTTACATGGCTCGATATAGAGGTTCCAGATACCAGTCCCGGGAGGGCTAGTATGGCTAACACTGTGGCGTCGAGTCCTGCTTGGATCTTCATGATGAAATGGGTTCCTTGGAGGCTCCTATGAAGTCAGTACAGTGAAACATAGGGATTCATTAAGTCCAGTGTCATCCTCACCGAATTGCAGTTTGAGGAAGTCGATTGAAGAGGGTCAGAGGCGATATCGATATGGTGTTGACAGGAAGAAGAAAATATCTACCTTGGTATGAGGATCTGGGTTATTATATTACCAGTGGTTTTGAAGTTGCGTAGTTGTGACTGTCGTATAGTTCTCTTACCACGGTCCACGATGTTCCCCGAGTGGAAGACCAATTGGGCAACACAAAGCAGCCGGGCTTTCCGAGTAGAGCCACTGTTTACCTGCTTCCCGAATTAGTTTCGCCATTCTATCATGTCGAGCTATAGCGCAGATGCTTTTCGTACTTCCTTTTAGCATAGACAATCACGTGACCGAACGGGAATCGCACAATGAGAGTACAGCGATCAAATATCAACAAAATGAGGAGTGAGACAGAGGCCAGCAATTGAAGCATGACAGTCAGGCGGAGCTAGTGTCTTGATCTGAGACCTCTGCCTTTGACATCCATCGCCGCATTTGCAATGTCCAATATCAACACCTGGCCTCACCATGCCTCGTGTTAACTCCTCCGCATGTCAGTTCATCATGCCGAATCGGAAGAACAGTCGCGATCTCACCAAGCTGTCGGGGAAGCACCTCGTGGAAACAATGGAGCCATCTTCATTGAAAATGGACTCGGAGGGCTGGCTCACCTCGCGAGACCTTCATGAGGATGGACTTGACCTGTCGCCTCTGGCCGTGTATGACGCATCAATTTACCTCATGGCCAACCCAAATATTACATCAAGCCATCTATTTCGTGCAGATATCCTACATGACAGTCAGGGTCTTCTAGAGACCGTACAGAAGAGTCAAAACACGCTTGGCGGATCCAACAGCAATGACTCATTGGATCAAGCACCAGCTAGACCCGCAATCAGGGTCGAGGGATTCGAATTGATCAGGACTATGGCGCGGAGATTGATACCTCGAAATCAAAACCTGGACAAGGCGTTGGAACAGACCTGCCACTTATATGCATCCCCAGGCGCTCTTCCTGGAATGACAGATGTCAATGAAGCATGCCAGCAGAGCGATACCCATCGTCTGCTGAGCATATATATCCCGCATGTCTCAATACAAGAGGAAATGCCCTTCTACCATCCACTGGTCAAGGGCCTTGCATATTTGTACGATTTTACACTCCGTCCTGGAACAGGCTCAGGCACGATGTCGATACACTTCTTACCCTTTACAACTAACATACCGAACCGGCTGGAACGCACTCTCCATATTCTCCTGAACTTTAATATCCGTCTTTCGCAATACTCGAAGAGAGATAACCTCGAGAAAGGAACTAGAGAGGCCCACCGATTATCCAAGGATAACGTGGTTCCACGCCACGTGGCCCAAGACACATATGCCCGTCTCAAGATGCTATACGCCAAAGATCTGTGTGACAGATGGGTTGAAAAAACCGAACCTAACAAGCATGTCTTCGAAGACCTGGGCATCGCTGCCTTTCTCATCGAGCTATGGCGAATCATGTATGGCATAACCCCTCCCAAAGAGAACACAACCACCCAAGAAAAAGCATCAGGATTTTCAGGCTTCGTGGACGTGGCATGCGGGAACGGTGTCCTTGTCTACGTGCTTCTCATGGAAGGTTACTCAGGCTACGGCTTCGATGCCCGCCGACGCAAAACATGGAGCATCTTCCCGACGTCTGTGCAGGAGCGATTATCGGAAAGCATCTATATCCCAAAAACCTTTGCTCATGTACTCGAGCCAGTGGATATCGGCGTGAAAACCCACACCGGGGACTTCCCACGAGGAACTTTCATAGTCTCCAACCACGCGGATGAGCTTACAGTCTGGACTCCGCTTATGGCCGCTCTCGCCTGTCCAGAGGCACCGTTGCCGTTTCTCTCCATCCCCTGCTGCTCCCATTCTCTCTCCGGATCTCGGTATCGGTTTCCTCCACCTAAGAAAAGCAAAGGCCAGTCGGCACCCGAGGTGAGACCTGTCGAGCAGAACCAACATCCTGCATCGGGAGACTTGAGGGCTTTGCGAGCCGCGAAGGAAAAAGAGAAGACCAAAGACGGAGTGGTTAATTCCATGTACGGTTCCCTGACTGCAAAGACTATGAGCATCGCGGAAGAAATCGGGTACGAGGTTGAAAAGACACAACTGCGCATACCAAGCACGCGGAATTTCGGCGTGATAGGGACTCGACAGTTCTCCCAATGGAGAAGAGAGTCGACTGATGGCCTGGTTGGTGAGCCAGGTGAAATGAGCATGGAGCTAGTCGAAAGGATTAACAGCATCGTCGAGCGAGAGTGCGCCTTGGAAGGCGGTATTCAAGCTTCTGCACAGATATGGATCGAGCGCGCTCAGGGCTTGCACAAGGGCCAGGGAATGGGGAACCAGGCACACGGTTGATGAACAGATACCCGATAGAAGAATACACATCGTTCTGTGGACTGTAGTTGCAAAGGAGTAATTACGAATCCAACTTTGGTGTTATAACTATTGTTTCCGAAAATCGATGTCACCACTACTCTCTTCGATTATTTCCCGAACCATAATGCCAAGGTTCACTTGTCTGTACCTGAATAGTTAAGACAGCCTCTTCAAGGCCTCTTGACCTTTCTCATCCAAGTCCGGGTACAGTCTTAGATTACACAGATCCTTTCAAAATGCCTTAGCATCTTTATAAGCCTCGTTATGCACGCCCAATCGCTCCTGTAACAGCTTCTTCCATTCGACATCCATAACAGTGAATCCAAAAGAGGCCGAGACATATTCATACCAAATAGGAAAATAAGCAGCATACTCCCAGTCGAGTATACCAACAACCTTCCCATCTCGAACCATAATATTGTCTAAATCAAGATCGCAATGGGTAAGAACATAAGGCTCGCAGTTCGGCATGCGTTTCTCCAAGTTCTCCAAGACTTGCGAAGGGAGATGACCAAGGTTAACGCTAAGAGCATCCCAGAGTTCCTTGTCCGAGTGAAACGGCCCATGGGGCTCAAGATCAAAAAATAATAAGCCCGGGTAGCATGGGCTTTGATCGATGCATTGGATAGAGGTTGATGTGATAGATCGAAGTTGCTTACGTACTTGAACGACTTGATCCGCGATGGCTATTTTTTGGGTGTCTGACAATAAAGGCCATGCCTCCTCGAGTGTTTGGCCATGTATACGTTCGTTTAGAACAAAGTATCGTCCGTCGCGATCGACCCAGTCACGAATAACTTTTGGAATAGGGATGTCGGTGGAAACCAGGTAGTTGAGTGTTTTGACTTCGATTTTTGCTTTTGGGCCCTCGTTTGGATGCACCGTAGAAGAGTTTGAGGTAGCTGGTATAATCGCACTGTTTTTGTTTGTCGTAGACCTCGCCAGGACCCGCGGGTCTACCTAAACGGGTACCCTATTACCTATTTCTTGGCGGGTAATAGGTAGGGTTTCCCTACCCGCGTATAGGTAGCGGGTAGCTAGGTAATACCCATAGATAGGTTTTAGGTACCCGTAGGTAGTCAAACAATACAAATAGGTAGAACCCTATAACTTACATATTTTATGTAGTTTCGAGCTATAATTCTTAGTATTTCGCTTATATCTATAACTATATATTTTGGTATAAAGTTTATAATAGATAGATATAAAAAAGAAAGAACTAATTTAAATTAATAGCTAATACTTAATAAATTAATTATTATCCCGCCTTACTCGCTTCCGATTTCTACCCGAAATTCGATGTTAAGTCTCTAGAAGGGGATTTATAGCTTTATCGTTAGATAATAAAGCTTTATAAGAAGGGCCTTAGGTAGTATACTATTCTTACGTAGCCTCTATGTCCTCCTCTTTATTGTTACTAATAGGATTAATATCCTATAGTAACTATAGATTTTTCTCTTTACTTTCTATTTTCTCTTTACTTTCTATCTTAATTTCTCCGCTTATTAGGTACTCCTTTTTAAGAGTAAGATTTTTATCTTCGACTATAAATCATGTTATAAACCTATATATTATAAGCTTCTAGATTGTTTCGGACCTTAGTAAGCCTCGACGGTAGTAATAGACGTCCCGAGTAGAGTTAAAGAGATATTTAACGCTAGTACCTATAGTAGGAATTAAGAGAATATTACGTACGAGGCTTACGAGTATAGGAAATTTACGTTAATAGTCCTTCTAGAACGCCTAAATAGTTATTTCGCTAGTAGTACCTAAATATATATTAATAAAGTATATAAAAGGCTAGGGTAGTACTAACTAGAGTTAAGATACCTTATAAGCTCGTCCTACTTAGCTAGGCTTACTTACTAAGAGTTAGACTATCTAAGTATCTACTTAAGATTAAACTCTAAAACCCACGGGTACCCAAAAGCTACCCACGGGTAGACGGGTATGGGTAATAGGTAGGACTTACCTACCCGTCCCACGGAGCTGGAGCCAAAATCCCTACCCGTGGTACTCCCATGGCGAGGTCTAGTCAGTGGTAAATACACTTGATACATGAAGTTAGACACTTACCACTTCAAATTGTATATATGAAATATATTTATAATGCAATACTTCATGTAGATCGAAAAAGCCTTCTCACAAAGCTCGCCGCTGCAAGAATAATCTCCTCCTGTTCTTTCTTCCACCCCAGAAGCACCCCAACAGCATACACATCATGCGGCGTATCTGGCACCTCCAAATGCTCAATCACGTTCCCCGGTATCGCGCGATACCGCTCCACAGCACCCTTGACACTATCACAAAGCACCTCGGCGCCTCCTGCCTGCACGAATAGCGCCACAGACGTCGCAAACGGATACAGCGCCGGTGACAGATATGGATCATCGAGTCGCACAATTTCCGGCGGCGCAATAGCTGTTGCTCCCCATGCCATCAGCGGCGCGTCGACATAGTCCGTTTTGCAATTTTTGTTTCGTAGAATGGCGGATTTGTCGCCTTCTAGACAGTACTCGAGCGATGGCGAGAACATAAGGCATGCCCGGGGCAGTGGGAGGCTGGCAAGATCAAAACCTGCTTCGACATCTGCGTTCTGCGGCGGGGCGAGCGTGTTGAATAGTCCTAAGTAGCGCACGAGAGCCAGTGCAGCGGTGGCACCAGAAGAATCGCCGGCAAGAACGATGCGGCGCGGGGAGATGCCGAGGTCTTTGACGAGATATAAGTACGCCGTAATTGCATCTTGCATGGGTGCTGGGTAGCCGGTCAGGCTTTTCTTGTCCCCTACAAGCCGATATTGAGGCCAGAATGAGCGTGTACCGGGACCCAGTGCTTCATTGGTCATTTCAGCAACATCCCCGGAATCTTCTGGCCGTCCTGTGAGCCACAGGAAAGATCCAGAATGGAAAGACAAAACGACCACACTGTTATCATCATCGTTGTCGCAGCCGTCTGACTGCTTTTTTGCCGATGGTGGTACGTCCGGATACCAAGTCCCTCCAATAACTTCCGGTTTAACATTCTTGTTGCTGGCAAATGGTCCACGGTATGCACTCGCCGCAGCCGGGTCGACAGTCACCCATTTATCACCCGTGTCCCCGGCTTCCAGTGTCAGCGATTGGACGAAGCCGACTTCTCTGATGATGATAAAGGCGGCTTTGATGAGCTGTGTCCGAAGAGCTTGGGTGTAGGTCCACTGGGTGTTTGGGCGTAGAGGAATGAAGATGTAGAGGAGGCCATAAAATATGATTAACAGGATGATACGAGGTATTGCAAGGATGCACCAAATGGCGCAGCCTGGCTGTCTAGTGCGCCAATCATTAGGGACTGCGTTCGGATCCGCATATTCAAGCATTTTTGCTGGCCCACATTAAGTCGTGTATTGTAGGTGCATTTATATGGCTGATGGAAGAGAGTCTGGCGGACGATACCAACTCAATATTTATATGAGTATATCAAAGCGCAATTGATCGCCATGTCGGGACGACAGCCGAGTGCGGCTGACTCGGATACAGTTATTTGATCTCTGCCTATACGAGCCCCTTCAGCCACTGGGACCATGTTAACGCGCCCCACCAGAAGCTCGCAATGGGTTCCCAAAGCGACCTAGCTTTGTTGCATCTAGGAGCTCACTTGCGCCACCGGAAGAGCTAGTATGTATGGCGGTGGGGGCCACGTAGGTACTAACTAATGGTTGAACAACCGCAGCCAATTCCCGCACGGACGGCTTAGATGACCGGTAATGGCACCAACAGACGGAAATACAAATGCAGTGTATACGGGAAGCCTGACCGTAGGGCTTATAGATGTCCGGATAGGGTTTAAATTGAATATAGAGCCGTTGGAGTCAATTAAATACTTCATGAGTGTAGGATTAAGTGGATCGGGTGGCGGGGAAGTACTGATCGATTGTACGTGTTTCCGACTGTACCCTCGTTCGAGGATCCATTACGAAAGATGGCGGGACGACCCGCGACGCGAACCCCTGAACCCCCCGACCGCGACGAACACGAAGATTCACCACCACGATTGTCGAGGCCGAGGCGCACCACCAGACCACCTAACAAATTTGCTCGAGAGCAAGAGAAAGATACGGAGCAGAGGAGAACACGCTCCCAACTAAGGGAGAAGAATCAAGATAAGCCAGAAGTCCAACGTGACCAAGGTAAATTGGGACGACTCCTCGATAGAGGGCGAGGACCTTCGCGGCTCCACACTTATGAAAGAACTCGTGAAACTTAGGAAGGAGATCATACGGCGAGGCGAATTACACAAGGAAGAGCTCCAGAGAGTCAAAGAAAAGTTTAGTGTTGCCCTCGCTAAAGTTCGATACGAGCTGCAAACTCTGGCAGGTAGACCCCCGACGTCGCGATCCTATTTCGAGTCGTACCCTTAGAATAGCTACGATAAGATCCTCCGCGAGATTGAATCCTTGCGTAATGCAATTAGAATAGCGTACCGCGGTAAAGCTAAACACTAGCTAGTTAAGAAAGTAGCGGAAGCTAAGACCGGCGTAGGAGCCGTAGTAGCCCTTAGCGAAGAAAATAAAACTACCGTTGCTAAGATCGTATCGCTCGGTAGAAAGTAGGGCGCGAAGGCTCGACTAAATAGATTCTAAGATTCTTTGCTATATTAAAAGATTTCGTAGGAATATAGGATACTAGAGCCGTTGTTGCTAATCGAATTAGCGACCGCTCCTTAAGACGGCTCACTAACTTTTTGACCTCCTAGTAAATTCGGTATAACTTCTACTACGGCGCGCGTTTAGTATATACTAGTATAATACGTCTAATATCTCGATCTAGGTATTTTACGATAATATTATATAGAATTAGCTACTCTATACTTCGAGATACTATAGAACTAAACTCTCTACGACTAAATTTTTTTTTAGTACAAGATACTCTACCGCGTAATCTAACTAGTCCTTAAATACTCTTTCTAAGTATAGTAATAATTTAGGGGATACGTTCCTAGCTACGTAAGACTACAGGTATAGGTATACTATTAGGGAGTAATACTACGATCCTAATAGAAAATACCCTAAATATTTAGTCGAGATTTATATACGTAGGGTATCTTAACTAATAAATATAAAGATATAAACGCTAATTAACCGAGTAGCTATCTACGTAATAAATAGGTTAGTCTTAGGCTATCTAATAAGAGGAAAGAACGGACTTAGCTATAATGATAAGCTTTAAGGCGCCTAGATGTATATCTACTTAAATATTTTAGGAAACGAAATAGTTTTGCAATAAAGTAGGAAGTAGTCCTTTACGAGGAATAAGTATTCTTTTATAGAGGGCTATACGAGTTATACTAATATAATAGATAGCGTAGGCAAAGAGTAAGTAAAAGGTAAGTAAAAGGTAAGTCAAAAAAGAGTAGAGAAAAATTAGATAGAAATATGGATAGGCTATATTTATTAGGATTCTTGCCTAAGCTATCAAAATTCCCCCTTAAACTTTGCTCTTAATAGCCTGCCGTACCTAACCCCTGACACCGCTTCCACCACTTGAACGGGCCCCTGTAATAACCCAGATAGACGCACCTGCTTTTTCCCTGCTCCAAAACCCGGCCGTCCTAGCCGTCTCACAAGATCCAGAGTGATCAAACGCTGTACATGTCTGGCGGTACTATGTTGACGGCGGTTGGATCCGGATGTACAGCGGACCGTCGAGTGGCGACGACCAGGTCGTCTTGCCCTTGATGGCAGATCCATGCATGCGAATTGAATTTCACGCTGACTGACGTACTGGGTGGCGGGTACGGGTGGCACTGCATCACACTGTAGAATTCCTAGGATGTGTATGATCTCTGGGCTGGCGGGATGAGGAACTCGACGGCGGGTGCGATTATGCAGAGCAGTAGATGCTAGGCCGATTAGAAGCATAAGATGTCTACGTGTAGAAGCCGCTCCGACGACGAAGGCGTTCATGGGGCTCGAAGATTGGCAGTCAAGGCTAGTAGGACTGTAAAGCATATGTGCGAACGCACGGGGTTGCCGTGCTTCGACCGGGGGAGATCAAGTTAAAATGATGAGCTGTGAATTAATGTACAAGTGGATATAATATGAGGTTTGTGCCTGTGAGAAGAATGCTCATATGCCACCCATCTTGCGCAATATTCGTAAGCGCATCGAACATGAGGTGGAGGCATATACAGTACATCCCGAAACTGGTGCAACCGCCTACACTCTTTGAGTGATTATTTAGCCCTATTGCCAAGATACACTAGACCATATTAGGAATAGAACCGGAATATTAATATTCCTATACCAGTCTCGATACCGTGATTTACTTTTATTAAAATACGGTGCCTCGTCTCGTAACTATATTGGCGATCTAAGGGAACTAGAATTTTCCATAGAAATACAAACAAGTCAAACACTAGAGCCTAGGAGTCCCTCGAGAATCTAGCGATATATTACTTCCCTTCCGCTCCTATGTCTAAGTAACGGTCTAAGGGGCTTACTCGGCACCCGACCTACAAATAGTGACTTGTATTACTTGCTTACTGTACCTATAGACTACTTATGAACCCGCTTATTATAATACTTAGCCTGTTAGCTATAGTCCTCTCTTCTTGACGCCCTAGAATATACTTCGTGGAAGCTAATATACAACTATATTAATACTCCTTAGTAACATCTTCTGCCTTAGGGGGATGACTTATAGGAGTACTCCTTTCAACGATGATAATAATAATACTTACCGATCTTAGCTACCGATCTATAGGAATAGACTCCCTCGTATGCCCCTATCCCTAGTTATCTAGACCGCGAATAGACGCTATTAGTACTCTACCCTTCGCCCGATCCCGAGGATATAGTTAGTGAATATTTACCTTCCTTGTATCAACATCCGTCCGACTAGCAGAGTTTTGATACTATGGTTAAACGTATAGATAGAAGTATATAGGATAAACAATCTCTAGACGGTATCTACTACTAGATCGAGTGGAGGGTTAAATTAAACAATCGAGTTATGGTTAAGGATACAAAGCAAGACCTAATTTAACCGCCTAGATCCTACTAGGAATAGATAAAAGAGGACGCTTGTAATATTCTACGACGGAAGATAGCCCGTAGCCGACGGGTAAGACTAGATAATACTGATATAGTGTTATCGGTAAACTCGTAACGGAATATTGACAAACACTTTGAAGGTACTAGTGTTGATTGGACAGTAGTAGAGGAATAGCTACTAGCGTAGGCATATCTATTCCGTCGTGGCAAGAAGATCCGGCTTTAGATATCTATCAACTACATAGAGGATAGTAGACCTCTTCCTTCTAGAACTAACAAGAGAGGAAAGTCATCGGTGACTACACGGATGCTCGCCGAAAGAGACGCTTAGATAGATGCCGAGTAGGCCTCTAGCTAGCAATTAGTGTAGCGGGATGTCTATCGTGTTATGCAATGTCCCGGGCCTCTATGTCGCCATGAAGGACAATATTGCTAGCAAGATCCGGAGGGGAAGAGACACTATAGGATAAGGACGCATTATTTAAAGGCCCTCGTTAAATACGTGGAGCAAGGAGGAGTCCTCGAGACCTATGATAACGTCCCTAATAGTGTTCGCGAGTAGCTCTATGCTAAGGAGAACTAGCGACTTGACAAAAAGAAGAAAACTGCGGATAAGTCCACAATTGATCCAACGTGTCATCCAATCAACATTCATTTTCTCCTAGCAGGATCACCCCAACCATTAATGCCTACCCTATCTGCTACTAAAGCAACGCCGGCTAAGGCTAGCAGTGCTGAACCAATCGTGGTTCACGGGCTGCTAGATGTAGCTATAGAAGAATATACAGACTGGCAGCGAGCACGGGTGAGCAACGAGGCTTTCAGGGACAATATCATCAAAGCACGCGATGTGACACTTGAAAATTGCCTCGATCTTACGCAGGTTTCTGAGGATCAGGACCCAGCTTTCTTCGTCAAGCATGGTGTGAAAGTAGGTGCGGCCCGGCGGTTTGTACGCGATATTGGCCTTTGGCTGAAGCAACGGGGAGAAGGCACTTGATCTAGACATGATAGAGATGGCTAGCGAATAGAGAACCGCCCACACCGGCATACTGATTTCATCTCTGTATATTCAAAACCACCGTGGTGTGGTGAAGACACCACCTCATCACGGTGTGAATCCCAAAGGCCACAAGACCATGTGATTGTGGTTACTTATGTGGCCATGCTGATGAGCCCGCCCATGGAATGATTAGATAAGGGGCAGCGGAGTTTGTAATATCATTGATCATGGTGACCGCTTTCTGTATTCGACAGTCGAGGACCTACACGTGACCTGTAAGGCCGGGGACTCGGCGGTGACTAGGATTATCTTGCTGCCCGACAACGATTGAATGCAGCACAAGACGAAGTACTTTTCCAACAGCATTCAACGATCATATGAGCCCGTGATGGCTTTCCTCAAGTTCAGGCTGGAGAATACTAGTGAACGCTCCGCCCCAATCCCAATAGCTGCTGCTGTGTCCCAACCGTCCTCAAGGCGGCAAAACGGCGATGTGCAGCACGATTCACCTAGGAGATTTCGCGGCCAAGCATCTTCTGTTGAGAGACTACCTATTACGCCTTCAGGAAGTCATGCAGGGAAAATTTGCGAACATGATCTGAGCGCTCCTAGAGTTGATCTTACGGCTCGTTGTAGCAGAAGGTTGGGAATCCATCAGCCAGATGAGATCATGAACTCAAAGCACGTCTGACCTAAAAACAGACAATGGCGTCAATTACGGCGCGGATCCGCCTGTATTGGGTGCAAAATTTCCAAAACTCGGTGCGAAAAGTCTCCTACTACAGCCAAGGATAAATGCCGCCGGTGCCTGCGGCAGAATAAGGAGTGTATTGGGTATTATTCAGCCCGACCGTCTCCTGTCGAGCATTCGGGGAAAGGCTCTGACGGTCCGTCTGAAGAAGGGGCTATTGGCATTGATTCCAACTCGGAGACGGACCCATCTACGGCCTTTTCGGTGGGATTCACCGAAACCAATCTACGTGAGTCTGTAAAGCTTGTCGTCCTTTTGTCCTGAGAAACACAGCTGATTGATTGTGTCAGCTTCTAGTCCATCATCTCGCATTTGGGCCAAGCAGCTTGACAATAAGATTGACTCTATTCTTACTCCCGAGACAGCTGAACAAGTATTTCTTCAGTATGTAACAAAATTCGCTCCGAAATGCCCCATTGTCGTGTTTCCGCCCGGGACAACGCCTGTGCATGTGCGAAATGCCAAGCCTTTGCTGTTTATATCCATACTTAGCGTTGCCTGTGCTGGATACTGCCCGTTTGCTAAGCAGAGAGAATTGGCACTCGAAGTCAGAGGTTGTTTAGCAGATACTGCTATTGTTCGAGGTGAGAAATCGCTCGAACTTGTTCAAGCGCTCCAGGTCGTGTCGTTCTGGTATAGAGCACCTGATACCTACACACAAATGATTCAGAATCAGCTGGCTTCCATCTCCACAACTATGGCTATGGATCTTGGACTGGACAATCTCGAACTGGCTAGCAGAGCTCAAGACAAATGGAGTCGTGTGGAGGCGCAACGAGCCTGGCTAAGCTGCTTTCTTCTATCCGCAAGGTACGTAATTATGGCTCCACAGCTTCAGCCACTACTGGGTTTGACCGACTCCTAGTCTTTCTTTGATTTTGAGACGTCCCAATCCAACCCCCTGTTTCGCAAAGCTCGACGACTACATTTTCGACTTGCAACGAAACAATGCATCGCCTACAGATGCCTTCCTTTGCAAGCTTGTAACAACGGAGCTTCTTTGTCATATTATAGATCAAGAGCTATGCTTGAGCAATCCTGTCCAAGCGGTATCTGCGCCAAGTCCGAAGACAATGGCGATAATTCAAACCATTCAGACCCGAATCGACTGGCTAGCTCTCGGTCAGTTTCATCAGTTGGAAAGATGTATGTTTTTGGAAACCGAACACCTGATGACCTTAGGTATAGAGGGTTGACAAACTTCTATGGATTAGCTCTTTTTGAATTCGGCAGGCTTGCCAGCTCACTGTATATGCATGAGCTGGCTTTACACGTCAACAACAACATCGACGAGTTCAAGGCCCCCTTTTCTGCGAAGTCTTTGAAGACATGTAGCTTCGTTGATATGCAAGATTCTTCTAATCTGTCAATGATCCGCGCCATAATAATGGCGTCACAAGGACTGCTGGATATTTTCCTTGACTTCTCCATTTCCGAAATGCTTACTTTACCACCTCATATTTATGGTGGTCGCGTGATATACGCAGTCATACTACTGATGAAGATACACAAAGCAATCACGACATTCGAAAAAGGAGTTAGCGACTTTATTCATGCTGACAAGTTGCGCCTGGAAGCGTACCTTGAGCAGCTGGTCATCACTTCAAAGTGCCTCATAACGGAGGATGGACGCAGCGCTTTGAGTAGAGCATTCCTGATCATGCCTCAACTAATAGAGCAGTTCAAAAGGCCATCTAAAGCAGATGAAGATCCAACAATGGGCAGCATTCCAACCAAGACCGGCAACGGGCAATTGAACACTGCTTCTCCGATACCAACGGTGGCTCCCAGCGGCTCCTCTACTGCTATTCAGGCGCCAGAAAATAAGTCAATCCCAGGCAATTCTAGACCGCTTGATGGACCTGTGTGCCAATTGGATGAGCTTATCCAACCTGCTATAGCTCCGTACCATCCTGTCACGCACAGTGAGGATACTAGCTTTGGAATATCTGGACCTGCAGTGGCATCTGATACTTGGTTCTGGGAATTCTTTAACATTGACATGCTTAATTAGTTCATCGCCGGTCGGGATGTGACGGACTACTATTTTCGGGCGTGGTACTGCTGAGAGCAGAGATATTCTTGAATCCCTCCTCCAATCTATTGATATTGTTCTCCACGCTGGCTCTACTGCCTTCAATAGATTAATTCCCGACACCCCGACAGCTCAAAATTATTACTTTCACAAACTCTTCTGACCAATCATTTCCCCTACATTTAATCGACTTGTTCCGACTCCATTCCCTCGGGAGAACTTTTCACGGTGCGCCACTCCACACCCAAGGCACCAATGATGGATACACAGGCTAAGACCAAAGCAACCACAAATGTTTGGACGATGGCATCATTGTAGATCTCCAATACATGGGCTACCACATTGGCCTGGCCCGAAGTGGCTTGCCTAATTGTTTGCTGTAGATCAGTTGCTCCGGATTCAAGAACAATAGAAGGGTCCAATTCAGGAACCCGGGCAAGCATGCCAGAGACAATGTGATTGCTGAAAATATTCTGGCCCACAGAGACGAAGATAGCGCCCCCAAGAGATCGAGCAAAGACCACCAAAGATGTCCCGATGGAGACGTCCTCTTCGGGAAGGACTGTCTGAACGGCAATATTCGGTAGTTCGAGTCCAATACCAGCGCCCGCGCCAAAGACGATTTGAAATCCAAGCCTAGTATGGTTTAGCGAAGGAGCGCTGGATGGTATGCTTTGGCAGTCACGTACCACATCGACAGGGGAATATCCACTCTGAATAGCAGAAGTAGGCCCGCACCAATCGCCATTATCATCGACCCTGCAATCATGAATGGGGTATAGTATCCCATGACAGTGACGCTTAGTCCACTTGCAATGGCAAATACCACTGTATTCCTTGTCAGACGCTCCAGTCTTCCGGTTGATGCTGCATTCCACCAAAATTGAGTGAGGGGCCGGAAAGGGGGTGTACCTACCAACGCTCAACACCGTTGGCAAGTTATGAATGCCTGATTGGTCTGCAGAATCGTCTCTTATTGCCTGAAACCTGTTTCGTCCTCATGGTTAATAGAAGTTTACACCGGAAGTAGCGAGGATATTTCTGAGCTCACCAAATCGGCAAATAATAAATTAGCAAAACGAATGACGCACTCGCAAGGAAGATATAAAAGGTCGAAAACGCAACCGTGCGCTGCCGCAGAATACGAAGCGGCACCGTAGCATTGTCACCGCCTCGCCATTGCGCTACTGCCCAGGCGATAATGAGTACACCGAATACCGTTAACAATGCGATCTCGCGGCCATCGCTCCAAGGTTCTTGGCTCCCTCCCCACTGAAGTGCGATTAAGAGACAAATGATGCCTGCAACGAAGAAGATCGTTCCGACGGGATCAAACTGGCCTAACACCACAGACCAGCTTTCTTGCTTCAGCTGCTTTTCTGGTGGCTGCGAAGGCAAACAAAAAAGTATGAAGGGAATGGCTATGGCGCCTATTGGCAAATTAACTGGGGTTAAGTCAGCTTGTGCCGCGCCAATCACATCAAGAGGCAAGGGTATCATACTGTAGAAGCACCAACGCCACGAGACATGAGCTAGAATGATTTCTGACGTTAGCACCAATTATGATACGGAGTAAATGTGAAAAAAATGGAACTGACTTGTAAAAGCACCCCCTAGCAAGGGGCCCACCACGCTCGCTATACCCCATACAGCGCCAATGATTCCTGTAAACGCAGGCCTCTTCGCTAGGGGGACCGACTTGGCAATGATGATTAATGCGCCGGAGAAGATGCCCGCGCCTCCAATTCCGGCAATGGCTCGTCCGATTATGAGGGCGACGGAGTTAGGGCTCGCGCCACAGGTGGCAGAGCCGGCTTCGAAGATCAACACGGCACCAATAAAGGTCCATTTTAGGGATAGCAAGGTATAGAGCTTCCCGAAAAGAAGTTGGAAGCTGCAGGTCGTGAGGAGAAATGCACTGCCGTACCATCCAATATCTTCGACGCTGTGAAATTGGGACGTGATGGTCGGGATTGCGGTAGCAATGATAGTTTGGTCCTTTTAATGCATTCGTATTAGCTATCCTGTATGGCCTTCTCGAAGAGTTACAGAGGTGGAGTAAGTATGCAGCACAAACCAGAGCGACCAAGAAAACAGTCAAGCAGAGAGCCACAAAGATAAAGGTTACTTTGATGCCAGAGGGGTATTTTGGGGTCCCTGGGCCGAACGTTTCTCTCGTTCGTTCAACGTTCTTGTCGGAAGTGAGTTGTTGGCTGTTCTCGTGAGACCTCTGCACTCCTGGTCCTTCAAACGCATCATCATGCCCGCGCACCATATCGCAGCGGTGGTTTTTCAAATGCGTAAAGAGTGGGAACAAAATGTAGCTGGTAAAGAATGAAGTGAAAGAATGAACTTTTATTTTGGTTTATATGAGAAGATCCCGGTATTTATAGCCCTACGCAACATAAGACAATAGGTTATTTTGAATCTCCAATGCCTTCTCCGCCCGAAAAAGAGAGATGAGACTTTTCATTGGTTGGGAAATTGCCAATTTAGGCTTAGTTCTCCCCAGTGGAAATCATTATCATTGGATATGCGATTGCCCAATATGGTAATTCCCGAGACACATTCCGTCCTTCGAGTTCTCTCGCTAAACCGAGACGTGAAATAATCTATGTTACGACCCCTGCAGCCACCAACTATTTGAGGGGCCGCAACTTACTGATGGGCCACCGAGAGTCAACGAATCTAGAGGAAGCACGTGACCAGAAATGGGGAGCCATTTCCGGCTGCTTATTCACCGTCCCGACCTAGATGTGAGAGTCGGGAAGCACACCGCATTCCTATTGGCCTATCTACCCCTCTATATAGCTGACTACGTCAGGACGCTAAACCCGAAGGGGAAACGGAGAATCTTAACACTATACCCCATAAGAGTAAGACCATTACTTGGTACGTACTACCTCCGCGCACGCAACTCACCGAGACCAGTTAGCAACGCGTAACATGGCAAAGGAAGATATACCTACGATTGTAACTTCGCCAGTCTTGACATATCTTCTTACCGCCCGAATACATGAATCATTATGTATGCCAGGAAATTGCAATTACATACAGACAAATAAAAAGGGCTCACCAGAAGCAGAGGTACTATATTCACTAGGAAACTCATTTTGAGCTAGTCATCATTTTTAATCTAAACTATATTACGGATTCCCAAAGAGTCCACCGGGAACCCATTCTGGTGGTAAGTCAACCGGTAAAATTAATCTCGAATCTCGCTGTAGCTGTGCTACGCCTCCTCTACAGAGAGACCTGCATGACGGAAGTGTCCCTCTGCGCTATTCTCTCTTGCACCGACGACGTCAACACACCATTCGAGGAAGGCATCAAATCCTTGGTCAGGATATTCTTCGTAAGACTGCCAATTTCGCCGAATGAAGGCTTTCAACTCAGCAAAGAACTCCTCAATAGGATTCAAGTCTGGAGAATATGGAGGCAAATACGCCAGCTTTACCCTGGCTTCTGAACACATTTGTTCTATTCTGTCGGAGTGATGAAAGGATGCATTATCCATAACTAACATAGACTTCGGTTCGGGCCATTTCCCACAATGCTGCAGAAGCTGCTCAATAAAATCTTCAAAGACGGATGCATCGGTTGAGCCTTGAAACACTCGAGACAGAACGATACCATCTTGGGCATAGGCTGGCAGGATCTGATATCGCCGATCACGATGGAATTTAGACACTTGAACTGGCGCCATACCTAGTGGGGACTAACCCGTTCTCCTGAAGCCTATCCTTTTATCACATCCGGACTCATCCACATAGACAAGGTAGTAGGACTGGAAGTCTGAGATATAGTGGAGGTATTCGTCACGAAGGTCTAGGTTGCGCTCTCGGGCCTTGACACGGGCAGTCTTTTTTGACCAGCCTTTGGACGTGAGGGCGCGGCTGATGCTTGATTTCGTTGCTTGAAGAGCGAATTCGTCCCACAAAAAAATCGCCATCTCGTCGAGGTACAAGGTCGGTTTTTCGAGCAGGTAATCGCACAAAGCCTCGAGCATGACTAGAGTGATGCTACGGGGTCGTCCGCCTTTATTAGGCGGTGCTTTAACGCTGCCAAACATCCGGATATTAGAAGAGATTCTCAGGATTGTACTCCTGTTGCAGCCAGCAGCCTGTGCCATCTGCGATATAGATAGTTCCCCACTGTGGATCATGTCATAGATAAGCTCATGCTTTGAAGGGGCTAGGTTTGGCGCCATCTTGGTTCGACCACTCGTGATTGAAAGTTAAGGTACCTTTCCTTAGGAGGTTGCTTTGGAGGTGGGGTATCGAGGTGTCGGATGTATTGAACTTACAAGCACATACATCCTTGAGAGTACTATGTAATCTACGTAAGAAACAATACAAGTCCAACTGACAGGGGTGCTTCGGAAAAACTCCTAATATAGATTAGTGTCTCTTGGCGTTGGAGCTAGACAATTAATCGAAGAGTGTAGGTGGTCGCACCAGTTTCGGGACGTCCTGTAAGAAGTGTAGCTAATGTACACAGTTTTTAACGATATCCTCTCGACTCCGTGTGTACGAGTCTAGAATCCTAGAAATAACGCCGCGAAATCAAACATATCCGAGGTATCACCAGTGAAAATGCAGGAAGATCGAAAAATGACTCCTAGAAGGGAGCCTTGCCCGTAGTATCTGACGTGGCAGGTCCGTCCTGCGAAGTGCCATCTTTCGTTCCATTTGACTGTTTTTGTTCATTCTTCATAGCATTGTCAAAGGCTGCTGTAGCGGCATTGGCAGCCGAGAAACTGGCTCCGGGTGTGCGGGAAGCGGCATTGGCAGCGGTCGCGGCAGCGTTCTCGCGAAGACGTTTAATACGCTCGGATCGTGCTTCGCCTGGAAGACTGCCCCAGACCGGCTCGATGGAATCAGCGCGCCAATTTACGCGGTTACTACCCATTGAACCTCTAGGCGTCAGTGGTGTTGTTAGAGAGGCTCCTCCAACGCCAGACTCGCCCCACATGCGGACGCGCTGGAGCTTGCGTAGTTTGGCGAGTCCGTACATGCTGACAACTGCGGTGAGAGCGAAGCAGATGACCGAGACACCACCGAAGCCAAAGTCGGATTCTTCAATAAAGTTCTTCAAGTTCATTCCGTAAAGGGCAGAGAACAAGGTTCCGGCGGCTAGAGCGAGGGTTCCAATGCTAAACTTCAAGTCCAATAGCATGAGTGAGTTGCGGTTGGCGTCGAGAATTGCCTTGACCCTAGGTTGAGTTAGAACTGTTTCTCTTCTCCGTGTGGATGGAAGCTTACACTTCTTCCGTGTTGCGAATGCCGGTCACCAGGTTACCACTGGCCTGTACAATCTCGTCGCACACCTTATGGTATGACTCTAGGAGCATTTCAACTTCCTGGTGATCGTCCTCGTCCCGCTGCTTGCCAGTCGCCCTTTCCGTCAAGTACATGGAAGCAAGATCATCGTCTGCCTCAAGCAGGTCATCAATAGCATCTCGTACCAGGCGTGCTTTCTGCTCGAAAGTGCCAAGCTTCTTGGAGTAGATCAGGAGGTGCCGCAGCTTATCGCGATCGATGTCCTCTTCGAGGGCGCGGAGAACTCGAACGACGGGTTCTCTCACTCCGTTGAATTCCTCCTCTAGGCCAGTTGTGACACTAATGAGAACCGCTTCGAGTGCACGAAATTCATAAGGCAAGGCCTGTCCAGCATGTGCACCCTGTGGTTGTTTCTGACGTAGTTTCCCTTCCAGATCGTAAATGAACAGTGATTGCATGTACGAGTCCTGCGATCCATATGCATCAAAGACGAGCACTCGATCTGACTTTATCAAGACTCGGAGATGTAGCAGGTTGATCAAGATGGCGCTCGGTCTGACCAGGATATGAGGCAGGGTGGAAGAATCGATCTTGCGAAGGTCTCGGGGAAGCAGGCCATACTTTAAACCACACCCTTGGTCAGCAAAATTTTAAGACTCGTATTCGCGACTTCAGTACTAACCTTGGCAATCAGCTCGGATTTCCGAAACTCCCCGTTCAGAAGTGTGACGTCCCCATTCATGTCAAATTCAGTGCATCGTATCCGCAGCTCGTTCGAAGCTTTTGCCGTTAGCCCACGGCCGATGTTGAAGATACCCTCTCCCCCTTCATCAATCAACGTAGGCCCGATATTACGCGCTTTCTGGTATTCGGCTGTTTTGTTTCGTTTGAAGTCGAAGAGCCGTCGGAGAAGTGGTCGACGGTTCGTGGAAGCGTATCGGGCAAGAACAAGCTGCTCGGGAAGAAGAGACGACACTGCTGGCTTCGGTCTCGCGCCGGGGATGCCGACGAACCCGGCATCGGGCGTCGGGCAGGCCTCTGGCTTGCCAAAACGTGCCCAGCTGGAGGATCTGCGCGATGATCCTGTTGGGCCTTCATGAGATAGAGCCCGAGACTTGGGGTGAATGCATGCTGAAGAGCTGGTCACAAGTCCAGACTGTAAGCGCAGGAAGCGCAACAGTAAGGTAGACGGCACTGATGGCCTTAGGGGAGACAGCATGTCACTTCCGTGTCAACAGTCGCTGCAGGGAAACTAATCATCTCAGTCGCGGCTTTTTTCCCGCGCCTCGGAATAAGGTTAGTCCGCCAACGAAGTATACGCTCTGTTTACTAGGCATCAGGATTGGCTCTGACTGTTCACTCATTTCCTTCTGTCTTGGGATCCTTAATTTACATATCTATTCCAATGGAGAAGTGGGTAATACTTTACATAGCTGTAGGTTTGTGTACAATGACGGCGAAACCCTTTGCCCCTGTCATATTTCTGTGGATAGGACACCCCTTATCTCAAACTTGAAGCCACAGGGGATTAGAGAACATTCCGACTTGTCAAAATAGATAGTTTTCAAATAAGTATTTAATGTCCCTATCAGCGGCCGTATGCCCCTATTCCCGACAGAGCAGGATATGGCAAATGCACAAGACGCCCTAAAGCGATTCAGGAAGCAAAAGAAATAAGTGGAGTTTTGGATTTTAAAGACCTGTATATCTGTGACTTCGCGAACCAGAGGCCAAAGCCCTATCAAAACTCCAGAATCGTCTACCGATGTATATCTTCCCGTACTGGAAACGTCCAGAATCCTCAAATTTTCGGCAGCACAAGAGGAAATGAGTCAAAAATGTCCTCTTCATCGTCAAGTTCCCGCTTGGGGACACTGGCTTTGATGCCCTCCAAAAAGGCCAGCTTGGCCTGGGTCCAGGCTACGTATCCCTCATCACCTGGCAATATACGCAATAGCGTCTTGAACCAGTAGTCCTCCCATTGGTTTGCACCGGACCCCAGAGATGGTGGGGTAATTGAGTTGAGCCCCAAGCGCCGAGCAGCGATAAACGCATTGTACGGGGCGCTGATTTGCTACCGAAATATTAGAAAAAATCTTCTGAGAAGCACGGAGAAAGCTTACTGAGATTTTTCTGTTATTCCCAGTCAATTCATGGAATACTCGGTGAGCCTTCTCCATAGCGATGAAGGATTCGCAGAGCGCCTGCATATTGTTCATCACCGTCTCACGGACTACATTGGGCCATTCATCCTCATCCGCCCAGAACCCCCCGGCCCACTCCAAGAGAATGCCCAGATCCTTTGCGTCACCTAGGACGCCGGTTGCGGCCTAGAAATATCAGAGCCAAACCACTCATCTCACATTGAGAAACATACCAGACGACAGGTCGATTTAATGTCAGAACACTGCTGGCAGAGGGTGGATACCTCGGCATCCCAAGCACAGTCGATCCGCAGTCCCACGTCGGAGTCATTTTCATCCACTGCTACCTTCAAGCAGAAAATGCACCAGAGATGCTCGGCCCTGGTTGCGGGCCCGGTCTTTGGAACCATGCCGTAGGTGAGATGGCGATAGTCTATTGATGAAGAGGTAACGAGATGCGATGGAGGAGAGACGGAAGCGTAGTTTCGGGGATAGAAAACCAGAGAGTGGGTGTGTGTAGAAGAAAGAGAGAGCGGGTGTGTGTGGAAGGAAGAAAGAAAGCAAGAGACCTGGGATGTCCACGTATAGACGGAAGAAAGTAGAGGATTGGTGTACGTAGAAGGAAGAAAGTAAGAGAGTAGTTGTATATAGAAGGAGAAAAGCAAGAGATGGGTGTGTGTAGAAGGAAGAAATTCGAGGTAAGAGAAGTTGCTTTTCACTACGCTGTTTAAACACCCTACACCTCACTCACATCACCTCAGCGTCAAAACCCACTAAGTCTAACATTATAAAATGTGGAATAGGTGCAATTCTGCCCAATTCAATTGCCCCCGATGCTCTAAATCTGTACCTAAGTATAAAAGGAAAGAGAATGATAATTGACATTTGGCCAAAGACATAGAAATACATGACCAGTAGGAAGTGATGACTACTCAATAGTATAGCTAAGTGAATCTGGCCACTCAAAGCGCTCAAAATACCTGTGGCAGAGGTGGTTCAGGAGGTAATGTAAGCCTAAGTAAGGTAGATGCGCCTGGCATTTTGGTGAGCTTCTTTGCAATAACGACAACTAACCTGCAAATGAAGGAGATTACAGAGATAAAATGAATTATGCAATTCCCTTAAATATCATCACATCCTGAAGTAAAGGTGAAACAATTTTATCAAAGATCCGCTCTTCAAAATTATGGCTTTCCCGGCAGATTGTACTCACATCAGACCACGGAAGGCAGCTATCCACAACAGTCGCGTAGTGCAAGCCACCTTCAAGATGTACCTCTTTTGTCAGGCCCAACGCGATGTTGATCATCGTGCTATGCTCGTCTTGTGTCATATCTCTTCCGTTTAAGTCGTGTGTCAAGAGCTTGGCCGAGTGAGAGCTCCACGAGAATTAGCCCAAGGGACTATAGAACAGACTCTCTTGTATCCGGACTTGATGTAGATGGGCCTTTCAAGCTACATGGAGTAGAAAGAGGCCAGAAGAGAAACACCCTGTCAAGTAACTCGCTGCGCCCGGTTGTTCCATCAACCAAGTCGAAGTCGGAGCTCTCCCATTGATCTTTGAGCCAGTTTCCATGATATTTTAAAACGGCACAAGCAACCTTAGCCGCCATATGTAGTCGGTCACGGCGACTGATGGAGGTCAAGGCGTCGCGCAGAGAATGCGTAAGCGCATTGTGTTGTAGTTATACTTTGTGCTGCGTGCATGACGTATTCAAAGGCCGGATTGTGGTCTTCTGAAATAAACCTCATCAGATTTTGTTGCAGGGGGTGGCTTGGAGCCCTGGAGGGATGAGCAGAGGTCTTGGATTTGCGAAGTTGCTAGGTCCAGTTGAGGTACCGGGGACACCTTTGAATCGAACACTGTTTTCTTGGCTCCTGGCCGGAATGCTTCTTAAAAGGAAGTGTTGAGACTTGGAGGAATCCTATCTCTTGCGGCTCCTTTGCACTTCCAAGGTTGTAGGGGCGCTACTGTAGGAAGAATAGGAGTCAAGGAGTCCCTGGTCTTTAACAAGAACATTGCACAGGGCTTGGCGTTGCTCCGTGCGTTTTCTCCTTATTTAAACAACAATTCGACTTCTTCTAAATTCCCATCTCTCACAAGACACAATGGCAGCTAAATCTAAGCTACTGACAATAGCACCCTTCAAATTTCTCCGATCGAAGCCAACCAAAATTCCACGCGTTTCCACGAATCCTCTACAAGTGCATGGATCTATCGAAGAGGAACGTGTCCTACATTACAACCCAAAGTCTTTTTATCCAATCCAGCTCCATTCAATACTCAACGATCGATACGAAATCGCTGCAAAGATTGGGTGGGGCACCAGTTCAACGGTTTGGCTAGCGCGGGATCTTCATCAGTGAGCATTTGAGTCAAGCCATATGACTTCATTCTAACAAGTTCAGATGGCGTTGGCTTTCCCCGCGATACGTAGCTATTAAAGTCAATGTAAACGACTATGCATCCAAAGGGTGTTCGGACGCTGAACTCCGTATAACACAACATATCGCTCGGGCAAATTTAGCCCATAAAGGCCGTTATTTTGTTCGCTCTTTGATTGATCATTTTGACTTAATTGGACCGCACGGAACTCATGTCTGTATGGTTTTCGAACCTCTCTATGAGCCTCTATGGATGCTCCAGAGGCGCTTTGAAGGAAACACCCTCCCTCCGGATGTCCTCAAACCGATTATTCGCCTGGTGATTATGGGCCTTGATTACCTTCATACGCAGGCTCGTGTCGTCCATACAGGTAATAGTAGTAACCTCGCCGAATTTATCCGCATACTAATAATACCTACAAGATTTGAAGTCCGATAATATTCTTATGTCACTTCGAAGTCAGTCGATACTTGAAACAGTCGCTCGGGAGGAGAGGGAGGCTCCTTTACCCCAGAAGATCTTTGGGGATCGAACCACTTTTCTCTCCCGGAACAATTTTGGTTTCCAGCCAGACAACCTTGGGAGGCCGGTCATAACTGATTTTGGGCTTTCAGTCCATGGGGACACGCTCCATGACCATGGTATTCAACCCAGTAGCTACCGGGCTCCGGAGGTACTCCTTGGAGGGGAGTGGGATTATAGCGCGGATATTTGGAACCTAGGGGCTCTAGTAAGGTGTATTGAGTCCATTGATAGCCAGAAGCTAACATCTTCTCTAGATCTGGGAATTATTATGTGGAAAAGGCCCTTTCGACGGTCGGACATCATCGGTGAATTCAACATTTGCTGAAGAGAAGCATTTAGCATATATTATCTCCTTGCTTGGGCCCCCGCCTCAAGACGTGCTGAAGCAGGGCCGCCGTAGCCATCAATATTTTAGTGAAAAGGGTAACTTTTCTGAAACTATGAATCTACCAAAACTGGTATGCTAACTTTATTGAAGGGCGGTTCAAGTTTCCTGATCTTGTTGGAGAGCCTCGAGGCTTTGCAAACAAGCTTTCTGTCATTAGTGGGAGTGAAAAAGTCATGTTTCTAAACTTCATTGTTAGGCTGTTATGCTGGCGGCCGTGGGGGCGAGGAACTGCAGGGGACCTATTATTGGATCCATGGTTTCGGGTCTAGGGCTATTGCATTTGACTAATGACCCCGTCCACCGAGTCCGAGAGCTGCATAGAGGAAGAGAAAACAGTATGCTCAAAAGGGGTTCCGTGCATTAGGTAAAGCGTTTGAAGACACCTTGAGCAAGAGGGCAAAGGACAACAAGGCAAGCCTGGCCAATAAGGTGCTACACAGGAGTTTGGACACTTGTATAATTCGCCCTATGAAACAGGAAATTGTACCCAGTCGTTAGTAGGCTAATCGTTAGTTATTCCACCCAAGTCCTTGATCGCTTGCGTTTTCCACGTATGATCTGAAAGCTAGCGCTCAGAGCTACTTTCTGCGAGAGCTTCTTGAAGCTCACTATCATATTTCTTTTTATCATTGAGTTTCCTTCCCACAAATTTTCCAGCACCCTTGACCCAGTAGAATGGCATGATTTCACCAATTTCCTCGACGTTGTGCTTAGACAGCAAAGGTTGAATGTGGTTGTAGAACAAGGCGAAGAGACCAGTAGGACTAGACTGTGCTAGGGCATACCAAAATGTCCCTGCTGCCCATGTTTGTTCCATAATCTCCGATAGTCGTATCGGTGCTCCTCCGGCATCCTTTGAGAGTATACTGCTAGACTTCTCTGTCTCCTCGGTACTCATAATGGTCAATAACTCCTTCCGAAGTTTATCATACTCCTCGGCATCAATCGTATCCACACCTTGATTGGTCAACCAGTAAGGAGGTTGGACCATTTCAATGGGCCGAGAGCAGCCCCATTCGAGATCGACCAAACAAGTAATATGCCACTTATCATCGACGAAAATGTTGCTTTGATGGAGGTCTGTCAAGGTAAACACAAAGGGACCACGATTGAAGTCTTTGCGGAAGAATAGCGGCGCTACTGTCCGCATTGTTGCTAGTGCGGACATCTGATAGCCACAATCTGGCAGGCTATTCACAGCATTTGGCTGATTTCGTAGGCGGCTGTCGTGTGTTCCTAGGATATCTATCACATAGGACCCGACCCTAGAATAGGTATCGTCGCGAGATAATTCAGTCGGGATTTTCTCGTTTTCCAACTCTTGTAGCTCCATCGAAAGCGGGCGGTTGCTCAATGTTAGATATCCTTCCTTGTTGATAATAAAGGATCCAATACGAGGTAGCGGCGTTCTGCTAATGCTTAGCAGGATTTGAGAAAAGCTTCTGAAGAAACTCGTCCGCAACTCGACATCGTAATGTTTTTCGGGTCACGTGTTTGAAAGCATCGTCCCTTGTGTTTCCTCAATGCACTCTATCAATAAGTATCCAGCCTCGCTCACACTATCCAGAGCCTTGATTTTATTCGGATGGTGAACATAGTGCGAAGGCACCGGCAGACGAAGCCATTGTAGAAACTGACGGCGTAGGGTATAGAACCAGCGGCTGAAAAAAGGCAGATGATCAATGCGCGTAAACTATATTTTAAGGGTTAGTCGGTATGTCTTTACTATAAGCACCCATGGATAGTGTCTCGTACAGTTTCACCTGTTGACAAAGCAAAGCCATATAGTCGTGGAATTGGGACATCGGAACAGTTTTGTTCGAGCCATGCATAAGTGCCAGCTTCGCATTGGATCTTTTCATCCCCGTTTCCAGGCCGGAAGCTCTCACCAATGCGATACGGAAGAGGAAATCGGAGTATGACACGATGTCCCGGTTGCCGTCTGTCCGCCCAGTTATCGCCATCGATAGTGACTGGAATGCAAACGTTGAAGCTGCCACGGAGCCAGTCCTGCCATTCCGTCATATGGCACACATTAGTCGATCTCAAACCCAAATGATGTGCTACAACAGATTCCATCCATTCGCGTTTGTAATAGAGATGGGAGAAGAAATGGCACTGCTGCTCCACATATCCCAGCTGATGCAGGATATTTACCTCCCGTTCTTTGGCGGAGGAGTAAGTGATTTCTCGTCTCAGTAGTCGACGCGTCCTCATTTTGAGAATGACTAGGAAGAACCGAACATCGCCCATGCCATGGTAAGAAGCGGGCCAGCCATGGTTAAGTCCTTGATACCTATTTGCGAGTAGTCTATGTCACGTTTCACGGCACCTCTGTCTAGTGTGTTAGAGTATATGACCATGAAAAGATTCCGACAAATGATACTCACATTTGCTATACGGAGTCCTGGCGGGAATTAGTTGGATCCTTCGCTAAGAGAGGCCCGAGAATTCCCCCGTTCATGTCATTGGGTAACTCAAACCACCCAGCTGTCGTACGCCCAGTGATCTTTAACAGGCTCTTCACTGGTTTTTGATAGTACCCTGCGCACACTGTCCACATGTTGTGAAATTTGGCCTCGTCACAGTTGATACTCATATTGAGGAAGACTTCTTCTGTGAAATCTTGTCGGTCTCGAGTATTCTCCCACGACCCATGGAAATATCCCTCCTTGGTTTGGACTGGGGCACAGACTCGCATATCCCATTCAATACCAGTGTGCTGAATATGGAAGCCATAAAGTTGATCAGAGCAGTTGGACGGAAATTCAGAAGGCTGGATATAAGTGACTTCGGCGCTGAAGTTATAGCGAGGTGCATACTGGCGAAGAATGCCGGTGTGATATCCGTTAGGTAGTGAGGATAGAAAGGGATCGGATAGGGAGGACAGTTTCCCCAGTTCCAATCCCACACCGCAATGAGCGTCGCCATCTGAACAGTTGAGGCCCGTAGACTACCAAAGTAATTGGTCGTAAGTGAGGCCCTTGGCAGAGCTCAGTGCTGGAATGGCTGCAGTTGCCATTGAATCCAGCGTCCAGACACCAGGCAAGGGAGATGTCTGATTCGATCCTGCGACGACATCAAGGGCTTGAGCCAAGGAGCCCCTATGCGGAACTTTAATTGCCTTTGATGATAGTAGCAAAGCTTGAAGTGGTGAGATGAGGCCTCCGAGAATATGAAGCGCAATGGCAAGCAGAAGGAATAAGCTACAGTAGCGCTGCCACCAGCGCTTGGGACCCCTAACAAGCTGCCAGTATAGAGAAGTGTCTGTCCATCCTTTATCTGCCAAGGCGAGAAGCTGCCTCATCGTCAAATTTGACGGTTTTCCATGCCGCTGTATGAAAACGACTGCGGCGGCAGAGCACACCGCTGAAGTGAGAGGAATAGTTAAAATCCCCGCAATAGACTGGATCACTCGTGCTGCCTGGTACCATTTCTCATTTGTTACATAAAGAGCAAAATCAGGGTTGTATTCGATCCAGTCATCACTAGGTAGCCTCCGGTAGGAGTTGGCGGTCAATGGTCGGAAGGACAAGATACATAGGATGGTCCATGAGCGCAAGCGCTGTGTAGAAAGTTGCCAGTATCAAGACCCAAGGAGAGCGTTGAAGTGGGATCGCATTAGCTGGGTTATTATCGGTTCCTGAATTGTTCTCTGGCTGCCGAGACTCGGATGATGCCATGAGCACTTTCTGGGGGAGAAGATGAGACGGGGGAATATAATTGATGATCCCTTCTCGGTCTGTGTCCACAGTGGTAGGGTGCTTTCTTTTGCAAAATAGGCTGCCGAGGAAGCTAGGTGGAGATGAGGCTTATTTTGAACGACATTTTTGGACCCCTCACACGGCCACTTTGCACCCTGCATAGCAAGGCTCTGCCATGGCGGGAGGAAACTCTACGGAGTATGAAAGACAGGGTTGACGGGAACAGAGGTCTCAGGTGTGACTGTGGGAGGAGGGTGTGCGCAGACAGCTGGGCTATGGCGACATATCATTGGGTATGGATCTGCACATAGCCACGCCAGAGGTTCGCTAATTGGTGACCTCGCAGCGAAAGGCGCCTTTTGACTTCAAGGCAGTCTGAAGTGGATTCTTGTAAATATCACGTGCTATGAACAGAAATGGGTGTAGTCTGTAGACCTCTGATCACGCCAATCTCTATGCACCGAATACTACTGTGGAGAACGATATCAACTACTGTTATCTAGGATCATGTATGGTCCGATTACTGTGGTCTAAGATACACCGACTAATGGGCTGCATACGCCTTAAAGTCAAGAATAAAATAAACAAACAAAGAATCTCATTTCACCTTCGGACATTGGTTGTCATGCGACCCGGATCACACCGTGATTGAGGGGTCAAACTATCAAGTCCCTTCGTTTATGAACAAGTTCCCCCCAAGTACGCTTCAAAATATCTCAATCTTGCATCACATTATCTCGGATTATTACGTTGACTATCATTACTACTCATTCATTCGATATGACCTCCTCAGACCCTTGCACAGCGTGTAGCTGGACCCCTGAACGCCAAAAGCATTGCAGCTACGAAAGCCACGTCAAAATATTCTAAGGAAGACGGGCTTCCCCACGGTCCTCTGGCATCCGATGACGAACTCTGGGATGTTATGAAACGTGGGTCAGGAAAGATACCCGAGGCTGCGCAAATACGACTTCGACAAAGCATGCCATCTGCTATGCCTTACACCTTCACACACGGCGACCTTACGGATGTTAATATCATGGTTGAGAACGGTTCCCTTACTGGTATCATTGATTGGGAGAGGTCTGGATACTTTCCAGTCTGGTGGGAATATGCTTCCACCTCGATCAGTAACAGTAAGGATGATAGGGAGTGGAAGGCTATATTACGAAAATATATGCCCGATTATAGCGCCGCGCGTGAATTTTGGCGGAATTATTATCATCTTTGTATGGATACAGACGGTGAGAAAGCAATGAAGTTCCTAGGGGAAACCGGGAACAAGGAGTGAGACCCCTAAGGAGGTGTCTAACCTTATACCTCTTTCAAGATCGGCGGAATTTCTTATAGTTACATTAAACACTTCTCTTCTCCATTATCACAGGTGTTTTGTCTGTAAAGCTTTTGGGCAAGAAGTCCCACATTCGATGTACTTGGGTACGCAACATAACTATCTTCTCGCGTATGAAAAAGAGTAAATGATATTTCCTCGTAGCCGATAAGCTTAGAGGATATTGAGCAAAAGGAAGGAAGCATACCAGAAGCTCAGCTTCTGCGTATGCAGGTCCAATTTCTTACAGAGTGTCGAGGAGGAAAACATTGTCGGATATTCCATATATCCGGTCTCCATTCTTATATCCGTGCCGACAGCACAGCTTCAGAAGCGGCATTATAGGTCCCCGGGCCATCATGAAATCACCAGTCACATCTCACATCGTCCCAAATTAACCGCGGAATAATATCCACGAGGACCATATTCTGCTCGTGACCTGCGGTCATTGTTCGACTGGCCACCAGTCACCATGGCATCCCCACGTGCCAATGACCCCGACCGGGTCGCTAGCATTATGCTGTCGTGGCACTCGCTCGACCTTGTCTCGTGCACCAAGCTACAGACCTTGTGGGCAGGTTACGGACAGATTTGTGCCATCACCGCCCGAGCTTCTACCAAGGAAGCGGCGATGCATCTCAGCGAGCTTTGCGGGGTGGAATCGGGAACTGCTGGGACCACCTATCCTCTCATCCTGAAGCTCATCTCACCGCCAAGGAAAAGGGCTTCCATTGAGGATGAAGGCCACCTGCGAAAGATGCTGAGCTACGAGGTAGAGCAGCGCTTCTACAGTGATGTGGTCCCACTGCTGGGTGACGAGATTGCTGTTGCCAAATGTCTTGCCTCTACGCGAGACATGGACGGCAAAGTGGGCGAGGAGGAACTCAAAGGTCTTATGGCCACCATCATGGTCGATCTTCGTTCTAGGTTCCCAGTCGCGGGTGGAAAGAGGAGTGTACTGAACCGCACACAAGTGCATGGGGCGCTAGACTGGCTGGCCCGCTTCCACAGCCGGTCATGGGGGCTGCTGCCAGACAGCCTTGACAATTATGTCTTGCCACCCCTTAAAGAATTTAAAAGGAGGCAGAGCACGGGCAAAGATGTTGGGAGCGGGCTGTGGCTGAACGGGGGGTACACGTATCTTGCAACACGGCGTAAAGAGTACGCTTCTCTAGCCCAAGACACTGACTCGGGGTGGTCAGAAGCCCTGTGCAGGGTTTTGGGAAGCTCTTTGATGTCTGTCACCGAGATGGCTGCACTGTTCTTAACTCCCTGTGGAAGGTCGATTGAGTCGTACATTCATGGTGATGTCAAGTCGGAGAATCTCTTCACGACAATTGATAGCGACGAGGTGGCGTTCTTTGATTTTCAGTACGTCGGGCTAGGTCTGGGGGTCTGTGACCTCGCCAAACTGTTTACCTGCTCGGTTCCTCTGCATATGCTTGTTGATTCCAATGAGCCTTTGCCCGAGCATCTGACGATGTGTGATGCTGAGAAGCGACTGCTTAAGCGGTACGTCGCGAGGCTCCTTCGGGATAAAGACTCGGACCTGTACAAATGGGAGACATTTAGACGACACTGGGAGACGGCCTTGGTTGACTGGTGTAGATTCCAGGCCTCCTGGGGCTTTTGGGGTAACACGGAGTGGCTCGAGGCCCGTGTAAGATCAATCTTGAGCGACCAGGAGTGGAGGGATTGGCTGCATCAGAATATCAGCGGTCGAGATGCTAGCGAAGTGCTATGAGCTGGACTCCAGCTCGGCGCGTTTGATTTGCCGTCATAGATACCCGATCCCAAGGAAGCAATTGGGGCTTCCAGTCCAGTATAAGAAGGGTTCACGAATAGTTGCTACTCATCATATTAGTATCATACTTAGCGCTTACTTATGACCCAGGGGTCGTCAACCCTGGGATGAAGGTGCGATGTAGGGTGTGTGCTGTAGCGCTACGATCTACTGTACAGAAAGTAAGGAACGATGGCAGATTAAGGCACAGAGTATATCGGTACCATTGAGGGTCAACTTCTACACAAGTGCCTTCCCTTAATCACACAAGTGGTAGATAATCTTGGAGGCCATTAGATACAACTATGTTACTCGATACTCCACACTCAATTGCCTATGCAAAAGCAGTCACCAGCGCCCAATTTCTTTACAATCTCAAGCTATGCGAAACATCCTCATGAAAACAAAAATTGTTTAAAGCGCTCAGGGGTATGTATAGAAAGGAAACATTATTAAATACATGCAATCAGAACATAGCGCTCAGTCACTCATTTGGCGTCTGATGGCCGCCCTCAGTCTTGTTCTTAACGTCGTAGTCGGTCGGTAATTCAGCGATGACGTTCCCCGAGTCCATTTCATGCACTTCATGCTTATCTTTTCCTTGCATGCCGGCTGCACCGAGCACACCGTGCTCGGGAGTATCGCCCTGGACCTCGGCATACCTCTGAGATGCAAAGTTGCCCTCCATTTCAGCAGGTGGTTGCGTCTCCCAGGCTGGCGGTGGCGGCTGGTTTCCAGGAACAGCCTGGTATCCATCCCCTGCCGCGTCCGCTGTGGCATTCCGTTTCTGCTGCTGCTTCCTCCGTCGTAGCCAGAAGAAGCCAAGTGCACCTGCAATAAGCGCAGCGCCACCGACACCGCCGATGACACCGCCAACAATGGCACCCGTGTTTGACGAAGACGAGGATGAGGATGAAGATGCGCTTGTTGTCGCCGTATGACCAGTGAAAGACCCGGTTAGAGTTCCTCCGCTAGTGGCAGTGGCCGAGCCGGATGACAGGCCCGTTTCCTTCGGTGCGGTTGTGCTGCCGTACCTGGAGGACCAAGAAGAGGTGTAGGTGTCGAGGAATTCATCTGAAACAGTCCACGTACGGACATCCGTCATGAACTCGGTGGAACCAGTCACGGTGAAAGGTGACGCGGTGAGATATAGGGAGGAAATGTCGGAAGTCGCGCCACAGCCAAACTCCTGGACACCAAGGTCGGGGTAGGTGTATGAGATGCAGGCTGGCGCCGAAGAATCAGTGCAGTACATGCCGAAGGCATCGAAGGCACTGGTGAGGGACGGGGTGGCAGACACCTTGGACGAGTCATAGCAGAATGTCTCAAATGCACAGTCCAAGCCTTGACAGCATCCTACCATGCCGGGATATCGATCATTGCTGCCGCTGCTAATATGGAACACGCAGGTGAAATCTTGCTGGCACTGGATAGGTGCTGACCAAACTGTTAGATGGAAACTAGTTATACTGAGAAAGAACTACACGTACCATTTGCATCACCGTCCCAGAAACCACAGACATTTGGCGATGCATGCATATATCCAGATTGCGTAAAGGCCCACGTAGAATCGCGCCGTTGCAGCAACGGGCTGTTTACGTTCAGTCCTGGTGTGGTTTCCGGCCCAGCGGGATTATACAATTGTCCTCGAGGTCCATCAGTAGCGACGGGAGCCTTGAAGGCGATAGCCTGTGCCAAGTGAACGAATGGAAGGGCCAACAGCCCGACAGACCGAAGGGTCAACATTGTGAGTTGAGGAGCGCAAAAACATCACAGCGTGAGGCTTAGGGTGCTACATAGTTAATAAAAAGAGGTACTTGGCCCCCACTGGGGCTCATCTTTTCCAATTTCCCAATCTCCGCAAGTCTCTGCCGCTTTTCAATTCTCGATCAACTTTGCGGTCGGGTCTACAAGTCTCCACTGCTGACTTGGTAAGGTTCTCCGCCATTGGAGGTGGAGTTGAGACGAACAACTTTAGTGCTGACGGATCATCGACTAGTTTCCTATTTCGGTGTCGTGAGCCAAATTAATTGTTGTTTTCCATCCGTTATCCAAATGCAAGTCCCATCTCTCGGGTCCAGATTCTCCCGTGCTTGGTATATAGTTCACAAATACTAACATTCATATGTATAGTAAGGGAAAAACGTTCAAGGCAGTGAGGTTAGTGCACGTTGAGTGTGGGTCGGACAGTCCAGCAAAGCCCGTCGAGTCATGCAGAGCCCGAGCACTAAATCATGCAAAACCCTGAAGTAAAGGCCCAAGAACGCGAGATCCGCAGGCTTTGCAATCCGCCTCGCCGTAATTAGCATCAGCGCTCTAGGAGATGGTCAATTCCGAAGTGATATTCCTATCTATGGAAACCCAAGAATCACAGGCCAATGGATTGACTAGGTAGTTCTTATCGAGTCGCCAGACGGTTCGTTCCGAAGGCTTGTCTTGCTTCCAGTACATGCGAGCTCTCGTGATTGCTTTTTGTGTCACGTTTGGTCTCTACCCCTCTTCCAGATTGATCCTAGAGGTACTCGTTCACGGTATTGAGCTCGGAGACAAACCATCGATCGTCATCGCAGTTTCGAGCAGCGTCAAACTCGATCAACACGCGTCTAGAATCTTGAATGAGAAAACTGCGTATGTTGATGCTTCCATACTATACCCCCAAGGAGTGTAGTCGAGATCGGGTCTGCAGGCAGGACTCAAGATCTTAACGACCGGGCTTCGTGCATTCTCTATGCGTTCCATGAGAAACCCAATCACTCGTCCGTGTTCTGTCAAATGACCCAGGAACCGTGGGCCGATGTCATGTCCGTCAATCCACTGGTAGGCCGTTTGTCTCCCCCTCCAGGTCTTGAATATCCCAATAAAAGCGCGCAAATTTGATGACGACGGTCTCCTTGAATAATGGGCATTTGGCTTCGTAAACGTGGCTCGCCAGTCTCTCTCCCACTGCTATCTCCGAATAGTCAACGAAGACATTATTCCAGGTATTGCAAACTCGAGGGAAATCAGTTCAAATGTGTGCGCCAGATATGGCTGACCATTTGGGCCTTTTGGAATTAGTCCATTGTTCCAATCTCCATTGGGCAGCTCTGGTAAATAGATGCCAGGGAGGGACCAGAGCACATGGTTTCCGCGCTGTTGATACCCGCTTCGATTACGAGGTACTTCACCTGCCCGTCGATTAAAATGCGGAAGAAAGTGAGCCAGTTTGGGTCGATCTCTGCTAGTAGCAGTTTGAATCGTGGTTGCTTTTGTGACATGTTCTTGGTTTGTGAAAGCGAATGGAAGCATAGGCTGGGTTCTCTAGGTCAACCAGGTTATGAACTGTTAAGCATAGGCCGGACGTCGTTCTACTTCATACACCTTTGTGAGCCTGCTTGGAATGGTTGAGGTCGATGCGGGGGTAAGTAATCCGCCCAACTCCAGAACTATGCTCACCTGGACAACTGCAGGCCGATACCTAAGTACATACTTGTCGTTCGCATTATTTGAAACAGCCATCGTTCTTTCAAAAGACAACTGCTATTTCTACCAGTGACTTCGGAATGAGCTTTTGCATACCTATGGTATGCTACACTTGTATAGAACTCCCTCCACTGCATCTTCAATCGAGGATATGTACAAAGTAGGTACATGGAAACTCAAAGCTGGACTTTTGGGCCCAATGATGCACTAGAAGGAAGAAAAAGAAGCAACGCTCAATGCGCGCACAACATGCCCGTAAAGACCAGGTATCACGAACAATTCGACCAACCCTGTAAAGCGAGGCTACACTTCACCAATCGTCATCGTCGGATTTCTCGTCATCTATGACAAGTTAGTATAAACAATCATGGTCACTTCAGGCTCTTGATCGTCACTCACCACTACCGCTGACTTTCTGCTTTCTCTTCTTCAAAGCATCCTGAAGAGCACCAGCCAATCCGCCCTGTGGAGCACCTCCTGGGCTAGATGCTGCAGCTGCAGACTCCTGGGCACCTCCGGGGACCATGGCGGCACTACGATCTCTTCTCTCCGAATCTTTGACTTTGCGCAAGCCTCCTCCGCCCTGGCCACCAGAGGCTCGAATGGCCGCCATGAGGTTGTCGCGTCCACCACCCGTGCTGGGCAGCGGTGGGGGAGGGGGTCCTCCGGATGAACCACCTGGCGGAGGTGGGGGAGGAGGTCCTCCAGGTGAGCCCCCTGGCGGAGGTGGTGGCGGAGGACCACCGGGTGCCCCAGAACCAGGAGGGGGCGGCGGCGGAACGGCCGCTGCAGGGCGACCAGGGGGTGGAGGTGGGGGTCCTCCAGGTGCAGTGGATCCTGCACCTGGTGCGGGAGGGGGCGGAGGTGGTACTGAAGGACCACCACGACCGGGCGGAGGAGGCGGAGGTGCCCCGGCGCCTGGCGGGGGTGGAGGTGGAGGTGCCCCAGTACCTGGCGGAGGTGGAGGTGGGGGAGAGGCAGGCCCTCTGGGAGGTGGAGGAGGAGGTGCTGCTGCAATAGGGCTCGGGACGGGCCGGGGAGCCGGTGGTGGCGGGGACGCAGGTCCTCTCGCAGGCGGAGGTGGTGGTGGACCAGACGGAATGTTTGCATTCGGGACCTTAGGGGGCAGTTGCGGGGGTTGGGATACCGGACTAAGTGCACGAGGGGGTGGAGGCGGAGGACCTGGAGGGACTGGGCTGCGACTGGGCGGTGCAGGCGGTGCAGAGACTTTACGATCCCCGTTGAACGGCGGAGGCACTCCAAATCGACTCTGACTGGGCTGTGATTCCTCCATTGGCGTCTTAGGAGGACGCGGAGGCGGTCCCGGCGCAGCGCCTGAAACAGCTCGGGGCCGCCTCGGGTGTGCTGGACCTGCCGGTTCGGCGAATTTGCCAGCATCGGCGATCGGAGGAGGTGCAACGAATCGTCGAGCTGGCGGAGACGGCTCACGAGGTGGAAGTGACGCCGGCTCCTCCGCCGTCTCGGTGCGACCTTTACGGGCAGGGGGTGGGGGTGGAGGGCCGCGTCGACTTCCGGAACTACCTGTAGTTTGGGGACTGATCGTATTTGGCTTGGGTGCCGCGGGGGGTGGTGGTGGCGGCGCTCTTCCAGCGGGGACGGGAGTCTCAGCTGCTTCATTGGCTTGTTTTCCAGCAATCCAGGACTTGATAAAGTCGGCATGCTCTGCCATCTGGTCTCTTGTAATACCCATTTGCTGGAGCTCATCGAAGAGGCCCTTCTGCGAGGGGTCGTTTATATCAAAAGGCAAATCAGCCTTAGTCGCTGAGGGGCTCGGGGGTTGCGCGAGAGGGGGTGCGACTGGTAACGACGGCGCAGCGGCCGGCGGCGGTGGTGCAGCAGCAGCTGGAGCATGGCTCGAGCGATGCAACAAGCTACCGAAGATAGACCGACTGGGACCTTTGCCATTGGCGATCGGGGCAGGTCCTTGCCCTCGGCTTGACGCGAAGGGAGTCTTGGTGGTCTCTTTGCTCGCGTGCTTCTCACGCTCGTGCATCTTCTTGATGAAGGTCTTGGCCTCCTTTTCATCGGCGAAGGACAGACCGGCGGGACAGTCCTCGAGCTCAAATGTATGGAAAAAAGTGCGGTCCTGGTTATAGGAGAAATTGTCAAATATTTCCTGATCCCAAATAACGCCCTTTCCACTGGGCTGTCAAAACCATCATATTGTCAGCACTGGTCAACTTTATCTCCGGCAGTTTCAATCACCTACCGAAACGTCGACCATTTTGAGCCAGAAGGTCCTTCCGACGAGGTCATTGCAGAGTACAGCTGCGCCTTGCACGCCCGTGTATGTCCATTTCTGGGGGTCCGGGTAGGCAACGTAGAGTCGCGCGACAGCTACAGCGAGGATCTTGTTGGCGGGTTTGGGGACATTCCGCTTGACGGTTTCCTTATCGGCATCGCTGAGGATTGAGGGCATGACTTATTAACCCAAACCCGGAATGGCCGGTGAGGAAAGGTATAGGTGAAGGGGGGCGTTGGGGTTAGGTCGGTCGAGGGCGCATGGCAGACTGGGCGGTACAGAGAGAGCGGGCCCAGCGTACCGAGTAGGATAAGGGCGGAAGATAAGGGGGGCCGCTTAGACGAGGGGAATGTCCACCTGGATAGAGTCAGGTCGAAGAAGGATACTGAGGAGAAATTGGAAAGGAGCCGACCGGCGGTTGCCTTGGAGAAAGAGACAGTTTTGGCGGGGGAGAAGTACACGGCGGTGACTTGGCGCTGGTGCTCGCCGCTATGAAGGCACGTGGTATCCTCGTTGTACTAATGTACTATGCAAGGAGCCTCAGTTGCTTTGCTTGTTGGAGTGTTGGGTGGATATTAGAGTCACCAAATTCACTTATCTTCGGATCTTTGGGCCGTGAACCTCGAGCGTAGACATTTCCAAGGCGAGCACACTATAAAACACCATGTCACGGTTCACCTTAGAACCCCATACAGTATAAACAGAGGCACAAGATCAGCTAGCTACCTAGGTATACTTAGATAGGCACAGCGTAAAATAATTCCAATGCCATTGCCATTCTTACTAGTGAATGCACTGCTATAATCCAACTTAGGCATCCCTATTTTACTTCTACGTTGTGTGTAACGGTCAGCCCTGGAACGGCCGCCGACGTCATTCCGCCCAGGATCTATATAGTTGGCATAAAGTTCTTGTCCTTGAACCTGTCCAAGGTTCCCCTCATTTCTCGTCTCACACACTCTCTGGACTTAAATTGACCATTTGAACGACTGAATACAGTGTACTTTTTTCACAAACGATCTCGTCCTCTACTCCAGTATGCCTATTATCCCCGAGCCGTCTAATTTTCCTTCGGCCTCGAAGAAAGGGGGAAATGAGCCACAGAACAAACAAGTCGAAGGTGAACAACGCCAGAAAGCATCAGCAACTGATCATCTCTCCAAGGGACCTCAAATTCCAGAAGGTAAGGCAATATGCAGCTGGCAGACATGTATGAAGCTGCTAACGCTCATTTAGAGATGCCATCCAAGGCTTCGAAGGAGGAGACTGAGACTCGGAAGAAGGAGCTAAATAAAACCTGAATTCGTGAACCGATATGAAGAATTTAGGTGTTGAAACATCGATGTCCCATCGGATTTGTTTTGATAGCGAACATTGTAGTTAGTTATATCTCCAGCCAATCTTGCTTTCAACCACCGTGCTGCACATGGCTATTGTATCAGTATTGTATTGATCTCGGAGCTCTTGACCTCATTTCGACAGCCTTGAACCTAGCTACATGCACGTCTCTATCCGAAACGGACCGTTGTACATAGACGGCATCCATTGCATCATAACACGTGATCTCGCGACGACTTTCGCCCGTCTGATCCATTACTCCGTCAACGCGTCAAGAAGGGCTCCTCATGCCTCCGGAAAGAACCAATGTGCCGGTGAAGTTGTCGCTGCCACTTGTAAGCATCTATAATGCCTGCGATCGCCAAGGTTCTGCGCTGACAAACTCTCTCTCCAGCAATATCAGCAGCACATCTTCACCGAACTACGCACAGAGGATGAGCTGGTCGTCCTCGCCCGCGGCCTGGGCCTTCTTCACCTCATAACGAACCTCCTTCACTTCTATGATGCGGCTGGAAACAACTTGGTATTGGTGGTTGGCGCCGATGATCGGGAGAATGAATGGATCGGAGAGGGTATGCTAGTTGGATTTCAGACTCCTGCATTGGCGTGCACTTACACTGTAGATTGGTAGCACTGGCGGAGCACTATGCCATAAGCAAATCCCCACTTGCTAGGGGACTTAAGGTTATCAATACGGAGAAGGCTACAGTGTCTATGCGGTGGGTCTCGTGTCTGTCGTTTCAACTGCCCATTTGCTGATTACTGACCAGGGAACGGATATATGCTGAAGGCGGTATCCTGAGTGTGACATCCAGAATACTCGTTGTTGACTTGCTATCGAGTATGTGAGAAGTTCTAGGATGATCGGGCTATAGCTAACCCATCGTGCAGAGCTCCTTGATCCTGAGAAGGTCTCGGGAATGGTCATCTTACATGCTGAGAAGTATGAGCTGCGTCTTGTTCAAGCTTCTGGGCCTAGTTAACGGTATATCCAGAGTGGTAGCAACGTCTCTAGAGGCATTCATCGTCCGCATCTATCGGCAAGCGAATAAGCGCGGCTTTCTGAAGGCATTTTCGGATTCACCCGAACCTCTGACGACTGGATTTGCACCGTTGGCCACTGTTCTCCGAAATTTATTTCTGCCAAAGGCTTCATTATGGCCGAGATTCGAGGTCTCTGTGGCGGAAGCTTTGGAAGGACACCGCAAGGCAGAAGTGATCGAGCTGGAGGTGCCAATGAGCTCTAAAATGCGAGAGATTCAAAATGCTGTTCTTGAATGTGTGGAGATTAGCGTTGCTGAGCTGCGGAAAGCCAACACTGGTCTTGACATGGAAGAATGGACCTTGGATAGCGCCTTGCACCGAAACTTCGATGTTTCGATTAGAAGACAACTTGATCCCATCTGGCATCGCGTGAGCTTTAGAACCCGGCAAATTGTCAGTGACCTGACAGATCTTCGAGGAATCCTCCAGTACGTCAGCCCTGTTTTCCACAGAGGCTTTACTAACGAACTCAGTGCTCTGCTCACCTACGATGCCGTGTCCTTCGTGAAATATCTAGACACTATTGTGGCAGCGCATTCGCCGCCCCCTGGCTCTAACAAGCACAACTACTCGCCCTGGCTCTTTCTGGATGCCGCTCATGTTCTTTTCCAAACAGCCAAGGCAAGGGTATATGAGGGCAAACTCAATGACGCTTTGTCGCGCCCATCATCATCAACGGAATTTGCGGCCGGTCTGCAGCCAACCCTTGAGCCTCTTCCTAAGTGGAATGTGGTGGCAGAAGTCCTCGGTGAGATCGAGCAAGATGCTTATCTCCACCCAGCCGCACCGGATGAATCAAACAGTACCATATTGATCATGTGCAGTGACCAGCGAACTTGCCGTCAGCTTCGCGAGTACATTAGTACCATGCACACCAGAGTCGCACAGTCGGTAATGGAGGATAATGAAGATGACGAAGAGGGCTCTTCTGCAGAAGTTATGATGCGTCGTCGACTCCGGGACTACCTCAATTGGAAGAGATCACTCTCAAATGTGAACAAAAACCTCTCCGAGGACGATAGGTCTGGACGACCTGCGGAATCAGCAGCAGCCCAGCCTCAAGGTCGACCTCCCCCGAACAAGCGTCGCCGCGTACGTGGCGGTGGTGCAGTCACATCTGCCGCCGGGCGCGTGCCAAACAGCAGTGTCCAGACCGAGGTCGAACTACCGGGCCAGGTTGTGAGCCTGCTCAACGAAATCCAGCCCACCGAGTCTGAAGAAACACAGAAGGAAGAAATCGTGATTGATAATCTTGAAGACATGGAAGACTTCTACGAACTTTACGACATGAATGACCTTGTAATGATCCATCCGTACGACGGCGATATGGATGATCACATACTGGAGGAGGTTCGACCGCGGTACATTATCATGTACGAGCCGGATGCGGCCTTCATTCGCAGGGTGGAAGTCTACCGCAGTTCTCACACGGGAAGGAATGTCAAGGTCTATTTCATCTACTATGGCGGATCTGTGGAAGAGCAACGATATTTGAGTGCCGTGCGGCGAGAGAAAGACTCGTTCACAAAACTCATCAGGGAGAAGGGGGTAAGTTGGATTTTTCTACCGACCAAGACTACTGCCTGACATTATTTGCAGAACATGGCGGTTACTTTGACACACGACAAGAGAGCCGAAGATCCACAAGAGCAGTTCCTTCGCACAGTCAATACCCGTATTGCTGGTGGAGGGCGACTGGCAGCGACAGCAGCTCCGCCGCGGGTAGTAGTTGACGTGCGTGAATTTCGCAGCGCCCTTCCATCTCTTTTACATGGAAACAACATGATTGTAATTCCCTGTCAGCTCACTGTAGGCGATTACGTCCTCACGCCGGAGATTTGTGTGGAGCGCAAGTCTGTCCGTGATCTGATTTCTTCTCTTCGCAACGGCCGTCTCTACAACCAGGCCGAGACTATGCTGCAGCACTACAAGAACCCGCTTCTTTTGATCGAATTCGATCAGAACAAGTCTTTCACCTTCGATGCTTTCGCCTCTGCTACGGCCCCAACTACCTTCCTGACAGACTACGGTTTCTCGTCATCAGGCCAAGCCACCAGCACGAGCAGCAGTGCAATGGCGAATCCTTCAAATCCAAAATCTGCGCAGCATATGCTGGTGCTTCTTATCCTCGCTTTTCCACGGCTGAGGATTATCTGGTCCTCATCGCCCTACCAGACTGCGGAGATATTTGCCGAGCTCAAGAAAAATGCAGCAGAACCGGACCCCCTTCGTGCGGTGCAGATCGGATTGGATATCCAATTGTCTGACGCTGTCAATCCTGGAGATGTTATGGCTGCCGCTGGGATCGAACACCGCACCTTCAATCTTCTCCCACAGGACATGCTCAGGACCGTGCCTGGGGTGACACCGCAAGCTCTCGAACGGCTGATTCTCGAGACTAATAATATCAGCGATATCGCCAATATGGATGTTGATCAGCTGGATGCGCTTGTTGGCAAAGAAGCTGCCCGCAAAATCTATAGCTTTTTCCGAAAAAGCGTCTTTGACGATTAAGAGTGGTCGTTGGATAGTCAGTTATAGTGTGCAGATAATCTGTACGGTGCTCCTCGGTAACCAAGGCAGCCAATTCATAGCTGACCATTTGGTATCACGACATAAGATTACTCGACATATAACATTCCACTATAAACGCCACGCATGATAAAAAAAATTCGAGACATTCAGATAGAATTTTCAATTACGACTGTAACACGTCTTGGCGCAGATGGGCCAAAATAGTAACAAACACGCAAGGGTCCACCGGGGCCCCTGAGAGTGGAGACTCTCCCCATATCGTGCTCGTCATTTCACATTTCATGTTTTCGACATCACAGCTATGCATTTCAATGTGTCCCTGCTGTTACCGCTGGCCGCGGCTGTTGGGGCTCTACAATATGCTCGTGATGTCGACCCATGCGCGCAGATCACCAATTTGGTCTCGGACGCCAATCAAAGCAAAGGTGCGTCCACAGCCGGTTGATCGGAGAATGCAGCTAACGATCGCAGGAAGCGCTAAAGTTCCCCACGATCTGGCTCATCAATGTTTAATGTCAATGCCCTTTGACTCTGGTCGTGCGGTGACTTTCCTGACTCAAGTCCGAAAAATCCTCGAGTTCCAGTCAACCATTGATAGTTTGAAGCGTATGGACTCGACATGTTGATTCCCTTTTACTTGAATCTATCTAATCGATTAATAGAGCCTCCATCCGGCTATACTATGCCATCTACAGACCTTTTCGGGGGAATTGAATCAATTTTGGACAAGGTCAATAGCAATGGCTATTCCAGTCAATTCGAAATGGATGTGGATGTTTCCCACCTCATCAAGTCGGCATACGATGGTCACTTGAACTTCCAAATGTGCTCGCAATCTGTCTTCAATTTCGGGATTGATATGCCACTCGTGTCCATTTCGTCGGATGGACTTTCTCTGCCACAGGTGTACACTCTGAGTATGTCATCACTAGTATACCTCACTGTTGCGATGCTAATCTAATCCCAGGCGATGCACAGCTCCAGCAGGGCGGTGCCAAAAACGTGTCGCCCATTGAGTCCATCAACGGAACTGATGTGGCCGAATACCTTGAATCATACGCCTCTCTCCAAAGTCTGCAAGACCGCGATGCGCAGTACGTTGGACTCATGTCTATCAAGCTTGTCCATACTAACAATATTAGATACAACCGAGTATTCCCAACACTGGCCCGCAGCGTAACTAACACTCCGACTGATGCAAATGGCATCTGGTACACCACCACTGACTGGACCGAAGGCTCGCGGCTGAGCCTCAAATACAGCAATGGAACTACACAGACGGTGGAGAAAACAGCCTCACCAAGAGAAAGATACTTTTCCTATCAAAACGGGACAGAATTATGGACCATCAACTGCCTTCCTCAGAGCTTGCCTTCAGCTTCCAGCTCCTCTTCGGGTGCCGAACAGGCTTCCGAAATCAGCGGGCTTCCAGATACAGAATGGCGCAACTCGGATAACTCCATCGCGGGATATTTCTCCAGTCTCACCGGCCTTGAAGACACCGGAATCATGTTCCTTCCTACATTTTCCTCTAGCCCGCAAGAGGCCGCGCAAGTTGCTACTGAGTTCTTGCGCAATGCCACCGCGGCAGGAAAGAAGAACATCCTGATCGACCTTGCCGCAAACCCGGGTGGATACATGTCCATCGGTATCGATCTATTCCGAATCATCTTCCCAGACGCTTTCCCCTACACTGCGACGCGGTATCGAGCCCACGATGCTGCCAAGTACCTCACCAAGGCGTACTCGCGAGACACCAAGCTGGACTCGAGTAACGTTTTCGCCTATAAGCAGATGGTCCAACCGGATCAGGAGAGCGGCTTTAGCTCCTGGCAGGATCTTTATGGTCCGCACGAGATCCTGGGCAGCTCCTCTTCCAGCTTGCTGGCTAACTTCAATTACACCGCCACATCGACCACCATTTATCCCATCAATGGCTACGGACCTGTCCCTCTGGATCCTAACAAAGCTCTTTTTTCACCCGACAACATCGTCATGGTAAGTACCTCTCATTCTTGTCGCTGTACGCGCAGGGGGGACTAATATCCTCCAGATCACAGACGGCGACTGCGTCTCAACCTGCGCCTTCTTCGTCAAACTCATGAAACGCCAAGGCGTCCGCACGATCACCTTCGGCGGTCGTCCCACCCAAGCACCCATGCAAGGCGTCGGTGGTGTGAAAGGCGGCCAATCGCTAGGAATCAACTACATAAACGGCTACATCACACAAGCCAATCAGTTGATTCAGAAGTCCTCCAACACCTCATCACCTCTTCTTACACCAACAGAGTGGAAGCAATTCAAGGAGTCCAGTCCCAGTCTGGCTCCATCATTCGCGTGGAGCGGGAGTGTCAATCTGCGGAACGAGTATGATCCGGATGATGACGAGATGCCACTTCAGTTCGTCTATGAGGCTGCGGAGTGTCGGTTGTTTTATACTATTGAGAATCATTCGCAGCGGGAGACTGTTTGGCAGGCTGCTGCGAAGGCGATGTTTGGTGGTGGGGGTTGTGTGGAGGGGTCTACTAATGGAGATGGTAGTTTGCGTTGAGCGTTTGCGAGTATTCTATGTACTTATTAGGACGAGGATATTAAAAGATAGACTTACTATTCGATTTTGACATATTTTCGAGTTATAGGGCGTGAAAGACAAAGATCCCGATTCTATTTCTACGCCATAGTTGTTTAAGACTAGCCACCGAAGCCGACCAATATGTTTTCAAACTGTAGGTGGCTCTTCCTTGATGTCAACTCGGTAATAAGGCATGTTCTTTCTAATTGCCCAGGTGCCAGTTTAGCCGGAGATTTACAATCGAAGAATCTATAATGGAGTTATTTTCAATTCTCATGATCTTTTTTCATAATTCTATGAAAGATATGGAAGGAAAGCAAGGCTAAACAGAGGGCAAAGCATGCGATGCAATGCGAGGAAGCAGACACACAGGTTCATCATGCGTGTTGCAACCACTTCACTCTGTGGCATGACTCCGGGCACCTGACAGACACACATATGGAAATGAAAGAAGTGTGAACGACTCCAAAAACCCATACCTGCCATCGTCCAAATCCCGAAAGCCCTTTTGTCGATTGCTTCATGCCCCGTCAGATTGTCGTAGCCGCCGTGTGGGGAGAGACGCCCTTTATCTCATTCAAGGCTGAGGAAGACCGGCGTCGTGGACTGGTTGAAAAGTGCTCGTGCTGTTCGATCGAAAACGAATAAACAATGACCGAAGACGGTGTGAGAATGCCGAAGTTTATCGGGAGCATGGTAGCCACGGCGCTGGGCCAAGATCGGCAGTGTATGAGGGGTTGGCGGAACATCGGAAGTGCCATGAGAAGATTTTCCATGACACTGTTGCAGGGCAGAGCATCGAGCTCTGTGGGGTAAAAGAGGGAGCTTAGAGCTCGTCGACATCGATTTCCTTCTCATCCTCACTCTCGCGGTCCTCGTCGAACTCGACGTTGTCATCGAGACCCTCGTTGGCGTAGGTGTCGGTCTCATTGATCTTGGCGTGCTCAGGCAGCTCACCGTAGGCCTTGAGAGAACGGGCCTCATCGGCGGTGTACTTCATAATCACGTCGCCCTTCTCGTCCTGATAGTCACGGAGGGAAAGGAGGATGATGTCACCCTGGTTGATCCAGACCTTCTTACGCATCTTGCCACGGATGTGAGCCAGACGCTTCTCGCCATCGAAGCAGAGAGCCTCTAGGCGACCGTTGCCCAGCATCTTCACGACCTGTGCGTACTCCTGGCCCTCGTCCTTGAAAACGAGTTCACGCTTGTCGTTGTCGTTCTCGTTCTTGCCACGACGACGGTTCTTACCGCCCTGTTTTCAAAATGTCAGATTTTGTACGTCATTTGTGCGGCGTGCAAAGATTTGGAAACCGAAGTCTCTCCCTCTGCCATATCCATCCCCCCGCAGGGAGAGACCATAAGAGTGTCGACAACTCATGGGGGGCGTGGTGGCGGGGCGACAAATTCCAAAGGAGGGGCTGAATGTTCTGCGCGCTTACCTTTCCCTTGTTCTTGGGCATAGCGGCGGGTTGTGATCTTCACTGGACTCAAGTCTCGCTATTTGCCGGTATGTGATATGTCTCCGTCAAAAAAGACGTAAGAGAAAAAAGATGGGTAAATCCCCGGGTGTCTTGGTCGAAGGAGAAAGAAAGGGCGAAGTGGGGGATCTGTGTCATTTAAATCTGCACTTAGCTAATCAGGCACAAAGCGATCAAAGCCGCTTTGAGTGGCAATTGGATGCCTGATCGGTGAGGTTGCCACCGCCCAACTCGGCCGGCAGAAAAAGATTGGAGAACTGGAGATAAATCTGAGCTTCGACAGGTGTTGAGGTGCAGAACTGCAGTTGCAATATCGGAGGTCGCAGTACACGATTGACCTCTGCCAGTTGCGCTCACGTTCTCTCAATCTCTCGTACCAACAAGTGAGCACGCGATCCCATCGATCATCCTGAGCGCATGAAACTCCGTGGCCTTTTGCGTATCCTCGATGAACCCTTCCTACGAGTCGCTATGTTATCGACTTGTCACTTCTATTCGAATCTGTGGCATCTCATCTAGGCAGATTTCTGCCACCATTATACCTACACCATGAAGTTGACCGCTTCAACCAGCACTCTGAGTCTGCTTTACAGTTCAAAACATGTTATTCCCCCAGTCGCCGCACGCTACATTGGGTCTCCCACCCATCCGATTGCCCCGAAAATCGCACATTGCTGGGCGACCCGAGATCGAAATATTCTGTGGTGGCGGGTATCCGTGTCGCATATCACGGACTCCAAGCGGGTGATTCGCTCCTGGTGTGCTCGAAGGGCGCGCATTGCTTTTGAGCAAGCCTTGAGAGACAATGGTTTCGACCGTTTGGGGACACCGCTACCATATTCTTCTTCATCGCCTCAACAGGGTGCCCTCAAAGGCTCTTTAGATGTCATCGTTCGTCCGGCATTCGTTAAGCAGACCTTCGAGACGGTCCAGCAGGATGCACACTCGGCCTTGGAGAGCATCCTAAAACAGCGCGCAATACATAATGCAGTTCCACCGAAGAAATCCGAAGTTTTGCCTGGGTTTGAAAGCGCTTGATCATGTACAACATTTCTCTGTACTATATAACGACTCTCTAACTGTACATTATGGGGGGACCAGCATTGCATGGCGTTTTGTGACTTGAGACTATCCCCCTCCAACATTTGCATCTCTACTCGAAATCAAAAATATGAATATTTCTCGCAGTCATTTCAAGTTATGTTAGAAAGTACTTAGGACTTACGTCAAGTTCTTTGTTTGGCGGAGTAAATATAGAACGTACTTTAGCTCCCGCTGCCTCGAACCTCGCTAAATGCTGTTCTGGCGGAATCAACGCCCGTACCTGACAACCACGCTTTCCCCATCTCCAACATCTACCACCCAACCCTCACAACCTCTCAGACCCCCTTCACCATGCTGGTCTCCTTGACGGTCGGCAAGGTAGACGCCGGCGTCGCCGTACTTTTGACCCAGGACAACCGCCTCGTAAGCTCCAACCCCCTGATCGCGTGAGCCCCAAACATGGGGGAACTGTTATCTGCGCCCGTTGCGCGGGAATGACCAGTGTCGATGACATGCTAACTGCGATGGATACAGATTGAATTTCCTTCAGTCCTCCTCCCGAATAACATCTCATCCGGCAGCATCGTCGACATCACCGTTGCGCGCAATCACGTCGCTGAGGCCGCCAATGCATCTGCCTTCCAGTCCCTCCAGAAGCGCATCTTGAATACCTATGGTGTCAAGGCCCCGTCGCCGCCTGTTCTTCGCTTGCGCAATGCTACTCAGACTTCTCTCGTCCTCGAATGGGACCCAATCGATCTGGCAACAGCATCCCTGAAATCGCTCTCCCTCTACCGCAATGGCTCCAAGGCTGGCTCGATACCCCGTCCCCTGGAGACACGCAGCACTAAGATTTCCGGCCTGGCGATTCATTCTGAGTACACTTTCCACCTCGTCTTGCGCACAACCGCTGGTACCTACCAGTCGGAGAAGCTGACGTGTCGGACACACAAGATGACCGACCTGTCTGGTATTACCGTCACTCCTGGAGTCCTCGATTCGCAGCGCAAGGAGGCTTTGGGAGCGACCCTGGACCGCATTGGTGGCAAGATGATTGACTCTGTCCGAATTGACACCACACACTTTGTTTGCACCGAGGGTCGGGGTCCGTTGTGGGAGAGGGCTGTGGAGATGAACATCCCAGTTGTCGTTCCAGAGTGGGTGGACGCGTGCGAGTCAGAGGGTACGATAGTCGGCGTGCGCGGCTACTATCTCGGTGCGGACCCCAAGGCTCGCCGTCTTAGCACCATCCACGGCGCTTCCCACCAAAGGACTACCTCCACCCTATCTACGGCAACAATCCCCAACCACAGCCGACCTAGCGAGCAACGCCAAGCTCCTCCGCAGCAAGACCAGATCCCCGAAGAACCACCTCTGACGCCTTTCCCTGGAGGGGAGACAAGCGCCCAACCGCAAGCACAGACACAGGAGGTCAGATCGGAAGATGAAGAAGAAGTGCCTCCTTCACCTCCGCCCAAGGACGAATCCGACAAGCAAGAGAAACCTGCTGAGACAAACGGCACGGAGCCTGCACCTGAGTCTGAAGGGAAACCCGAAGAACCAGAAGAGAGTAAAGAAGATGAAAGCAAAGAGCCTACACTCCCGCAGCACATGCCCGAAGGAGGCTCCTCATCGCCAGATTATCAAAGCTCCAAGGGTAAAGGCAAAGAGGGCGAAGGCGACTTCAACGAAGTCCCCCTATAGTGGCCTTTGGTCTCACCCTTCTTCCAACGTATCGACCTTAGCGCCATGTTCTATCGAGCGGCGGTCCGGCGCGACTATATTCAGTACAGTTTCTTGTCCGCCGAGTTTGGTGCTCTTTCGATAGGCAGGTGTTTTAGTTATGAAGTGCAACGCTCGCCCTGGTTTTTCCTGCCTTGGTGTTTTATGTACAGTACCTACTAGATATGTAGCTTTCTTAATGCAAACCTGGCATTTATATGCTTCTGCGGGATTGGTCAATCACGAATGGTAAAGGGTGTACATAGTGAGGCAAGAGGACCTATGCTGTCATTCTCTATGAATTCTATCATCAACAGTCATTAATAAGATCAGATAAGCCCGCCCGATGCATGTCCAACTGTTAAAGAAGTCGGACTTTTATGCAAACTGTGCAACCAATCTCCTGTCCAAGTATATGTTCTGGCTTAAAGCACGTTGCGGATAACGTCGTCGATGGCCTGCGCCACGTACTTGACGTTCTTTTCGCTCACTGTACGCCTAGGTCAGTATCACATCAGAGTTACAGGGTGGAGATACTTACAGCCACTGATGGAGGCACGACCGGACTTGAGCAGGTAGATGTGGTATTTGTCCTTGAGAGCGTAGACTTGTTTGGGGGTAAGACCGGTATAGGAGAACATTCCATTCTATACCTAATTAGCAAGTGATGCATGATAGTGAGAATCGACGGAAAACTCACCTGCTCAATGATGTGCTCCCAGGTACCAGGAGTCTTCAAGCGAACCAACTCATCATACAGAGCCTGGCGCATACTCTTGATACGCGAACTCATAACCTTCAAGTCCTGGTGCCAGTCGGCGACCAGTTCCTCGCTGTTCATAATCTTCTTAACGATGCTGCATCCAATGCGCGGGCCCATGGAGAACTCGCCACGGATCAAGTGGCAAAGATTGTTGACGACAACATCACGGATGGCAGTAGCACTGCGGTTAAGAACGTAGTGATAGGCACCAACACGCTGGCCGTAAAGGCCGAAATTCTTGGAGAAACTCTGCGCCACGCACATCTCCATATCGGGCTTATTGTTGAAGAAGTAGCGCACTGCCCAGGCGTCCTCCTCGACGGAGCCGGAGGCAAAGCCCTGGTATGCGGAATCAAAGAAGGGGAAGAGCTTCTTACGCTCGCAGAGGTCTGCGATGGCCATCCACTGCTCCTTGCTCGGGTCCAGACCGGTGGGGTTGTGTGCGCAGGCGTGCAGCAGCACGGCGTCGCCCTCCTGGGCTTCAGACTCGAGTGTGGACATCATGCCCTCGAAGTCAAGGGACCGGGTAGCGGCGTGGTAGTATGGGTATGTCTTGCGGGGAACATCGGCCAGCTCCCAGATAGTCATGTGGTTCGCCCATGAAGGGTTGGACAGCCAGACGGTGGAAGGCTTCATGTGATGGGCCAGGAACAGGGCACCCAGATGGTTGGCACCGGTGCCAGCGACGGTCTGTACGGAGGCGATGCGGGCCTTGGCCTCCTCGTCCTTGCCCTCTCCCCCAAAGCCGAACATCAAGTCCCGCGCAATCTTCAGGAACGGAACGTCGCCCTCGATCGCTGTATACTCATGGCGCATGAGGTCGTTGTCCTTCTCCAATTCTTTCTCGGCCTTCTGCACGACCGGCAGCGGCCACGGCTTGCCATCATCTGTTCGGTAGACGCCCACGCCGAGGCTCACTTTTTGGGGGTCCCTATCGGCGAAATAGGCGGCGTTCAAGGCGAAGATCTCGTCCGGCGGGACCGGAGCCACATTGAGACGGGTGGGAACTGGGACCATAGTGAGGTGTGTCGGTGCAATTGAGGGTTCGAAACGTTCAGTCAATTGCTTCGGGGATCAAACGTGTTACGGAGAGAACTGCGAGTATAACTATGTGACAAAATCGGAGTCGGTCGACGCTGAGTCAACCGATATCGCCGTCCTCTTTTTTTTTTTGCCCCGCGGGAAATCCCGCTTAATGCCGGTTCCCCAGCTCTTTCACGCTTTCGAGATGCCATCATTGGGTAGTCACAAGATGGATCTTGCAAATAACCTTGATGCATTAACTGGATAGTTGATAGATTGGAAGATTTCAACCCCAGATCTCAATCCTAGGGCGAGTAAACTTGAAAGATCAGCATAAAACGTCATCAGATGCGGGCTGACTGGCCCTTTCCAAGATCGGTAGATATCTTTGAAAGGTTGTCTTTCTCCGAAATAGGTTGTAAGATCTTTTCTTCATATTCCCTGTCCAACATATGGTGCAGAAAGGCAGGTTCTTGAGGCTAACGTTCCAAGGTTGGGGTAAATACTATAGTAGCGGGATATATATAGATGTCGAGGGCAGCGTCTCCACATATCACCATTGCAAAGAAAACAAACTAGATTCGGACTGTAAAATCAGTCGATGATGACAGACCCTGCATCTGGATTCAGACACTGAAGTTGTATTGGACTTGTTCGAGGAAGATAAGGGAGGTCAATAACCCCGCATGGCTGGTGCAACAGTGACGAGTAACCAATCACTCTCATAAAATAACTCTGCAAGTCCGAGATCCTTTCTTCGCAGTTAGCAAACTCGTTCAAGTGCTCATTAACTCAGTTTATGCAATCGGAAAATGGCTCAGCAAAAGTCCTATCAAGGTGATCCTGCCCTGCACGAGTTTCGTGCTCAGGAGATCCTACAACCACTTCATAATAGCATCCCACCAGAGCTTCTGCCCCGGTTTGACCCCGTCTACGTCGAGTATTACAACAAGTACAACGCTGGACGCCTGCATACTCACGAAGTACCGATAGAAGAGTATCGCAAGGACCCGGGGAAATACACTATCTTCTACGGCAACGAACCAGGGCCCGATGTCTTTCGCATCACGGAGCAGCGATGTCCAGTGGAAGCAGGTGAGATTACTATTCGCATCTTCGAGCCCGCACCAAAAACCGATGACCAGGCCCAGCCTGAGAAGAGAGCGGCCTATATCAATTTCCACGGCGGTGGATGGGTGTTTGGTGGGCTCAATACCGACCATGATTACTGCAAAAGGCTCGTTCACGCTCTCGACGGGGACTTGGTTGTTTTTGATGTCGATTACCGGTTATCCCCTGAGTATCGGTTTCCTATTCCCGTGGATGATTGCTGGACAGCTTTCAATTGGGTATGTATAGATGGGTTGCCGGGCTTAGCAGCATAGCTAACCGGGCCTACCCAGATTCGTTCCCAGAAAGCAGAGGAATTCAACCTTGACCCGGATCGATTCGCCGTTGGTGGTCCATCGGCCGGGGGCCATCTCGCTGCTATTGTCGGTCATCTCTGTCGCGACGCGCAGATACTTTTACGCCTGCAGATCTTGAGCGTGCCAGTATGCGACTTGCACAGTGTTTTCACACCGGATGGGGAATTCGACCGTGACAACTGTCCCTATGATTCATATAGAGAGATGGAGTTTACACCGGTACTTCCTACGGCGCGTATGGCATACTTCCATCGACACTTCCTAGGAGTGCCTCGACCAGTGGCATCAGAAGAAGTGAGTCTTTGATAGTGGAAACCGAGATTGCAAGCTGACCGCATCAGGAGTGGAAAATATCGCCGATGCTCGCTCCCAATTTTCGGGACTTGGCCCCTGCGCTGATCTCAACGGCAGAGCTGGATCCTCTACGCGACGAAGGAGAAATATATGCGGCGAAGCTCGAGGGTGCGGGTAATCGCGTCGAGCTGTATCGATATGGGGGTGCACCGCATACGTTCCCGTTACTCGAGGGGATCTTAGATAGTGCGCGACTGCTTAGGCAGAGGGTGATCGCAGCGTTGAAGCGCGAGTTGCTCCAGCGATGAACGATGATCGGGATCGGTGGATCTATAAGAGTAGGGTGACCGCACCGTACAATAATTACCAATATTACACGGGTTTCCACTCGGGTGAACTGCATCATGCGGTTATTCCGATACCGGGAACTTTCGGCTTTGCGGTCGGTGTCGACCTCGCTTTTTCTGTAATTTAAGGGAGACTCGCTGCCCTTAACTCCTTGACCTCATCGCGAGCGAAGCCAATTGGCATCCACATTTTCATTTCTGGGTAGCACAGCTTCACGCATTGCAATCATGAACCCTGCCTCCTCCCGAGCCGCGGTGCGCTCTATGGCCACCTTGACACATGCGACCAGAGCTGCCAACCCCGCAGCTCGCAGCCTTCTGTCGGCTGCTGCTCGCGCTCCGGCCGCTAGTCGGGCTCTTAGTTCCAAGAGCCATCAGTTCGGCCAGTTCCCCCGCCTCCAGCTCCTGAACAACAACAGGAGAACCTTCAGCACAACCGTCACCATGGTAGGATGAGCAGCTGTTTACGTCCGGAGTTTTCGCTAATGCGCTATATCTCTAGTCTTCGGGTACTCGCACTGAGAGCGACGCTTTTGGCGAGATTCAGGTGAGTGATGTTGTTGAATTCCCCATATTCTCCGCAGAAGCTGACTGAGGTTCTGTATCTAGGTCCCTGGGGACAAGTACTGGGGTGCCCAGACCCAGCGGTAAGACAACCAGACGATATGATCTCGGAGCGCAATGGAATACAGTGCAGGAAGGCTGATACGGTGTTGGGAACAGTTCTCTGGGTAACTTCGACATCAACCAGCCCCAGGACCGCATGCCCGCCCCCGTGGTCAAGGCTTTCGGTATTCTCAAGGGTGCTGCCGCTACCGTGAACATGAAGTACGGTCTTGGTAGGTGTTGCATCTTCACATTGGATCGAATCAGCTGTTAACAATACCCAGACCCCAAGATCGGTGAGGCTATCAAGCAGGCCGCCGCTGAGGTCGCTGAGGGTAAGCTGCTGGACCACTTCCCTCTGGTCGTCTGGCAGACCGGCTCCGGTACCCAGTCCAACATGAACTCCAACGAGGTCATCTCCAACCGCGCCATTGAGATCCTGGGCGGTACCATGGGTACCAAGAAGCCCGTCCACCCCAACGATCACGTCAACATGTCGGCCTCCTCCAACGACTCCTTCCCTACCGTCATGCACATTGCCGCCGTTGTCGAGCTCGAGAACACCCTCCTGCCCTCCCTCAAGTCCCTGCGCAACGCTCTGCAGCAGAAGGTCGAGAAGTTCGAGCACCTGATCAAGATTGGCCGCACCCACTTGCAGGATGCTACTCCTCTCACTCTGGGCCAGGAGTTCTCCGGCTACGTCGCTCAGCTCGACCGCAACATCGAGCGCGTTGAGGCCAGCCTGCCCCACCTACGCTACCTCGCCCAGGGTGGTACCGCCGTCGGTACCGGTCTGAACACCTTCAAGGGCTTCGACGAGGCCGTTGCCGCCGAGATCAGCAAGATGACCGGCACCGAGTTCAAGACCGCTCCCAACAAGTTCGAGGTTCTGGCCGCCCACGACTCCATCGTCGAGGCTTCCGGCTCCCTTAACACCCTGGCCGCCTCTCTGTTCAAGATCGCTCAGGATGTGCGCTATCTCGGCTCCGGCCCCCGCTGCGGTCTGGGCGAGCTGATCCTCCCCGAGAACGAGCCCGGCTCCTCCATCATGCCCGGCAAGGTCAACCCCACCCAGTGCGAGGCGCTCACCATGGTCTGCGCTCAGGTCATGGGTAACCACGTCGCTGCGACCATTGGCGGCATGAACGGCCAATTCGAGCTGAACGTCTTCAAGCCCGTCATGATCCGCAACCTGCTCCACAGCGTGCGCATCCTGTCCGACGGCATGGACAGCTTCCGTGTCCACCTGGTGGACGGCCTGGAGGCCAACGAGGCCCGTATCAGCTCCCTTCTGCACGAGAGGTATGTGTCTAGTTTCTCTCCCTTCCCCCCTTGTTCAATGGCAAATCTCTAACCCGTCACATAGTCTGATGCTCGTGACCTGCCTGAACCCCGTCATTGGCTACGACATGGCCTCTAAGGTGGCTAAGAATGCCCACAAGAAGGGCATCACCCTGAAGGAGAGCGCTATGGAGCTTAAGGCTCTCAGCGAGGAGGACTTCGACAAGCACGTCCGTCCCGAGCTGATGCTGGCTCCTAAGGAGTTGAAATAAAGAAAAATTGCAATAAAGGGAAATACTGTTTCCCTTGTGTTACTATAGACAGGCCCCGATAGGGTTTTGTATACTGAAGAGACCATTTGTATTTCTGTTGACTCTTTTGCGGATGCCGTAGCGGGGCTATTTTTGGCCACTTTATAAATAGCACGGTCTTAACACCGAGGCTTGTAGAGATTGGAGATTGCAGATGAACATTAGTTTGTATAAGAAGGAATCTGCTGCGCAAGAATCCACCAGAAGCCAGAGGCATTGGCATCCAGGTATAAATAGAAACCATACAAGATATCGAAATCAGGGGTCCATGTCTCACCTGGGACCGTGAACCGCACTTGTTTCTCCGATCGCTTTTCTTCTATCGGGCTCTTCTCAAATTACTCCTTCGTTTCTCCCTCAATTCAATCACAATCATCTCTGTCAAAACTCATCGCACTCGTCGATCTTGCACTCGAACCCCACAATTCGCCCACCTCATCAACAAATACCCTCTCCATCTCAGCCCTCTCCTTCACACCACAATAAAGCAATGGAAACCCCCGTCTCAATAACCAGCATCCCCGAGCCTACCAAGCCCATCATGAGCTCCACAGTGACCTCCGTCGACCTCGAAGACGGCCCCCTCTTCCCCGCCTCCCTCATCTCCCCCGAAGTCATCTCCGTCCTGCCAACAGACTACACCATCCGCCCGATCCTACGCTCAGACTTCCACCGCGGCTACCTGGATGTACTGCGCGTGCTGACCACCGTCGGCGAGATCAGCGAGGAGGCATGGAACAAGCGCTTCGACTGGATCCGCTCCCGCAACGACGAGTACTACCTGCTCGTTGTGTGTGATGGCCAGGACCGTGTTGTTGGCACTGGCAGTCTGATTGTCGAGCGCAAATTCATTCACTCGCTTGGTATGGTTGGGCATATTGAGGATATTGCGGTTGAGAAGAACCAGCAGGGCAAGAAGTTGGGGTTGCGCATTATTCAGGCTTTGGATTATGTTGCTGCGAAGGTTGGGTGCTATAAGGTATGTCTCTTGTGTGCTATTGTTTATTGGAGGGGAGGGGGCTGATATTTTGCAGAGTATTCTTGACTGCTCTGAGGCCAATGAGGGCTTCTATGTCAAGTGTGGGTTCAAGCGTGCTGGCTTGGAGATGGCTCACTACTACTGAGTCTGACCAGTATATCTTTGCTTTTTTCTTTGTGATTCGGTGGTTTGACCGGTCTGGCGTTCAGGGCATTCGGATGTTCTAGGCATGTCTCTTTGCAAGGCATAGCCATGCATGTGGAAAACCCATAGAATTTGCCTCTTTCATCTACGATAAAGCTCGCTTCTCCCTTGTCAAGCTGTGCAGGGCGGAACGGGAGAGGGTCTTCTGGTGCTGGATCCTGCAATACCTGGAATCAACGGAGAAAAGTCAATACTCTTGTTGCGGGTTTGCTATGCTGACGGCGATTTCAAGTATGAGGATCTTGGGCTGGGCAATTCGGTGCGTGGGACCATCAAGTTTGTACCATAAGCGTTTCTTTTGTTCTCAGACAGCATTCGGCCTGTATGAGAATCGACAATTCCATCAGGAAGTTTTAAATGGTAGATGTATAGTTAGACGTGCTGCAATTCAGCCAGTGCAGACATTCTGCCATATATTACAAGTTCACTGCCCGCGTAGAATTCTGGTCAAGGAAGATATTGGAAGACGTAGTTCAGACATTCAATTACATTCTGTATGTCGCAGATGGAAGACCTATGGCAAACTCACGCTAGGCCCTTGTCCACAGGCCATTGCCCACCAGGAGGGAAAGACAAGGACCTCACTAGAGAAATACTCAAAAGGCTCATGGCAGGTTGCCAGGCAATAGTTAGTTGCCAAAAGGCAGAGAAGGCGGACAAAATCTTGTGTAGAGGCATTTTGTTGATTCCTTTGTTCCCATTTTTTCTGCATTGCATTGTATTGCATAAAAGTGTTTCAGAAACAAGGTAATGACCCGAGGCCTGTCCCCGTAAGTCCCATCATATCGCAACCGTCACGCGAACACCTCCCATTTCCCAACAAGATATCAAATTTAGCGGGACTTGGCGGCAACCTTGGGGGCAGCGCCCTTAGCACCCTGCTTGGAGATGGGCTTAGCACCACCCTTGGCGGCGTTCTTGGCCTTCTCGGCCTTCTTCTTGGCCTCGGCGGCAGCCTTCTTCTCCTTGGCGTCGGTGATGGCCTGCTTGCGGGCGGCCTCACGGGCCTCGGGGCGGACGGAACGGCGCTCCTTGATCTGCTCAAGGGAGGCACCGACGATGGCACGCTGGTGCTTCACAACACGGCGGGTACGCTTCTTAGCAACCTCCTGTGTATCCAAAACCTGGTCAGCCATCCATCTCAAAAATTGTATCCGTCATTCTCCATGTAGCATCGTGAATCCTCCTCTTGCGCCATCCTTTCGAATATCGAAGTGTCATTGTAAACCATCAGAACCCGAAAAGGCGGCCTTGTATTCCCGCCACGCACAATCCACCAAAATCCAAAGGAGTAACGGGTGACCGACCTCAGAGATACCCTTGCGGTGCTGGCGACGGTAGAGGACAGTCCAGGCTATCCGGCGAGGGTTCTTGCGCTGGAGGAAAAGCGACTCGGACTTGCCATTCTGGAAGCGGAAGATCTTGCTGTCGCCACGGACGTACAGCTTACCCTATCGACACCAAAGAGACGAAATTAGCACCCAGATAATTCAAAACAAAACGTTGTGTGCGCAGATTTTCGAAGCGATCGCGGGGACAGGTCGAGAACGTAGGTGTTGGTGGGATCGCGATGTGGTGATGATGTCGTCGATTCCGCACAAATCCTCCTCTCGCAGACGGAAATCGACGGGGATAAAGAACGCACCTTGCCAGGGTAGATCTTCTGGCCACTGAAGGAGTCGTCGTAGGTACGCATCTTGACGGGGGATGCGCTGACGAGTTGTCGGTTGGCGTTGGGTGATGTTCGAAAATCGGGGATCGCGGTTGTCTCGTTGCTGGGTCCAATTGTGGTGCGCCTCGCTAAAGTGCGACACGTGATCCGCTCTGCCCTTTGCGGACTATCACCACGTGACTTGCGTTGGAGGGGCTTATCATGACACTAACCCTATTCGGGACATATGACGACAAATTTGGTCGTGAATAGGTGAAGTTCATAACTTGTAGTACGAATTGAAGCTTTCGAATATTGAAGGCTTTGATAAAACATTCCCTAGTATATTTGCCTTTGAGAAAATTACTGGTATGCTGATTCAAGTTCAATGCTGGGCCCGAGGGTCAAGCTCCAACACAAAAGAGATGGGTGAGTCATAGTAGTTTGATAGGAAGCCTATTTCAAGTACATATCGGAAGATCTGTTCAAATATTAATTTCAGTCGAGCTCCTTTCTATATTTATCTTCAAGAGCTATCTTTAGTCGGCTCAATTCCAGCAAACACACCTATGAATAACCTCAACTTGATGTTCCTTGAATTGAGCTTCATCGTTTTTCTGCCGCAGTCTTCACTAAGGCCTGCACCTGGACAGATCGCTCCACAGTCTTGGAAGCAGCACTGAAGTGAAGCTATTCTATACTCGTGGCCGTTCAAATTTAGTAAGCATGTGATCAAGAACCCGGAAAAGGGCTTTCGATATTCTATTCGACGCTCTCTGGATCATAACTGCGAGTATAATCATGGAACTTGAGGACAAACCACTTACCCTCTTTTGCCCCAGAATCTCAGAGATACCAACCGCATTAGGATTCGGAGCTTAACTTTCCCTTCCTTCTCCGCTTCTTGCCCTCTCTCCCCTCTTCAAGACACAATCCAAAGGAAGCGTGAGAATCAATAGCAAACCAGCTCCCCAAAGCCTGTTACTAACGCCATATCTGCTCCGAAGATCCGCTTTACCCCATAGATCCTCCAAAACCTCTACCAAGGTTAGAGAAGATCCTGACTTCGACTCTCCCTTTCTCAGATCTTCGTAGTCATGTCGTCTTGGGCTCTGCAGTGCGAGAAATGGGCCAACCGCGTAGAAGAGTTAGTGAGAGATCGGAAAGCAAACCGCCTCACCCCGCAACAGTTTCTTGAGGAGGTTGAAAGCCATGTTGAAGAGACTCCTACGACCCCTATAGTAGCACACTCACTCTTTCGCATAGATCTCGAAGAGATCTTCCATATCTATCGCACAGATGAGAAACCATCTTGGACTACTCCAACGCAGAGAATCCAGTTTTTAGATTGCTTCTGTGAGACTTGTTCCCTGAACTAACATCCTCCTAGTTCATTCTAGCTAACATGATTTAGTTCAATCCTTTGATCGCGTTAACAACCTAATCTATGCCGCTAATACCGGTCATAATAAAGCCATCAACCGCCTTTGTCTCCATACGGTCCTTGTTGAAGTTATGGCTGCTGCCAAAGAGAACATGAATCTTCCTTCCACCGGTCTACATCTCCAACTACAAAGCCATTTTCGATGGGGTCCGTTTCAGTGGCGAGGCTTAAGCCATGAGATCATTGGCCCCGCTCATTACAGTCTGTGACACGGGCCTAATAAAGAAACCTGCGGGAACTTGTGCGTGATCGAAAAAACCTATAAGCGTATTGGTCTAGGCGAATCCCAGATCCTAGCCTATTTGGCTATGGTACGCGTTCACCGTATCAACGAAAACAAGGAAAATACGACTCTTTACGGAATTGTGACAGACTATGAAAACTTTGAGTTCTATGAGCTGTCCCATGAGGGCAGATGGTTTGATCTCCCATTGCATACGTCCAGCACACCAATGCAGAAAATTGCGGATCTGATTGCCGAATTCGCTTTTAAAGCTGCCATGCAGTCGAGGAGCAGTCGCAACAGGTGTTCTCATGATTCACTATACTTTTGGCCGAAATTGGCTCAGGCTTCTGGTTTTCGGTGATAAAGCGGCTATGTACTTAGTATTTGCTGGGATAACATAGTAACTTATCCTTCAAAATATGCTATTATAGCCACGCATCAGCTTTACATAGGAAAATGGCAGTACATAGAGCTTGATTGAAACCTCCTTTAGAAGAAAGTAAGAAGAAGGTAAGAAGACTATAAGAAGAATAATTATGCCTCCGGGCCTTACTCAATGGGCATGAGTTGGGCTAATGCCATAGGGGCTGTGGGGTTTTCTTAAACGTTGTTCTCAACCTCCACTATGAACTGTTGATCCGTCAGACGGTTTGCGTGGCGCTCTCTGGGATCGCTGAGATACTTTCGAGTTGTCGAGGACTTGTTTCCAGCCCTATAAAGGGAATTTTGAGTTATTAGAGTCGGAGTAGGAGGTAGGATATAAGGGGTAAGGTGAGCCAAGTTGGTCATAGAATCTAGCCGTTCGTTGCGATGCTTGTCCCACAACGCTTGTATCTGCTCCTTTTATGCCACGAGTACGGTCAAGGAATACCTTTGGTTGTTGGCTAGACATTTTTGGCCTTCTTGAAGCTGCTTGTTGGCTTCTTCGAGTTGCTTTATGCCCTCTTGTAGCCGCTTCTCACGCCTCTTTAGGCGTCGCTCTCTCTCTTCGGTATCCTTTGCCGTCCAGCGGAGATTCCATCTATAGTTCATTAGCCAAGTCGAGTCATCTCTTTGAACTCCTCTACCTTTCAATATCATGATGCAGGAGTCGCAACTCTCTGCAAAGCATGTAAAAATGCGCATACAACACGTCAACGACAGTATTCTGATGGGGAATCAATGTAAATCGATGAAAAAGGCGCTCAACCTGTGGAACAGGCATATGAAGACAGAATAATAATTCCCTGTTTTTATCATGCTCTCAAGTCACGCACGTATGTACTTGCTTGGATACGAGTTACAGTGTGAAACCGTAGGCTGCTTCTGATCAAGTTTCCGCCCCTTGTAACTGTGGGTTTGTGTCTGGTGCAAGCCAAAGTAGACTTTTCTCTCTAGTGGTGCTGAAGCTACCAGTTTGCTGTCTATTGACTCGCCCAGTTGTCCATTGGCTACCGAATGTCCTGTTTCACCGGAATTGTAGTAAATAGAGACTCTTAAACCCACTAAGGCTCTGTCGAGGTTGTTCATTGCTAGATTTTTCTAAAGGCTTTAAGAGAGACTACAGCTTTGAGAGAGACTACACAAACTTGTATCTCAGCAGATAGAACCACGCCAGAGGCGGGCCACAATGATATAACTTCAGACAACGCATTGGACTCTATGCAACGCCCTCTGAACCCAAATAACCATCGCAAAGCAAAATATGGGATGAATATGGCGTAGGTGAATTCACGCTTAATAACTCAGAAGCTCGCCTGCCCCGAGGGCCCCAGCGTATCGAATGCCCTCATCTTTCCCTTTTTTTCATGGTCACATCATAGTAGGTTACGCTTAAGTCATGGCATGTGTCCGGGTCCACTCCTTAGCCGTCTGGATGGCGGCAGGCTCATCATCCTTCCACCGCTGAGCGACATCGTTGGCAAGAGGATCATCCGGGTTCGGCGCTCCCAGTAGGGCCTGGATAGAAAGCAGGATAGTGCGAATTTGGAGAGCGGGAGACCAGTTGTCTGGCTTGATGTTAGACTAGGCAACTGACTTGGGAGGCTGTTTCGTCTTACTTTTGAGAACATCCAGGCAGATTCGGCCGAGGCGATCGATGTTAGGGTGATAGATCTTGGTTAGGAAGCGGATCTTGGGGGGTGTCATAGGATAGTCGTCGGGCAGGAACAGCTCAAGACGGAAGATCCCACCTAAAGTGAATAGTGTTGGTTATTTGAAAATAAAGCGAGACCGATATATCCTGCATACCCTCGTACGGAGACTGAGCGGGGCCATGAATCGAAACGTCGAAATACCGCAGGTTATCTTCGTGTGGAACAGCGTTAATACCGGGGACCCTATGTGCCGCAAAGACAAGTATTAGCAAGAGAATCAATTTTGTGCCATGGATGATTCCTTACGGTTCCGCCATTAGGCGCTCGGTCTCTTTGATAATGCGCTTGGGCAAGGCCATGTCGACTGCTTATCGCCGTATAGATGGTAGATACAAATCGACCTTGAAGGGTTGGGAGATGGGTTACGGAAACGACGGGCACAAGCGTCGATCCCAAAGATCCGTACAGCGAACGTGAAGATAGACTCGAACAAATCGGCAATCGACGTAACTTGCAGAGGGGCACTGGCATCGCGGGCTCTGCCGCCGCCCGTATATCGCACGTGACTTATGCCACTATTACTAGCCACTATCACTAGCCACAGACATAGCCACAGCCACAACCGTTGCTCTCCACGTTGTCGTAGCTCCCCCTCCGGCGCGCGATGAGCTGATGCTCTGCAAAGCTCCGATCACGGACAAGGACTCACCATGGGTGTAATCACCGTACATAATCCCTCAGCTCATGCATGAGCTCCTGATTTTGCGACTTCCGCCAAGGCCTCGATTGGTCCAGTAAGACCATCACCGTCAAGATGTCGAGCTCCATGGAGCCCCGGCCGCTCACGTCGGCCTACGAAAGTCCGACGTTTGACGAGGACAGCTCCTTCCATGTGGAACAACCGGTTGGTTCGATGTCCATCTCCCCGTGTGGACGAGATGTGGTGCTGGCATCGAAGGAAGGTCTCCATGTCATCGACTTGGATACCCCATATTCTCCACCCCGTTATCTGCCTCATCATACGCCATGGGAAGTAGCAGATGTGCAATGGTCACCATTTGCGGCGCGCGACTACTGGGTTGTGAGCACATCCAACCAGAAAGCGCTGGTGTGGAACTTAGCGATGAAGACATGGCAAAACTCCATCGAGTATGTGCTGCATGCTCACTCGCGAGCAATTACCGATATCAACTTCAACGCATTTCATCCCGATATACTTGCCACGTGTGCTGTAGACAGTTTCGTGCATTGCTGGGATTTGCGCACTCCGTCCCGCCCTGTGATTTCATTCTCGGACTGGTTCACCGGTGCGACCCAAGTCAAATGGAATCGACAGGATCCTCATGTCGTTGCTAGTTCTCATGATCGGTTTTTGCGAATCTGGGATGATCGCATGGGTGCATACCCAATTCGGTCCATTGAAGCCCACGACACGAAGATCTACGGCGTTGATTGGAACCGCGTCCGGCGAGGCGCGGTGGCAACCTGTTCACTTGATAAAACTATCAAATTCTGGGATTACACTTCTGACACAGAAGTACCTGAAAAACTGATTCGAACACCCTTTCCTGTATGGCGAGCCAGAAACACGCCATTTGGATGGGGTGTGCTGGCTATGCCGCAAAGAGGGAACAGTGATCTACATCTCTATAGCCGAAGAGCAGGTGACGGCTCCGATCCAGATGGTGACCTGCCCCTGGCCCACAGTTTCTCCGGCCATAAAGGTCAAGTGAAAGAGTTTCTGTGGAGAGCACGTGGAGGCGTGGAGGGTGGTGTCGATCACCGGGAGTTTCAATTAGTGACATGGGGAACCGACAGAGAACTCCGTCTGCATCGAGTGGATCCACAAATTCTGGAACGCGTTGGATATGAGAAGGGGAAGTCTTACATCTCGACTAGAACCGTCACCCGCCTGGGTGCGGTCTATAGGAGCTTTAGGGATGTGAACTCCGACTTGGACTTGGAGGATATTGAATCTGCATCTTCGGTGAACCGACATATCCCGAGCACTAATTACCCCGGGGGGCCGGGAATGAATGCTATTTCGGTTCCCCATATTCGCGCCTGGACAAAGAGAAATCAGGGGGACAATGGTGTGGCCATGCAGCCGCGGTCAAACCTGAGAGCCGATACGAATCCAATTGCCTGGATGCGAGGTGTCAAAATATCGGGCTGGGATATTGAGACTCTGGGGGATGAGATCAGTCACGTTGGTGACAAGTTTACCAAGGTCACTTTTGACTCGGTGGACGTGCGGCAGCGAAAAATTACAATATCTCTAAATGGGCCCTGGGGTGCAGAAGGCGCCTCTTTGTTCCTGAAAGTGGATATCAAGTTTCCCGTGAGCTATCCCAAGACCTCGATTCCAACGTTCTCAGTCCAGAAGACCGCGGCCGTTACCGATGAATTGGAGGCAAGAATCAAGGCCGAACTTCGAACGATTGCCGAAACTTATATGTCCCGGAAAAGAGGCTGTCTAGAAGGCGCCGTGCGCTATCTCCTGGGCGAGAGTTCTTTAGAGGACAGCATTGCGTGGATTCTGGGCGAAACCGGCGACCACGTCAAATCCCCGCTCAACGGCGATCTCGAGGGTGAGTCTAGTGACGAAGATGAAGTTGGCATGACCCAGAGTCAAGAGTTGGGAATGAGCTCTGAGCTGATGCGACCGGTCAATGCGAATGCTATGGTGCCTGTGGCCAGAGAATGCGGCGCCCTGTGGGCAAACGACGGCCGTTTGGTGTGCTTTTTCCCGCCGAAGAAGGACAAGTCTACAGCTCTCTTTGATAACATCGGTTTCAAAGAGATGAGTAGACTTTCAAGGAATGACAAGGTCTTTGAAGGCTTCGGACGCCTGCAGACCAGCTCCCCGGGTCCGCGCATGACCGGTACCATGACGAGCACAGATGACGGCGTCTCTGATTACTCCGATGATTCGTACTCCGAGACCTCCAGTTCTTCTGGGTCGTCCGCTGATATTCTCTCCGGGCTGCCGACTCGTTTCCAGCCAGCGCAAACATGGCGCAGCGCTGGCAGTATCGGCATTTATCGTCCCCGATCTACGGACCATTCTCAGCGATCAACCGGCGGGGCTGCTACAGCTAAATCGGCCGATACCGCTAGAAACGTGATTTCTATTCACGATTTGAGTGACATGCTACCTGTGAAACGCGAACTCGCCAAAAACTATCGCATATGCGGCAAAGGGACTGATGTCTGTGCTCATAATGCTGCTATTGCTCTCGACGCTGGATGCTACGAGCTAGCTCAGATATGGGGCCTGATCAAACTCATTATGCATGTTCGGAGGAAGCCGGGCTCTCCTCTTCAACCAAGGACGTGGCTGAACCGCATGTCGAAAGAAGATCGCATCAATTCAAGCCAAGTTCTCGGAGTCGGTACATACAAGGACATAGCTGGCAGTATTATCCGGTGGGGAGATCATCCCCTCGGCAGCCACTGGCTTGTGCCTGCTCTCTTTGAGCACTTCGAGCGCATCGGCGATGTTCAGATGATTGCGATGCTATCGTGTGTGCTTTTGGAAGCGAACCACGAGGGGCGGCCGGAGCAACTGCAAGATGATCGCTCTGAACAGCAGGCTTTTCCTGCGGAAGTTTCGTCGGTTGCGTCGACAATTCAGAACAAGTCGCAGTCGCAACCACAGCCACAATCACAATCACAATCACAGCTCACGACACCCGCTTCCTCTGTTCCGAGAGATTCTCAACCTATGCCTGACACCTCGGCGCGCTCGGCGCGCTCATGGAGCGAAGTCTGGCGCGTTGATTCTACGCCTCCATATTCAACCGGAACGACACCACCAATCACAACTCGCCCGCGAGGCATTGCGGCAGACCGGAAACCGATGGGCCGCAATTTCTCTGTGGCGGCATCCCCCGATCAGTCCCAGGCGCATAGCGGCGGATCTGGATTTGGGTCTGTGCTCGCATCTTCGTTGTCCCGTTCCTTTACCTTTGGGCCTTCGTCTGCGTCACCGCCAGTAAGTGCCTTGGCCAAGAAGAAAGCCAGCCCTGCGGAGACCCCAAGTGTGGCAACAACGCAGCCGGTATGTTCTGCAAACCTTTTATCGTCAACGGCGTAGTTGATTCTTCGATTGCTAACGAATTAGATCCAGAATCCTTCGGACACCGACAGCGTCCAAGTCGTTAAGCCTACAAAGCCCACATCGAGATTTAAAATCACCTTCAAAAATAAGAGCGCCTTCGATGGTGATGAAACAGCGCCGAATTCTCTCCTTGACCGAAGCAAAGAATGGCTGTGGCGGTCATACCGCGCCGCATATGCCGATCTCTTATCGATTTGGGAGCTTCCTGTACAGCAGAGCGAAGTTCTCAAGATCGGTGCTGTTGCCGACAATGCAGAAGACATGCACACGAGTCAGTACTGGAGCAGTCACCGTCGCAACTCCAAAACAACGACACTCTCAGAGCCTACACCTGGCGACGCTGCCACCGGCCTTGAAGATCTGGACTTCCAGCGTCATTGCGCCAATTGTGGCCATGCTCTTCATCTATCCATCTTTGCCTCAAACCCCGTGGTAGTCGAATCTCCGTCCAAGCACCATAACCGGACTCCTTCATTCCGCCGTTGTCCAAATTGCAAACCCCGCCAACCACTACCTACTAAGCTTCCCTGCGTTATATGTGGTGAAGTGGTCAATGGAATGCTGGTGCCCTGTCTCAGCTGCGGCCATGTATGCTGCTTTGACTGCCACCGCCGCTGGTTCCTCCGACCGGGCGATCAGTTCGACACCCCATTCGATGTGGCCGATGTGGCCGATGCCCTCCCGTGCTGTCCCACCGGGTGTGGGTGTAGCTGCTCCGAGCACGTAGCCGCGAATGTACCCATGCCGGCGTGGGAACCTCCATCTCCCCGAATTAAGCATCAGAGCTATTCGGCCGAAAAACGCCACCGCCGACGCCAATCTGAACCCGCTGGCCCTGAATCGAGAAGAAACAGTCGGAGTGGAACGGGGGGTACGAACACCCCTAAAACTGGAGTGGGACGGAATGAAGACGACCTGGAATTATGGCAGGTGTCTTCGCCCTTTGCGTCTCTTGCACGGGGCATGGGCGGCGGCCTGAGCCAAGGTCTGCGCACAAGAGAAGAGCGCAAGAAGAGCAGTCGCTCCATGGCACCAGCCGTACCCAAGCGTAAATGATCATTAGGCTTTGATGGCGTTGTTACTTTACTTTGATATCCACTGGTTTTGTTCTGCGACGTGTCATATGATTGTTCGATACCATTTCGCAATGTACAATCTCTACTTCATTCGATATCATCTAGTCTATGCAGATCCATAATATAAACTCCGCAATCCCAGCGGAGCAGTCGTCAACGTCGCTTACGTCGATCCCCTACCGTTTCTTCAAGATAACCCGGGGTGTATAAAATATAAGCGTTCAATTAAGCCACCGTCGTTGAGCATTGACCTGCGCGGAAACAGTGCATCGGAAGCCCGCCAATCACACAGCTGAGTACCTGGCACTAACACGCACTAACGCAGAAAGGATGTAAATAGAACTACACCGAACTACGTCGAAGATCTACGCGTATCAAAAAAAATGCTTGTCATGGCTTCATTAGAATCTATCCCTTTATGACAGACAAGAGCATAAGGGAGATCTAGTATCTAATTCTGCGAGCAGACGATCCCCTGAATATTGCGCCGGTCTAAAACCTTTCTATTCCAAAGGTGCCGCTTACAGCTGCTTGAGAACGTTGCCAGCGGAGGAGAGATCGAGGGAGTTCTTCGCGGCCTCCTTAGCAGCGTAGATGACCTTGCCGTGGTCAATGATGAGCACGTAGCGGTAGGTGCGGCCCTCCTCGTCAGCCCAGCCAATGGACTTGGAGAACTTGGCATCGGGGTCGGAGAGGAACAGCTAAAACAGAGTTAGAGAGTGGATTGGATCACGAAGAAGGGATTGCACGTACAATGTCATCGCCGGTGACACCGTTGGCCTTGCCCCAGGCGCTCATGACGTAGGCATCGTTGTAGGCCAGAACGGCGACCTGGTCGACACCCTTGGCGCGCAGCTCGGGGAGCTTAGCGATGTACTCGGGGACGTGGTTGGCGGAGCAGACAGGGGTGAAGGCACCTGCAGAGTGAGATGGCGGTCAGCGGAGAACCTTGTGGGAAAGAGGAATAAGCGGTGACGAACCGGGCAGAGCGAAGAGGACGACCTTCTTGTCAGCCCACTTCTGGGAGGCGGGGTAGTTGATGGGGATACCGCAGGAGTTGATGGAGCTGGACTCCTCGGACCAGGGGATGTAGCTGTGGAGGGAATTGAGTTAGTGTTGTTGTCATTGAGGATGGGAGGGGTCGCCGTTATGGTGGGGAAGAAAGGGAGGGGTGGGAAAAAACTTCACGTACGAGAAGGTCACGTCCTTGGGGAAGCTGTCACCGGCCTTGAGAGACATGGTTGCGAGTTGAGTATGAGAAATGTGGGAAGATGAAGAAAGTAGAGTAGTTGTAGAAGTTAAGAAGTTTAAGATAAGAAAGATTGAGTTCTAGGGGTAGGTGCCGCTTTTAAGCGGCCAGCGGCGCTTACACATATCGGCCCATCGGGATCCTCATATGATGAAAAGGTGGGACAATGGGCCTTATCCATGAGGTGATCCGATGCAGAAAGATACCGAATCGCATGGATTATCAAGATGGACCGCCCGAGAACTGCCCCGCTGACTTATCAGTGGCGGGTCCTGGTGCCTGGTTGCCTGAGTGCCTGGTTCATTACATCAGGCTAATCAGGTGACCGCTGACTGGTCCGTCGTGCCTTCCTGTTCGGGGTGTGTATGCCTAGGGCAGCGAACTCAGTTCCGACTATTCCCGATATCGGTGATCTCGTTTGAATAAGCATCGATTCTTCGATTTCTTCGATCTCGAAATCGTGTTCGATCGTGGTCGATATTATCAAGTGAGCAAGTCCCGACACGATGATCAGTAAGTTTCGACAGCTGTGATCCAGGTAACTAGGTATGTCTTTAAGATCCAAAGCGGTTTATCGGCTGCTGTAGTCTTGTGGTCCCGAAGAACCGAAGTATACGATGCCGTCTCTCCAAATCCGTCGCCACCAAGCAATCCTTTTTTTCCTTGCCGTAAGATCCACCCAAGATAACAAATATTGGCATCCATTCAAATCCCGTTCCCTTGCTTGTCCTCGTGGCGCATAGAATGTCTCTACCGGCAACATGGCCGATTCCCCTTCCGCTAGTTGCTGGATGCCCTACGCCCTCCCGAGCATACATCTAGATGTCAATACCTGAGAAAGATACCATGCACCATGGTCAATCCCTTCTCAAGTTCATAAAAATCTGCTTCGTCTAGTTAAAGCTTTCTATCTACTTAGTGCCTTGTATCGTTAACATGCTCCGTCGTTTCCATCAATCGGGCCAGTGTTACGGCTTCTCGAAGAGCCCGTCCAACGTGACCACGAACACCCGCTTCCTCCATAACCATCAAACCGCCAATCGTGCATCCTTCAGGGGATGTTCCTTGATCCTTAAGCACAGCCGGATGCATCCCTCCCTGCAGCATTGTGGCCGTTCCTTGCATGGATTGGAATATCATGGTATGCGCCAGACCCCTAGGAACACCTACCGCCACGGCGGCATCAATCAGCGCGTCACAGATCACCGCAAAGAAAGCCGGTGTAGACCCTCCCACTGCAGTCGCCGCATGCATCAGTCTAGGCTCGATGTGAACAGCGCGACCGATCTTCTCGAAAATCGCAGTTGTGACTTGGAGATACTGTTCGGGGAGAGTAGGCTCGGAGACCTCGATTGCAGTGAGAGATTGCGAGGCCTGGGCGGCAATGTTGGGCAGCGCGCGCACTACCCAAACTCGCCCCGAATTGTTGGCCGCAGTCGTCTCGCTTCCGTAAATGGTCTGCTCGAGTTTGTGTCTTGTCCAGCCTGCTGCGATACTAATCAAGAGTTTATCTTGCAGTGCCTCGCGCAGTGAATGCTGTGTCACGACTTTCTCAATATTGGCGGGATCAACACCCAAGATGATCACATCGGACTCTTGCGGATAGATTGACAATGTATCCAGATGACCGGAGAATCGCTCTTTCAGCTTTTGTTCTGAGCTCTCACTGCGCACACAGGCGATGTATCGTGTGAATAGAGGCTCGCCTTGGGTCGAATTGAGCAAGCTATCTAGAATGGCACCTCCCAGATTTCCTGAAAACATTGAGCTAGGATTGCGATCGCGAGGATCAAGGCTACTCACCACATCCCAGCATACACAGAGCTGAAGTCTTGGTTTCAGCCATGACTAAAATGTCGAGGAAGAATCAGATAATTCACTGGTGCTAAGATGAAATTCCTGGTGCGGACCGGAATCGCGACGAGAGCATAGCTTTCCCCACCTGGTTCCTGATTAGATGTTCTCCCCCGCATCGGAAGCCAATGTCAAGTGGAGCATCGCGTCTCCCTCGGTCTCGATTGGATGTTCGTCCTCTCACGTATCGTGCGGTTCCACTCGGGAGGCATCCCGAAGATAGCACGCCAACCCATATACACTCGTGCCACGTCTACCGAGTCCTGGACTGCATATGCATGCTAGCGAGGTATATATGGTAACACGGGCAACAAACAACGAAACAGAACCAGTGAACTTCTCCCTTGACACTCCATCTTGGGCGTTTCCATATCCGACGCGATCATCATTCTTGGTGGAGGTGCCTTCGGCCTCTACAGCTCTTCATCTTTCTCAAAAGGGGTACACGAACATCTCCGTCTTCGAAAAAGGCCACCATATTCTTCCTCGCTTCTCCGCTGCCAGCAACCTCACTAAAATTGTGCGGGCTGAATATGAGGATCCGTTTTACACCGATCTGATTATTGTATGACCACGCCTGGCCCTCATCTACATAGGGGGAATGTTAATAGCTAACTACATGCTCTAGAAAGCAATCGCAGCTTGGAAAACTCCTCTTTTTGCACCTCACTTTCATCAGACTGGTTTCTTGCATTGCGTATCGGGGGCCGCACCGCAGAAAGCCGTGGACACCCTGAAGTGATTTCAAGCTTCCGCGGAGCGAAACCCACAAATAAAGCCGTACGTGGTGCCCATCAAAGGAGATGACGCTATCCGTCAGGCCGCTTGGCAATTTACTGGTCAACTTTCCGGATGGAACGGATACCTCAATCGCTTCGATGGATACGCCCATTCCGCCAACGCGCTGACAGCGGTATACCGTGCCGCCCAAGCAGCAGGTGTGCGCTTCTTCTTGGGAGAGGAAGGTGTAGTAAACGAGGTTGTCTACGAAAACACTTTGACCGGACGCAAATGCGCAGTATTCGAACCAAGAACGGTCAACTTCATCCCTCAGCTCTAGTCATTGTTGCAGCCGGCGCTGGAGTCGGGCGTCTGGTACCTCAGCTCGGCATTCAAGTTGTGGTCAAGTCGTGGTCTATTGCTCATATACATTTGACCCACGAAGAGGCGTCGGCTCTTCGTGGTATTCCTGTCACCTACGCCCGCGATTTAGACTTCTTCTTTGAGCCTGATTCCATGACGAACCTGCTAAAGCTGTGTCCTATGGCGGGTACATCAACACTGACCCCGAAACTGGTGCTTCATATCCGCCAGAGACACTGAAGGAGAGCGCTTTGCTACCGGAGGATGATGAGAAACAACTGAGGAAGCTTCTGGCTCAAACACTGAGATCGGCCCTTTGTGAAGAAGTCCCTTTGCTGGTTTGCAGATACTTGTGACTCGGATTTCATTGTTGATTACCTTCCAGGAATGTCTTCCTCCATCATTGTCTTCTCCGGCGACTCGGGACATGGCTTCAAGATGTTCCCTATTGCGGGGCCCTTCATCACAGATCTCCTTGAGGCCGCGGATGGAAAGCAGCCTGTTGTGCGCTGGAGGTTGAAGAATCCTAACCCCACATCAGGCAAGGGTGATTGGGGAGGTGACGTGAGCTGGCGTCTTGGGGAGTCCAAGGAACTGTCTGCAATCATGCTCCCAAATGCTTCGATACTATGATAGCCCTCTTTTGAATTCCAAAGTATGACGGGCTCCATTATGTGAACGTTGAATGTCTATGCCAATCCACTTTATCTCACACTTGCACTTAGGCAGTATTCAAGCAGGCATAGTAATATCCCTTGAAACTAGCTACGTGAGTACAGCAGCTGAGAATTGAGTCGAGGCTCATAGATAACCGACCCATCTAGTCACGTGCGTACCAGTGAACCAATAGAACTGGACGTTGTGGGGACAGCAACCAATGAGTCTGGAGAAGTGGGGCCCCTTTATATCTCAGAAAATGGTTCTCTCTGTTGTCAGCCCTCCACAGTAACCTAGTGGTCTTCAGCCTGGTACCCAACCCAGTCATTTCCACTAGGCCAATGTCTCGGGTTCGATCCAGGGAACCCCCTCAAGTTTCATATGCCGAGATTCGTCGAAGGTAACTGGCTTGAACGGGACCGACCAAGGATCCTCGGGACGGAGGGATTTTTTTCCGTCTCTCTCATCCATCCACACGGTTTGATTCCATCGGACATACACGTATGATCCTTCTTTGTATTCTCTACATAAATTTGGCAAGTCTTCTCCCGCAGTATTCAAAATGCAATATACCTACATTTTTTAGCAACTCATCTCCAATGTCTATTTCTACCCGAGCTGTTTCCTATCCAGTGGAAGCTCAAGCAAGATCAGAGCAAAGTTCTATGAGCTATAAGCCAGGAAACGCCCAGTACAAAGATTGAATTAACTGCAAAAGCAGCAATCATTTGTCCAGCATTAGACCCAGCCTGATGCTCCTTCCCTTTGGACTTTTTCTTACTCTTTGGCGCCAGAGTTTCAGCAAATTTCTCGATCTTGTCAAGTCAGCTACCGTCAACAACCCTTCATCAGTTATGGAAGTACCAACCTCTTCACATGCAGTACTGATTCTCAAGAAATTCGGATCCTCGGTGTCGTTCTTTTGTTTAATTCGACCAACAATGCGACAAAACACCTTCACCACGCCCTCAAGATCCTGACTAGACTCAACCATCAACTGCAACGCATCCCTCTTGGTGATTTTAACGTTTCGTTTAAATATCGCCGGATTGCGAAAGCATATCTCCAGCGTCGCCAAAGCCATAGTTTGAGGAATCGCGCAAAAATTGAACACGCTCTGCTCACTCAGGCCCGCAAGGTATGACAAACAGTCACACGCATGTTCCATAGCATTCAAAACCATCTCAGAGCTGCAATTAAGCGCATTCCTGAGATACTTGGGTTCGAACAAGTCTTCAAAGTTGTCGACGTGATTGGACCTGATTTCTCTGGGCCAGAACCGGCGACCGTCATCGAAATCTTCACGAATGTCACGAATGATGTTGTTCTTTTGCAAGAAAAGACCCATTGATCTATAGAGCGAACGGTTGATCAAGGTATCCTCGCCCATCTCGGCCTCGACGAAGAATCGAGTCAAACCCTCGCCCACGATCCCGGCTACATGCCAGCAATAGAGGTCATACTCTTCCACGGAATTCACGCTTACATCGCCGAGAGCCGCTTTTCTCGCAAAATCAGCCATACCATTCCCCATTTTGTCGGTGATATCCTTGATAATCGCTTGGTAGGTTGGTTTCAATTTCCCGAACTCGGTAATGACATTGTCGAACTGCACCAGTAGCTCGCGATCCTTTTCTCCTGGGCGATTGCCGGTAAATGTCCAGCCATCTCGGTCTAGATGATCTTTGAAGCTTCGAAGGAGTGGCTCTTTAATATCGAGGGGAATTGATGTATCATCTTCGATCGTATCGAGGCCACGTAGTATTAGGTAAAACACGCATACGGGCAGGAGTAGCTCGGGGTGCAGTTCTTTGACAACGGGGCTAAAGCTGCGACCTGTCTGATCCAAGAACTCGAAGCATATTTTGGCTGTTGCTGACTCTTGTGTTTCGTCTCTCTTGTGGATGGGAAAATGTCGTAGTTTCCTACAGGGTTGATAAACCCAGGATCAGCAACTTTCCACAGTTATTCAAGAGAGAGGGTATTTGATGTAGTTCTAGACCCACCATTGAAGCAGCACTGGTAGCTGATTCGGATGAAGAGCAAAGTAGAGAGCATCCGAAGCAATATTCATGGTAATAATCGTTCTATCTGACCCAGACGAATATGTGTAATCTCTGCACTTTTGACTACCTAAAGTAAATACAACCGGGAATGGGATTTGAGCTTCTGCCCGAATCCCGAATCCCGATGGGCTTTCCTTGCGTGACGGGGTCGGTTCAGGGGCCGGGGAAAGTTTCATTCGGCTCTTTGACTAGGACTAGATTCGCATCAACTGCGTATGGAAGGGATTTGATTTGTGCGTGGGAATTGTTAGGATTACGGAGTTGATTTGCGTTTGAAAGCGACTCTGCGGAAAATATCTACGGTCGGGAATCAGCAACACCAAGACCAAGATAGACTAGCCCGTACACTTGGGACCAATACAAGCTTTTCTTCTGTGTCCCTTGCCACGGCTTTGCAGTGTAAGATAACTCTGAATTATTCGACAACCTATCTGACCAGTCCGGTTAGCTAACTAGGTAGCGTTGTGCTGTAATTGTATGCTAGAACAGAAAAATGTAGGAAAGGTACAAATACAATTCACATTGTATACTATGATTCGAAAGGCCTTTCAGAGTTTATTCATGCATGGTTTGTACTCGAGCTCTAGGGCTTTGTCCTCCCTCCTTTCATAGCAGTGTTTTCGCTCCCTGGTATCCTTTCAGTTCAGCCCTTCGTCTTGTGACACCTTTCTTCAGGAAAATACCAGAAAACCTCTGTTGAAAAATCAATTGGACAAATCCCGATTTAGATCCAGACTGTGTCTTTTTTCTTTGTTTGCTGTGTCTATATTGTCTGGGTGTCTCGGATGTCTTAGTTCCAACAAAGAGCGAAGTCTTCGATGCATCCCCTACGAGTGCCCCTTATCGTGTTAGTAGTAGGCTTAAGTTGCAGTTCAAAATCTTTTTAGGCCTTTGTTTCAATCATCCGAGCCGAAGATAGCCAGCAGGCTATAAGAGACCGTTCCCATGTGTTCTGTGGACTTGGACTTGGTCTTGACTGATTTATTTCCACAATCATAGGATCTGCCTCGTTATTTTTTAAGTTTCACAGGGCGTGAATACCAAGATAGTCTCAAGATGTATCTTTTGAATGTTGCCGATTACTCCGGCATGTATGGCTGTGGCCACATTTATATCGTCTGTATTGAACGATGTGTGGAGGCCGCTTATCGAGTTGACCAAGCCCTGTGCGTGACCCCGCAGGAAAGAGTATTCAAGCGACGGTCAGAGACCTTTAATCAACTTGTCCGATGGTTCAGGCCGGTGAACGCGAGGCTAACTGGCTTTTGCCCTCTTTGCCAAAGTCAAGGGCGGGTTAACCGTTTCTGATAACTTGCGTGGGAATGTGGGGACAGACTTTTCCTTGTGTCTAGTGATTTCTTGTTTTTGAGTATTCGAGTTTGTGATTGGGCATTCTTATTTATTTCTTATCGAGGGGGATGAGGGGGATTCAAAGTAGACATAGACTTATGTATTCGGTAAATACCGAATGCTATACTCAATCATCGCGTTAGACAAATATAGGATAGATTGATGGCTTCCAGGGCTTAGCATCTCCCTGGGTAGGTTGCCCTCTGACCCAAAAGTTGTGTGCAGCATGTCAGGTGAATAAAATGGCATTTTGTGAGTGATAAACAAATAGAGAGAAGCGTTGGAACTACACGAGTCAGATTACCAGTGTTCCCCACTGATTGGAACTTGGTTCACATCAACGCCATCAACAAACCACCGTCCCTCGCCATTTCCGTCCGGACCGAGAAGCATATCATTGCCACTCATCATACGCTTGCACATCTTCCCCGATTCTCTCTCAAAAGTCCAATCTTCCAGCCCATAGCATCTCTTCCAACGCATTCCGTCAGATGCGTCTTGGTACTCGTACCAGAACTGCACGGCGATGCGATCATCACGAAAAGTAAAGAGTTCCTTTCGAAGGCGATAATTGTGTTCTCGCTTCCATTTGGCTGTCAAAAACTCCACAATATTCTCGGTGCCGGAGAAAAAAGACGTTCGGTTACGCCAAATGCATGTCGCAGTGTATGCCTGCGCGACTCGGGAAGGATCTCTTTTGCACGGTCAGTTACTACGTAATTTCCATGTAATGGCACAGGACCATGTTGCTGTTCGACGCCATGAAAGATATGGAAAATTGTGAAGATCACCACGATAGGGATGTCCGCATGTGTTACTCGCACGGACAAAACACCGGAGGTGGAAGAATGCAAGGGATCACCCTTTGGTTGACCACATGGTGGGCTCGGGATCATGGCTCAGGTGAAATCAAAGTGAGATCAGAACTTACTGCGTGTTCCACGTACCCTGAGCTGCTTTGACCTTTTTACGAGCGCTCTCCTCAGTAAACGGGGGTTTGATGTCGGCCATGGCTGAACAGAGAAACTTTAGAGTACCTAGGGTAGTGGGGAAGGGAGGTTTCGGAGCGGGAGCGATCTTTCTGAACCAAAATATATCTTCGGTTCCAACGTTCCAGATTGTGTCACCTATAAGGCTTACATAGAGTTGACAAAGCTACACTGTTTCTTGAATCCCGAGTCTCCCCCTGCTAGTTTGTATTCGTCCTACCAAATGCTCGGGATTTAAATTTCGGAGTCAAAGAAGTTAGTAGCTAATTGATTAGCAAAACTAACTAGGTAGCTAGCTAATGGTGCACAATTTGCGCGCAAGCCTGCGCCCGTCCATCAGGTGCTCCTAAATTATTTACGAGAGCTGGCTCCAGTAACTAGTTAAGAAAAGCAATCCTAATGTAAGTAAGCACTTGCAGTCTAGCCGGGGCGAACCTCACAATACTGACGATGTCCGAATCGTACTGTTTCTTGCTCTACTGGTTTGTAGAGTTGAGCGACTGCGTACATCCGTCTATAATGCATACAAGCGTTAAATTTACGTATACGTTACAATCTATCTAAAAGCCTAGATATTAGTAGGGAACATGGCCCGATTGGCTAGATGGTCAAATTGATAAAGCCGACTCCGCAAGACGAGATCACGGAATCAAGTCTATCTAGATAGTTCGCATTCAAGTGTAATTAGAACTCTAGGGGAGTGGAATGTCGAAGTAATGTGAAGTGGCCCCTTGGGACAGGATGATGAAGATGATAAGGCCATAGTGAGAACGACATTGCTCCCCTCCCCCTGCCGTCGGGGTGGAATGTATACTCTCATTTTATTTTCCCGGCCCAAACAAACATTGATTTTGTGACTAGTAAATGTTTGTTTTGCCATAGCAGGCTCGACGATCTTCCCAAAATATTGTTTCAAGTGTCTCAACAGGAGATTAGTGTCGTGAAGATACACATCCTAGGATCATGATCAGAGCATGACAAAACGAACCTCAAACTGGGGAGAAAGCGAATAATTCAGGACCTTGGGACATAGAAATGGAGAAAATTAGCATTAGTGCATAAATATTGAATTAATAGGAAGCAACCATTAAAAAGTACTGGGGTGTGGTGATGGTAAAAGTGAGTAGTGAGAGCAGATGCATTCCAAGCCACTGATGGAATCTCCCTCATTCTCATTCCACAACAGTCGCTCTGAGGCATGCCATGACCTCTCCTCCTACCATTTTCCTTTTGAATCTCTTCTCGTTTACCACTGATCGCACGGTTCTTTCGTCCTTTCGTGCCGACTTTCGTTCCGGGTTCTCAGCTCCCACGCCTTTCGTTCGCCTTCGAGCTCACGATGTTGTGTTAATTCGTTCCTTGTCACTCTTTCAATTTCCATATACTACTCTAGTCAATCATTACCGTTAATCCTGCCTCCTACAAACACTCCGACTGTCTAATCCTTCCTTTTCCATCACAATGTGAGTTTGAACTGAAGATGCCCATGGGCCTGAATACGGAATAACTGACAGCGACTAGCACCCCACTAACTGCTACGCAACAAAATAACACTGAAAGCAACTTTGAACGGACAATCGTCACCGCATAGAATGGACCAGGGGATGCTGGATCTGAACGATCCACACCGGAGACGTCAACCCCTGGTGGACGCCTCCAGCAGAATCAACAACGCCAAACCACCAAATGTGGGAACTCCACGGGTTCATGTGGAAGACATCGATTTACTGAAGACGCCGGATCGTATGTCCATTGTCATGAGTCCAACTCCAAGAGACAAGGAGAACCAGCGGCTCTCCGTCGCAACAGACTTCCAGTCGGACTCTGCACGCAACTCTGTGATGTCAGCCTCATCGATTCTGTCTAACAAGGGAAAGAGAAAAACTCATGTAGGACCCTGGCAGCTGGGACGAACTCTCGGAAAGGGCGCCACTGGCCGTGTCCGACTGGCCAAGCATGCCGTCACCGGCCAGACGGCGGCGATCAAGATCGTCTCCAAGAGGTCCGCGGCCATGGTACAGAGTGAAAGTATTGCTGCGATGGATCGGAATGTCAGCACTTTCTCCGGCTTCTCCAATGCCCGTCACATGCCCCGTGGGATAGAGCGTGAGGTTGTCATCATGAAATTGATTGAACACCCTAATGTCATCAGCCTGTACGATGTGTGGGAGAATCGTGGTGAACTGTAAGTGTCACAACCTTGTGCTTTCTCAAGCTCGCACCTAACCTTATACACAGGTACCTTGTTCTCGAGTACGTGGAAGGAGGCGAACTTTTCGACTACGTGTCCAAGAATGGGCCTCTACCGGAAGAAGAGGCTGTTCGACTGTTTCGCCAGATCATTGCTGGCCTCGGATACTGCCACCGATTCAACATCTGTCACCGTGACCTGAAGCCCGAGAACATTCTGCTGGATGGACGACACAATGTCAAGCTCGCTGATTTCGGCATGGCTGCTCTCCAACCCGCTGGCCATTGGCTCAACACCTCCTGTGGCAGCCCCCACTACGCAGCACCGGAGATCATTTACGGACGAAAGTATCGCGGGGACAGAGCGGACATGTGGAGTTGTGGAATTATCTTGTATGCACTTTTGACAGGATATCTTCCGTTCGATGGGGGCGACCTCGCCAGCACGTTGCGACTGGTCAAGAAGGGCGACTACATGATCCCTCCGGAGCTGAGCGACGAATCTGCCGATCTCATCCAGCGAATCCTCCAAAAGCGACCCGAAGATCGTATCTCCATGCAGAATATCTGGTTGCATCCACTGTTGACGAAGTATGAGAAGCTTCACAATGCGATGGCGGACCATTACATTGGGCCGCCACCTGCTTTGTCCGTCAAGGATTGTGGAGACCTTGTTACCTCCCGCGAAGACGTGGACGGTGATATTCTGCGGAACCTGCAGACACTCTGGCATGATGTGAAACCAGATGCTTTGGTGGACAGGATTATGTGTGTTGAGTAAGTTGCTATGCGATTCCCGAACAACTTGCGTATTCAATACTGACTTCCATATAGGCCCACCCACGAGCGGATGTTTTACAATGCCCTTGTCAAGTTCCGAGACGAGCAGTTAGAGAATTATCAAGGACAACCACTGGAGTACTCAGCAAGTGACTATCACCACATTTCACGACCCGGGGGAAGAGCTCACAGGAATCGGAGTACTTCCAAGCGCCACTCCCAGATCTCAAAAGTCAAAGCGCTCCACCGTCGTATGGGTGGAACCCAAGAGCCGAAGTCGTGTGCAAGTGTTGAAAGTTATGACCCATATCGTTCACCGAAGAACAATGGTGCTGCTTCTGAGGTCAAGTACGCCCAGATCACAATTCACAGGGAACCCGCTGAGGTTTCTGAAAACGGGGAAGCCTCGCCCTTGGTGAAGGCGCCGCCCTCCATCGCAGAAGAAGTAGAGCCGGAGGAAGCAGATGATTTGACTGGCTCGCCGTTCACTGTTCTTCAGAAGCGGAAGCACAAGCCAAATTCTATGAAGTCTTTCCACTCGTCAAAATTGGTTCACTCCAGCTCTCGGGCCCCCGGGATGTCTACTAGGTCAATAAGCTACCGTCGCAATGTTTCATTCCACCATGCTCGCAATCGCTCACAGAGCTCGACAAAGCCTAAGAGAAGAAAGACGGCGCAGAAGGAACAACACAAGCAGACCGATCTCAAGCGGTCACCCAGTGCCGCCAGCTTGCAGATGATCGCAGATGGCCTCGATGTCCCAATGATGCCTAGCAGCCCACCTCTCCCGGCACAGCCTACGGTGGTCCACCGAAGTGGTATGAAAGTCAGGAATGTATGCAAGGATGAGAAGATCCGCATCTCAGATCTGACATGGAAGGAAGATGCTCGCAAGGTGTCCCACGAACTCAGCCAGATCTGCGAAGAGGCCTTCAATGGCAGCTCTATCTCTACTATGCGCTCTGCTAGTGACGAAGCTGGGTACGAAACACCTGCGACTCCTGTTTCCATTGTCAGTCAGCACCACCATGTCAATGTCCCCACCAAGCCTTCGTCGGATCCTTCAAAGGGAATTCCCAAGGAGTCTAGCCATTCCTATAGTATCCATGAGCTTACGGAGACCCGCCGCAAGCTCGTTGAGCACAGCAAAGGACGAAATGACAACGTCCCTGCCTACCTCTCTGGTGTCATTGGGCATCTGGATAGATTGATCGAGGAGGACCAAGCACAGCGCCTCAAGCGGAGCGGGTCAGGGGAGGTCGTCCCTGTCTTTATGGACCCATTCGATACTGCACCTGAAGGATTGCCTGTGATCAAGGAGGAGTTCGCAAGCCCCATCCGTGGTCCAAACGAATCGGTTACCAAGATCAAGCCAAAGTCGCGCCTCTCTGCGAACCGTGTGAATGATGCCCGGGCCACCGTTCGGATGGTCCCTCAAAGCTCTTTGCGCTCTCTCGATGAAGTGAAGCCCTTGATGATTCGCAAGAAGAATCAACTTCCCGATTCGGATTCTGCTGAACCGGAGTTCATGGACCCCATCCGTGCCTTCTCCGCCTCTTCTCGACAAAGCCGCCACCCATGCGGACTGGAACCAATTGAGGAGGCTCCCGTCTCCCCTAAAAAATCGGGTGATGGCAAGAAGTGGACATGGTTCAAACACCGTCCGCAAGTGTCCGATGTTCCTCCATCTCTTCCACCCAAGGACATAAAGCCGATTGTTCCCAGCAATGGCACTGTGATTATTCACACTCCCCCTTCGGAGCCACCTTCGCCAATCAAGGTCACTGAAGACCGGGTGCCCACTCGCAAGTCCTCCATGGAGCGGTTCGGAGGAGCGTTGAAGAAGCTCGTGTCGAAGAAGGCAAACAAGCCTGCGCCCCAGCCTGAAACAGGTAAATTGAATTCCCACCGTCTCTTTTGCATCCCACTAAGACCCAATCAAGACAAAGAAAAGGAAAATCCAAAGGATCAACACCACTCTTCCATGTTCTGCAAGGGCTTCCCTGATACAGAAAGCTCTTTCGAGGCCGATGACCCTCGAAATCCCGCACGCAACAAGCGTCTCTCGCTCGCAAGCCAGAACTGGTTCGCCCGCGTGTTCCAAATCAAGCCTGCTTCCAGGGTCATTGCCCTCAACACCTCGAAGGTCAAGGGTCGAAAGGAGGTCTACCGACTTCTCCGTGAGTGGGAAGATTATGGCATGGAAGATGTCTACATGGATAAGGGCAACAGCATCGTTCACGGAAGAGTCGGCGAGGTCAACTGTGAGTTACCACCCTACCTTATATTCCAATCAGTTGCTAACCTGGTAACAGTTCTTCGTCTTCGAGAGGTCGAGTTCACAGCAGAGTTCTACACTGTGCTCGAGCACGGCCGCCAGGCAAACCTGAGTGTGGTCCGATTCAAGCAAGAGCGCGGGGCCGCATCTTCCTTCAATAAGGTGGTGGACACGATCCACATGATGCTCAGGAGCCGTGCCATGGTTGTTGGAGACCCTGTCCGAGCCAAGAAAATGTCCCGCGTGCTGGAAAGCATTCCAAACGCTTAATGCCCTAATTCCCTTGAACATCCATCTAACTTCCGTCTTTCCCTTTCGAATCAGTCACTCGCATACACTCCCGGCATTGTTGCGTTTCAGCCCTGCAAAAACCATGTATTGCATTCCCCTGCTTCTTGTCTCCCACTTTTCACACTCCCTTGCATCCCCACATCCGTCGAGTCTAGTCCTGGCTGTCGATACACTTTCGTTTCAATTTCTCTAGAGTCCCGTTTCAATCCACTCATTTTTCCTTGATCTACTCAAATCCCCTACCTCCCCTGTTCTACCCTTTCCTCGGCTGTCAATTTTCGTTGCCTTTGTCCATTCTATCTTCCGTTCTGCAGCCTTCCTAGCCCTCCGCGATCTCCTAGATCGGGGCTTAATACATAATGGCGGTGGAATTCCTGGCTAGTCACTGGGTTACTGTTCGTATGATCTTCAAGGATCGGTTGGGAGGGAGAAAGTACCTGTAGTTATCAATTCATTCCAGCAAACCAACCTCTGTTGTAGCGATGGCATCTAGGCTGGTATAGTAGCGTACAATTTGCCCTCAGGTCGACCAGTTCTGTAACAATTCTACTTCCTTCCGAACGTCCTCAGGTCTGTATAGCATTATGTGAAAACAAAAACGGTGGTTTGAAGTCAAAGAAAATATAGTGAAGAGCACTTCTTCCTACACACCTATCTTTGCGTTTCTTCCAAAATTTACGCTTCTCTTCACCAACATCAATATACCCTTAGTTTAGTAAGGTATCTACCCTTCATCACCTATCGAGATGCCCTGACATGGCCCTGATAATACGGCCTAGTGGAGTACCTACAGTGTTTTACTATTCCTGAACTGCAGTAAAGCCTTTTCCCCTTCACCTCCTCGGAGATCAACCACATACTTAATACAAGGTCTTTATCTTGTGCCAGCAGTTCTCAGCCAGCATTCGACAAGTATACTATGTTTCACTAGTGAGTGGTTTTTGGCCTAGTACATATCGAGTCCCGGTTGAAGCACTGCTGGCACAAGATAGAGACTTTGGCGTCGAGCATGCAGTTACTCTAGGAGTAGAGGGGTCAAATGCCTTATTGCGTTCGCATTGGCACCAAGGCGTGTCAGGTATTCAAAATGGCATCGTTTTCAAGACATACTGTCAGGCGATCCGGAGCAGATATCTCTGAACTGGTGCTCAAGTGATGGTGAAGGGGAATGCAGGAATGAAAATGTGACAATGACGTCCCGACGATCTTGAAGGCGCGGCTATGGGGCCAATGAAGAGCTTTAGAGGCAATTTCAGCCCTAATTCTATAGCGGCTCCGGGCCTTACATGTGCCAACATACTATTTTCGTCTACATCAGATGCGATGGTCACCTAGTGACAGTCTACAGTCGAGATATAATACTCAAGACACCTCCACCATGGAATTCAAAAGCGCTTAACCGACGGAAAGCACATGAGCAGACAAACATAAATGACAAAGTTGATCAGACAGCCTCCCAAACGTAAAAAAGTGACGAACAGACCCGCAAAAACAGACTCGGGTAAAAAAGAATTGACACAGCCGACCATCTTTTGTCGCAAGGAGATTGCCTCCCAGATAATATATGATATACGAGAGAAGAAAAGAGCAAAGGAAATGGAACGAAGAAGAAAACATGAACGCAAAAAAACCGACGTCAATGGAACCGACCCAGAACGAAGAACTGCAAATGATTCAGATATAGCCGCCCGAGATTCGTGACAATTGGTGTTGTTGCCGCCCGTGAGGGGTTTGTATCACGGTGGCTGGGGTGTTGCGGGTTGTGATTCAATGCAAATAAGGCATGATACGACTCGAGATCCCTGTGGGTGATGTCAAAAGCCCTCAAGATCAGACACCGAAACCCTCCGCAATTAGTCGGTCAAAGAGAATCAAAATGTATAGCAATAAAAAAGTCGTATGCCGATAACCGAAGACCCTGAGGCTGATCGATCTCGGTGTAAAGTTCGTGCGGCTCGTAAGCTCATGGGTCCGCGTTTAGAGGCCTCGCATCAAAATTGACGTAAAAGCCCGTCGTCATCAAAATTGGCCAGATTCGGATCACCGAAAGCTCCCGACTTGTTTGCACGAGCAGATCGTCGCAAAGCCCGCCCTGGCGCTCACCCGAGGCTCGTGCTCCCGCAGGGGTAGAGACAATAAATTCCAGGATGATCCTGAACGCGCTCGGTCCAACCGCATCGCTCCGACAGAAGGCCACACTGCCATCAAGAAGGTAACTGTAACCGTAACTTCAACACATGGTTCTTCCAAAAAACCGTGTGGCCAGCACACGTATCTCCCACTTCTCCCCGATACCCGCATTCCCGTCGCGTTGTTTCCACCGTATGCCTCTGCCGAGCTGGCACGCCTCGACCCACATGAAGCCCTTACTTCTTATCCAGGCCGCGCCGGTTTAGTGCATCGAGCATGTCGTTGTCGGTGCTGGACCGGGCGCCCGAGTCGCGAGAGTCACCAGGGTTCAGCATGTCGCGCACGTTCAGGCCACCGCGCTGAGAGCCGCCGGGAGTCGAAGTCGGAGCGGGAGGTGGTGTGGCGCCGCCCTGCGATAAAGGAGCCAAAGGCACATACGGCGAGTGGGGTGAGGCTGAATGGCGCGCATCGTAGGGGTATCCGCCCAGCGGTGAAGTGCGCCGATCGTACGGCTGGGGGTAGTAGGGGCTAGGGGCGGTATGCGTTTGGTATCCGGGGGTAGCACTGGAAGGCGTAACGGGAGCCAGATTCATAGGATCGGGGTAATCGTAGCCCGTGCCTGAGCCTCGACGCTGGCGATATCATAACAATTAGATCCATACACTCCGCCGGGAGAGGAATGATTGTCTTACCGGATCGGGTATCCCCCCTGCAAGGGGTGGTGGGGGGCCCTCCATCGGGCCCCGTCCGTACGGAGAGTACACCCCTTGAGGCGGCGGTAGGGTGGTTTGCGCATCATGCGCCTGGGGAGGCAGAGGCTGTCCGTGAGGGCCGTAGAGCTGCACATTCGGGTCGTTGCGTGTTCGGCCCTGCGAATCGCGCAAGTGAGGATAGGCAGCGTGAGCGGGGACAAAGGCCTGCGCCTGCGACGAGACGGGAGTAAACATGCACTGCTGATTGAAGCGCTGGCAATTGGTGCAGCGTCCGTCGGTGGAGTTTTCGAAGCCCGAGCAACGGATCTACGATCCCGTCAGTAAGCGTTCTCGATGAGAGTGGTTCCGCCCTCAAACATACCTTGCGTCGACGACAGTATCGGCAGGCAATGGCTGTTCGCTGTCGCGGCGCGGCAGCTTGATAGACCACCTGAGGTGGCTGAGGTTGCCCATATACATCGGGGCGGTAGCCCATATAAGGAGGCCCTTGGCCGTGTGGGTGAACGGCAGCCATGCTAGACGGCGGGGGATATTGCGAAGATCCTGGGGGGTAGGGCGGAGGTGGGTATTGCGAGGGGGGCGGCGGATAGTAAGCGCGGTCGTGCTCGGGAGGGGGATAGGAAGACGGCGTGTACTGTGAACGATGATTATCAATCATCAGCAGATGTTCACAACTCTTCATGACAATTGAAGGCAGCAACGTACAGGATAGCCGGGAGGTGGGTGACCTTGCTCGTCCTGACCGTTCCATGCGGGATATGGACGATTGGAGTCAGGATAGCCCCGTCGCGTAGGGTCGTCGTCGGGGAGATTGGCTGACATTTGTAGTTGGAGGGAGGGAAATGAGGGAAATGAGATGAGTCAAGGGTACAGGGATGTGACGTCGAGGTATGAAAGGAGACGAGTCGAATCACACGGACGGCGCCAGCATAGCGCGGTCACGTAGGGAGAAGGATGCAGGAAGATCCAAATTGGTCGAAACGAGAAGGAAAGGAAGGAGCCCAAAAAGAAAAAAAGGAAAAAGGAAAAAGGAAAATAGAAAATAGGAAGTAGGAAGTAGGAACTAGTATGCAACTAGGAAACAATAAAAAGGAAAAGAAAAAAGAAAAAAAGGAAAAAAGGAAGAGCCTCGGATAATGACGTGAGCACGATAGACTTAGGGCTGCGAGTATAGAGTAAGGGAAGAAAAAGATCCCACGATAAGGAGATGGTCCTGGAAAGAGGAGAGAGGAAAGAAAGCAGTAGACCTTGTCAGATCGGAAGTCGAAAAAGGAAAGAAAGAAAAGGAAGAAAAGGGAAAAAGAAAAAAAAAAAAAAGAAAGGTAAAGTAAAAAGAAAGGCATGAAATTTTCTAATTGGAGAAAAAGATGAAATTTAAGACAACGGGGTGGAGTCCGGGCAGCGCGGGCTAAAGCGACGCCAGTGACCCGTCGACATGGACGGGGAACCCTCTCATGTACCCTCAGCTGAACCGTTGTACGCTGTAGCCGCGCAACTATATTACACAGGTTTGCGCTGCTACAATTTATGCCATAGGGCCTTTGTCTTTGATTCCGGAGTACTACCTACTATCTACTTGCATATAATCTGTCTATATGATAAAATAGGACAAACTGACATCATCGAGCGAAACCCAGATCCGTGCCGGCGACTGCGGCACCAAGGGTTTGCATGGCCGATGTTGGGCGTGGATCGTCATGAAAAGTCCTCCATGATCCTTGGTTGCTGGACCAGTCATCCATGGGCCAGCAGCGACTCGGTCCGTCGTCGCACAACCGCAACCGGCCGGGCGGAACCAGGGCTCTTTTCCATGGCAATGGGTTCGGGTCGGGGCGAAAATCCCTTGCAACCCAATCGCAATTCGTAAAGTGCTGAAACGGGGGAGGGCCGGGAAAAAAAGGCAGAGGGGTATTAGATGGACGCGGGATCAGAAGTAACCTACTCCAGGCCATGCGCATGAAGCTACTGCATGTACTATCAAACTGACCTTCTTCTCTCGAGGCTTGAGAGGGGGGGCGGTGTGAAGTGGCGATCAGACTTCAGCTGATGAGTGGAGTTCAGCTCTCGCCACCCATTCCCGATACGGAGTACGAAGAGTCTGGTGACGAGAGCGGAGCCGGGACACGACCGGTTGAGGGGTGGAGGGCCCTAAGTTCCCAGGGCTGTAGCACTGGATCCGGAAGGCCCATCATAACCCAAGGAAACCTGCATTAGCGTCGCGCTGACCGCTGACAGGGGGCGGGTTCCTTGTCGAAGGGAAGCCACAACCACGTTGTACGGGGGTTGCCGGATTTAGGATGGTCTCGGTCACCGCTAATCCCCGTCATTACAACTCAGTATGGAGTAGCAGCTACATAAATCACCTCGGTTAGAATGCTCAACAATATCAGGGCATGGCATAACTCGATTCCCAGCAATTCCCTTTTTTGATTGGGGCGAATTTCAAAATTCTGTGAGCTTTTTAGGGCTTGGTCGGGGTACTTGTCCCACGGGCCGCCCCGGGCTTCCCGCCCGATCTCATGCATATGTGCTATCTGGAATGAAAATGAAAAAAAGGTCATGAAAATGCCCTCCCCCAAAATATTGTTTTTTTTTTTTTTTTTTTTTCTTTTTCTTTAGAAAAAAAGAAAGGACCCAAAAAAGAAGAAGAAAGAAAGAAATTGCAAGGATGAAAAGAGCGACGTGCAGTAGAGAAGGGTGATTTGTGCACCGTTTCCCACTAGCATCGTCGAGGATCAAAAGTGTCCCGCAAGCATCACAGACATTTCTTTCATTGCCACGTTTTTCGGTTTCTGCAAACCCAATCGGCGCGTTGCATTGCCGTCCGCGTCTTTCCGTTGCCGCTCTCCACTTTCTGTTCACTAGTTTAGTGTACCAGATTTAGCCCCCCAGAATCACCAGTAGGGCCCACTGGTTCCAAAATCGATGGCCACTCGATGCAGTTTCTGCTAAGGACACGCTAGTCGCGGACCCAAAGACGGACTGAGCTCGGGCTTGGAGACCCAATCGCAGGATAGACGAATAGTCCGTTGCGACGTTTTCTTTCTCTGATTTTAGGGCGTTGTGTTCCTGTTTTTCTTTTAACTTTTTATTTTTGGACCCCGACGATCGCCGACCACCGAGCTTGGGCTGGGCCCCTCTTCCATTTTTTTATCCACACGGAAGCGCGCCTATCAGCAGGGATGGAGCCCGTCGGGCACTAATAGACGCCGCCCGCATGGTGTTTCAGTCACGGGAACGGAAGAGTAGCCTATGACAATGTCGGACTGGCCCCCTCTGCTCTCGGGCATCTGACGTGGCGAGAGGGGTGTGTTTGACAGGAGGCGGCGCAGGTCCTGGGACCCCGGCGTGTGATGGGCTGGTCGAAGGTGCAGGGTAGAACTGGCGGTGACACCGTTGCGATTTCAACTCGGCTGTCGGGGCGAAGTGGGTGTCTTACAGCGCGGGACGATCACGTTGTTTTTTTCGGGCTGCTGCCAGCCGGCGCATGAGCGATCTCCACGAGCTTTTGATTCGTGGCTCATCTGAGGATGCAAGGATGCATGCGATCCTTGATATGAGATCAGAAAGGATGGTGTCATTGTCTTCTGGAGTGAAAAGGACGTTGAACGGTTGAGGTTGTCACGAGTCTGATGAGGTCGCCTGAGGCGTCCTTCCATGTTCACGTGGTCCAATATCTTCTTTCTACTCTCGATGATCCCTGTTCGGGCAGCAAGGGCGTTCGAGGTAAGGCAGTCAGACGACCAAACTTTGTTACCCATTCCCCATGGGATTCGAGTGGGCAAAACTTTAATCCTTCAAGCTGCGGGAAATTGTTGGAACATAAATCCATCTTCAACCATTGGAGCCAGGGGGAGTCTTAAGATAGTAACAGCTTCCACAATATATCAATGGGTATGTATCTAGTAGCTTATGTATGAAGCTGGACATAGCTCTTTAAGATTCATATTTCTAGGCAACGCATGTCCAGAGACACAGTCAAGAATGGTGTCGCTCTTCTGGTCTATTCCCATCAGCAGACTACTGAGCTGATGGAAGTCCCGGGAGGCCTTTGTGAATACGAAGCCTTGAAATGTAACCCACCGACTTAAGTACAAAGCCTCTGGACATCAAGTATACAGCGGCTGAAAGACATCTCACAATGACCATCCGCAACTGATCATGATGAGTAAATACATCATGTCTACACAGAAAGGAGAAAAGAGGAAGCAGAATATGGTAGCTGCTCAGGTGCTTTTCCTTTGAAAGCCCTGGAGCTGACTTTGTAACAAGACTGGAATGAAGCGCTACACTTGGATCCGTAAGAGGTAGCCGCTCATATCATCGATTCTACCCAAGTTATCTATCTTCCTGGCATACCAACTGATAGTTCCTTCCCAAGGTCGATGAAAAATGTTCAAACTACATCGCCTGTCGGTATACTGTCAGGAGAGAAAACGCGCTAATGACACATTTCGAAGTATACCGTACCTATCTGATAGTGATGTTTCGAACTCGGCACTACAAGGGACAATGCTTTTGTTTTTGTTCGATTAAATTAAACCCTCGATATAAACGATCAATACTTCCACATGACTCCGTCCAGGATAGGGTTAGACTGTTTTCACTCAAAAAACACCCCGGCCCTCCCCAGAAAGAGAATCAGCCTCGCACTGACATCCAACACATATCGTCAAACCGATCCCACCATTAAACGATCCCTCCCCGAATTGAAACATCTCGAGCCCGCACGATCCCCTCCACCCCACCACAATACCACCGAACCACCAAGCAACTAGTATGTACACATCTCGGGAAACTCCCACGTGCAGAAACCAATCCACCAACCCACCCATCCTTCCAAAACCACGGATTGTCTGGTTCACCAGTCGGTCCTTGCCAGACCAGGAAGGTCATCTTCGCCAAAAACCTGGGACGCGGCGCAGTCCCGCCCCGACCCAATCCACATGCGAAACAGAGTCCATGCTGTCCAAGGTTTGCCTAGCGGGCTTGCCCGACAACGGGCCGAACGCGGCGCGGTGCGGTGGCGATTATTTTCTTCATGTGTGTCGGGTTCTATTGATGGTGTTATTCCTTTTTTTCGCTTTTTTTTCCCACTTATTTTCGGACGTGTACCTCGGTTTAGATGAATGATTGCTACAGTCGCCCTTTTGACAGAAATGGAGAATTGGACCCACCCTCTTTTTGTTTCTGGGTTTTGCTATTGCGATTGGTTCTATGGACATGGGACAAGGTTTTTACCGAATGTGTATCAGGCTCTATCCATGTCAGGTTTCACGGACGGAGGGGACGGGGAGGGGTAGATTGAGAAATGCCAATGCAACTAGGTGTGATGAATGTGCAGTTGACACTTCATTGCCGCGGTAGCAGCCCGCCATGCGGAGACTACCCGAAGAAGGCGTGCATGCAGTGCAGCGGGTGAAGTATTATCCAGGGACGGCGAGAGGTTGCTCAAAACCGAACTCGGACCCGATCATCTATGATGAAACATCCTCTAAGACAAGATCTCGATTGAATCCGTCTCATCTACATGTCTGGCATCACGACACTGTTGAGATAGGTCACCTAAGCGAGGAGCGGTCAGCAGTTGTATGATTTCCCCCCTTTAGGGCCCTAAGGGCGCAAAGGGTGAAGCTGATTGGCATTGAGAGGGAGGGCCCTAAGTAACTAGCTCCGAAGGGAAAACGGACTAGGCTGGACGGGGAAGGAAATGGATAGATCATTGGGGCGGCCAGGACGTGCTTACGAAGGGCTCCATGACTCCAATCAGAGCGACGATCCGGTCCTGCGCATCCGGTGCCAACATCTCTTTGTCTGAGATAGGTCGTCCGATCGTGAAACTGCGTAGTCGTAGTAGCAGAATGTTGGCATTGTCGGCTTCATAGCCCTGTAAAAAGAATCAGTTACCTTGTACGTAGTAAATAATTCCTTGAATTGCGAGGCCCGTGGAGACTGGCGCCGATGTGAACCATGGAACCAGATACGACGGCGTCAAACACGGAAAAATCAGCTCAAATCGTTCCTGTTTCCACGGCACTTGTAGCTTTTCGTATTCCTCCGTATTTTCCGTCACTTTATTCTTGGGGAGGTTTCTTTTGTCAGGTGCCTTCTTCTCCTGCTCGTGGATTGGTCGAGCCGAGGGTGGACGTGTCCTTGGTGATCACGATGCTTCTTCAACGTCCGGCGAGTTTTGATGACTCCCCAGCTTTCATTGAAGCATTGTCATGCCCTTGAATGCCCTAGCATGCTAACATAGATGGGTCACTCTCTTTGATGGCTTGACTCCGATCGGAGATGGAATTGGTCATCCACCGAATCCCCCTATGCATCAACACCCACGACCCTTTCATCGGCTCCGCCCATCGAAACTCAACTGGTTCCATTGGGACAGTTGCAGGACATTGTATCGCATACCAGGATGACTCCTATCCAGAAGGGACATGGTGGGAAGACAAAAGAGATTCTTGCATACCTTGGGCTTGGTCTTTAGAGCAGACTCCCTGTTGTGATGAGTAAAGGCTTCCACGACCGCGTCATCATCATCGGACACTCCGTTTAGAAACTCGCGGCGCATCGCCGGCGCTCTGAGAACTTCCTTCCAGCGATGTGCGTTTTCGTCGATATCCTCCCGGAGCAATGCCAGCGGTTCAGCCTCTGGTTGCCAGAGGCCGCAGCCTACTCCCAGCGAAGCATGGTGAGCATGGAACCAGGAAAGACCACAGCGAGATGGGGCATAAACTGCACTGCAATAAAAGGACTGTTGCGATGGTCGCAAATGTGGAAAATGCTGGGGAACATACCGACAAAACAAGCACCGGGCTGAAAGTGGACATAGTACGCAGCATAAGGGCCTTTCTTACCCGTGCGGGACCTACCCCAATAAGCCGATCGCCCTGTCGTCACAGTCGCAGTCACTTACCAGGCTGCAGAGAAGTGAATCTATTCGTCCGTCAGCATGCCGCTAACAAGCATCACGGTAGCAAACAACAGCCTTGACCCGCTACACTTGGGGCACTGGAGTCTGGTGGAGGGGTACCTTGTACGGAAGAGGATTCTTGCTGAATCGAACGTCTCGGTGAATGCGAAAGACCTAGGACGGTCGTCAATGGCTGGAACACAAAGAGAAAACATAAGCGTTGGCACTACCAAGTCCTTAACGGGCAGCTCAGGAACGGTGCCGTCTACACCGGCGATTTTCGGAGTCAGCGTCTCGACAAACTTCTCAAAATCTTTCTTTGCCGCGCGGTAGTCGGGGTCATGCGCTACAGATCCAGTTAGCTGGAATACCCGCGGGCTATGGGTCTCGGATCTCACCCTTGAGCCACTCGCGTTCGTTGTTCTGTGCGAGATCCTGCAGGAACAGTTTCGTGTTGGGGTGCAGCGTCTCGTCTTTATATGCCACGTTGCCTGCATCGCGCGCCTTGGGTTTGGGAACGAACACCTCTTTCCCTGGTCCCAGACCCGTCCGCACACCTTCGCGCCAGAGTTCTTTGCCTTTTAGCGCGTCTGCGTCCGACGTGGCTTTGCGGCCCTGCTTCCCCTTTGCGGCCTCCCATTCATCCTCGCTCTCGGAAGGCTCTTCCGGCTCCGACTGATGATCAGAGGATTCCTGGTTCAGGTCCTGTTCCTGTTCCTCATAGTCGGAGCCCGAGTCTCCATCGCTCTCGCTTTCCTCAGACTCGGCAGGGCTCTCAGGCTCGAAATACTTGCTCTTCTTGGTTGTGGACTTCACTCCGGATAGGTCGGCGCTGGACTTGATTCGCTTAACCTCATCTTGCGAGGTGGACAACCGTGCAGAGGCGCGACGTTTGGGCGCCTCCGGGGCCACGGGGGCGGGCCGAGATGATCGTCGAGGCATAATTTGAAGTTCAAAATTGGTCTCGCTAGTCTTATATGTGGAGATCGTAGTTTTTGTAGATTTGTGCCCTTGTTTGTTGTTTCCCCGATTCCTGCAATGCGACCACGTAGACCGTACCAATGTTGAGCTAAGCGTAGAAATACTTCTTATTCAGGTTAGGGAGAAAATAGAAAAAGAATTCCAAAGGGCGGACCTGTCCATTTAAAACCGGCTTTTTATTTCACTGCGTAATACAAAGGAAATCCACGATGTGTCTGTCTCCGCCTTTTTCCGTGGTCCATTTTTCTGCCGTCGATTTTGTGCGATGATCGAGATTATGGATCGGGCCTCAACGCAATCGTCAATAGCCACATTCTGATCCTTTTTAAAGAATGCTCATTGTTTCAATCGCACAGGGTCAGTTCTCTGTCAAGTATGTGCTCGATCGAATCTGTAGCTTCACCGCTCTTCCTGGTCTATTCACTCCTTGATATGCGGGGTCTCCCATAACCTCTCAAGCAAGTACGTTGCAATGCTAGCTGTCGTGGGTAATGAACCGTGCCGACAAATGAGGATCGCAGGAAGTGTTTCCATAACAGTCTCTTGGAACCTTACCCACTTGGAGAAAGTCATAGGGCTAGGAGGACCCTGTTGCGAGGAGAGAGGGGAATTGTGAGTAGGGAAGAAGTTGAAGAAGCTAAAGTATCATAGGGCTTCTGGTCCTATGGGATAGGAATTTCAAATGAATTGAACAAGACCAATGACTTTGTGTACAAGGTTTTTTGCTCCAGAATTTCTTTGAAGCACTCTGCCACTCGCTAGGATAGATGTGTTTGTGGCCCCTCCTATAGGATACCTACATCATCATCCTGTTATATCCAAACAACTTTGGCAAAAATCAAAGACAGACTTTGACCACATTTACTGGATGCACATGGTGATACGTAAAAATGATATTGGGCATCTACATCGTGCTCTCTCCATACAGCAAAGTAAGTATCTGCCGGCGCTCCTCGAATCACACCCACCCCAGATCCAGCCCATCAGGCTTTGGACATAGCCAGCTTCCACGTTCCACAGAAATCGAGAAGAAGCAACGAGTAGACGCATAGCAAATGACAAATGTGCGAATGACAAATGTGCGAAAGTACAATAAAAATAGCAAAGGACGGATTGCCCGCCAACATTTCAGTCAAATCGGAATTGGCGTATCATACAATTCATCCGTGGGAAGCAGTGATATGCACAGGATCTCTAGCCACGGGATCCACCGCCACCAGAAGCGGACCAGTCTCGCCAGACGTTAGAGGCAGCGCGGCCCTGGCTGGCGCCAGAGGTGGAGGCGGCCACAGAGGGGTCCCAGCTCTGACTGGCGGCGTGGTAGGATGGAGAGAATGCACCCTGCGCATTCGACCCGGAGGGAGCCCGGGCGTTAGAGGTGGAGGTCTGACCGGACCGCCAATTGTTGGCCGCAGAACGAGAGCCGTTAGAAGTTGGGGCTGCACGGCGTTCGGGAGGGCTATTGGGCGGCGCCGTTCCGATAGAAGAGACACTGGCATGACGACCACCCGAGTTTCCATAGCCAGCGATAAGGAGAGATCTGAGAACACCCAGTTCATAGGTAACGGCATCTGCAAAGGTCTTTTTGAGGGCAGTTTCATCATCCCAAACAAAGAGCTGCCGACCGTAAAGTTGGGCCCATGTAGGATCATTGTGTCGGTTCACTAAACCCTGCTGCTCCGTCTGGGAGACGCGACCACGGCGCATGACCTCTGCATACAACTGAAAAAAAAGTCAGAATTGAATTGACAAAAGCAGGGAAAAAAATCCAAAAACATAACGGACAGGGAGGTGTACACTCAAGGAAGTAACATCGTATGGCGACAACCACGTTAGAGTGTCGAAGGGGAAGAATGAAAGGTAATCCCGCGACATGCGACCCAGGGTAGCCTGATCACGGCCGGCTTCGACCAGGGCGTACTTCATGCGGGGGTTGAATGACGGGCATCGGAGGCCAGCCTGCATGAGCTCGGAAACCAGGCGATAGTCCAGGCCGACGGTGCGAGTGGTGGAGACCCGTGTGACCAGGATATTCACCATCGACAGGATAGTATCGAAAAGCTTGTTGCGAGCATGCACGGTGTACATGTCAGTTGCATACCAAGGGAACTAAACAAAGCATTAGCAAACGCCGAGCAATCAAAGACTGAGAGGCATGTAAAGGGCGATAACTTGCCTTCCAGATGGTGCTGATAATGGATTCGTATGTGCGCTGAGGCACCTTGCCAGCAAATGCACTCTGAGATATCTGTTAGTATAGTGGCGAAGAAAGGAAACAAAGGGTGCATATCTGCATACTCGGTGAGGTTCCTTTGCGTGGCGAAGCACACAAAAAAGCTCTTCATCCGTGAGGAATCCGTCGAACCCAGATGAATACCACTCATTTGGGACAGTCTTGCGTGAGACGAAATGATCATTCACCCAGTCAAGGCACTTGGCCATGGGAAAAAGTGCCCGCATCAGTTCTTCCTGGCTGCTCAGAGAGACATCGACATGACGATTTCCCATGCGAGGGCCGATGTGAGAGTCAGAGGCACAATTCACGCGGTCCACTGCGAATTTGGCACTCTCGTGGCTGTCAAACTCAGCAAAGCAGGCCATAGTCTTGCCGGTGGAGCGCTCCATGACGATGTGGATAGGGCATAGAGAGTGGTGGATCAGATTCGCAGATCTTCCAAACAGCTGGACCACCTCCTGGCGAGTGACGGTGTACGGAATCTGTGATGCATGTCAATAAGGTGGTTAGCACAGTATGTAATTGAGGATCACAAGTTACGTTGTCAATTCGAGCGACTCCGTAACGACAAGGCTCGCGTCGATCAGCCAGGTTGCCAATCGGCCAGTCAGACTGCTGTAGCAGCTCCTCCAGAGGCTTGTTGTTGAAGTTACTCAGCTGCCGCTGGTACTGCTCCGAAGAGGGAGGGTCGACGGGGAAGTGATACATTCTTGAAGATATGTTTGATGTTGATGTAAGAGATTGTTTGGTTGTAAAAGGTCGAAACAATGAAGACGTTCAGAAGGAAAAATATTGGTCGAAGGTTGATGAAGAACATAAGATATGGAAGGTACCGATAGATGGAGATACTTATACGGGGGAGGGGAAGAGCCCAAATAAGCGAGATACGCGTCCAAAGTTGGAGGGGTCGAGTAATTCAAGCAAGGTGAGAATGGCCTTCCACGCGTGACAGTTGGTCGAGAGATGAAAGGGTCATGAAGTTGATCAAGAGCCCACCAGGCGGATGCTCAACCCTCGATCCGGGAAGGTATTGCCCATCAAGCCATACACATGCTCATCCTATTTATCCTATGGCATCGTATTCTTCGCATGGAGACCGTAAATAGAAAAGATGGATTCGCAAATGCCATATTGCAGCAGAGATCTGCGAGAGGCATCAACCAAGCCCTACCTTCATAACGCCATTGGAGATATAGAACAAAATTCTCAGTAAAGTTGCAGCACCTAGATATGGGCAGCAGTTGATTTATTAGATAATGGATGCTCAGAACCTCAATGGCTCAGTATAATGTGACTCTCAAGCAAGCGGGCACCACCTACCTTGGCCCTACAATGATTAGGAACACGGGCACAAAGTTTAGTGAGCCACACCATGCCAAAGTCAAGTGCTCAGCCTGTCTGTAGGTATCAAGTAAAGATGTATGGTACCTATAGTGGAGCGGAAATTGTACCAGATAGTAGTCTTTCATTGCAAGCCTGTGTTGATGATGTATTGCACAAATACGGATAAGACAGGTGTATCTTTCGTCGCCAGCAACCTCGAAGAACGCCACGCAATTTAATCAAACTGTGGATTCGTTATTAGATAGTCGAGAGATGCAAAGTCGGAAGCTGCTTACCGGAGTCAAGAAAGACTCGGCAACAAACCGAGCTCGGGCGTTCAAGAAAAGCTTCATCTCACTGGAAAAAAAGGTCAATTCCAAGTTCGAGGTAAGTGGGAAATTCCGATCTGAAGTCCTACCTGATCTCCTTGTCCACCTCTTCCATACTATAAATCTGTTAGTCGGGATGCGACATAGAGGGGCGGTGGGACCAAACTAACAATTGCAGAATAAAATCGACCAACTTGTGCTTGAGCAGCGCCTCGGTGTGGTAGTTTGTCACCAGGAAGGAGATATCGTAGCCCTAAGATACAATTAGCAGCCGCACAAGAGTCTTATTGACCAAGTGAACTCGGTCGGCCCGTCACTGACCTCGATAGGCTTCCGTCGAAGAATAAAGAACGACTCGGCTCGTTGAGTCAAGAAACGTGTGAACTTGTGTACAAGGACTATTTGCCATCAATTAGTGAATGGATCGCAGCCTATAGGAGATCAGAATAGCTTACTGTGCTCAATCTCATCGGCCTGCTTAACCTTCAACGAAATTCTTACCGAGTTCACACTCGGTTCGATCAAAACACGTTCTGTGTCGTTGCGGCTGATGGTCAACGGATTGAGGAGAAGCTCCGGGCTGCTAGCGGCCTCAATCTCCGGCACATTGTGACGCTCCGAGGTCTGGGAGGCGAAGTTTGAAAGGGCAAGAGCAGCGGTCAGGGACGCGCGCACAGCCTGGAGGTAAGGGCGTAAAGATTGGGACTGATACGGCGGTTAGATACGTCGTGCTCGAGATGTTGGGGCCTGACGTACCATGACGGAGGGGTAGTGTATATGGATGGGATGAGGGTGTGGTTCTCCGAGCTTGGAACCGGGTTTAATTCACAGCCACAACTCTGCCCTGGATATCCCAACAAGTGCCACAAGATACCACGGAACCAGCAATTGCAGGAAGAGACAGGTGTACGATAACAGCGGAGGCGCGGAGGAGAGGTCGTCCCGCTTGGGGCGGTGATGATGGTTGTTTGGTTGGTTTGCAACGCCCCACGCCTAGTTGGCCACCGGAGCTGTTTACCAATCCAAACCATCCAAGTTCTCTCAACCCCCCTCCCTTTGAGAAAACTCGTCAATATGGCGTCTATACCGAGTATGCTACAGGAGTGCTCTTGATTGAATCTTTGTTCGCTAATGTTTGTCTCAGTTATTGTGAAGCACGGCGGCAAACGCCACGAAGTCGAGCTCGACCCTACCTCCAACGGCGAGACATTGAAGTACCAACTGTTTTCTTTGACGGGCGTGGAGCCAGACCGGCAAAAGGTGCTCATCAAGGGCGGCCAGCTGAAGGATGATACTCCGTTGTCATCGCTCAACGCCAAGCCAGGGCAGACCTTCATGATGATGGGTACCCCATCGGGCGGCCCAGGATCTGCTGACCTCGGTCGGCCGAAGGAGGTAGTCAAGTTCCTGGAGGACATGACTGCAGCAGAGGTGGCGCAACAAGAGGGCGCTATTCCTGCTGGTCTGCAGAATTTGGGAAACACCTGCTACCTGAACTCCACTCTCCAAACTTTACGCAGTGTTCCTGAGCTGCAGGAGGAGCTTCAGCGGTATCGACCGGGCAATTCCACCGGCCAGACGGGTATTTCTGAACTCAGTAGCTTTGGTTTGGGCGCTTTGGACGGTTCCAGGGATATGGCTGCAGCTCTTCGGGACCTCTTCAAGCAGATGTCCGAGACCCAAGAAGGCATTCCCCCACTGATGTTCTTGAATGCTCTTCGCACAGCTTTCCCCCAGTTTGCTCAGCGTGACCGGAACGGGCATGGCTATGCGCAGCAGGACGCTGAAGAGGCATGGTCTCAAATCCTGAACCAACTACGAACCAAATTGACCATCAGTGATGGAAACGGAGATGCCGCCACTCGAACTTCATTTGTCGAGAAATATATGGCTGGCCAGTTCGAGTCCGTTACCGAGTGTGACGAACCCGAGGCGAAGGATGCAGGTGAAGAGCCGACCAAGAGCTCGGATGTCTTTTTCAAGCTGGATTGCCATATTGGAAAGGACACAAATCACCTTCAGGATGGTATCATGGAAGGCCTGAAGGAGCAGATCGAGAAGCAGTCTCCTACGCTGAACCGCAACGCTTTGTACACAAAGCAGTCCCGAATTTCTCGACTGCCCAAGTACCTGACGGTGCACTTCGTTCGCTTCTACTGGAAACGTGAGACTCAGAAGAAGGCCAAGATTATGCGAAAGGTCACGTTCCCTGCCGAGCTTGACGTGGTAGAGTTCTGTACCGAGGAGCTTCGGAAGCAGCTCGTGCCCATCCGCGACAAGGTTCGCGAAATTCGCAAGGACGAGGTGGATATCGAGCGTTCTCGTAAGCGCCAGAAGCTTTCCATCCAGCAGGGAGAGGGAAACAAGAAGGAACAAACTGCAGGCGGTATGGAGCCGATGCAAAAGAAGCAGAAAGCCGCTGAAGAAAAGGGCAAGACCGGTGACAAGGATGGCGACACTGCAATGGAGGAGAACTTCAAGACCGACGCTGAGTACGAGGCTGAAAAGATGGAAGCTGTCCGGGCCGCTAAGCAGGAGCTGTACGATCTGCTTAAGCAGAAGAACTCCGACGACGGCACTAACCAGTCTGGATTGTACGAGCTTCGTGGCGTCATTACCCACCAGGGTGCGAGTGCCGACAGTGGTCACTACACGGCCTATGTCAAGCAGCAGGAGCGGAAGCCCGATGATGCCCAGGCTGGCAGTAAGCGGCGCGCCGGGGAAGACAAGTGGTGGTGGTTCAACGACGACAAGGTGACAGAAGTGGAAGCTGACAAGATCGAGACCCTTTCGGGTGGAGGTAAGTACATCGATTATTTGTTGTTACATTCGAATGTTGCTAACGTATTTTATAGGAGAGTCTCACTCTGCCCTAATCCTGCTCTATCGGGCCATTCAGCTGCCTACCTCGGATTAGACCGTCAAAGTGTCAGGATTGGTGACGGACTAGGCCTTCAAATAATACTCCAAAAGATACGCCTCTAGATGAATAGATGATGACCACGAGTCGATGTTGATGGGGTTTGGTTTCTCATACTAATGCAATTCATTCTGTAGAGAACTGTAGTAGATTATGTCCCCAAAGTATGGTTAAGGAGACCTAGGATGCCTGTACACCAGATAGATGATCACGTGATGCAACCGCCATTCGCATCCACGCGACTTTAGATTCTCTTTTACCGGTCGAATGGCGATGTAACCACGATGCATTCCCGTCAGATCCCAAAGCTGCCATTGCGTGCAGCTATATCCAGTGGGCCTAACCTGACACGGTTCTCCGTCCGAAATGCTAGTACTATCGCATACGAGAACACCTCGGCCCAACCTTCGCGATGGACGCGCCGCCTGATCTACGCTGGAATTTTCGGATCCCTTGGCGTGGGTGCTGGGAAATGGATGGACAGCAAGTTCGCAGTACCGCCACTCCCGGGATCCATCGAGGATCAGGCAGAGCTGCAGCATGTCCAGCGCGCCTATGAGATCGGCCTTCCGATTGTGCAGGAGTTGCGCAACGACCCCGATTATACAGAAAAGGACGTCTACGGAGATTTTTCAGATGATCGCAAAACACATCGGCTGACCTCTGGCCCGCTGAGTGGGAGCAGGGGCTTGGCTTTCCAAGTGAGTGGTTACTATTCTCATCGATTGCTCCGTCTGGGCGAGTCCGGGCGAGTCCTAGCGACAAGCTTCAAGTACCGAGTGTCGGTATCCCGTTCTTGGCTAACTTACTTTGTGTTTGACAGAAAGTCTTCTGGAATGACAAGGAGAAGAAGCTCGTTAGCGTTGTCTTCTTTGGTTCTGGTGTCGAAGGATGGCCAACCATGGTGCACGGAGGAGCTATTGGCACCGTGATCGATGAGAACCTCGGACGTGCCGCAATTCGACGCTTTCCGGCCCGTACAGGGGTCACTGCGAACCTGAATATCAACTATCGCGCCCCTGTCTACTCAGGAAACTTCTATACCATACACACGACTCTGGATCAGGAGAAGAGCACAGACCAGAAGGCATTTGCCACGTGTGAGGTGCGCGATATGACAGGGGATCTTTCTGTCGAGGCGAGTGGTATATTCGTTGTTCCGAAGAAGCTCCGTCTCAGAGAGCTCGGGGAGAATTTCTGAGCTATGATCCATGCGTGGTTGAGCTACAAGACTCATGAATTATCGAGTCATTCTGGGGAACTTCAGCCGAAGTGTACCCGTAATAGGCTCGTTCGTCACTCTTTAGTCCCTTTGTACTAGGGCCCTTTTCATCTATCGCTATCTTCGTGTATGGCGATAATCTTTCGTTTCCGGGTTTCCCATGTTGCATGTACAATACGTCCCCCAGCCGCGGGTTTCATTTCATTTCCTTTTCTCTCCTTTTCATGTAAATAATTTCTTACGCACGATGCAGAAAAGCAGGATCATCAAGAAGTGCACTAACGGGGTAGCTAGCACAGATCTTTGGATACGTTATAGTTTCGGGGCTGATCCTATTGTGGACCTTGGCCCCGAGCTGGCCAGGATCGACGCCCACCTCCACGTTTTCCCCGCATTTTGTCTCCGTCTAGACTTGCACTGGCACCCAATATCCTCGAGGAACACTAGAGATCTCCAAACGAGCCTCGGTATTTTCTGGATTTTGGAAAACTCATCCCGGCTATCGCTTATATTGATTCTATCCCATTGTCTACTCACTTTGCCCCTTTAATTCTTTTCCCGGCTCATTACTTGGTCTGATTGGTCCCGTGTCTCAACGGACGTGCCCGAGATCGCCAAATGCTTGAAAGAACGTTGCGGGGATCTATCAATGTTACGTTACCTATCTATTACTGTGCGCGAGGCTATATCTCATGCATCTTCCCGCCAAATATCTGTTTGCGACAGCTGGGATTGGAATTCCCCCTATTCTTCTTTTTACTTCTATTCCACCGGTATCTTTCTTTCTGGGTATCGGTGACCTAAAGTTAAGCTAGCCCACTATGACAGGGGCAAATGATGACCCATCCCCGGCGCACTACGATGAGAAGCATGTGGTCCAGCCCCAAGAGAGCAGTGAGCTCGAGGGACGACAATGTCACCAAGAGGGGGCCGATGCCGCGTCCCATGAGGCGAGCCTTGATGAGTCTGGAAAGGACGTTCCTGTAAGAGGACCATTGACATCGTGGTGTGCCAGTACTGATCACCGTCGATAGATGACCTTCCGGCGGTTCATGGGATTCACGTCGATGGCTTTCTTGTGGACTGGTAGCCAGATTCCGGTTTATTTATTTGGTATGGTCCCTTTCTGAAGTAGGTGGGGAGGAGCCTATTGATAATGTTGAGCAGGTGGTATTCCTCCCTATGTCTACGGAGATATCGGAGGAAATGATCGCTGGGTTTGGTTTGTAAGAATCATCATTCATAGAGGATCCACTTCATATGCTCATTACTGCATTTTCACAGATCCTGGCCAACCTCCTCAGCCTTGCAGGCGTCTGTCCTTTCGTTGGATCTCTATCTGATCTGGTCGGCCGTCGTTATGTCGCCATTATCGGTGCCTCCCTCATCTGTCTTGGGATGATCGTCAGCAGCACGGCAAACACAATGAATATCTTTATCGGTGTGTCACCTCGAGACAGAGCGTTTAGGATAAGGACTGACCGCAAATTAGCGGGTATGGCGATTGCTGGCGCGGGTGCTGGTGTTAACGAGTTGACTGCATTGGCTGCTACATCGGAGATGGCTCCCACCCGCAAGCGCGGTGTCTATGTCGCCATCCTGATCTTCACCATCTTGCCCTTCTGCCCGGCGGTCCTATGGGGTCAACTTATTGCGTACTACAGCAGTTGGCGTTATGTGGGCGCCTTCTGTGGAGCCTGGAGTGGCTTCGGTCTTTTGATCACAGTCTTTTTCTACTTCCCTCCTCCTCGGACCAACTCTCTTGGACTCAGCCGGAGGGAAATTCTCGGCCGCATTGATTTTGTCGGTGGCTTCCTGAGCATCACCGGATTGATTATCTTCTTGGCTGGCCTGCAGTGGGGTGGATACATGGTAGCTTTCGATCTTAACGATTCCTGTGTTTAAGCTAATCCTCGCCTTAGTACGCGTGGTCATCTGCACACGTTCTTGCTCCGTTGATCATTGGCTTCGTACTGCTTGTCGCGTTCGCATTCTGGGAGATCTATGGAGCCAGGTATCCTATCTTTCCAACTCGCTTGAAGCAAGAGCCCCGTACTCTGGGTCTTACACTCGTGATCACGTTCATCTCCGGCGCCAACTTCTTTTCGGTGCTGATGTTCTGGCCCACCGAGTCGTTCAATGTATACGGTCATGACCCCGTGGACGTTGGTGTCCGCAGCTTGCCTATTGGGTTCGGTATCTTGGCTGGAGCTTGCATTGTTCTGGTGTTGTTGAGTGTGTTCCGAGGACACAACAAGGAGTTGTTGATTATCAGCAGTATCCTTATGACTGCCGGTGAGTATCCAAGCCTGTCCGAAGGTATAGCCATTTCTAATCATCCTTCATTGCTCAGGCTGCGGTGCTTTGTCTATTGGACGTCTTGACAACATGTACCAGTTGTGGGGAATTCTCATTCTAGCCGGCCTCGGAATTGGCGGTATCGTCGTTCCCGCCTCGATTATCACCACCATCATCTGCCCGGATGTAAGTGTCCTTGTCCCATGCGTTCTAATAGCATACTCTAACTCGTATTAGGACCTTATTGCCACCATTTCCGCACTGACCCTGTCCATTCGTGTTGTGGGCGGTGGTGTCGGCTATTGTATTTACTATAACGTCTTCATCTCCAAATTCGTCCCCTTAGCCCAGCACTACATCGGCGGCACGATGGTGACAGAACTTGGAATTACTGATGTGAAGCTAATTACCGAGGTCATTGAGCTCACTGCTGCTTCACTACTCACCGATATCAAAGAGGTCCCCGGCATCGCTGGAAACGAGACGGCATACCAAATGGTTGTCACAGCCGGTCAACTTGCTTACGCCGAGTCATATAAGTGGGTGTACTATGTCAGCATTGCGTTTGGAGCCGTTTCAATTGTGGCTTCATGTTTCTTGGGCAACATCACCAAGTATATGAATGACCATGTTGCGGTGGTCATGTAAGTTCCGGTTTATACTGCAAATACGTGTCGCTTCCGTTTTCTGTATTCTGTGAGAATAATTCGATTACCAATGAATAGTTACGGCTTGTAAATTCACGAAGAGTCGTCGTAGAAGAGCAGAACTAGTTGGGTAAAGTAATTTAGTAAATAAGGTACGGGGCCGATCAATGACGCGCCAAGCCCGGCGACTTTTTTAATTCTCGACTCGGTTCGACTCAACACCGCAGCTGTCACCATGGCCTCCAACCCAGCAAAGCGAAAACCCTTGCCGTCAGGGTCACATGGCTCTACCGGGGCTTCTCGCAAGCGCGCCAAAACCCTCGATGCGCGCTCCCTGGCCGTACAGTCAACCGACGCTGCCCTCTCCGCAACGGGCGAGCTCGATGTCGCCGCATATGCAGCTGCTCGAGCATTCGAGATCCGCGCCCTGGAGGATGGCATGAAGCGTTCGAAAACCGCATTGACAACACGAGCGTTTCAGAAAGTACCCCGCGCCTTGCGGCGCCGAACCGCTAGTCACAATGTCAAACGGGTGCCGCAGAGGTTGAGGGCGCGGGCGAAGCATGAGGTACGTTCTATGAGGGTATCCTTTTAGCTACTTATTGTCTAACTCGACCTCTCTTATAGATGATTGAGGACAATACTCCGACCGTTACTGCACGACGACGCAAGCCCACCCAGATTATGCGCATCCGTCTCGAATCCGCTCGTCGCCTACAAAATATCAATGCCAAGTCCAAGGCCCGACGTGCGGCCGCAAAGTTGAAGCGGGACAAGGAAAATGAGAATGAATTGAAACAGCAAGGGAGCCACACCTTCAATACAGCCCCTCGAGTACCAAAGGTCAAGAAGTACAAACTCTCCAGGCCGCCGCCGCCGGACGCCAAATACCGCAAGCGCCAACGATGCAAGACCTGGCTCCCGACACACATGTTTCACGCAAAGCGTGCTCATATGGCGACATCTAAGGACCCGATTTGGCGGTTCGCGATTCCTCTATCACCAACGGAAAAAAGTTACCGGCCTACACACAGAGCGCGAGGTGCTCGGGGTGCTGTGGCCTGGGATATGAGCTATATGTCAACGGTGCAATTGGAAGGGATAGAGTCATGTACTGAAGCTGTTTTGCGGGCTATCGGTGTCGATGGTCATGAGGCATGGGGTATCAAGGGAAGGAAATGGAGGGCTGGGACGAGATCGCTTCAAGCCTGGACTTTCGACAAGAACGATCTCTCTCGTCCTATCGCTCCAGTTACACTTATTTGGTGCGCATCGAATAAGTCTGAGGATGTCGAGATGGATGATGGGGATAAGCCTCAGCCTGCGTCGAAGAAGCCTCGGCGGAAGCTCTGGATCCGGGTTCACCCCTCTGCGTTTCTGCAATTGTGGCAGGATCTGCTCGAGCTTTCGAAGAGACAAAACCCCCCTGTTATGGTTGAAGACTTGAGATTCGAAATTGGCAGCATTGAAATCACCGGACCGGGCTCTACAGAGGCATTGCTGGCTGCATTGCGGCCTGTCCTGGGACCGAGTGACACTCCAGCGGAACAAAGCCCCGAGCACATCTGGTCCTCTCTTCTTGGAGTATCAAATCCGTCATCACTGCCGCAAAATGCCCTTTTATCCTTTAATGTTTCTGATCCTCGCCTCCAATTTCCTCCACGTACACTCAAGGTACCTGATGATGCAAACCACATGAACGACCTGGCAATGCTACTCTCAAAATGGTCACCCGATCAAACACAAGGTCAATCCTCAATCTTCGACCGCCCCAGTCGCCTCGCGGCTGCTCGCCAGCTTCCAAGCCAAAAGGCCATCAACCGTCGTCGGACCCTCGCTGGCCCTGGAGTTTACCCTGCCCCACAGGCTAATGACCCGAAAATCCCCGTAACGATACTGGCAACCCGGCCACAAACCCGCTCGACGAGGAACACAGCCCCGGGCTCCTGGACTGTGCTGCTACCTTGGAAATGCGTCGTCCCCGTTTGGTACTCGCTCATGTACTATCCTCTCTCGAGTGGTGGAAACCCTCGCTTTGGTGGCCTGAAGGAGCATCAACAGTTCGCCTTTGAGGCCGGCGAGGGATGGTTCCCTGGTGACTTCCCTGGCACCCGAGCCGGATGGGAATGGAGTCAGCGCGAGGCGGAGAAGTCCCGCCGCCAATGGGAGCGCCGCCCCAAAGGACGTCGATTGGAATTTGATAGTCTCATCCTTGGTGAAGGTCATCCCAAGGGAGAGATTGGACATGGATGGGCCTGTGACTGGGAGAGGCTTGTGCAAGGGCCAGCGAAAGATGATGCTGCAGATAATGGCACTGACGATGATGAGAAGACTTCCCAGCAAGAGGCTGAAGCCATGATTCCACCGTCCAAAATTCGCACTATCCGATATACACCAGGGGACACGAACAAAATCCTGGGCAATCTCAGCAAATCACCTGTCGATTCGTCTTGTCTTGCCACAGTCTACCTCACCCTTTCCAATCGTGGCACACCCACACCCTGTGCACGCATCTATCGTCTCCCTTCGGATCCCATCTTGCGGCGCGAATGGCTCGATCTCGCTTCCACCAGTCGCAAGGCTAACGAGAAACAAACCTCGCCCAATGATCCCACGCTTTCCCGTGAAGAGGCACGTCGTCGCCTTGCCGAGTCGCTTATCTCGACTTCTGCGCATGAAAACTCGACGTCTGATCATTTGGAAGTACCTACAGAAGAAGATCTTATTGGCTTCGTGAGTACGGGGAACTTCAATCTCTCCGAAGGCAAAGGCACCGGGATTGGTTCAATTCAGCTGTCGAAGGTCTTGGTTCCTGGCGTAAAGCCGTCCGAGCGGAGGATGTGTATTGTCAGGTCCCCGGGAGAGAAGCTTGGACGGCTAGGGATGTGGGAGCTTGTCTGATATATTGGTGATTTGATACCCTGTCAATGGCTGCATAGAAGCATCTTATGAATACGAGCATTTCATGACCATCAACCTCCGTATAAGCTTCTCTGTTTTACCTAGTTCCTTCAACTTGAATAAAAAGCTACGTCCACAGGCCCAAAGAGTCACTTCAGGATCAATCCATCCTATGCAGATTCATGTTAAACGAAAAAAGAGTAATCTATACATACAGCCCGACTGCCTCGGTTAAAAAGCCAGGGCTTTCACGGTTTCATCTGGAACACAACTCTAACCAACAATGCGGTCCACGAAAGCCTGCTCCATCTTAGCGACCTCGCGCTTGAACGCATCAACCTCCTTCCAGCAATCCAGCGGCCGACGATCATTCAACCGCAAGCAGCCAACAACATCAGCCTTGGCCTTTTCAACACCCTCATCCAGCTCCGCCAACTTTCTGCGTCCCTCGAGCCGACTGCGCAGCTGCTCGATCTCGCTGGCCACTGAGTCCCGCGAGGTGTCGCGGTTGTACGCGGCCTGCGGTGCGGGTGTCTGGGGCTCGGTGAAGACGGGGGAAGGCTCGTACTCGCGTCCGGCGAAGGGAATTCGCGGCGCGTCGAGGTTCAAGGAACCGGCTGGGTAGCCGGAGCTGGTTGAGGCGACGGGAGCGGTCGCGGCGGTCACGGGGAGAGAACCGGTGTCCTTTACTTCGGCAAGCTTCTTCTCGATCTCAGCGAGGGTTTGCTGCTCGCGTTCGCGGAGGCGCTCGAGTTCCTGGGCCACGCGCTTCTGGATTTCAAGCTCGAGGGACTTGTTGCGCGAGGAGTCGGTCTGGTAGAGGGTTAGAATGGTTTCGGCTGGTTCGGTTTCTCGGGATAAACTCACCTCGGAAGTGGACTGGAGAGCGTCCACTAGGTTGGAGGAGAACTGGACGGGCGAGTTGCTGGATGAAAAATTGAGTCAGTATAGACTTCAATTGGCATGATTGGAGTGAGATTCTATCTCTCGATGGCAATGCACGGTAGTGCCGCAATCGCGCTGGTAGAATCGGTTCGGACAATAGAAGTGGAGAAGGCAGATTGCCTAGGTGGAGAGGCATTACCTGGAGAAGATATGGTTAGAGCTGCCCGCAGCCTCGGGCTTAGAACTGCCAGCACCCATGATTGTGAATGGCAGATGTGAATTGCCGTCAAGTCGGGACTAGAGAAGGGCGGTTGTGAGATCAAGTTCACCCGAAGCTCCGATATTTCGGTCACGTGGGCGGTCTATTACTATTCGTGTCGACTATGTACTTCTACTTTGATTGTTACATAAAATGTGAAATACCTTATAAAATTGTGTTTAATTTGTCCTGTAGTAGAATCGGTGATGTCTTTCTGCAATCTAGTGGATTGGGCGTCTTATTCTGATAGAATGGCCCTAAACGACATTATCGAAAACACGCTATGCATTGTAAGGTCACTATAGGGATGACTATATATTGATAGTTCCTCAGTGGAGCAGCTAGCTTTCAGAATTGGTATTTATGACACTGGAACCAATTCCACTTCTTAACTCTCCGCAGTTCATATGCTTCGCATATAGTGTTGCATACTGATCAATATATTCATATAAACAAAGCCATAAACACACCTACTTATAAATAGGGTCGCGATAATCCTACCCTCCCTTATAAATAAACCAGGTAACGCCCGGTCTGCAATTGACTTAGAAACTAAGTAGACAATCTAGAGCAGGACCCTTAGAAGTGTAAGGATGCATGTTGCGTGTGCCGTGAGAGGGCGGGGAAACAAAATTGTTGACAGGTGCCAGGAGTCTCCGGGGACGAATCAACCTTGGAATTGCCCAGTTGTCTACTTCATCTAGCTTGTATATTTGCCTCATTCATTTAAACCAGTAGGAATTGCAAATGCCATAGAGGAAACTAGAGTATGCCTATCTTTGTCTCTGACTATCATAGTAGTCTGTGTATCTATGGATGTGATTAGAACCTCTGACCATGATAGTCATGGACACATACGATTTGCCTAGCAGCCACGTTATGGAGGTTGTCTAACCTGTTTATTGGCATAGTGCCGCCACCGACGCTCGTAAGACATAATGCCTCGAAGAATACCCCACATGGAAATTTGCCGAGCGATTGACATTGTCCTAGTTATTTCTGCAAGCTGCAGTGACGGAGCGCTAGAGCGCTACAACCTTGGAAGTAAATCAAGTGTAATTTATTCTCACTACTACATAGTGGAAAAATGACAGCGTTGTTTGAGACAAGTGCAAAGCCACGGCGAGGTGGCGACTAGGGCTTAAAGCCACGTTGGAATCCACTAGTCCACCATATTCCCTGTGTGTTAGTCACGGTAATTGCGCATACGATCGGTATTCCGTCCATTCGGGCCCGGGTGCCCCAAGTCGGGAGCCGAGTCTGCTTTCCCGTGCCGAATGAACCCCTCTCTCCAGCGCAACGTGGCACTTCTTGCCCTACCATTGTCTCTCGGGTGTATTACCCTCAAGATCCTAGTGATACTTAGTTCACTAATGCAACTGTATGCAACGCTGTGTGTCCTGTTCTCCCGTCCTCCATTGTCCCGTGCATTAACCAGTGTCGCTCACCGGTGAAGTCGGGGAAAAGCGTGCCATGGAGAGGCATTGACCACTCATAGCCACTCCCCACATTGTCATCTCCGTAGTTTGGTTTTTTAGTTTTTCAGTTTCAGGAAGAGGACTATGTATGCCGTCATAGGTGAGAATGAAGTTACCGAAAGAACGAAAACCCGGCTGGGTTCAGTGAAACCGGAGTGTTCTTAGAGAGCTGTGTGACCCTAAGAATGCAGGGGAAAGGGCTGCATCCGGAAGGTTTAGTAGCTATGTATATGAAGGAAAACTGTTTTCTAAAGGACCATAGTTTTGTTTCCCACAAATCAAAAAGAGATAATCAGCTCGAGTCCGGTGAAGCCGGTAATTCATGGAACGCGCCAAGGGTGAAAGTCGAGCGGACTGACCTCATGGACCCCTCCGTCATCCCACTTTATGCCTCATTTTCCTCTCTACACCCATCGACCTCCTTTTTTATTAATCTTCTCCGGCTGTACATACCTTCCTCTTTTTCTAGCCGGTCCTTGAATTCTCATCATGTCCTCTACGATACTCAACGAGGCGACGCGCATTGCGCGCAACTTCGACTTCCCCACCGAGAAGGTGCAGCGCGGGGTCGCTGAATACATCAAGCAGTCTAACGAAGGTTTGGCGAAGGAGAACACAACTCTGAGCCAGATCCCAACCTTCGTCACTGCTGTGCCCAATGGGACCGAAAAAGTGCCATCCTTCTGATCTTGCGAAAGTAAACAATTGCTAACACAGTTCTCCGTAGGGTCTCTACTTGGCCGTCGACCTGGGCGGCACCAACTTCCGCGTGTGCTCTGTTCAACTGCACGGCGACACCACCTTCAACCTCACTCAGTCCAAGATCATGATTCCTCGGGAACTCATGGCCTCTGGCACCTCCAAGGCCCTCTTCGTCTTCCTGGCCCGCCAAATCGAGGCCTTCCTCCGCATCCACCATAACGAGCACTTCGAGGCGCACCAACGCCGGCGGCGCGAGGGTATCAGCCAAGAGTATATGTTCGATTTGGGCTTCACCTTCAGTTTCCCCGTGCGCCAGCTTGGAATCAACTCCGGAACTCTGATCCGGTGGACCAAGGGCTTCAACATCCCCGATGCCGTCGGTCACGATGTATGCGCCCTGCTCCAGTCTGCCATTGATGACTTGGAACTACCCGTGCGCGTAGCGGCCCTGGTCAATGACACTGTTGGTACCTTGATGGCCCGTTCCTATACCTCTCCTGGAGAGACCGGCACCTTCATCGGAGCCATCTTTGGAACCGGTACCAATGGTGCCTATGTCGAGAAGGTCGACAACATCACCAAACTTACACATCTGAAGGGCGCCCACTACGATAAGTCCACCGGCGAGATGATCATCAATGCCGAGTGGGGTAGCTTCGACAACCAACTCAGCGTGCTACCCAGCACTGTCTTCGATCGCGAGCTGGATGCCGACAGCAACAACCCCGGTGTACAGATGTTCGAGAAGCGTGTCTCGGGCATGTTTCTGGGCGAGATCCTGCGCCGCGCTCTGCTGGCTATGCACAACGACTCAAAGGTCGGTCTTTTCAAGGCCAGCGAGACCTCCAAGGTCTCCATTCCTTCCGATTCCCTCTTCTACCGCCAGTGGGGACTCGATACTAGCCTGTTGAGCCAGGTCGAGGCGGACTCCACCCAGGAAATGACCGACGTCAAGGCTGCACTGAAGGATCACCTGAAGATCAAGAACCCCAGCGACGAGGAGTGCAAGGCGGTCAAGATTCTGGTTCACGCCATTGGCAAGCGTGCCGCTCGTCTAAGTGCCGTCCCGATCGCGGCTATTCTCATTCACACCCGCAAGCTTGAGACCAGCGACATGGTCGACGTTGGTGTGGATGGTAGTCTGGTCGAATTCTATCCCAACTTCGAGGGCTACATGCGCGATGCTCTCCGCGAGGTGCCCGAGGTTGGCGCTACAGGCGAAAAGAAGATCCGCATCGGCATCTCGAAGGACGGCAGCGGTGTGGGTGCCGCTTTGATCGCTTTGGTCGCCGGCAAGGACGAGAGTTTGCAGAACCCCATCGAGAAATGAGCTCGATGCTGTCATTGAATGAGCATTGAATGCATGTATGCCTCAGTGTTCCCGAATGCTCTATCACTTGACCAGATGATCTGCCTGGGTTTACTGGCTGGGCCAATAGCTTGGCTGCGCCATCCCTGAGCGCGTTTCGGAACCGACCCCGATGTTGTCACGCCCTACATCCCGCTTTCCATGGCAAGGGATGCTGACTGAAACATTGCGAACCTAACCGGGAAGTGACCGCGATCAGCCACCACGCGCCCTTCGCCCTTCTCATAGCTCTATCTATTCTACTCTTGTCTGGATTCCAAGCAGGATGTATCATTAGATCCTTTTTTCTCCTTTCTCTTGGTATCACGGAGTTGCACGACATTAACTGGGTGGGCATCCAACATCAGCACAGATATGCATTAAGGCTTAGCTATGATCTCAATATTGGATTTCATTTTTCAAATAAACCTCCCTAGAGACGAATGGGGCTATCAATCATTGCCAGAATGTCCTCCGCTGTTACCTAGTTCTGCTCGTACCCAATCGCCTGCTTATGCTTGACAAAGTCAACATGGCCCGCTGACTGCATCAATACCGACATTCCCTTGGTACCCGGAGTCGCCGGGTCCGGTCCGATAAAGCTTCCAGGGAAGCCAATGTCAAATGAGGTAGCAGACTCGAGGAACTGAATCTGCTGCTCGGTCAAACGGATCGTCAGAGCCTTGATGTTATCCTTCAAATGCTCGACCTTGCGACCGCCCACTATCGGGAACACATTCGGCGCCTTGCAGAGCACATATGCCAGCGCAATAGCTGTCACGGACTCAGTGCCATGCTCCGCCGCCACCTTAGCCAACGCCTCTGAGATCTTCCGCTCTTCTTCCGTTTGCTCAGCCGAGTATATGCTGCGCAGTCCCTCGCCCGCCTTCTTGCGCTCCTCCAGCTGTTTCGCAGTCTGGAAGTGGCCACTGCCCAGTACATCCCAAGGCGCAAGCGCCATGCCAAAGTGCCGCGCCATGGGCAGGATGTCGCGCTCAAAGTCCCGACGCATCACGTTCCACCGGCCCTGGTAGACGGAGAAGGGTGTCTTGCCGTGTGCACGGGCATAGGTGTTGGCAGCTGCCACGATCCATGCAGGCGTGTCTGAGATTCCGAGGTACATGACCTTGCCCTGTTCCACGAGGATGTGCAGCGAGTCCATGATCTCCTCGATGGATGTCGTATAGTCCCACCAGTGCATGTACAGCACGTCAATAAAGTCGGTCCGCAGCTTGCGCAGGGAGTCCTGCACGCTCAGGAACATGCTGCGCTTGTGGTTGCCACAGGCATTGGGTGCGTTGCCCCTGCCCACTTCCCAGCTGCGGTAGTCGGTCGTAAACTTGGTGGCTACGATCATTTGGGCGCGGTTCTTGCGTGAGGCCATCCATTCGCCGATCCAGGCTTCGGACTGCTCGTTTTGGTAGTTGTTGGAGGTGTCGATGAAATTGCCGCCGGCTTCGACGAAGGCGTCGAGCAACTTGAAGGATTGCTCCTTGTTCATGCTGCCCATGAACTCGCTCCAGCTGTCTCCGATGGACATGCCGCCTAGCTGTAGGGGGGACACGCGGACGCCCGCTGTGGAGGAGAGGACGCGGTACCGACCCAGAGGGGTGGCGGGCTCGGGGGCAGCCTTGAAAATTTCTTCCATTGTGATGTGTGGATTGGGTAGGAATTGGATGGGATTGAGATTGAGATCGATGAACAGTCCCCAAGGAAACGACTTTGTATTTATAACTGATCCCCATCAACGGAGATAAAGAGGGCTTCCGTTGTCATCCTGTCATCCGGACTTAACGACTTCTCGTCCGCCATACTTCATGGCGTTGACCAAGCTACGGTTGTGTATCAGTATGATGTCAACACTTATTCCTCATTTATCAATGCCCTTCGTGACCGAGACTTCGAGGTTGCATATTGCAAGTTCTGGGGGTTTTCTCTTCGTCTGGATCGGCCCGGCATGATCTCATCTCAAACTCATTACCGAATGGCCCCACTACAATAGCTCCTCGGTCATATTGTAACTCGATGCACAGAGGCATTGTTTTCGCAATAGAAACGAGACAATCCGCTCGGCGTCTTTCGGTCATGACGTTAAAATTGAAGGTTAACTCCAACTCTGAACCCCAAACTTCATCTCCGCAAACACCCTAGACGCTAGTCCATTTTCGGGTGTCAGCTGTCAGCTGCTGACCAGGCACTAAGGCACCAAGGCACCAAGGCCGACAGGCTGTAAGGTGTCAAGGTGTCGAGGCATCCAGGGTCCCTTGCGGTCATTTCACTCTCCTGGCAAATGACAGGTCATAATATAACTCTAGGTCGGAACAAAAACGATCATTCGAAAACCTCCCGATCTGATGCACGGACTGCCCGGAGATGAACGCCTCTCGTTCCGAGTCTGACTCGGTTGCAATCCGAATGTCCGAAGAGACATCTACGTGTACAGAGTACTCGCTACGTACTACATTCTCAATTGTCGCCCTTCCCTATCCTGTACGATGATGACGATGATGCTTTTGCAGCAGCGTCCAGAGCAAGGGATCACTGCTATATTCCCACCCCTGGCCCGATTGGGCGCTGGAGGAAAGGGAGAAACTAAACGAGTTGCAGAAACATAGCTCCATGATCCTTGCATGGTCTCCTGGTCAATGCAGCCCCGCCTAGACTACGGCTGAGCTCCTGGTTTCATCAATGTCTGTCATTCGCTCAGTCAGATAGGCTTCATGATTTACGATGCATAAATCATCGCCTTCGCATTGCACAATGTCTCTATGATCCAATGCATGGTCCAACCCATCAACGCTAGCCGAACTACTGCACAGTCTGCATATTTCGCAGGCCATGGAGGACTTCAACCCACATGGAGTCTGGGGCGATGGTAGGGTTTGTGCGACACTAGGGCCCAAGGATCCGAGGATGCGCAAGGTTGCCCTGGTCAACCTTGAGACCTGTACAAAGGGCCAGCTGCATTGCCAATCCTGCCTGACAGTAGCCTATTAATCTGTGCCCATCCCCTCTGTTTCTGGCCAATCTTTCCCCTCATATTTTATCACCATGGCTTATTTCTTCAGTAAACCCGCACCACCAAGGGTGGAAGATCATCCTTCCAATAGAACGTCAAATGAAGGATCACGGTCAGGAAGCCCCAAGCCTTCTAGTGAGAAGGAAAGCACTTCACTCGAGGCCTCCAGAGATACTGCTGCCGGCCGCGATACTGACAAGGAGGCTGCGAATAACGGCAACGCCAATGACCATGCCAATGACTGGCCCGACGCGGTGCAGGATTCCTACAAGGAAGCTGTGCCCCGCCGTGACGAAGGTCAGGAGACGTCAAATCCAGAGGAACCCAACGACAGCGGTGCATCTAGTGCAGATCCTAAGGAGATAGACGAGACAGAGTATCCTTCGGGATGGAGACTCTTCCTCATTACTGTTGCGCTGTGTCTCTGCGTATTCTGTGTGGCACTAGTACGTTCGTTACTTGCCACGCAGCCGATCCAGTTGCTTACTCGTTAACTAGGACAACACGATTATTGCAACGGCCATTCCCAAGATCACCGACCAGTTCAATTCACTCGGCGACGTGGGCTGGTATGGTAGTTCTTACCTGTTGACCACCTGCGCCGTGACTCTGATGTTTGGCAAATTCTACACTTTCTACTCGATCAAATGGATCTACCTGTTCGCCCTCTCTATTTTCGAAATCGGATCTTTAGTCTGTGCCACGACCCCAAGCTCCGTCGGACTGATTTGCGGCCGTGCCATCGCAGGCCTGGGAGCGGCCGGTCTGTTCTCCGGCTCCATTCTCATCATCCACCAGAGTGTGCCACTTGTCAAGCGACCGGTATATACCGGACTCGTCGGCTCCATGTTTGGTATTGCTAGTGTCGCCGGTCCACTGTATGTTTCTTTGCTTCTGTTCTGGAGAGTAGTACTAACTTTCCTATAGCATGGGTGGTGCTTTCACTGATAATTTGACCTGGCGCTGGTGTTTTTACATTAACCTGCCTGTTGGCGCAGTGACCTTCCTCTTTATCCTATTCTTCTTCAGGACTCCCAAGGCTATCATCGCCAAGAACACGAGGACCTGGAAAGAGCAACTTGCCGAATTCGATCTCCTGGGATCCCTGTTCTTCCTCCCTGCCATCATCTGTCTTTTGCTGGCGCTGCAATGGGGCGGTACCACCTATGCATGGGGCAGTGGACGAATCATCGCGCTCTTCGTCGTCTTTGGTGTGCTTATCACCATCTTCGTCGGTCTGCAATGGCGGGGCCAGGACCGGGCCACCATTCCTCCCCGCCTGATCAAGAACCGTAACGTCTGGGGTACCGCCTGGTACTCACTAGCCATCGGTGCTGCATACTTCGTCATGATCTACTATCTCCCGATTTGGTTCCAGTCTATCAAGGGCGCCTCCGCCATCAAGTCTGGCATCATGAACCTGCCCCTGATCATCTCCGTCGTGATTCTCGGCATCCTCGCCGGCGGTCTCGTCACTGCCTGTGGCTACTACACTCCCTTCATGATTGCCTCGTCCATCATCATGACCGTCGGCGCAGGACTCCTGTCCACCCTCGAGGTCGACTCCAACCACTCCAAGTGGATCGGCTACCAAGTTGTGTTCGGTGTCGGTTTGGGTATGGGCATGCAAATGCCAATGATCGTCACGCAGACGGCACTCAAGACCGCAGACGTGCCCAGCGGCACCGCCATCGTAATGTTTTCTCAGACCCTAGGTGGTGCCATCTTCGTCTCGGTCGCTCAGAACGTCTTCCAGAACCAACTCCTCCACAACATTGAGATGTATGCCCCTGGTGCCGATGCAGCTAAGGTTGTCGGGGCCGGAGCCACCATGCTGCGCCACGTTGTCACCGGCCCTGCCCTCAAACCTGTGCTGCAGGCATACAACGACGCCGTTACACAGACCTTCTACGTCGCCGTCGCCATGGGCGCCCTGTCACTGATCGGCCCCATCTTTATTGAGTGGCTCTCCGTCAAGGGGAAGAAGTTGGATGTGGCTCCGGCGTAAGACAACTAAAATTCTCCGTTCAACCTATTCATGCATATTCTTCTATTTCTTTCGTGCAGAGTGATCCTGCGAACTTTTGAGGACAATATAATACCGGCCCTATATACCTCCTGCTTTGAGTAATACAATTAATGAATTAAACCTACTGTCTATGCATCTCATCAAATGAAAAATCCAATTGGTCTATACTCGCTATGTACCATGATACAGCTGAAAATTAATTAAACCACCGCATAAAGACTGAGATAAACCCCCCAAATAACACCACACGCACTCGCAAAAACAACCCGACGATCAACAGGAACGACCGTATACATAAGAGTCGAAACAACAGGACGATACTTGAATCTTGCATTCATGATGGGACGAAAGTCCTACCAACATTAGTCCATCACAATATCAGGGGTTAAAAAGCAAGATCTCACATACCAAAAGAACAAGCTCCCACACACGACGCAAGTTCTCCCCCTTTAAGAAATTAATCAAAACGACAAAGAGCACAACATTCATCGCGCCCGCCACCGTCTGGTCAAAAAAGAACTTCATCACGAAGCTATGTACTCCCGAGCGTCGTGCCGGTGTCCACTTCTCCTTATCTTTCTGGAGAGGTAGAGCGTCATCATTCTTAGATGTGAGAGATCGAATGAATGATCGAAGCCATGCAAATGACAGTAGTGACTTTATTGAAAGCGAGCGCCATAGGTTAGAGATTTCTGCCCGTGAGGGAAAGCCTGGATATCGCGCTTCCAGGGCACGTTGCCAGTAGAAGTTGATGGGTACGACTAGAATGCCATAGATCACGAACTGGAGCAGTGCCAGTGTGTTTAGAGTGAAAGGGGCCTGGGATGGTTAGCGATGTTTATGCAGTTCGGGGGGAGACGTACGGTCTTGTTGCGCTGGTCGATTAGCTGTGCTAGGATGTTGGAGATGGCATTTAGGACGGTCGATTGCGCGAACGTCACGGTTAGCTGTGAGGGCATAACGGATCAGAGGTGAACATCGTCTTGATTAGATTGATATCTTATTTTGACAGTTGATTGATTATGGGGAAGACGAGACGCGCAACCGTGTCCTGACTAAGACGGGATCGTCACTTTGGCACAGCCTTCATTTCTTCATTTCTTAAGTTATACTTAATTTATTCCTCTGGACTTCATTTGATTCATGTCCAATTTGTCATTCATGCTCTGGTCGGAACCGCTTTTGAAAATTCTACATTCGGTCCATCCTTAGCACTGGTAAAGTGGTCCACCAGTGCTAGATGGCCTCCAGCATCCTCACCCTGACGGTCTGCCAGCGACATATCGAAGAGGAAGAACAGACGCGCCAATGTCAGACGCATCTCCATAAACGCCATACTCTTCCCAATGCATCCGCGCGGTCCAATACTGAATGGGCAGATTGCGCGGCGTGCAGTCTCAATCTCTTCTTTGCTAGTTATCCACGATGCGCCCAATGATGCACAGGTGGCGCCCTCGATCCAGCGCTCGGGGATGTACTCCTCAGCTGATCGGTAGTACTGCTCCTGTCGGTGGATTGAATAGATGGGTGTGCCACAGTCTGTGCCTGCAGGCAAGAAGACACCGTCGATGACGGCTCCACCCTCCATGACTTCGCGCGGCGGTGCACCTGGTACAGCTGGTGCAAGGCGCAGAGCCTCGTCGATGCATGCTTTGAGGTAGCAGAGCTCATTCAGTCGTGTACCACTCACGATCTCCTCGACCTCAGTGAAAGCGCTGCGGACTTCGGTGCAGACTTTTGCCAATGCATTCGGAGAGCGAACCAGGTAGAACAAGGTAGCTGCCAACGTGGTCGAAGTAGTATCACTCCCTGCAATCATGAGTACATTGGCTTCACCCCATAGCTCGGGCGTGCTGAGGCCATTTCCTGTCTCCGGATCCTTTGCGTTGAGCAGGTAGTAGAAGAAGTCCTTCTTGGCTTCACGACCAGCCTGCGCACGTTCCTGGGCCCGCTTATTAGCCTCGACTCGCGAGTTCATGATAAAGTTCCATCTATCCTGCGTCAATCGTCGAATAAAGATCTGATCAAGGTGCCAGCGATCAAGCGGCATCCAAAGGCCACACTAAACGAGTCAGCATTGACCGAGGATATCGGGATATATTATATCCTCACCACATAGTGTCGATTCGCAGCACGATCCACCAGTCCAATCATATGTCGTCGAGTATCACCAATAAGCATATCAAAACTCTTTCCAAAGCAAAGCTCGCCCATCACGTCATATGACAGGTAACTGAACCAGTCACCCATGTTACGCACGACACCCTTCCGATCACCACTCTCCCTGTCCTCTCTTTCATCAAATCCAGCCAGCACCGCACAGAGCTGTCGCACATGAAGCAGCATCACATCCTCCATTCCCTTTAGCGCACTCTCCGAGAATGCCTGGCTCAGCACACGCCGTTTGCGCCCATGCATGGTCTTATCGATTGCATTGTGCGTGTTATACACGCCCTTGATGGCCGGGAAGGCATTGTAGAAATCCGCCTTTTGCAACCTCTTCCCATGTCCGTAAATATCATGCAGTCCCTTATCCGAGTTAACCGAGACAAAATTCGGCGCAACCCGTACATGCGTCCCGTATTTTCGATGTAGATCGTGCAGCCATAGATGTCGGTCTCCCTTTAGACCGTGATAAAGCTGTACCCATGGTGTGATGGGTGCTAGGAACGGGCCTGGAATGCGCCGAAGTGGGTGCACGAGGCAGTTGTAAAGGGCGTACGCGATTGTCTGGAGCTTTGTTAGTTGCTTTTCTGTAGTTGTTTAGCATACATACCAGTACAACCAGCACCGCCACCAGGTCGGTTGCCAGTCGCTGTGTCGATATACTTTTCACCACTGGTTCAACGAGCATCTTGGGTTATTTTCACGTCAGTGATGCTTATTTCCCGAAGTTATGGGTTAAGAGTTATATACTTGCCGCTCCGAAGATATCCGCTCCCAACCGTGTCTTGGCTTCAATGACGACGGACCCGACAGTACTGGCTTGTTTGTCCTTTCAATCTTGCTCTTATGATGGGATTAGATTGTTCGGCTACGGGTACAGGCGGGTATTATCTGGTTTCGGTCGTGTCTTTGGAAGTGGATGAATGTCAGAGAAGTCTCAAGTTTATGCTTCTTTTCCCTTATACTATTCGCTCTGGATTCTTCCTGATTGTACGTGGGTTCAATAGCAAGTATTAGAAGCTAAGCATAAAGTGAAGATGAAGTGATATGAGACAAGTTTATAGAATCTATTGATCTATCATCTAATATCTGAGGCGCATTCCCCGTCTTCCAGAGCTGCCCTTCCACAGCGGCTTCAAGGGACTCTTTGAAGCCTACCGTCGCTATCCGATTGTAATCTCATATCATCCGCTCTGCAATTGGACGCGGCTAAGATAGTGGTGTTGCACAGTGCTTTGAATAGTACTGGCAGCTGATTCGAGGGCATGCACTCTCTGTTGGTCCTTATACGTCATCTTGGACATGTTAACCAGATCCCTCGTACACAGCCCGCATTGGCCAGGTTCGACCTCTTCCAAGGCTGCGTTATCGACATTGTTCGCTTAGCACCCCGAGCTGACTATGTTTCATTCCCATGTAATCCACCATCCAGGATCCACTGCTCGTTATCATCGTTGTCATCTTGCACGCGCCGCCAAGTTTGCTTTCGCTCCATTCGTCCGCTCCCATCTGCCGTTTTGCCGGTTGGGGCCTTCCAAATAGGACGCATCAGACCTCCAGCCGCAAGAAGAGGGTTCCGACTGAAAGCATGACCCCCTTCCGATGCTGAAGCTTCCTCGGAGTCAGCGACATCCATAGGATCCGGCTCACTGTCTTCTGGTGTTGACTCCACCACTGCGGATTGATACACCCTCCGGACTTTGCCGCCCTTGATATCAAGGCTCATGACTGTCTTCTTTTTCTCCCACTCCGGACGAGCTTTCTCTTCCATTTCACGTTGAATGCGCTGCTGCTTTTTCAACGCGAGTGCTCGCTGTGCCGGGCTCATCCATATAGTCGAGGCGATATTAGGGGTCTCGAAATCGGCTGCCTCGTCGACAACCTTGGTCCGACGAGCATTTTGCGCCTGAAACTGAAGCAGTTTATCTCGGTGTGCTCTGGCTGCATCGAGTTTGTTCGACGATGACCCAGATCCCGTAGGCCTTGGCCCTCCTTGGTGCTGAACGCCCTCATTATGGGCTCGCATCTTCTCTTGACCACGCTCCTCTCGTAGCTCTTTTATCATGCTTTGTACTTCCTCTGCAGAGAGGAGTGGTGTCCCGCAAAAAGAGCACGGTTGTAAACCTTCGAGAGAGCAAATGATCTTGCCGCATTTGAGGCAGTTGGGAGCTGGGTCGAATAACGGATGGATTGTAGCGTAGCAGTTACATTTGCGTCTTTCCGAGCTCATGGTCGGGTTGGTCGAGACTTCCAAGGCGGCAATGGCCGCCGTCAAGTCAGAGATATTATTGGTGGTGAGGGCTGCCCCTCCCTTTGAGGGACTAGCTGTACCTCCGCCCTGTCGACTTGGTTTGCTTGTCTTTGATCGCACATTCGGCAGCATATCGGATAGAAGGGGCCCGGAAGCAGATGGGGGCGCTTTCGAGGAGGATGCGGTCATGGATGACTGTGTACGAGAGGATGCAGAGGGGCCGGGCGCAGACAGGGTTGGAGGATGAGACGCCGACTTGCTGGCGGACATGTAGTCCTCCTCCGCTCTGGACTTCATGTAGCCTCCTCCCAGGTCGCCGTAATTGTCCGGTCGACGCGGCGGGCCAGCATTGTGTAGCGGCCTCTTCTCCCTCTTATTCCTCCCCTTCGGTCTGTCATCGCTTGTATCGACTCGTGGAGATGAGGCCGGTGGTCGCGGGTCGCGACGTGCATTGAATGTGGCGATAAACTCGAGAGCTGCGGGGGAATCGCCGAGGAGGGTTTTCAGGTTTTCGGCACAGGCTCCTTTTGGGAGACTGGCTGAATATTCGATAATCTGCTTTAGCGACTCTTCGTCCAACGGGAGAAGCTGGCCAAGCCGAGGCGCGGCCCAGGCAGTGAGATCAGACATGGTTGGGAAGGGAAAAAGTTGAGGTGGAGATGGAGCTCCCCGCGGGAACTAAGGGAGTGAACTATACCCTTTACACTCCCCGACTTCCTACTCAACTCCAGCGAAATCGAGGATTTGTGACGTATCCTTCTGAGTCTGGCTTGCTGTTTTCGTTCGGTCGGCGTCGAAACCTGTTCAGAGCTTGTTGGATCTTCCTAGCACGCATAGAACAGTGCAGTCCTGATATACAGTTGTGCTTGACGAGATACAGGAGTTAGGACGTGATCAGAAAAGGGGTTAGCTTTCGGAGTATATTGGTCAATGTAATAAATCTGAAAGTTTTCTCCGTATGCAAGCTTTCCAATCTCCGATAGATAGAGCGTAGTGGAAGTCACGTATGTGGAACCTACACACATATGCGGGAACCTAGATACGATATCTCTACGAGAAGAAGCTCGAACAGTTCAGGGCAATGCCGTGCCATGACCAGTGCATGGTATGAAGTAATGTACAAATCCTATCCCACCCTTATCATCATCGTCATCTATGCAAATCCTTGTGTAGATCGGAGCCAGACCCAGAGACGCCTTGAAGGATGAAAGAAAGCAAAAAAAAATAGAAACATAAAAGCGCCGAAAGACACCGGGATGGCTGGAACAAAGTAGTCCTATCCTAGGACTCTCAATCCGCATTCTCACTCTTGATATCGTCGTCATCCTCTGCCGTAAACGATTGCTTAAGCTTACTAGGCCCAGGCTTGTTTGTCGAGCCTTTCTTGGACGTGTTGAGCTTCTTCTTCTTCGTCGGGCTCGGGCTACCGTCATCGTCGTCATTGTGGGGTCGCTTCGGTGCTGAAGAGGTCGGACTGCTGGCGCCACTTGCTCCGCTGTCTGTTGGAGTCTTGTTGCGTGTGCTACTGCCTCGTCCGGAGATGTTCATGCATCGGTCCAGATGCTGCGCCACTCGGTTCATCACGAAGTATCGGGGGCAAATAGGACATTTGCTCGTCGGCACCTCGGGGATCGTGCTATCTTTCTCGGTCTTTCGCTTCTTTGGGTTTGGCATCACGGCGAACATTTTCCCGTGAACATCGTGTCCGGGTAATGAAATCATTGGTCCGTTTTGACAGTATTCACGGTTTGGGTCGGGGGGAGGTCGGTACCCTGCACCGACTGGTGGATATGACAGGCGTGGGAGACGGCAGTCGGGACAAATGATCTCCTTCACAGTGTGTAGTGGGTTTCCTTTCAAGAGGACTTTCCCTCGGTCGTAGATGGCGGCGTCCGTCTCGAGCTGTGTGGTCGCCAGTTTGTTCGCATCGAGGGTGGTTTCTCTGGGTTTGCCATCTGCCACGGATTTGTTGCCGGCCTCGTCTGGTACGGTTGCCTCTTCCTCCGCTTTCTGTCTCGCAATCACCACCGCGGAGCGCATCCGCGCCATCTTCTCCTCACGATGGACCTTGGCAACTAAGTCATGGATGATGTTGTGAAAGGTTTCGTTTAGGATATCAGTCGACTAGCAAGACAAGTTAGGAACCCGTCCAGTTTGCCCCCGATACATCCTCAAGCACATACCACTTTAGCAATTGTCCCGGCAGGATAGCTCGGCCTGCTGGTGGAGTCGGCCATTTTCGGACTCGTCCAGAGATGTCACCCTCGATTGGTCCGTTCCTGAATGGCCGACAGTGGTGTCTACCAGCGACACAGTCAGAACCCTCTTCGCGCCGGTTCGCGGTCTACTTCTCCATAGGCCGGAAATCTATGCAGGGAGGTGCCAGTCGGTGCAGCGAGGTCCGAGTCGGTCCGAGAGGATGCGGAGTAGGGACTGTAGAAATTTCCACACGGTTTTCACGGAAGCGCGCAAGTATCTGTCGTGGGCACGAGTTAATGAATGAACTTAAACATTTCGGCTCTCGGATAAAGTAGAGTGCACCCTCTTGAGGCGAGCGCATGCAAGTGGACAATAGGGGGGACCAGAGGGGATGGATGAGAAGGAAGGATGTCGCAGCTTTCGTTGGACAAGAGCTGAAGTGAGAGAAAGTAAATGACTTACCGATTGACTGTTCTGCTCAATCTCCGATCTCCGGGGAAGGAAGATGGAAAGAGTGAGGCTGGAGCGAGTTGTTCACGGAGCTTATCTCTTATCGCATCTCCGCACTCTCTCTCTCTCTTTCATCGCTGTCATGGCCTACCAGTTCTTTGCTAAAGGCAGACCTTCTGCTCCTGTTCCTACTCCTGTTGCATCTCCTCCTCCACATAGACGTCCCTCTATTCATCCACCTCCAGTTCAGCCACCTGCTGCTGCGAAATCCAGACCAAATCAGTCCAACCAGGACGAGTACAAGCCCTATCCGCATGCTATTCCCGCGGGCTATACTACGCCTCACCCTCATGTCACGGTAGAAACAGTCGGTACAGGGCATATACCATCTCTGGCGCGCATTACTGGGCTGCTCCTCCCAATACGCTACTCAAATTCCTTCTATACAGCCACCATCACAGACCCTGTCATCGCGTCTCTGTCACGCGTCGCGATCTACCATGAGCACCCAGTCACCGCTGTCCCCGAGTCTGGTGCCTCAGTTGAATCAGACAAGGTGATTGGAGGCATTCGTTGCCAGTTAGAGAAACCGGATCCACAGCACGAGGCGACAAACCTCTACATTCAAACTCTCCACCTGCTCTCACCCTACCGTGGCCACGGAGTGGCTGCATCATTACTGAACGCGCTATTGTTTGAAACACCGCCGACCACCACAGCACGTGGGCGGGTCTCTGAGCTAGTCAAGCACTACAATATCCGCTCTGTGACGGCGCATGTCCACGAAGCGAACGAAGATGGACTCGCGTGGTATGTTGCGCGTGGGTTCAAGATTCAAGACGGTGTTGTAGAAGGTTACTATCGACGACTGAAACCCTCTAGTGCCAGGATCGTACGGCTGGATTTGCCCTGCGAGGATGCACAAGAGAGCCCCGTCCAAGAGGAGCGTCCGGAGTCTCCGCCAAGTTCACCCCAAGACGAAGATTGGGAGAAGGTCGAAGCGGAGGATGGAGAGGAGGACGACCACGGTATTCAGCTTTCAGATGACTCGCAAGAGGAAGCACCTTCGAGAAAGCGCAAGGCCGAGGATGAGAAGGGCAATCAGCCACAGCGCCGGTGAACGGTGCATTTGAATATGTGACATTTAATCAAGATATCAAGATATGTGATGAATACCCAGTGGACGGCAGTCTCCCTGCCTCGGAGAGAAACCGTCAACGCAAGTGCGGTCATTTCTGTGGAAGTCTTGGTAACCTTGGGATTCGTATGACAATAGCTATGACCAAGTATAATTCTCGAGTAAATACAATGAGCTGAAACCATTTTACCACAACAATGGACGACAACAAGTTTTGAAAACGCCTGGGGTATAAGTTACAAGGACCAGACTGCCGCAGAAGCGAAAATAGAGACAGAAACCGGCCCACCACGAGGGTGGCTGAATTAAATGTTATAGTTCTCCGCATGCAAAAAGATCTCGTCCCTATTCGGATCTAACATCACCTGCGTTTGTAGCTTGGCCACTGTGTTGGCCACCTCAATACGCATACTGGGCGGGCCACATACAAAGACACAGGCACGCCGACCAAAGTTCTTTGAGAATCCTTTAAGCATCTCGGGGATGTTGGGACGGAAGTAGTCGGTCCTCCAATTTTCCCTTCGCTGTGAGGGTTGGAACACTGCATAGCGCGGCGTGGTTCTCTGGGGTACGGGTCGTTGACCATTGAATCCAAAGTCGAAAGGGACGTTGTTGAGTCCGGGTGATCCATAAGTATAATGATCCTGGGCGTAGTGGCGGTTGTTTGCAATGTGGGCCGCAGTGTATGCACCTGGGAGAGCAGCAAGCCCATCCTCATTCTCGCGGCGCAGTTCCTTTTCTCTCTCGGCGTCACCAGCAGCTTCTTCTCTGATCCAGCCAGAATTGCGCTTGTCGATACCCTGCAGTATGCCGGAAATCTTCTCCTGGACCATGTCTCGACCATTTTGATCGTCTTGGTTCACTGTAGTGAGGAAAAAGTGGCAATGCACGATACTGGATGGTGCATGGTCTCGACAGATACGCAGCTCTTCTTGGAACCATTTCATTGTCTCGGGTGACTTCAAGGACCAGATGACTTTGACTGATTTGGTGACAGCCTTACCATCACGGATTTTCTTGATCAGATCCAGCAATTGGCTAGCAATTGCGGTGATGCCGCTTCCTCCTGCAAAGAAGATTACATCGTCAAAGGCAGACATCTCTCGCTGCATACCACCGTAGGGTCCTTCGAGTAATGCTGTATAGGTTCTGAACGGGCCGTTTTCCAGATATTTTTCAAATACTTTGTGTGTGAACCCCTGGAAAGGTCGGAAGACGAGGGTCATGTCTCGGTACTTCTCGCCATATGCAGAGGGGAAGTCATCGCTGCAGAGTGATGCAATGGTAAAGGGGTGGCTTTGGAATAACGAAATCCTCGGCATGCGCAAGTAGACATATTGACCCGGTCGCCAACGCATCTGCGTAGGGACAGTCACCTTGATGGCACCCTGTGGGAGAAGTGTAATTGCCGATTCTTCTCCAATCATAAACGATGACATTTTGAAGGGATTCATCCAGTTCAGATAGAACAGTCGGATGAGGTACGTGATGATCCAAATCACAATGGTGGTCCAGAGGTAGCCCGACGAGGAGAGATAGTTCTTCGTATGCCAAAACAGCATCGCCACAAAGACCCAAGACACGGGAATATGAATGATGACGAATAACTCATACATCCGGTGGCGGATAAAGGGAAGCGAATGGATGCATAGCACGAATAGAGGCACAGCTGCCGCGAGACCGGTGCCATACACGTACATAGGCAGATTGACAAAATTCCGGTAGTTGATCATGGCCCCATCCTCCCAGATCGGGGTGATATAGAAGGGAATCATGTGTACAAGACACAAGAAGAGACAGATATAGGCAGACCAGCGATGAAGCCCATTCAGCCTCTCGGGACCCAGTCCAGTGAGCATGGAGATGAAGTTTGCCTTGGTGGCGAGTGCGACAATCCAGGGGACCATCGCAACTGCAAGCATGCCTGCTCGAATGGCCAACGGTGGTGATCCCAGCGAGATCGACCAATAGTACAAGGGCTGCGGCACGAAGCAATATAGAGTCACGAAAATCAACGCAGTCAGCACGATTGCTGTCACTGCCAGAGAAGGGAAGACAAATTCCATCTTTCCAATTCTGACCATTGGAATCGGTCTATAAAATACCCAGCGCATAAGTGCGATTGTTTTCTGCAACGGGATGAACCGTTGGAAGAGCGACTCGCGTCTTTTGGGCGGAGCAATATCCAGGTGGGACGGGAAAAATTGGGCGCTAGAAGCATCAGTGCCTGCACTGGGGAGTTCGTACTCGTCGCACATGGAGGTATTTGGATGGATCTGGGGTCGATTCTCTCTGAAGTAGGCGACCCGCATCTTGTCACCCCAGATATGCCAGAATCGGATGAGGGAGGTGATGACCAGCAGCACGACGGCGAAGTAGACGAATCCATATCCATACTTGGCTGATTTTGACCAAGGGTCGCGCTGCATCTCGGCTATCTCAGCCTTGGTCGTCGAGGCCGTGACCACGACATTGACTCGCTTTGCGAGGGAGAGGATGGAATCCAACATGGTGGAAGGTGTTGGTAACACGGAATCCGGTTCAGCGTGTATGTTTTCTGTGCAAGACCACAACGGGTGAATTTAGCGATATTGCAATTCTACGAGCGTGTAACCTACCCTTGAATCACTTGTCGAGAACGATAGAGAAGAGTCCCTTCTCCGAGTTCTATAGGTGCGCCGAGCTCATGCCGTGTCTGGAGCTCGAACAAAGCTGTCACAGGGTGGGAAAAAAGAATCACGGGGGAACCCGCATAGGTGTATAGAAAAAGTCCTAGAGCGGGGGTCACACAAGTTCAAGGACGCCCTCGCAATGTGATGGGCTGCATTGGGGAGGCCGCATGCTGACCGAGCCAATCGAAGTCGTACTTGTGATGGACCACATTGTGACTCTGCGTGGCACTACGGGCGTTTCGCCAGGGTGCATGGTGCAGAGGTCAAATTCTCGAGAGATGCCAGTGAAGTGTGATGGTTTAGCGCCGATGGAACCAATCATGACGAATGATATTATTGGCAGCACTTGAGAGGTGACGAAGGGTGATCGGGCCGCATTAGCGCGGTGGGCCGTCCCCTCTCATATCTTACTAAGGCTTACTTGCTGCAAACTAATTTGCTATGTTTAATATTAGAAACATTTAACTTGGCTCAAAATGGTTCCATCTGGAGTCAGGAACTCCGATAGCCACAAGTCCGAATGCACTGTCACCAACTATGTATAGCAAATCCACTCTTACGTGTGGAGTACCAATTTGTACTTCCAAGGTCCCATTAGGATTCGGATAAAATACGGGTAAAATCCTGGCTGTAAAGCTTTGCAGATATTGTCGATACTGTACGGAGTGAAGAGTATTTCTTCCACGATAAAGAGAAGTCGGGGAGTGGCTAGGCGGGAGTTGGACGAGAGCGAATTGCGGATGTGCTTTCATTATAGGAATACCAGCGTTGAACAGTCTACGAGTTAGTTGGCATGTGGGGTGGCTCTGAGGCGATTGAAATAATTCGCCTTGGGTGCGCTGGGCGCGATGAAGCTTTTTGAGGCGTCGGTATAGAGATCCGACTAATTCTCAAAGGAAGCGATTTCGATTCGGGGTTTGCGGCATCATAAATATTTTCACTGGTTTTATTATAGAACCGGTCTCGTTGAAGTGTCTAATGGCTTAATTCTTGCGAAAATGGGGTATGCCCCTCTGAGGCGGTTCGGATAATCCGCCTTGGGTGCATATTGAGCCGATGAAGCTTTTGGTGGACAGAAGATTAATCACCGTCACGTGACAAGAATTCTGCCTCAGTCCTAGATTGATACCGCCTTCGATAGGGAATTATTCTGCCGGGCAATGCTCGCTTTTTCATCTGCATCGAAACGACACAGCTTGCCATTTTAAAGCTCTCAATAATGGCAACTCCTGCAGCAACTGCAGCACCATCGGTGCCGCCGTCTCTTTCACTGCCACCTTCCCAATTCGCTCGCCTCCAACCTCACGCCTACCTTCTTGCCCATCTATCCCCTCCTCCGGCAAGCAAGCAGCCCTCAATCCGCGCCAATGGCCGTGCTTCCTCCCAATTCCGTGTCACATCCGCCAATGCAGGCTCTTTGACCCACACAAATGGCAGCGCCGTGGTGCGCATCGGCGATACGACCGCTGTCTGCGGTGTCCGCGCCGAGATTCTACACACAGATGACATCGCCTCGTGGAGCGTGTCGTCCTCGTCAGCTACGAACTCAAACAAGCGCCGCCGCCTGGCCAGCCTCGTCGAGAGGCCGACAGAGGAAGACGAAGATGATAGGGAGTGCGCCGATTTTGAGGATGAAGAGGACCGCGCCCACATCCAAGACTTGAACTTGCTCGTTCCGAACCTTTCCTTAAGCACTGGCTGTGCGCCGGGCTTCACTCCTGGTGCCCCGCCCTCTGCGCTCGCTCAGTCACTTTCTCATCAGATCCTCTCTCTCCTGCACAGCACACGCCTCGTTCGGGCGGACGACTTGCGCATTTGGTACCAGCCACCAAATCTTGGCCCGGAGGACTTGCAAGGGCATAACAAAAGCGAGCAGATGGACGTGGATGCAGGACAGGGTGCTGGCTCTGAAGAAAGCAAACCACGAGAGATCAAGGCCTTCTGGGTCCTGTATATCGACGTCATGATTATTTCCTTGGCAGGCAACCCGTTCGACGCTGCATGGGCTGCCGTCTTAGCTGCTCTGCGTGATACGAAGATTCCGAAAGCTTGGTGGGATCTTGATAACGAGACCGTTCTCTGCTCAGATGATATCTCGGAAGCGAGCAGGCTATCCCTGCGTGGCTTGCCGGTGGCTAGTTCATTCTGTGTGTTTGAGGCTGATGCTGCGGCCGGATGGCGCGCGGTCGTTATTCCAGATGCGGATGAGCAGAAAGCTCAGAACCAGCGGAAGAAGAGCCCTCAGCAGAGGTGGATTCTCGCGGATCCGGATGGCTACGAGGAGGGCTTGAGCCAGGAGCGGGCTTGTCTCGTTGTCGACAAGAATGGAAAAGGAAAGACGGCCATCTTGAAGATGGAAAATCATGGTGGCTGGGCGGTTGACAGCGAGCAGCTCCGCCAGCTAGTCGATATCTCGGGTCAAAGATGGGTCGAGATGAAGCGGATACTTGATCAGTGCTAGAAGATGAAAATATGATACCATTTCCCTGATACCTACTTTTGTCCAAGGACTTGCATAAAATGCAAATAAATAACACTGATTTCACTATTGATATGCAGAATGTATCCTCATAAAGAATATCCAAGGTTGAAAAGCTATCATTGCATGTATCGTTACAATTAGGTAAAGCAACTTGCCATTACACCTGTTTCAAGAATCTCAGCCTCGACGGAGTGCGTTCAATGCACGGACGCCTTTCGAGATGATGCCCGCCTCTTCTTCAGCGGCGGTTCATCGTCCCAGTCGCCAACACTCGGGATGGTCACTATTCCATCGCCCTCTGCCGTCTTACTTTCACTTTCTCCAGAGCCAGAATTGGCTTTGGTTTGGAACTTGCGGGGGTAGGAGATCGAAAATGAGACCAAGTCCATGTTGTCTTGTGTCTGTTTCTCCTGAGCCTTGTCCGATTCTGGTGTTTTGTTTTCGTCGACCTTGTCCGATGTCGTTGCCGGTTCGCCGCTTTTTTCCTTTTCGACGGGCTCATCACGCGATGTGGGCGCTTTCAAGTCGCCTGACAAGATACGCATGAAAAGGCTTTTCTTCTCAGGCGTGGACTTGTTCTTGTCGGCATCTGCCTTCTTCCCAGAGTCCTCTCCCTCTTTGTTTTCCCCTTCGCCTTCTTCCTCTTCAGCATCTGAGAAGTTCCACATGAGGTTAAGTTCCCCACGAAGGAGGGCAGTGCCCCAGAGGAATGAAAGGACTCCGGGCACCAGATACAAAAGAGCGGGCTGTGCGTGGTTTGAATATTGCATGGCAATCAGCGTGGCAACCATGCCAACGACGTACCCAGCAAGACTGGCTTTGAAGTATGTCTTCGGGAAAGACCTCGCATCGTAGTACGGAGGCTGGAACTCGGGCTCTCGCGGCACGATCGTTGGCGCCCAGAATCGCTCTCCCCACGCCCCTGTCGATCGTTGATACTTGGGCTTGACATTCTCCTCACTTGAGCCTTCTGACCGTGCCTTTTGAGCGCCCTTCCGGAAATAGTAAAGGAAGAGATCAAATCGCAGCGCCAGGCCAACCATCATGCCCGGGATCACAATGTCTCCCAGTCCCAGCATGGCCAACGATACGGCATCTGGTTCTTCACCTGGGGACGGTGGACGAGGGAAGAGAAGCTTGATGGGAACGTCCAGCTTTGTGGCGACAGTCACCATCATTGGGGTGAAGAAGACAAAATAGATGTCATAGAAGAACAAAGATCCCAGTATTAGTGTGCCTGTCCAGAAGGTCGAGGGCGACATAAACTGTAGAGCACCATAGCAAAAACTGAATCCCAGGAAGTTGGTCAACCACCAAGGTTTGGTAACGAATGCGAAGTAGCCCACGGCAATGAGAGAGAAGATTACACTGAAGAGGTCAAGGAGTCCCACGAGACATTTAACATCCACCATGCTCTTGATATGGGCCCTCACTCTGAGTCGCTGGTACGAAGCATTGCGACACGCCCAAAGGAAAGACAGAACCATTGACGGCAAAGGAATTGAACCAAGCAGCCCAGGAAGTGGTGAGCATCGAACTTCTCCAGATGACGTGAACATACGTTCGGACTGCTTGACCTTCCAAATCTTTCCTCCGTGGCGATAGTACTTGGGGAATATGAATGACCGAAAGATCGATAGCGCATCCTTCAGGAAAGCGGCGGCGAAGAAAATGCCCATATGGCAGAAGTAGAAACTCAGAATCTTGTTCAGAATGGCCGGGTCTTCCAACCATTTGATCACAAAGTAGAGACCACCCAGTGTGAGACCGGCTGTTAATGGGAACATCAGAGCATCCGAGGGCTCGAGTCCCTCCATCTTCTGAACACGGCCACCCTTGTCCTCGCCCTCATCCTCGTCATCGGTATCATATTCTTCCTCCTCGGTGTCCTTTTTGGGAGGTTTGGCGGCAGAAGAGGGTCTGGATAGAGATGCATGGGCTCCAGTCCACATGGGATATAGAGCAGAAACGAGTAGGTGGCCGTACGTGGGGAGGAGTGGCTTGATGCGATCAAAGTGATACCACGCGTGCCCTAGCACCTCCGCGAGGGGGCTGACGTTGGACATGGCGATAGAATTGGTATGCAACAATTATCTAAGAGAATTCAATTATCAAGACGTGTGATCAACGATAATGAGTCAGGCCATTGTGATCGAGGAGTGGGACGTTGAGAAGTTGCTTAATCGGAAATTCCAGACTGCAGTAAAGCTACCGCGCCAAGCTCCACCTCGCGGCTTCCTTTCCCACCCTCGAAAGGTTCTTCCCTTTCTGCTTTGCTGCTCAAAACGGTTCGCACTCCGGAACACTCTTTATCATGGCGACAGACGTGGCATTCGACACCTCGATGGTAATTTTTCGAGCGTGGCTTGCTTTTTGAATGACTGTTAACTCTCGGCAGGGGTCCTTCACCGTCGAGCTCTACAACAATCATGCGCCCAAGGTCCGCACCCCACGCTTGATAGCAGACAATCTTCCGCTGACCTTTGACTTTCTAGACATGCAAAAATTTTGCGACCCTCGCGCAAAGAGGCTATTACAACAACGTCATCTTCCATCGCATCATCCCGAACTTCATGGTCCAGACCGGTGATCCGACCGGCACCGGTCGTGGGGGAAGCTCGATCTACGGCGAGAAATTCGAGGACGAAATCCACGAGAACCTCAAGCACACCGGTGCTGGCATTTTGAGCATGGCGAATAGCGGACCTAATACGAATGGCAGCCAGTTCTTCATCACTCTGGCACCAACGCCGTGGCTGGATGGGAAGCACACGATCTTCGGTCGAGTCAAAAGCGGCATGCGCATTATCCAACGGATGGGGCTGGTCAAGACTCGCGGCGAGGACAGGCCCATTGATGAAGTGAAGATCATTCGGGCGCGTGTGGTGGAAGAGGGCGCTGAATGAAGCGGACTCCGAGCTGTGCACTTGATTCTCTACGGCGCAAGGGAGACTTTTGAAAAGTGGTTTTGTCCTCGATATGCGTCTCTGTGTTGAGGATACCGATATCTTTGCGCTCCGTCGCATAAGACTGGTCGGGGTGGCCTCTAGCGCACCCAACGTGATTGAAGCTTGAGGAAGCTTTGCTTGCCCTGCAGGCATGACCTCGGACTCACGCCCATCTATACGAATTACGAAACCCGTCAAAGTTGAAGGATTGGCTCCATCAACTGCGACTATAGGCAATGAATGTATCACTACAAAACGAACCGCTTCCATCAGATTTTTCATCCAGAGCAGCAGATACAGAGTGAATTTTCATCTACCACTCCCACAACGAGGACCAGTGAAGGTCCGCGCCATTAAACCGGGGTTGTCATGATATGGCAGCCGGCCTGTGCAGAACACTGGGAGTGGCATGGAGAGGAAAAAGTTGCGACCCCTCGAATTTTGCTTTTGAATGGTGGGGATGAGTAAGCACTGGTCACGTGGGACGCTATGTTCATACAATAGATCGGGTAGGGTGCGACTCGTGGAAGAAAGTTCAGTAACGGCACTCTAACTCTGTCAATTCTGTCATGAATGGGTACAAAGTACATGTATGTAGCACGGCTTAAGCAGATAACGACAGTCAGCTGTCTGGGGCCGCTGCGCCAGCTAAATGTCCCAATTATCCTTCAGCCAACACGCGGTGTGTCGATTGCCAATCCATATGCGGGGAATGTGGCCCAATTGAGTCCTCCCATCCTGCTCATGCTTGTATCATAAAGAGCAAGAGACAAAAACGCTTCTGGGCCGAGTCTCGAAGGTCGGTTGATGGGAAATTGGATGTCACGAGTAGTTATTTATTGATCTACAAACATCAAGATCATACCATAAGTGCCTTGGCTGTTTTACGAGTCTTTCCTTTTCCTCTGCATAACATCTGAGCTTGTGCTTTATAATACTATGTTATTCCAAGGAGAAGTTAACGCCGTAAATCGAGGAATAATGGTCATAGAAGTCGCTGTCCATAATTATTGCGCACTAGGGCCAACACGGTATAGCTGCATGGGCGCTCACCGCCTTGCCACACAAAATGCTCGACACTTTTCTTCTTTCGTCTTTTCCGCTCGAAGCTCTCCACTCACGGCCTGAAAAGGTTTTCCCAGTTGGAAAGCCAAAGATGCTCCCAAGATCTCTGCTCTTTGACCCAAAGTTATGAGAGCTGGGCTTGCATCTCTCTGTAACTTGCACACTTACTCGCTATAGCTACCCTGGTTCTGATTGACGACATGGAAACCTTGTCAGAGACACCGTGGGATGTGGTCATTGCGGGGACTGGGCTCGCTCAATCCGTCCTAGCCTTGTGAGTACATCTCTCGGAGTCTGGGCTCGACAATGTCATTAACACATCCTCAAGGGCCCTCTCACGGTCGGGAAAGAAAATCCTCCATTTGGATCGGAACCCATACTATGGAGGGTCCGAGGCAGCCTTCAGTCTGGATGAGGCCCAGGAGTGGATGAACAGTGTCAACCAACGTGGGTAGCTGTCTCATGCCCAGTCCCGGCTTGTCGCTTATCTCTGGTAGATCCTGGACAGTCTCCATTTGAGGATGTCAAGATTTCCACCTATGAGCATCCCCAAGACCTCCCACAATCTACTCCCTCCCAAGACGGCTCCGAGAGCAGCAACCTTCCGGCAGGCACGGCGGACATTAGCGCGAAGCTTGCAGCCAGCCGAGCCTATACCCTTTCCCTTTCCCCATACTTCCTCTACACCCGTTCGCAACTAATTTCTATCCTGATATCCTCCAAGGTCTACCGCCAGCTGGAGTTTATGGCAGTCGGAAGTTGGTGGATTTACTCTCCCGAGCATTCCAATGCTGACGGTAATGAACTCGGTGCTACCCGTGTTTTCCATCGTGTGCCTGGTAATCGGGAAGATATCTTTGCAGATACCCATATCAGCATGAAATCAAAGAGGACACTGATGCGGTTCCTGCGACACATCAGCAAACCAGAGGAAGAGGGTGACTTCGAAGCAGACGAAGACCTGTCCATGCCTTTCGGAGAATACTTGTCTTCCAAGTTTAGTGTTCCGCAGGATCTCCATGATCCTCTGCTCTCGCTGTCGCTGTCGCAGCTATCCCAGCAGGGCACGACTGCAAATTACGCCGTTCCTCGGATAAAGAGACATCTGGCATCTATTGGCGCCTTTGGACCAGGATTTGGAGGCGTGGTCGCTAAATATGGCAGTGCCTCTGAAATTCTTCAAGTCGCTTGTCGTGCATCCGCTGTCGGTGGTGGTGTATATGCCCTTGACACCGGCATCGAGTCACTCGCGGATGGGGAGGCGGCGGCAGGGGCCGAATATCCTGTTGAGGCGCGGCTGTCCAACGGGGAATCCGTACGAAGCAAATTTGTGTTTGGCTCTAGTTGGGATCTCCCCGCGAAAGAGCAGCCGCGGCCCTCCACCAAAGTCGCACGTTCTATCACTATTGTTTCTTCGAGTCTCGCTTCATTATTCCCCATCACGGTGGAAGGGGCACCTTTGTCCGCCAGTACAGTCCTCATGTTCCCGGGTGACACGTTGAGTAGTCCTCAATCCCCGCCAGTGTATCTCCAGGTTCACTCGAGTGACACCGGAGATTGTCCGCGAGAGCAGAGTAAGTCCAACCCTCTTTTACGTCAACTTCCCTCCTCCGCTCGTATGATGATCATTCTTTACTTATCTACATTGCCTGATTTGCATTGATGAAACCATTTCTATCAATAACTGATCACGAGCATATCCTCGATTTATGATTTTACTGGCGTTTTTCTTCGGCCTATGGCTAACGCAACGTCATCACAGGTATCATATACGGCAGTGTATCACTCCCTGGGCCTGAAGGCCACACTCTGCTAGAGCGCGCGATAGACCGTCTGCTCCGAGCCGAGGGCCTACAGGCCATCGTGCTCTGTTCCATGCGATTTAACCAACTAGGTCGGCTCAGCAATGACGGTACATCGTCGACTCTGCACGCCCATTCGTCTCATGTCTACAGTTTCCCGCCGTCGAGTCTTGATTTGGCATTCGAGGACGAGACTGTCGATATGGTCAAAGAGGCATGGACTCGAATCGTAGGAGATGAGGTGGACCATGACGATTTTATGATCTTTGACGATCGTGATGGTGCCTCCGATGAATGATTTGTAGCATAGCAACATTATATACCCACCTCTACTGCCGTTCGTCCTGTGTGGAACAGGAAGGCAAGCTGGCATTGAATTCAAACATATTCAATATTATTTGTTCTTCACATTATATTTCGCGTTATTCATCTTCGATGCCCAGGTGTCCGAACACGGCTCATTCTAAGTAACCACGCCAGCATGCCCAGGTACCTACCTAGGTAGGTAACATTCCAAAGCAGAGATCGTGGAGCATCTCTTCTCATGCACTCACTACTTAAGGTAGCTTAACCGACGCGGCCACAAAGACGTCTGCTAGACTGCCGAAACTAGGCATGAACAGCTTCTGTGGAGCAATCGAGCATGGCTACATTCCCAACGGATCTGAACCGCCAGTCCGAGCTTCGGTTCGCTTTTAGTGGGTGCCGTGGCGTCGTGGCGCCGGCGGCACACGTGCAAGGGCCTGCGTCGGTTATGGGGAGCCTTCAAAGCAGATTGGGCCTTGAATAATACCCAGTTATCAGCAGGAAACCGTGGTCTTGTAATCTCCGTGGTGGATTTCCCTGGAACGAAGTGGGGCATAGTAATATGAAGAAACCGCAGATAGCGAGGGTATTCTTGGGCTCGAAAAAGTATCAAACAAGGTTCTGGTGTCAGCGAATCATTTGGATTTTAAGGTTATTGGACCGTTATTGGACCGTGGTTTCCCTAGCCAAGATCGATCTGTGCATCAGGAAAGAATATCTGTTGATCTTGAGCAGATCGGGTGCCCAGATGGGCGCTCCTCGGCGTTGTCAAATTCATTAGGGGATACTTCAATCCGTCGGGAGCTCTATTGATGAGAGTATGGAAACAGGGCATTCACTTTACATATTCTAAAGTCGAGGTTTGCAGCCTGTTGCATATCCATGTCTATGGGTATCTGAAGGTCAAATCTGTGGATATTTCGACCTGAATTGATAGCATCACGCTCAACGTAAACCCTATACCATTCGATTTAACTTTCAAGAGTCGTGACACTGCAGAGAAACTTTATCTCTGTGAGACGATGCAAGTGGCCGGTGATACCCCAGGCGAAGGATTGGACATCTCACTGATCATCGTGCAACGCATGAAACCTTGCAGCGTCTGTACTTCAGTCCGGGGAATTACTAGGTACAGATATCGCTTGATGACCTATCTCCACTTGAACCGAATCAGTCTGTAGGTTGCCGTTTGGACCCTCAGACCCTATTGGTTCGGTGACGATGACCATCAGAAGATCAATCGTTGAATACGATTGGGCCAAAATGAAGGGACATCACATTTCCCCTCGTACAGATCATCTGGGCAGGCTCAGGATGTGATCATTCCGGATGAAGGACCAACCAGATGCTCAACGACCCCGGAGGTTAGCACAGTCGAGAAGAGCGAGTTTCCAAACAGGGCTAGGGGCCGAGAGCAGGCTGAATAAGTATATTGTTCGTTGCTCTCCGTACATGGGGCCCTGCGCCATGGCCGTACGGTATGGCGATATATTGCATCATTTTCCGGTAGAGCACTATATAGAGAAACTAGTCCATATTTGGGAGAATAGTCTATCGTGAAATCGACCTCAATTCCCTAATTTCATGGAAAGTTCTACCAGTGGACTTCCAAGTGGACTTCCAAGGTTGCTTCACCGATCCGAGCCCGAAAGGGACGATCAGGGGGCCCTTTTTGAGATCCACCGATCCTGACATGCTCATTTTCAGGGTCCGTACAAAGTAAGATTAATAGATTACCGGGTGCTGCGCCCCCTATTTTAAATCTTACAGAGTAATCAACCATGACAGCGCCAAGGCGGCATTTTTGGAGCTTAACTGAATTTTCATGTTCCATGCACCTTCGAGACGCTGAGGCTGGAGTATTCGTAAGTGCTGACTGGAGCTGAGGTGGCCGGGTTTTCAATTTTTATAGCTACCTATAGGCAGATAGCAGGTACGGAGTACATGTCTAGACACCTAGTGCCCACTTGGCCTGAGTTCGCGGGTGCCTACAGGGACACCGTCGTGTATACTCCGTATCCGGTCCAGATTAAGGTTAACTTCATATCGCTTAAAAGCGCGGTTCAGACTGAGCAAACGTTGGTACCGGGATGCTTCCCCACGTCGACCTATGATTCAGACGGAGCCTGAAACACAACGTCTTCTAGGGTTTAATATATGTAAAACGTCCATGACACCCATGACGCAGCTGTCTCATATCGTCCTTGAAGATTTTGGCCAGAAACGCACGGTCTGAGCTCAGGGTTAAAGTGTGGATGGCTCACTTGTCGATCCCGACCCACCTTTTTACCTGTAATGGTCGACCACGGCTGAATGTGTGCCTGTTGCCACCTGGTGATAGATGTGCGATAAGCTTTTCAGGGACCTTTTTCGCCTCTCGGGTAATTTTCAGTTCCTTCTATGGAGTACCGACTCGTATGGCCCATTCTCCATAAAAAGTGGCAAGTCTAAGAAAAGAAACGCAGGGACATGTTTAACGGTACGGAGTAGAAAGGGACACGCGTCGGTGGGGAAGCGCAGACGACCCTTGGTCCCTTTGGCGACCACTGACTGGTTGGAGCGGCTGGATGCCACGACGATCGACCTTGATATCATTTCATATCATTTCATGTCATTTCATTACTGAAACCCTTACGCTAACTACATGTCTATTTTCCATACTCCCTACTCTGTACGTACTCATATAGTTCACATAGTCGGCGGTCCCTACTATAAATATAAAGGAATGATATTGTCTTGTTGCGGTCGTGACGTGATCTATATACATGATCCATATCTAGTGACGCCGCATCATCATGATGGCTTCCGGGCACTGATTCCTATTCATCACCATGTGTACTGGCCTAATGTAGCAAATAGGATCTCACGGTGTTTCTAGCATTTGATCTCTGAGTGAACCGGATAGTGCTCCGACGGACTCGAGAGCCGACTGAAACGATCCTAGCGATCTTGATCTTCCGGAGGTAGCGGTAGCCCATTTTCGTCCCGCATCCGGATCTGCTGGGTGCAAGCGATCGTCACAACGCCGTTTTTTTGTAGGACGAGAACTCTGAGCTCTCTCCTATTCGCAAAATGCCAAGTAAACCACTGCGGAAACAGTGATCGGCAGTAGTTCTACGGATACGGAGTGCTCTGATACGGATTTCCATGGGATGTCGTGATCCTCTCCCAGGGACAACCATCTATGTAGCAAAAGTACCCGGAGTATCGAGATAGCATTCCAGCCTGATCAATATGGCAAATCCCGAGAGGAAATAAGAGAGATAAAAGGCAAAAACGAACAAATTGATGGAAATCAATTCATAATTATATCGGAGTCCCATAAAACATAGTTGTAGGTAGAGGCTGCAAGCGGAGAATTACCAAAATTACGCGTCAGCGTATTACCGGAGGACACTGTACTGCATTCCCTTAGTGCTTCCCCCCGACTCTGCCAACTCTCTTTAACTGCTTGACTTCTGCCTCCCTTTTTTTTTCCTCACCACGACTTCCCTCCTCCTCTCCCCAACCCTAGCATTGAATTCTCTTGCCCTGGATGCACTGTCCAGCCGCGTTGATCTACGCCTGATTCTCTCCTCCCCCTTCTTCCACGCCTCCCCCTTGGACCGTGTCGCAGGTCCCGACGCTGCCAGCCTCTCGTTACTTTCCGGCATTTGACTTGCCTGCCATTCTTTAAACTACTCCCTGGTCCCATTCGTTCTGCTGCTGTGATCAGCCCCAGCTCCAGCCAAACGATATCACGGGATTCACGAAACGCTGCTGCTACGCCGATTACCGAAATAACCTAATTCAAGGGCTGCGCCGATTGCCCTGCCCTGCCACTCCGACATTCACGTACATGTTGGAAAAGTCGTCACCTAATACCGTCAAAATGCCTCTTTTCCGGCTGAAGACGGTTTTCCCTCTGCTCGCCCTGCTGTCCATTGGTATTTTCTTCTGGTGCATGGAGCGCTACGACCGGACAGCATTCCTCCGATTCAAGCACCTGGATCGCGTGAACGTGCCCACCACCAGCCAGGCCCCGATAGATACAACTTCAGGCCCCGACGAGAAGGTGCCCACCACGGAGACCGCCAGCAACACCTGCGAGGTCGACCCCAAGCTGGCTGCTCCCCTCCCCTTCTCCGAATGGCTCCCCCGCAAGAACTATACCCGTGCCTACTTCCGTCCTCGCATTGTAGGCCCCAAGGCCGAGTTCCACACCCTTGAGGAGATTGACAAGCCCGTTCTACCCCCCATGGTTGCTATGGAGCGGGGAATGGTTGTCTCCCCCGAGAACAGGGACGATGTCTTTGTCTGCCCGGAGATCATCGATGTCGATGTTGCCGCGGATGACGATGTCGAGGAGACCTCGAAGCTTCTGTTCGGTCTGGCTACCACCGTCGACCGTCTGGACCGTCTGCTCCCGTCCCTGCTCTACACCTACGGTAACACCAAGGCCGGTCTTCTCGTTCTGGTTCCCGAATCCGACGATGATTTGGACAAGCAGGAGACCTACTTCCGCAACCGCGGTCTGGATCTGACTCTCATCGCCTCCCCGCTCGACTTCACTGCTCGCTACTTCGGTATGGTTGAGGCCTTCTCGGAGCACATCCGCAAGCACCGCCCTCACACCACCTGGGTGGGTTTCAGTGACGATGACACCTTCTTCCTGTCCCTCCCCACCATCGCCGAGGAGCTGAAGCTGTTCGATGAGAAGAAGAAGCACTATATTGGATCTCTGTCTGAGGCTAGCTGGCAGGTGGACACCTTCGGCCACATCGCTTTCGGTGGTGCTGGTGTCTTTGTTTCGAAGCCCCTGCTCGATGTGCTCATGAAGTACTACGACGAGTGCCAGTCCTGGGGCGAGCAGCCCGGTGACCAGAAACTTGGCCAGTGTATCCAGCGATTCGGAGACACTCCTCTGACTCTCTGGCCCTCGCTCTTCCAGATGGATATGACTGATCCGGTCGACGGTGTCTACGAGTCCGGTCGCAGGATCGAGTCGATGCACCACTGGAACAGCTGGTACTCCAAGGACGTGGTGAAGATGACTACCGTGGCTGCGGCCGCTGGCCGGAAGTCCGTACTTCGTCGCTGGGTCTTTGACCAGGAGGAGATTGTCAACAACTCGACCGGCGAAGCCAAGCGCCACTTCTGGGTTCTGACCAATGGTTACTCCATGGTCAAATATACTTATGACGCGTCTGTGCCAGATGATGCCATCAACTTCGACGCTGTCGAGAAGACGTGGCCGGAAGACCCCCGTGGCTTCGAGGAGCGCCTGGGTCCCCTCCGCCCTGCGGAAGATGATGGTGTCGTCAAGGATCGGTGGTTGATGCGTGATGCGTACGTGGTGGGTGACAATGTTCACCAGTTCTATGTGCGCGAGGAAGATGAGGGCCACAGTGTGATCGAGATCGTCTGGCTCGGCCCCAAGGGCGGCGGTGGCGGTGGTATCAGTGATCACCACATCACCGGTACCTACCAGCAATGACCTCTTCAGCCTCGTTGCTGAAAAGCCCCTCCAGCGATTTCTCTAAGGCTGGTCCTTGGGGGCTTGTTATCTTATTCTCGACCGTCCCATCTTCACTTCGCTGCACATGATATCAATTCTCCATTTATTATTTCCCACATCACGACGCCAAGTCATTTGCATCGACCCCAACCATTTCCCCCCTTGACCGACCTTTTTCATATTCCGGATGAGACTCGTGATCGTGACCTGAACTCCGCGTCCTCCAGTTTCTGATTGTTCATTTATCCGGCGTTAGCATTGGCGGAGTCCATTCTGGTGCAGGAAGTGGTTTTTATGTGCTCCCTATATCCCGGCCTCTTTTATTGTGGCCCATCTTTCTATCTGGCTGCCTTTGTATGTGGTTGGGCCTGAGATACACATCCTCGCTCACTCTTCGGCCTAGCTACTCGTCCTTTCTTTCTTTCTGTGCTTCTCTTTTCTACCTTGGTGGATTCTCCGTTGCAATCCTGGGAGAGGCTTCCGTCCACGCTATGCATGGTTTTGTAAAAATAGACTTGAACCGAAGACCGTATTTGGGTCTCCGTTGGTGATTAGCGTTGAACTATGGTTCATTATGCGAAGAATATGATGAATACTATCATTCTATGTCTCCTGTTTCCGTATGCGTCTGTATTTGTATAGTTCCTGCATCCGGCCTCGCGGACTGGGCTTTTCTTTGTTTCGGCCACGTGGTAGGTGGATTGCCTGTCTGTATTCCGTCTGCATATTTATGAGCTCGAGAGGTTTGGATTCAGACCTTTGTATGTATTTCAGGACGAAAAAGGCAAGGCATTTTGTAGTCTACAACATAATGGCTATGAGGTCAATTGGTTGGAGATAACATGACGAATATTGTACAGGACCCCTAGATACTATTTATCCAAGAATAGACGCTCATGCCGTGACACATACCTTGTCCCTGAACGGGATGAATACGGAAAGTGACCACTTCGAGGGCGGAGAAATCTGGGTCCAGGCAGGCCTATTGCACTGCAGGTCCTTGTGTGACGCTGCTTGATTATATTACTTGTGCGCGAGACGAGGATATGGGGGGTTTCTAGGGTCACTTCGCCTGTGCTTACACGGCACCGGATCAATAGGTACTGGGGGTTGCCACTGGGGCGAACCGGAGTGCAGAGCGCAGAGTGCAGTCAGCCGCAGCGAGGAATGCAGGGATGCTCTAAGTATAGAAAGGCATGCGTATCAAAGACTATGATAATAGGTATTATATGCTATATACTATATACTATACTATATTGCTACTGCTATAGTCCAGTATATAGAAGTAGGAAGTAGAGTAAACGGCCGAGTCCAGACAAGGCAAGTGACTCGAAGAAGCGGAGGCGCAGGAGACTTCGCGTGTGAGTGGAGAACGGCTGGATCCACTGTTGGATCTACCAATCATATTGTTGAACCGGCGAGAGGGGGAGGCGGATACTGTAAGTTTACTCATTGGTACATGTAAGATTGGCAGTTTCCACTCATGGTACTTACGCTTATTATGTCTAACCCATAATAAAAATAAGTACCTATAGAGCGGGGCCTTGTTATGAACCCCCACACGTGACTGACCGCCTGCCCATCGCAACTCGCACTTTGCCTTCTTCGCTCTTCCCCCCCTTCCTTTTCTCTCTCCAACCCTGCGATCCCAACGCGTTACTCGATTGGGTATCTTCGATTCCCTTCCCCTTTTGGACCTTCTACCAGCTTTTGCTATTTACCTTCTATTGTCTACCTTTTTACTGCCATCATGGCCGATATGACTGCCGTAGGTGAAGAGAAGCTTTCTCCTACCCACGAGGACCTCCAGCAGCCCGGTAACGGCGCCGACACCCGCGGCACCAAGCGCGGCCGCATGAGCGCCGAAGACGACGACGACGATGATGACAAGCCCGGACGTGAGCGCCGTAAGATCGAGATCAAGTTCATCCAGGACAAATCGCGTCGCCACATCACCTTCTCCAAGCGAAAGGCTGGTATTATGAAGAAGGTACGTTCCCCCGAGTACCGAACAGGTACCCCGAGTACCCCATCGCGACACGTTCATATTAAATCGTTCAAAGTCTGACCCGACCTTGTCTTCCAGGCCTATGAACTCTCTGTTCTCACCGGCACTCAAGTCCTCCTTCTAGTCGTCTCTGAGACCGGCCTCGTCTACACCTTCACCACCCCCAAGCTGCAGCCGCTTGTCACCAAGGCCGAGGGCAAGAATTTGATCCAGGTAAGTATCTTCGACCGAAAAACCTCGGTCGCCTGAAGTTAATTCCTTCGTTTAGGCCTGCTTAAACGCCCCCGACCCCACCACCAACGAGAACGGCGTCGACGCGGGCGACGTGCCCCCCGAGACCCCCGAAGATGTGGCTCACAGCAACGTCAACGCGCCCCAGGGCAATATGCCCCGTCCCGGCATGCATCCCGGCTACATGACCAACGAGCAGCAGCAGCAGATGGCCTATTACCAAAACCTCCAGCAGCAGCAACAGCAGGCAGGTGGCCAGTACCCTGGCATGCCAGTGGGCAATCGTATGCCCCCGCAGCACCAACCTACCGCGTAAATCAACCCATAATCTTGCTTTGTTTTCGCGGCGCTGCGGACGGGGTTCCAGATACTGCGTCTGCCTTCTGTTTTCTCTCCCCCTGCGCAACTCAAATCTCTCGCGTTCATTTGATACCCGTCCATCCGCGCTGATCCATCCCCCCTCTCCTCTCTGGAAAATGATATCATGCTTGTCTCGGCGTGTACTGGTTTTCCATCCTTCTTGTGAAGTATACATGGTCAAACAGCTGGAATTTGCTCCGGTTGTCTGTCGTTGATACCGAGCCTCGGTCTGTTCTGGTCAGAAAAGCTCGCTTCTTTTTTTTTTCTTCCTATTTGCTTCGAGCCATGACCCGATTCAATCCTCAAAACCCCCTAAAAAGAGACTAAGAGCGCAAGCACGCAAATCTGGCTGTTTTTGATTTCCCTTTGCCCCCTCTACCTAGACCAAATGGCGGAGGCTGGTGGTGTTCGTGGTGCATTGATCTGTTGGCGAAGTGGTTCTCCCTTTCTTTTTTTCCTTCCTTTTTTGTTAATCTCTCATACGACCCATTATTGATATTGGCTTTTTTTTCCCTTGTCCTCCAAAGTGTCTAATTTCATCTTGTGTTTTATTCTTGTCGCTATGTCTGGTTCTCGCACCTGTTGCTGATGCCTCTTGGCCTCGCTTAGTCGCCGAGACATATGTCCTGTATTTGGTATGGAGATGAAGTGACTTTTGTCCTTGCTTGTAGTATGGAGCTGTTGCTGTGCAGCCGGGCGTGTATTTTCATGGGATTAATGCAATTGTTCTTTGGTCATGGTGTGCTGTAGAGTAATTCAATACTATCCCCTTTTAGATCTGGACTTAGATTATGCCTATCTCCGGTGGAGTGCAGATAGTTACTCCTCGTGGTGTATTGGATAATGTCTGGCACATCTTGGCTCGCTCTTTCCGGTTTAGCACCTCTCGCCCTGAATACGGTACGGCGTAAGATCATCAACTTGACTCCCTTGAGTAGCATATTTTCAACGTCTTGTTCCTTCCAGCATTTCGGTTCAAATGCCAGCAGTTCTTAATGCCAACAGATCACATTTCTGCTCGGCAGATCTATTGAAGACCGACCTACGTCGGTTTCTGTGCATCAGTGATGGCTGGAATGATAGTTCCTGATTCCAGGCAGAGGTATTTTTCCAGTAAACGAGGAACCGACGCCTTTGAGTGCCTCGCCCGAGGCACCCGTATGACTTTACAGGTCATATACCAACACAAAGTGGTATAAAAGGAGCTAGAAAAGAAGCCAGACACAATCGACGCATTCAAGACAACCATAGGGAAGACCTTATCCTCTTATTCAGTTCTGCTATCCTCACATTCGACTCTGCCACCGTCGGTTGCAAGCTCAGCAGGTCGGTTCCATGGTGCGGTAGTATCCATCTCACTGAAAGAGTGAGAGTGAGAGTTGCCCTGCTGAATCCCCGCTTGTAATTCATTTTGCCTCAATGCCTCGTACTTTGCTCTTGTACTTCGCTTCCCCCACCAGAATCCAGCCCCCAGCATCGCTATCGCAAGAAGACCCAGTGGAACCCCAACGCCGACTCCAATTACGATATTCTTGAATGATTTCGTGTCGCCTTGCGAAGTCGATGTCGCTGTTACGGTCGAAGTCGCAGTGGCAGTGGCAGTAGCATTTGAGGCAAAATTGACGAGCTTTGGCGTGAGCGTGAATTCGTTTCCTTCTGTACAGCATTCATTCGTGTCGCCGCAGCAAAATGGATTGCCTGACCCGCCTGGGCGAAGGGTGACCTCGGTGGATTTATTGGCGATTCCTCCATTCTGGAGTCTGGTAAGTCAGTATTATCCTAAAGCGAGCCGCTTTTCTTGGCTCGTAAAAGAGCGTTAGGAATAGATTTACCGTGCCATCACAAATAGTTTTACTCACGCAATTCGGACTCTCAAAGGTCTTATCAGTGCGATAGTCTCGGTGATACTTGTTCGCATGAGGCCAATAACATAGACCATTTGGTGAGCAAACATCAGGGTAGGTATCATTCACTCTGCAGCACATGGAATCCACATAGTCGAATCCAATGCATGGAAGGAATCTCGAGTCGGCAACGGTTCCATCGGGGGCATAGCATTGCTTATCGGCTGCAATGAAGGGAGTGAGGAGCAATATTGCCCAGAGGTAAGACGTGGGTGTCGTGGACATCATTTTAATCGGGTGTATTGCAGAGCATTGCAGAGCACTGCAGAGCAGTGATGTGGAAAAGAGTCCGATGAGGAACAGAGGGACACCTTTGAGACTAGCTGCGGCAGTGCGTCAACACATCTCGCCAATCTCGCCTAGGGTCACAGGTTACTTTACTACTTTTTAGGTATTTTGGGTTGGGTCTAAGGCCCCTCTTAGGTAGGGAACCACAGGAGGCGGCTCGCGGTCTTCACTTTGTGAAAGTTCGAAGTAGTCTAGTATATACAATATACTACTAGACATCCTTAAAGTTATGAGGGAATAGATTCTCAAGGAATGTGAGACGATACAAATGGGCTTATACAATTCAAAGGGTTCCCATGTGTGTCTGGCCCACATCTAAGGGAGTTTATCTGTTACCCGATCGGAGCCCCAGTGGAAATGGCGATCTGGGCTCAATTTGGGTATCTGGACCGTCAGCCTCCGCTCGCACAACTTGCCTTTCTTGTCATAGTTAGCTCAACTTCTTCCTGTTTCTAAATTCAAGATAACTATACTAACTAACCAACTAACTAACTAGAAGCCTGTTGATTATCCTTTGTTCAAAATTGAATTGATTTTTTTATTATTTTCTTCCTTTATCGAATCCAAGATTGCCAAAAGAGTTATTTGAACGAGGTAGTCACAGGGTTTAGGGGAGGCCTGTGAGCACTACACTGTATTGTCCGCTTGGTTTAGACGGTCAGTATATGCCATTGGCCATTTCCTTGTCGTCCTCGCGATCACTTCACCTTCCCAGTCATCCGACTATCGATCTGTATCTTCCGTGCTTGTGGGGGCCTCTTTACGCCCCGTAACTGATATACACTTCACTTCAGCTGAAGCCAGTCAATCCATCACATCAAATATGCCGAATCTAATGTGCCTAGGATGCTGCTATAAGGCTGCTTAAATGTCAAAACCAGTATTGAGTAATGCCGCTGGTCTGGACGCTTCGATGTTGTCGAGTACGGGGATTGCGCTTGGTATTGGATGAAGCGCATAACGGAGCGAGCATGCAGGTTATAGCGGGCGACAGAGAGCAAAGTGACATAGTTATTCTTCGCCGCCGTACTTTTCGCCCACCGAGGGTACTACATAGAGACTCCGACGGGAGAATAAACGTTCTACTTCTGCTTACTTGCTACAACTCTGAAGGTTACCCCCAGTCTTACCTGATTCTCATCCTATCTATTGTGCACTCGCCCTGAGACAACTATATTGTCTGTTACCATTATGTCTCTTAGAAGGTGTATGGTTAGTACATACGACCATAGGGTGTGGAGAACAGGGCTTCCCGTCCGCTCAGCCGTACTTAAGCCACACGCCGGCAGGTTAGTAGTTGGGTGGGTGACCACCAGCGAATCCCTGCTGTTGTATGTTTTGTTTTTGTTTTATTTACTTGCTTGCTTTTTGTTGCTCTTTTATTATTCTCTATAGTTCTATTTGCTTTGCGAAAGATAGAAGGAAGTATACGAGAGTCGAGACAAAGAGCAAAGTACGGGTAAAGTAAAGGTAAAGTAACCGTGACTCGCTAGAAAAAGTAGGCGGTGGACAAACTTCCCCCCTTTTTTCCGTACTAAGTTAACTCTCTCCCACTAGTTAGTGTCCAACACATACTCTTCCTTCAGCTCGATGGCCGATTCTCCGGATTACAAGTTGCGTTTGCAACAGTTAGAGGAAAGTTACAAACAGGCAGAAGAGCGACAGAAGCAGGCCGAATCGAACCTCTCTAATTCCAGAACGTCTGCATTACGTGCAACCTTTATATTCCACGAAACCGCTATACACTCCTACCTCAGTGCCCGCCATACCTTGACATAAGCCCTTCTCAACACAACTACAGCCGAGACCATTAGTTCGACGCCTCGCCAAAGCTGTTAGGGCCGCAGACTACGGAGACGTAAGATAAGAAATTACATACGCCCTGTATCGCCGTCCCACGGAGTCAGCATGCATACCACGATATGTACATATGCATGACTGTGCCTTTTGAATCGATCATTGCGTGTACAAAGCAAAACCGGAGACGAAGCCTGATCGCCTAATTGATACAAGTGATTTCGCAACATATTCCTTGCCAACCGGCACTCCCCTAGATCAAAGCCATTGATTCATGCGATGCGAAACCCTCCCAACGGCCTTGAGACACTTTCAAATGGAATGGAGGAGTCGTACCGCATAGTGATACTGCTTACTCCAAAACATTGCTCCATATCCTCTAAAAAGGAGTCCGGGATTGTGATACTCAGCCGGGCATACTTTTCATCATCGAAGAGAACCACGCTGTACCCCGTGAGGAGGCTAGGTGACACATCGGGCCAACAGCCTTCATGGTAGAGAGTGACGAGGGATTCAAGAAATTGATTCCCGTATAGATCGGGCCATTGGGGAAACAATCGTAGATGAACTTCAATCGCCCTCCCCCCAATAGTCTCGATATTCAACATACCCGTGTATGTCGTAAGATGGGTTTTGATAAAGGTTGTGATAGCTTGCTGCAGCGAAGGACTAGCGGGAACATTAACCTCCCAGTAGTCCCACATTTGCTGTGGGCCCGGTATACCCCGTGTATGGCTGAACCAGAGAGGCTGTCCATTGACAACCGCGACATCCGTGCTGTAGTGCTCGCCCTGAAGGAACTCTGACCACATGTGGCCTGCAGTTATGGATTGCCAGTAATCCTGCAATGTTTCGATCACGCGTGCGTCGGCTCCCATTCCCCCGAGGTTATATATGGGTTTGCTGAAAATAGGGAATAAATGTGGCGCGGGGTTGGTTCCATGGGGTCCGCATGCAATGTCCTGTGATTCGGCGATGAGAAGCTTGTTGTAGACCCAGCGAAACTCGGGGTTTAGGTCGTACGCCTCGCCATCTCCTGTGGGAATAACGCAATCCGTCGGGCAGGATGTACCTTTAAATAGGCGCGAGCTTCGCTTGAAGCAGAGAATCGGCATATCAACGACGGATATATGCGGGGCCGAACGCGCCGGATAGAAAATTATGGGGAAATTGGCACATCCGCGGATCAGGTAAAATGAAAGTTTACGAATGTTCTACACCGACCGTGGAAAACACCCATGATCTCTGTTTGAGATCTTAGGGTTCATACTTGAGTGCCCTACGCCATTTAAATTTATCTTCTCGCCGCTTTCAATGACTCAATGTAGTTAAAGGGTGTGGAGTCACTTTGGCTCGCTCATCTGAATCGAAGGAGGAATGGAAAGGGGAAAGGGACCGTAAACGTAGCAGCCCCATTTTACTATATGGCAAATCATCCAGATCCATGAACCTACGGTGAGAGGACGGTAGGCCTAGCGTGGCCGATGTATGGTCGAATGGAGTTCCAGGGCATCCCTAGCAGAAGCTTATGGGGTGGAGAATCGCACTAGCACGAACTGCTGTTCTGTGGGTGCTGGGGCAACCACAAATTTGCTCGCCCACGATCTAAAGCCTCGGAGATCACTGTAGAGGAATCTGGAGGTCAAGAAAGGTAGGACTCAATTCATTTTGTCAGCGAGATTATAACATTAACTAACTAACTAGTTAAATAAAGACTTGAACGGGCTGCCTCCGTTCATTATCCCGCAGGCCTCCAACGATGGATGGGTTTATGAGTAAACATTTTGCTTCCACGGCTGGGCGGAGGCATGCTTTGGCTAATTCCCACGCTGTAAGCAAAAGATTTCTAAAGCCCCCTCCAGCAGCAACAGTGCGCTCATACGCCTCCTGCAGTCCATTAAACAACACCAGGTCGGTTCCTCTACCCTCATGTACATGGCCAAATACATGCAGCCTTGGTCGAACTTTCCATAGCGTCTGTAGTAGATGAGGACAGCCCAACTTGAATAGGTCACGATGAGCGAGTGGTGGACCGTGAGTAATGAGCACATCAATTCCATCCGGTACTGAACTAGCCCATACATCTTGGTTTCGGGAATATTGAAAGGCCCAGTTACCGTGACGGATAGAGTACGGGCTCCCGTAGACCCTGAGCTGACGACCATTTGGGCAGGAAATTGTTACTTCTTCATTTTCCAGGTAGATGATATCACCCCAGTTGAGCTGAGCTCGCTCAGAGGCTGCTCGGCCTGATGGGTCATCCCATGCTGGATCGAGTAATAGCTCATGATTGCCAGCAATTACGATTTTGATGGGATGAGGCAGGGCGCGTAGCCAGGCGAGCGCGTCCTGGAGTTCCCGAAAAGATCCAGACTGTGTGAGATCACCAGCATGGATGAGGACATCTCCATCTGGAACGCCGATCTGGGTATTATGAGTATCGGAGATACAGACAATCGCAACAGGACTTGTGAGAGGCATAGATGGAATAGGTTTATGCCAGCTGTAAAGCATTTGTGCGAGGAAGACGCAAGGCTGGGCCTGGAATTTTTGCCATGGTCCTGGTCGCTGTCGATGAAGGAGTTCGTGAAGACTGGACATGGTTGGATAGTTGAGATCTACGATGTCAGGATCTTGCCTCGATATTCCAGATCTGAGGCATGTCAAGGCTTAGAGTTGACGTCGCTGTTGGATTATGTATAATCCTTCTTTTTGCGGCCTGTCATTCGTTGAGGGCCGGTTGACGCGGGACCCACCGCACTTACCCCGGGGAAGTGGGGAAGATGTTCCTCTATATCTCAGTAAATTGTCATCCTTAGCACCGCTCCTCCACTGTGGCCTAGTGGGAATTAGCCTGGCACCCGATCCAAGGAATTCCCACTGTCGCGGGTTCGAATCCTGATGGGAGCTCTAGCACCTGGCTGAAAAAGCTGATGCTGGAACCATGAACCATCACTGAGATTGGACTCCGACGGTCCTCTTCTTCTCTTTTGCTTTTTCCTTTTTCTTTTTTGGCCTTCCTTGTTGACCCTCTCTGATACTTAAGCTATTCAAGGCCTGTGTTTACCTCGCGTAGAGCTTGTTAAGTGTCAAGCGTTCCCATCCTTGAATCATATCTGAAGATGTTCGTACATGAATGTCCTTCCCTTCCACCTGATTTGTCTCCCGTTTAATGTCTCATCACTCAAGATATTATATTGAGATGGTCACGCAGATCTGCAATAATGACCCACCCTCATCTAATGGAAACTCCCCTTCAGCTATATCCACGCCATTGCTAGTAAGTCAGGATTCAGGCGTAATACTCGAGCAATCGTAGGAACACAGATACTGGTGCGTGTACTCGGATAGATCGAATCACACACCATATCACAATTAACCTCTACACTAATGTGATTTACAAGCGGGACCAGTTGTGCAAGCAAGAGGACTCTCCTTTTGCTTCATGAATATTAGTGGCCTCAAAACACCTGTCTCACTTTCTCTGCTCTGTCTTGATCCTCTCCCCATTTATCCTCCCATAAATCCCGCTCAACGTATCGCCAGCCCATAGGCGCACCACCCATCCGCCACCGGCTCTTCATCTCCGCCAGTGTCACCGGGTGGACCAGCTCGTAAAGTTCCAGTACAGGGTATCCGTACTTAGAATCCTTCAACCCGGCATTGAATTCCACATTGCCTATGCCGACAGGCTCAGCTGGCACGAAGCCAGGGGTATGGCGTATGGAAGCTGGGATAACCGCGATATGCCTGAATATATCAGTATAAGTATAAAGGGAGAAAGAAGCAAGAGCGGGCAAAGGTATGAATAGGGAAGTAGATAGGTAAAATTGACACACGTAATAGACGACCGACCCTTGCCGCCGTCGCCTGTCTCGTAAAACCACAATCGTGTAACCCCGTCACGTAGCCGGTACTTGCGGTATTCGTGGTTTTTCTATCGGCTGACAATGTTGGCCAGGTGCTCTGGCTTGATGGATAGAAGCACATCAGTTAACATCCGAGTGGAGAAACCGGCCGACTTTGACTTTGACTTGGACTCGGCTGGCGGCTTCTTGGATATCCGGTGTGTGTTATAGGATATGGATGTAGTGGTGGGCGAGGAGCCTTGGATGAAGGAGCCATTTAGAGTGGTCTGCGTAAACGAGGAAGGCTTAGCCAGTGGAGGACGTGAGGGTGCCATATTTGGATCAAATAAGTGTGGCAGAGTAACACGAACGTGTGGGTTGAGGGGCATGAGTGAGAAGGAGGAGAAAGATGTTGACGCGTTTTACAAAAGACATAATAAGTACATAGGTAAACTATTCTGACATGCACCTGGACGCGCCGCTGAGTAATAATTGCTTGTGCATGTTAAAATTACATAGTTATAGTCGGCACCTCCACCTCCACCTCCACCTCCACAACCCCCACAACCCGTTCCACATCATCGGCATACCCATGTTTGCCCTCCTATAATGACTCTTTTTAGTACTTAACTGAAATGCCCTAAATTACTTCCTCAAATCATCCAAGCACCCCTACACCTCCTCCCACAGCCTTCTCAGCCCCTCTACCCCGTCGCCGAACTATGATCCTTCGTCATTGGGATCACTCCTTGTCCAAAGGACCAATATAACGTCCGAACGACCTATGCACCAGGTCGACACATCACATTATGAGGCCAGAGAATTTGGTCTACGGAGTATATAGAGGTACCTGATATATAGTTTGCAGATCTGCCGCAGCCCGCGGGGGTGAGCAAACTCTTGATCGAGCTAGGGATAGGTCAGATATGAATGTCACCAGCCTGCGAACAGCCTAAAATAAGGGCTCTATTACAATGCACACTACCCAGTAGTTTTTTGAGACGCGGTGGCGGCGAATATGGGGTTATACCCTGTATATTCCCCATCTTCTATCATTCAAATTCAAAATTACCGTATATCAGAGAAAAGAAAAAACTGGTATTGTATCGTGGACTATCGCATAGCCAGACGAGCATTCAAGGAAAGCTAGAATCACTTGCGCCGACTCGGACGCATCTATTGTAATCAAGATCATGTGGATGTGTTTCGAGTGTCTCGAAGACCGAGACATCGAGCCCTACTATACAGGCGGAGCAAGAGAAACGAAAAGTTCCCTGGTATCAAAAGGTGACGGGCTTCCTAGCAAAAGTGGTTTAGATGTGCGAGGCATAGATTTTTAATGCTCCAAAGAGGCCGTCAAAGCGATGAAGGTGGCTCTCCAAGGTCGGGTCTGTTACCGGGCCCCGGTATATCTCGTGTCTGGGGTAGGCGGACCTCAGCGCGCGGTAATAAAGGTGAAGAGGATCCGTTTGCATCGCGATCGCCGTGGTTGCCCGCCTGCGGGCTGGCCCATCGAGATAGATATTGTCGTGAGTATCGCCAAGCGCCGGCTAGAGTCCTTCTCGATCCCGCGAAAAGTCCAAACACTGGGTTCCGGGCACGATTTATTTCGTCGCTTTCATTCCGACGGTCACCATCATCTTCTTGGATGGTTCCGTACCCAGGGATATGCTGCGTGTCCGGCGAGGCAGAAAAGCCCAACAACTTCTTTCGGTTGCGTTGTGAGCCAATGAATCCTGACAGAGGTGCCGGCGAGTGTCTCCAAGCGTCGGTTTGTATCGGCGGAGGGCGATGAGGGCCTCGTATACGATGATATGCCGTCGCACCAATGGTTGAGTGGCGCTTGAGGCCGCGCACTGAGCCGTTCAGGGCTGCACTACTACTTGAACTGCGGGGCCGTTCGCTTGCAGAGCGTATGTGTGGATTGGGAAAATCATAGTCGGAGTCGTCAAGCTCGGCCCATATCGATGCGGCATTCAGGTCTGCAGCTTGACGGCGGTCGCCCGGTGATATGAGCGGGAGACTGGGAGCCCGGGCGTGTTGATATGGAGAAAACTGTCGAGACCGGAGCGGGCCAAGAAGGGGTTCCTGTTCTCCGATCTGAGACTCTTCGTCGTCGGTGCCATTCATTAGCCCCGTGGGCGTTGGTGAGTGCTCCTCGACGATCGCCATGCCTGGGCCAAGTGCAGTCTGCGTGGGGCCGACGGTGGTGACGGCAGTATGGCTGTCGATATCCTCCAGACGCCAAGACAGACAGAGAACACCACCGAGCAGAATGATTGTCCCTAGAGCAATGAGACCAGCATGGAACCCCGTAAGCTGAGACGTTTGCCGGAAATAGATCAGGCCATCGAGAATAGCAATGATGTTGTAGATGCAAAACACAAACGGATATAAAACACTCGTACTGCAAAGTTTCAGACCACGATGCAAGTAGAACAGCTGTGTCAGGGCAAGGGAGATCATGGCCAGCAGAATCACCCATGACTGCCAACGGTTGAACTGATTCTTTCCATCTACCAGCGTGCGCACCAGCAGCTCGACGGCCGACTTGGCCAGCAGCAGCGAGTGGGCCGATAGGATACCACTGACAGATCCATAACACATACCCCGAGAAAGCCTAATCCGACTGTGTAACCGCTGTAGATGCGGTGCAAAATGGCCAGTCGGAGCAGGTTTCATGCGCGACCCCGGTAGACAGTGTTTCAACAACTTTGATCCAACCAAAATCGAAGAAACTAACACAGCCGTTCCTCCCATCCATATCAGAAAGGGCCGTTGCTGTAGAAGCACCAAAAGCTGGTTTAGGGTATGGGCCTGCTCTCCGATAGCGCCGAAAGTTGCGATCAATATCGCGCCGACGCAGACGAGGAAGGTGCCCGCGAAGGAATATCGAGTGAAAGGCTCGCCGAGAATGAGAGTTGCAAAGATCGTATTAAATACCAGTCCGGACTGTCACCATTTAGTCAACGCCATCCTGCAGCTCCCGGGAAGAGAATAACTAACTGCCTGGAGTGTAGAGAGAACCGGGAGTGGGAGCGTTGTGATTTGAATGGTGCTGCCCACAATGTTGGATATCACAAACATGCCCATGCCTAGTTGCCATCGCCGGCGTTTGTACGGAGGGCGTCGCACATCATATGGATGCTTCTCGTCTTCGAGGAGATGAGATTTGCGCTGGAGCGTGAGCCCGATGGCCTGCAGGCTGGTCGAGACAAGTCCGACAAGGATGCCGATCTATTCCACGACATATTAGCCATTGACATCCGACATGTCAACATCCACACTCACCGCGACGCTGCCTTGCGGCGACAGGCCACCTAGGTTGCCCATCATAGAGTATGGTACATCGACCACGGGAGAACCACAGAGCGCATATGGATAAGCGACTATCGTAGCAATAAAGCCATAGTTTGAGGAGAAGTCAAGCGAGGTAGAAAAAGCGGAGGTAGAACATAAAAATGGGGACAACGAGGGGAGGTCTCGGTGCTGGAAGCGGACGCCAAGGCAGATGAGAAGCGGATCCGAGCTTAGTTGACACAACTCCCTTTCTTCCCCACGTCATTCCACTTCTACACCTCTGCTGAATTCGACTAAACAGCCACCATGTCGCAAAGCCATGCACTATCAGATGATCAGGTAGGTCTTGATCTATTGTCACCCGCAAGTTCAAACCCTGTGAGCCTCGAGGCTGATCCCTCAAACCCCGACAGGTCGCGGGCGAGCTCCGCAAGATGACCGCGTTCATCCGGCAGGAGGCCCTTGAGAAAGCCCGTGAGATCCAGTTGAAGGCCGACGAGGAGTTTGCGATTGAAAAGTCCAAGCTGGTGCGCCAGGAGACCGCCGCCATCGACACCCTCTACGAGAAGAAGTTCAAGCAGGCCGCCATGTCCCAGCAGATCACTCGCTCGACTCTCGCCAACCGGACCCGCCTCCGCGTGCTCGGTGGCCGTCAGGAGCTCTTGGATGACCTTTTCCAGCAGGCTCGTGACAAGGTTGCTACCGTTGCTGCCAGCGACAAAAAGAAGTATCAGACTATGCTACAGGGGCTGGTCCTCGAGGGCTTGTACTACCTAAATGAGGACAAGGTGGCCATCCGCTCGCGCAAGAAGGATTCAGACGTTGCCAAGAAGGCCATTGAGGAGGCTGTCAAGGAGTTCAAGAAGAATGTCGGCCGGGAGATCCAGGTCGACCTGGACGAGTCAGAGCCGCTGCCGGAGGGATCGTGAGTTATCGGAGCTATCTTATACAGAGTTACGGAGCTAACAGGAACGCTACAGTGCCGGTGGTGTCTTTATTGTGGGTGGCCAGGGCAAGATCGAGATCAACAATACCTTCGAGGAGCGTCTGCGGCTATTGGAGATTGATGCTCTGCCGGCCGTTCGAGAGACACTATTTGGGAAGAACGTGAACCGGCGTTTCTATGACTAGGTTTGCTCTCGCTTATTCTTCTTCACCTGTACCTTTGTTGTTTTATAGTTCGGGTCCCCTCTACGGCTAGACCATCTTCATACAGAGGGAGGTTTCCTTGCACATCTCATACCAGACCTCAATTACGGTCAATCTCCCTAAGCGTTTGATTTTTCTCATCTGTCATTGAAGATCATCGGTAACAAATACATGCAGAAAGATGCTTCGCTTCATTATCGAAGGATTGTAAAGTTCGTCACTGTCATTAACCCTCTTGCTAGTGGCCGCGAATGGGCATTGCAGGCTCGGTCACTTCCGCGGACCTCGATGTCTCTTCGTCGGTGGTATTTATAGCAATTCTCGACTTGAATATATTGCGAATGTTGCCATTCCCATGCTCCGTGCCGAATGTTTTGAAGAGTGTCTTCTTGGGAGGCGGCTTGGACCGCACCGAGTACATAACTCGGTAGTGAAGCGCTTCCAAGGTTTCCTTAGCCAGCATACGTTTGAGATGAGACGCACCGGAATCTTCAATCGAGCTGAAGATCTTCTTGATCTGCGCTGCCAGCTTGTCGATAGCGTCGTCGAACTCCTTCGCTGTGTCGGTCTCATTATATCTCAAATCGTACAGAGTGGAATTGAGGACAATTTCCAGAAGAAGAGCGATAGCAATAAGCTCCGCGTAGTCGTATTCGCCCTTCGCTTTGCGTAGTTTTTCCTGGAACCTTTCGTCTCGCATCAAGAAGAGAGTGAGGCGTTTGAGATCGAGAACCGTTTCGGTGGGCTCTGTCAAGGGCCCCGGGCTCCGGATAAGAAATGCCACGGCGAGGCGGTACCGCAACAGTGAAACCCAGGTTGATGTGGGAAGAATATGCTGTAGCATGCGGCTTTGGAATTGGGGATCTTCGACAGTGTTATAGACCGTCATGCAGATTCGGCGATCCTGACTCAATCAGAAGTGTTCAATTACGCCTTCTGGGTGCACGTACCATCTCCTCTGTATTGGCTGTAGGGACACTTTCCAGAAGAGCACTGAGAACCCTTTGTAGTTCAGACCGAACGAGACTGTCTGCCGTTAATGATGTGTCCAGCGTGATACGCAACAAGATGTGAATAGCGCGCTCCCGAGTATCGTTCGAAAACCTGGATAGTCAGCTTTTAGGTCTGGGCTGAAGCGAGGGGTTACTCACAAGTCGGCAGCATCTTGGAGTAAGTCAAAGATAGAGAGAAGGACTGCTCGGTCTTTGAGCTGAGGATTCTGGGGGGTTCCTGTCCCAAATTAGATACGCAATGAACGAGAATGGCACGGAATCATGTCATACGTTCATAAGAATCTTCGACAACACGTGCCGTGAGATCCAGCGCCTGCGGCTTGGCACCAATTTGTCGAAACAGGCCATCGATACCATCAGGACGAATAAGTTCTTTCACGCGTTGAGCGGAAGTTTGCTGTGATCGTGTTTAGTCGAGTTTAAAAGACCATTTGAACACAACAAACCGTGAAGACCCGACAATAAGCCTTTCTTAATTCATCCCGGGGCTCCATTGGAACTGCGTTACGGTTAACCTTTGACCGCAAATAAGGAAGAGAGAGGGGGGATGCTACGAACCGGAGTGAAAGAGCCAGTAAAGAAGTCTGTCTGGTAGTCGTTGTAGCGAGGAGGCGTATTCCAGGATGCCTGACTGGAAAGCACGGACTCGAGAGTCGGGTTCTATGAAAGTTAGTCGAGCTGCAAGCCAGCCAAATAAGTTTACGAGACCAACCTCGTAAGGCAGATAGATGAGACTCGGGCGAAAATAGATCTCGTGGAAATTCTGGTGAGGCCGGCGTCGTCTGCACCTGGTCAAAAAACCGCCAAATCCGGTCCTGGTCGAGAGCTTCGGTTCTTCGAACGGCATCCAACAGACGTCGGAAATTATTTCCATCATCACTTTCACCAAGAGCTGATGTCAATGCTCCTTCGTGCATACGTTTCTTTGTCTTCGATCCCGCGTCTGCACCAGACACAGCTTGATTGCCATTTGGCTGAACTCGCGTTAAACTCGCTCTGATCTTAGCGACATTCGCTTCGGTCTCATTATCATCGACGGCATCATGCACAAGTGTATCCAGGGAGTTTTGGTATCTCTTTGGCTCCGCGAGTTTGGCTAGGTATGCCTTGTCCAAGGCAGCAGGTCTGGTCTCGTTCATTTTCTGCTTGAATCTTGGCTCAAGCAACATGTCAGGATCTTCAAGTGAGCCAATAGAGTCTGTATCCTCTCCGTCGGAGCTGATCACTACCTCCTTGCCATCTTTGACAACGCGCTGGGAGGCAAGGAAGCTCCCGAGAGATGAAGGTGGTGGCGCTGACCCGGCGCTTTGAAAGCTTTGCTCCGGCTTGAAAGAAGGGAGACTTCCATCACTTATCGACTGCGACAGGCTCGTATTCACGTGTGTTGTCGGTTCCTCTTGGTCTTCCAAGGTCAGCTCTATTCTCGATGATGGCGGAGGATCGGATAGCGGGGAGGACGCGACTTCTGAGGGCTCCTTGGGCAGGGGCTCATCCTTCGTCTCGGGGGCCAGATGCCGATTGATGCGTGCAAACGCCGGTGGTCGGAAATAATCTGTGATCTCACCCATCGTGGGTATAGTGAAAAGTGCAGAGCTCAACCACTCCGCGTCGCGTAGAACGGCGCGGAGTCACGTGGTCTATATTTCCTCATCGGGACGTTCCTTCGTGAAGTTCGAACAAACAATAGTTACACATCCAAGGTTTATGAGATGATTGCGTATTTCTTGCATCCAGCTAAGCCCTGTCTTGAGTCATGAAGTTGTCTATGGAGTACTCCATACGAGAAGATGCTTTCAGAGAGACGTCTACACAGTCTATGGAGTAGATAACTGAGGAAAGTCGGCCCACCCCAATAGTAGGCTATTGAACAACAACCTTCGCCGTAGAGGAATCTCACCTCCACAGACACCTCACTGCAAGCCCGTGACATCGTGACATCTATATATATTCGTCGTAGTGAAAGCCATCTACTAAGTGGCGGAGATCCGTGAGGGTGTCGACCTTGGGTATGATCTACACGGTAGAAGCAACACTGATACCTTCAGCTGAAGATGTACATAGTGCGGGCAATACAAACACTTGTCAGGGGTAAAGTACCCGATCCGATTTAGGTTGATGACACCCACCTTCTGTCTCCACCACAGTTCATTGTCGATCGCGCCAGCTGACGACGCCCCATTATGTATGCTTTTGCGTTTTTGGTTGTTGACATGCCCTGAGGCTTTTAACGTCCTGCAATCCTCAAATTTCTACTACCGAGATTGGCCCATTGGATTTAAATATTCTCTGGGCATGATACACTGTGGTGCTGATGCCAAGAAAAGTCTAGAGCAATCGGCAATTTCGCTATGATCATCAACGGGGCCCTCTATATGGGACCACTAGATACAATATGTGCCCCATCCAGGTGGCTCCTATGCCCAAGTCAAAAAGGGGGAGGATACTGGTACAGATCCTGGTACTCCGTATAGGACCAGCACAGTACATAGTGCGGAATCGCCAGTGTCCTATTTATCCCCTTCCCTACCTGGAGCCGTTTTCTGACTAAGGTGGAGCAGACGCTCGTGCCGTGTTGCCGGTTGTTTCAGGCTTTATGTTCCGACTTGAACGGCCAAGGTGGCCTTTGCAATCGATTCCTTGATGTCATTGGGTCAGGAATCGAGGTCTAATGCTGTCGTGAGTCCGATATGAAGACACTGTGGCTTAAGTATAGTATATGGAAGAGAATGTCTGTACCCCATCGTCGGTCTACAGTCCGCTGTACGTTATTATTGTACAATTGGGACCTTAACGATCGCAATGGCCGTTGCTCCAGATCCTGAATACGGAGTGGACTTTTACTGCAGAAGTATGACGGAGGCATAACTCCGGTTATGTACCGTGCTAATGCAAAACGCTACTTACGAGGGCTGAGTCTGGGGGGCCAATTTCTGGAAAAAACTGGCACTATGGTCGCTTATGAATACAAACGTGCCTGAATAAGTTAGTTATGTTAGCTAGTTAGTTAATGCATCTGTTACTTACTGAAAAGGCAGATCCCCCCGTTGCCACCTTACGAAATCTAAGATCAGAGATTTAGCATGAACCAGACAGCGCGGAGGGCTGGTCTCGGAGGAGGCGGGTATGGTAACTATCTTACCGTAACTATGCCAACACCTTTACCTCCTAGTCCTAGGTATATCCAAGATATCTGGGATGACCAAATAGATGGCTATATAATATTCAATTCGATTCCAAAGGGAATATCCCAAATTTTCGAATCCCATCCCCATTATATCCGCGCAATCCGACAGTCCCAAGGGCCAAGCGACGCTGACCAAGCCGGCATGTAAGCAGCCCGGAAGTTACGGGGTCCGAGTCCCAATGATCCCCATGGTTGTCCACTGCCTTCACTCTTCCCGTCTCGCCCCTCGAAAAAAAAAATAACGTTACCTCCTTCAACCTATCTCATCTGCCCCCGTTACATGGCCCCTCGTGGGTTTTACACCCTCTCTCTTTGACATCTCCTCTCGAACGTCTACCGAGTGTCTCCCCGGTTCTTGGATCACCCTCTTGTGCTCCGTCCTCATCCGGTGTCTGATTTCCCCGTTACGCGCCTCGATCCTCACTCTGGTCATCCATGACATTGCGACTGTCATCCTGGAATTCTCTGTGATACAAGATCGTTTCGATCAGATAGCCGCGCGTGGCACTGAATCTCGGTTCGATAAACCGGATGCTGGTCCGCCTCATTCTCCAAGACTTTCGTCAAGTTTTATGCCCTGTCGGGGCGCATCAGTAGCCTAGATGGCTTCCGTGCGCTTCTCCAACGACAACCTCGCTGTGCCGGATTCCGAGATCCGGGAGACTCCCAGCAACGTCTCCAAACCCACCAAGCGGCAAAGATGGGCTACCACGCGGCACGCCGGCTCCGGTGGCATGCGGAAACGTGTCTCTATCATCGATCGCTTTCACAAACGGTCAGATGTGAGGGATGAGAAGCGGAGGTCTAATACTGCCAGCTCGACAACCGACAATGCCTCCACGAACGGCGAGGATTCCGGCTCGAACCGAACGGTTTACTTTAACATCCCGATCCCTGAATCCGAACGCGATGAAGAAGGCCACTTGAAATACACCTATCCCAGGAACAAGATCCGGACAGCGAAATACACCGCCTTGACCTTTGTTCCGAAGAACCTCTTCTTGCAGTTCCACAACATTGCGAATATCTACTTCTTGTTCGTCATCATTCTCAACGTACGCTCCCCATGACCCCCGAATCATTCGACGGAAGCAATTTGACTGACCATGCTCTAGTTCTTCCCCATCTTCGGTGCCAATAACCCCGGTCTGAACGCCGTCCCGCTAATTGTCATTATCGTGGTGACCGCGATCAAGGATGCGATCGAGGACTGGGGACGAACTGTCGTGGATAACCAAGTGAACAACTCCCCCGTTTATCGACTGGTCGAATGGACCAACGTAAATTCGACCGAGGATAGCGTTGGGCTCTGGCGTCGCATCAAAAAGGCGAGCACTCGTTTTGTGATCGCTTCGTACAAGTCGATGAACGCCCTTTTCACAAAGAAGAACGATGAAACGGATCCCGTGGACGACGAACGACGTGACTCGTTCCTGACCGCCGCGACTCCACGGGCATCAGTTTATTCGCATCGCGATTCCATAGCTGCCGATGTCGCAATCCCGATGACTGATGTTCCTTCCCCCCAGGCCGAAGCTCGCGAACAGTGGCCGAGCCACCCCGGGAGCAAATATCTTTCTCCCGATAGCGCCGTCCGCGAAAATGTGGTGGCGCCATCGGCTGACAAGAAAACCGGCAGCGTGTTGGACCAAACCAAGGTAACACCCGGCACGGCTCGGTTCAAGCGTGACTACTGGAAGAACATTCAAGTCGGTGACTTCGTTCGATTATACAACGAAGAACCAATCCCCGCCGATATTGTGATTCTCTCTACGTCCGATCCCGACGGAGCGTGCTATGTTGAAACGAAAGGGCTGGACGGTGAGACTAACCTGAAGGTCCGTCACGCTCTCCACTGTGGTCGTCAGGTCCGGCATGCCCGGGACTGTGAGAAGGCCGAGTTCACCATTGAGAGCGAAGCGCCTCATCCCAATCTGTACAGCTACAACGGTGCGATTCGCTGGGACCAGCGTGATCCGCGGTTCCCCGAGGCTCCTCGCAAGGAGATGGTGGAGCCCGTAACGATTAACAACATGTTGCTTCGTGGTTGCTCCCTGCGCAGTACCGAGTGGGTTCTCGGCGTGGTCGTTTTCACCGGCGGAGACAGCAAGATCATGCTTAACTCTGGTGCGACACCCGCCAAACGTGCTCGCCTGGCCAAGGATCTTAACTGGAACGTCGTCTACAATTTTTTTATTCTGTTCATCATGTGCCTTGTCGCCGGTATCGTGAACGGGTTCGCATGGGGTGCGCCAGACAAGTCTTTAGACTTCTTCGACTACGGGTCCTATGGAGGCACCCCCCCTGTCACAGGTATTGTTACCTTCTGGACAGCTGTCATCTTGTTCCAGAATTTGGTTCCCATCTCCCTCTACATTTCTCTGGAAATTGTTCGGACCATCCAAGCAGTCTTCATCCACAGTGACCTTTACATGTACTACGAAAGGTTGGGACTCTATTGTGTGCCTAAGTCGTGGAACATCTCGGATGACGTGGGACAAGTCGAGTACATTTTCTCCGACAAGACTGGTACCTTGACCCAGAACGTCATGGAGTTTAAGAAAGCTACCGTCAACGGTGTGTCTTACGGAGAAGCGTATACAGAGGCACAGATTGGCATGAGACGCCGCGAAGGCGCCAATGCCGACGAAGAGGCTGCCCAGGTTCGAGCGCAGATTGCTGCGGATGGAGTTAAGATGCTGGAAGGCCTCCGTCGCATCCACGACAACCCGTACCTGAAAGATGAAAACTTGACTTTTATTGCGCCAAATTACGTTTCCGACATTGAAGGCCAATCCGGCGAGGAACAAAAGAAGGCCCTGGAGCATTTCATGCTGGCTCTGGCCGTCTGCCACACTGTCATCACCGAGCATACCCCGGGTGATCCTCCTCAGATCGAATTCAAGGCACAGTCGCCCGACGAAGCCGCCTTGGTCAGCACTGCTCGCGACTGCGGCTTCACCGTCCTCGGTCGCGCCGGTGATGACCTGCTCTTGAACATCATGGGCGAGGAACGCACTTATACCGTTTTGAACACCCTCGAGTTTAACTCTTCCCGAAAGCGAATGAGTGCGATCATTCGCATGCCTGATGGTACCATTCGTCTCTTCTGCAAGGGTGCAGACAGCATCATCTATTCTCGCCTAGCTCGTGGCAAGCAGCAAGAGCTTCGACGCAAGACTGCTGAGCACCTAGAGGAATTCGCCAAGGAGGGTCTCCGGACCTTGTGTATCGCTGATAAACCCCTCACTGAGGATGAGTATCATACTTGGGCCCGAGAGCACGACATTGCCGCTGCCGCGATCACCGATCGTGAGGAGAAATTGGAAAAGGTCTCGAGCGAGATCGAACAAGACTTGATGCTCCTCGGCGGCACTGCCATCGAGGATCGACTGCAAGACGGTGTTCCGGACACTATTCAGTTGCTTGCCGATGCTGGCATTAAGCTGTGGGTTTTGACTGGTGACAAAGTCGAGACTGCCATCAACATCGGTTTCTCTTGCAACCTTCTCAACAACAACATGGAATTGATTGTTCTCAACATCCCCGAGAACCAGCATGAGCAAGCTAATATGGAGCTCGATAAGCACCTCCAAACCTTCGGGTTGACCGGCTCTGACGAAGAACTCGTTGCTGCCCGCCAGGACCACACGCCACCCGAAGCCACGCATGCCGTAATTGTCGACGGAGAAACCCTCAAATTGATGCTTGACGACGAGTTGAAGCAGAAGTTCCTCTTGCTGTGCAAGCAGTGTAAAGCTGTTCTGTGCTGCCGTGTCAGTCCAGCACAGAAAGCTGCCGTTGTCAATATGGTCCGCCACGGCTTAAGCATCATGGCCCTTTCAATTGGGGATGGTGCCAACGATGTCGCTATGATCCAGGAGGCCGACGTGGGTGTTGGTATTGCTGGTGAGGAAGGCAGACAGGCCGTGATGTCCTCAGATTATGCTATTGGGCAGTTCCGATTCCTCCAGCGCCTGCTGCTGGTTCATGGCCGATGGTCCTATCGTCGCCTGGGAGAGTGCACGGCCAACTTCTTCTATAAGAACCTGGTGTGGACTTTTGCGCTCTTCTGGTACTGTATCTATAACGACTTCGACGGCTCGTATCTCTTCGATTATACCTATATTATCTTGGTCAACCTGGCGTTTACTTCGCTGCCGGTTATCTTTATGGGTATCTTCGATCAGGATGTCGATGACAGGGTCTCGCTGGCGGTGCCTCAGCTCTACATGAGAGGCATTGAGCGCAAGGAATGGTCACAGTTGAAGTTTTGGTTGGTCTTCCCCTTTCTCCTTTTTCCCTGACGCGCAGCTACTAATCCTTTCACAGGGTGTACATGGCCGATGGGTTGTACCAGTCGGTGATCTGCTTCTTCATGCCCTACATGCTATACAAACCAGGGAACTTCGCCACCGAGAGTGGCCGTGATATTAGCGACCGAACGCGTATGGGTATCTTGATAGCGACTTGTGCCGTGCTTGCTAGCAACACGTACATCATGATGAACACCTACCGCTGGGATTGGTTCACATGTTTGATCAATGCGATCAGTTCGCTCCTGATTTTCCTCTGGACAGGTATCTACTCCTCGTTCACTACGTCGGGCCAGTTCTACAACTCGGCTTATGAGGTTTACGGTGCGCTGAGTTTCTGGGTCGTGCTGCTTGTAACATGCATGATCTCTCTGCTCCCTCGCTTCACCTACAACGCTATTCAGAAAGTGTTCTTCCCACTCGATGTCGACATCATCCGTGAGCAGGTGACCATGGGCAAGTTCAAGCATCTGGAGGATAATGACGACATTCTGCCCCCAAAAGCGGGGGAGGTGGCCGCCGTCTCGAGTAATGGGTCGGCCACCTCCTCGGACATAGCCAAGCCCATTCAACCCATCATGAAACAAGATCCTTTCAATCCCGATGGAGAGCGGCCTTTCTATCATATCAACGGCCACAACCCCCGCAGCCAGAACGGCAGCAATGGCACCGATTACACCGCGAGCCTCGATCAGAACCCGAGGCCACAGGCGGCGGACTACGAGCGACATGATCGGACTCGTCATTCCTTTGAACGTGGGCGGCAGAGCTTCGAGCAAAGCAACGACTTCACCTCGGCTGCCATGCTTCAGCGCATGGAAGCCATCCACATGCATGAGCCCGCTCATGATCCCTTCCGAGCACCCGGCGAACCTCTTGGACATAACATGATATGAGGCGTCGCGAACTTTGCATAGACATACTCTGACGACCCGTCATTGACGATGATTCCCTTGGCCGGCTAGCGAGATCTAGTTCCTTGAATTTTTTTTCATTGCCTTTCCCGCCTCCCATCTTCACGAGCAATATGCTGTGGTGTTTTCTTTGACTTTTTCTTCTTACATCCCATTGAAGGCCTTGATATTCCCCGATAGAAAGCAGGCGTTCGGTATACTACATTCGGATGGAGACTCGGCGCATATTTTGCTTTTGCTCTCACTCCTCATTCTCTTTACCATATGGCAAGTCACCCTCTGGTGGTTTCCTCCCCGGCAATTTTTTACTTATCTTCATACCGTCCTCAACTTTTTGTACAAAAGCGTCTTGTGTCTTGCCGCATATGTGCATGGGAGACCTGCATCGGATGGCTTCGCGTTTTTCCAACATTTGTTTGGGGTTATATCCTTTGAATTTGCTTTTTATACTGAAATCTTCCTGGGACCCGGGGAGAAGATTCATGTATTCTATTCCATGCCTCCCATGAGGAAAGTATCTAATGCGGCTATTTATGAATTTTGTGTGTCATTAAACATCGTATAATCTGAGGAGTAAGCACTTGTATAACTAGTTAGTTACCTAGTGAATAGTGAATGAGACAGACACATAGAATTCCCACTTGGGTTAAAATGAAGCACGTAAACGCGTCGTGGCCCACACCGCCTATGGGATCTGCCAAGTTCTGCCCGCGTTTGTTACTGCGATTTTTGAGGTTCCTTTCAACATTCAACACCTTCCTGCCTCGAAGGCCGCAGCATTTGGCTGGACGAGCTCCCCTGCCTACTTCATCTCTGCTTCATCTGTCCCTTTAATGCTTCATATCTTTCACCGTAACTGGTAGGTGAGCAGAAGAGTATTCAGCACTGGAGAGTTCCAGCACTTGATTAGAGCTCAGCTTCATTTCCTTTTACTACCTCTGCAAAGCGCCCCTCATTTGAAGCTTTGTTATTGAATACTGTGTAGTGCTCTGCACTTTATTCTTATACCGATCGTTACTCCGAAACCACGAGTTCTTCATCCGCCACGACCAGTTCTTCATCCTCCGCCGCCACCGAGATCGAGGAGATCCCCACACAAACATTTCTTAAGCCCATTAGTGATCTTGGGAGATGCTCTGAAACATCATCGTGGAGAACAAGAGATGTGCGGTGGACCTCAGGTTTGAACTCTGGTGACTGCTCCGTGCCTCTACAACCATGGAGTTTGTGGACGCGATTGGGTAAGTTTCTATGCAAAGGATTATAGAATGCCGGCCAAAACTGACCGCATCCCACCTCATCTAGAGAATTGAAAGCCCTCCCAGAGGGTACTCATCTCCTCTGCCCGCGACAGCACGACGATGACTACGCACGATATGACGATCTAAACCAGGTGGACGACAAGGGAATCAGCGTGAAGGACCGGGTCGCAGAAGCCACGGAACGCAAGGAGACATTTCTCTCGTGTATGCGTATTCTTGCCTACAGTGCAGATGGTGTGGAAGAGCTTCAGTCCTGGGTTTTGTCCCGGTTGGATGAAACACTGGAAAAATGCGACCTCTGCATCAAGCAATATTACACTGGCAAGATCTGGCTCATGAACCAGCTGAAGGACGAAAATTACCAGGAGGAGGATATCGAGGCATTTGCCCAGAAAGTTGACGAGTGGGACGTCAAACGTATTACTCGAAACTTGACAACAGCGACAGCACAGCTGAAAAGCGTTCCTCGAGAGCAAATTGCGTTGGATGTCTTGGATCGGGCTGCTTTGCTGTCCATCTTCGAGACATTGAGCTGTGAAGCTATGCTGCGAAATGAGAGCTATTTGAAGCAGTACTTCGATGAGCCATTTCAGCTCATTCAAACGAAACGGAGCTTGAAGATCTCAGATTACGTTCCTGCTGTCACCCGCTTCCTTTTTGACCCAGTTCAACAACGCAATGTCTGGGCTCTTCAAACGTGGATGCGGTATTCGCGTCCACCCACCACCCTTGAGTTTGATTGGGCCATTCGAGATGGCCTTCTAAGTGCGCTGCAGGCTGCCTCTCTGTCGCAAATACAGCAGCCAATGCAGGTGCATTTTACCATTATCCAGCGTTTGTGGCGGGGCATGCAGCTCATCGTGCGGAGGCTGGACAAAGAACAAATCACTCATCAGCTTCGTGCTTTGGAGATTGACCCCTGCCGCTTGTCGGTGGATCACCTAGCGTTGCCAACTCCCGGGTTGCGCTTCCTCTTGAATACTATTCAGACTTTACTGGAGAAAGCTCCAGTTGATTTCTGGGATGCTATGCAGACCATCTCACCTCAAGCCATCATGGAACACATCATTCACAACCCACAATTCAAGGCCTTCCTCGTTCAGACGACAGAGGGCGAGGCGTATGAAAGGTCTGCATTAAAAGATATGCTCTCGTGGATCAATCCGTTCCTGAACTCCCTCAAAGGAGTCCATCAGCCATCTGCCTGTCGCTACTTGGTGGGCCAGTTGTTGAAACGCCTACAAGACCCCCAGTATCCGAGTCTGGCTCGCTATCGTTGCTTCCATGTTGGCTTGACCAGCCTTCTTCAGACTCTCCGTCGTTTCACAGATCATGAAGCTTCAAGAGGCTCTGTTGAACGGGTCGTGCTTCAAGAAACCATGGACGTTTTGAAGGATACAATTACTATCATCCTTGAACCACCAAGTTTTAATATTGAACAAGGGAAGCAACAGGAGATCGTCTCTCTCTGTATGGACGTTGTCCGCAATGCCCTAGCTCTGGAATGTCAATCGCTCAAGAGTGACTATGAGGTTATTCTGAGGCATGGTACTCTCTCCCATGGCGTGTCTACCTATTCGGCACCTATCTGGGATGCAGTTATCAGACACCTACGCCAGGATAAGCTTGCTCTGTCAACGGCAGCCCTGCTGGGAATTCTGCCACTCGTGGGCCTAGAGAAGTTCCCTACCAAAGGCGACGACAATCCGGAGAAGACTCACTTCAACATGATCTATGGCCATCTCACCCATCTTTCGTGCCAGATCATTGAAAGACTTGCCGAATTCAGGCCAGACCATCTCAACACCCTATTCCAGAGCCAAGACACCAGCAGTGCGCTCATCTCCACACTCTTTGCGGCTGACCTGAACACCTACCAAGCTTCGGTGGACTTGATCAAGAACGTCAGTGGCCATTCAGCTAGACGGGACGCTATTTCCTATCTGCTCGAAAAGTTCTTCGTCACCACCATGTATGGCCTCAGTTGGTCATTCCGCCGGATCTCGAACATGAAGACATTTGCCCCTGCCCCGAGAATGCTGCACACGGGTACTGATATCGTAGAGATACTGTGTAACAGCCAAACGGGTATGCTGCGAACTCGTACCTTCACGGATCGTCGAGAGATTCTGTCGCTGCAAAAGTTATGGGAGTTTCTGTGGCAGGCATTGACCACCATCTTCGATGAGACCGAGGCGTGGCACATCAGGGGAAATGATAAATCGGTGATGCTGGAGTTTTGTCGAGACACGATCCAATTTGCCGACTTCCTCTTCGATCAGTATGGAGTCTTCCTAGGTGCCGTAGGTGCTGTGGGGAATGATGCTGGTAAGGCCGCATCTGAAAACTTTCTCAAATCGCCCACGACCACGATGAGTGCCATGGTTAAATGGTTACGTTTAAAGGATGACTATCTAGCCACGACCCTAGTGGGGTTAGTGTCCAAGTTACTGCGGCGCCTGGGGGGATTGAATGTGACGGCAGTAAAACAAGATGCATTGAGCTTTATTGAGGGAGTTGCCGTCAATGGAACAATCAAAACCATTCTCACCCCGCGTGACAAGGCAGAACTTGTACGTTCCTTGGAAGCCTATTACAAGAAACCTGTTGTCACTGCCTCCACTGCTTCACTCAAGAAGCAATCTTCCATCACTTCCTTTGCCAAACCCTCCGATGTCTCGAGTCCTTCTTCTCATCTCCCCTCCGATGATGATTTCGAAGATGTCCCGGACCACACCCTTCTCGAACTATCTCGCTCTGTTGAACTGAACAAGGACCGCCTCGCTGCCAAACAAAAATCTGAGCAGGCCAAGATGTCGTCCGCGGCTTTTGCCCGACGTCCCCTCGTATCCAGGTCCATTGCCCCTCCACGGCCCAAGGATGATGTCAATAATGTACTGTCTTTCCGTGAGAAGCGCGAGCGTGAGAAGGCGGCCAAGAAGAAACGGGACATGGAGGAACTGGCGAGATTGAAGAAGAATCTGCCCCCGCGTGGTGTCGCAGAGCAGACTGCCGAGCAGGGCTCTGGCATTAAAGGTATTGGCATTAAGGGTAAAGATCATGCAATTCCTGCGGAGAGTATGATGGTTTCGTCCGGGTCTGACACAGATTCTGAGAGTGAAGATGAACTCGACAAAGAGTTATTTGGTGCAAAGCCCAAGAAGCCAGAAGCCGTGGCCGCTTACGAACAGAGCAAAAAACAGTCGTTGCAGCAGCAGCCCGTGAAGAAGGTCAAGCGACACCGTTCAATGAAGGATATGCGCGCTCGTCTGTCCCCGGATCTTTCATCTCTGCACCACTCCATCCTGTCCTGGGATTTCTTCTCAACTGGCGACCTCCCGCCAACCCTGGATCGCGATGATTACACCCTGGTTTCCAACACTTTCCGCTCTCCCGCAGATTATCAGAGCACTTTCGAACCCTTGTTGGTCCTCGAGGCCTGGCAAGGATTCCAACAGGCCAAGGAAGAAGGCAGCTTCCGTCCATTCGAAGTCAAGATCATGTCCCGTTTGACCGTCGACTCGTGGATTGAATTCAGCACCCAGCCCCTGGGTCTGCCGCCCAAGGACTTTTCCATCGGCGAAGGTGACCTGATCCTGTTCTCCAGCTCCTCCAACCCCACTGCCGATCCCAGTGCAGGCCACTTGCTCGCGCGCGTCTGCGGTGTCAATCGCAAGGGTGGTAAACTGGAAGTCACGTACCGTATGAATCCTGGATCCACCAAGTTCTTGTCGTCATTCGGGCCCGGTTCCACGGCCTGGGGGGCCAAAATCACCTCCCTGACCCCCGTAGAGCGAGAGTATGGTGCACTAATGGCACTGCAGTACTATGATCTGTGTGAGGAAGTGGTTTTAGCCAAGCCTTCACCTATCCTGACCTACTCCGATGCGAAGCTGCAACCCATCATGGATAACTACGGCATCAATCATGCCCAAGCAAAGGCGATCAAATCTGCCTTGGATAATGATGCGTTCACTCTTATCCAAGGTCCCCCTGGTTCCGGAAAAACCAAGACCATTGTTGCCCTCCTGGGGAGTCTCCTGACCAATATTCTTGGCAACACTTCAATCTCTGTCGGACCAAACCATCAAATCGCCAACCGAGCATCGTCCCGAAAGATTCTGGTCTGTGCCCCCAGTAATGCTGCCGTGGACGAGATAGTCATGCGATTGAAGGAAGGTGTCAAGACCTATCGAGGTCGTCACGAGAAGCTCTCTGTTGTTCGTCTGGGTAGAAGTGATGCCATCAGCACCAAGGTGCTGGATGTGACCCTTGACGAAATGGTCAATGCCCGTCTGAGCCAGAATCCTGCCTCTGGAAGCAGCGTCGACATTCAAAAGCTGTACGAAGAGCACAAGGCCACCGACACTCGCTTCAAAGAAGTGCGTTCGTCTCTGGACGAGTGCAGAGCCAAGGGACTGCCTGCTCCTGAGGAGCTTGAACGCGAGTTTGAACTCTTGAAGAAGAAAAGGTCTCAATTGAGTACGGACATTGACAAGGCTCGTGACCAGGTTCATATCTTGGCTCGTAATGCCGACATGCACAAGCGTCGCATCCAACAGGAGATCATCGATGAAGCGCATGTCATTTGCACCACCCTCAGCGGTTCCGGCCATGAAATGTTCCAGTCCATGAATGTCGAGTTTGAGACTGTTATCATTGATGAGGCGGCCCAGTGTATCGAGCTGAGCGCTTTGATTCCCCTCAAGTACGGCTGTTCAAAGTGTATCCTCGTCGGTGATCCGAAGCAATTGCCCCCAACTGTCCTCTCGAAGATGGCATCCAAGTTCCAGTACGAGCAGAGTCTGTTCGTTCGCATGCAGAAAAATCACCCCAAGGACGTGCATTTGCTGGATGTTCAGTACCGTATGCATCCGGACATCAGTCGCTTCCCTAGTCTTACCTTCTACGATGGTAGGCTCCAGGATGGTGCCGACATGGCCAAGCTTCGAGCCCGTCCATGGCATCAGAGCGAGCTGCTAAGTCCCTACCGATTCTTCGACGTTCAAGGCATGCACCAGAGTGCGACAAAAGGTCATTCTCTGATCAACTACGCGGAATTGCAAGCTGCGATGCAGCTGTACGAGCGACTCGTGACGGATGTCAAAGACTACGACTTTGTGGGGAAGATTGGCGTCATCACCCCTTACAAGGGCCAGCTGCGCGAAATGAAGATCCAGTTCGCGGCAAGATACGGTGACGACATTCTCAAAAAGATCGATTTCAACACGACCGATGCCTTCCAGGGTAGGGAGAGCGAAATCATTATCTTCTCTTGCGTTCGTGCCTCCAACAAGGGTATTGGTTTCTTGGCTGATATTCGCCGTATGAACGTCGGTCTTACGCGTGCCAAATCGTCACTGTGGGTGTTGGGTAATTCGCAGGCTCTGATGCAGGGTCAGTTCTGGCGAAGTCTCATCAATGATGCCAAGGGACGCAATGTCTACACCGAGGGCAACATTGCTAAAATGCTGGAGAGGCCGCAATTTACGGGTTACACGGATGTCGAAATGGTAGATTCCAGTGCTCCTGGTACGCCGGGAGATGCATCGATGCGTTCGGTATCTCGTCCCTCGTCAGAGCCAGTTGGACTTGAGTCTCCTTCGATCTCAATGTCAGTCTCTGCGCGTGGCACACCTCCGATGCCCTTGCCCGAAGGACCCTCCGGCGGACCCAAGGGTTTGGATGAAACCAAGATGTGTGGTCTATGTGGTAGTGGCGACCACTACACTCATAATTGTGATAACGCAGAGGCCAAGGAGATCGCTCGAGGACAATGTTACCGGTGTAAAGAGTACGGCCACAGCAAGTTCGCTTGCGACGGAGAACGCTGCCTCGAGTGTGGTGAAACTGGTCATTCCTCTCTCAAGTGCAAGAATCCAAACGCACTCTCGAAGCATCAGAAGCTTCGCCTCCAGAACGAAGAGCGCCATCTGCAATTACAACGGAAACAGAATATGGAGCGCCAGCGCCAGCGACAGATGGGTGGTCATGATCGGAAAGTGCCCGTCGTGCAGGCAACTACTCACACGCCGTCGCCCAACGCTGAAAACCCGAATAACAAGCGCAAGCGAACGGACTCGGCTAGCGATGCGCCCCAGGCGTCGCGTCCGCGCACCAACCCTCCTCCGAATGCGCCCAGTGGTCCTAAAGGTGCTCCAAATGCTCCGAAGAATGCTCCCAAAGGCCCAGCGCGGCCCACGGCTCCCCCGGGTGTAAGTAGCTATTCCTGGAACAGACACCACTACGACACTCTAACACCGACGTAGGGTCTTATCAAACCTTCGCGCGACGGCCCTGCTTATCCAAACCAGCCAATGCCGGGACTCCCGCCCAGGGCGCCCCGAGCCGGACCGGTAAGTGTTTGTTTGGTCGTTTGATTCCTCTTTTTGATCTGTCGATCTAATCTATTTAGCCTCCCCACGCGCCTCAGTCCAGGCCTCGACCCCCTCACCCTCGCAAGAAGGAAGTGGACCCATTCATTCGACCCAAACCTCGGAGAAAGTAGTGTCTCACGCTCTCTCTCACGAATTCCACCTTTTCCACTTTTTTCCGTCCGTTCATCGTCGGCACACATTTCCCTTTCTGAGATCTATGTCATACCCACATACTCAAACAAACACACAAACACTGTTTCATTACGGGACGAAGTGGCTCGTAATGAACTCGAGTCACGGAAATATTTCCAAGCATGAGAAGGCGTTTCTGATCTGGAAGGATCACCATGTATTATGCATAAATCTGTATTCAAGCATCGGCGGTTTCAGTCCCGCAATGGTCAAATTTGTTCGAACGTTCTATAAGGATTCCAAAGGATTCCCAAAGATACAAGAAATTCTCCGAAGCGGGGAGCGAGCTGCCGGTGACAGGTGGAGAGGATTGACAGTAGAATTTCCGCTAAAGGGTTGATTGTGTGGGTTATCGCTTCTTATTTTTGGACTACCTAGGCAGGTTAACTTCTTCCCTTCAAGTACGAGTTCAGATGGACTACAGTACCCATAGAACCTTCCATATCGAAAGTTCAAACCGGGGAATAATAGCGAAAGAATAATGAACAGAAACGCAAGGGGTCGATCGCACACCATAGCATCGTCGATCCAAACGAGTCTCCGCTGGATCGACTTCAGTTGACCCGCCCCGGAAATCAGTACTTGAAATGATCCGCGCGGTGACACCTCACATCTTGACGTCTTTTCCACTTTTACACTTTGACATCTTTCCCGAGGAGCCAAACATATTGCAGCCGATCCGATATAATCAAAATGCCTATGTGCCCCTTACGTGTGTCTCGCAGCTGAGAAGCATAGGAACTCGAACTCCGGTTCCTGGTGGTTCCTGGCAGTTCCCATGGCTGTTACACACTAATGCATGAGATCAGTGAGATGCTCGAATGTAAGCTTCGGATCCAATCAACAAGCTGCATCAAGTGTCCGGTTTGCCAATTCCACCAGCTGCTGTGTCATATTGCGGCCATCCGATCCGCCTTTGTACTTCCTGGACGATCCTGCATTGTCCCTCTCGAACTTATTATTCTACCTTCAACCGTCAGTCTAGATTACTCCTGCTGATCGCCCAGGCCAGGGCTTTTTCCCCCTCTCTGAGGGGAGATGACAGCTCAACTTCAAATGCTGCACTTTTATAAATCGGCTCCCTCCTTTCGGTTGCCTTGTCTCTGCTAGTTTTTCAAGTCTACTTGTCCTTCATTCTAATTCGATCTCCACACACCTCTCGATTATCGCTGTACATACTGCCCTCTTTTTGCACATAGTATACCCCGTCATTGAGTGTCTGCTCCATCGCCATCTATATATCTCTCCCCCGGGGTCCTCCCTTCTGTCTCTGTCACAATACCTAGGTAGGCCCGTCTTTCGAGGCTCTCTCCTTTTCTCTCTCTCTATCTCTCTATACGAAATGACCTAACGTTGGAGACCAGCTCCTGCAGCTTCTGGGCCGCTGCCTCCCGACCCTTATGAAACCCGTACTTGGTCGGATTGGAAAGCCGCCCAGTTGATGTCCCTATGCAGTATTGGGATACAATACATGATAGTGCCATCGCACCGAGTCCCATTGTTCCGACTTATCGGCCCGATCCCCCTCCCAAACGAAGGCTTTCCACTATGTCACCCCCGCCCTCTGCTAGGTCGGAGAGCCCCCGCCCTAGCGTCGGTAGTATTCCGAGGCACCAGGCCCGTTCAGCGGGTATGGCAGGGAGGCCGGGACGAAATGAGAATTTGTCAGATCTAGTTCGCTTCTTTCAGACCCAGAATATGCCCGCCCCGCCTGCAATGAAAAGCCCGGACAGTACCACTGCACTACCGGCCGTTCAATCCCAACCAAAGGACCAGACGAACAAAGAGCAATTGAAGCCTCTGCATCGCCGTTTGCTGCAATTCACCCAGCGCCAGAAGAAGGATTCATCATCCTCGCCAAAGTCTAAGGAGGAAGAACAACAGCGACAGATTGAGGCCCTTCGAAGCCAGGGATATCTCAGTTCCAAGCCTTCAAAAACTACCTCAAGCTCGAGGTCGACAAGCTCGAAGAAGAGTGTAGATAGCTCTTCGATAAGATCGAAGAGGCACGATGTCAAAAAAAATGGCCGCCAGCCATGCTTGGAAAGCCAGAACAGGGACAGTCCAAAGACTTCGGACGATAACAAACGTCGCCTGGCCTCCCTGGACCTGGGAGATTTTGGTTCAATAGGTGATGTTGCCGTCTCGCTAACATCGACGGACGACTCGTCACACTCTCCCTACCAACCGTCTGCTTCGAATGCGTCCCAAACATATCAAGGTCTTGCTTCCCAGTCGACTTCGGCACTGCCGCAGATCAGCTCCTCGGCAGAGACTCGTCCACCTAATACTCATAGACCAGCATCTTCACTCGCCTCCACCGTCGACACTCGGGGTAGTGGGTCGGGTGATGCTTTCACTCATCGGCCTTCCAACTCTACTGATTCGAGCATCCGAGTTATGGATCGTGTTGCCACACCCTCAACCCAGGCTCCTAACAATCCTCCTGCGAATGCTCGTACCATTGAGTCGTCAGATCAGTCTGTGAAGAGCGATCCGAAACAAGAACAAGACCCAAATCATCGAGTTCAAACACCAGGCCGTCTTCCTCCCAATCCGCCTGGACCTTCAGCACAGCCCGGCTTGAAACTGTTCCCCGCCGTTAGTCCACGGGACTCTAGCAAAAGAGCACGGAGGCTTTCGGCAACGCCTCGATATCAAAGTCCCGCGGGCAAATCTTCGGGGACCAAAGATGCGCAGGCCGAGACGCCGGCTACCGTCAAGCCTGCGGACAAGGAGCAGTCATCTGACAATTCCTTGTTAAAGTCCACGAAGGATGAGGTGGAACCTGTCTGCTCTGGCGCTTTGGTGCCTCTGAAAGAGTCAACCGAATCGTCAAAAGCCGAAAATTCCATATCAGAGACAGCTTCGCAAGGCCAGAACAAGTCTCGATCGCAACCGCTGCCAATGGGGACCCTCCAAGCCTTTCCTCTTCCTGCACCTACTAGGCCTTTGCCGTCCATTCCTGATGCTAAATCTCCCCCAAGTGCTCCTCTGGATGTCAAAGCCAAGCCAACTATCCAGGTAATGCGCTCAGGCTCAGGGCTCAGAATTATGGACTTACAGCCTTTACAACCCTCATCGATTGCGGAGCATCCACGAGAGTTTGAATCGCGTCCTGCAACTGCGCTCGGATATGCCGGTGAGGGAGATGCGGCTGCTGATCATGAAAGCCTGCACTCACGCACCTCTCAAGAGCGCCCCAGGTCCACAGAGCCTGAACCGTTTACCCCCAGGCGGCGCGCATCTAGCGTGCGGATACCTCGCATGCACGATCTTCATGAAAGCCCAACAGAACGCGATGGTGACCAGAGAACTCCGGGACAACCCATTGCGGACTCTCCTCTTTTGGGACACCACCTCGCTCCCACAAAGCCTCATGTCCGCAAGGGTCTGCATATTAACTCCCAAATCGACCGGAGGAACCTCCCCTTTGGTCTGCCCTCTCCTCCCCCGACCGCGGCCCTCCCAACGGATCCTCCCCAGGCGTCACTTGAGCGCTCAGCGAGTCACCGCAACTTCACTGCTCCCTATGGAATTGGGGCACCATCTACACGAAACTTGGATGCACCTTTTGGCCAGGGGCTTCACAGGGCCTCGGTCATCTCCCGCAGCAACAGCTCTCATAGCAGTCTTCGCCATGAGAGTATCCCAGAACCATACAAACCCAATCGCTGCGAATCCCCTATACCCTCATCGGATGACGAGGGCTTCGGTCCCGCATCCCAAACTATGCATCGTCGTCGCCGCTCCAGCGAACAATATCCCAAGCGCAGAAATTCAGTCCACCGAGGCTATGAAACTGTCGATGCACGACCTAGTCATGGTCGACTTCCCTTCCCCTATCAAACCCGACCATTGTCACCACAGGGTTGCAGTAGCCATAGTCTCAAAAAGGCCGCTTCCCAGTCCCAATATTCCCAGTCGACATATCGCTCACGAGATTCCGAGAGCAGCTACCGCAATGAAGCGGGACGTGGTTCCGCAAACTTCCTCGAAGATCGAGTTGCCAATCTTGAGCGCCATAACCAGATTCTCCAGGCTGCTCTCATGGCGGCGCTCAATGCTGGGGCCGTCAAGAACCACATGGACGACATGCCCGATGCTTCCATGTCCCCCATGTTCCCTCCTGCAGGCATGGGAAATCGCTACCAGAACCGGTCCAAACGCCCAGAAAGCTGGGTCAGTTCTTCCCACAGTAGTGAGCACAGTGGCTACGAAACCTCGAGCTCGTTGCGTGACAGACGGGCCGATGTCCGCCAGCTCGATAACATGATCGAGGATATCGAGTCGGGTTGGTTGTCTGACAAGTCGAGTCTTAGTGGACATCGCATGGCTCGTCATCGCTGAGATTCAAAAATTCCTTCTTTTCATGACCTGATACGATCTTTTTTCAGCCACGATCACTTATCTTTCTCTGTTGATGATTTGTATTTACCATTATTCGACGATACCAATTCTGTTTAGTATTCACTGGACCTTGAATGTGAACCTTTGTTTCTTTCCTTTATCCATTCTATAATCTTTCATGACTAAAAGGCCCTCTTCATGCTACCTTGACAACACCTTCAACGGAGTATAAAATCGTAGGGCAATCAGTTAGGGCCATGCCATGTGATCCGCTTAGTCACCTCTGTTTTGATCTCGAGCTTCAGTCCATCGCAAAGACCAAATATTCTGTCCAAACAGGTGTGTGTTACTCAGTCGCCGGTCAAGAAAAGAAGAGCCCGTCCATGACTGCCATGAGTCGCGTATCCCGTTGAACCATTCCCGTCCGAGTCATCCACCGCCCTCCTTTACAACCTTCCATCCCCGCAAAAACAATGGCCAACCCCCCAGTAAGCTGGACCCTCTCCCCTCCTATGCTCTAAACCTAACATTTACAAGCAGCGCACGCAGCAGGTGCCCCAACATGTCACCGCACTTCTCTCCCACCTCACCAGCCGCCCAGGAGTCGAATCCACTCTAATCATCTCCCGCAAAGACGGCTCTATCATCCAAAGCACCGGAAAGCTCGCCATCCAAGAGACCCCAACACCTCGACAACCATCATCATCTACCGACCAGGCCCTCACCCAATCCGATTCAACCCCTACCTCACCCGCCGATTCCGCCTCATACCAGCCTTCACAAGCAGAGACTCTAGCCGCGCACATTTTCGCATTCGTCTCCTCCGCCTCCGCCCTGGGTATCTCCCTCTCAAAACCCGCGCAGACCGAGGGTTCCGCGTTGAACGGGTACGGCACTTATGGAAACGGCGGCACTCCACAAGAAGAGCGGGACCCAGACACAGACCGTGACGAGGAAGACGAAGTGAAATTGCTACGCATGCGTACCAGGAAACATGAGATTGTCGTCGTGCCGGATCGGAAGTACTTGCTCTGTGTTGTGCATGACGCGCATGCGAGTACTGGAGCTGGGGGAGCTGCTCGCACACGGTAATTAGTGGGATTTGGATTTCTTTTGTGCGATGGTGTCTTTGGTTTGCCAGGGTTTTATGTCTTTTTCTTTTTCGTACATGGGCTTTGGCTGGTTTTCATATGGCATATACCCGATCGAAGCAAGATTTATTTTGGGTGCTTGATTTTTTGTGTAGGATTCTCTTTTCAGCTTTCTATGTTAAGGTATGGAGGCGATATGTGGTCCATGGGTGTTGATTATGCTCGACAAAGCTTCCAGCCCCGGGAGAGCTGAAGTGTACGGAAGCCTGTGCACAAACCTTGGAAGCTGATGCTCTGCCGTAGCCGTAGTTTTCAAGGTTCATAGAAAGCGATACATCCCAAAGTTTAAAATGCTCAGGTGAAATAAGTACTTGGCAGACCGAGTCTCAGCCGATGATAATGTAACTACATAGAGGAGTTGCGGAGCGAGTCCGTTATCAAACTAGATCCACTACCCCTCTCCTCGCCCGAGGGAAGTCGTCTCAATCACTTTGCCTTATTCGTATCATAAGTGACTCTTCACATTTACTACCGAGATGACCTCGACATTTGATGGCAGCCGCCCGAGCCCCGTCTCTGGCTGAGGCAGGAACAGGTCTTCATGGACAATGCCGCTGAGTGACATTTCCGGATGTCTGTCATCCTGTCATTCTATATAGCGACACATACCTAGGTTTACAGAAGGAAGTCGGGTCCTGGGAAGTATTGAAGATTCAGGTCTGTCATTTCTATAGGTAACTGAATATATCAGCTGACGTTGTTCATGGTATCCGCTCCTACTTGTTGAACACGGAGATCGAGCTAGATGCCGCGTACAGGGTGTCTTGCTTCGACTGTGGCTTATACAGAGCATACAAGGTTGCTGCCATTTTATTAATGCTCATCCGGACGACGTAACGTGCATTTGATCTGATAATGCTATTCAACCAGCCACCACAGCCTCAAGTCCCAGGCCATGAGTTGATCCTGTCCAAGTTCAACTATGAAGCGGACATGGCTTAAGTGGTTTTCTGCCTCCGATCCCAGGAATTCCGTCTGTCACCCGGCTGAACTAAAGACTCCGTCTTCGGATAAGACAAGCCTTGCTGCTTGCTTCGAACATTATGTACTGGAACTACCAGTCCGATCCGGGAAATTGCAGATGCCGTTCATACGCATTTTAGATATTACTCATATCCGATCTATTGGCACTACCCTGTGCAAGCTCCTGGTGTCGATCTCTAGCCGAGTTTTCCGGTCTTTTCACCGATGAGGCTCCCGGTTCAAGCGCCATTCCAGGCCTTCTTCTGGTACAAAATATATAGTCCACGTCTGGCGGGACTATACGCCTCGCAGCGTATCCACGACCAGGTCCAGTTACTCGTCCACTTTCTCAAGATCGCCGACCTTGGAACACATTAGATCTGAGGCTGAACCAGGCACCAGCCAACTACCAGCTTACCGTGGTGGAATACTTTGGTGCCAAGCCCGACAAGACCTGGGGCGAACGGCGGCGCATGAATAGAGGCTGCAGGTTCTACTAGACTTCCTGCAAATGACCACATCACCGTCCTCGGCAGCCCTCGTTCAGCAAGTGTCTGCATGTGCCCATCATTAGCTTCAGGGTTCGTGGCGTCGGTAGCCAGCAGCTAGTTGAGGTCGAGCGCCGGTCTTCTTACGGGTTCCATAGTGGCCACATGTACAGTCACCGGTTCCTAGTGGAGGTCTGCAGCCTAGCAGATGTGGAGGAGTGTTGCGGGTTAGCTTCTTGCACTATAACACTGGTACGTGATTTATGAGAAATGAGGCTCTTGTAGCGCTGCTAACTAGGCAGCAGAGGCGGTTGAGAGACTGGGGAAGGCTGGGCGAGCTGCTTCGCTGTAGATCTTTTTATTCGGTCTCCGATGTGAGTATACGAGTAGCTTGGAAGGTACGGCTCCTGGAACCTGAGTCATTGCAGGTGGTCATTCGGATGGGGTTGGATGGGGGTTCCCGGTGTATATTTGCCTCATTATCTGCCGAGGTCGCAAGATTGAGACTGATAGAACCACATCTATATTCGACCTCGGGACGATATCGGATGATGATCACTGAGATACATAGCAGAGAGATAAAGCCGGAGCTATAGATACCTATATAGATATGTCCAGCCTAGATAGTAAGTGCGAACGAGGACTACAGGATGAAGATAGCGTACGGAGTAACCCCAACGCTAGCGATGTGCTAATAATAATAAGCGCCCGCTATCGGCGTAGCACCATGTGGATGGCACCCACTAGGGCCCCGGCCCCCGGCCCTGCAGGAAGCAAGCTTGTCTGAAGCTGCATGTCTACCTTACAATAATACCTAAGGATCTTAAGGCAGTACTTTGTCCACCCAACCAGTATAGACATCATTAGATTTAGCTAGGGTAGTCACAGTGCCCGACATAGGATGCAGACATCCTTAAGCAGCAACGCCGATCGGAGACAGCACCAATAAGGGCGGATATGATAGTGGGTCACTGTTCAACAAGCGCCGCGTCATTGGACCGGGCGAGAACAGCGTGGCAACGCTGAACCTGTGAGTCAAAAGTCAAAGAGAGAAGGGGTTTTGTTAGGCAACATCTGCGTAGGTGTTACAGTACTCCATATACTACGAGCAGAGACCTAGAAAGAGATTTATATAAGACTATAAATATATATAGGTAACAAAGCATGACTATAGTCAAGATCTTATGTATATCCGTTGTGACTCACCGTACTCCCGTACCACGGCTGCATCCGGGAATTTCACCCCATCTTGAGTTCTAACTCTACGCCTCCCCTTTCAATCCCGCCACCTTCTTTGCCACAGTGTGACTCCCCTCTCTTAGTCAAATGTTCCTTAGGAGTCATACGTGGTGAGCCAAAAAAGCCTCTTCTTTTTTATCCCTGACTTCTTACCTGATTCACCCCCACACCCCGCTCCCTCTTTTACCCAACTATCGCCTCTCGCCTCTTCGCCTCATCGGACCCATCTCCTGCCTAGTCATTTCAACGAACTGCCCTGTCACAAGTTCTCTTTGTGTCCATGGTTAGTTGGTTGCCTTGAGATCCTCTCTACGATTCATCTACTTCAAAATGTATACTGCGTCCTCTATCCCGATCGCCCGTGTTGCCGCTATCGACATCCGCTTCGTCACTGCTGGCTCCGTCTAAAGCCTCAATCAGAGTCGTCTTCGTCCCGGTGTTCGTGTAGCCCAACACTGGTGTGATCGGTTCATTGTCTTTTCGATTTCGCCTTCGCCTTCGCCTCTGATTCTACATCTTCCACCTTTTACCCCGGCGGATAGTCCACTCCGCTCACTCATACTCTAATATCTTTTCGGTGTCAACCTGGCGCTTTTCAACTTTTAGGCTTTGCCGTCGCCTGCGCTCCAAGACGGCTTCTGTCTCCTCGGCCTTCGTTCCCGGTTCCCTGCTTAACGGTTTCTTGACACTACGGTTCAAATCGGATCATTCCCTTCTTCGGTCGCGCTTGAGATACTCCCATGAATCCTTCAGTGCCTCCGGATATGTCGGGGATGGACGTCTTGGGTTTGCATTATTCAAACCCAAGCCAAGCTGAATATCCCTATGCCTCCTCCATTTCCTCCTCCGCCTCTTCCTCGTCCTCTTCTGTCTTCTCCCTCGATGCTCAAAGTTCCGTCTCATCCACCGCCACAAACCCGGTCGACGTGATTTGGGAGAATGACGCGAGTGGACAGTTGGCCGGAAGAAACGGATCCTGCCCTCGCGCCTTCAAGAGCATTCCTAAGGCCGACGGCTCGGTGCCCCCCGAGCTGCGTATGCATCCTCGTCGCACCAATAATACTACTGCCAACGGTCCTGCCGCCCGCCCTCCGCCGTGTCTGCTCCGGCAGTCAGAGCGGAAAGTGAATTTCGTCGATAACCTCGTCGGTAAGTCCTGTCGGATACTCTTTCTAAATGTCCTCCGGCTGAACACATCCTTTCCTCGTAAAAAGATACGGCGTCGCAAATCGTTGAAAACATCTGGCCCCTGTCGGCCGCGGCATCCCGCAGCGATGCTGCGACTGGATCAAAAGGGGTTCTTCCCCTGCGGACGTTCATCCAGGAAACGCTCCGGCGCTCGCGCACCAGCTATAGCACTTTGCAGGTCGCTTTGTACTATTTGATCATGATCAAGCCGCATGTGCCCGCGCACGAATTGACTAAGGAACAACTTCGGGATCAGTCGCTGATGCGGGCTATGCAGTGTGGTCGTCGTATGTTTCTGGCCGCGTTGATCCTGGCCTCTAAGTATCTGCAAGATCGCAACTACTCTGCTCGTGCCTGGAGCAAGATTTCGGGCCTTAATACGTTGGAGATCAACCAAAATGAGTTGATGTTCCTCCAGGCGGTTGGTTGGCGCCTGCACATCTCCGAAGCGACCTTCCAGCGATGGACCGACCTGGTCCTAAAGCTGACCCCGGGTGCCGGTGGCCCGCCGGCCGTCGAGGGCCAGTGCTGGCGCACAGTCCTGCCTCGTCTGACTCCGGAGCTGGATACTGTCGACCCCGAGCCGATGACCCCGGTCTCGGCCATGGGTGGCATGGATCTCGGTCTATCCGAATCGCCGTCGCCGCGCAGTGTTCCTAACAACGAGTGTATTCGTTCCTCTTCCCGCGAGCAGACCCCGACTTGCCCCCGGAGCCTGCCTCGCATTCTGGAGCCGACTTCACGCATGGAGTACGCCAACTCGCCGATGCCCGCTATCCCGCGCCCTCAGTTGCTCCCCACACCCCAGATGACCCCTCAGTCACATGTCGCCTCTACTCCTGCTGTGAGTATGGCCGCATGCGGCCCCCGCCGCCCTTCTATCGGTACGGCCATGTCGCAGGCCCAGAGCTTGGGTATGGCGCGCTCGACACTCGATCAGCGCCCGCCTCTCTCGTTCTACCCTCGGCAGACCCCCTACGATAGTTACCCGGCTGCGGTTCGTCGGTCCTCTCTGGCTCGTTCAACCTCGTCGGCTTCGTCCCCGGACTCGATGGTGTCTGATGTGTCGACTCTTTCGTCTCGTTCGTCGCGGTCCTCGTCGGTTTCCTCGAACGCCTCTGGCACGGGTGCCGCGGCCCCGTCTCGCCTGGCTGTCAAGGCCACGCTGCGTTGCACCAGTAACTCGCTCAAGGAGAGCCGTAAGACCCTGGCTGTTGCCTCTCCTATTGACGAGAGTGCACTGGTTGATCTGTATAGCTCTCCTGATGCATACCCCGGTGCGATGGGCTCTGCCCCGGATCTCCACAGCTTCTTGCTGGATTCGAGTCTGAGCGAGGCTGCACAGAGCCTGTGCGAGCTATCGAGCGCGACCCCCGAACGGCGTCAGACTCGCAAACGCGGACGCACCGGTTCGGACGATCTGCTCCTCCAATCCCACGTTCGCCATCTGATCGATGCCGGTGCCTCGGGTGATTCCTCGGTACTGCCTGATGGTCACCTGGCGAACTCCTTCCTGGTTCGCGATGGATCCGCAGTCTCGGGACCTGCGGGCATGAAGCGGGCCTGCTGTGGCAGCGAAGCTCGCAAGGTCGCTTTGAACCCGAGCCTGCGCGCGAACTTTTCAAATTAAGCGGTGCATTACGGATTCTTCTTCTGGTAAGGTCTAGAAAAAGCGCGTCTTTTCTGTTCTTGTCCAGATTATGATTCAGTCCCCCTTTTTGGCGTACCGAACCTGGGTTGTCTTTGCCTTTGTACATACCCCTTTCGGACCCCGGGCTTCTCGGTCGCCGTGCGAGTTTGAAACAAAAGCCTCGCAAGTGTACGATGTACGTGGTTTCCTCGTCATCTCTTTCTTTCTCCTTTTTTCTTTGTTGCACACCGGAGTGTGATGGGCATGGGATGGGTTTGTGTTGATTTATCTCCTTCGGGGGAGGGGACTTGATGATCTGTGCATCTCATCCCCTGGCGCTCTGGCGCCACGAGTGGGATATCTGCGGACCACATTGCGAAATAGGTTCGCATAGGGATAGTCCAATAGTACAGTCCTTGATCTAAGATCTGCATGTAGCTCTTCTAGTGCCTGCATAGATGCTGTTTCTGTTAGAGTTACGATGACTACAGCATAGTAGAACTCAAGTATCGACGTCCAACTAATATCTTTTAACTCTAAGTATTCTATATCTTCCTATAGTTTTTCGGACCGGCCAGACTGGAAGCGCCCAAGGTAACGAAAACTAACCATGGACCGCGACACTACCTTTCCATACAGATCAAAATTGATAAAAATACCAGAATACCATAATACACTCATAGTTGCATGCTCGAACCTCAATATGTCAAATACCGAAGCGTTAGAGCATCATGTGGCCCATCAGATAAGATCAGGCGATCCCGCCCGAATCTCCTCCCCACCTTCTTCACTTTACCTTGGCTGCCATCTACTTCAAAGCTGTCTGCTGTCTGCTTTTTACTGCTTGCTGCTTGCTGCTTGATGCTCTGAATATGCTGCCACACACTCTTCTTATCAGCCTACTGGCTCTGTGCCCTGCGCCTCTCTCTGCCTGGGTGATTCCGCAGTCAATACTGGGCAACGATGCAAATGCTCCGGACTCGGCATCCTTGAACGAAGATGCCCTCACCCGCCCATCCTGGTTCACCTCGGCCCTCATGGCCCGTCGTATGCTAGCTCTGTCTTCCTCCGGCGTTATCTCAACCGTCTTCCCCGACCCAATCCCACCCTCTGCACGCGCACCGTCTTCGGTCGCTGGTCTTCCCATCGGTCTCCGCGAGTACATCGCCGACTGTGACAGCGCTCTGCCGGACGAACTGTCTCACGGTGGTAACGGTGACCCCACCATCCTAGCCCTGCGCGTGGCAACTACATTCAAGAATATCGGCGCCGGTTCGAACCTTAGTCTCGAGTTGGACTGGTGGGATCATCTGGCTGATGCAGGACCCGTCTATCCCGGTCTGCCCAACAGCCCAGCTGCTCTACCGCGGATCACCCTGTTCGGATATCTTGAACCTCTCCCTAAGCTGTCCGACTCCGCATCGGCGGGCCTGGAGAAGTGCTTCCTGAAGTCTCACCCCGATGCGCGAGTCTGGCTGCCTGGAGTACCCGGCTCGCCGCATGCTAGCTTCTGGGCCCGTTTGGTGGTCACACAGGCCTACTGGATCGGCGGATTTGGCGATGTGCAACAGATCGGCTGGATGAACGTGACACAGTGGAAGGGAATCCGACGTCACAGCAGTGACGTCGGCGATAGCCGGGGATGGGAGGATGTGCGACTACCGGGTGAAAAGGGACAGTGATATGAAATAAATGAATATTCAAAGTTGGGGGGTTTGGACCTTCTAGTCTCATACAAACCAGGGTTAGGCGCGATGCTCATTCGTTCGTTGCGTTATCTACGCTTTGGGCTGCAGCTGCATGTGCTTATCATCTTATCAAGTTATTATTATCACGCCTCATCGACATAATTTTACCTAAACCTACTCATCTGCTCTTTTTTTCCCTGATTTCTATCTCTTGTCTTGTGCAACTTCGCTGTAGAACCTTGGAACCTGAACCTCATTCCCGATGCGCCTCTCTCGGCCCCGACTCCGCGTCTCACAGGCCCAATCGGCATTTGCAGAGGGCAATGCACGATGGACGAACCGAGACTTGGATCCGATACCGCTATATGCACGTAAATGGGGCGTCTGGAGCTTAGTAGGTAAGCGTGGCTAGTGCTTCGAGATCCATGGTTGTGTATACCTGCTAACCAACCCTAGCATACTGGATCTCTGATGCCTTCAATGCAGCAACATGGCAATTCGCCAGCAGTATCATCGCCGTCGGTCTCAGCTATCGCGAGGCAATTGGCATCGTGGCCCTCTCTTTCTTCATCATGTCCTTCGTGATCGCCGGTAATGGCGCCGTCGGTGCTATATACCACATCCCTTTCCCCGTCGTCGCCCGCGCAAGCTGGGGTTTCTGGGGCTCATATATTGCTATCATCTCACGCGTGATCCTGGCCATCTTCTGGTTTGCTATTCAGAATGTAAACGGTGGCAATGCCGTGCGGGTTATGCTCGGTGCCATCTGGCCGAGCTACTTGACGCTACCCAATGGTATTCCCGAATCGCAGGGCATCACGACCAACGGTATGGTTGGCTTTTTGATATTTTGGATTATCCAGTTCCCCTGTCTATGCATACATCCAGACAAACTGCGCTGGTTATTCGCCGTCAAGTCGGTACTCGTGCCCATTGCCTGGATCGCCATGTTGATCTGGGCCTTTGTGGTTGAAAAGGACGGTGGAAGTGTCTTCTCCCAGCAAACTGCGTCTGTTTCTGGATCCACATACAGCTGGCTATTCCTGGCAAATATGACATCTGTCCTGGGCAACTATGCCACACTCAGTGTGAATCAGGTACTTTACCCTCCAAGCCCACAACTATAAGATCTAACCATCTCAGTCTGATTTCTCCCGCTATTCCCGTGTTAATCCCCGCTGGCAACTCCTCTACATCCCAATGCTCCCAATAATCTTCACCTTCATCTCATTCATCGGCATCGCGGCCTCATCCGCCGGCCAAGCACACTACAAACTCTCCTCCATCCCATGGGACCCAGCCGTCCTAATAAGCCTCTGGCCCAATCGCGCCTGTCGCTTCTTCGCCGCCGCCTCCTTCGCCCTAGCATCGCTAGGCGCAAACATCTCCGCCAATTCCCTATCCGCCGCAAACGACTTCACCGCGTTAGCACCCCGATTCATCAATATCCGTCGCGGTCAGATCCTGTGCGCTTTACTATCCTGGTGTCTCGTACCGTGGAAGATCCTCGCGTCCGCAGGAAACTTCCTAACCTTCATGTCGGCCTATGCGGTCTTCCTAGGCCCCATCGCTGCAATTATGTTATTTGATTTCTGGGTCGTGAATAATCGGAAATACGATACCCTTGCTCTATACCAACACTTGAATCCGACATATCGGTACGCAGTCGCTATACCGGGTCTGGGTAAAGTGGTGGGCTTTAATTGGCGGGCGTTGGTGGCGTTCCTTGTGGGTGTTGCGCCTAATCTGCCTGGATTGATTAATGCGGTTAATCCGATGATTGATGTGGGCACGGGCGTTCATCCTTATCAGTTTGGTTGGTTGCTCGGGTTTGTTGCTACGGCGGGAGTTTATGTGGGTTTGTCGTTTTGGTTCCCGGCGAGAGAAGCGAGGATCGAGCGTGCTGTGCTTCCGGATGAGATCTATGAGACGAGAGGGGCGGTGATTGAGGGTGTGGAGACGGATAGTGAGGATGGGGTGCAGGTCCAGGTGAGGGATGAGAAATCGCCGGGGTTGGCTTCGGAGAAGAATGTGTAGATTGCTTTTGTATATGGATTATTCTCAAGTTGTTTCGAGGGTATGTATGGTTGGAATCGGGAGCAGTTCGCTCCTATAATGTACAGAGGATTCGATGCTTTATACATTGTTTGTCTTGCCTAGGAAACTCGGCCTGGCTGAGGAAGACTTTGCTTGCCATCAAGCGCGAACTTGCGATAGTGGCCAGTAAACGTCCATGTCCCCTTTCATGCAAGTAGTACCTCGCTTTCACTTTAGCGAATGGGATTGCCTAGACTTGGCCACGGATTGCACCGTCTTGATTCCGTAGACGGACTTCTTGCTCGAGTGTGCTGGAGCCTGTGCTTTTGTTTCGTGGACATTCATTAGAAGAGCTAGACCCGACAGAGATATGACGGATGGATTGATCGTCAAAGATCAGAACGACGACCTTCACGGCCCAGGTCCATACGCAAGGGCCTCTTTCAGCACCTTACTCACGCTAGAAGATGCGCGACCCAGCTCACCACCCTCTTCCCTCGCACTCTTCAACCCACGATCAATAGCCGGCAAAAAACGATTCGAAAACACCCTATACCGATCCTCGCGAGTTTCATACATTTCCCCTTCCTCATCTCTTGGCTGCCCAAACAAATTCAAATAAGCATACGGAGCCGACGACTCCGTAATCATATGATGAGCCGTGTGGTAAAGAGGAAAAGGCCAAGCCAACTCATCCTGATCCGAATCTTGAAACCCATCCGGCTGTCCAATTCCAGCCTCGAGAAAGTCTGCCAATGCTCCCAGCACTTTCACCATAGGCTTACCCTGACTACCGGACTTACCGAACGAAGCCCGGTTGGACGACCACCTTGATGACTCTTCTGTATGCCAGCCCAATATAGACAGGAAACAGTTCATTGTCTTGACCCAGCCGCCTGCACTGGAAACCACATTCTCGCCAGCTGCCTCGAGCATCCAGGATAAGATCTCCACTGCTGACAGGCGGATATCTGCGGCGAGATGCGTCATGCCGGCGCGCACGTATGGAAGGAGTTGTCCCACGTGGTCTTCTATATCGTTGCGCGGTAGTGTGCGGAGGAGTTTGAGGAGCTGGATGCGCACGTTGTTGTTTGCGTCGAGGATCAGGGGGAGGAGATTTGGGAGCATTATGCTGACTGGTTGGGGGAGGGGTGAGTTTACGGGTCGAGATGAGATGACGGTTGTTAAGTGGGCGAGGGAGTCGCGCCGTTGGGTGTCGGATTTGGATGAGAGGAGGGAGAGGAAGTGTGTGAATTGGGTGTTGGAGGTTGGGGCGGCGATGTGGAGGGATTGTTGGTTGAGAGTGATTGCTGGAAATTGTTAGATGCTTCAAGCCGATACTAGAAAGCAGAGGTGTATACCCTTGGATCGGAAGCTGGTGTCTGTGAAGTTCTCTGGCTTGGGCTTGGCCTTGCCGACCTTGAGCTTGGGTTTCTGCGAGAATCAGCATGTCTGTTCATTGCATGAACAGGTCAATTGTAATTACCTGGAAGTCCTTTTGCTTCTCCTTCTTTCTCTTAGCGCTGGATCCCATGGCTGCGGTTGATGTTGTCGAGTGGAAGATGCGCCGCTTTTTTTTTTGTCGAAATGGTTATCCACACGTGATGTACTGATAAGCGCCTTATCAATTGGGTGTCCATTTCACCCAAATGGACAATCCGTATATTTCCAAGGTTATCGCTAATTGTTTGAAGCCCAAGCCATATCTTTATATATCAATAGTAATATCATATCGGATTTCACTAATTTCCACCCATTAAATCTGACGCAGTCCGAAATCACACTTGAGACGGCTATCGATGGATGGACTACAACAAAGTACTAAGTATCCACCGGAAACCCACTTTGCATTCTATATCGAAGCCTAAACCGACAGGAAATAGAACTAACTCGCCCCTATTCGACATCAGCTCCATCCATACCCCAAAGCAGCAACTTACCACGAGAACCTCCTCCCAACGCCTTAGCCACCATTTCATGAGCCCTTTCCAACATAGACTTCTCTTGCTCCTCATCTTCCCTTGATGGGGACCCAAACTCGCGAAAAGGATCTCTAGTGGTAGGTATATCCGCCAAGCGCCGGGTGGTAGTTACGTTTTCCCCTACGAAGCTATTAAGCCCCATACCCAATACCGAAGAGTCAATGCATACCAGGCTGGAAAGAACCCGCCATCTTTTCACGAGATTCGCTGGCGGACTCGGGGGTGACAGTTGCGAATGTATCGGGGTGTCGAACGTCTGGCTGGAGGGGGTCGGACGCTTCTGTAGAGTGATTAGGGAGAGGAGGACTAAAGGGTTGTAAATGTGACATACCGTCGGTGCTTGCTCTATCGCCCTGTAGGAATGAATTAGCTATATCTTGGTGAGGAATTGGGACGTACTGCTGAGCCGGACATGTTCAAATGCGGATGTTTCAAAGGGGGGGGGGGGGTAGTGTTGAAGCACCAGCTTCAAATGTTACAGATCAGGTCGAATGGGAAGACTACAGGAGACGCTCGAGATGACGTTGATTTCAACCGTTAGAACCGACCATGGACCATGGAGCCGGGCCTGATGTCACCCGCTCTTTCACCGTGATGTCAAGAGTAAAGTATACGGAATACAGCGGGATCCAAATTTAGGGCTTAGCTTGATAGGATAGAAACTCAAGGTAAGAAGAAGGATCACAATGTCATAAAAATCGTAGTCAAATTGAAGTCTACCAGTTCGGAAAAACACATCAAGATCTGCTCAGCAGAGCAAGGGATAAAAGACAAGATAAAAGGAAAATAAAATCAGAAAATCAGACAAGAGATGCGCACTTCTGCCCGGCCCCGAGCTGACTAGAACAAACAACAACAGGAAACACAGCCTGGGGTCCGAGAGACGCGATTGTATCAATCAAATCAGATCATCAAAACACGTAAAATATTAAAAAAAAAAACACAAGAGGAAAGGCATGAAGCGTGGGATCACAAAGCCACGCGAGACCACCAGCAAGGGGGACATTAATCATATAAGGGATGAGATTAGTGGAATAATGGCCAGCTTCTCATATCGAGAGATGTCGAAGGAAACAAGACGAGCCCGATTACAGACTCATGGTGAGCCATTCCCACTCCTGGCTCGCGCCCTGACCACCCGCAATACTGTGGTTGGCTGGGTTCGCTGCTGCGGGTGGCATTGCTGGCGCCAGAGGCACCACCTTGGATCGACTGGAGAGCGCGCTCGCCTTGGGGCTGTCGTCCGTGTCTGGATCGGACCCGGCCGGGGCCCTCTCCAGGCGACGCTGGCGGCGAGGTGCCACCTGCACACCGGCCCGAGCATGGGAAACACCGGCTGGGGGACCAGCCTTGGGCGGGGCGGCCGCGATGGGCACCACGCCGGATTTGCTGGATCCAGTAAACGCAGGTGGTGACTCGGAGGCTGTGCCGGTAGGGGCACGCGAGGCGGTCGCACCGGGCGGGGCCTGCACGACGGAGTTCTTGCGAGAAGACTTTTTGGACGAACGGGAAGTGCCAACGGCAATACTGTTGGCACTGCTCCGGTTACGCTTCTTGATGACGTCGGTCTTCAGGGACAGCGGCCGAACAACCCCGTGAAGCTTCAGGAACAGACCGCAGGCATTGCAAAGTGGCTGACCTTCGGGATTGCGTCGCCAGAGGGGGGTGGTCTGGGTGAAGCAGTTGGTGCATGTGGTCGGTCCGGCATTGGGATCTCCGTTCTTGGAACCGCCGGGACTCGCTGGTCGAGATGGCACAGCGCTGCTGAGGCCAGACTCGGGCGGCGAATTGGGAGATGGGTGGTTAGTCGGCGGCCCACTGGCCGTGCCGTTCATGTGCTGTCGCAGCAACCCCGGGGCGTTAGGAGTGGAGGATGTGCGAGCGATCTTCTGCCGACGAGGATCCAGCTCTCGGTTGCGCACATCGCTGACGGAGGCGGCCGAGCCATGGCCACGGTTCAGGCTTCCACTGTGGTGCCACTCGGGCGGGCCATCCATCATGTCGGTTGAGCCGATGGTGACATGCTTGCGATGCTGACCGTTGTACCCGGGGAGCGACTGAACCGATCCCGGGAAGCCGGTGTCCCAGGTCAAACCATTCATGTCATTGGCGTCATCCATTGACGCAAAGTCGTGGGGCATGGCGATGCCACCGCGTTCAAACCGGTTGCCATCATCGTCCTCGTTATCTGAATCACCGCCGAATGTGAACATACTGCTGCTGGGCGCCGTGGTGGAAAACTCGCCGGAGCCAAGCACCTGCGAGGGATCCACATGCTGGGGCCCCGACACAGAGAAGGCGGACGAGTGCATGCTGCTCGGAGGGCCTGTGACGGCGCTGTTGGACTGAAAATCGCCGTTGCCATTATACACGTGGCGGGAGTGCAAAGATGCGGACAGGTTCGACTGGCGATGTTGAATGTAGTTGGGGATGCGGCGCTGGGAGTGGGATTCTGCCGATGGCGCATCCGAGAAGAACAACGACTGCTCCCCTTCGTAGATAGGCTGAGGGGTCGAAACGGCCGACTGATACCCCGACGGGGGCGGCGAGAAGAATTCGGTAGAGTTGAGAGACGAAGCAAGCGGCGTCTGAGCATAGACGTTGGAGAAGGAGTTGCTGCCCGCCATGGGCGACTCGGAAGGGGAAAAGGCGAAGTGCTGCTGGTACGGACCAGCCGAACTGATGCCGGTGTCCTCCCCCAATCCAAACGTATCAAGGCCGTAGGGAAGGCCCGAGCCCGTGTGGTGATGCTGGTGACGACGAGGCCCCACGGTGCCATTGCCCGGCATGGCAAAGGCCGAGGACGGATGGTCCAAAGAGTAATCGGGCAAAGCTGCCGACAGCTCCGAATGCTGCGATAGCATGGCGTTGGACACGGGTGGCACCTGAGGCGATGCCTCGGCGGGGCGCTTGCGACCGGGAACTCCGAGGCTGTCGAAGAACCGGCGCTCGTCGACGCTCGTCTTGCGCACTCGTCGGGGCACGTAACCAAACTCGCTGTTCCGGCGCTGTTCCTGCGGCGGATGCGGGAACGACGCCGGGATGGCCGAGTCCGCGATCGGGTGATCCTTGCGCGCTTTGATGGGGATGCCGGTTGGGGTTGCGGTAAAATGACGGTCGGCATGGGAATGGGAGGAGTAGTCGGCGGGCGAGTCAAAGGGGACGATGAAGTCATCTAGGTTCATGGGGTCCGGGGTCGCATCATGGTCCATGTTGGTCGAGTTCGACGCCTGGTCGGACAGACACAACTGCGCAATGCCGCTCGGGGTGGGACTCGAGGTACCTTGCTGGGCTTGCTTTTGCGACGACCTGCAGGCCAAGACGTGAGCTGTCTGCTTTTCCGGGAGGGATAGAAGGAATGGAATGGATCGAAGAAAAACCTACCTAGCCTGCTGCTGCTGCTGCTGCTGTTCCCGTTCTTTGCGTTTCAAGCTCATAGCCATCATCCGCCAGGTCAAGTTTTCCATGCGCTCCTGGTTGGGTAACTGGGACTTTGTGCGAGTGTAGAGTCTCCAGATCTGCGCGGCGAGCGGATCCTTCTTCTGCAGCTCTTCGGGACTGTCAGCACCGCGCGGGGCGCCGGTCTTCCACTCCGGAAAGATGGGATCCTGAAGCATGCCGTCCTGACCGGCGGAGTTGGTCGGACTGAACGGGGAACCGAATGAGAAGTCATCGGACATCATATGCGAGTCGATGTTAATGTCGGGGAAGGCCAGTACTGACGGTCGGGGTCCCGCATGTCCCCCATGATGGATTCTCTCCATGGCGGAAGAGGGGGGAGTTAATGTAGATAAAGAAATCGAGGGAGAGTTCAACAGAACAGTCCGAATTGGAATATCCCCGTACCCGCCGTAGACGAGACCCTGTGGAAGGAATTCAAGCGAGAGAGGCGATTGGTAGGATGGCGCAGCCAACGACCAGGGTCAGCATCGACGTCAGTACATTCCACAACTCTTAAATTTCTGCATTTCTGACTTTTCTGATGGAGGGGTACACACGATGGTCTGCCACCACCCAGTCTAGACACTTTTTCTAACCGTCTCTTTTCTTCTTTTTTTATTTCCCTTGACCTGTCTTGGAGGGGGGGCTAGACCCTCCAGACGCTCATGCCCCGAAATGCGATTGCGACGGGGGAAGATGGTATTAACCGAGGGAGTGTGTGTACGGCGTGAAAGGAGCCGAAAACGAGAAGAGAAAAAGAGAGAGAGAGAGAGAGGGAAGATCGAAGGAGAAGATCGAAGAGAGGAAGGAATTGGGCAAGTGATATGTGCAGGTGCAGATGAACTCGAGAAGTTGGAGTGGTAAATGTCAAAAGGGTATAAAGGTATGCGTATTACATGTATCCGGTCATCGACCCGATTTACGGCGCTTCTCTCGACTATTCTACCACAGTTGCTTCACATAGTAGGCATCATGCGGCTGGGACGCCACTTCCGAGATCTAGGAATCAACAATTTCATAGACTCGTGGCCATAGCATCCGGTGTAGTGGGTATTCCACGAATTACACTCATGGACCGCCTGGCTGAGGCCCATCGCGGGCCACGCACGGCCCTTCAGTCTACAGTCACGATGGCTTCACGGCGAATGAGAATGCCGGGACAGGGGGACTCGAGAGTATCGGGCCGAGGCCGAAAAATTAATTCAGAGCTTCCAGGATGCAGGTACTTTAGGCGTTTTTTCCTCTTCAAGTCTGGAAGGTCCGAAAAGTCATACCTCTAGTAGGTCAGGTTCGGAGTATGTCCAGAAGTGTGAGAGTGGACCCTTCGTGGTGTAAATTTGCTTGCAGTGGAGCATTCCCCAACCGGTGTAGTTGCAGTTGCAGTTCCATGAGTTGAGATGGGAAATGAAAGTGAATTAATTGGATATGATTCTATTTGCTTTTTCTACATTTCTGATATAGATCTTACCACACCCCAGTATGCTAAAGTATTCAATGGCTACACAGTAATGCAGTGCTAGAAATAAAAGAAAAAGGTAAGACGGGTCGGAGATAGCAGCGTCAGCGCGGATAGGGTCCGACGAGATAAGAGTTTCCAACGGGGGTTCATGTCCGTGTCTGACCATAGGACAAGCTCGGATGGGTCCGACAATTGAAAAGACTTCGGGCTCAGAGTTGAGAAAGGCTGCACTCACCGAGATGGCGTCCCTACATTACCCGAAGCTCGTAAATGAGTGGTAATACTTATTGTACCGTATCACTCTTTCACTTCGAACGTTCGGGGTTTCCATAGTTTCCCCATGTCCATCGTTTCCTAAAGTCCGGGTAATATTGTCTCGGGGGTTTGCCGTCTTTTGTCTGCCTTCCTTTGCCTTACCGTCTTTTGCCTTTCTATACCTTGGCCGCCACTCGAGTCGGTTGTGAACTCCGAGCCTCTCGCAATGTTCCGATCTTGGTGTTGACACCACGTCCCTTTGCCCCAGATGTGGGGGGTAGGAAACAAATACCTCCAGGTCTGGGGCCGACTCGATGTGGAAACAGGTACAGTCCTGTCGTAGGCGCAATATCTCAAATCAGACATCTACTCGCGTGCCCGTTCGTTATTTGGCCCCACGGATCCACTGAAAGTCGGGGCATCCAAGATATGACAAGATAAGAGTGCTGATAAGTAATTAGTGGTGGTCATGTTGATCGCCGATCCCTTCGCAGTCAACGTCGATGAGTTGCTATGCGGTTGTAGATGTCGATAGTTCTCTATCCTTTTTTTTTTTTTTTGAAGTTGACATTTCCTTTGTTTGAGCTGAGAGCTGATTGAGAACAATGCCACTACCTCGTTGCCTTGCGCTTTGTTTCTGTCGAGTGGCAAAAGGGGAACCGGGGAACCGGGGAATCAGGAAATCGAGGATCGGCCAAGTGTTTTGGGGGGACAATCTCAACCGGATGCAACCCGCGTGGGTAATAATTGCCATCCTAGAGTTAGTTATCTATTGACCGGGATGTCCAAAGTGGGACATGATTGGAGGTGGCGGTACTTTTGAGTTGGGTCTCGCCCCGGGGAGGACGGGGGGGTCGAAAGAGGAAAGAGGAAAGAGGAAACAGGAAAGAGGACGGGTAGGATCGTTTATTTTCTTTTCCTCCGGCACCTGCGGTTAAGGGCTCGCTTCAGGGCAGAGGCAATATTGGACATCGTCATATGGGCAACAGCCCTCATATGAACGACCGGATGCCCAGCGGCCAGCCCTGGTGGTCGAAGCGTGGAAAAGAAACCGACGCTGCGCATGTAACATACTTCCAGTGAACCACCCCTAAAAGGTTAAAGAGACCCTTCTCTGCAATGAAAGATCCTGCCCCACCTAAGCAGACACTCAGGTAGGAGATCAAATGGGAGGGGGAACCCCCAAAAAAAGTCAGCCAGATACGCGAGAGACGACCTCTATATATTCTCAAATGCCAGCCTTTATCACTCGAAACTGTTCCTCGATAAGGCGTGACGCTACCCAAAAGCCCGTGTGTCTGCTTGACTGATACGACCAATGGCCAGCAGGGATAATTGTGCATATCTCGGAGTTTCCAGGGCATGGCTCGAACGAGATAAGACAAAGGAGAGGCGAGAAAATGAAGATCATCCGCCAGAACACGTTATCAATGGTCTCAAACTGGGTCAGATGGAACCTATCCACTGCATCCCTTGATAAAACTACACCGCTACCTTGGTGGCTTTGTGATTGCCTTGCTATCTCCAGATTTTCACCCCAGAATCTCTCCGACGGGTCTTCCGGCTGATCCCCAATATGTGGCGTCGAATAGTAGGTTGCCAGAGTGCACCGTCTTATCATTCAAGAGTTCTCCTTTGATCGTGATATGGCTGATAACTCTCATTTCGGTGTGTCTACGTTCCTTGTCAGATTCGGCCTGCTATCTCCAACTCTCACTGTGGAAGATAAACAGGGAACTGATTGGACTTGAGCTATCCAGGGCACTGACGCCATCAACAAGGTTTGAGCCGGCAAGATACGCGCATCGCCGTCGGGAATCGGTCTGAACTGAACGATGGGTTCCGTCTGCTATCAAGTCACATTTGACACAGACCCCTTGCAGGATAGACATGGGTCGGTCCGCTCTATAACGGCAATCCAACCCTGAATCATATCCATCTCAGCTTGGCGTTCAGCATATACTCGATGAAGCTGATGCTCTTGAGAGAGCCTGGGAAATCATCCACGAATTGGGCATCTATGCACTTGTCCCGAACGAACCCGACTAGATTTGGACCTAGCGGATTGTCTCGGAGACTACATATTGACAAGGAGAACAGGGCAACACGGGTTTCACGTCAATCACTCCCGATTCGGGACCCGACACCGATGCCGGAGTCCTGATGCACGAGAATAGTCCCGGGCAATGCTACTGTGAACAAAAATGGAGCCAATAGTGGCCAGGAGCGACACCAGCATTATATCTTATCTCGATCAACGTGCCTGACGCCTAATCTGATTTATTAATGAATGTCAGAGAGATAAGTAGAGTCATGCAGGTCGGAGATAAAGTTCGTGATCGAATGCTTGGATAAGATAAACCAAGGAAAACTAAGATCATGACCAATTAAACCATATCGGGAGATCAGTTTCATCTTTGAGTTTCCGTATAATGATATCTAGATATGGGCATAGATCGAGCGAAAACGCTGCTACTCACAAAATCCTCACTTGCGCCTCGAGGATACCTGGTATGCTCACGCCTACGGCAAAAAATCGATACAAATATCATGCAGATCCAGTTTCATGTAGAATGTAATATGTACAGTGTATGCAATCCTTAGAGCCGGGATGTGATTCCAATAGAGTCGTGACATCCAAGTTTCGGATTCGCGGGAGGTGTCTGGTGTCGCGGGATCATTTAAACCTCGCCTTAGCAAGAACAATGTGAGAAGTCGCACGTCACTTATCCCCACCAAGCTTCCCTGATGTACCATGATGCGAAAGACAGAACGACGTGAGCAATGAGACCATACGCCACGATAAACAGCAATATGTGTATCCATCGAAGAGAACAAAGTTGGAAGAGAAAACGTAGAAGAGAACAAGAATAGGAAGATAGAGACGTCAGAAGAAATAAACAAGAAAAGAAATCTATAGATGCCCGAAACAAAGTTCTTCAAGCTAAGCCAATATCTTTGATATTTCCTTCCGGGAGACAGGAAATAGAAAACTACCAAAGGGCCTCTGATGCAAAGACAATGCATTGTCTCTCGATCACGAAAATTAGTGAAGGTGTGGGCCATGCCATGATAACGAAACAGAAAATGCCACCCACCCAAGAACCCTTGCGCCCGCTAATGACCAGCTGCGAAGCAGACCCGCCACGGTGTATAGGATGAGGCGAAATGAAAAAAAAAAGGATAAAAAAGGACAACCAAATGTGTCTCCGGGGTATTAGAAATGAAACAGGCCGTCTAGAAACCATGAAATATGTGGTATAACGTGAGACATCCGGGGTTGAGAAGAGATAAAATGTTGAATAGCCCGGAGATGAAATGGAATTGTTATGGACCCGATCGTCCTGGTCCACCGGGATGCCCCATTGGAGGAGGGTTGGTGAAATGTTGTGGCGGGACATCCCCGTACATAGGGTACTGCATAACCCCCATTCCAGACATGGTGTTCATGGCGGGCCACTGCGTGAATCCCATCCCGGCTTGTGTTGGGTAGGAGCCAGAATATGTCTGCATTTCGGGGGGCTCTGAGGAGTTTTGCGAGTCTGTTTGTGCGGGTGTGGTCATCCTCCGCTTGAGGTCGGGGGGCATATGCGGTTGGAATTGATTCGGAAAGGAAGAACCCATGTCTTGACCGGGGTAGCTCATTGCTCTTGGTGGTCCTGGTGGTGGTGGTGGTGGGACTTGCCAGACGGTTCCATCGGGCTGCATGGCGTATGTTGCGCCCGGATCCATGGGATGCGCCTGGCCCGTCATCGGGGATGTTGCGGACATGGGTGAGGTGGGCAGTGCCGATGGCCACACATTGGGCGACAGGTTCATCATCTGATTTTTGCTTGCGTTCATAGTGGCCAACATTTGAGGGTCGGATATCGTCGTAAACTCGTTCCAAACTCCTGATTCCATTGGATGTCCAGAGAACTCTCCTGGTCCCATAGACCGGTCTATATGCGATTTCCTTGTTAGCGATTGAACCCAACATAGGCGCACACCTCTGATCCATCAACCTACCTGGTACGAAGCCCGGCATGGGGTTCCCAGCAAACGTGTTGGGAGGGAAAGTCGACATATCCTGTCCAGGTGAGTTCAAGGAGACCTGCGGATATTGATAGAAGGTATCGACCGATTCCGAGTTCAAGTTTGTCGGCGATGGGGAAATCGGAGTCGTCACTGAGCCTCCTGCAGACGCCGTTTCTAACCTCGAGCTGGGCCGCGACTTCTTCTCCATTGGTGGTTGTTGGTCGACTGGGAAGAATTGACAGTCTTTTCGTAATCGGATACAATTCTCACACCGTCCCTGCGGGTCATCCGCCGCTACCAAGCATCGGATCTTCCGTCGTCGGCAGTGTACTGGAATAAAGTATATCAGCAAAAGTCGCTCTTTACTGATCGCGCGCATAACGCTAACTTCTTGTCTCGTGTACGTGCGACAATGCGCAGAGTACACTAAGAAGCCAGTGGAAATAGGTGACTGACCACATGCGACTGATGTCCGGTGATATCCCAACTTATTGCGCTTCTTATCGGCGATTGCGCTGTCCATAGCGCTCTGTGAATTCGGTGTCGTTGCCATGGTCTCGGTGGCCACGGGCATAGCTCCTCCGAGAGATCTTATCACCACTCCAAGCGAATCGCATCAACGGCGCTGCAGACTCGCACCCTTGTAAACCCTCAGCTTCCGGTTGAAACCGCCTCGAAATGTAGTCCGGGGCGAATGCGATGTCAAAAAATTCCAGGCCATACAGCCTGAAAAAAAAAAGAGAAGATGCCGGAAAAATCGCGATTTCAGGACGGTGATGACGCCGATGTCTGTCTGAGCACTTCCGGTTCCACGCGACGACACCGGGACGAGTAACGATACTGCGCTCTGAAACGCGCGCAGTCGCAGGTCGGGAGAGGGGCCGGTAGTCGAGTATCGGCAGGTGCACGAGGAGTTGGACGGTCGAGAGTTGCTTGGGACTCAGATTTGGATCTCCACGAAACCCCAACGGAATGCGGTAATTGGTGAATTAATCAATAATTATAGTAATTAGGATTCTTCATGAAAGGGGGGAGGCGCGGCGTGGGAGGACGACGGGTTAGGGTGTAGATATTGGGCGATCCAGTATGATATCGGGAAAAAGAGCCAGTCAAACGTGAACAGTAAAACGATTAATCAGGGCGAAGACAGAAATGAGGCACCAAAGGAGTGAATAGGGTGGATTGGGCGAAACTTGAGTGAGGAGAAAGATCGAGGATGCCCTATACACAGAGAGGAAGCTAATCGCGGGGTGAAACGCTCTCTCGTTTGGTTTTGTCTTTTACTTTTTTACCGTTTATTTTATTTTATTTTTCATTTCAGAGTATATCCATGTGGAACAAGGTGGCTCTGCGTCAGACCGACACTAGGACTAAGAGGGATGTATCGACCTAGCCCAAATCAACTGCAGGTCATTGTCATGGACCACGATGATCGCAGAACCGACTCAGGGGCGAACTTACTTGCACTTTCTTCTATCTACTCTGCACATCTCCTAGCAATTACGGAGACTGGACATGGAGTTTGATGATGATGATGATGATTATTATTATTTGATTTTGCCCTTCAGGTACTCTGTACATCGTGTACACTGTTTCCATTTTTAACCACCGGTGCCAGTACTTCGTACTTTGCATTCTCCGGTCATCTCACACTCCACCCGATTAGGTAACCCCATAGCCCCTGATTGCGTACGATAGACCCCCAAGAGCCGGTTGATGGCAAATGAGATACTCCGTAGAGGGAGGAACCATGGTCTGGGAGCCCTGACACAGTGGGGTCTGTGGGTGTTGAAAGTTGGTCGCGCTTGTACACCTCGGGCTTAGAGGCAGAAGGGCTACCTGTCAATCCTTGATGAACTGGGGAATTCTTGCTTCAAGTAGTTGGATGATTGGCCTTGGGTGGGCAGCTGGAACCAATGAGCTTGTTGTTCAGGGTCCATTGCTCCGGAAAGAACCTTCTCTCTCTGGTCATTCCGGAGGCTGATCCCTAGAAATTCGGAGAGTTCTTGAAAGGGTGTGCTGCATTTGATATTGTCTGCACGCTCTACTTTGTATATATGAAATACAGTAGTCCGGAGAATATGTACGTATGTAGGTCACAAAGTGAATTTTTACAAAAAAAAAAAGAATTCAGGAACGAACCACAGATTGATTAATACTAAAAACAGATTCAGGGTCCACTGCTGATGTGTATTACGAGAAGAGCACGCAATGGATCTGGCGTACTGTACCTCTTTTTTACTTTCCATTTAGCATTTTCGAACCCAAAACTCAACCCCCTTTCTTCTTACTTCCTTCCATGACTCTTCGGTCGGGTCTTGGCCAGTGTCCGGGGCATAGCTTAATTTCCCGGGCTCCATAGATGTCATCGCCACACTACGTAACTCAACTTTGGGTTTCAAAGAGTTTTCTAGTAGGCTAAAATCCACAGGCTTCCACGATCCCAGTAAATGCCGAGTACCCAATGAAAATTGTCCATGGTCACCGACCCAGTTTTACCCGCCATACAACAAGAAGAACATTGTATTCCGTACCTTGGGTGAGGGGGATCCGACAACCCGGTCAATCAGGTCAATCTTAATCATGTCGACTCGAGTGTTCACGGTCCTGGATCTGATGCAACCGAGGGAGCCAAGACCGAGAGATGTTACCTAAGGGTACTGTACCTTTGCGGAGTATCCGAAAGAGCACCGCAACTCCAGAATGGACAACGGTCCGAGGCTTGGACATTGGCCATCAACGGGCTCGTGGGATGACGATGTCGAGGGATGTTGCCATTTCTGAAGGTCCGCCATGTGGGCCGCCGTCAAGGTTTAATTAAGGATCATGGCAACTCGGTAGCGCGTTACAGCCGTAGCCTTGGCACCCGTCGGAATGAGTGGGAGATCTTCTTCGAAGCTCGAACGAGCTTCCATCGGACCACATGGAGCAGAAAGCAAGGTTCTACGACTGGTCCCGGTATTGAGAGGGTCGAGCGTCGAGGCAAAATGGGGCTTGCGATCAGCGTTGGAGAAGCGAGGCTCTCAGGCCAAAAAGGGGTCCCCTCAGTGATATCGGTGCCTCTATCCGACATCCTACTGGTCCAGAAAGGGGAGAAACGTGCGATCGCGTGGCTTTGCAGAACACAGTCTCGGTGAAGCGATCGTGTGTTCGATCAGGCCCATTTCCATTTCCTCCTTATCAGTTCCTTGGTACCTCGCCCATTTCTCGGTGGTGAGAGAGACTCAGCCCCAGCTCCGCATAGCACTGAAGATCGAGTTGGGAAAAACCAGGAGGCAGGTCGTGATTGGACCCGGGCGCATCCAAAGAAGTCGGGGTGCATTTGAAGCACATGTGGCCATGTGCATGTATGTTGACGCGGCATGTTCCCTGTAAGATAGCAGAGTACATAGCACTGAAAAGTAAATGGGGGGGGGGGGGGGGTAAAGCCCACCCCTCTCAATGTCAACGACTCCAAAATAAGGGTCCAGGGCTGACTCAGATTTCTGTTCTGACCCATGCAACTCCGTTTCGAGAAGCATTCTAGTTCTATGTAGTTTCAACCGTAGGGCAGCCGGACCTCCGGCAGACCCCCAGTTTCGCTTTCTCCTTTTCATGTACGTACGGACCTTCTGGCTAAACCACTCCAGACTTAGTAGGTACGTTTTATCCTCCCACCAACTGCCGGGTCAGCTGCAGGTGTACACTACCTGAATCTGATCTCACCATCCTCGGAGCTCGAGCGATTTCGGTAAACCCGCTTGTCCATCATACTATTCGGATGAGTTCTGCGTTATTTTGCAATATCCCAGTCATGTTTAGCTGAGCCCCAGTTGTTCTGGGCTTTAATTCCCGAGGTGGAGCACATCTGCGTTATCATATCGTGCTCCGATCTTTGGCCTTTGGGTCCATTTTTCTTCGTCTCTTTCCTCTCTCGATTTGTCCGTTTTCTCAGGTGGAGGAGACCCGGGTGTTTCACCATTCTCGGGCCCTTGACCCCATACGGCTATGCTCGCTTGTCATGGGTCTCCCTTTTTAAACTTGCGAACACTTACGCGTCCTTATGGGACTTCCCCCTTTCCTGGGAAAAAGGAAGGTGGTATTCTCTGGATCTCCAGCTCGAATTATCTCAATTTCTAGGCTAAAAAGGGTCTTGCCTAGAAAGGGGACTTGGGCCGTGATATTTCGTGGCCGGTGAATCTCCGAATGTTCACCTTGGCAGCTTTGCTGGTCTGTTCTTTGCGCGATAAACTCCATGTGGCGAACTGGAGATACGTCGTCGTACATATACGGAGTACTATGGAGACAGACCACTGATTACCCGTCAACAAACCCCGTTTGCCACCGAGTTGTACTCCGTACATCAGGCGGGGAATTCGATGATCATCTATCCAAAGGTATCTAGGTATCGGCTGTACAGTCACCCACTCTCACCACCACCTGAACATCTAGGGCCCTCGCCTCTCTAACACAGCATGCGACGCACGTTCTCCCCACTCGGCCGATCACCGCATGGCAGCCAGTAGATGCACACCACGCCCGGACAAGTGTCTCGTTGCTTCGACTGCCACGAGCATCAACGACTAGAACTTCAGGGCTCTTTTCAGATGACGATTTAGCCTGCGGAGCTGATTGGTGAGGGAGGGAATCCAGCGAGATATGCCTGTAATGGAAAGATTGGTGCAGCGGATGCCCTGGTAGACGCTTGTACTTGCCCCAGTCCTTTGATCTCCGCTGCTCCGGCGAACAATCCTGATGATGGGCCGTGAACCCTAGCGGTGGGCGGCATTCATGAGCAGAGACAAATCGCACGTGATATGAAAGAGGGAAGGAAACCGTAGTTGGAGCTTCTCCAGATCGGTGAAGGGAAAATGAGATCTGGGCCTGGTCACTGACCGTGATGCCTCGTCTCACGGGGGATGTTATCGACAGTGTCAGGGAATCAACCTGTGCACCGAGTGATGGCCCAGCTGGCGGATCGGTGGGCAATGTAAAGGACTCAGCGGTGATGTCGCCCATACCCAACGGTGTCGACTCCATCGCAAGCTTCCCCAATTGCTTGATACGAGGTCGCTTGGATTTGCACTGAACGTCGCTAGCTCGGACTTCAAACCAGCCCGACTTCAAGCTCTCATTTGTAGTCGCATCACGCGGGAGCACCTCGGTGCCTACCCAACCCATGCAGGTTACGGCTCCCTCAAGACTGGACAGGACACGCCCAATGATCGAAGCTTTACTCCAGTAGCTGCGTCCTTTGTATACAAACCCACCGTACAAATTAGCCTTTGGTCCCAGTTGCTCAATTGCATGTGCATCATTTTCCAGAAGAGTTCCAATGAGCAGATGGCAAATTGGCTCGCCGGGAATGACCAGTCCGGAGAGCAAGCTTCGAGATATCCAGCCTAAAGGCTCGCATGCATGAGGATCATGGTCTTCAGGATATGAACTGTGGAGCTGAACACATCGACGTGACAGGCTGCGCGTATACATATCCTCCTTGTCCGGTAGCGTCGTAGGTCTTCCTTCATGCGAAGAGAACATATTTTCTTCATCCTTCAGTTTCTGTTCAAAAGTAGATCGGATCACGTCCACATTTGGCCATCCGATGTTCTCGGCAAATATGTATAGTCCTTCCAGCTGCTGTCGAACATGCGGAGAACTGATGCGACATTGCCAGGCGGAGCGCAACTCAGGTCCAGTATTGGATGAGATACGACGGCTGATGGAGTCAAAGAGAGAAAAATTGCGAGATTTGGCAGGCGACTTTTCGGTCGGTGATGGGGCCTGATTACTAGTGCTGGATTGTGATTCGGATTGGGGAGTACCGCAGGTGATCTCGAGATTGTCCAGGAAACGGCGAACGACAATAAGATCCCAATTGACTTTGCCTTCTCGCAATTTGTCGAAGTAGTGAAGTTCTGGGGCAGTGATCACGCCATCATGAGGATCATGCAGCATGTTAACGCGGACAAAGGCATCAAGACGGAATAGCAGCTCTGCTGCCAGGAGTAGTTGAACCAGCAACCACTTGCGTTCCATGCCTGAATTAATCCACGGTTCTCGAGACGTCTCGGTACCAGACTCGACACAGTCCCCATCTCGATGCGGCGGTGCCTCGTACAAAACTTGACCGACTCGGAGACGCCACTCGGGCATGCTAAAATCGATCCAGGCCCCCGGTGTAGCTAGCACAGTGGCTAGGGTATGGATTTGAGACTTCATGCTCTGGGGATGTCCCGGCATGAGCTCAGCTGGAGGCGGGTGAGGATAGAGGAAGTGCGTGTGGAGGATGTTATGCATCTCACGGGGACTTTCAACGTCTAGGATCGTGGTTAACGATCCATCCTGCAGCGTATCCAAGCGCAACTGTCGCAAATGATCCATGCGCTTGGCCAGAACCCGAAGGCTGATATCTCGGACCCCGATGCGTTTCCAGGCCGACGGTCCCTCGCGAATGAGTTGACGTCGATCAAAGACTGCGCCGCTCCGACATTGTGAGTACGGCTTGTTATACGAATCCATCAGTTCGAACGCTTCCGTGACCGGGAGACTCGATACTCGCTGCATATTCGGTGCCTGTCTGGGCTCTTGAGGTCCCGTATACCGAACTGAATCGGATAATGGAACCTCTAGGAAATGACGGAACCCAACAGTTCCCGGCTCCCGCCCGTTATTGGCTAGCATGTTCGGCACCTCGAACACGCCGACATCAAAAGCAGCCCGTTTGCGGGCGCCTGATCGGTGCCAATCTCGTATTTGGATTGGCACTCCGCCCTTCACTGCCCAGTCATCCGGTACTGGTAGATGGGCATGCAGAGTACAGAGCGTGAATGACGCATGCGCAAGGATCTTGCGATCCAACATGCGCTGGATGGATGGACTATGTTGGTCCCAAGGAAAGATCACTTGCGGATACCAGCGACCATGTTTGCCTCGTTCGAGGAGGAAATGAGGGGCTCCAGATAAGAGGGCCTTGACGTCTTTTTTAGCGAAGCAGTATCCGTCTTTTGGACGGGCGCTAGCATCGGCTGTGCCGCCACAAGCTGAATTCAGTCGATACTCTAGGGCATCTTGGATATTCGTCGGCTGCTTTGGCTCCCCATGGGCGACCGCAGGGGGCGGCTCGGGGCTCCCTGGATTACTGTGCAAGAGATCTCGGGCAGCACGAGACCGCTCGCGGGCCTGGGCAGCCTCATTTGTGTCAATTCGGGGGACAATTCTTTGACTCTAAACTCTATTAGATGTAGTTCCCAATGACGCTGTTGCAGCCTTACCGAGGTACGAGCGAGCCTGGGAGAATCCGGGTTTGCGCCCTCGCTCCTTTTTCGAAACAGGCCGTGGAAAATGCCCTCTTCATCTCGGTGAGCACCTGATGAAGGGTGACGTGCGAGTGTCGGCCTGGCTCCCGTATCGTGGTCACTTACGTCAGATTGGGAGCGTCGACGGCCAAAGATGAAGGACATCCTGGCACAGATCGTCTAGAGGCCAAGCGCCAATGCGCATGTGTCTGTAAATAAGAACACCAGTAGTTACAACCTTGGAAGTCAGAAGAATATATACCCTTGTGAATTGCATGATGTTCGTAGGTGCTGATCTCGGGTCGTGGCGGAAACTCTGAAAGCGGCAACGCGGGCGCGGAGACGCCGAGCTTCACCCGATTAGGCAACTCGAGGTGAATTCGCCTTCCGATTGGAATTCCAATTGGTGAGACATTTGTATGAGGTGAAGTATTTATGTGCCTCCAGGGCTTCAGCTAAGGTTTTATCTATTCTGACCTGACCTACAATAGGTACCTAGATACTCAACCTGTGTACCCGGTACAGTCGCTTGAATGATCCCATTAGAAATATAGTTGGTACTCAGCAAGCTTGGTGGCAAGCTACAAGACGTGTGATCACCAATCAGAGGGCGAAAGCACGCATAGGGCTACTGATGAGTGGGATTCGGAAGGCTCTGATTCATACATCTTGTAGCTAGTTCAGGTGGTGGTAAAGATCATGATATTGTGTAACTGAGAGGGAGAGTCATGCGACCCGACCCGAGCTATAACGACGATGGTTCATTAAGTTCGTGTTCAATACTTTTGCGGACAGCATCTCAAACCAGCCATCCCTTACGCGTGCTTGTGGAAGAAGTCGAGCACGGTCTTGTAACCGCGCTCGTACTCCTTCTTGACCTCGGCGTCCTCCAGGTTCGACCGGGCCGCCATGAAGCCGTGGATCTGAGACGGGAAAGTCTCGACGTGGTTGGGCACCTGCAGGTTGGCCTTGAAAGCTTTCACATCTTCGGTCGGCTCATCCCCGGAGGCGATCATCAGGAAAGGCACATTGATGTTCTTGGCGTCATTGGGGTCAACCATGGCCGGGTGAGCCTGAGCAGCAGCCTTGAAGAGCTTGTTGTCGGCGCCGACAGACAGAGCGGCGACCTTTCCGCCCCAACAGAAGCCTAGAATGGACCACTGGAAGCTGCCGCCAGGGGCCTGCTTGTTGGCCTCGGCCACAACCCCGGGGATCTTGGAGAGAGTCTTGGGCGGAGCGGCCTGGGTCGAGAAGAAGTTGCCCAACTTCTCCTTGTGCTCGTCGGTGGTAGGCGGGTACCACGAGATATCGGCAGGCTTACCCTCGAAGAAGTCGGGCATGAACACCCGGTACTTCTGCTCGTTCGAGGTGGCCAGGATGTCGGCACCCTGAAGGGTCTGATCGAAGAAGCCGAAGATATCTAGCATAAGCGGTGAGTCTCAGCATTGCAGTCACTGGTATTTCGAAAGTTTTCATGGGGACTGAACATACCGTAGATCACCAGGATGGCCTTGCTGGCCGACTCAGGACCGGTGACGTCTGTGGGAGAGATCAGTTGTTTCGTCCCACCAAATCTTGCAGGGCAGGGGAAATTCGTGCCCAATCTGCACACATACAGGTTTTCAGACCATTGATGGTCTGGTAGGATCCCTTGGCCTTGTATCCCTTGGCCACGATGGGCGGGATCCTATTGACGAGTTAGCAATGGGTCGCGGTTGAACGGGTCTAGGTATACGAACGAGCAGCACGCCTTGCTAATTCCAGACATGATTGAGGTTGAGTAAAAGTAGGTGAAGGTTAAGAGAAGGTGAACAGTGAGGGAAGATGATAATTGAAAGGAAGTGAAGTAGAAGCAAAAGAGTTCGAGGTAGTTCAAGGTACTTGAACCCCTCTTGACGTCATCCTCGACAACCCGCAACAGGAGTTGGAATCGGCTATATGCTTCTGCCCGTAATGTCGCGCGGATTTATCTTATGGAATACCTAGATATAGCTATTTAAACGAGGTCTGTAGATAGACATTAGAAGTTGGAAGTATCAAATTCGGGTAGAGAGTACTAACATCAAGCCACTTCAGTGCGACTGCAGGTTAAGTGCCAAGCTTCCCCGGATCCCTGAATATGGATAGTACGGATATTGCTACACGATCGAGTCATCCCCGGACCTCGGGAACCTCAGCGCCGCCACAAAAGCGCCGCCCGAGAAGTGCAGCGGAGCCATCGGTGTCACCCTACACTGATACCTAGGTAGACCCGTGATGATCGAGCAGGTGAGTAGTGCGTACCATGGTAATAGTGACGGCGGAACTATATTAGAGATTGAGTATAGAGATGCTCCAGAGGTTATTCACTTAGATATTATACATATTTTCAAATCTTGGGAGGTCCCCAACACGAAGTAAACCGGAGACGCGGGCTTCGTTCGTTTGCGCCCGACGTTCCACACGGTCGTACTAAATTATGTGACATGGCCCTGGAATGGACTTCTGACAATTCCAAGGTTCATACCGGGCAGTTCTATGCATGGAGAGATGTTTCCGCTCTACCAGTCTCTACGCCTGAACGAACTAGAGCCTCTGCAACAAAAAGTAGGCGCAAGCAATTCCAAATCCGAGATGGAGATGTTTGTCCCGTGGAAGCTCAGGTCGATCTCCCTTCTTTCGAGTTGATCAACTACTATTCATGGTGTACAGCCCGACGCCAAACCGCCTCGCCCGAAGCCACCGGCAGGAACCGAGACGACGATCGCGTGGCTCGAGCCGAGACTGGCTGGTGGATCCACCGCTGTCACATCTGTTAGGAGCCGCCTTGCATGAGCAGTGGCGCACTGGAACATCTCCAGCAAATCGGCAGCGAACCAGCGAAGGGACGATCGGCTCGGTTTACGCGGCTCGGTCAATGATCCTTTAAAATCCGTCGTGGGGCTCGAGTAGAATTCTAGAACTGCCCAATATCGCATCGATACTCTGCAATCCGTACTTGCGGTGGAAGAAGGAAAAGAAATTAATAAAATGGAAAAAGAAAATATAGAAAGGGATAAACAGACCAAGGGGCTAGAGGCAGGGGCCCTTGGGAATGTGACTAGGGGTACCAACAATCCAAGAGCCAATGCAAATTGTCGCGCGTGCCCAGGTGTCGTTTTCCCGCTTTTCGGTCGAGGTTACTCGGTACAGATAATACATTGCGAGACAGAACTATGGAGTATGCAGGCCCGGTCGCAATGCTGTGGCAAGTCTCGATAGCGTCGAACGGATGCAGCCGGAAAAAAGAAACAACTGATCCAACTATGTACAACTCGTCAAACCCTTTCACCTGTCAAGGCCTGTGCTAAAGTCCGGTTCCACAGAAACCGAGACGAACAGTGATTGGCTGAATAAGGGGAAGATAACCGATCCATGGAAGCGACAGTCTTGTACAGTTGACTCATTGTGTTAGATCAAGGGGAAAGCCAGCTGAGCCCTTTCCGTACGCCACTCCGATCGCACACGCGCCGGTGGATAAAGAAGGAGACCCGGCAGTTTGGTGCATAGTCACTATTGGCTACGAAGTGATATAGTACCACGGTCCCGTAAGCAAAAGGGCAAAGGGAAGGACTATGGCCGGACCCGGGGATCAATCCTCAACGCTATTGGGGGCCGAAGGGGTGCAGGTGCAGATGACCACGGAGATAGAGAGAACATGCTAGCACTACTGTACGAACAGAGACCTGGACCCAGTTTCGAACTCGATCTAACGGGATCCGCTCTCGCGTGCCGGAAATCGGCGAATGATAATGCGCATGGTTCGCTTGTCTCTGCCCTTTAGAAACGACAGCTCCAGACTTCCATGGCTCGTATTCTGGCCATTCCGGCCCAGTCCGTGCGTCGCTATGCACCTCGGGCGGGAATTTGACAAGTATAGATAGTGTAAGCATTATATAGATGGAAACTAATATAGGCGAGGGAGAGGACCAGAAATAGATTTTCTCTCCGGAGTGTTACCTTGGGAATCCCCTAATTCTGGTCCTAGCTTCTCACTAGCGTGCATTCTATTTTTTAATTTTAATTTTAATTTTTGATTTTTCCTCTTCTCCCTCTTGATTCTTCCGTTTTATATTTTAATCTTTTCTAATTTGCTTTTTTAGACGAGTCGGGATGCAAGGAGAGTCTCGGCTTTCGGTCTCTTTATTATTTTTCACTCGTGTCTGTCCCTTGTCCCTTCCCCTCTCCTTTCCCTGTCCTATATGTCAAAAGAGAAGAAAAACAAAAAAAAAAGAAAAGAAGTCCACTAGCACGATATAGCAAAGCAAATAAGTGCAATACTGTAGATTATATCCGAATTCGGAACGGCCAACCGGGACCTGTCAACCACGTTGCTGCCCCCCTCTTTGCCTCTTTGCGAGTTTTCTCTTTTCCCTTTTGTGTATTTCTAGAGTCTTCGCATCTTCCATTCGTCCCCGTTCCCCACGCTGGCCAGACCCGCGTCGACCGAGGTCCCACCATTCTTCGCGTCCTTTATATACACTTGCGATTGCGACTCGATCAGTACGGAGTGTTACCGCTTATAATTACCCTCTGATATCCCCGCGCTTCTGCGCCTCCTCCCCCAACGCCACGGCTCGTCTTGTCTTGTCTTGTCTTCTCCCCTTCTCTTCTCCAACCCTATCTCTCCTATACACACGGGTGTTTCGGGAAATTCCCCAGAGAAATATCCTCGAGACCATGCACTTCTCGCGCTTTCGTCGACCGTGACTTTCTTGCCCGTAGTCGCGCGCATCTCCCTTCTACTTCACTTCACCTCGCTGACGCTTTCACCCCTCTTCAGAGCGTTAACACCTCCATCCGCTCTCATTTACACATTTCCCGGAGAAAATATTTAAACGTCCTTTCTACGACTTGAGCCTCATCGATCAAGTCACTTGGCTCTCCTCGATCGCGAGCTCCAGCGATCACCGCTCGCCCCTCCTGGATCCCTCGAGCCCTTCCGGGGGCCTCGCTGGTGGTCGAGACTGGTTGAATACAGGACACTCCTTCATTCCCTCCAACCTCGCTTCATCAATTTCCGAAACCGATCTGTTTGGTGCGGGAGCTCCTCGAGATTCATCCGTTCATATGGCTGCCCTCGCGATTCCACCTCCCGGAATGGGTACGGCGCTGGATACGCTGACCTCTCAGCCTTTGAGTAGCCGTCGTCCACAGGCGCCGGCCCTGCCCAGTTTCGAACTGCCGCCGCCCCCATTTGGAGCGATCCCCAAGTTTTCCTCCCATCCCGACCATCCACCGGTCTTGCATCCGCCTCCCAACGTGAGCGTGGGGAATCTGCTGACTCCCCCGGCCACGAATCAGTCCGGAGAGACCGCCACGGTGTCACAGGCTTTGGCACCGTCAACGGGGGTCTCGTCCGATCTCCCACCGGCGTACTGGCCCCAGGCCTCGCCGTACGGTGCGGGATCTGCCCCGTCACATTGGGCGCCTGGTGTCAATCCATACTCCGCGCGCAATTCCTTCTCTCCTTCTGGGATGGGAGGTCGTCCCGGGCAGGTGACATCGCCGCCGTCGACGGACGGACTATCGCAGTCGTATGAGGCGCCGCCGTTGGCCTCATTTCATCACTCTCTCCCCGCACCACCTTCCAGTCTTCCTCCTAACGCGCAATCGCTTTCCATGCCCCTCTATGCACCAGGCGCAACCACATCTCCCGCTCCTCTTCCCTCAAACGACCCTTATGCCCCAAAAAGCCACGCCATGTACGGTGCGAGTCCTCACCAGGGTAGCTACCCCCATATGTATGGCCCACCCCCCCTCGGACACGCCGGGCTGGGCATTCAACCAGGACGCGTGCATACACAAAGCCCCGGGCCACAGCATCACTTGGCATACCCCCGCCAGCCATGGCCCTCATACTCTCTTCCTGCGATGAACGGTCCGGTCATGACGAATGTGCACAGTCCGAATAGCCCCATGTCGGTTATGGGTGGCATGCAACCCGGACTGCTTCCAGGTTTTAATAGTGGGCATATTGCTAGTACGCAGCATCTCTACGGTGCCCATCCGCCATCCCATGGTATTCCTGCCCCGGCTGCAGACCGTCCGTTCAAATGCGACCAGTGTCCTCAAAGCTTCAACCGCAACCACGATCTCAAGCGCCACAAGCGGATTCATCTGGCCGTGAAGCCCTTCCCTTGTGCTCACTGTGATAAGAGCTTCTCGCGTAAGGATGCATTGAAGGTGTGTTTTCCCGCTAGGATAGTGAGAGTGATATATCAGACTAATTCGATCTATTAGCGGCATATCCTGGTCAAGGGCTGCGGCAAAGAAGGTGAATCAGACAGCAACCAGATGGGTGCTGATGGATCCATCACACACGAAGGGCATAGCGAGGACGGCAGTCCCGTCATCAACGGGCGCACTTAGGCGTGCTTCCGCGTGTTTCTGCATCCTTGATATCTTGCATCCATTCTAAATCTTCAATCGCATTGAGCCCCCGTCGTTGTGTATGTATCAAGGCGAGATCGACGGATCGACCATAGTGGCCTTGGGAGTCGGGGGTTCTTTTATAATATTTCGCATATTTTCTTGTTACTGGCGAAGGGTGCGTTGACTGGGCATAACTGGGATGGTTTGTTCTATTTTGATCATGTTTGATTACTGTGTCTTTTTAGCCTTGACGTGTGACGTGTGTACTGATCCTATCCTTCTGTGACTTTGACCGAGCGAGCACCTGGATTTGACTTTATTTATGGGGTGAGTCCGGTGTTGTATGGTAAATAGCATCATAATCTATTGCATTATACTTTGATTTGGTATGTTTTTGTGTGCTACTCCCAAGTATTCATGAGTTCCTCATTACTGATGATCTCGTATCGATCTTAAAGATATATGAAATGACCAGGATGGGCTCGTTCACTCTCGGCCCCTCGGAACATGACTAGCGACCCACTAGCAAGACTTGGATTGTTCTTAAAAAGCATATTTGTACAATCCCCGACTATTGAGCCCTCAATGAAGATGTGGTTTTTGGTTCAAAATGCGCTCCCGCCCTCTACAGGAGTGTTTCGATCTGAATCATCCACGCTTCCCACTTGAGGTAATACGTTGTGTCTGACTGTTGTAGAAACAACCAGTTTGATCAAGGGTATTTATAGCTCTGACCCAGCAAACAACTCGCAACTTCATCTACCTTCCCGGATTTCTGCATCTCTGTACAAGTTCCAATTATCCTCTCATATTCAGACCATAAACTACAAATGTCCGCCCTCATTCTTCCCTTCGTGCTCATATTCCATATCTTCACGGCATCAGCATTCCCCAGACGATACGACTCTAACCCCGGTATTCGAAACTACCTTATCTCCAGCCACGTCCAGAATGGAACCAGCCAAGTCCGATTCGACATTCCAACTCCCGGCACAACTCTAAGCACGAATGCATTCCTCCAACTCGACAGTCCTCAAGTGACTTCTATCAACGAATCCGTGTTCGACTGGTGGTACTTCGATGCCGTCTCAGAGAGTAACCCCGGTGACAGCTTCGTAGTCACCTTTTTCACATCCTCCGCTACAGCATTCCCATTCCTGGATCCAAACGAGTCGTCCGTCCTCATCGCCTATCTATGGGCTTCCTTTGCCAACGGAACCGTATTTTCAGACTCCTTGCCAGCAACCTTCGCTACCGTTACTGGCGGTAGTACGTCTCCGAGTACCGGGAACTGGTCTTCTACAGGATTCAGCTGGTCCGCTGTAAAGGACTTATCCCAGTATGAGATCATCATTGCTTCTGAGGAGATGCAGGTGGAGGGTCGATTTACTTTAACCTCTGTGAGTCCGCGATCTCAAGTCAAGTTGAGTTGGATGCTTACAGCTAGAAGGGACTCCCACCTCATCTGCCATGCGGAATACAGTCTGGCACAACAGATCTAGAGATCGCGCCCCATATCGGATGGGTCAGTTTGACGCCCGACGCAGTTGGATCGGTGGATATGACTATCCAGGGCTCGAAGCTATCGTTTCAGGGTCCAGGGTACCACGACAAGGCGAGTGATGTATCCGGATCGAAGATGATAGGACTAATACCTAGCAGAATTGGTCTGATAGGCCCTTTATGGAGTCTGTTCAGAGTTGGTACTGGGGTCATGGTCGTCTTGGGCCATACTCGATTGTGTGGTTTAGTTACCTTGCGCTGGATGATCCGACCAATACAACCTACGTGAGCAGCTACGTTGCTAAGGATGGGGATGTTCTTGTTTCGGCTTGTGACTCTTCGATGCTCACTGTTCGTCCGGTTGGGAAAGTGAATACTACTGGTGGGCAATACCCTCCTCGTGCGGGCGATATTCCGGATGGATTCGATCTGGAGTTTGATCTGGGAGATTCTAGCTGGTTGAAGGTTTGTGTCGAGGTTGATACTGTTGTTGCTGGGGATGGCAGGTACTATATGCGATGGACAGGTAATATGACGGGGGAGGTTGTGCAGAAGCCTCACGATGCTTGTTCTGCTACAAAGGTACGGACGGGCGACTCGGCACTTACGGGTGTTGCGGTCTTTGAACAGTTTGCTCTCCTCGAATAGGGAGGTTCTTGTATTTTTAATTGGATAGCTACCTCAAGGTCATTTCACTTTTTACAAAAGACTTTTGATTAGTGCATATAGCAAATAGGAGAAAAACTGTAATTACGCAACTGAAGTGAACTCTATAAGAACAAAGAAACCCGAAGACTCAGGGGTATTTCACGGGATGCGCGAAAAACAGAATCGGAAAGAAAGAATCCCACACAAAGAAAAGATTAAACGTCGATCAGTTCAGACTTGCCTGCCTTCCCTTTCCACTCTTCCACTAGTCCCCGATAATCCCCCGTGCCATAGGGATGGAAGCACTGCGCAATGAGACCCCGTCCACGCTCGGTACTCAAACCCAGATCGCGCAACATCAGATCCACGTACGGAATAGCATCAAAGACAAAGTCAGGGTTCCGGTAACCAAAGCCACCCGGATACCGATACCGACCAAACTCCGAGTGCAAGGCAGTTTCCCACGCCAGGTCGAGCTCCGAGTCATCCCCGTTCTTGTCGTCCGAGGTACGCAGGGCGGGTGGACAGCGCTCAACTGCCGTCGGGGTGAGATGACCACCAAAGTAGGCGGCAATCCACAGTGCTTGAGTTTGAGCGATCAAGGTCGTATTGATGGTCATGGTCATGCCCATAAAGGCTAGAGATCGCTCTTTGACGAATGATAGTGGGACCATGAAACGGGTCATTCGGAAGGGGTGGGGAGCCGATGCTTCTGAATCTCGACTGAGTGGTTTGTACTTGGGGTTGGGAGGGGGCCCGTCGCGTAGACGAGGGAATCGGCGGAGGATTTCCTCATCGGCGGCTTTGACCATGCGTTCATCTAGAGGGTCGGAGCTCCAGGGGAATCCGAGCTCGCGATCAATGCCTTCAGGAAGGAACTTGAGATTGGGAGTGCAACGCCAGCCGGTCGAACAGATCAGAGAGGTAGTCGGGATGATCTCACCGGTGGATAGGTGCACGGCATGGTCGGATAGATGGTCGAGGTCGGCAATGTGCACCTTGATGGTACCATCCTTGATGAGGTCGAAAAAGTCCGTAGGATAGTTGAGGATACTGAGTGAAGAGGCGATCCAGAACGGGCTAACCCACGGCTTTAACTTCTTCATCTCCGGATGCTTGTCGAAGCCGTTCAGTTGCACGACGTCGTCGGCCAGAACGGCCCAAAAGGAGTCGACGATCTTGCGTCCCAGCCATGTTCCGTGGAGGAAGCTGCGTACACGCGTGAAGCCATCGGCATCGCCCCAAATACAAGGGCTGAACCAGGTCATGAGCCGTGTGGTCACCAGCTTCTCCAGCCATTTCTTCAACGGCGTCACGTATGGTGGTGCCATCCAGTTTGGGCCGTGGCCGGACTCGCGAATGATCCAGTCCACTTTCATTCCGGACGTTGCACAGGCATAAGCTGCATCCCACGCGGATTTGGTTCCGCCAAAGACACTCACTCGTTCTCCAGGTTGGAAGACCTGGGCCTGGTGCTGCAGCATGTCGCGACAGTGGAAGAGAGGTGCGCCAAAGGTCTCCTGGCCCGCAAAGGTAGGCAGATAGGTCTGTGAGGTGATACCCGTGGCCACGATCAGTTTCCGAGTCTCGATGGTCATCGAATTTGTGCCGTCTGACACTTTCAGCTCCCATGTTCCATCCAGATTATGCTGGGCGTTCTCTACCTCGTGATCGAGGCGAATGCGGTCCAGGAAGCCGAAGTTCTCGGCGTATGCCTCCATATATCTCTGGATGACATGGCAGGGCATGTGTTCACCGGTCTTCACGCCAAAGGTGGCCTCGTCCATGGGAAAGTCACTGAATTCATAGGTGCCCAACAGATTGTTCGACTTGAGGCCCTTGTAGTGACGATGTTTAGCCCACACGCCGCCGATAGAGCTGGCCTTTTCGAAGAGAAGAACATTGCTATCCGGGTTGAGATCGCGGTATGCCTTGACAGCAGCAAGGCCGCTCCAGCCTGGTGAATAGATATCGAGTCAGATCGTATCTCGTCCGCATTCCCACGCAAACACTCACCTGCGCCAACCACGACCAAATCCATATTCTCCATTTGTGACTGAAGCTTCCGAGGTATGACTCGACTATCGGGGAAATCGAGCGAGTTCGCGAACTTTCTGTCAACCGCGACTAATGCACCTGACTATTTACAGACGCCCCAAATCAGAAGACCACCGAAGGAAACAAAGAAATGAGCGCCACAAAGAAAGCCCGAAGCTAAAGTTGAAGCCGGAGACCGCGTCCTTCAGCACCTCCGCGTTTTGGGTGGAATGACAAGGAGGAGGAAATGAGCTTCCGGAATTAGGGCTCGCTCTAGTGGCACAGTCAAACAAAGAAACCCAGCTGATGCGCGGGTCCGGTTCGCCTTCATTTGCTCTGGTGCCGGATCTTGGCATGTAGGTGATCAAATCGGTCGAATTCCTAAGATTCGCAAGTTCTTAGTCTTCCATAGCGCGTTTCCTTTCGTTTTCCTCTTTCGCATTGCCGCAGGACGCCCAAACTTAGTTTTGGTACATTTGACATTCCCCGGCTGGTACACCCGGCGGTCGATCACAACCATTGATCTAGAATGGCCGGAAAAGAAAGGGTTGAAAACAACCCGGGGCGTTGAAACTAGCCCCGAGAGTTCGACTGGATTTGAAGGGGAGCCTGTTCACTCATTTTGCTATTTGCTTATTTTGGTTTTAGAGGAGCAATCAAGACTGGGTAGTTTATGCGGCCCTCCATCCCATCCCAGTCCAACTGGCGATACTATATAGATTCAGTAATGGCCTATGGCCAACTGCAGGCCCAAAGCTCGATTGCATGCACATTGATCCGGACGATCGGAGATGAGACTATCCCAAGGCGGTAGCGACTCTACTATTCGATGGGTCCACCGGGTCGAGTGCCGTCTGGCCAGTTCGACCCGCCGTCTCCACTGCGACTGCGGTTGACAGGCGTTGAGTGGAGAAGCCGAGATGCCACACGAGTACAAACTGTAATAAGTATCCGATTGGACGGGAGCAGCTACAACATGAATTGATACCTGTCGAATTGTTGCGAATTAAAAAAGCAATATGCGTAAAAATCCAGCATCAGGGGCAACGTTCTTGCGGGGTGATCGGCACAAGGTCCTTTTGCCATCATTCATGACTGGTTCGGCCGTTGACAGATGGCTGCACCCGGCGACCGGGGTCGCCGCACTTCTAGCCCAAAACAAAGAAATCCAAAAACTATTGCATACGTGTAACTGATCTTGCAGGGGACCTCGCTATCTTACTCTACCACACCTCCTCGTGGGACGCTCCCCTGACCAGGATAATGGCGATCCCATCCGCGGGATAATTCCAAAGTCCTAGGCGCAGTCAAGCCTTGCTGGCTATTGGCTCCCAAAGAATGAAAAAAGTACTGCTTTCATTCTGGTCTTGATATGGGAAGATTTGATGGTCCTGAGATAGGCATGAATGGACGTATCATCGACGTCGTCGCCGCCATCCGGTTTATCTTAGCCTGTTTGGAAATTGTCGCCATTAGTTTCTCTCATCCTGGTTCTCTCCAGTCTATGGCTTTCATGGAAGGACCCCGGTCCCACGGACCTTGGGCTTATTTTCTGCGCACAGGCGACTGGCGTTTATAAATCAACCGGGTTGGGATCTGGCTTTGTTCGGCCTGGTTCCAATAACAAGAAGTGCTGAGGGAAGCATCGAAATACCCTCCCCTCTGTGACTTGTCTTTTTATCCGAATGCGACCCCAGAGGATTAATTTCATTTCATAGAGAAAGCCAATCTCATCTGGATCATGAGTTTTGTTACAGAGGCCTTTACGCTGCTGGGGTTGGCCATCGTGATTATCGGTCTTCGAACCACTGCACGATGGATCATGGTGGGACCGAAAAACTTCCAACCGGATGATTATCTGATGCCGTTGGCATGTGTAAGTAGCTCGTCCCAGTGCCCAGAGCAATCTCGCTAAGATATACCAGGTGGTGTACGGACTAGAAACGGCCGCTGCGTACATGGTGGGTGCGCGGTTCCAGGGCCTCGCCAACAATGCCATGACGGATGAACACCGGATGAGGTTGTCTGTCGACTCGGAGGAATTCAGTCTACGGGTTGGAGGCTCCAAGGTCCAGGTGGCGGGTTGGTCTTTGTACACCCTCTTGCTATGGCTGCTGAAAATGTGCATGGCCATTTTCTATTCTCGATTGACGTGAGTACTATAAATTCACGGGAACTGTGTGATACTGATCAATTCAACCAGGGCGGGACTTGTCAACATGCGAATTCGCATCCACATTGCCTACGGCTTGATTGGCGTGACTTATATCATCACCCTCTTTTCTATTCTCTTTGGTTGTCATCCAATGCACAAAAACTGGCAGATTTATCCAAACCCTGGAAGTAAGTCACTGATCGTTCGTACCGAGACATGTCTTGATCTGACTATAGATCGCAGATCTTTGCCAGCCGGCCGTGTCCAAACTTGATATCTACATGACAGTTGTACTCAATGTCTTGACTGACATTTACCTGATTAGCATTCCTGCTCCGGTATGCTCCCACAATTCCCTCCAATGGAAGGGTTGTCACTAATAGCAGATGTTTTTTAGATGCTGTTCAAAGCCCGACTTCGGTGGCGAGAAAAGATCGAACTTCTCATCCTCTTTAGCGGTGGATTGTTCGTCATGATGGCCGGAATCCTGCGCTGCGTTTTGATCTTGACGGTAAGTATACTTTCCCAACAGTTCTTAACCTCCTTTCTAATGCCTTCCCCTCCAGGCCGGTGCCAATGGTGCCGAACAAGCGGGCAGTTGGGCCTGTCGCGAGACCTTCGTCGCCGTCATCATCGGAAACGTGCCCATGATCTATCCACTTGTCCGCCGTCTCGCTCGCAAAGCGGGTATGGTCATCACTTCAAGAAATGATACCGCCTACCCGCTGTCTGATGGTGGGAGCGAGTATCCCAAGCGCAAGAAGTTCCGTCACCCGCTGTCCCTTCCTACACAATGGGGCACCGTCAGCGACGAGCATATGATTCTGCCCACTTCACGACAACAGGCTCCAACCTGTGTTGGTGGCGAGGGTGATTGGGACTCAGTCAGCCAGAGGAGTGATGGTGCAGGGATCAAAGTGACTCATGAAACAATTGTACGCAGTGTGGAGAAGGAGCCGAGGTTATAAAACAGCATTGACAACCTCGGGGAATGTAAGACTTGCTTTGGGCACTTAGGGGATGATATTTTACCCTTCCTTCACGCTTTCTTATTTCACCTTTTCTTATTTTACCCTTCCTTATTTCACTCTTCCTTGTTATTTTATCCTTCCCTTTATTGTATCCTTCTATTTTCCGGCGGACTTTTTGTGTGGTTTTCTACTTTATGGTTGTTGGCGGCATCACTCTTCCAGTTTGGCCTTTTGCAGCGTTACATTCGTCTCAACATTTATATAATTATATATTTCAATCTTCAATCTTTGAAGACTTTCGCCAACATCCATGGATGTCGCAGATATAGGTGTCTAGATATGACTGTATTATACTACCCCACCGGAATAATGCTTCAAGAAGATTCTGCTCTCCACCGGAAAAGAAGCTGGTTCAGCGGTCAAATCCGGGGAAATGGGAAATGGCCCCTGAAATACTGCAGAACATGATTAAAAAGAGATCCACTTGACGAAATAAGAAACTCGGGAATTCGGAGCTCCGCATTCTCAATTTCTCCACAATTTGTATCCCGTGGGGGAGCGAAGAAAGCCGGGCAATACTTACGGATTGTAGAGAGAATTGGAGAAAATGAAATATATTCACGTTGACTCCCCTTTAGCAACACCATTATTCTATTTGAAGACCTTTCAAGATGCCACCGTTGAGACTCCTCGCGCCCCTGCTCGTTGCAGGCCTGACAGTGGCAGATAATATCACCGCCACAGTCGACCTCGGCGTGTCCACTGGTGAACCTTCACACTGGGCATCGGGCTTTATATATGGCATTCCCGATACCCCCAATCAGATCGCCGACCATTGGTATACCCATATAGGCTTCCGCTATGGACGCGCTGGAGGGGCTCAGCTGAACGCGCCAGCTCGAGGCTGGATCTGGGGATTACAGGAGTACAAAGGACGTCTCGAGTCAACCCTATCCAACTACCGCACCTGTCGCAAATACGGAGCAGACTTTATCCTTCTGCCTCATGATATTTGGGGAACTGACCACGTCAATTCCTCGACGGTGTGGCCTGGTGATAACGGAGACTGGTCGGACTATGACCTCTTCGTGAGAACTTTGATGACAGATCTCAAGACCAACGATGCCCTCGAAGGCTTGGTTTGGGACATTTGGAATGAGCCAGACATCAGCATCTTCTGGGTTCGCGACCAGCAGCAATGGATCGATTTATATATTCGCACACACAAGATCATCCGGTGAGTATTCATTTCATTCCGGGTGTGACAATGCTAATAAACCCCACGAAGTGAGGATACCGACTTCGATCAAGTTCAACTCTCTGGACCATCGCTCGCTTATCGTCCTGTATCTGGCAACACCTGGTGGGCCGACTGGCTGGCTCAAATCGCAGGCAATGACACCGTTCCCGAACAGTATTCCTATCACCTAGAAGGCGCCACTAATGACTGGGACAACGATCTCCAAAATACCAACCTCAGCCTGGCCGAGCTTCTAAAGACCTACGGCCTTCCCGAGCGCCAAATCAACATCAACGAGTACGCCAACTCCGCAGAGCAGATACCAGCCGGTGCAGCCTGGTGGATTTCTCGACTGGAACGATACAATGCCTTTGGACTACGCGGTAACTGGCTCTCTGGTCGGAACTTGCACGACCTATTCGCCAATCTTCTTACCAAGTCCGATCCCTTGGACTATAACGCGACGGACTATGCCCCGGCCCCGGAATATCAGGTATACAAGTATTACAACCTCAACATGACGGGTAGCCGAGTGAAGACGGCCGGTACTGGTGACCGGTTGTTTGATGTATACGCGACCGTTGATTCTGACAACGTGCGCATTCTTTCTGGAGCCCGGGTTACTTCGGGCAATTGGCAGATTACAGTGAATAAGATGAGCGCGGTCGGTCTTCCCAGTGAAGGTATGGTGGACATTCAAACTTGGGGATTCGTCGGCACGTCTGTATATGAAGAGGTGGATGCTCCGAGTGATCGAGGCATTGTCTCGCATTCGTATTCTGGTGATATGCTTACATTCCCCATCTACCAGACTGATAACAGCACAGCCTGGGCATTTGAATTCAGTCGGAAGTAGCTAGTTTAGTGACGAGATTAGCTAGCCTATAGCCCAAATGTCATAGTATTAGCTTTGGATTGTATTCGTAAGCTCCTAGGATGTGGAATCCACAGTCATTGTAGATGAAGGAATAGAAATGGAGATCATCTCGATAAGCGCCACCATCGTCCTAGCCCAGTTAGCAGGCAAATACCGATCACGCTGTTCCATAGTGGACGCTGAATGCACCCACTGGTCGATGAGGTGCCTAATATCTACTATGCGAGTTCTTTAATGAATCCGGCATGATTCTGGCTAGGCAGGAGCTGCATGCTGCTCTTTCATGACTTTGCGCGACGGCCATCGCCGATGAAGAGCAGAAGCAGAGTACGACGGCATCATGGACCTACCGATCATCCGCATCATTTGCGGCCTCGTCGAGGGGATGTACAGCATCATGCCGCTTCATCTGGACCCACAGTCGCAGCTGCTGGTGCTCTCGTGGCACCACCCGTGAGCTCGTCACAGGGCCATGACACATGGCGAGTACCTTATTACCCTCGTAGGCCGGCGGGAGGCCATCGGCTTCATCTTCACCATATCCAGCACCTGCGCCGCCCACACAACCAACCATCGACGATACGCTGGCCTGCGAGTTTCATCGCAGACCATAAGAATCTAGCTATTCTGGCCATTGCTTGCGGCGACTTGTCTACACTTCTGCGACAGCATGGGGTGTTATGGGCGAAAGCCTCGGCTGCCCAGGTGGATGCTGCTGAGACATGTCGATCTGCTGACCTTGGTGTGTGGCGATTATGGTAGGTCTTATCAAGTGCCGCTCAGACAATAGGATATGTATTTACAGCTTGGACAAGCATAACCCTTGTCTTCAGACCACATTGGGTCACATGATGGCTGCATTAAGCCTAATTGGGAATGTTTCAGATGTGTCCACCTATCCTGCCAAGCTTTTCGCCTTACCTACATCACCGTACAGTGGTGTTGGTTTTTAGCTTGAAACACCATTTTTGACCGCCTTTTCCTACCGCCCATCATATTGAGCTGACCGCTCCTAAACGCATTCTAGCACGCTAAGTATATAGCGTGGAATGCGGTTTTCACTGGCAGAAAGCATGGCAGAAAGTTGCGACGGTGTTTCAGTGTTTCAAACTAAACGAACGCTACTGTATTTGCTAATTTTCCCTTCCGCATCTAAACCTTAACACTATGCATAACTACAGCATGCCCTATGACCCATCTTTGATCTACACCGCCTATCTAAAAGGCTGATCGGGTATACAACTCATACGTAAGCAATTGATCGGGTTGAGGTGGTTATCTATAGCTAGAACTATGTATGTATGTATTGGTTGGTATGTAACTGATTTTGTGGGTACAGAGATTCCAATGGTTCCAAGGTTCTGACCTCATCAGTGATAAAACTCAGATCACCATTGGGTCAAATGGTGATGACCGGAGTTAAGGGGTTAGGGTGGTCCGAGCTGACATCTGAGCTGACATCTGGTTTTCAATTAACGTGTGGAGTGGGTCGGAGATTTTTAGGGTGCTCTCAACCCAGGTTTCGATGTGTTTCCACCGCTATTCACCATAGCGATACAGTATGTGATATCGAATCCAAAACTCCACCGAGAAGATCAAGTTGATTTCTAATCAACCTGGTAAACACTTCATGCATCGGAATGTGGGTTGATAGGACGACTCGGTGAAGGCACAACATGGTGTCACTCACTATATGCATGCCCAACATAGATTGTGTCCCGGTGGACGGTGGATAGATGAGTTACCGGCCTCATCTAATCTTTGGTCTAGGGGTCAATGAGTGAAGGCGATTTGGTTGGTTGATCAATTTTTGGCCGAGTGTAAGCCGAGCTGTAAGCAAAGCTTCCGTACCGACGATATCAGCGTCCCGATATCAGCGGGCCCGTCGGCTCCATCGAGGCCCACCAAATTGCATCACCATTTTGGTTTCCGGAGGATCGAACTCGTTTCCCGCAAAAGCCGGCTTGGATTGATGACAAGTGGAGCTGTTTCTTAAACGTCTATAAAGACCTAGCTGTTTGTCTCCTCCCAGAGCCTTGCTAGAAGTACTCTCTCAGATCGTTCTGTTCCCACGTCATTGCCACCACATCGCCCAATATGCCCATTGAATTCACCGTGTTCAAAGGTTCCCCTGGTGGGAAGATTCGACAGGCGACCAACCAACGACCCGACCTCCAGCACGACGATGTGCTCGTTCGAATTACCCACTCCGGTGCTTGCTTTACCGATATCCACTTCAAGGAGCTCGACATGGCCCTCGGCCACGAGGGAACGGGCATTGTGGAAGCGGTTGGGCCCGAGGCCAAGACCTTGAAGAAGGGAGACCGTGTCGGCTGGGGATATGAGCACGACTGCTGCAGCCAATGCCGTGAGTGTCTGACGGGCTGGGAGACGCTGTGCACCAAGCGCAAGATGTACGCCGAGGCCAACTTGGATCAGGGATCCTTCGGCTCTCACGCCGTGTGGCGCGAAGCATTCCTTTTCAAGCTTCCTGAGGGTTTGAGCAACGAAGATGCAGGCCCTCTGATGTGCGGTGGATCGACTGTTTACAACGCACTCGTCGTCGTTCAGGTTCGTCCGGGCGCCCGCGTCGGAATCGTCGGTATCGGCGGTTTGGGCCATCTCCTCATCCAGTTTGCTTCAAAGATGGGCTGCGAGGTTGTCGTGTTCTCTGGAACCGATAACAAGAAGGAAGAAGCCCTGAAACTGGGTGCTCACGAGTTCGTTGCAACCAAGGGTGCGAAGGAGTTGAAACTGAAGCAGCCTCTCGACAATCTTTTCGTGACCACCAGCCAGCAGCCAGACTGGGGCATGTATTTCAAGGTGCTGTCTCCTAATGCTGTTATCTCGCCTCTTTCCGTCGATGTGGGCGACCTCAAGGTCCCTTACCTGCCGTTGCTGCAGTGGGGCTTCAGGGTGCAGGGAGGAATCGTGTCTGCGAGACAGGTGCACATTGACATGCTCAAGTTTGCTGCCCTGCACGGCATCAAGCCGATTAAGATGCTATTCCCGATGACCCTGGATGGAGTGACCGAATGTATGAAGGTTCTGGAGGAGGGCAAGATGCGGTACCGTGGTGTTCTCGTTGCCGAAAAATAGAGCTCACGTGGTGCAGTTGAACAGTATGGATGGGGATGGTAATGATCAATTTCGTGTCAAGAATGCAACAACTGGGAGAAAAAGTCAATATTTCCAACCAAAACGGGCCAGTGTAAGAAAGAAAGATCTTGGGAAGGACAGAATTAAGAAGGACGTGATGTCAAGGTCCTCAGTCGAACTGAGGACCTTGACGATAGTACTTGTCCATGCCCATATTTCCTAGAGGGGTTCGATCTAAGTATATACACCCTGAAACATGGATAATCGAATACCCGCAACAGCTACCCCGCATTGAGCATCACACAAATGAAAAGCCAATAAGAATTAATAGTCATTTAATAATATCTTTTAACTAAGTATAGTCATCAATCACGGTTACGCAGGATCGGGGAGCTCCGATCGCGACCCATTAATCAGCCACGGTCCCACCGGTTAGTTAGTTACTCGACTGCCCCGCATTCTTCTCTCTCTGTTCTTCATCTATCTCAATTCTGAAGAAATCGCCCAAAATGACTACGCTCAAGCCCGGTGACACATTCCCCAGTGACGTCGTCTTCAAGTGAGCAGCAAATACAACGACGGCAATGACCTCGCTAAGCGTCTTAGGTACATCCCATGGTCCGAAGAGAGCAGTGACATCGCTGCCTGCGGCATCCCCATCAACTACAATGCCTCGAAAGAGTGGGCCGACAAGAAGGTTGTCCTATTCTCCGTGCCTGGTAAGCTATGCCGTCTTCCCCCATTGTTATGTACATGGAGGCTAATTTGTACCCCTCCTAGGTGCCTTTACTCCGACCTGCTCCGTAAACCACATGCCCGGATACATCAAGAACTTGCCTAAGCTCCGTGAGAAGGGTGTCGATATCGTGGCGGTGGTCGCAGCCAATGACCCATTTGTGATGAGCGCCTGGGGTAAGGCCAACAAAGTGCAGGGCGATGACATTGTGAGTGGAATACCGCGTTCTGTCCCGTATCGATCGGTAGCTTATCGTGCTGGATAGCTCTTCCTTTCCGACCCGGATGCCAAATTCTCCCAGAGCATTGGCTGGGCTGATAAAGCCTCTGGCCGCACAGGCCGGTATGCGATCGTGATCGACCACGGCAAAGTTAGTTACGCCCAGATCGAGACTGAGAAGGGTGCTGTCAAGGTGAGGATCCCACGAAGCAACACCGAGTCAATGACGATGGAATACATGCTAACATAAATTGAACAAATCAGAACTCCGGCGCCGATGCCGTTCTTGCTTCTCTGTAAATAAGTGCAGTGCTCAGATGCGCATATCAAATCACCCGCGAATACAGAAGTCAGCGGCTCCACGGTCCAGCCATTGGCATCACTCGTTAGAATGAGATAAACATGAAATTTGATGCCTTGATAGAGCTTTGCGATCTTCCTCACTGGTAAGCCGTACCTATGTATCCATAGCCCATGGTTCCGATTATGTACATTCTCATGGAGTAAATTTGGAGAGGTGAGTTCAGCCATTACATACAACAGCAGAAATCCTTCCCGAAATGTAGGATCTTGAATGATGTAAATAGTCAAATTAACGAGGGTACGAGTTTTGAGTGAATACGCGATCGTAGACATAATTCAACCGCAGCAAGACGACTCTTATGGATCCACAGCTTATATGCTCTTGTTCTTAACTGTACGATCCATCGCTTGTAATATCGGTGGGGCCTGTTTCGAGGAGATTGAGAAGCCGAATACGAACTTTTACAGAACAGTAAATTCAGATACTTGTCTCCTGGATTCTATTTTTCTTTGCCGCCAAACTTGAAATCAGTTCAATTTCGCTGAAATGCCAATATACGATCGCATCACAAGATACAGCAGGATCAAATATCTAGAATAAATACTGCAGGGAAGACACCAATCTATATACAAAGCAGGAAAAAGTTGACAGAATGCTACGTCGCTAAAAGCATCATTCTTTTCACGTCTCCGGAAACCGCGTTGTTCTTGGAACTGTTACAATAAGCGATGATCGATTCTCCTCGTCACTCAGAGTCGATGCGTTCTAAGTATGGTTCAATGTCAGCCCAAGAGAGCCCGACGGCAAGCATTGCACCTTTTGCCTCAAGCTGTTTGACCGAGACTGCGCCTCTCCAGTATGCGGCTTTCCAATTGACTAGATGCATAGCCTGTAGCTATCTCACCGGAAGAATGACCCGCTACAGCAGTCGGTTGACATTCCAATTGAAGAGCAGGTCCACCAATGTTATTTGCGACACCGCACAGCATGGATGCGGAGAGCGGAGGTGCAAATTCCCCTTGCTTGCAAGCAACGCGAACTCTAAAGACCATTGGGATCATATTTTTCGGGCCGCTGCTAGGACTTGAAATGACGGACCCGATCGGAATCGGTGTCGCCACGCCTGAGGCCTGCAATATCGGACAGGCGTGCCGTGCCGTAATGTCCGCAAGCCACGAGGACGCCATCGAACTTCTACACGATGGGGCAGATGATCGGTTATCTCGGAACGTTCTGGGCATGAGGAAACCATTTCCACAAGCGTCCTTTACCCATTGCCGTTTCTGACATGGCACTTTTCAGATTATCTTCGTCGACTAGAACCAATGTGGTGGCAGTGAGCGCCCGCTTGGCGCCTTGTTTGCAAAGGCGTTCCATCGAAGGCGCGATAGTGGACTCGGTCCTCCAGCCCGAACCGGCGGCGGATGCGCCAACATGTACTCGCATGATCGTGGCAGTCCGGGGTGACCGGGGGAATGACTCATGGCCAAGGCCATTGGCTCTCTATGACCAGTCGTTGGCCAGTCCATGGTTGCAAGGGCCCGGTGGCGCATGACACGACGGCCAGTCCGCATGCAAAGGCGACCCGGATCCAAAATATCTGGTTGGGAGAGAGTCGGATCGTATTAGGGGCACAGTGCTAAGCGGTCACTTGCGGATTGACCAGGGTTTTGGTGGAACTTTGTAGGCGTAGATCCTATACATATTCAGATCTGGGAAAAGCTAAAATGGGGGCCAAGACCACCAGCTCGGCGGTTGCGTTTGAAGACAGTCACATTCGAACAAACGTCGCATATATAGCAACTGGCCAGATGCCACTGATTTTGTCAGTCACGGCAACCGATGTGATATTGAGGAGTGTCTGCCATAGAGGAAGGGCTTTGACTGCAGGAGCTTTTTCCTAAATAAATCCCTCGCCAGGTAATCATGTACTAGTTAATTGGGCGGCACGATGCAACCATGTGGCGTGACAGACGACATCTGAAGTAGCATGCACTAACTCGTATTCGATCTTAGTTCATTCTAGGAGATTTTTTAGCCCCAAAGTCGGGGGAATCTGGGGAATCTGACCGCAGAGACGAACGGGTTGATTGGTGCGTCTGCTCTAAAAAGAATCCTGGAACTTTTTGTACTGCGCGTTGGGTTCCATAGAAAGAGTAGTAAACTATACTCTGTGTGGAGAAGACCCCCGCATCCCCGCAAAAGTGAAAAAGAAAAAGGTAAACAATAAGTGGAAATCAAGTCAACGTAAAAGTGGAGCCGTCAAATGCTCCTTCTTAGAGTTGGGTATATCTTCAAACTGCTCCCCCCACTTCCTGACATCTCTCTTGTACGTCTTTTTTCACTCTGACCCTTCGTGTCTGTCCTTCATCATGGGCTACGTGATCGGAAACATCTATGTCATCACCACGGTGGCCGTCATCGGCGGTGCACTGTTTGGTTTCGATATTGCCTCTATGTCTGCCATGTGAGCTTCGTCTTCATTTCTTTTCCTTCCCTCTTCGATTCTCTCCTGGCTCTTGCTGACCCCTCTCAGTCTCGGTACCCAGCAATACAAGTGCTTCTTCAACCAGACCGGCGTAAATGAAAAAGGAGAATGTGGTGGTCCGACCTCCGCCAACCAGGGCGGGATATCGGCCTCCATGCCTGGTGGCTCCTTTGTCGGTGCTCTGATCTCCGGTATCTTGACCGACTGGCTGGGCCGAAAGCGGTCGATTCAGGTCGGTGCCATTATTTGGTGCATCGGAAGCGCCATTGTCTGCTCCAGCTTCGGTATTGCCCAGCTTGTCGTCGGCCGCTTCATCAACGGTGTCTCAGTCGGTATTCTCAGTGCTCAAGTCCCGGTGTACGTCGCCGAGCTGGCTCAGCCCAGTAAGCGTGGTACCGTTGTCGGTGCGCAGCAATGGGCCATTACCTGGGGTATCCTGATCATGTTCTACATCTCCTACGGCTGCAGCTTCTTGAAGGGTACCGCTGCCTGGCGGACACCCTGGGGTCTGCAGATGCTTCCCGCCGTTTTCCTAGGCGGCATGGTCTTCCTGCTACCCGAGTCGCCTCGTTGGTTAGCCAAGAATGACCGCTGGGAGGAGGCCCACGAGGTTTTGGCTCTCGTCCATGCCAAGGGTGACCGCAACGCACCCTTCGTCCAGACTGAATTGCAGGAGATCCGCGACATGGTTGAGTTTGAGCGCCACAATGCGGATGCCTCGTTCCTCGAGCTCTTCAAGCCCCGTATGATCTATCGGACCCACATCGGCATGTTCACCCAGATCTGGTCCCAGCTCACCGGCATGAACGTCATGATGCTCTACATCACCTACGTGTTCGGTATGGCGGGTCTGAAGGGCAATCAAAACCTCATCTCCTCTTCGATTCAGTACGTTATCAATGTCGTGATGACCGTCTTCGCCCTGGTCTTCATCGATCGCTGGGGTCGTCGTATTCCCCTACTGGTTGGGTCCACCTTGATGATGACCTTCATGTTCGCCAACGCCGGTATCATGGCATCCTACGGCAAGCCGGCTCCACCGGGTGGTCTAAACGGGAGTCCCGAAGAGTCCTGGGATCTGTCGGATGCCCCCATGGCGGCCAAGGGAGTCATCGCTTGCACCTACCTGTTCGTGGCTAGCTACGCACCCACCTGGGGCCCCGTCAGCTGGATCTACCCGCCCGAGCTATACCCCCTGCGCCTGCGAGGTAAGGCTGTGGCACTGGCGACCTCGTCCAACTGGATTTTCAACTTTGCTCTGGCCTACTTCGTCCCCCCGGCCTTTGAGAACATCCAGTGGAAAACATATCTGGTCTTCGGAGTCTTCTGCTTTGCTATGACCGTACACGTCTTCTTCTGCTTCCCAGAGACCGCCGGTAAGACCCTGGAGGACGTCGAGACCATGTTCAACACCCCGGGCCTCATACCCTGGAAGACGAAGGTAGAATTCCAGCACGTGCGGAAGCTCGAGCAGGGCGCTATACAGTCGGACAAGCTGGCGGATCTGCCCGCGGAAGAGGGAGCCACATCACTGCCCAAGTCCGTCGAGAAGGAGACTACTGTGACGCGGATCGAGTAGACATAGATAGTAAGAGCTCACTTGCTCCGGCTTGGCTCTTGGAAGCCCGGCATCTGTGTTCCACATGCCCTTTGGGTGGCATCTTGTTACCCGGGTTGTTATCCACACTTGCTATTTATTGCTATGCTGGCTTCTATGATTGTAGCATGGCAACAGTTGTCAAGCTTGAGATACCCACCATCATAGCCAAGTTGAATACCATGAATTTCATCTGTCGTAATGATAGCTTCTCAACTAACCAGTCCTTTCTATACTTATGTGGTTTAATTCAATTTCCACAACATTATGAAGAGGGTTCTGAGCAAGATACTTCTGCGTGGTTCCTTACATTGTCCCTTTAGAGCACAGCCAGGTTACACGGCGCCGGAAGTGGGCGAACCCGCATAGTCAAGCCATGGCGCTGACAAGTTACACCTCTATTTCACGATAGAAACCCCTTTTTTATCCAAAGCGGCCAATTGGAAACGTAACTACGCCCCCGTTAGCTTAACTTGCTCGCTGCGGTGTGACCAACTTGCCGGCACCTGTGGCCATGAACTTGTCCTACCGGATCGCAATGGATTTAGACTTCTGCGCCTTTGTGTCACATGCTGCGTCACATCCTCACCGTCAAATTGACCGTTGGATACACAACACCCAGGTACCTAAAGGATTCGTGTGGGGATTAGGATCAGCCTGTCTTGATCGTGTGCCCTGTGTGCCCTTTAGTCGCCGGGCAGCGGAATTAGTCCCTCCCAGCCGGAATACCTTCTTCCAAACAGCCTGAACAAATCGCGTAAATCCTCCGAGTGCTGAATTAAAGCTGCCCATGACACCAGCTAGGAGTCCTACCCTGAAATCATTGTTTGACGTCTGCATAAGCTAGAAGAGCAGTGGTGAGCCAGGTCAACATGGGAACGGTGTTGATGATGGAACTCGGTGAGTTGCCTTCTACTTATGGACATTCAATCCTCACTCTTGTCAACCCACGGAAAAGATATATGGACGCAACTCCCCATGGTCATGCCGCGGAAGCGCGCCAATCTTTCATGCTCCCAATGAGCGTATTTCCCCTTTATCGCTCTAAATACCTGGGCTATCATCCCAGTCTTCCAGATCCTTGCTGACCCCGTCGAATATCTGAAGTAAACGTCGTCTTCTAACAAAGGCTGTGTTATGGCTGGTTTTGCGGTGAGCTCGAGACAATAGTACTATGCATATCAACGCTATTGATATTTCCAGAAGATCAACCGAACAAAGAAGGGGCAAAGGAGCTTAATGCATACTAGGTAACAAGATATGACGGCGGCTGTATAGTGTATGTAAACCAGTAAGAAGATACGTCGAAATTGTTTTGAATTAAATTCGTGTGTTAGTAAGGGGCATATCTTTTTCCTGGGATCCATTCTCCATGAAGAACACCCATCACCACGTAACTGTATGAGAGAAAAAGAGAGAATTTGACGCAAATAAGGAGGCTTGGTCAAAACTGCATTAGCTTCGGACCCTAGGGCTTGAGACTAAAAACCCTCTCAATACTAATTCTTGCCGGTGCAGAAAGGGGAAGGACCTGGGGTAATCCTACCCACTGCCCCCACCAACCCCTAGCTTTAGAAAAGAGTTTCTACCCTTACTGTAACTATTACGTTTTAGTGCAAGCTTTTCCTTTGTAAGTCCTATACCGCCTTACCTGCCGCTTCTAAGTCTCCTTCCGCGACTATCTTCTATGATTTTTGCATGACTCACATCCATAAATATAGCATCATAAATATAGCATCTTATAGGTAGTATAGGATGCTGCCGAACGTCGTAGGGATTGGAGAGGGCGTAGAGGGCGTAGAGGGCGTAGAGGGCGTGTGTGCGCGGTCGTGGTCACAGAGAAGGAATAAGGGTGCTACAGAGCAGTAAGCGAGGTCAGGGGGTCCTGAGTAATTACGATCAATGCACATTAAATGCATATTAAATGGATATGTATGAAGAAGAGTGAGTTGATGTGGTTAAAACCTACAGTTTTACTGTGGAAGCTAGAATTCGAAATCTCTGCGGGTAAGGAAATAGACACCTTAGAAATCTGGGTCAATTTGTGCGGCAGAAAAGGGGAAACTCTGACGAACTACTTGTCACGTAACCATTAGTTAGAGCAACCTAAGGCATTAAAGTACATATGCTACACCATAAAGCACCGATGCATCTAGGACTGCATATACAATTTTTCTAGTTCTGGTTCCTTCGCTCTCTCATTTTTCCCTTCCCAGGTTCGTTATTTCGTCTTGCTATCTAAAATAAACACCCACGTCACTGGTTCTGGCTGCGTAACTGAACTCATGACAGAACATGATTCATAAGGCAAGGGGCATAGGATTACCCCAGTGGAGGTAGGATTACTCCTTCCCCAAAAAAGCATGACGTGTTGTGACGCTTTGATCTATCGCCTGCCGTAGTCAGGGGTTTGAGGGAGTTTAGTAGGGGTTGGGTTCCACTATCAACGATAGATGGTGGGCCCTACCGGCCCATCGGGATCATGGGGAAATAGGTGCTACAAAGCCCAAGCTTAGGCAGTAATGTCACTCTCCTGTAGGGCCTGTAGGTATGTATGTGATATAACGTGTATCAACTAGAATCGATCTTAGACAACACATTAAAGCTACGAGCCAAAGTAAGAAAGAAGAACCTCTATTATAAAAACCCAGACTCCCAAGATGAAGAAATTCCGAATATTCCAGCCAAATCCTCCCTATATAGATAGTTAAAGAACATAAAAAACACGCCCATGTGAAAATGATCGCAGCCATAAAGAATGATACTTTTTCAGTGAGGAGTCTTCTCACTTCATGTCCAAAGTGGAATTATCTGGTAGATTCCAATAGGACCTTCCATTACTTGCCTGACTTCTCTGACTTCTCCGCAGGAACTTCCTCTGGCTTCTCCGCAGGGTCTTCCTCTGGCTTCTCCGCAGGGTCTTCCTCTGACTTCTGCGCAGGGTCTCTCTTCCGCCACATTCCACAAAGCAATAAGAGGAATGGAATTGTGGCCAACAAAATGAATGTCATAACTGTGAATGCCCATCCTCGCCCCAGGGCTGTCAGCATGGGGTCGATGGCAGCCGATGCTCCAGCCGAAAAGAAGGACCGGACCATATTGTTGGCGGCAGTTGCACCGGCTGGATTAGCCGTGTGCAGGTCCACTAGTAGGGTAGAAGTGGAAATAAAGCCGCCAGTCTGTCCTACGCCGATGAAGAACAGAAGCACCTCGGGCGCCGCGAGAGGCTGACCATATTCAAGCACCCAGCCAAACGCAAGCACGGTCAGACTGCCTAAAGCGACGAGCGGGATAGTGACCATACTGCGAGCTTTTTCAACGGAAAAGTTATCGTGCTTTGCGGCCATCCGTCGGTAGTTCCAGTCCAGCAACCGACCCGTTACAACGGAGGCGACAATGGATCCGGTGCCGAGAGTGATGTAGCAGAGACCGATTTCAAGCATGTCCAAGCCGTATTGCGAGGTATAGATCTCGGTAATAGACGAGAGGACGGTCATATTTCCACCCATGATGACGCCAGTAACCAAGAGAACGATGATTGAGTTTGGGTGCCATACGACCGCAAGAGGCTTGATCGGGTTGGGGAATCGAAGTTTGTGCTTGATCTTTTTCGGTGACTCGTCACTGCTGCTGCTGTCCGGCCGGTCGATACTCTCAGTGGACGAGGAGGGCCTGGGCGCATATCGCGGGAAGAAGAAGTAAACCAAGGGCCGATTCCATGACTGTGCAGGAGATGAGCCGTTGCCAACAACGTTCCGTGCTGTCTCGGGAAGGAACAGAACAAGAGGTAACAAAAAGACAGCAGAAGCGATGGTCAGGAACCAGAAAATTGATCTCCAGCCGAGATATTGAGCTAGCAGACCACCGATAATAGGGCCAATAGCTGGGCCCATAAAGTTCCCAGCCATGACGAAGCCCATCGAGGATCCTCGCTCATCTTTGGTGGCGATGTCGGCCACAGTGGCTGCAGACAGGGCCACGGTACTGCTGATTCCGGAGCTCTGCATGCATCGAAGCACAATAAGAGCGGCGTAACTATTCTGCAGAGCAAGTCCAATATTGGATGCGATATAAATGATGAAACAAATGATGTAGGCGGGTCGACGGCCGGTTTGGTCTGCGAAGCTGCCAAGGAACATAGGCGCAATTCCTTGGAATATCTTGCATGAAAATCATCATTAGTAAACAAGCTTATTTGAGTGGTTTGATATAACATTAAATATGCTCACCATATAGCTTGTGACGGTCAAGTTGATTGCTGACGCTGACACATTTAGATCCTTGGCTAGTGTATTCAAGGCCGGGAAGTAGATCTGCGCCGACAAAGAGGAAAAGAGACCAGCTCCAGCTGCTGTAAAGACGATGTATTTCTTTTGAAGAGGAGTGAACGCGCTGTACGGCTTGGGCGCAGCCTCAGAAAGTGAAGAAAGTGAGGACTCGGAGGCCATGGTCGACTGCTGAGCCGGGCGGGGGAGTATAGGAACCAAGTGAGAAAGAATGACTTTGATCGGAAAGGAAATCACTGGCAATAACGTTCTAATCGGGACTTTTTCAGTGTCTACCTGATCCACGTTGACAACTCATGCTTGACAAAAAGGGAAAAAACAGGAAAAGAAAGACACGAAAAGAATTGATGGCGTAAGTGCACACGAAAAGGTCCCGCAGCAAAAGTTCCAAAAGTTTGAGATGATGTGATACTTGAGAAGTGCCAAGAACGATCGACCAAATGCCCAAAATTTGATCTAGAACCCCTGGCTCCCCTGTTAGTCATGAATACTCATCTGCCGGTACTAACTAAGATCAACGAAACGGACGTTTTTTCGGTTCGGGTGGCTTCGGGCTGCGGGCTGCGGGCCTCGGGCGGGTCTATGGTATACGAAGGACGTGGCACCGGAAACCCATGAGGTTTGGTGGCGCGGTCTCATTTGGCATCCACTAGACAAAGGATCTGCAGGGACCCTGAGGAAAATCACCGCGATATTGGGCAAGCGACGGAGTACTCCGTCGTGGTCAATGGATCCGAGCCATCGATGACCCACTTCTACCCACTAATTTGCGCTGATTTACTTTGTGATTTCTCACCTACATCAACTTTATACTCCGCAAAGAATTATCAGATCGATTGCTAATTTTATTTCGTCATCTGTTCAAAGAGTCAACCCCATGCACGCCATATCCAATGGCGACGGGACAATTCATCCACCCATAGCTCCACCGTTTTCACGGCATTGTTTCGACTATAGCGATTTTATTCAACGCTAAAACGGGGCCAGCAAGCCACACGGACATAGTGAGAAAAGCTTGGCTCAAAGGGCCAAGGCACTATAACCCCAGGGTACCCAGTATATACTGAAAGTCCGGAGCGGAGGCTGCATCGACAAACATGTAAAAGGCTCGAACTTTGGAAAAGAGGCTAGAATCCTGCCGATCATCGAACCGAAAACGCGCTTCCCGGGTGCTCAGTCATGCCCATGGCTTTAAGCCCGTGGTGATCTGCATACGGAAGAGAGATTTTATTGCGTAATAAGCTCATGGGATACAGCCAATCACTCGCCGGGATGGGCCACTGTGCCATGCGAAGCTCAATGAGATTCCCATGATCGTCCACGTTGAAACCGGAACAAAGTAACAAGTATAGCTGCGGAATTGCATACAACGGATCACGCCATATCAAGCTGAGACCCGGAAGATTTTTGTGATCCGAGAGAGGCGACAAGTGCAGATTATGCCATAATGCCAAGAGTGATTTACATGACGCAAGCCAAAAAGGGCTTCTTTGGGAGGACCTCCTGAGAGGAAAGGAGTCAATAGGGAGGTATGGCGTGGAGGAAGTCTTGCCTTTCGGAATAATATGGATTCCAAGGTTGCCGTTGTGCCATTGTCCGGATCCATTGCTCTATAGGCCAACAACATTTAAAGAGGCAGCTTGCCCCGGATAGATTGAGCAGATTCAATCATTCCAAGATCTACTTCCACTGACCTACTAAGGTCCTCTTTTTACAACAGTCAAAAAGTCATCACAAGACTCAATACAAACACCATGACTGCTGAGAACTTCGACTCGGTCCCATCCGTCACTATCATTGGGGCAGGGCCTTGTGGATGTGCCTTTGCGGCCGACCTGGCAAGCCGTGGCAAGTCGGTCATGCTGTACGGCCATCCTGACCACCGCGGCTCGATCCCAATGATCGAAAAGAATGACGGATGGTTGAACTCAAGCGGAGCCATCAGCGGAAAGTACCAGATCCAGACCACCAGCGATCTATATCTTGCCATTCGTCACTCCCCCTTCATCGTGACCACGGTACCCTCGTATGGCCAGGATACCATCTTGCAGACTCTCAGCCAATTCGATTTGCGAAACCACACCCTCGTCATCAACGTGGGCAACTTCTTCTACCTTGCCGCCCGCCAAAAGGTCAACGCTCATGCCATTCTCGAAACCGATATCTCTCCTTACGCTGTTCGCATCACGGGTGACACTGTGTTTGTCAAGGGCATCAAGAAAAGCCTAGCGATCTGGGCTGACCCATCGACAACCCAGGCCGAACGCCTCAAGCCCCAGGAAGAGTTTGGCCTCCGGCGCCAGGTCGAATCAATCTTCTCGCAGAACCTGGTGTGGTGTGACAGTCTGCTTCAGGTGGGGCTGAACAACATCAACCCTGTTGTGCATTGCCCTGCTGCGCTTATGAACACCGGCTGGATTGAGGCTACTAAGGGTGATTTCTACTTCTACGCCCAAGGAATGTCGCCATCCGTCTCGCGGGTTACTGAGAAGGTCGACCAGGAGCGGTTGGCAATTGCCCGCGCCTATGGCCTTGACCTGGTCGATATTACGACATACATGAACCAAAACTACAGCCATGATCAAGACTTTAAGGACTACCATGAATTTGCGGTAGGCTCTGTCATCCACAACAAGACCAAGAGCGCGCCGACGAGTATGAAGCATCGCTACCTGTTGGAGGACATCCTCTACGGCATGGTGCCCTGGTATGAACTAGGACTCAAGTGTGGTCTGACTTCTCCTACCATCAGGTCGCTGATCGAGATGGCTTCAATCGTCAGCGGCTTTGATTATCTCGAGCATGGAAGGAGTTTGAGGTCCGCTGGCCTTGGGGATGCCACCAAGGAACAAGTCTTGTTGGCTTTGGGTGGACCTCTAGGTCATACCCCTAGCGTGCTCCCTGTGGTGCCAGACTCTTCGAACAACGTGTTGGCGTCCCATGCTCCACTGCAGAGAACCCAGGTGGCCGCATGAGACCTTCAACACCGCAAAATGAGGGTCTTTTGGCCCGTAAAAACGTTTTTCCCTTTTCTTTTTTTCTCTTCGGTTATTTTTGTTTCCTTTGTTGAAGTCTCTCCTCTATCTGTCCGTTGCTTGTTTCCATTTTTGATGACGCAGCTACCATAGAAAGAATATAGAAGAGTTAGATTTGCGGACACTTAAACAAAGAGCTCAAGACAATTTTCAACCAAGTTACTCAAGTTGCAGCTAGTAGGCCGGTGGGAATCTAGAACCGACTACTCTTGCTTGGGTCTCGTGGAATTGACTTCCGCTAATAACCTATGAAAGGCAAGCCTTAGCTGAATACTGTTTCTATTATTATCAACAAGGTACCTCCCGGACTCCCGGGCTTGGCATCATCCCTTGAACCGAGTTGACCCACTTCATCACCCTTGAGGTGCTTGAAGCTACCATGTGTTGAGGGATCCACATGAGACTCTTCAGTTGAGTTATTTTGTACAAACTGGGGTACTCTGATGTCGAACCCCGTTATGTATTTCTTGGCAAGCTCCACCCACTGGGCCCACTCTTGACCTAAAATTGAGTACAATATCAGATCTGGATCCTGATCTTGACCCGGAAGATAATTGGGGAGCCCTAGAAAGGTCCTGCTCCAGACCTCAATTCAAGCTTTGCATTGTAAATGGCATTGGTACAACGACGAACTCGCTATTTCGCTTTAGTTTTTTTTAACGCCTCTAGCCTTGGCAGGCTTAGCTTGTATACCTACAACGTAATTCTACTTGCTTTCGAAATTCGTCCGACGTCGCCCATGGTATTGATTGGTTAGTTATTATTCCATGCTAGACGTCTTTACAAGTAAGGATGAACTGATTTAGCGAAATCGTCAAAATCTTTCAGCTTCCCCTCATGTACTCCATGTTCTGTGTCACGTGACGGAATCTTGGAGAAGCAACTAGTATATCGGAGAAGGAACGACTAGCTAGCAGAGATGACTTGTAGCAACTACTCGCTTCATGATGTTCGGAGTATGTTTCCGCATCCCCAGACGCTGCACCTGGAAAATCCAGGCAGCTTCTATAATGAAGGCGCCCTTACTATATAAAGCCCATCAAACCACCCTTCACCATTTTCTCATCATCATCAGATATCGAACATTTTCAAGCCCTCAAGCTCTTCCATTCATTACTGCTTATTGTGCTGAACAATCCTCTATCAACCAGCAACATGTCTCTCTTCCGTGCCACCTTCCCTGATACCGGCGATTTCGCCCCTCTTTTCCGTCTTCTTGACGACTACGATACCCACCGCTCTGGCCGTAGCCAGCCCGCGCGTCAATCATTCTCCCCTCGCTTCGATGTCCGCGAAAGCGCCGACTATTACCATCTCGATGGCGAGTTCCCTGGCCTCGATCAAAAGGACATCGACATCGAGTTCTCCGACCCGCAGACTCTATCAGTGAAGGGTCGCACCGAGCGCGAGTACCGCACCTCGGACCCCCAGACCGAGACAAAGGGCGATGAGGTCGAGCGTACCGAGAACAAGTCCAAGTCCCAACCCGCCTACCGCTTCTGGGCCAGCGAGCGCTCTGTCGGTGAATTCCAGCGCACCTTCTCCTTCCCAACTCGTGTCGACCAGGACAACGTCAAGGCCAGCCTGAAGAATGGAATCCTCTCCATCCTTGTGCCCAAGGCCACCGGCTCGGGCACCAAGAAAATCACCGTTGAGTGATTTTGTCACTACCCACTCTAATTTTGTCCACTTTTTATGCTGCACTTGAGCCGAATGTTCTTTTTTACGACCGCTTTTGCATTACGACTCTGTAACCAGACCACATCTGGCTACAGGGGATCTTTGTTATCACGATATGCTAATCTATCTAATCAATTCACTTTAATTTAATATCTGCTTCATCTCTTCTTAATAGTAACATAACAGTTTGCTAAATATGAAATCAACTTTATTCGTATACGCATTACGATTGCGGTACTCTAAACTGTTGAGTCACTACAGGCCTGAAGAATGAGTTGTGAAGCTGGAATGGGAACTTGTGCATATATAATTTTTCTGAGTCCAAAGAGGGAAATTATATCCTGTCCCAAGGACAATTTTCTGTGGGACAAGAGACAAAACAGAACACTACGTCCGATGGTCCCCGCCTGAGAGGTATAGGAATTGGCACCATTCCTATACAGGAATAGCGCCGGTCTGGCCTGATGGAAGAGATGCCGACACCTTTGGATACCTCGTTCCCAAGGCATTACTATGGTTTTACATGCGTGCCAACATAAACGCAACGCAAAATATGGTCGCAAAGATCTTATCTTGATATATCATGCTGCCATGATCCCGTGATAAGATAATAGTTTATTTTGACATTCATAGTAAATATTCTCCACAAGCTAACAAGTCTGAACCTTAACTATGTGCACAAAAAAAATCATATGATCTACTGACGATCCTCAGGCCCCATAGGCTTTTGACTAGCCTTCTCAACATTCGCTCTTTTGGCCTCAGGTGGTTTGTTAGGGTCGTTCTTGATCTGTTCGTCTGTTGATGTTCCTTCTTCGCCAGTGTGTGCTTCACTAGCCCTTGCTAACGGATTGGGCCTAGAAGCTGGGGACTGCATGGACTTTCTATCGGCAGCGTCGGAACTTCGACCTTCCAGACCACGGGAAGTATTCACAGCTTGTGATTCTGGTCCACTAGAAATTGGATTCTTCGTTGGACGACTGGCCGGGCGTGGCGGAACTGCCATAAAACCTGGCCGTGGAAGCCATTCCTAGTTTAAATGATTAGTTACAGTGCCGCCCGACATCGCCTTCCATGTCGGAAACATAGAAATGCTCTTTCAAACCCTAATCACATGATATGGGAAAATAACACGTTTGTACCTATCTGTAATAATACCAGTTCCTGTTAAAGATTGTAAGGCAGATACAAGAGCCTAAAATTAGACCCTGGAACTCCTAGAAGGTTCCACGCAAACGCAACAAACAGTACAAACAAAGCAACATCTGAACTGGCAAAGTGTCAACTTCTCATTTCTGTATCTTGCAGTTGCTTTACTGCAGCGCTTAGTGCTTCCTGGGTGTCTATCTAGGGTCAAGGTGATAGGCAAGGCTTAACAGTAAGGTTTTGTTTCGGAATCTCTACCATTGCTTATCATTATGCCGCGGTTTCGGATCTTATTGGATACTAGGGATTACTGGCTAATGCCTTACAGTACTGCTTAGGTCACACTCATCGGAAGATATTCACGATGACCAATAGCTTTTTTGATAACGATGCCTATCAAACCTAGGTGGTTGACCCCTAGGACGGAAATTCGGATTATGCCCCTATACCTAGTAATTTCGGTCGTACGCCCGTCACCTTATACTCGCCTAGCCCTAGCCCGGATTGTGCTACGGATTAGCTGTAGTCCGATCATCTTAACTTTCTCCTATTGGCTGAATGGGAAGAAGGTGGCGAATATGATGAGCTGCCGCCGAGATATGTCTGCTATACAATTGCATGGAAGTTTATACTCAACCGTAAAACGGTAGGCAGAGTGACCGAGGAAGATTTGGTTATAGCTCCTAGTGATTACTGGGGAAAGAGTTTGCAAGCAAATGTTGAAAACATGCTGCAAACGAAAAAGAAGCGTCACCAGCGAGTTAGATCTGAAGGCACGGCCGTTACCGTAAAAGTGGACGAGTGGTCTCAGAGAAATTTGGAAAAATTTTACAATTCCACTAACATTAATTGGACACCAGTGGAGAAGCAGCTACGTACAGTAAGTGAAGCAATCTGCTTCGTATTGGCAGGAAGCTCACGATCGAGATTTCCTTCACTTATGAAGAGGACGATGATGGACATTCCATGCCTCCACCAAGAATGAGTTTTTGATGTGTAGTCTTTCTTTTTGCCTTCCCAGATTAAGTTCATAAGATGGCTAGAGCCAGCCTTTTCATCTCTGCGTTTGATAATACAAGGCACTGAGACACAGAATCACGCAAACATCAAGCAACCCACCATCTGGTCTAGAGTACAAAAATTGGATTATCAACTAGCACCAGTCAGGTGAATGCGCGTCGTAGAGTTGGACGAACGAGCGCGGTGATGGGGAAGGAGAGCGAAGAAGTGGCGGTGGCAGTGGCTACGTGAATGGTCCGTGAATCATGTGATGTAACTACCCGGTTGCCCTACAGTCTCTGCCGGCAAAACGGGCATTACGCCTGTGTGTTAAAAAAAAAGAAAAAAAAAAAAAAAAAACTAGCATCAGTTCACAAAAGGCGACGAAGAAACAAAGACGAGGATAGGAGAAGTGAGCAAGTATTAGAAATAGGAACAGGGCTACAGAAAGATCCCTTATGACGAGAAGTTTTATTCCAACAGGAATTAATTTATCGCCCAAGGGGAGGAAAGAAGTCACAAAGATGCGTGTAGTCCGCCGCGGCTCTGTATCTCTTGCATGATTTGTCTTCTGGTGCCCTCATCTGCACATGCATAATTGTTTGACCCTTGCAATTTTGGATGTTCACGTTTGCTCCCTTGCTGACCAGGTATTGAATAACGTCGTCTCTTTTCAGAGCCAATGCCGTGTGTAGTGGAGTTTCCCTCATAAAAGGGAACATGTCCCAAGAAGCTTGATGGTCTTGGTACATAAGAGAATTGAGAGGAGCACCACGGTATGAGGTCTTTGACCACTTTGAGGGTATAGGACTCTCGGTAAATCGCATTATGCATAAGCTGACCTTTTCTGACATTACCGCCACGACGCAAGAGAAGATCAATAGTTGGCAGATCTGCGAATTTGACGGCGTAAGAGAGCGGCGTATAATCAATGTCGCATCGTGCATTGGGATCCGCGCCACGATCAAGGAGCCATATAGTCATCTCCCAGTCCCCGAGCGCATTGCTAGAAGTAAACACGTCAACTAACTAGTAATTTTGAGAAGGGAACAGATTTGCTCACGTAAGGATGGGGGGGTCCATTTCACCCATTGGCTTGTTGATATCCCAGGCGTTAGTAAAGAAGGTTGTTAAGATGTCTTTTGCCTTTGCCTTGACAGCTTCGAGGACATAAATTGGCGACATAGGCAGATTACGACGGAGTAGTTCCTCTACAAGAAAGTTCTTGTTTGACCTAATGGCATCAATCATCAACCCGGAGAGATGACGGACTTCGCAATCGTCAGAGAGACTGTTATCAAGGAGTTCTCGCAACTGTTGCTCGTCGTCAAGTTCTTGCAAGCGGTGGACAACGGAGCGCATCTATTTTGGTATCGGCGGAGGGGTTTCGCTCCGGCTAGGAAGGCCCTTTTCAAGGATATGATAGGCAGACATAGTCGAATACTCAGGCGAAAGAAGTGAGAAGCCGGATCGATGATTCTTCGATAAGCGGAGAACGAGCCTCTCTCTTAAAGGGGGAGGGGGCATTCCAGCTCGTCCGCACACCGCCTTCCCCTCACCGCCTCCACGCCCCATATTTTGCCCCATTGACTCCATATTGAGTTGCAACGGTCGGGCACGAAACAATATTACAGTGGTTCTGACCCTGTCGTTAATCTCTCTCTGATCTTATTTTATCGAATAGAAGACACTAATCATCTTTCGAAAGCATTTGTAAACTCTGGGACGGGAATCTGGTAGCCGTTTCCCGCGGCCTTTTACCAGTTGGGTCTAGTACTCACCCGCTCCCTAGGCACGAGGACTGGATCGAGGATTGGGGGATGCCTAGGTAACTAGTGTCGCACGTGACTTCGAGCTAATGCATAGCTCCTAGGATTGGTTGGCTCTTCGTGGCTCATGGTGGGTTAAACAGCCTCTCCATTAGTTGGCTGTTGCAGGGGTCGTAGCACGCAGCAGCTAAATGCAGCAAACTCACGATCATTGATCTTCGCAGAATCTTACGGCAATTTGGAGACAGCAATGCACTATCCGCCCCAGGCCCGAATAGGCCGGGAACGAACGATGAAAATCCGGTATATAAACGCCTAGCCTCGGAGGGGCAGCAGATCTCCTAGGCTGTCTCTGGAACCGGCGGCAAATAATATGTTGCTTCTTGGACCGTACGCTAGGGAATTCAGGTCAGCGCTTAACAATGTAATGGAGCGCAAATTGTAGTTTCCATGATATCCCACGCGCATTAGTGCGTGACTAGTGCTCTTCATGTTGAGCATGTGGCACCTATCATTCTATACGCACGGACACCTCTGCTTGCGCCAGCCCCTGAGTCAGGGTGATCCGTATATATATACATGAAGAGAGATGCGCCACGCAAACCAGCTTCATATCTCACTCTAGTGCTATCGAACCAAGTCTTAATTCACCATGGCCAATCCTGGAAACTTCGAAGTGTGGGGCGCCGCTGGTGCTGTTCAGATTGTCGCAATGGGCAAAGTGGAATTCCTTGACTTCAGAGTAAGAGACGCTATTGGAACTGGACAACTCGCTCAATGCCTCTTATACAAGATAACTAACTATCCCTGACAAAAACGTGCATTACCAAAACCAATTACTCAGAATGAGTCATAATGATGTTAATAACCCTGGAACGTCGACGTCGATGGACTGGTTTACTGTAGTGTTTTGGGAACAACCACGAGACTGCGAGCCAAGAACCCATTTCATCTTCAATTATTTATAGGCTATTCATAGAGATAGCGTGACTATCAAACATGGAAGATATATTGAATCAAATTAGCTTGGCACTAGCTACCATATCATTCCGCCGGCACTCGATACATGTTCCATCCAGCGACCGTAGGATCGAGTTGTCGGTATCTCAGCCCGGTATATTACCAGTGAGGTCAGAATGAGATTTCCGCTTCTTTCCAAATCCTCGGGAGCGATTTGAATGCCGTTAAGAAAGGTATTACTTGGCTGTATTTCTTGGGAAGGACTTTCGAGACCGCTTGGCTTTCGGGATTCGCAGGCTTCTCTTATGGAATGAAGGATCACCCGATCAATTAGGTACAATGTAGCCAGCAACACAGTGTGGTATATGTTGTGGTCTGAGATCGAAGATCCTATGTTAAGCTCCGTAAAGGCTTTGTGCGGTTGGGTTAATACACAAGAGGACTGATATCTGTAGGATATACGGAAAGGGCTGACAGAAATGAATGGCTTGATTGGTGATGTCTGTTCTTGGAGATGACCGCTATTGGATGGTCCTTCGTAGTAAGGCGCTAGGATAATAACACTAGAGCTCGCCAGCCCCGTTGAGACGCAATTTACTATACAAACAGCTGGAGCGGCAGGTGTCCACTAAATTGAATGGCTTCTGATGGTAATCTATCACCTCTCATTGTTCGAATGGATCATGTCAGGACAAGTCCTCATGTCCCCCAACCATCGGGCATCCTTTTGTTCCCTTTGCTTGCGAGTAGAACCCAGACAAGCGGGCATATGCCATTTTCCTGATTTCTGTCTATCAAATCATCATTGGTCCGATTTTGTGAATCGAGGCCTGCAACGGCTGTCTGCCACACAATGAGGGATTACTCGCGCGAACTCAATCCGCATCCAGCAAGAGAGAACTTGGTCCAAGCATGGCCCTTCTATTAGGTGCATATTGGCAAATCGGATCATCGCGTTTTGTAATAAACCTTCTCGTTCACACTGGCGTCAGAATGGCGTTGCTGGAGCTCTAGAAGCAAGCTTAGAGTTATCGTCACAGCAAGTTAGGCGTGCCGGATTTAAGGCGTCCTTGTATCTTATACTTGCTCTATTAAAAGTGAGACTCGGATGAGAATTCCCGCCGTACAAGACGATTTTCGCAAGCTACAATTATTCCTACAAGCATGACTACAGCTATTGCCGCCGGGCTACAGAAGGCCCAGCAGGGTACCATGTCTGTATCATCTAAAAACAAAAAGACGGTGGACATGAGCAAGGATACTGTCGATGTTCACACCAGTGACCCGCAGACAACTGATCATGGTGTTCGCATTGAGAACCCCGACAACTGGCTCAGGGCGGTAGATGGACAGCATACTGGGCCGTCTCTTCTGGAGGACCAGATCGCCAGAGAAAAGGTAAGATGTCATTAGCTAATTCAATGGTGAACAATTGTTTAACGGTATCCTTTTGCTTCAGATCCACAGATTTGACCATGAGCGAATCCCCGAGAGAGTGGTTCATGCTCGCGGAACGGGGGCTTTTGGCAACTTCACCTTATACGAGAGCGCTGAGGATGTGACGAAAGCCGGAGTTCTTACTGATACCTCGCGAAGCACACCCGTTTTTGTCCGCTTTTCGACAGTACAAGGCAGCAGAGGCAGCGCCGATACCGTGCGAGATGTGAGAGGGTTTGCTGTCAAATTCTACACCGACGAGGGAATTTGGGATATTGTTGGGAACAATATTCCGGTTTTCTTCATCCAAGACGCAATCAAGTTCCCTGACTTCGGTATGGTTACCTATGTGTAATGCAGGCCCCAGGAGCTAACTCACTGAAAAACAGTGCATGCCGTCAAACCAGAGCCACACAACGAAGTCCCGCAGGCTCAAACAGCACACAACAATTTCTGGGATTTCGTCTACCTCCATTCAGAGGCAACCCATATGTTTATGTGGGCCATGTCCGACAGAGCAATTCCGCGGTCATATCGCATGATGCAAGGCTTCGGCGTTAATACCTACGTCCTTGTTAACAAACAGGGTAAACGCCATTTTGTCAAGTTCCATTGGATCCCCAAGCTCGGCGTTCATTCCTTCGTGTGGGATGAAGCGTTGAAGCTCGCTGGTCAAGATCCTGATTTCCATCGCAAGGATCTGATGGAAGCCATTGAGACTGGTTCGTACCCCAAGTGGGACTTCGCTATTCAGACTATTCCGGAGGAAAAAGAACATGACTTCGACTTTGACATCTTGGACGCCACTAAAGTTTGGCCGGAGGAGCTTGTTCCCCTCCGTCGTATCGGACAGCTCGAGTTGAACCGGAACGTGGACGAATTCTTCCCTCAGACCGAGCAGGTCGCATTCTGTACCAGTCATATCGTGCCCGGTATTGACTTCTCAGACGACCCGCTGCTTCAAGGCCGAAACTTCTCTTATTTCGATACTCAAATCAGTCGTTTGGGAATTAACTGGGAAGAGCTCCCTATTAATCGGCCGGTATGTCCAATGATGAATCACAATCGCGACGGCGCGATGCGTCATCGAATTAGTCGAGGGAAGGTTAACTATTGGCCGAATCGATTCGACTCGTTACCCCCGGCTACCGAGGCAAATGGAGCTTTCACGTCGTACCCGGAGAAAATGGTTGGTCTCAAGAAGCGTGCCTTGAGCGACAAGTTCCGTGATCATCACTCTCAGGCGCAGATGTTCTACAACTCCATGTCACCGCATGAAAAGGCACATATGTTGAAGGCATTCACGTTTGAGCTCGACCACTGTGATGAACCAACTGTATACAATCGCCTCGCGGGTCATCGACTTGCTGAGATTGATGTCAAGCTGGCTCAGCAGGTCGCCGAATTAGTCGGAGCTCCAGTCCCTGACAAACAACTCAAGCCAAACCCCGGACATCGCGCGAAGGGTCTATCACAGACTGAATTTCCCGGTGAGAAGCCGACGATCGAAAGCCGTCGTATTGCCATAATTATCGGCGATGGTTACGATTCGGTTGCCTTCAACGGTATGAAGATGGCCATCAAGGCTGCAGGGGGGTTGCCATTCGTGATTGGTACCAAACGGTCGCCGATTTACGCTGAGGGCCAATCTCCCGAGAACTCCAAAGGCGTCGTCGCCGACCACATGTATGATGGACAGCGATCCACGATGTTCGATGCCACTTTCGTTCCGGGTGGGCCTCATATTACCACCTTGTTGAAGAACGGCCAAATTCGATTCTGGATTGTGGAAAGCTTCGGACACCTGAAGGCACTCGGTGCTACGGGCGAAGCTGTCGACTTCATCAAGCAAATGCTGGGCCGGGTATTGGATGTTAGAGTTGCTTCCCCTACTTCGCCGGAGCCTGTTGAGTGGTACGGAGTCGTGACTGCTGGCACAACCAAGCCGGAGAGCTTCAAGGAGGGATTCCAAATTGCGAAGGCGGCGAAGGATTTCGTGGGCCAATTTTTCTACCAGATATCGCGCCACCGGAACTACCAACGTGAGCTTGACGGTCTTAGCATGGCGCTGGAGTGGTAAAGTTCACCTCGTTGGCTTGATGATTCCAAGTCGTGCAGTGTCGTGATCATTTGTTGGATGGAATCGTCTGATTACATCAGCATTTCTAGCTTGTTTACACTGTTTGCAGAATCAAGCCCTCCATAACTAAATTGCGCACATTGGGCTAGTTAGAAAAGAGAGTTTTCACATCAGCATTCGAGTCCTACGTATGGTTCGTAGTCATCATTTCACAGGAAGTTGAAGAAAATTTCCATATTTGATTACCGATATATTTCGTCGCTATGAATAGATCACGTAGATAATCTGGATGCCAACGTTTCTAGAGGGGTACTTCCTCCCCCCACCTTAGAAATCGGATATCCGCCCCTATTTAGGTTTAGCGCAAGGCTTTTATTGAGGCAAATCATACGCAGTACACCGCTTTACCTACCTCTTCTAACACTCCTTTAGCAACTATTTCCCATACATACGATTTTTGCATACGATTTCTGCCTGACTCACCGGTCGCGGTCGATGCTGAGGGTCATAGAGATTGTGGAGCCCGGTTGCGGTCGCAGAGATGGAATAGGGGTGCCACAGAGCAGTCAGCGAGGTCACAGGGTACTGAATAATCATGATTGACAAATATTCAATGGAGAAGCATACAGAGGGCTTAATTGTAGGAAAAGAGTGTGATTAATGGGGTTAAGACGTGCAGTTTTCTTTGCAGACCAGAATTGGAAATCTGCGCAGGTAACTAAGGATATGGACACCTTAGAAACCAGGCTTCTAAATTTTCTGCTGCATAAAGCCTGATTTCCAAGGCAGAGGGGTCGGCCCAGTAAGTCCTTGGGAAAAAGCCGGGATATCGAGCTATCCGTTCATGCATATATGGAATGTCATCCTTCAAATAACATATCTTCAGTGGGAGACATCTATCAGCTGCATATGGTGACCGGTGGAATTGTAAAACAACCTGAAATGCGGTACCTCATCGCGGACTGGAATACGAGCCGTTGCCAATTTGGCTGCACGGGTCGGTCCATTTAGAAAGTGGACGAGAGTCATCCTCGCCGATATGGGGGCACGGTGGTCAGAAGAATTAGGCCGATGGTTTTCATTGAAGCTATCTTACCGATGATCAGCAGTTCACGAACCTTGATTTGGATTGGCAGTGTGAACCTGTAGCTATGATCTCCATGTTCGGGCGTACCTAGGTAGCTTGGATAGGTTTGGCAACTCATCCGACCTAGTATATTGCATTTCAATCCATTGGTACTGTAGTGTAGGATTTGCGCCATCGCTTGGCTTCAGGTGGGACCATCCCTGTGTCAGACGTCATCATGAGTTAAAGAGCACAGTCGAATAATCCACCAATTAAAGTGGTCCTGAGGTGTTCTACTGTGTAGGTGTGCTTTCGAAAGCCGCTTTGTTTATTGCAAGCTCCACCGCTATTTCTTAAAGGCCCATGATCGCATTTTACGATTTCAAGCTGGCTCTCACTCATCACCAACATTTAACCCACAAAATGGATTACCCACCTCGAGTCACCCAAGAGGCAGTATCATCCAATGAAGTCCCGACATTGGGTTCATCTATTTCCGTTAAACGATCTGCGTCATATCCCGAGTCTGATCCCGAGGCTTCACACAAACCCACCACAACAAAAGATGTGAACGGACAAAATGAAAACTACCAACAACAAGTTAAGGCCGCTTCCACCGAGCTTCTGAACGATGACAGAGTGAGATCAGCCTCGAAAGCTAGAAGATCCCTCCAGAACGTACTTATGGAAACGGAGCGGCGTTTGAGGGAGCAGCGAAGGGACTCTCTTCATAAGAAGGTTTCCAAATGAGCAGTTATGTCTTCTTTGTTTGTTTGCTTTCAATATCGAAGTGATCTGGGATTAAGTCTGTTGGGAAGCCCCGAGACCGGGAGCTCTGAGATGATTGCGTGCAGGGGCTGCAGCTCCCGCTGATGTATACCTAGGGAGACGTGTCAATTGCGGCGAAGGTGTTAAGGGTGTTAGGGCTGCTCATGGAGCGCGGCCTTTTTTCTTCATGTAAAATATGTGATAAGATATTAGAGCATTGGCAGTTCATTCTTTTTATCATTTCAGCTATCAACGAGAGGTATGACTAAATTAGGCATATGTATTGTAGCTTGAATGAAACACTAGGCAAACGATCCTTCCTATTTTCGGTTAGGAATTGGAAAGGTCCAATATAACCTTCGCCCATCGGTCATCTTTCCAACAGGTCGCTTAGAACCTTACCTCGCAGCTACAACGCTAGCGAGGCGTGGCCTAGTCATTGGATGTCGGATGAGGAATACCATACGTTGTACTATGAATCGAAATGAGTGTCGGGGATCTGCTTACAGAGTAGAAAGCTAGGCGGGTAAGGTGCGATGTTAAGTAACTAAGCACAGAGACTGATTAGTTACTCAAGAGAATCAAAATCAATTTGTAACTAAGCTATTATCTCGCGGCAACTTGAGGGTATTGATGTACCGGTTATCTGATCCCGGGACCCTGCAGACGAGATACATCTTTTGTCGTACTCTTTGTTTAACTATAGTTAAGAGTGTCCAGGACTATATATTTATGTTGGAACCAATCATCACCAAGAGTTACTAACTAGTTTCGTATTTACGGGATGGATTTGTGTCCTTCTCCCCCGGCCTGAGCATCGTATCTTACCGACTGACAGGCTTTTCTCTAACACAAAGCGTCAAATGTCGGTGAAGTAAGCGCATCGCTTTGCCTACCGGGTGACGCGAAGCGCTTTCGCCTCCATCTCGGTTTCTTGATAGCGCTAAACTATGCCTACTGAGGAAACGTTTTTATCTATGGAAAGTATGATAGGAGTGGGACCTGGATAATTTAGTTCTCCGATGAATAATTATGCTAGTTCCCTCTATAACTAACGTCTCCCGCACCCCCCCAATATCAACTCCCCCCACTCTTGATAAGAGCATACGGAGACCGTTCAACCCACTCCCACTATTAACTGTTAGAGTGGAAGTACGTAGTCACGTAAATGTCAGATGAGCATCCGTGAGTCGCAATTGTGGCCGGTCAAGGCCCACTCCCGGGGGCCGCTTAAATGGCACTTTGGTCTGGCACGAAGGGAACCCTTTTCTTAACTTATAAGGCCACCCTGGTCCATGCTGCTAGCTCAGACCGATACTGTCTACGTACCTAACAACACCACGATTTGACGACGAATTGACGGCGACAGAGGCGGGGGCTCATCTCACTGCAGTTTACGAAGCGACGCATCAACATCGGCATGGCCCTCACGCAAATCTCCCCTTCTCCAGCCGCCCTGGTGGCGTTGGTCACAGTCAGCATTCTTCTCTACAAGCTGTTGCAAATAGGACGGCGGCCAAAGGGCATGCCGCCAGGCCCTCCAACCATACCAATTGCGGGCAATTTACACCAACTGCCCAAGAAGGATGTCCACGTCAAGCTCAGAGAGTGGGCAGAGCAGTATGGAGACATCTATTCAATCATGCTAGGAAACCAGCGGATGGTGGTCCTGAACTCGCCTCAGGTGGTCAAGGACCTCATCGACCAGAGGTCAAACAATTACTCCTCCCGGCCTGAGATGTACGTCGGTCAGACCCTCATCTCAGGTGGATACCGCCTGGTTTTGATGCAGTACGATGAAGGCTGGCGACTCGCTCGCAAGATGATCCACAACCTCCTCAACATCAAGACTGCCGTCGAGTATATTCCATTCCAGGAGCTCGAGCTCCGGCAGATGCTGGCAGACATGGTCAAGAAGCCCAACGCGTACCATGACCATGTCAGACGCTACAGCACATCGCTCGTCACCAGCTTCACTTTCGGCTGGCGGAGCCTGGCCTTCAACGACCCCGACGTCAAGGCCATCTACGAAGGATTCGAGGAGTTCGCCGTGGCCTCCAACATATCAGCATCGATATTGGACTACTTCCCAGTCCTTCGGATCATGCCCGACTGGATGAACCCGAGCAAGCGACGCGGCAAGGAGCTGCACCAGGCTGAACTCGCCCTGTACAAGTCGTACATGCTCAAGGTCAAGCAGCGCGCCGAGAAGGGAGTCATTTCCAAGAGCTTTTGCGACACCATGTTCAAGCTGCAGGAGAAGCACGGCTTCACTGATGATTGGGCGTCCTACGTCAGCGGGACACTGCTCGAAGCCGGTTCAGACACGACAGCATCCATCTTCCTGTCCTTTGCCGTGGCCATGCTCAACTTCCCCCATGTACAGAAGAAAGGCAAGTCATTTCTCTTCCTACCCTGCCCTGGCCTCCGACTAACCTCTCGACAGCCCAAGAAGAAATCGACCGTGTCGTCGGACCCAACAGACTGCCCACCATGGCCGATGAGGAATCTCTCCAGTATATCCGCGGAGTCGTCAAGGAGTCTCTCCGCTTCTTGCCCTCATCCATCCTGGGCATTGTACCCCACGCCACCACCAACGCCGACACCTACCGTGACTACCACTTCCCCGCTAAGACCGGCATGATGATTAACGTGTGGGCCCTGAACAACAACCCGGAGCGCTACCCCAACCCACGCAACTTTGAACCAGAACGCTACAAGGATGATTTCCTCCGCGCACAAGAGAGTGCCACGCTCAACGACGTCAGCAAGCGCGACCATTTCACTTTTGGCGCCGGTCGCCGGGTCTGCCCTGGCTTGAACATCGCCGAGCGCAGCCTATTCCTCGGCATTGCCTACATGCTGTGGGCTTTCAGCTTCGAGCACGCAACGGACGAAAATGGAAACAAGATTCCCGTCAGCACGGAGGATGTCACGCAGGGTATCGTGTGCCGGCCGACGCCGTTCCCGCTCAAGATGGTGCAAAGAGACCCTCAGCGGATAGAGATGGTTCTCAAGGCGTGGGATAATGCCAAGGAGCTGCTGGCCCAGTACCCAGACGGTATCCGAAGCACGCAGTACGCGAGCGACTGGAAGGCGTTCACCGAGAACGAGAAATTGGTTTGAACGAAAAATTGACTTGAACGAAAATGACTTAGTTGGCTCCTGTTGGTGTGGTGGATGTATATAGTGTCATATTGCAATACATACTATTTCCCTTTCATATCTTGCGCTGTAAAATAGACGGGGCTTCGGTCTAAGCACCGATAAAGCCCGCTAGGCAGGCAGGGCCTGATTAATGTATACAGTAGTATCTAGGGAACTCGAGGTCCTCCAAAGTTGGGCATCCTCGGCCCCGGGGCCAGATAGAGTTAGAGCAAATGGCGGCGCTCAAGCACTCGATGTACGATCTGAGACTGAGCACAAGCCGAATGATAGCTACCTGGGTATATACACCCGAGGACATGAGAGTTTCGGGAGATGCGAGCTCATTCGTTTCCTGTAACATATGTGGACTTTTACTCTCTCGGGAGACGGGAAAAGTGGTTCGCGGCCTTCTCTGATGTGACTACGCAAGAGTGTGCAGGCAACCTTGCAATATTCTATAAACCACCTGGCCATCTATGGGCTGTGGCATAGCTGTGCATTCTATTCCAAACAAACTGGTTATTATCCGTTCCCCAATATCTACCCAAGCTATCTGCCGATAAACCTTAGCTCTATCCACCGTAGCGGAGGATACACTATGGCAGCCCACGCAGAGCTAACCGGTAAGCCCAAGTCAATTCCGTCGCCGACTAGCTTGCCGAGAGGGCCGGTGAAATATGTCTGGTACATACCCAGGACCGCGCCCAGCCAGCCAATGAGAAAGGCGGCCAGAGCCGCCAGCCCAATAGGTAACTTCTTCCTGTCGCTCCAAGCGGACCAGTCATATCCGCCTCTTCTGCGGCGGAAAAGGAACTCTTCTTCCAGCGTGATGGTGATCCAGAACGCAGTCCAGTAGCCTATAAGGGCGAGGAAGCTTTCGAAGATCTCGAAGAGCTTGTTCCTTCCGGCGCAGGCGCAGGCGGTGCAGATGACAACGCTAATGATCACCCAGAAGAGGCGCGGCAGCTGGGCAGGCCAGTGTCCAATGAGCTGGAAGGATAGGGCGCTGCTGTAGAGCGAGGGGACGACGTTGGAAATCACGCCCAGAGCGATGATGCATGAGCAGACGTGTCCGAAGTTGCCGAGAGGGGAGTACGTCTGATCGAGAAGTGCCCCAACGCTAATATCGTAAGCCTCGGCCCAGGCTGGCGTGTTGGCAACTCCGGAAGCGATGCCGACGCCGACTATGTAGGTGGAGGCGCAGGAGAGGCCCAGTCCTAGCATGGTGGCCAGGAAAACACCCCAGCGCTTCGCGTCCGGGGGGAAATAGACATAAAAGTCGGCAGAGGCAGGGGCCCAGGCCAGGCAGCCCGACATGCAGAGGAAGAAGAAGGACATCCTGTCGGCGGCCTTCACCTCGCTGGTGCCAGTTGTCGGCGTAACGGTGTCAAAGTACGGTCCAGCGCAGCCGATAGCGATGAAGAGGACGATTACCTGCGGGATATAGGCATACCGCTCATATATATGGAATACCCGGATGCCAAAGAGCAATATGGCAAGGGTGATCACAGCCGAGATAATGACGCCCACGATGACGCTCATACCATTTCCGTTGATATGGGACATGATCTGACCAGCGATGAGGAGATCAACGAGGCCATATCCGAGCATGATAACAATGTTGAGTAGCACGCAAATGCGCGATGGCCACCAGCCCATGGTGTATCGTGCGATGACCTTTCTCTGCGTTAACCCGCTGCTCCAACTCCACGAGGATTAAAGACTCACCAATGTACGATTCCCGCTGACAGGGCCAAATGTCGAGATGTAGGCCGAGCATGCAGCGCCGGCCATGGCGCCAAAGGCCGCGATGATCATCCCGTCGGTTAGGCCCACGTAAAATGTTATAGGCCCCAAAAGCCCCAACATGGTGTTATTCGCAGTGAGATTCGACGAGAACCAAATCACACCCATCTGTATGTAGTCGCCGAGGGCCGTCTTGCTCGCCCGTACATCCTCAGGGACTCGCTCGATACCACGGGACTCTAGCCCGAGCTTCTGCTCGAGCCGTAACGACCACCGCTGGAATGCATTGCTCGGTGGCAAGATCTCGTCGATGAAGCCTGTCTCGACGGCCGGGACAGGGTCAGATGCCACATGTGATGCCTTTTCGGAGTTGGATTCGTCAGTAGTGTCGGCCATCCTTGATCTTCAGACGCGAGACTTACTGCTACTGCCCATTGATCGTAGTGATCCGTGTTTTATAAGACAGCTTACTTCGTCAGCGGCTTTCTCATTGTAGACCTCGCCTCCGTGGACCGAAGAAAGGAAAGATCTTCACCGAATCTACCGAGATGCTCCCCCATCCTTGATAGTGTATCGCCCCACTCTTGACAGTTCCACAGCTTATCGTGGGTGGGGACGCTTTCTTGTGATAAGAGCTTGGTTAAGCTTTGTTTTCACCTATTATCGCTACTAGATAAGTAATGGAGTACGTACTTTATATCCCCGGATCTACCCAATCGCTCTTATAGCCGACGGCTTGACGTGGCTGTTGTATTTCAGGGAAAATTTATCATTCTATTTCCGATGGGATACGAGAGGCTATATATACAGCAGAAACCCCACATGGAAATCAGCCTGGCGCATTGTAGTTATAGACCTCCACTTATAAACTATTTCCGAGTACCAATCTCATACCACGATAATGACTCCTGTGATGCCTATTTCATGGGGTCTGCCTATCGTGGTACACCCCGGGTCCCTACATTGGGAGGGTAGGAAAAACAGGACTTCCAAGCCAGCCCCCTGTGCCACTCTAGGAGGCGATCAATATAGTCAATCACTAGCCTGGTGTACTGGCTCCTCTCTTGGTCAAGGATGCCGCGTAATGAAAGGATCAGCCGTTCTGGCCAGGCGAAGCTAGCAGGGACTGGCCAATGCTGGCTAGCTCGCATCCGTCCAGAGCTCTCTCTTCGTTGAATCTGGGTACCTTTGCATCCCTAGGTTTGGCAGTTGGTATAGACACTTTTGGCCGTAGTGACCAAAGTCTAGATGTGACGGTAGACACTCTGATCCCATCAGTCTAGGCTTCCCCTATTGTATAGGGGTTCCACTATGTTGATGTTGGGCATAGCTCAATTGCGGTATAAGGAGGGTGGGGGGAGCTGCTGAAGATTGGTGTCAGAAATTCATATTCTAAAAAAGGATATGTGGTCGACTCTGCCTTTATAGCTCATGCTCAATCAGAGGCTCCCTATCTAGCGCAAATAAGTCTCAGGGTTCATCCTTCGGTCGGCTTGTTGGTTTAGGGGAGAGGTCAGCAGCACAGCACAGCAACCAGGACACGAAATGCCAAGATAAATAGACGCACGCGTAAAAAAAGAAAAATGAGTTGCCGTGTAAAAGCTCTTAGTTGAGCCCAATTCTGTGTAATCCCTGAATTCAAACGCCCTTTCTCTATCCACTGTTAATCTTGTGGTGGTAGTTACTCGTGACCCCTACCCGCCAAGGAAAATCCGGTGCGTACCACATAAACTCTTCCCGTTGGATGCGCAGATGAAAATGGAAATCTATGCATCCATTAATTCGCCTAGGCAGGGTTAAGGTAAATGTTCGTCATGACTTTGCTCTCCCTTCTTTCTTCCTTTTTTGAAGCGGGTCCTGAAGTATGCTGCCAGTATAGGTTATTGCGTCACTCTGATTTCATCCATAGCGATACTTGATATACTTAAGCAATTGTCCTGTGCCCAAAAGTCGAAGAGAAACACACGTTCCTGCTCTACTCATCTCGACTTACTACCTATTCATCATGCCAACAGCGATCGTCACAGGCGCCACAGGTACAGTAATCTGCCGCGTTTACCTGTATCCCGAATAGTCGGTACTGACTACAACCACAGGCATTCTCGGTCGCGAGATCGTGCATAAACTCGCCTCCGATCCTAAGACCTGGTCAACTGTTCACGCACTCTCGCGTTCCCAAAAAGAACCTTACCCGCAACATGTACAGCACAACAAGGTCGACCTCCTTGCGTCTCCGGAAGAGATCGCAAAACAATTGGCCAGTGAGGGAGTCGAAGCGGAATATCTATTCTTTGCGGCTTATTTGCAAAAGGATGACGAAGCAGAGATGACAGAAATTAATGGTATTCCACACACCCATTGCCAGTTTTTCTATATTCAACGGAGGGTGATAGGCTAATGTTTGAATAATAGGGAACATGATCAAGAACTTCCTAACAGCGTTGTCAATTACTGGGGCTGAAAAGAAGTTGAAGCGTGTTGTGCTGACGACCGGCGCAAAGCACTATGGCGTCCATTTGGGCCCTGTCAAGCAGCCCATGGAGGAGAGCGATCCCTGGGTTGAAGGGGCAGATCGGCCCCCGAACTTCTACTACAGACAGCAGAGGGTGCTGGCTGAGATGAGTGCGTCGAGCAAGAACAGGTCCGGTGGAAAGGGCTGGGATTGGGTGGTCACATACCCCAATGATGTTATTGGAGTCGCGGAGGGTAAGTCGTCTTTCTCCTCTTTCTGGACCGGAAAGTTGGAGCTTCAATACCGCAGAATATACTGGTGCTAATGAATTCAGGGAACTTTATGAACTTGACCACTGCCCTGGGCCTCTACGCCACCGTGATCAAGGAACTTAATGCCCCCTTCACTTTCCCTGGATCCACAGTGTTCTATACTAAGTTTGACTCCTTTACATCCGCCCGCCTCCACGCGGAGTTCAACCTCTGGGCCGCTCTGCATCCTGAGGTCTCTAACCAAGCATTCAACGTCACCAATGGGGACGTCCAATCCTGGCAAACAATGTGGCCACGCCTAGCGGCGCATTTTGGCATGAGGGTCCCGGACGACCAGTTTGCGAGTAACGAGGAGAAGGTCGTGCCGCTCATTGACCGACCGCCGTTAGCGGAGCAGGCGGCGCAGATGGGAATCAAGGGCCGAGTGCCAAGAGGAGAGGTGCAGATGAACGTTGATTTGACAAAGTGGGCAGGACGGGACGATGTGAAGCAAGCATGGGCGACTGTTGCGGAAAGGGAAGGGTTGAAGAAAGATGCATTTGAGAGAGCAACATGGTTCTTCTTGAACTTCGTGGTGGGAAGAAACTATGACATTGTGATTAGCATGAACAAAGCGCGGAAGTTTGGATGGCAGGGCTGGGCAGACACGTGGGAGGAGTTGGAAACATCTTTGCAGGAGTTGGAAAAGAGGAAGATCTTGCCGGCAAGAAAGGCGTAGAGCATCAATTTCTGCTCATACGTCTGTGACATGTCAGTAGCTACTGCTACTCTAAAAGTCTGCCAGTATCAGTGGTGCGGCCAACCCTCGGTTATCTTGTAGGTAAAATAAGTCAAGCTTACCGTTTGAGTTCACCACTTAAATCGATGGTTAAGATAAGGCAATGCCCAAGCAACCAAGACCATCCGGTGGGGAGACGAAGTGGGTAGGGATGAGGCTCTGCGGCTACTCCCAGATGAGGTCCCACCTTCAAGCAGGTCGTCGATGGGCTTGGAGCTTGCCAGCACCGGCGGATCGGACCGGGCTCCAGAACCGGCCAAGTGCAATTAAACATTGGGTATAGTAGGGAGTCAACGACGAATGATAGTCCGCCGCGTAGGCGCGCAGGGCGAGGAGGAACGACAAACAGCGACTATCGAAATAAGTGGGTCATTTAGTGTCACGCACCAATCAGGGAAGGAGGTGAAAGTGAGAGACAAACGGAGCCGTGTCACATGTTGTACTGAAAGACTGCCTAGTCTCGCGTCAACTGTTATCCCCCACTATGCTCCTGGAATGAGAGAACCGAAAGAGCATCAACTTATTCAACCAATCACCATGGGAACTCCTGGCCTTGAAATAGTGCGCTTCCGTGGGCGTTACTACATTCGCTGGCACCGGTTGGACAGCTACTTTGAGGGTCTCGGCGCCAAAATCATCGCGAGCATCCCCGCCGACCCCGAGGCTTACCAAAGTACGCTGTGAAGAACGATCTGTGCCTTGCAGTATGCTAACGATTTGCAGAATGGCTCGAGGCGATGCGAGCCAAGTATGCGGCCAAGGAAAGTGCCCTTGAAAGACATGTTTACGAGGTTCGTGACGGATTCAAACCTGACTATTCGGAGTTTGTTGAGTTTGAGGCACTTCCTTCCGAGCTCCCGCGGCTGGGTCACTACATTGATTACGTCTATATCATGAATCTCGATCGGGAAGTCCTCACTATGAACTACGTACACTGGAAGCTGGGAAATATCCCGCGTCAGGACGAACAATGGCTTCGTGCCATCGCAGACGACAACTTTCCAGAAGAGTACATGACCACGCCGGCTGTGGATTCCTCCGAGCCGAAGTGGGAAACGAAATATGACTTCCACTTCGTGGCCCCGAAGACAGACATCGGGCAGCCGCGCAAGGCGTTTCTTACCTACGTCCTCCGGAAAATGCTTATGGAATACACGAAAGAGATGATCGGGTTTGGAAAAGAGTGGAGCGGGAACTCCTTTATCTTTCGCGAGTTCACTTTTGCTCTTGTCTCCATTGCGTCTGGCCAGGCCAGCTTCTATTCTTTTCCCGCTCGGGAGTGTGACCCTCGACGTTGCGAAAGCTGGGGCTGCAACGCGAAGCATTTACGTAAGACGCCTGGATGGCTTGGCAAGGAGTGGGCTGGCGATAGCGCTCCGTTGCTGGAGTTTGGCACCCCGTCCCATCGACCCGGCGAGCCTCCGGGGGCGTCGCCCACGGACGCGATGTACTGGCACGAGAACGTGCTTGTCAACCCTGCACTGGTGGTTGACGGTGAGGCCATCGCGAAGGCCGTTACTTGGGGCGTCGAGCAGGGACACAGCAACTTTCAGATCCTCGTCCTATCGTTATATGAAGCGGCCTTTGCAGAGGTCTCCTTTAAGAATGGCGTGGGGCTATTCGTTGAAGTCAGCGGTGCTATCCCTCTCAAGTATCTTCGACCAAAATGGTGTGTGAGCGAACGACCGGAGAAGCCTGGAAAACATCGGTGCGGTCAAGAATATGCGTCAGGTGACACAAAGGGAACAGGGCTCGAGGCGCTTGTCAACTTCTTCGAAGTTGCCGCGAACCGCCGCGCAGCGTCTAAGTCGGCAAGCATCCTCCCGGTGGAGCTGTATGACCGGATTGTGGACTTTGTCGACTATGATACGTGGAAGACCTGCCTGCGGGTGTCGGCGCTTCGTGACTGCTGCCTTCGCAAGTACAGGCTTGACGATTGGATGAGGATTGTGGCAGGCCCTTTTAAGGAGCGGTGTTCGCCGTCCTTCGACTTCGAAAACGTGCAAACGGGAAAGACGGCTCGGATGAAGGAGGCTTCGCATCATAGTCCGATGGGGGAGTATAACTGGATGCCGGTCATCGGCAGCGACCAAAAAGTGCTCATGTTGGACGTATCCATCCAGTTTGAGTCAGCAGAGGATGTGCCAGTCGAGGCCCAGAGCGATGATGAAAGTGGGTGAATTCTTCGGACACACGAATTTGGCATAGGGTGGAAAAGGGTCACGCCGAAAGCGGCTATTAAATCTACCATTGACAGTGATGAAAAATTCCTAGCATCGCCCGTAGATGTGCCGGTAGTAGTTGTATGACTTCGCAGCTGCCTTTTTGAGTTGCTGAAATGGCTATACTTGTGTAGATGCCGGGGCTGCTCCTGATATGCACGTAACGTAGACCGAGTGAGGCGGACTAGCCAGATTGGATACATACATATGTTGTTATGGGGGCCTCGCGGGGACACACTTGTCCCGACTTGGTTAGTCTACCTTACTCCTGTCCTGGTTGTATACATACTCCCTTTCTAAAGAGCCTAGGCCTAGGCGTAGGTATTCTGTCCTTAAGAGGCGTAGCTGCATATGACTCGGCTAACGGAGAGGCGCCTTCCTACACTGTTGGGCTCCCGCACCTAGGTTTTTCGGTTCCAGATTCCCCTTCCTTCCTTTTCTCTTTAATTATCTCGTTTACTTCCTATACGCTCTCCCGATCGCACATTTCCACTCTCCACTCCTGCAGTATGGATGTCATTGCAACCAAAATAGCATGCTAAGATATTTCTCGAGCCGGCGCCGAGGCTGAGAGGGATGGAAAATCGAGTCTTGGTCCCATTCTGTGAGGAAATGCAAAATTTATCTTGCTAACAATTTATATTGGGCTCCGTTCTGCGTCGTATCCGGAGATAGGGCGATCGGGACCGGGACCGAGCCTAGGACAACGGGGGAAGGAATACCGCAGCTGTGCTCCTTCTGGTATGGTGGGAATTAATCCGTGCAAGCCTCAGGCGGTGAGGTGAGCAGTGCATCCAGCCCCTGCCGGGTGAACCATTTAAGGGTCTAGGGGGTGGTCACTTTTCGCTGCACAATTCCTTCCACCATGCCAAAGACCCTCCGCCTGCTCAGGGAGGAGATCACCTACTCCAAGGCTCAAAGAGAAGAAGTCGACATCTCCATCGACTTCAGTATTACGATCGACAGCGTGAATTCTTTGCCAGCGTCTCCGACAATCTGAATTGGGTCAAGGCTGTCATAGCTCACCATTTAGGCCTTCCTTCGACCGACCTATGCCAAGTGGCTGATGTTGAAGACTGGTTTCATGGGAGCTTTAATGTCTGTGTTCCAGTCTCTGTAAATGAGTGGAAGAATAGAACACAGTCAGGAACTCGGGTTCTGCTTCGGCTGCCTTTCCCACACCGACTAGGCGAAGGTTTTTGCCCGGGTAACTGCGATGAAAAGATTCGGTGCGAAGCAGGGACATATGCTTGGCTTCAAGAGAACTGCCGTGATATTCCTATTCCTCGACTCTATGGCTTTGCCACCTCCGATGGAGAAACTGTACGGCAATTCTCTTATCAGAAATAAAGCTGTACTAATGAGGATCCGTAGTTCACACATATCGACGAGCTCCCCTTTCTACGCCGTTGTTTTCAATACTTCCGACGCCTACTTCTTTCCCGTCTAGGCTACCCACCCCCTTCATCTTACGTTTCCCATCATCCACGAAATATAACACACAAACTCGATCATTTGGCTACAGGCTACTTGCTAGTTGAGCTTGTTGAGAGTACGACTGGAAAAATGCTTTCATCTACATGGCCGGAAAGACACCACATTCCTCGATATCGGCAGACGCTTTTTCGCGATCTCTCTCGAATTCTGCTGAGCTTAACACGTATATCTCTCCCTTTAATTGGTTCTTTTGTTATCGATAAAGATGGCTATCTTCAATTGACAAACCGCCCTCTTTCACTCGAGATCCAAGACCTAGAAAATGACTACATCCCCACAGATATGCCACGAGATTATACATATCCAACCGTTGAGTCCTACATTGTGGACCTGCTAAGGCTTCACAATAATCGACTAAGATATCAAGCAAATGCAATAAACAACACGAGTGATTATATTTACCAGGCGTCGGCTTTGACTACAATGCAAGCGACCTTTCCATCCTTCTTTACGCGAGAACTCTGCCGTGGCCCTTTCACCTTCACCTTCACCAATCTCCACCAAAGTAATATTTTTGTTGACGACGACTGGCATATCACTTCGCTGGTTGACCTTGAATGGGCTTGCTCTCGTCCAATTGAGATGATCCGCACACCTACCTGGCTTACCAACAAAGCCGTTGACGAGATTGCTGAGGAAGCTGTCGACTATGATACAGTCAGGTCCGAATTTATCGAGATCATGGCAAAGGAAGAAAAATTACTAGGCCCCGCCTCGAGAAAACAAGCCCAATCATTTGCAAGTCTTTCCGAAATAATGGATCGGGGCTGGCGATCGGGAACCTTTTGGTTCTCCCTGGCACTTGCTAGTCCGACTGGTATTTTTTCGGTTTTTTACAAGCAGATTCAACCGCGCTTTATCGAGTATTGTCCAGAGCATGATGCGTTCCAAGAGACGATGCCGTGGTATTGGTCCCAGGATTTTGTGAGAGTCGGAGCCGCCAAGCATCGAGATAGAGTTGATTATGATGCTCGACTAAGAGAAGCCTTTGGGGTTCTTGATTGAAGCGCGGATTGAAGTCGAAAGTACATAATGTGAATGATTGCAACGCGTCCAATGATACCGAAGAGACCATTACTAGCAGAGCTATGAATACAAGAAAGAGTGAGAGCGGTTTCCTCTTGCGGCTCTACTATCCTGCCTAGGTACTTCAAGGTTTCTCAGCGTCACACATTCGACGCGTCTTTATTCTTCGTACAGTAATATTTGGATTGTGGTTGGGATCAGGTTTGATGTTGGGTTTGGCCTAATTCACACTCGCTGTTCAATACCGTCGAGCCAATTTCCAACGTGCCTCTTTGTTGCATCCAACTGTCTTTCCACGTCCGATTCCGCAACATCGGGCTCTTCTTCCTCGTCTGTGTCTTCCAAATCAATCCATGAATCTTGGTATATATGTCTTTCGCGGTGAGGATACCCTGTTGATCTTAACCATTCAAATATCCCACGCGTGGCTCCTTCAGAAAGCATCTGCGAGAGAAAGTTGTACTTGTAATCACCGAGGGTAGCTGTTGTCTTGGTGAGGGGGGAATGTGATATTTGGTCAGGGTGCTGGGAATGCTCTTCTCCACGGTATTGAATTGAATGTTTGTTTGTCAAAGCCCATTCCCACGATTCGTACTCCAAGCAATGGCCGGTACATTGAGCATGCTGTCGAACCGGTAGCTCTGTATCACAAAGTCGAGTATTTCCGAATGGCTTCCAAGTCCAAATTGGAGGTCGGTCATGCCCTTCGCAAGCAGTGATAAATAACAGTCGGCATTCATCATCACGTCGTATCGATTCACCATCAGAAGTCCCAATTTGGGCAGTTAGGAAAGTTTGAGTCGTTCCGGTCCAAGCAGAAGCTGAAAGATCCAGAGCGGTCATACCCATTCGTATGTCGCGCAAAATAGATTTATCCAGATCTGTGAGAATTGCCCCGAGCCAGAGTATTCCAACCCGAGGCTGACGATTTGCTAACAATATAGCCAAATAGCTTTTCCTATGGGAAATGGAATCGAGGACCGCGAAGGCTGGATTTAACCAGGCACTGACAAGATTACACTCAATATCTGGATTGAAGAAGGTGCTGCATAGAAGCGAGCGCAGACCCCATATATTGGAGCTCAATGTCATATACTTTGGAAGCAGTTCGCTGTGTCCGTTGAGAAGGTCGGGAATAGAAATAGACGAGGCATCAACACTGTCTTTCGGTTCCATCGGAGAAACATGTTTTGGAAAAGGAAGCGAAACTGTCCTGTCATTCAGAAATGGGATGTAAAGTACTCCGGCAAGGGCGACTGAGCACTGAGCGTAAAGACGGTGGCGTACGCAGAAATGAGAAAGATATTTAAGAGCAGTTGTCGACGATGGAGGCTCTGCCTTCGCGTCTAGAAACGCATTTGTGACTAGGGTCAATGCTGTATTCTTTGCCGATAGCGACCATGGCGACAAATAGACTTGGCCATTGTACTTGGTGGTCGCATCCCAGCCGTCATCAGAACACAAAATCGCGCGCCACCAGAGGACTTCTTCTTTGCACGTATCATCGCCAATATCAACCTGAAATATGGACCGCTTATCCGACTGCGGCAAAGGCCCCCTGAACCGCTGCGCAGTGTAGCCAATATGGCATTGGTGGTCAGCAGAGCGATTAAGCAACTCAACCCATCGAGCAGATAGGATATAGGCCCATGCAAAGTAGAGGACTGATAGATAGTTTCCCTTGTCATAACCTTGTAGGCCCTGGACACCGGGCCAGTCTGACAGGGCAGAATCTTCTGACAGTCTCACGGATAATCGACCGCCCCCTGCTAATAGAAGTTGCTTGGGCAAGACCCTTGGCTGTAGGTCACAAGTTCCTTTGGAAGTTCTCCACGTTGACCGACCATTAACAACAAGGCTATCTTCCCATTTGGATTGCTTCGCCTCGCATTCGAACGAGATCGTCTCATCGAAAGGAGAGCCATCACCAAGGAAAGGCGGGGTCTGACTGACGAGAGGCTTCAGACCTATGGCATGCCAAGGAAGGAGATGGCCCTCGCTCCCGGTGCCCAGGTAAGAAGACCATGTCTTTAGACTCTCTTGAAGAACATGGCTGAATTTATCATCGCTTGGGCGCACGGCATCGCCCATCATTGTATGCCAGGAAGGCGAATGCAGATGCTGCGTGGGTTTTCACCGGCTCTTTGAAAAACAAACAGGCGCGTTAGAGCGAGAACGAGTCAACAGCTCCTATCTTTCCAGATTGAAAGACAAAAGAGATTGAAAACGTCGGGCAAACAGCCTGTTTATAGGCGAGATTCCTAGTGGCGCAGTCGATGCTTACTGTCGCAAGTGTGGCTTTAAGGGATCCAAACGAAACAAACAGCTGCTTCTCCACAACAGCCCGGGTGGTCTAGTGGTATGATTCGCGCTTAGGGTAACCTAAGCACTCCTGCGCGAGGTCCCGCGTTCGATCCGCGGCTCGGGCCTGTTTGTTTTTTAGCCGCTAGCGGCAATAGCGTAGTGGTAAGCGCTCCCTAAGGCAACCTTTTAGGTTTTAGGCCTGGTCAGCCTTTCTCCTGCGGGCAACTTGACACTAGGAAACATGCCACATTCACCAGATTGACGCACGAAGGGTACACGCCATTTTTCACCAGCCTACATGTCGAGGCAGGGGACAATCACTGGCTTAATTGCCTTGCATCTGCTTGACCGACTTTCTAGGTCTAAGTTCTAGTGGTCATGTACATAAATTTCCTGGCTTAGTACGTCCTAATAGCCCTTGGGTGGTCGGAGGCGGACTAGCGCCCCCACAAAGGAAATTAATAAAGATCACACCGTTACCATTTCCGTAAGTAATTCGATGTCTCTCCAACTAGTATGCTGTGGTCTATCCTGGTTGGAGAAGATCAGGGCTAAATCGTCTGCCAACTCTCCGGCCCAAGGAAGAGAATGAACTGCGGAAACATTGGAATGTCTGACCTGAAGCTTCTTGGTAGATACAAGATCGAACCTCTGATGACGTTGTGCTATACTCCGTTGAGTTATGGCCTGTGCGTGAATCACTGTTCATTAATCTATCCACTTAGTGCGGTAAATTGGCAGCTATCAAGGTTGACGCGGGCTCACTTTGAAAGGAATGAAGTCGTGATGCCTAGGTGTTTTTGGCTAGCGGTTCCGGCACAGGTGGTCCACGATTGACATCAACTCTATAACACCACCAAGCGGCAGAACAACACTGGCTTCAACCGGCAGTACAAATATGACGACACTAAAGAGAAAGATATACGACACAAGTGCTAACCATTAGTCGTACATAGTGCTCCGAGTACTTCTTCGCCATTTTTCCAGCCATACGCTCTCTAAGCTTCAGCAAGACAATTTTCCACCCGATCTAAAGCATACAAATGATCTAATTTCTCCTATCGAGCAGCTGCCTATATATCAGCATAGACTCAATAGCAAGCCGGACATCAATCTTCTTACTAGCTTCTGCTCTTCCAACTCGACACTATCATTGATCGACTTAGGGAGATAGACAAGTCCCCTCGGTGCCAATTTGAAGCCATGCTTCTCCTTCATTTCATCCAGGGTGATCGGCCGCTGGAGCTCGCGGACTGTGACCATCTTGTAGGCAAAATCGAAACCATCCCAGTCTTTGTGCCTATTATTGAATTCGGCATTGCCTAGCCCGTCCTCTTCTAGTGGAGGATCGCCGGGATTACGTGTCCGGGCGGACAGTGTTTCGCAGACATGCGTGATGCTAGAGTGGGGAGCAGTCCGATAAAACCAGATTCTTTCCACACTGGGTTTGAGGCAATACTTCCGAAATTCGTAGTTCTTCCTTCCGTCGATGATTTGAGACATATACGGGTCTCGCATCGGTAAGATGACGTCGCTGTCAGAAGGGCATCTGGCCCCAATTTTCGCGCGGGGCATAAGGGGAGCTGTGCTGCGACCTTATGGAGAGGAAGCAAGTTTGACGATAGAATGTTAAAACGCGATGTTCCAGCTCGAGGGGAGGTGAGAAGGACAGGCAGGCAAGGTTAACGAAAAAGCGGGGGAGAAGTGGGAGGTCAAAAATAGGTAGTCCTCGCACAATATATCGTGTTTGGTTGCATGCACAGCTACTGTGATGCGCCACAAACGCATCTTGCCGGGCCGGTAATTTACTGAAGAAATTTGCCAGCCAAAATGACCTCGGGAGTCAATGTCTTCTACGAGTCTGAAATTATATTGCAGCAAGATAATACGCGTATCCATTCCTCTGGATTTACAAAGAAGTGGTTTATGCGAAATCTTCCGCACCCGACTGACTTAAGCCCTATTAAAACGATTTTGGGGCATTTAAATCTTGCCCTCTCGGCCATCATCCTACTATAGCGAACATTCGACGCAGAATGATCGATTTGAGCGATTTCGGACAGGTTTGGCCTACAATCATGTCGATTAAGTTGTTATAGATATCCTAGTTCGGTCAATACCGCGTACGGTGGACGCTGTTAAAAAAGCAAGGGGTTGGTACACTAAATATTAGAATGGCGAGGATATTTGGTCAATTTGTGCTTTGATATACACAATTTATTGACTTGATTATTATATATTTTATCCGTGGATAGTCCACAGATAGTTAAGGTATATCTTTTAGAAGTGGGGTGCTCGCGAGCCCCTGAGTATGCGGAGTATAAGCTCATGAAAATCTACCAAGTTTAAGCTCTAAATAAAATGCTTTTGCAAGCCCTCGGGAGCTATGGGAGACAAAAAGTATAGAGAAATACCTAGTAAGACGAGTCTGTACTTATAACTATCGCCTATCACATAAATGCAGACTGAAGGAGCTATTCTGCATGGTGAAAGTAAATCCCGAAGTGGCCTCTTAAGCCTCACTAAAATTATTTCTTCCAGCCCAGATGGTTTCCGCTAAATCAAAAATCAAATGGGTAATAAGAGGGTTATCAGTAATTGAAGGGCGAAAGTGAGAGTGCGATTGTAGGTGACGCAAATGCCGATCGTCGCTGTTATCGCCGAGTCACGTGTACCAGTGAAGCACCGCGGGCCAACTCTTGCTTATTCTCGGTCTATTTTCAGAGCTTCTTCTTCAACTACTACATTCGAGCACACCTGGGGGACTGTCGCCTGCACTTACCATGGCCGGTTCCTTCACCATACCCCTGCGCCCGGTCGTGGAGCAGCAAGACCGCCCCGATACTCTCCCTGTGGAGATCGCCCAGATCAACAACCAGTGGGGTTCCTTTCGCGATGTCAACGAGGATGTCCTTCGCTCGAAGATTGCCGAGGAGGAAGCTCGAAACGGCGCGCCTTCTGAGGAGGAGGAGCAGGAGACGTCTGATGTCGACACGACCGAGCGCCTCGAGCAGCTATACAAGCGGCGTGCCGATATCACTCAATTCGCAATGTCCGTCATCGTATCTCCGTTGAATTGTTTACGAGATGCGGGAGCTGACTGAATACTATCAGGCAATCTCACATGGAGACCATGTTTGCTCTCGACTTCATCTCCTTGTTGCTTTCCAAACATGCTCCCCGCCAGGCCGAAACCTCCATGTCCGCGTTCCTGAAACAAGTCGCACCCGTCGGTTCCCTCAATTCCGAAGTTGTCAACCCTCCCCCCAAACCTGAATCGGCTACCAAGGACATTGCGACTGTATCGAGAGGATGGAGGACACAGAACTTCAATGCGGCGGCTAACAAGCTGTTGAATGCGTCGTCGAGACTCGAAGGCGAGATCACATCGGAGACTCGGTACTGGAATGAAGTCCTGGCCATCAAAGACAAGGGCTGGAAGATCTGCAGACTGCCTCGTGAAAGACAAGCGTTGGGTGTACAATACGGATTTTTGGAAGCTACACCCGTTTTCCGCGACCGTGGTCTTGCTTCCCTTCGACGAGCGGAGGATGGAAGCTTGATCCTTGACAAGGGATTGATACCTCCGGGCTATCGCTTCGTCCGAGTTCGAGTGAAGCAAGGATCTCGTGTTTCTACTAGCTCTTACCCGACAGGATTTACCTCGACTGATACCGAGACGATTGAGCAGCGTATTCTGCAGGCGCGTGACTCCGTTTTCGAGGAGGAGCTGTTCCACGAGTTGGTTCGGGAGGCCCGATCCATGGCGAGCTCCGGTGTCACAACGCGTGAGAATCTCATTCGAATACCCGCCTCTGATGAACTGGAAATTCAGTTGGATCTAGTGGATGGCAATGATGAGAGCCTCCAGACCGATGAAAACATGCCCCAACAAGACAGACTACTCGCGGACGGCCTGGCACACTCAATCCGCCTCCTTCTTGCATTTGCCCATCGCCAGAATATGCATCGTCGGACGCAAACCCCACCGCCGCTTACTACCAAGAGACGACATATCCCGGAGTACCATCTTCTTCGCCCCGCACTGGCCTACCTGCAGCACCTATCAAACGTACGATGGCTGGAGTCATTTTTTGATGACATCTTCGGTGTCCTGCGAGCGTCTGGATTGGAACCCCCAGAGTATACTTCGAACACGTTCTGGACCTGGAAACAGACCCGCCTGTCTCCTGCGCCTACGATTGAAGCACTCATGGAGAAGTTCCTAGGACCAATCGGGTCCGTGTTTTGTGGAAAGCTACTCACGCCTCACGGCTCTTTCGCCGTTACAATTCCGACCAATTTATCGGGACCCCCATTCGGTACCCTTTTTGACGTCTCGTTCGAACTGCCATCAATCTCAGACCTCAAGTCCCCTGGTCGTCTTGGGTTGAGAGATGAGGTCGAGGCTGTGATCACTCATCTACTGCTTCTTGACATTGTTTCTAACATCGCTTCCAAAGACATTCCAGCAAAGAAAGTGGACAGTACTGACACAGCAGACCCCCGAAAGCGGAAATGGGATGCAGTGTATCCCCATCTGGGAGAACTGTTGCTAAGCTCAGAGAAACCCGAAAAATGCAGAAAGCTGAAGGTTTCCCTATCTCACTCTGGATTGCGTCTCTCGAGCTACTTGGTGCGCAACATCGACGGTATCGGACGAGGTGCGCAGGAACACCCATCTGTCCATTACCAGCCTTCTTCATGGGAGTCTCCCGCAACCTCGACCAGCACGCCAGACAATCAATCCTCCCTGATGGACTTCGTTATTGCCCAGGCATCCCTCGACGAGTGAATGAAGCCGACCATGATCGGGCCGAGGTCTCCACTCTGTTGCCGTCCTGAGCCGCTTTCGATTTACCGATCAACATCAAATGGGCTTGTGGTTTAGTGGTATAATACCCCCTTAGCATGGGGGTGGTCCGGGGTTCGATTCCCCGCGAGTCCATTTTTTGCATTTTCTTTTTTGCATCCCCTCGAGAACGAGGTGTGTGCTAACGCGGTGAAAATCGGACGAGCTTGGAGAGCCATCCCGAGTGGGGCCCACGAAAAATTTCTCTCGATGCATTGAAACAGCGCTAGAGAGCTGTTAGATACCCTTGTGCATTACATACCAAGGCTGAAGAGATACAGCCTAATTGAACACATTTTGAATGTTGATTGTTAATGTTCAGTGCTATCTAGTTAACCTAGCAACATGGAAGTGTAATCGACGATAGCGGACTTCCTAGCTTATAAATTTACGCTCAGCGCCTTGATCGACTCCGCGGCTGTAAGAGTCTCTCGCAATCTCTTTTCACTGAGTCCATACGCATCCGGAAGCCAATCGCTCACGTTCTCCCCCAATATCATAAGGGCAAGCGCCTCGCCACTCATTAGGCAATTGGCCATACCGTAGCCGTTGAAGGCAGCGGCGATCCATTCTCCTGTGCCTTTCCGATCTGTGAGTGTCGATGGGAGGCGCCCGATCAATGGCAAGCCATCAGATGAGACGCCCATAATTCCACTCCAGGAACTCACAAGCTTCCATGGGGCTGCAGCATTCTTGTCAAAGAACTGCGGTAACACGGACTGCAGATGATTGACCGAGTACTGCGATACAACACTATCGTCGGCAGATATAGTCTCCTCCATGCGGTCCTCTTCGCCTCCGAAATAAAAGTACCCCGTTTTGGCACTCTGGCCCAAGTAATACAATCCATGGCCACAGTTTCCGGTCTCTGGGTCGTATGTTGGTGGGTAGTGAAAGCCCCAGGATAGAGAAGTCCCTTGGTTCGGCACGGCGTTCTCAGGATCTTGAACTGTCATGGTGCCCTTGAAGGGGTTAATGCGTCCTCGTAGCCGAGGAAGGAGATGCCCAGTATATCCATTTGTACAGTAGACCACATTTCCTGCTCGCAGTGGCCCGCGAGAAGTCCGAACCGTATAAGGGAATGCAGAACTAATCGGGGTGACAGAACTGTCACTGTGCTCGACGGACTCGACCGGTGTGTTTGTCTCGATGGTCAATCGATCTGGATACTTCTTCATGAGAGCTGCAAACACTTTGGTAACCAGTCTATATGGCCACACTGTACCAGCCGGAAGTAAGGCACCTCCTGCTGTGCCATGGATCCCGTGCTCCTAGTTCTATTAGAATATGTATCGTCGGAAACGAACTGAAGGCACAAACATTCAACACTTTCTCCTTATCGATGATGGTGTATACACCGCTCAACGAGGGATGATCTGCTTCCAGACGCGCAATGCTTTTCTTGAAATCATTGAATTTGTCTTCGGTCAAGAAGACCCGCAGTTTCTGGAGACATTGCATCTCACTGGCCTCCACCGCATCGTACTCCTCAATTAACTCCTGCATCTTTTCCAAGTTCCTAAATGTAAATTTGGCAATCTTTCCTGCCATCTCTGGCCCATAGACGTTGGCCAAATCCATGTATTCTTCTCCCACATTGGCTACCATCTGGCCACCGTTGCGACCCGTCGCACCAGAGCAAAGTGCCCGAGCTTCTAAGATAGTGATAGTCGCCATCGGGTGACGTTCCAGTAGAGTCTTGGTCACGCAGAGACCTGTGATTCCAGATCCGATAATGACAAAATCCCTGTCCGTGGGTAAACTGGCTGACTGCGTATGTGCGAGGGGATGAGGCGCGTGTTCCCAGTACGACCTGGTCGGATTAGGACGTGGCAGACCTGGGTCGGCCATGACCAGCTTGGCAACTATAGGGGTCAGCTTGGGAACTACTTGTCATGTAGATAGATGGGCATCCATGCGTGGGTCACCTGTAATGGCCTTTGAGACCGGGAACGGGAAAACCCTACCGAGGTCTTTCTCTGGTGCCATGATGAAGCTCCAAGAGTGACAAAAGTGCACTTTCTAGGACGAATAATTGCAATATCTATAAAACGTGGAAAGTTTGGGTGCCTCGACAATATACGATCCGGCCTTGCATGTGCGGGGTCTATCTTATCATGGCGATGTCCGGTTAGAACTGCCTCGTTTGGGAATTGGTCCACTGACTGCAATGGGCATATGAACAGCAAAATCTCGCCAATTGTTAACTTTCAATCTGGATAGTATCCTCCATATTCTGGGTCGAGTTCACTCTCTTGCCCTGACTTGGTCTTGAGTACACACATTGATGGCTTCTCTAAGGTTGGATTATCCAAGATGAGAGACCAAATAGACGGAAATAATCCTAAATAGTCGGTTATTCTTACAAGGACATGAACAGCGTGAGAATGGTGCATGACGCCTGTCCGGGGGATCGCCAGTTCCTTGCATAACCCTTCACATGGTCGGCGTGTTTTTCCCCGCGGTCAAAGCAGGCGGCCAGCCATCCAGGGTTCTTCTGTCCTTTAAACAAGCATCAATAGTTGCTAGGATTCTTGAAAAATTTGCCTTGCTTGTGGCTGTTTTATTGGGCAAAGGAGTAAAGGGGCCTGGCTCGAGGGAGATATGCAGTTGGCCGTGTTGATGGAATGCGGCATGGCGTAACTACATGCCAACCAACATTCTAGGAACATGCAGACCAAGCTTTTTGGTCAGATCGGAATGCAACAGATTTGTTTTTTGAGCAGTGTTTGAGACCAAAAGATATAAACTCTCTCCTTCCTCCGGATCTCGCTCTTCTCAAGCCATCCTGCACTGATCTCCTTTCAATCCCTACTAGAAGGGATCCAAGATGAAGTTTTCCTCAGTCATTCTCGCAGTTTTTGCCTTGATCTCCACTGGCCTGGCAGACAAGACTTGCACCCCGAGCTTTGATTACTGCTCTGACGTGCTGATCAAGTCCAAGGGTAAGTCCAGATACAGTGAATGGATACACTTCGACTAATTAAGTACCTAGGCTTCACGGAAGCGGATCTAAAGGATGTCCTGAAGGGAACTGATCTTGAGAACGAGCCCCTAAAGAACGTTCTGTTCCATTGCAAGAACCCCGGCATCGTTGGACACCCTAAGCTATGCAAGAGCGGATGCAAGGATTCTGAGCAGGAGGGAAGCCACAAGTGTGAAGGGTAGGCTAATTCTAACGATGTCGGATTTTCTTCCCTTCTGCTAACCATCTACTAGCTAAATACATTCATTCTATCACCTCTATCCCTCAGATTACATGGTTAAGGATATGCTTCAAAATCTGAAGTCTCCAGTTTCAGTTACAAAATGAGAGGGTTGGAAATTCCCGACATTACCCTGTGTTTCTGGCGCACATCTACTTCATATAATTAAGGTTAGATCTACGTTGGAGCTATAGCAAACCCCGTCAGAAAATTTACTCGGGGATTGCGATTCATCAAATACCGTAGCAACCCCGCCATTCACGGTGAAGGGTTCTCTATCAGAGCTGAGCTTCGTCAAGTGTGCATCGCGAACTCTTGAGGAAACCATCGTGGTTGATTGATCGATGGGGTAACGGAGTTGAGTTGCCTGGAGATGAGGGCATAAATTGCATGATCGGTCGAGCCCTAAGCCCTAATACTGAGCCCAGAATGAAATTAGTTCCACCACGTGATATTGACCCCGCACTAGACCCGAACGAGAAGCTCAACAGTGACATCAGAATCGTGCTCTCAATGTCAAGCAACTCAACTGGTTTCGCATTGGCGGGTATCGGTAGCTCGGTTGAAACCGCACTGTCTTCGAACTTTCGTCACTTCTCCCAAGCTTCAACTACCATCCGGTTTCCCACCACTCTATTACGGGACACTTTCCAATAACCTCCAACGGAGTCCGTATCTGTGACCTCATCGCCCCACTTCTGTTTTATCTCACCGGAATTGGGTTCAACCCCTCTACTGGCTTCTTAATTGCTCCCCGCGCTACAGAGTAATTTCCTCAATTCAATTCGACCATTCTATCTTCACTTTCTCCGTTGGCTCTGCGACCTCTGACACGGTCGGCACTCTCGGATACAACATGGAGCCCGTCAAGATTCCCGTCGAGCCGCCTAAGAAACGCCGCATCGGTGTGCTCACCTCCGGTGGTGATGCCCCGGGCATGAACGGCGCCGTTCGCGCCGTGGTCCGCATGGCCATTCACAGCGACTGCGAGGCCTACGCCGTCTTCGAGGGATACGAGGGGCTGGTAAATGGCGGCAACATGATCCGCCAGGTGCATTGGGAGGATGTTCGCGGCTGGCTGTCGCGCGGTGGTACCTTGATCGGTTCTGCTCGCTGTATGACCTTCCGAGAGCGCCCTGGGCGTATGAAGGCGGCAAAGAACATGATCCTGCGCGGCATCGACGCACTGGTCGTCTGTGGTGGTGACGGAAGTTTGACTGGTGCCGATGTTTTCCGCGCCGAGTGGCCTTCATTGCTGTCGGATCTCGTTGCAGCCGGCGAATTGACTAAGGAGCAGGTCGAGCCCTACCAGGTGTTGAACATCGTGGGTCTGGTCGGTTCAATCGACAACGATATGTCCGGCACTGACGCCACTATCGGCTGCTACTCATCCTTGACCCGCATTTGCGACGCAGTTGATGACGTTTTTGATACTGCATTCTCACACCAGCGTGGCTTCGTTATTGAAGTCATGGGTCGTCACTGTGGTTGGCTGGCCTTGATGTCGGCTATTAGCACCGGTGCCGACTGGCTGTTCATTCCCGAGATGCCTCCGAAGGACGGCTGGGAGGATGAAATGTGCGCTATGATCACCAAGGTACGTACATGGAAGTCTGAGGAGCGCTTGGTTCCAAGCTAATAGGCTGTGATCGCAGAACCGCAAGGACCGAGGCAAGCGCCGTACGATTGTGATTATCGCCGAGGGAGCGCAGGACCGGAATCTCAACAAGATTTCGAGCTCCAAGATCAAGGACATCCTAACAGACCGGCTGGGACTCGACACTCGGACCACGGTCCTCGGTCACACTCAGCGAGGTGGTGCGGCATGCGCCTATGATCGTTGGCTGTCGACTCTGCAAGGTGTTGAGGCCGTCAAGGCCATTCTGGATCAAACGCCCCTGTCCCCCGTCCCGGTTATCACCATTCGCGAGAACAAAATCATGCGTACCCCTTTGATGGAAGCAGTGCAACTTACCAAGGATGTCACTGAGAAGATCAAGCTCAAGCAGTTCGACGCTGCGATGGATATGCGTGACGCCGAGTTCAAGGAATACTTTGACGCCTATCTCAACACTGCAACCCCGGATCACCCGAAGATGTACCTCCCGGAGGGCAAGGTATGATCCAAACCCCCAATCACGAATGATACCAGCAATGCTAATTTGAGTCCTTTTCTTAGAGAATGCGTATTGCTATCATCCACGTCGGTGCTCCCGCCGGTGGCATGAATCCCGCTACTCGCGCTGCAGTGGCCTACTGCTTGACCCGCGGCCACACTCCTATTGCGATTCACAACGGTTTCCCCGGCCTCGTCAAACACCACGGTGACAAGCCGGTCAGCTCGGTTCGGGAGGTCCAGTGGCTTGAATCAGACAGCTGGGTCAACGAGGGTGGTTCGGATATTGGAACCAACCGTAGCTTGCCTTCGGAGAACATGGAGGGCGTGGCCGAGTGCTTCGACCTCTACAAGTTCGATGCCCTGTTCGTGGTCGGTGGCTTTGAGGCTTTCACTGCTGTCAGTCAATTGCGCCAGGCTCGCGAGAAGTACGACGCCTTCAAGATCCCTCTCGTCGTCCTGCCGGCTACCATTTCCAACAACGTTCCCGGCACCGAGTACTCTCTTGGCAGTGATACCTGCTTGAACACCTTGATAGAATTCTGTGATGCCATCCGCCAGTCCGCCTCTTCTTCTCGTCGCCGTGTCTTCGTCATCGAGACTCAGGGTGGCAAGTCTGGTTACATCGCGACTACGGCTGGTTTGGCTGTGGGTGCTGTGGCGGTGTACATTCCCGAGGAGGGTATTGACATCAAGATGCTATCCCGAGATATTGATTTCCTACGCGACAACTTCATCCGTGATAAGGGTGCTAACCGCGCCGGGAAGATCATTCTGCGCAACGAATGTGCTTCCAACACTTACACCACCCAGGTGGTTGCTGACATGATCAAGGAGGAGGCCAAGGGCCGTTTCGAGTCGCGTGCTGCGGTGCCAGGTCACTTCCAGCAGGGTGGCAAGCCTTCCCCTATGGACCGTGTCCGCGCTCTGCGCATGGCTATCAAGTGCATGCGCCACATCGAATCCTACACCGGTCAAAGCCGGGAAGCCATCGCGAACGATCCTTTGTCGAGCGCCGTGATTGGTGTCAAGGGCTCCCATGTCCTGTTCTCGCCGATGGGCGGCGACTCTGGCTTGGAAAAGACCGAAACCGATTGGACTCGCCGTCGCCCCAAGACCGAATTCTGGCTGGAGCTGCAGAACATCGTGAACACTCTTTCCGGCCGTTCGGCCTCCCGCAACGAAGAAGGCTGGTTTTGCTATGAGAGTACGTAAATGCGACAACCCCTGGACTTTTGCATCACATTGAATCCGCGCGTCGGCCCCCTTCGACTGATCGACTTGCTACTACATGGAACCCTGATACTATCCCTAATTTTTTGCGATCCTCAATATTGACGAATTCCTTTTTCTCCCATTTCAGATATCGAATCGGTTCAGTCCATCCCGTCCATCCCGTCGGTCCCTAATTCGCCTTGAGGGACCCGCCCTTGATGGATTCATGCAGCATTCTCTTTTTCCACACTAGCATCGCCATCGAGAGTCATTTGTCGCCACCTTTGATGATTGCTGTCTACCCAGACTGTCGGTCGTGATGGCCACCATCGTGCCCCATGCGCGACCGCTGAACGCCCCCTCAACTGCGTACGATGCTACGCAATGCAGCGCCTAGGTTGATCCTAGAAATGGCGACCTCTAGGCATTGGCGTTTGGGTTTTGTTTTTTCTCTCCCATGTTCTCTTGCCTTTATCTCATCTTGCCTATGGACCTAGATGGTGTCGCGGGTAGACCTAGTTCGCACGACTTTTAGCCTATGAATTGTATGATTTACACGTTACACCCGTAAACTCTACACAAGTAGATTCCAGTAACATCATCGATACGTGTCAGCAAATTCAGTTATTAATGGATTGATTATGGAAAGATAATATCAATGTCAAAATGGCGCTGCCAGTGAGCTTATCCAATTGCCCTAAAACGCGTTAGGGTGGGAAAGAGACACCGATCATGGCTCTGACTTAATTTCCGGGCTTCATAAGATTCACTCTTACTTGCTGAGGGCTCCTTCAAGCTCATCCAAGAGCTCGACAGTCTCCGCGGGGCTGGCAATCCAAGCAGTGGTGGAAGCCAGGCGAGCCTGTTTAATGAGCATATCAGTTTTCAAGCTCTCAATGAAGTCCGTTTCCTTACCTTGAAGTCATTCGCCCCAGCGGACAAGAATTGATCACCAATATGCAGGGTCTTGAATGGGTCGATGCCACCGAAGTATTGTTGACATACCCGAACACCCCATGACTTGTCGCCAATATCGACAAAAACGTCATTTCCACCTATGGCGAAGTTAGACATGTCTACGACCGTATGTAGAAAGATGTAGAGATGTACCATTGAATGCACAGAATGGGAGACGTGAACCCACAACTGACCGCTCAACTGTAGTCTGAACAACAAGGACTGTCTCTTCCAACAGCTCACGATCAATGCGAACCCCATTGACAGGATACACACCAACTGCCCGATCCTTGCGAAGCACGGCAGCCGGCAGTCCGAGGTTCGAGGCACAAGCACGAAGAGAGTCCTCGGCAATATCCAACAACTGCTTAATGTCGTCTTCACGCCATGCGCGCATTTCATCCAGTAGCCATTCTTTGCGGGACACATAGGTCAGTCGGGACTCGGATTCCTCATCGTAACGGAACAGAAAGTTGCTTTCACCGCCCATCACAATGATTCCTTCTTTCTGAGCCGGAGTCAAAGTCTTGGAGTCATGCACCGCATCGAGGAGACCGTACAAACGACCATAGTACTTGGGAGCCTCTTCATACCCGGCAGCAGTGACAATGCCAACCTTGCGCCCCTGCTCTAGAAGGCGCAAGATCCGAGGGATGACTGGATTTTCCGCAGTCAGGGAGGCACCATCATCGTAAAGAGTCACATCTCCGTCAAAGGTGACGAGTTCGACTTCGGTGGAATGGACCAGACCCAGCAGCTGCGCCGAGTTCAAGATAAGCCGGATATCGTTAAAGGAGGGAGACACAAATCTCCGACGACTGATAAATCGGCGTTCATCCTGGTAATTGAAGGCATCTTCCAAATGAAGCTGAGTGAAAAAGAAGCCAACTGTAGGCACCAGCAGTTTGAGTTTGGACTTGCCAGGGGCATCTCGTTTGTGATGTTCAACTGCGGGGTGATGAGCGAGAGAATACGGTTCTGCCTGCTTTGTTGCGACTTACTGTGATCGTTGATTAGGTTCTCGACATCCCGCATAATCTCTGCATAGCGCTGGTGAGTGTCTTCAGCGACACGCTTGAGCCCTTCGCTATGTTCCTGGTAGATCACCGTCGGCTGGGAATGCAGCACAAAGGGAACTGCCAACAGACCCTGGGATCTCTTAGCAGTGGCTCATGGGGTTACAACACGCAAATCTAAGCCCACCTTGATCCATTCAATCTAGTAGCATGGTCAGACGGCGATCTCCACAAGGATTGGAGCGTGCTTACCAGTTGATCCCGGCGATGGGTCTGGGCGGAGTTAGCGAGGGACGATCATTGGGGAGAGCGCAGTTACCTTGAGAGCATCTAAACATGTCAGCAGGGTCAGTGAGCGGGGACTAAAGATGGAAAAGCTTACATTCGACGCGATAACGAGTGGTCATGGTGTTTAACAAAGCTAATCAGCAAAAGATGGTTGTTGACAACGGGATCTCCGATTTTCCGAGTTTCGCCGCACGTTCCCCTCTCTGAGTCACGTCGACTCATTTCTTGGTCTTTGAGTGAGCCTCTTCTTTATTAGCCTCTTTTATATAACTAACTAGCTTGATTCATTTCAACTGACCAATTTGGACTTACTATACTCTATTAAGTCCCCGGTTCTCTGCCAATAGGAAGATCGGGTGAGGCTATGATGGATGTCTGGACTTACTATATATATTCCTTAGACAGAGACGTTTTTCGTCTGCAGATTGGCGAGCAGCTTAGGACTATAATTCATTACGAGAACCTTGGAAACAGGCACTCGCCTACAGGTAGCCCTCTTTATCTACCGCTAGCTAGCCACATCAACACGACCATCCACCATAACATCAACAATGGCCGGACAAGAGCATCCGCCGCCATATTATACTTCCTTGGAATACGCCATGAATGAAAAGTCAGATACTGACTTCGTCCTTCCACCTTATCCAAATGAGTGCGGCTTTGCAGCTTCATCCACGTCCAAAGGCCTCCAGGTACCTTCACGTACTTCCGCCTGCAGCTCTGGATTTGACTACCCGAACGAATTGACTCGCTACGGTATATCGCAAGAGCATTGGAGTCAATTCACACGAGCAATTCAAGACAAAGCCAAGCTCTCTCGGCGACAGTGGACCATCGTGATCGGCAAAGGTCTCGGGGCGCTTGCCATCGGTGGCTTCATGATCGGCTTTCTTGGCGCCTTCCCGGCTTTACTTGTTACTCGCAGGGCCCGAAAACGCCAGGAGAAACGGAATTTGATTGCTGCTATGGCTGGCGTACGGGGAGAGCATCTATCACGTTACGTTGAGCATTGGAATGAGGCTTTCTTCCGGCCTAGAGGGGTTCTGATTCGCGTTGATCTGCCAGATGGATATCTCGATGATATAAGGGATATGGATATTCATAGAAATGCTTCTTCGCTCCTGTCGGATGAAAGAGCTCGTGAGAAAGCAGCTCTAAAAGCACGAATTGTGGTTATTCCTTTGGAAGAAACTCCTGTCGCATCGAGTACTTCGATGATGGGAACCGAAAGAGACTGGTACACATGCAAGTAGTTTGACTGGCTTCGTTGTCAATTGTCAATACCTAGGTAGTACTGGGTGATAGTTGGGGCGTTAGACAGGTTATGCGTGGTTTAGTCTTGTTTGCACAGCTGAATAGGGGACAATTTCATTTCATATTGCGTATTCCATAGCATTAGAAAGCATTCAAAGATTGGAATGTGTCTCTGAAAACCGTCCTCTAAACCTGGGCTGCCGTATCCTGTCTCTCCACGTGCTGGGAAGTTCCAATCGTCTCCATCTTCTCGTCGATCACAAGATCACGCTCTTCGGCATCCTGGTTACCATGTAGACCAATCCGGTACCACGGTAGAGCAAATAGCCGGTCCATACTCTCGAGGCTTCGGCCCGCTGTCTCTGGCACGCTGAACCAAACCCAGAGACCACCAATGAAAGTCACCACTCCAAAGAACCAAAAGGTTCCCTTGGGACTAATACCGCCACTCGCGACCGGGAGAAGCATGTTAGGCACGGCGCGAGAGTTACCGTATTGATTGGCAAAATGCAGAGTCATAGCCAGAGAGGTCGCGAGCGCACGGATACGGAGAGGAAACAGCTCAGCGGTCAAAACGTACTGCATTGAGTTCCAGCCCAATGCCCATCCAAAACCGGAGATGTAGATCATGGCAATCGCGCCTTCGCTGGCACCCTTCTTGTTGGCGGGAACCTTGAACCCGTCGACAGTGCCTATTTCAGGCACCGCAGTTAGGAAACCAGCAACGTAGATCATTGAAATGGCCTGCAGTGTAATTCCTAGAAGAAGTGCGCGCTTACGACCGATGACGTCGACAAGGAACAGAGCGCAGATAATAGCAGCAGTCAGCTTGACGATACCGAAGATGGCTGTCACCAATAGATTCTCGTTGCTACCCGTAATGCCTAGCAGTTTAAAAAGATCCGTGGCGTACACGGTGATGGAGCCGGCACCGGACCACTGCGATAAAAGCTGGGCCATCAGGGCAAGGTAGATACGGTAGAGGTTGGACGGGACCAGGAAGGTCTCCTTGATGACACCAAGCGGCCCATATCCCATTGTAGCCTCCATCTCGATTTCGTGGGCAGTTTGAATGGCGCTGATTTCACGCACAACGTATTCATGGTCGGCTGGAAGGCCACGCACACGGGCCAAGTTGGCGAGTGCTTTCTCCGGTTGGCCAGATTTGATAAGATATCGTGGGGACTCGTATTGTAGGAACGACAGGATGAAGATCAGACCTGCGAAGATGATATGAAGACTGGTGGGGACCTCCTGCACGTTGTTAGTGCCGGGTTTCTGTTTCAGTTATTAGATATATTCATTTACCCATCTCTTGTGCGTGTTGTCGCCCATGTTAACCTGGCAGCCATAGTTTGCAAAGTAGGCCAAGACGATTCCTATGGAGGGATCTATTAGAACGAGGTAGCCTCCCAAGAATGACATGGCTGGAAATTGTCAACTATGTAGAGAACGTACCGAGGTAGACAAATCCTGTGAAGACACAGGTACAGAGACCACGAATAGCCGCAGGCGCCTGTAACTGTCAGTATGATGTGCTCTGTTCGGCTTGAGTCAACACCGCGCTCTCAACAACTCACAATTTCCGCGAGATAGACGGGAGCAACCACCACGGTCTGTCCGACACCAAAACCAGCGATAAATCGACCGGCATACACAGCTCCGAGGCTACCATTGTTTCCCATAAATATCGCAATTCCAAGAATCCATAGTAGACAGAGTTGACGGGTTGCCCAAATACGGCCGATGCGGTCACAAACAACGAAGGCACTATTGAGGTAAAGATGAGTATGAGAGACTCGGAGGGATACAGAGACCACCAACTCACAAGAGAGCACCCCCTACAGAGCCGATCTGCACCATCGCAGAGACATTCCCTTTGATGTTGGTTTGCTCAACCTTGCTGTATGAGTTGTAATTGATGTATCGCTGGAAGTCCTTGGAGTTGAATGCACCGGAGATGAGACCTTCGTCGATACCTCGAGCAGCTCCCATCAAACCAAAAGAGACGACGGAAAACCACAACTTCCAGTTGAAAACTTCCTTGGGCTCTCCCAAATTCTTCAAACGGAAGATATTCACTGGTTTCTTTGCTCCACCTGCCATGATGGGCAACTGTGTACTTATATTTGTATTACAGGAGTAGAGCACCAGGTAAGAAGAGTAGGTAAATGGGTCAGGAAGAGTGAGAAGGTGAGCAGAAAATCACAACAACCTTCGGGGCTTTTTAATAGCTACATGAGTCTCAGGGAGTCTCCGCGTGGTGCGGGGAATAGTCGACTGGCCCTGGACAAATAAAGTGAGTTGCGGTATATTACGAGTCAGGGCGTATTGTCGGCGTCAGTATTCCGTTTCTACCGGGATGATAATGATGCTACATGTACACAATGCAACCCAGTGTACTGAGTATCCGGCCTCTCACAATCGTGCCGTGGGCCGAGTATCGGTGTGACAAGAACGGAGTCGGCCAAGACCTGGGGAGCAGTGCCAAGGGAGCTTGGATCCCGAGCCAGTTGAATGTGGGCTTCTTATTCGATTATCTTGCCGTCGGGCTTTATCGGGCCTTTACACGTTTGACGGGGATGTTGTATCGATATGGAGGGCCACATGGTTGGTCTTGGTCATCCTTGAGCCCATATTCATTTTCAGGAGTAACCGAGCTCAAACTAATTTTAATTTTCTGCTGCCATACAAGACATGCAATGCCAGGCTGATCAGAGTTTAGCCATCTAGCGCTCGGGAAACTTTCGCTAAGTAACGCGAGCCGTTTTGCCAAGACGTGGCGTATGTGGGGGTGAAACTGGGGAAATCTGGAAATGAAAGTTGCTGAGATGGTTATTGGCCCGTCATTGAAGAAGTCAACCCGCGTGCACTTAGCGTGGGGTCGGGAAAGCATTGACACGAGGTCTATCTCTCCGAGATCTGTGCTACGCAGAGCCAAATTGAGTTGCGGGCGATGACCGTTGCTCTGCTATACATTGACGATCAACGAATGCTCTCATACTACTTTGGTATTCAGCTTCGAACGCAAAGAAACAGAACAGTTTAACGTGCAGCTATGATCGGCCCACTTAAGCACCCGCACTGATTTGTTTGCACGGGAGAGGCGTTCATAGCAGGTCGAGCAGGTCTTCTTACCTGCGAGGGCTTCATTTCATTCGGATTTGCATATAGGCACATGGCCAATCGTTTTGGATGTGTAGCCAGGATTCAGACACTTGAGCAGCACCCTCATTGCTTTGCTTGCAAGGAGAAGACGTTTATAGCAGATTTTGCAGATCCTCTTGTCTGAACATTGGAAGGGCTTCTTTCTATTCGGGTTTGCATGTGAGCACTTCGCGAACTTCACATACAACAGTCTCGTCAAGTTCTTCAATCTACTAACCCGACGACTTCACTGTGCCGGCGAACGCCTATCATTTGGTCGCCCCGTCTTGCGGGAAGCTGCAAGAGACGATCGAAACACTGAGAAACCACCAAGCACGCGCCAATCCATAAACGTCTTATTACCTTCACGTTTCGGACATCAACCAAGCCCTCTTCAAGAGGCTGGAAGGCGACGCTGACCTTTTCCGCGCTGTCAGAGCTCAGGGCATTTATCGATCATTCCTAGCGTTAGGTCCTATATAAGGTGCCAAGCAGCATACATAGGCGGATAGCAGATACTTTCCATGACTTCGTCATCCTAAAACTTGCGGCGATGGGTCTATCAATGTTCAATAAAACGGTGATAAGCTGCGGTTCAGTACGGCGACACGGCGTTGCGTGCAGTAAGGAGCCCGACTGGAGCTTTAAGCCGGGGAATATGTCTGACGGCGCTTTAGGCGGCTCCGAGTATCTGTCCCTTATTCCTAAGGTCGGTTACTCGGAGTCTGCCAACCACCTACGGTCGGATGCCAGGTGGCGGCACGCCAACACTTTGGCACTATTCTATACATTAAGCGAACTAGGATCTTATAGAAGGTAGAAGGATATAAGGAAATATATGACAAAGAGCAAAGCAAAGGCAAAGTGAGGGCAAAGCAAGGGTAAAGTCAGGGCAAAGTAAAGGAAAGTTAGGCTAAAGTAAAAAGCAAAATAAGAGGAAGAACCATAGGAACTTATCTATTTAGGACAACCTCGGTAACGATATCATAATTTACCACAGTGAACCTCGTACTTAATGATGATATTGTCGACCTATTCGAATGGTGGGAATTTAGTTCAGAACTAGTTTATAATGTCATATGCTACTCACTTACAGTGGCTCTAAGGGTCGCTAGAGGTGAATATAAGAGAAAGTAAGGGGTCATGCAATGCCGCTACATTGTAAACTTGAACTCTGGGATCTTGGAAGTAGCCATAAGGATAAACGTCTAAGCTCTCCAATGCACTGCCATCTGCACCTTATTTAGTGTAAGTATTTAGGTAGATAGTCGGGCAGAGCCGGGAAGAATACGTCAAGCATCAACCAAACGTGGCGTGTCAAAGCACCCGTACCCCTTTACCACACTCATTTCGTCAACCTCAACGTGCTTGGTTTTGAGTGTCCAACCACCGACTGAGTTATGTAGCATGTCACAACCATCGTCGGTCGAGTTGGCTTTCCAAAGACAACATCCCAGAACGCCTAGCTCCGAAACCACGTCTCCACCATTGAGCCCAGCGGAGCTCATCAAAAGATTAGGCGATATCGGAGGATTGATCCGCTCCATCAGGATGTACCTCGACCACTGCGATTCCGAAATGGAGGCCAAGAAGTCAGGGATCTCATTCCCATAAACGTTGTTGCCCCCTCCTTCCAGGGACGGCTTTAGAATGAAGTTGCCGGAACGCTTCCGATCGCAAGCCAGACCCCGGGCATACAGACCGTCCTCAGTCTCGTCTAGTGGATACACGGGGACAAACGTCTTACGGATAGCAGCAGCGTCTGACTCGGAGAGAAAACGCTCGAGAGCGCCAGGCAGGGTGAGCGCCTGCTGTACCTTTTTGAAAGTAGTCAAGTGAGCCAGGATGGAGGGACACTTGATAGCAGCCGACTTCTCCAGTTGGAGACGTGCCTCGAAACCAGTCAGGTTGTACTCATGTGCTTCGTAGCCCGCCCTCAGATACACAACCGAAATCTCCACCGGGTCTTTCGAGGGCAACCACGGCGGTTGAAACAGTAATTCTCTATTTTCGGTCAAACGCGTGTATTGAAGCACTTGCGGGCCCCAGTCGAGCCGATAAGCCGGCACCGGCTCTTCTCGATTCCACAGGGCATACTCGATCGGTCGCTCATCTGCAATATTGAACTAGACGGTTGTCAAACGTGTCGTCTTGAGTCTGACTGGCGATGTAACCCACATTATATGGCTGCACAATGAACAGCACCGCTGTCTGTCTTGCCAATTTGCTTCTGGGACCACCGTAGGTTTGATGGGCCAATGCAAGGGCGGAGGCGAGCGCCTCGATATTTTCATTCACTGGAAGTGATGCGACATCATACAAGGCATCGTCCAAATTGTAGACGCCCTTCCGCGTCAGATAGCGATGCATGTTGGCTACTTTGTTTGCATGCGAAGCACCCGCACAGGAAAAGCTGTTGAACTCGACTTGTTTCAGAGTTGTTTTAGGGCGAGCTCTCGGGGAGGCCGCCTGTTCATCCTCAGTCAAATGAAGCATGTAGTCCGACCGGAATATACCTAGATGCACATCCTGGACAGACCCTGCTTTCTTCGCGGCTTGATGGATTCCCCAGAGTGCACCCGCAAGGGGCTCAACGGGTACGAGATTTCGGATAGCATCAAAAATCCATTCCTCATCTTCAGCAACTGAGCAGTAAAGTTTATTGTAAATTTCTTGGATATCCAGCCCCTGCTGGAATTGTGCTCGAGGAAAAAGCGTGGGGAAGCACTAATGCACCTCGACACGGCGTTAGCAATCTTTGAATCATGTAACAAATCGATCACACTGACTGTGACCCCGACTGGATGACTTAGAACACTGTGTTCTATCTCCGATTCAATGACCTTCAATAATGATCCATGGTTGATTTGCCAATCCTATCCACCTGTTAGCCTCCAGTCTCGAGGACTCTCGCGACAGCCTAGGAACCTTAATTTGGGTGACTAGAGAGAACAGTTGCTCCTCGCTCAAATCAGGCGGGTATTCCTTTTCTCGCTCTGGTGACGCCATGTTGATGAGGTGAAAGCTGAACTGTTGGAGCGGTTCTCTATTTTGGGTTGATACGCTTCTTTGGGGGCCGATTTGCCCGCTTCCGATAAAATGGCGCGTTCGAGCATCGCCACAACGGGCGATTAAGTTGGTTGGCGGACTAAGAGGCGATATCTACGAATAAAAAGCATGACTGAGAATCAGATTTCATCTCCGTGACTCTAAAGGAATGGTCATGGCTAATTCTTCAAATACCGGAAGGGGTCAGATGCCGCCGTTCCTGATGCCATCAGCAGACGGCCGGACTTTGTCGGCGACGGCCGTGCGAATGTGTCGGAATCCACTCCGGGATGGGGTGCCTCATTGTATCGGAACAGGGGCTGAATAGGCGTCATCTTGACCAAAATGAACATCTGGGCTTTCTGATTATTTAAGCCAAAACACAAAGCGAATGTCAAAACAAACACAACAAACATCTTCCGGTCTTAACGCGGTATTGAACTGATTACATCCGACACATTGAACTACGGTCATGAGAGTGTATGTTACCATCTGACAAATCGACTGCGGAAGCTGGGGTCAAATTTGCCAGAGGTATTCCGCTTGTGGAACGCGTCATGTCTGTTTCCCAGTTAGAATCGGATATTATAATCATAGCCGACCGCCCGGGCCGACGTTTTAGAACCTCGGGAGTCAGGACCTTGAAAGCCGTAAGATCCATCAAACTAGCGATATAAAGGATATATGACCCGACCAATAAATTGCAATGAGTTGCACCTTTTTGGGAAGACACCCCTAAAACCTTACAAGGTTTCACCATGCGCGTCAACACAGCTGTCGCCCTTGTGGCATTCTTTGCCTTGGGGCCTGTCAGCGCGATCAACATAATTTCATCCAACGACGATGGCTGGGCCGAGGTCAATATTCGCGCCATTTTCCAGTCACTGACAGCCGGAGGTCACTCAGTGGTCGTCTCGGCACCTGCTGAAAACCAGAGCGGAACTGGTCGGTTACGCGCCTCTCCGCTATCTTGCATCTACTGATCGTTTGTATTACTGCTGCAGGATCCTCTCAACAGGCCCCGGCTCCCCTCGCCGAAGCTTGTGAATTCAATAGCTGTCTAGCTGGCAGTCCAGCTGTGGGTCATAATGTGTCAGAGCCTCGTCTTAACTATGTCAATTCATATCCGGCCACCTCGATGAAACATGGCATCAACTCAATCAGCCGCCAATTCTTTGATGGCACTCCAGACCTTGCTGTTGCAGGGCCAAATGTGAGTCCGAAGCAACTGGTGGCCGTCGAAACTTGCTAATCCCTCAAGGTCGGCAACAATATTGGCTTGGCCGTTCTGTTATCCGGGACTGCTGGGGCAGCTACGTATGCAGCTCATAATGCGGGAATCCCTGCAATCGCTTTCTCCGGAGCAACGGGCTCGCAAACTGCCTGGAACGCGTCGTCAACTTTCCCGAAGTACAGTCAAGTATATGCTGACCTCGCGCTTAACCTGACGGATTCTCTGGTTGCTTCAGGCACGCCGTATCTGCCAGAAGATGTAAGTAGTCGTTGCCTGAAACTGTTCCTGTCTTCTAATAGATTTTACTCGCTAGGTCTGGCTCAATGTCAACTTCAATTCGGTTTCCTCTGATTGCGCGAAGGCGGGGGACTTTTCGTTCGTCCTTTCGCGTATTCATGTTGCGGTACCTCTTTTCACGCCGGATGACGTGACAACTTGTGGTAGCTCGCGTCTCCCAAGTGAGATCGAGGTTTCGTTGAAGTCTGGTTGCTATGCTAGCGTGTCAGTGGGAATGGCAGGCACCAAGGATGATGCGAATGCTACGGTGCAGGGAGTCGTCCTGAAAAAGTTGAACCAACTGCTCACCTGCCTGCCATGATAAGCCATTATTCGGGCTCTGAAACGTCGGATGAAGTAATTTACACGGAAATGCCATACATATTTTACTTCCGTGCCCCTCCTTTCATTGCTCACCATCACGACGCCTTCACTAAGATTAAGTCTTCACTAAGAGTCAAGCTCAATCTAAATGACATGGCCCTGAGCTTCCCCCTTGAAAGCTTGGTTTCATCCGTAGCATGATAGAGAGCCAGCGTTTTACCACGTCTCAGATGGCCGCTGAAGCTGAATGCAGCAAGTTATGATCATTAATCTCCGCAGAAAGTTACGGCAATTCGGAAGCTTCCATGCACCCCTGACTGCACGATAAAATAAGATCGGGCAGGATGGCAGGAACTAAAGACTAATATCATGGCGTACATAGTATTTCCGGAAATCGGTGTCAGTACCACCCTCCCTGATTGTTCTTCTAACCCTCGTATCAAGGCATACGGGGTCTATACATATTGAGAACTCTTTAATATTTCTATGGACCTTGGCATGTAGGCTCGCCCCCGAACCGATCTTGTACTCCACCAAGCACATCATCTTGCAGAGACTCAAACCTTACTATGTACAGCGTGTACATTTTGTGAGGTAGCGTGTAGTTAATGATTGGGCTGTGGGTGGTACATGGTGGGGATGTGTGGGGTGAATTCAGCTCAGCCACAACATCTTGGAATGCTAATGATGTCATCCATTTTCTCAGTCTACCGTAACTGATATAAGTAGGACCTTCTTGCCTCTCTATTTGGGTAATCAACTTTGTCTCAGAACCTTCTACAGTCAACCTAATTGTTCTATCAAAATGTCCGCCGTATGTAATCAACAACCATACCTAATTAATTGATCATGACCAGATAAAAATGCTTAAATACTATTTAACTGTTCATCGCTGACATTTTTATGCTACGAGACAATCATTCGGTTTGATCTTGAAGCGTATGAGAATAGCAACGAGGAAGTCACTCGGTAAGTCTATACAGCATATAGTATATTCGTGCAGCTATGCTAATCTCAAATTTAGGATCCTCGATGAATCCGGTTTCCCAGAGGGGGAATATCCAATCACCCGAACATTTCCTCCAATTCTAATTATACCTACGTAAATATCGCCTTGGCTTGAAAGGAGTTCTGAGATCATGAGCTGACGTATTAGTGGCCTTGGTGACGATGTTCTTGGCAAATTGAACGGGCTCGATGGGGTGCATGCGGAGGTCCAGACAGAGTAGATCTATTCATGCTGTACCAAGTGGAGACTAGTTCTTCTGAGCCATCTCATCATTTCACGTCCGGATTCATCCATGTAAACGAGACGGTATGAGCAGAAATCTAAAATGAAATAACAACAATCATCATGTAAATCCGCTGTTCGCTCTTTTACTTTTTGTCGAGCTGTCTTTATATACGATGACAGTCTATCGAGCGCCCGGCTCTCAGCACTTAGTTTCATTTAAGTTTTGTAAATAGATTAATCAATTCTATATGCTAGTTACTCTAATTCCGAATTATAACGACAGCCAGAAGTTAATCAGCCTTTGAGGCTGCTAGCCCATTACGCATGGGTCTCGGGATTCCTGTACGCTGAAAACCAACGGCCAAGCTGGAACGAAAGATCTTTAGTCAGATCGGGCGCTCTTGGTCTTCTTGCTGCGAAGCTTCATCATCAAGAAAACCAAAGCATATGACGAGATGCAAAAGAGTGCCGTGATGCCAGTCTAGATAACGCCATTAGTTAATTTAATCGAAATTTTGGATCGACCGGAGAAACGTACATCTCTCCACGAATAATACTTCTCCCGCAAGTTGAAGGTCTTGGCGTAGTCGGCACCATGGGAGTATTGGCAGAATGAGCACGTTCCGGTTGCATTTGCATCCAGCAGATAGCCCGTCTGGGATGAAAGGAAATCTGCCATGTAAGCGCCGCAGGTCTGTCCAGCGGGGGCACTGAATTTGACGTATTCAGATGGCTCGCATTTGACCTTGACATCCCAAAGTACTTCTCCAAGAAGACCGCCGACAAGATAAGTGAACGGGTCGAGGTAATAGATCCAGTAACGCCAGAAGGGTTGCATTTGGCTGTATGGAACAACCACACCACAGAAACTGATCAAGCCAGCTCCGATCAAGACCGGGTTCATCACAGCAGCAAAATACTCGTTTGGTGCGTATGCTGCGATGGCCTGACCGATGGACGTGTACAAAAATTCGTAGACTGCATCTGATGTTAGTTTCTTCCCGCAAAATAGCATTGAAAGACGCACAGATCATCTGGAGATAGAAGTGACCGGAAATGCTGGCAAGAACTTGGAAGCCTGCTGTGAAGTAGAAACACGCAAAGTAGAGCGTGGCGCAGATGACCAGATATGGAATCTCAGCGACGGTCTGGGCTCCGATAAAAGCAATCCAATGGTAGGTTTTCGACTTTGGAACCGAGAATGTTAGTTTTATGTCAGGAGGATCCAGAGACTTTGACAAACCTTCTTTTCACGAGTCTCAAAGATATCGCGGTTCTGCAAGAAGAAAGGCTGCATCTGATTGATACAACCGGGGGCAACAAAAATGAAGTTGAAGATGGCAAAGAGCCGCAATTGAAGAGAGAAAGTTCCGTTTCCAACCATCCAGAAGGTAAATCCACTGAACAATGCCGCAAAGACATGAAGAATGATTTTGTTCCACATGTAGTCCTTTGCGGACGTTAGCCCAGTGCCGTAACTTTCAGAAAATGGGTTCTCTTACCGGTGACCGCCAGATTTGGATCGTAAGGCGTTTGGTGACCATCTTGAATTGGAACCAGTGAGAGGTCGCGTAATCCGCACTACCCTCCACATAGTCGGGATCAGCTCTTCCAGATTCATTGAGAACCTCCAACTCCCGAAGAGCCATTTGGCATTCCTCCGAGCGACTCCAAACGTCTACCCAGTCAATACTTCCAGTTGTGGCCCCTTGAATCACATCAATGATATGTTCCGCTGGATTCGCATCGGGAGGGCATGGAGCTCCATTTCGGCCGAAATAGTCTAGAATCTTGCTAGACTCTTTACCGGCTGTTGTCGCTGGCATTAGCAGTTGATACAGACAAGCCGGCTATATTGCAACTCACTTTCTCCAAAGTATGTCATTTTGCCACCCTTTGCGAGCAAAAGGAGACCATCAAACGCATCGAACAGAACCGCAGAAGGTTGATGAATTGTGCACTTCGCTTCGTCAGCATTGCAGTTGCTTTGACAAAGGTTTTTGCTTACCAAAACAGCCTGTCCACCATCCACAAGCTTTCTCAAGAATCTCACAATGTTGTACGCACTTTGCCCATCGAGACCCGAAGTGGGCTCGTCCAAGAAAAGCAGAGTAGGCTTTGCTACAAGCTCAACACCTAGGGTTACACGCTTCCGTTGCTCGATACTGAGACCCGCACCAGGTACTTGGCATGGTCAGTAAGGGTCTCCGATTGCAACTAGGTGGACTTACCTCCAATGAGGGCGTCGCTGATATCGCTCAGCTCCAGAAGATTGATGATGTGATCGACATAGTTAATCTTCTCGTCGTATGGAACATCCGAGGGTTGTCGGAGCAATGCAGAAAATACGAGCGCTTCTCTGACTGTTGCAGTCTTCTCGTGAACATCCAGCTGCTCGCAATACCCGGTCGTACGCTGAAAACTTATGCCTTGAGGGCGTCCGTCGATAAGGATAGATCCAACAATCTCACCGGAATCCTTTCGCTGAGCAAGAACATCCAATAATCTGCAGTGACCGTTGTTAGCACTATTCGAATGATGTAGAACCCGTAATGTGACCCACGTTGTCTTGCCCGCTCCAGAAGCTCCCATCAGGGCGACCAGATTCCCGGGCTTTACAAAGCCAAAAACCTTGTCCAAAAGCTGCTTCTTTTCTCCATGGAATGGCACATAGTAATCAAGGTTGTTCCAAGTGAACGTTGAATGCTTTGCCGTCCCCTGAAGTGGACTGAGATCCGTGTTCTGGCTGACGGTCTTTCCGTCGTCATTTTGTCGCTCTGATTTCTTGCCCCGCTTGTAAAGAAGGACGGAGGAACCGGCCTGGCTATTGCGTAGCTCAAAGCCCAGCGAGGTCAGGAAGATAAAGAATATCCAGAAGCCGACGATGATTCCGAAGCTGCGCCAGATATGATGGAAAGAGTAATTGTATTGCTCCCGGATGTAAGTCGCGCCATCAATAACTCCGTCTTGGTTACTCCCAAGGACGGAGCATCCTCGGTGTGGAGATCCAGAGCTAGGGTAGCCTGGACCGTAAGGAATGTAGTCGGGCTCGATGCATTGAAATTCCCGTCCAACAAATTCATTCGCCATGAGGGCCTCAAAAGCGTATGCACCGGGATTAAGATAAAAGATCCAGCGGAACCAGACATGCATCTTGTAGAAGGGGATCAGATAACCTGTTAAGATGTGATTAGTAGGTCTTGCGGGGAGACAAACGGCTCATAGATCTTACCTCCGTAGACGAAGAAAATGGTAGACAGTAGACCCGAGACCTTGGAAGCATTTCCAAACTGTTTGCAGACGGCACCAACAGCACGGAAAAGTTGGATGAAACAAAGTGTCTGCGAAATGACGATGATCCAAAATGTAAAGAATCGACCGGCATCCATCTGTAAATCTGCCATGAAGTATATGATCAAGGAAAAGCAAGTAACTTGGATCATGACCACAGGGATATCTGTAATAGCGTTGGCGATGCAGAAAGCCGTTGGTCGATAAAACCCAAATCGCTTCTGACGAGATAAGATTGGACGTCCCATGAACGACGCAGTAGTTTCGGACATTGACTCCAGAAGGAAGTAGAGAACAGGAAAGAAGAGCACTCCCGGACGCATGAAGATAGAGGAGCTGTCATTAGGGAGGTTGTAGAAAAGAGATCCACAGACTAGAGCCTGGATGATGGCCGAAAACACCTTGACGATCAGCGAGAACTTATCACCCCACATGATTTGAGCCTGTCGGATGGTGCAGGCGGCAATCTGGCTCCAGATACCAGCTGTGTAAACACTTTTGGCGCGAGGAAGATGTTGCTTTCTCTTCTCAGCTGCCACGGCGATCTCGAGATCTTCTGTTTCGTGCGACAACTTCTCCGGAGACTCTATAGCATCCATCTGGCTTCTATAGATGGGACTGTTATGATAGAGAGCTTCGAACTCTTCAGGGGTGTTGGGTACTTTTTCTTCCCATCCTGGGCGGACGACTCTCTCGGTGAGAACAGTAACTGAAGTGAGATAGTCCGCAATGTTGGCACCTTTCGGGCAGATGAAGCCCAACGATTCGAAGTAATCTTTTGCCATGCTGCGCGGGCCGTAGTATGTTACCCTGCCCTCTGCAAGAACGAGAACCTTGTCAAATTCATCGTAGATGCCGTTTCCAGCTTGGTAGGTAGTCGTGATGATGGTCTTCTCATTCTCGTCTGCCTCGCGTCGAAGCATCCGCGCAAACTCGCCTGCAGCTTTCGAGTCTAAACCACGCGTCGGGTTATCCCACATCTGAACAGGGCTCTAGATTTAAGATATCGTAAGCTCCAGTTCCGATATCGATGTTAAGGGGAAAATTGAATCTTACCTGTCCTGCCAGGACCTCTGCCAAAGAGACACGCTTCCGTTCACCACCAGAAACCCCGCGAATATATTCGTTGCCGACAAGAGTCTTCTTTGTGTGTCCAATTCCCAATGAGTCAAGGATCTGGTTTCGCTTCTCTAGCACGAAATCATTCCGGCCCGCCAACTCTGCTGGTCGCTCATTTGGAACCTTGTTTCGGAGGGCAAACTTCATGGTTCGGTTCACAGTAAGAGTTGGAAAATGGAGATCATCTGGAATTGATTAATAAGGAATATCTAGTATTCAGCTCTGTATAACACACCTTCGTTGTTGAACATGATTTGCTGGCGGAATCTTTTTGCAGCTTTTCGATCCATGCTTCCGTATCGAAGGTCACCGCTGACATCGTCGAAAGTTCCCAAATCATTTGACAAAACCCGAAGAAGCGAGGTGCAACCCGAGCCTGGGCGACCGAGAACAAGAAGCTTCATTCATTAGCCATCGAGAGGTAATGAAAGAGGCAACGCTGCTTACCATCTCTCCTGGTTTCACCTGACCGGAGACGTCTTTCAAAATTGTCTAGCAATGAAGAATCATCATTTAGTCTCCCGAACCTTGTTGTTTTTGAATATATATTCTTTTCTTACCCTCTTTGGCCTCTTTTTCCGATTCAACAACTCGCCGAGCTGACGAGGATCGACTTCCGACCACAAGGTGCTTCCAAGTGCAGCATCAGAGGCAGTAACTCGAACATTGAGATCTCGGAATGTTACTGTCAGACGCTTTCGAATATTCCCGGAGCCTTTTTCCACATCGGCAGGAGTGACAGCGCCGGATGATGGGGTCTCCATCGTACTGGCAATGTTCTTTTGCGGTATCAAGCCAGTGCGGTCGGGTGTAATCCAACAAAAAGAATAATCTCTGAAATAACAATTATCTACTCAAAGAGACCAGGGACCCGATATTTGAGCAAACCGTCCATTGCATAGCTATTGATAGCTCTATGATTACTATATCCGGATTACCGAGTTGTGGGTCCATCCATATATTGCAGGGACGTATATCCGTGATAAGCTCCTAACTAGTTTTTATGAGACCCACTGGTTCGGCTTCTAGAGCAGTTGAAGAATTTTTGTAGATCAACCGGATATAAAGCAATCGGTAGTTCTAAGCGGCATTTCGTTACCAGTAATCTGTTTTGTTATTCCAAGGTTGCTAAGCTTTCGGCCTTACCCGGCTTGAAGGTTCTAGAAGATTGCCTGCGTCCCACCTGCGCGGCCTTGGAATGTAAGACGGGTCTTCTGGATAGGACTAACTCGAATAGGACATGGGTCTTCCCTCGCCTGTTTTATGTCGCTGAGGCATCTTTATTTCAGAGATATCCGTAGCCATGCAATCAATAGAGTCCAAAAAACCTGCACTATATTTCGCGAGGGAAATCAAGTATTAGTCAAGCGCTATACGGATAAAATGGTCACAGAATACATTCATTTATTCGCACATAGCCACTATAATAGGAAGGATAAGCCAAGCAACTAGTTCGAACGACCGAGTTCAGTACCTCATGGGAACGAGGCATCGGCCGACTGATACACAGAAAGAAAGGCCTCCAAATCCATTGTAGAAAAGTCAAAGTTCCACCCCATGTCCGATTGAGTGAGATCAAGAAGCTCCTCATTCGACCCACCAGATCTACCAGTCTCCGGGCCCTCAAGTTGTGGTAGAGGCCATTGGGTTGGTGGTAAACCAGAAACTGAGCCGAACAAGGCATCTGAAGAAAAGGCGTGTTCATCGAGCATGCCGTGTTGGCCACCTGACCCGCCGGTTGTTACAGCGGGCATTTTGCCTTCACTAGAATATGTGTTGTCATGCTTGGGGTATGGTACCCACTCGTAAGTCGGGCTGATGTTCCGTAACACTGTCTGGATGGCGGACATGGTGCTTGTTATAGGATCTCCAGCTCGCATAGATGACAAACTCCGCAGCGAGGTATATACCCAAGGGAGATGACTGGCTGCAACACTGTGGTCGTGAAGGAAATCGTAAATCAAAGTGAAAGCTGAACTAGCAATGAAGTAACCATGATACCGCAGTTGCTGATAAAAGTTAGAATGTGATGAATGGGTTTGTACTGGGACAGCATGCTATACCTTGACATAATCATTGGTACGAGATGCATCACAAAGATGGCGAATTGTCTGCCGGGCTGCCGTAAGAGCATGTTTACAGGCTTCATTGAGCCACGATGGCATTTCAGTCGGCCGATTAGATGTGCTGCCACCAGGCTGGTGGCATGATGCCTTCATGTCGCGTTTCCAATGACCACGGAAAATCAAGAATGGACGTAAAGTCAATTGGAGAGTGTGATAATACACTTTATGCTGTCAGTAACGAAGTTTGATGGGAGAAAAATGACGTATTCACTCACAAGTGACAAAAATGATTTGTTTTACACCAGTACTTCCGCTGTGGACTTCAGCGTCTAGGCCGAAACCCAACGCATGTTGCATATGTGATTGAAGCCCATGAAGTTCATTCGAGATGGAGCGTGCAACTCGCCACATATGAAGCAAAGAATCGTGGTGCTCGCCGTAGATCTCGTTGGTAGACCGAGATATGGCTTTGCAGAGTTGAGCTAAGAGTCGGAGAAAAGTGTCTTTCGGGTATTCAATGGCGACGTCTTTCAAGTCCAATGAGCTAGGACGACCCAAGTGAAAGCATAACCACCTTATAAAACGCTGAGTATGAAACTCTTGAGAAGCCAAGGCTCATTACTTACGTTTCATAGATATACAGAGACCAGAACGTAACTCTGCGCTCTTCGATGTTCTCAGGCGTCTGTGCATCATCATAAGGAACGTCCTTGTGTAGACCTGCAGATAGGGCTTTCCGAGAAGCCGATCCCAGGTGCAAGAAAGCCGAGTTCGGTCGACCCTGTTCGTTCTGGAAATTGCCGTTTCCGTTGGTCAATATCCCAGTCGGCTAACGCAGGAGGGGCAACTTATCATAAGGAACGATATTTGAACAGTTTCAAGGTTCACAACGTCATCAAAGGATGTGATTGAGGCTTTAACTCGGTCTAGTAGCACATCACCCCATGCGAAATACTCTGTCCCGAGCGAACCTGTCGCCAAGCCAAGCAGTAAGATAGCTCGAGTTAACGTATCCGGATGGATTGAGGGCGACGGGTTGTAGAGATCCTCCAAACACTGCTCCCACCACGATTTGGGCCGATGTGGCATCATGTGGTAGAGAGTTGTCAGGAATCGTGAGAGGAAGAGTTTGGCCAGCTCGTAGGGCAAGAACATCACCGGGGTGTCCCCTAATGCGGATGCCTTTGCACCTTCATGAGTATCTGGGTTTCCAAAAAAGATGCGGCGAAAACTGAAGAGATCCAAGCCAGCACCAGCCTCGTCAACTCCGCCCGATGGCTCTGATTGAGCACTGGGATTGGAGACGAGATCTCGGTAAACGTGTTGCATGAGAGCAAAATGCGATGTGGGCCCATAGTAGAGCTGCATTTGACACGAAGGCGACGCCATATGTGTTGCTGTAACACTATTGGGGAAATTATGTGAGACAGATGGGGTTTTCTGAGTAGAAGGCTGGGTCAAAGCAGGAGAGTCTCTAAGGGGTTGACTCTCGTGACGAGACTCTTGATACTCATGTTTCTTCCTGCGATGCCGAGTAACATCCCTATACACACATTGCGTGCTCCGTTTCTCGCAGGTTTGGCAACTCCGGGGGTCGTTAGTCACGTTGCCTGGGGATAGGATTGAGTGATCTCACGGGTTTAGGCCATTGCAGCGGATCTTGCGCTTGCGGCACTCCTGGCACGCCTTGGGGATGCGCCAGCCCGCTTTGGGGGGAATTGATGATTCATCCATATCCGAGAGCTCCTACTGTACAGGGTACACCCGGCCGTGATCGCGCTCCTGGTTTCTATCTGTAATGCGATCTCCCTCCGGCATATCCGTCTACACCCGCCAGCGTATATCCGGAGATCACGTGAACTCGCGTCCATGTATCCACATTCCCGATAGCGCAACGCGACAGTCAAAATACTATAAGCAGAGAGACATGGTCAACGTTAATCCAAGACGCGCCATCAAGGGCATTCGTTTCTACACTATAAAGCCAATACATCGACTTCGGCCTTGTTCTGCCTGGTTCTACATGAGAGCTGACCCACTAGCAGTTAATTGGGTCAACATCGCCTTGATATCTGCATCAGGTGCGTCACGCCTCGGTGATATGGATGAATTCCTTCGAGTCCCAAAGGTCTGTATCATTACTCTCAGGGGGGTATATCTGTGTTTTGTGGTTTGTGTCCCTGAGACTGTCTTCTTCGTGGCATAGTTGGCATGACTGCAGTGCAAACCTTCAATATCACCGGCAAAACTAAGGTACTAGGCAGGGTAATCCTGATTTATTAATCAGACCGGTTAAATCCCTCAAATTGTCAACAGCTCGTGCTGCTGCGGTGATGAAAAGGGTGGCCCAAAAAACGACCTGGTCAGAGACCCAAGTTCGCACGGCGTTTAGTTCATCCCGCCCGTCCTCGTTAAGACCCCAGTTGGAGCTATCAGATATGTCGAAGTGACGGAGCTTCCACGTCGCAAAAGTCGTTGATATCGGGGCGGCCGCCTTTGGGTTTCACTGGCTTGGCGCCGAGAGATATCTGAATTTGTCGTGTACCAGCTCGGCATACATGGTTGCGTTGGTTCGATGTAGATGTCCTGTCACACTCTGCGTGCGGGCATGGGAAGCGCTTTCGCTCCATCAGAGAACCCAGTTCGATGTTACCTGGCCACGAGGACGCAACGACAAAGGAAGAGGAAATAACGGCGTATGAAAGTGTGTAAAAGTGTGCAGTTTATGAGGCGAACATAATGAAAGAACACAACAAAGTGCGGTATATATTAGGTGATCAATTTCGACACATCCTGAGTGCCCAGGTGGTGGAGATCATGCGCTTTACTCCCGGACGACATCAACCTTGTCGCCTACTGGTTCTGACTCTCGATATCCGTCACATAAAGCACCATCGCAATAACCAGACGCCCGAATTAGCGCATTCGTGAGGCTTTGTGCCCACGACCCGCAGAGGACATAGCTCTTTTTGTAAACAGGAAAGAAGTACTGGCCATGACATTCAACAATCATAGGGGGGTCTACGGTACAAGGTTTCAAGAACTTCAAGAATTGTCGCGGGAATTTTGCTATCGAATCAAAGCATACCCACTTCAAGATAGACAGCTAATTGCTCAGGCAACAACGATGTATTGCAGTGGCCCGCTTTGACCATGTAGTGCCTGATTGCTTGATACAGTAGGCCACAAACCCCCACATATTGTGAGCGCCGCCCCGATAGCGGGCCGTAACCGGTGTGAAAGAACCAAAAAGGAAAATTATTTCAAGTCGCTTGGGATAGTTCTACAACCACCGTAGTAGCAAATGACCTTTGTCGATGTTCAACGGGGGCCGCTACCACAGCTTTTGTGGCATTCCTATCGATCTATTGGCCTTGAGTGGCCGGCAATATTGGTTGCCGGCCTCCGGGTTCTCTTTAGTACCCTAATGTGGGTTGTCCTTTCTCAGACTTATAACGGCGTCAACAGGCCTGCAAAAAGCGACAAATAAGTCCGAAAAGGGGGAGCAAACAAGCCAAAATTGAGTAGTCTGCATTGGAAACGAGCGTTAGGATATAAGTCGCATTCACAATGCCCTACAGCCTTATAATAATGTCTATAATAATTAGAACCATAGTGATCTCTTATCAAAGTAAAAATATCTTTACGGTATAATCGGCTGTCATGCCACATGGGATTAGTAGTGTCTGTTTGTCACTATTAATAAACACCACACGTTATCTTCGCCGCTTTATATCGACACGGAGTTATTCCTCCGAGAAAAGCACCAAATCAGGCACCAGGTGCCCCTTTACCAAAGCCTACAAGTGCACGGACTCCAGAGATACCCGCCGAGGGACTATTGCCCGACGTGGCCCGTAGATAAATGTTCCTCATAGCGATCTTTGTCGACTTGCCGGGTTCCAAGGCTACAAGTCTCATGTTATAAATTAGGAAGTAGAATATCTTGTTAGCATGAGACTGTCCTTGAAAAGCAATCAAAACGGATTACTCTCAATACACTACGAACTAGCCCTAATGTAGTGGGGTTGTTCTTTCGGCACTATCTTTGTCCAGGCTGAAATGAAAGTTTTCGGGTCCCCACTCACTAGAGAGGCATTTAGCCAATCCAGTGATCTTCTGATCTTTTTGCGAGATAAACACGGAAATCTCGGCAACGGTCTGCTAATGCAGTCGTTTTTCTGATGCAGGCTACAATGGAAGATACGAATAAGCAGTTCCCTTTATTCGATCGTTCTATCTCAACTTCTGATCCAACATAAGGAAGCGCCCAACTTGCTTCCGGGAAGACACCTGAAGTGTTTCAGGACAAAAGACTTAAACTGATTTAGATATTTCGATGGGTACCACATAATGGCACTTGCGTACGTGAATATAATAAAGAAAACACAATGTTCTAGAGGCGGATGGTTGCTGAGACAGTCGGGAAACCTGAAACAACAGTAACAACCCTTTTTCCTCCATAATTCTATTTTGTGCCAGCGGGTTAGAGGCACCAACTACCCCATCTCAACATCGGGATTGAATAGAAAAGACGCCTCAGTACCTTACCACCGTTCCTGATCATCACAACAAAAAAGCTTGAATGAGCTTGGCGGGCTCCACTCTCAAGCCCATTGTCGGACTACCGAGAGGCGTGTTTTTTCGAAACTCCACAATGAAGTTGACGACGCTAGCGCCGTGGATTACGCATGCCACTGGCGCTATATTTAAATCCGGAGAACCGAAATGACCTCAGGAGGCGCCCGTTCGAATTATGTCGATTTGCAAAAATTTTCTTCTTTCGAGATGCCAGTGACTGATCGTCTTTTCTAGGTGCCACAATTAATCTGTGTATCAACGTTCTTCCAGTCGATCGATGATCTTCCTTTGCTTCCGATAGGCCGGCGCACTCCACACCTTTTAAGCTGATCGGTTTAGTCACGATGCATTTTCCTGGCCCCGGGTTGCTGTTGAAGGGACTTCTACTTTCCATTCTTGTCGCAAGCCCGTCAGATGCGATTGATCTGGATATCAGCGATGAACGTACGTCGTACCACATTGAAATGGTGTATACTGGTATGAAATGGGCACTAATAGCTTTCGAACGACAGAATCTATCAAAGATGCTGCCAGCACAACCGCCTATGCGATGATGACCTACTACCATGGAAATGAGACTGGACATATCCCTGGATCATTTCCGAGTAAATGGTGGGAAGGATCGGCCCTTTTCCTGGCACTGCTTCAATACTGGCATTTCACGGGCGACACGACATACAATGACGAGCTACGCGTTGGGCTGGAGTGGCAATCCGGTGATGATGGCGACTACATGCCAGCTAACTACAGCAGCTACTTAGTAAGAAAGCATTTGGCAGAAACAAGAAGGGAGACGTACTAATAGACTCTCAAGGGCAACGACGACCAAATGTTTTGGGGACTTGCAGCTATGACAGCAGCCGAACTACAATTTGCAGATGCTGACCATGGGTTTTCCTGGCTCTCACTTGCCCAGGGTGTCTTCAACACTCAGATCAAGCGATGGGACACGACCTCTTGCGACGGAGGAATGCGATGGCAAATTTGGCCCTACCAGTCTGGCTATACGATGAAGAATTCGATTGCAAACGGTGGTTTATTTCAACTCTCCGCACGTCTTGCCCGCTACACTGGATCGGATACTTACTCTAAATGGGCCAATAAGATTTGGGATTGGTCCCTGTCTTCACCTTTGTTGAACAACTCGACCTGGAATGTTGCCGACTCTACAAATTGTGAAAATGGTTGTTCGACTCAGGGAAACGCTCAATGGTCATATAACTACGGGACGTATATGATGGGTGCTGCCTATATGTACAATTATGTGAGTTTGTTCTGTCTGTATAGGCCGCTGCCTGTAAACTTTCAAGCTACTGGCAGAGTCGTGATTTTCTGAGCGTATACTAATCTATGCATCCGAAACATAGACTGGTAGTTCTGAGTGGCTCAACGCCGTGAACGGATTGCTGAACAAAACAATCGAGGAATTTTTCCCAGCTAGCAACGGTGGAATTTTCGAGGAGGTCACATGTGAGCCGGCAGAGGTTTGCAACAACAACGAGGTTCTTTTTAAAGGACTTGTATCTTCCTGGCTGTCATTCACAGCTATCTTGGTTCCATCAACGTTCGACATTATTTTGCCCAAGCTGCAAACCTCCGCCAAAGCCGCTGCCTTGTCCTGCACTGGACACAACAACAACACCTGTGGAGTTCGCTGGTACCAATCTCAATACGATGGCTGGATCGGAATGGAAGAGGAGATCAGTGCCACTAATATATTTGTTGCGAATATGATCAATTTTGTCAGCCCGGCGCCTGTTACTTCGACCACGGGTGGTAACAGCACAAGCAATCCCACCGCCGGCGAGAATGACACCAGTTCGCATTTGGAGGGATCGGCCATTACCACGGGAGACAAAGCTGGTGCCGGAATTCTGACTGTTGTCTTTGTCGCGGGATGGGTGGGATTGATGAGCTGGACTATACTGGGAGGATAGTCGTCTTACGACGGGTTAGTCTCTCCCAGGGGCTGTTTCTTGGAGTTTATGGTGTTGGTATATCAGGCGTTATGCCCCAGCTGTCGTCGCATGATTGGATTGGTATTGGAAGACCACACTATCTATACATACCTCTTTCATTTCGTGATCGTCCATGCGTTTGCCTAATCTCCAAACTTGCTAGACGCTCTTCCCTGGAGACTGTACGGATGGAATATTCTGGAGCGATTCTCTGGCGGTAGCATCTTACGTAGGTCCTCATTATACGAGTTCAAAAAGTACTACGGTCCAAATTCATTTGAAACCCTGATGCTTTGTACAGTAATCTGATTATATGAAACATACACTCTACCACATCCTTAATTGTAGCGCTGGCGGGTCTTGACAAAGTCCACAAGATCGAAGAAACTCTTTTTGTAAAATCGTTGCTGTGTTGTTCGATTCACCTGCGACAATATTAGCCAGAACACTGACTGCTTGGATGACCCAAGGAAGGCCATTGCTGCAACTGCAAAGACAAGCAGACCGAGCCATAATAAACGCACCTTTTGAAGTCCAAACTGGGCTGAATAGTCACCAAATTCCCAATTATCCATAAAACTCCAAGCCAGTGCTCCCATAACGTGGACGCCGTCTTCATATACAGATTTCAAGATCTCTTGCATGAAAGAGGCATAGTAAACGTTTCGGGGTGAGTCAAAGAGCTGATCTGATAGCTCCTTGGTCGCTTCTCCGTAGACTGGGAACCCAAACTCACTCACAAAGACTGGAGTCTTGAAGGTGTTCCACAGGTAGAAAAGGTATTCCCGGAAATAGGTTGGCGTTATATAGACATAGCTAGCCGACCTATAGCCCATGTTCCAGCCGAATGTGTTCTTTGTTTCTTGGTTCACGCAGTAAGGGAAGAGAGAATTGGAGGCCGAGTGGTTTTTGGCGCAGGGTTCGATACCCTCATCAGCGGGCGACACAACTGTTGCAGTATATGGGTCAATACCGAAGAAGTCCGAGGTGCCGTTTATGTACTCCAACTCCGTCCGATCCAGGGGCCTGGCACCTGGCATGGTCTTTAACACGGACTCTGGGTATTGTTTTCCGAGGAAGATGGGGTTGGCAAAGAAGCCTAGCTGCATTTCCTGAAATCTGTTGGCCGCTTGAAGGTGAGAGGCATTATGAGGGTCTTTTGGCACGCCAAAGTTATCATCGAACTTGATACCAATTTTGCCAGTTCCTTCCAGAATGTCGTGGTAGAAGTGATATATCTGGGCATGAGCGTGAACCACGTTGTCAACGCCTTGGAAATTGAAGGCGTAAAGCAGGGGCTCATTGAAGGTTACCCAGATTGGGACCTTCTCGGCGTAATGGGCGAGGATGATCTTCCCATAGTTCACAAAGGCATCCACGAAAGTACTGTTCTGGTACCCGGCGTTGTTGTAGCCGATGTCTGGGTGTCTCGCTGTAGAGAATCATTAGAACATTCGATAACATTTGGCAAGTCGAATAGAGACGTACTCATGTTGTCAGCGGCGATGAACATCAGAGGGCTGTCAAAATGAAGCATGGTGACAATGGGTTTCATTCCAGCTTTCAGAACGGTGTCAATCAGATCATCGTAGTGGTCGATTGCCTGCTTGTTGACAGGTGTCCCGGGCAATACGAATGGCAGAATGCGAGTCCACGGGATTGAGAAACTATAGTACTCGACCCCCATGGCTGCCATACGCTCAATGTCCTGCTTGTACAGGAAATAATTTTCGTTTGTGACGTAATCCTTGGGCTCACTATCAGGAACCAGTTTCTCCAGCAAAGACGGAGAGCGGCCTTCAAGGCCGACTGCTCCCTCGATCTGAGCAGCACTGCCAGCAACGCCGAACACAAAGTCGTCGGGGAAATTATAACAGTCTGTCGGAGGGAAATAATCGCTTGGTGGCAGAACCAACTCGCTGCTGGGGACTGGAGTAGGGCTGACTGTGGTGGAATATAACCCGGTCGTTGTCTTGAGAATTTATGAGCAGGCTGCCTCGCAGGATTAGGATGGATCACAAACGTAGTTATGCAGATCAGCCCGTAGCCACATTGATGACCATGCTGCCTGACCATATGGATCGCCAGTATCTGTGGCATGGACTTTCGTGTAGCCTGGAAGCCAACTGCCCCATGTAGACGTCGACAGCGGTATTAAATGTTTGGCTGCATCTGTATAGGCCGGTGCATACGTTCTAGTAGTTGTCGGGGGCGGCATAGACGATGCATATCTTATTGGTAAGCGAGGAAGGTCGAATAAAATGGAGCGCCTACCGAACTGTCTCATTGAGCGTATATGAAAATGGCTGAAAATAATAGCTTGGTGATGCAGTTGCCTGAGTGCACTGAGGACGAGCCGAATTGCCTGTTGTTGTGAGGAAAATTTCCTGTGCCCCGACGGCGACCATGAGGCCTGCGAGGACTATTCTGCCTAGCATCCTTGCTGTTTACGTAGTATAATCTGTCTACTCGGTTCCTGGCTCCCTTTAATAATTTCCTTTGATCCTTGGCTCATTCCTGGTCTCATGACGCCCCACCCCCGCAAACATCATGCGGTAATCTTCGGGTAAATATCGGTCTATTAGGCGGGGCCGTCAAGTTCGATTTACTTCCGAAAGGTATAGATGGGCAGTCCCAAGAGTACGGCCCAAGAAGCCTAGTTGCATAGGGTAGGCAGCGTAGCATCGGGAAAATTTACCCCACGTGGGCGAATTGCCCGGATTTGTGAACGGTGCGAATAAGTGCGGATCTTCCAAGATAATAATGGGACTATGAGAACCCCGTGGACTCTACGACTTGTTACTCCCTTGGTATCCACGAGCTCGGAGATTCCCAATATTGAATTTCCAACGATATCCACCACCTGGGCACAGCGATTGAATTCAAGAGGCACTTGGCGTTAAAAACATACTTGCCCAACGGGCATAGGTTGGATGACCAATATAGTCATTGTTCGACTCCCGTGATTCCTATTCCCTACCTACCAAGGAACCTCACCTCCAGGATACTGGTTGTTCCCTTCTGCCTTCTCCCATCCCGGAACATGAATGTTCAGAAACTTTCCATTCTGCTCAGTGCTGGCCTTTTGAGCAATATCAATCACCTTTTCCGCGCCAGTCTCTACAGGGAGATCTGCGTAAGAGCTACCGAGATCGGTACGTAGCCACTACTTAAATTAGCACAGAGTGTCAAAGAGCTGCAAAGGTTCCATTTACTCACTCCAGGGCTAACAGCCAGGAAGGTGAAGCCTTCCTCTGCATATTCTTGGGCATATTGAACGTTCATCATGTTCAACGCGGCCTTGGTGATCTTATAGGCGGGGCAGGGCAGCTGTGCGTAAACTTTGGCCTTGGCGATTGAGCCCATAGTGGTTGATCTGGGAGGTCATCAGCGAATATGATGACAATCACGCAGTAATTGATTCTCACATATTGATGACAGTCTTCTTCTCCCCCTTGCGAAGAAGAGGCATGAAGGCCTGTGTTACCACATGAACCGAAGTGACATTTGTGTTGAAGATCTCGTCCAGTTCGTCCCTGGTTAGGCCAAATTAGGAGAAGACGTTGAAGGGATCGTGAATTCGCTTACATCCCCGCCAGCCCATCCTTCGACCGATCCATCACACCAGCATTGTTAATGAGGTAGTCAAGCCCCTTGCCTTGCAGTTTGTGCTGAACCGACTTGACAGCTTCCTCGACGCTGGTCTTGTCGGTCACATCCAATTTGGCAAACTCAACCCGTCCCGACGATGCGCTCACAATATCTCTGAGCTGGGGCGAGTTGTTTTGGCGTGCGGTCGCGATGATAGTTGCGACTTGTGCTTTGGGCAACGACGCCAGGTGGGAAACAAGTGCCAGACCTAGACCGCGTGATGAGCCGGTGACCAGATACGAAGCCATGTCTCTTTACTTGGATCAGGTTGTCTGGGGTTGGAAGCTCGGGTTATGAGGTAGGACAGTGGCCGAGGTGATTGTGGGTCTCGTATTTGTAATCTATTATCTCCGTGTTAAATCCGTCCGTCTCATTGAGTCGCCATTTTCAAGTTTGGTAGACGCACCATAATCTGATACTTGCCTCGCGCCCGGACATCCTCCAGAAGGCTCAAATCAATCAGATTTGTAATCGCGCACCAAATCAGACTGGTCTTGGCAGATCGTCCAGTCGACAAGGACTGCGGCACCCTGTAGACGCTGGCCGGGTCCACCGACCACATGGGCAGCGATGTTGCTCACATCCGGGTTGCAAGGCGCCAGCATATCAGGACGAGGTTTTCCGATGAAGTCCTTCAATCCCTGCGTAGACTTCCAGGCAGCTGTCAGCGCCAGCGCCAGGTCCAACCAGCCTGCGTTCCACTCACGTACTTTTCGACGGATTATTTGCGACTTGGAGGGTTTCGCACCATCGGCGGCGACGCTACCAGGGACGAGTGCAAAGGCACCGATAAGGATTATAACAGCCGGTACAAAAAGCCCCATGAGGATCGGAGTTTTGATTGTGACGGTCTCATTCTCAGTATAGGGAAAGGATATACTTGGGTCGGCGAGATGAAACGGGTGGTGGTTCGGTTCGACCTTGTAGAAGCCATAGCCGATCAACGCCAGCCCGCTGGTTTATAGGATTAGTTAACGAGAGATGAACCGTATAGAGTAAGCATACACGATGAATACCCAGCCCACGACATATGATAGCACCAGCGGCTTCGAGATACGCGCGAGGGCGTCCATGGGCGACATCTCAGACACAGTGTGTTCCAGGGTTATACTCTGATATTGTCACGGAAGAAGCCCTTGTAAAATGTGACAAGATGGGTTCACAAATGCAAATTGACCCTGGCGATAGAGGATTGGAATCAGCAAACACTCTGGTGTTCGATCGGCGCCAGGCAACGGTCCCTTGAGCTAGATGGGTCTTGCGTCTCCCCTTCCCACACAAAGAGGACGATATTAATGACGGAGACTCTGCAGAGCGATGGAATAAATAGACAGAGTAAACGTAAATAGTGAATATCATCAACTCGTATATATTCTCCTGCACAGGAGAATATATGTCTTTCCGAATGATTCAGTACCTAGCTATCTGAGCATGCTGACAACCGTAGATAAAGATTCAGTTTATTCTTCTCCTCTCTATCCATGGATATCACACGCTAAGCTCACACCGACGATGAGGTTACACAATTAGGTTGTTGCCTGGTCCGGGCACTCGTCCCGACCGCAGTGAATCTAGTAAATGCTCCTTCAAAAACCTTTTACAGTACGTCCCGAAACTGGTGCGACCACCTTCACTCTTCGAATGACTTTTTAGCCCCACTGCCAAGATACACTAGTCTATATAGGGCATTCTTCCGAAGGTCCCCTGTAAGCTGTGTATGTATTGCTTCGTCCATAAATTACTCAGTAGATTCAGGCATGTATTCGCTTGTCAATTCAATACAACCCACACCTCCATACCCCTCCTCCAAAACAGCCTTCCTCGGGAGGCACACTTATCACGAGTGGACCAACCAAAGATGGCTCCAAACCTTGCTGCTTCCACGCATGAGCTTATCTATGATGATCCATAGTGGCGAACTATCTATTAATGAGATGGCACGGGCCCCTGGTTGCCACAGGAGTACCGTCATGAGGATCTCTTCCAATATACGGATGTTTGGCAGCGTCAAAGCACCGCCAAATAAAGGCGGACGACCCCATAGTATCCCTCCAGTTATGCTCGAGGCTTTGTACCATCATCTGCTAGAGAAGCCTGCCTTGTATCTAGACGAAATGGCGATTTTTCTATGGGACGAATTCGCCCTCCAGGCAACGAAATCGAGCATCAGCCGCGCTCTGAAGTCCAAAGGCTGGTCGAAAAAGACTGCCCGGGTCCAGGCCCGAGAACGAAACCTTGACCTTCGGGACGAATACTGTCATTTTATCTCAGACTTCAAGTCCTACCACCTTGTCTATGTGGATGAATCTAAAGCATCCGCTCACTGAGTCATAGACTATAATATTGACGAAAACAGATATTATCTATTTATCGCTCTTTTGTCTAGTTGAGGTAGGTATTATACCGACTTACTGAAAGCATCCGTAAATAGATAATATCTGTTTTCGTCAATATTATAGTCTATGACTCACTTATATGACCGTCTGCGTTGTGAATCATGATGAATTGCGCAGGAAAACGTCATGAAATAGTCTGCTTTACAACACTAACGGCAATATAAAGTTCCCTTTCAATGCCCTAGTGTCTTACTTTCTAATCTCACTTTGTGTCTGCCAAGAATCATTTGATACAATCAGGTCAATTTTCAAGACAAACGGATTACAAATATGGAGCCACGTATCGTGCAGTGTACTGAACTTGAGGATAAGTTCATCAAGATAACTGATGCGAGAAGAGTTGGTGTTATGCTACGTGAAGGCTACCTCACGCTCCGAGAGCATAGCGCTATTACTTCTTTGCAGATCGTTCCTATAACTCAAGGCTCCTTTAAATTGAAGGTACCTGCCATAGGAGGTGATCGCAACTTCATTGCCGTGGAGGGCAATCTGTGGTTCAAGGCAAACGCAAATGCTTCAACCGCGGCTACTTTTACTGCGAAACAGACAGAGCTCGGCTATGAATTGTACCACCAAAATGAACGACCCGCCATTCACGATAAACAATTTGATGTCACCATTGGACCATGGTCGCCAACTGGTCGCCACAGATCACAAGTCCCTATGCTCCTCTGGCCTGAGGCAGACCTCGCCCAAATTTGGCACCCAGGCAATCCCTGGGCCACCGGTAATCCCCCTGGAATCTCAAACAAGTCCCTTGGCTAGACTGAGGCCATCTCGCGGGTGACAGTGAGATTTAAACGGTACGTGGGCTTCTACGTTTACCTGTACCTGGATGCTAACACGAAACATTAAGGTTAAATTTACAACTTCAAGGTTTTGGGGCCGTCAGGATTGTGATGTTATTACTTCATACGAAGTTATCCAAAGGGCCTTGGTATCGGTTTTTCCCCTGTATTTAGGGTTTCCCATATATTCGTGCAAATGCAAAGGCGCCCATCATGGTTCAGAGTTTTGATTGTAAACATGCTGTAGTATACGTTGATAAATCTAGATGTGATAAACGGGCTGGATTTAGACGGAACAGATTGGTCACCGCTTAGCTAGGTTCCTGTGCAAGTATCACAATTCCCACCAGTGATATCAGATACTCCCTGCGTATGCCCAAGACGGGATCGTTCCCTCGCGCGTTTTTCGTGGTTCAACTGATGCCGCTATGTTTGAAGACTTTGTCGCACAGCTTCTTCAACACCGTGGAAGATGGCCAGAGCCCAGATACGGACGACGCATCATTCACTGCTCGGATCGAATTACGCAGATATGTGAGGAGGCCGGTGTGAAGTGGATCTTACCTGCCGCCATACTGTATCTGTGGCTTGCGTAGACTCTATGTGATACGAGTGGAAGTCCGGTAACTTGTGCGGATAACATTCCCGCAGATCGGCATTCTACAGTACTTGTTAGCCCCCTTTCGAGCAGACTTTTTAGACCAACCTTTAGCAACAAGGGCCCTGCTAATACTGGACGTGGTAACCAGTGCCTGGAACCCATCCCAGGGGAAAACGACCATTTCATCTAGGTAGAGACCGGGCTTTTCCAGCGGATGGTCGCAGGGTGCTTCTAACAACAGTGGTATTACGGTGCGTCTCCAGCCTACTCTAGTCGGAGGGGCATGGACGCTTCCGAACTGCCGTAGATTTCTGCGAATATTTTGATCGTAAGCTTGCTGCAGTCAGCTCCTTCGGCCATTTGAGATATTGTGAGTGACTAGCTCTCTATCATATAGCGGATGAGGTGTAGCTTCGGCGGAGGGAGCCTCGGCGCCACGTTGCGTGGTGCAACTTGAGAGTCGCTCAAGAGGCATGAGGTGTGTGTGCACAGGAACGCAAACAGTATGAAAAGTGGGGCAGGGTAGGAGCAGGCGTATTGCAGTTTCGTGTAAAATACATCATGGCAGGTTCTGTGAGCGTCACATAAAATACAAAGTCTATTCTTGGAAGCCGGGCAGCTAAGCCATATATAGACTAGAGTGTTCTATGTCAGGGTTCGGGAAATAATTCGAGAGTATAGGGTAAACTGATTTCGGATATTGCTATATTCGCTAGTGATTATCCGCGCTTAGTTGGTTTGTAAGATTCCAAACGCCAAGCTAACGTCCTTCATGACCATCGCGGGAGGATAGAAAATCAATTTAAAAGCCGAAGGCGTTAGCGCGAACGAAAGCGACCGCCCGAATAAATACGAGAAGATACCTACTCCGGGACCTCGGTTTAGCTCCCGTCCTCTTTAAACGGTAGCTCGATTTTACGGACAACTACTATACTTATTACGGCGCCGATTTATTCCGTAACTATCATACCTAGGTAAAGATTATACTAAGCTATAAAGACGCAACGCCTTTAGTTTTATATTATGTATAGGATAACTAGTATTATTATACGTAGCAAAATCACTAGTACGTATACGATTTAGAAGATCTAGGAGGGTTTGTTGCTATCCGCGCGGCTTCGCTTAAACCTCTAAGATAGAGGTCTCCTATTCCCTAAGAGAAAAGGGTAGGGGAAATAGATCCCTACGAATATTTAGGAGACAAGGATAACCTAGAATTTCTTTATAATTATCAACCTAGTAGTAGTATCCTAGTATATAGTACTTAGGTAGAAATTATATAGTATAAGACGATGCTTTGATATTTAGAGAGCCTAAATATATTATATTTTCGGACCTTTCGTAATTAAAGTTTGATAGCTATTAAAGATATATATAATCGTAGGCTTACGTATATATAAAATAACTTCTTAAACGAACCTAGAGCCTTATTAAGGCTTTCCTAATATAGTTGTCGCTTAAGTAAATAGATCGCCGAGGAAATAAAAGTTGATAAAAAGTATTATTACCCCTCGAGAATATTCGATAGATATTTATAGTACTATATACAATATCTTATTGTATACTAAAATCAATTACGGCGGAAGACATAATACGGCGAAGCGGGAGTTGTTTACCTTATTACCTAATATAGACTAGTATAGTTTCGGGTATAAACCGAAAAACAACGTATATATACTTATAGGGAAACTAGTTTCGACTTTTACTATAGTAGATTTCGTTCCTTAAGCGGCCTCTTGCATATTTTAGGAGCCGGACCTTCTTACTACGACGGAATAGATAGGCTTACGCTAGTAGCTACTTCTCTACTACTATCTAATTAATACTAGTACCTTCAAAGTATTTATCAATATTCCGCTAGGAGTTTACCGATAACACTATATCGGTATTATCTAGCCTTAGCCGTCGGAGAATATTACTAGCGCCCTATTTTATCTATTCCTAGTACGACCTAGGCGGCTAGGTTAGGTCTTATTTTATATCCTTAACTACAACTCGATAGTTCAATTTAGCCCTCTACTTAATCTAGTATAGTAGTAGATACGATCTAGAGATTGTTTATCCTATATACTTCTATCTATACGTTTAACCAAACTTTTAGAGCTTAAGCGATCGGACGAATATTGATATAAGGAAGGCAAATATTCGCTAATAGTCTTTAGGCTTAGGTAAAGGGTAGATTTCTAATAGCGTCTATTCGCGGTCTAGGTAACCGGGGGTAGGGGCATACGAGGGAGTCCGTTCCTAAAGATTAGGCAATTTAGGCCGGTAAGTAATATTATCGTTAAAAGGAGTATAAGTTATCCCCCTAAGGCAGAAGATACTACTAAGGAGTCTACTAAACATAATTATATATTAGCCCTAACCAAAGGTTTTGCAAAGTAAGTAGAGAAAACTAAGGCTAATAGGTTAAGTATTATAATAAGTAGGTTTATAAGTAGCTACAAAATTAGATAGAAGTAATATAAGTCAATATTTGTAAGGGCCGATACTAAATAAGTTCCCCTAATTATTACTTAGACATAAGAGTAGCAGAGGAAAGTAACACTTCGTCGGTTCTCGAGGCATACTTATAGCTATCTTGTTTGACTTATTTGCATCATAGAAAGTTCTAGTTCCCTTTGAATCGCCAATATAGGTCCGAGACAAGCATCTTATTATACTAAGAGTAAGTCGTAGTATTCAGACTGATATAGGAATATTGATATTCCGGGGTTATTCCTGATCTATACTAGTTTATCTTGGCAGCGGGGCCAGAAAGTCATTCGAAGAGTGTAGGTGGTCGCACCAGTTTCGGGACGTACTGTATCGTCGGCAGATCCATGCCCAAGATTTCCCTGAAATGGCTATAGGATATCTACTATGGTAGCCAGGAAGAACTCGCACAGTCACCTGCAGATTACTATATTCGTGCTCTTAATGTGGGCGATACTGATATGTACTACTTACTGTATTAAAACTAGTCATTCAGACTCTTTTCTCATAGGACGTAGTAAATTAAATTACATAATGTACAGGGCTTGTGGTTTAGTGGTATAATACCCCCTTAGCATGGGGGTGGTCCGGGGTTCGATTCCCCGCGAGTCCATTTTTTTGCCCAAGGTCTATCTACTAAAGGCAACCCCCCTTTTTTGGCAATCCAATACACATCAACATAGATCCAAAGAAAACATGCTTTCAAGGTTATATATCAAAAAATTATTCACAGAAACTGCATATCACACCAATCAATGGACCCTCGACACAAGTATGTCGACAAACGAAGAAATCAAATCAATCCCAGATCAGCCATCCACAAGATCCACCAAACAAGACCACCACCATTACCGTCAAGATACCGGCCCCTGCCTTGTCAGCAGTGGTGATGGAGAATGACAACGACTTTGGCTTTGGCTGCTGAGGTTTGCCACCGGCATTAGGATTTCCTTTGCTAGTACCACCATTGTCATGGGTAACCGGCGGAGCCACACGCGTGATTAGATTCGACTGAATCACGTCTAAAGAGGCCATCTGTTGACCAAAGTCTTTGGTGTTATCCCATTTCTGATCTGTCCATTTCAGGCCGCAGGTTGTCCCCTCACTTCCACCAGTGCAGCTCTTAGCCACTGCCTTGGCGGTGGCTCTCAGTTTGGGCATAATCTGATCGTAGGTAAATGGTGCCATTTGTGTGGTGGCAGCCATCCATCGTGCTAGATAACCCTTGAAAGACCGCTGATCCACCATGCATGTGTTGACCGTCTCACAGGCACGTTCGTACATCACATTTTGTGGGTTCTTTGCGAAGAAGACATCGGAGGCATCGAGGACTTTTTGGACACGTTCCTTCCACTTGGGGTCTTCAGTCTGTTTGGGAGTCAGCTCGCGATCTTGAAGGATTCCCATGTGGTACTTACTGCATTGTACATGTTTGCTGCACCGAGCAAGTAGACGCCGTTATTGTACGTCCACTCAATCTTGTTCATCTCCTTGCAGTCGGATAGATCGCTTGCGCCGTCCCAGAAATGGTACTCGTCGCTCATGAAGCCGACTTGTCTGGTCCAGTCCCAGGCTTTTTCTGCCCAATCCGCATATGTCTGGTTGCCAGTATACTTATGCAGACGCGCAGCGATGTTGAAGAAGCCACCCGTGGAGATGGTGTTCTTGTAACTATAGCCATTGTTCCATGTAAAGATCTGCCAACGCAGTCCACCACCGCATGTGCCGGGGTCCCATCTTGCCGCCTGCGTGTTGAATACGGCCTGGGCCATCTCGAGCCATTGAGGCTTATCATCGGGAGGATTAGGAAAGTTGCGCTCAGCAGCAGACATGGCGGCGAACCCCCAGAATGCTTGATCGTCGTTCCCTTCTGTTTTACTCTGGTTGCCGGGCATAAAGGCGGCATTGTCACCAGCCTGCCACAGCATACCCTGCGTGGTGATATCGTTCCATTTTGTGTCGCCGGTGTAGTACCAATAGTCGATCAATGCGTTGAACATAGCACCAGCCTCCCACCAGTAATATGGGTCGGGAAGGTTACCGGGGTTATCGCCGGGGTTCATACCAGTGTAGTAAGTCATCATGTTGGTTGCGACCTGTTTCGCAGCCTTCTTGATAGACACTGGAATACTAGTCAGCCAGCGATCGCATAGTCTCTGATACATGGTTGCACCCACTTTCATCATCGAGGTTCAACTCGACAGCCCCGACTGTCTGTAATCCGATAAGAGAGGCAGCTACGAGACCCGCCCACGATGAGCGGGAAGCCCGTCCAGTCAGGCGCATGGTGGGCGATTAAGGCGTGGATCACAACAGCAAGGTCGTTTCCATGCACTGTGCGAGAGCGTCAAATATGTGTGATAATGTGCTTCGTTTGTGATTTCTCGTGAACGGTAATCGCTGATGACTCTTTTGATGTCGTTAGATACGACGATCAAGCTTCTCCAGACAGAAGATACAGAGGAGGGAGAGATCCGGGGCGCAACGTCAGTGCCATGATGAGCTGCGAGAGGGGCTGTGTGGATCGAGCAAGCACATTCCATAATACTAGGACTGCTGGCATGGTAACAAGGAGTGTATCCCTCGAATCACATCGCGCCCTAGACAGGAGAATATGGGGCGATAGGGCAATACTCGACCGCATGAAGAATATGGGTTGCCATTTCCTATCAGCCCTACCGCAATGAGTCTGGGATGAGGTTGAAGTGCAACGTTGAGCCTGATATCCATCGTTCGTTCCATGGATCTGAAGTCTCTTGGTCCACCATACAATTGGCGAGGAATGCAGACGGGGAGCTATCAAACAGAGGTACACGATCTGTTCAAAGCCTCAAAAAGTGGATACCGAGAGCATAAACCAATGGATTCGTCTTTTTGGGATTGCAATGGAGCCAACGTGGAGGTGGTTCGTCGCCGAAAGCGAACGGGATGGAACGGAATGACTGCTAACGCCCATCCCTTTCCGGCAGGGAGAGCTCAAATTCACTGTGGTTCGTCCACTTTCCGCCTTGCTTTGACGGGTCGAAAGAGGAGCATAATGGGTTTGTCCCCTTAAACCTTTACCTAGCTTGATGCTAAAATCGTGTCGCGAATGCGTGGAAGGGCGTATACGGGCGTGAATAGCGGCCTTGGCGGCCACATCCTATTAGGGCTTACCGCTTAACTAACCGCTTACCCTTTTGGTTAGGCCGTAGGCTGATTTACAACTCTTATGTTTATAAACATCCTAATAGCCTTTTCAAAACTCTCCTTTTATCTTATCCTCGTACAATGTCTCCCCCAAAAACTAACGTTGAGCCTTATCGAGAGGAGATTATTAATCTCCTACAACGCCGACATACTCATGATTCTGTTTGTGAGACCCTTAATACCCAATACAACATCCAAATCGCACCCCGTACGCTACGACGTCGTCTACAAGAATAGGGATATCGCTAGACAAAGCCTATATCTGATGAGGGTCTTTATACTTAGATACAACGCTTGATGTTTGAGGTTGGGCTTTCAAATACTAAGGTCCTCTCTTTCCTTCATACGGATGGTACTACAACTCCAATCTCTAAACGTACGCTTCGCAGGATACGAAGCAAGCTTGGGATTCGACTCCGTGAAGATAACTTAGGGGCTTAAATGTATGTAGGGGGCGTACGATCTAGCGTATGATCTGACAGGGAATCTGGCGGGGAATCTGGCGGGGATTGTTATTTTCTGATATTATACCTACATTATTAATGGATATTACTACGTTTTTATGGAGATAAATAATCAAAATCGTACTAAAAAACTCGCCTAAAAGTGGTGAAGTTAGAAGGTGAAAACCTAATTACTAATTTTTGAAAATTTAGCCGGCAGAAAAATTTATTATGTAATGTGGCCGCCAAGGCCGCTATTCACGCCCGTAGGCGTAGCGTCGAACTTGGAACAGTAGTAGAACTTCATGCTAAGAGGAAATATTGGAGTGAGCGGATCAAAAATAAAATAGCCTGAGCAGGTAGCCAAAACCAAATCATTTATGATAATCGGAGCTGTGCCCTGATAGTAAATGTCAACTACATAGTGAGTTATCTGCTTTTGATTCGACGCCTGGTTACTCAGTCGGGGACGTGTTACGGCGACCCCCCTCGACCTGAGAAATCAGGCATCAATCTTTTCTGCCGCATACATCGACCTTGATTTTTGAGGTGTCTATTTCCTTACCTAAAAAGTAAAACTATAGGTTTTCACCTTATTAAATCACCAATTTCCGTATAATTAAGCCCTCTGCATATGTATCTATTGATATACGTCAATCCTGATATTTAGTACTCCGTGACGTCGCTGACTGCTCTATAGCACCATCTATCTCTAAACCTACTACCGCGACCGCGCTCTACGATCTCTATAACCCTCGGCATTATCATCCCTGTCCTTCGACCCACGACCCCAATAGTGAGCGGCTAGTCAAGGGGAAATAGTGTGCAAAAATCGTGCATATACGAGATAGTTGCGGAAGGTGAGTTAGAAGCGGTAGGTAAAGCGGTGTATCTTTGCCAATAAAAGCCTTACGCTAAACCTAAATAGGGTAGGGTACCTGATTTCTACGGTACGAAGGGGGGGGCCCGCCATAACAGGCCCCTAATTAAATACGTAGTTAACTGGACACACGCTCGTTTTTCCTGGGTACAGTTCCATAGCTGCACATAAGTCTAAAGATAAATAACCATATATTTTAGTACTATTTACTCGCGCTTGTTTCCATCCTCTGCGTGTCCTGAGCCACCCAGAATGGCCAATTATTGTTATCCCTCTGTGTTACTCTGCCCATTAGCTTGGAAGCTGCCAATTCTCTGTATAACATAGATTATTCGCACTCTACCCGGGGATCGACTAAGCCTTATTTAGCAATCTGCACTATGTTGGGGTCCGACGGCTGATCCGGTCCCTCGCTAAGGGTCCCCGCCGCCCAAATGGGAAATTCCCAGCTTATCTCACGCCCAACCGGGGAAAGGTCCACGATCTACCAGAATCCCCTAACCTACTAGTCCTGACTGAGAAATCCTCTGCAGGCAAATAATTGCCTAGTCGCTACTCTACAATGCAACTTCGTTCTTCTTCTGACACGCGACAGAGATCAGCGACAAACCTCATCTGATATAAATGCGCTCTCTTCACCAGCCAAACTAGCCATATCGATTGCTAGCTAACCTCCAGCAACAACCTATGGGCGTATTCCTCCACAAACTCTTTGCTCTGTCAGTGGTGCTGGCTACCCTGCACGCCGCAAACACCAAATCAGACTCACTCGTCTCATCCCCAGGTGACACAGCCGTTATTCCAGGATGGAGCCTCCAGTCCGCAACGTTCTTCGACGGCAATCTTTCCCTGTCCAGCCTATCATATCCCGGGGCCCAGTCCGGTACATGGTACTCGGCGAGCTCACGCGGAACAGTAATGGCTCACCTGATCGAGAATGGGGTATACAAGGACAACGAACTTTTCTACTCCGACAATATGGACAAAATCGAAGGACAAGATATTTTCAGATCTCCCTGGATCTTCCGTCGGGAATTTATTCTTCATCTGAACTCCGGTCCATCCTTACATCCGGACTCCGGTTCATACTTTGCGCTGCAGACGCACGGAATAACGTCCAAGGCGGAAATATACGTGAACGGTGCTCTTATTGCGGCGAGCGAGAACCAGATAGGGTCTTACGGTGGCCACGCATATGATTTGACTGATCATGTAATGGATGGTGTGAATTGCGTTTTGATTCAGGCTTATCCTACGAACTATCTTCGTGACTTTGCTATGGGTTTCGTTGATTGGAATCCTTACCCCCCGGATAATGGTACTGGCGTGTGGCGCAATGTGGAGATTTCGCAGACGGGCGCTGTCTCGATGTCGCCATTCCGAGTGATTACTGTTTCCACGAAGACTGGCAAAGGTGAAATGGCGGATGTGACGTTTAAAACTAATCTTGTCAACCACGCCTCAGAGGCCAGGAACGTGACTGTGAAAGGAGCTATTGATGACCCGCAAGGCGCTGAAGCGGCCTTGATAAATCATGGACTCAGGCTTGAGGCTGGCGAGCAAAAGACCGTCTCAATCCTTGTTCGGATTGAAAGTCCCAAGATCTGGTGGCCTGCTGGATGGGGACCGCAGCCTCTGTATACCATCAACGCGAGCATCTTTACTGGCAATGGGGAGGGTGAGCTATCGGATAGATCGCTTCCTCAGGAGTTTGGTATCAGATATGTTTCATCGGTGGTAAATGAGCACAACGACACGGCCTTCAGTATTAATGGCCATCCCTTCCAGGTGCTGGGAGCTGGATATAGTTCAGACATTTTCATGCGCTTTGACGAAAAGCGAGTTGAGAATATTTTCCGATACATGTTTGATATGGGGCTCAACACCATACGCCTCGAGGGAAAGCAAGAGCACCCAGAACTGTATACCCTGGCTGATCGGATGGGTATGATGGTGCTGGCGGGTTGGGAGTGCTGTGATAAGTGGGAAAGCTGGGAGTATAACAATGATGCCGCTGGCGTCAAATGGGGAGAGCACGACTATCCAATCGCTCAAGCCTCTATGCTTCACGAGGCGGAGATGATGCAGACACATCCATCAATGCTTGGGTTCCTGGTTGGTTCGGACTATTGGCCAAATGATCGGGCAACCAAAGTCTACATGGATGCTCTGAAGGAGATGGACTGGCGCAATCCTGTCATTGCATCGGCGAGTATGCGAGGTTTCCCAAAGGCTCTTGGACCGTCTGGAATGAAGATGGAGGGTCCCTATGACTGGGTACCTCCTAACTACTGGTACGGAGAGGAGGGGGGAGCTGCCTTTGGCTTCGGGTCTGAACTGGGTGCTGGAGTTGGAACGCCCGAGATGGAAAGTTTGAAGAAGTTCCTGTCCCCCGATGACATGGAGCAGCTCTGGAGGGAGCCCGATGCCGGCTTATACCACATGTCCAACAACGGTTCGTCATTTTACACCCGATCAATCTACAACAAAGCGTTATTCTCTCGATATGGAAAGCCCACTAGCGTGGCTGACTACATTGCAAAGTGCCAGATGGCAGATTACGAGGCTACTCGCGCTCAATTTGAGGCATACTCAGCTCGCCAGAATGCACCAAGACCTGCGACCGGTTCGATCTATTGGATGTTAAACAGTGCTTGGCCTAATCTGCATTGGCAGCTGTTCGACTACTACTTAAACCCGATGGGAGCTTATTTCGGCACAAAGGTGGGTACGCGTCAGGAGCACGTCGCTTACGACTACGATAAACAATCCGTCTGGTTGATCAATCACGCCCTACAGATAGACGGAGATTGACTGCTCTCAATTGACCTCATCGACATTAATGGAAAGGAAATCTCTAGTGTCTGGGTCGAAACCCGCACGACCCCAATCTCATCCAAGGAAGTCTGGACTGTGAGTGGCATTGACGACATCACAGACGTCGCGTTTCTCCGCCTGGCTCTTTATGAGGCAAAGGGCAAGCGGGAACTGTTGAGCCGCAACGTATACTGGCTTACTGCCCAGCCCGATGCTCTGGATTGGTCTAATTCTAACTGGTACTACACGCCGGTCACCGACTATGCGGACTTCACGAAACTGAAGGATATGTCACCGGCTACTGTAAAAGTATCTTATCTGAAAGTCAAGTCTGCTCTCAAGAAAGGCTGGACCTCCGCTGAGGTCTTGCTCGAGAACAAGTCGGATATACCCGCTGTCTTCCTGAGGTTGAAAGCCGTTCATGCGGACGGCACGGAGGTCACGCCGGTGTACTGGTCAGACAACTATGTCACCCTCTGGCCAAAGGAGAAGCTGCAGGTGATGGTTGGATTTGAGGGAGATTTGCGCAATACAGTAATCGAGATGTACGGGCGCAATTTGAAGAAATAGACGCTGAAGGGCTTAGGAGAGTGATGTGAAAGTATGTAGGTACTGCGGAGTACGATGGCGCGAATTAGTTTGACATACTGCTATAGTTTTGCTATACAGACCGTAAGGTCGTGGCTTTAAAGAAAGAACAACGCTGCACTGATATTGATTGCTAGTTAATTATATTTTCAAGTTTAATAGGAAGCACATACAAGACATGATCACAGATCCATAAGTAACACAAGTGTACAATACATAAGCATATAATCAAGGGAGTCGTCAACATAATTGCGCTGTTCATGTAGAGACAGCTGCAGTCTGTAGCAGTCTCAGAACCTGCGGCACGTTTGATCCCGAGTACTCCACCCCAAGGACCGATGGACCTTTGACCGGCTTTTCGGCATATAGCATGTGGAGACGCTGGCCAGGGGACTCGCAAATAACGGGCGCCTTTACAATATCTGGGAACGAAAGCACTTCCTTGGTCGGCGCATTGGTCCATAGGTAGTAGAGGGATATATTCTGTAGAGCTGCAAAGTCATGACTGAGCTCTTTGAAAACAGAAGTCCAACTGTCGTCTTGCGCCAGCGAAACATGGTAGAATGTCACAGTGGCGAGATTCATCCGCAGACGCCCGAGCAGTGTCATGAGATCTGGAGCCCTCACCAGAGTCCGGAATAAGGCTAGTTCCTGAAGTTGGGAAAATGTGGCTGTCTCCGCTAACTCATGCATAAACTCGGAGGCCAGATCGTGAGAGCCAAGGTTTAGGAGAAGAGTCTTCAGGTTGGGGGCACTCAGAATTAGTTCAAGTAGAAAGCCGAAATTGTCGAGATTCAGATATTGTTCCAGAGAGAGTTTCTGTAGATTTGACCAGACTAATTTGAACTCGGGCTGTCGGTATAGCAGCTTAGGCAAGCGACGCATATCCATAATCAAGGTCCGAGAGAATTTATTTGCGTAGATGAGATGGAATGTTGACACCGGTAGTTGAGCGTCAATGATGAGCGCAAAGAACACAGCGACCGCGTCCGTTACGGTGACACGACTCATGTCTGGGTGACCTTCCGGATAACGGCAAATAATAAAGAACGAGCGACAGTTTGCTAGTTTATTGATGAGGTTATCGCGCAGTCGACGGATGGCCTCAACCTCCATGGGGGCCGACAAAGAACCCCAGGGATGGCGGTCCCATACCAGGCCGCGACCGACTCCATTCTGAAGCATAAAAGCGAGACCTTGTACATAAGGTCGAAGGGCCCGATGTTGTGAGAGAGCGTCGACTCTTTGGAGACTGTCCTCGGAGAGGTCGGTCTTGATGGACGTAAAGAATCGTCGCGCGAAACAATGAAATGTTTTCTCTTGCAGCTCACGACATGTCAGGCGGAGATGGAGTAAGCCATCTCCATCGACGTGATTCGCGATCAGCTCGATAAGCTCGACAGCTAGCGTAGGGAAAAGTGTCGAATTTGGTTTCATCTTGGAGGTATAGAATGATAGAATAGTCGGACAGTCATCTTGCGACCGTGACGGATATACTGATCATCAGGAAGTGGAGCTACCCCGGATTCCAAGAAATAAGCCGATTATCAGTGGTTACCCCTCACTTTGTCTGGACTGCGGAGAACGGGATCAGCCGGAATGGCAACTGTGGCGGGGACTCGGAAGATGAGGAGGGATAAGACTATTGAATAGTTGACTGTGAGGGTGAAGTGGAAATTCAAGATAAACCTAACTTGATGTGCTGAAGGAGTAGGAGAACACGCTAATAATGTGGAAACACACAAAGGTGTCACCAATGATATACCAACACCGTCTGTGTAACTCCATACAATACAATTCTTAATGCTTAATGCTCCATGGCCGCAGAAAATTCCATCCACATCGCACATCGCTCTGTCTGTTCCTTGGGGACTTCTTCCATAGTTGTGGAGTTTGTCTGTAGCTTCAACCGCTGTCCCTGATCATTCCCCCAAGGACCCCACAAGGGCGCAGTTTCATTCCGGTACTTGTTAGGATCAAGCGCCTTGATGAAGCTGAGATAGTAGTCCATGGTGATGGGAATAATCGCAGCGTTGGTGTTGGCATAGGAGTACGTGGGTTCATTGGTTTCACCCACCCCGAAGATGGCAGGCAGGTCAAAGACATGGGGAACTCCCATCCCGTCTGCAATCTCAGTCGGATCTTGAACGTTGAAACGGTAGTTCCAGACCTTGTCGGACGAAAAGTATCGCGACATGCTGGCAGCCATGTGATTTCCAGGACATGTAAATGTTGACTCTCCATAGGCTGCGGCCGCAGACGGAAAGTATGCTGCATGTTTTGGTAAAGGATCCATGAGCGGATAAGCCTTGTTGATGGTGTCTAGCTGGACTTCGCTGAGGCCGGGGTAGTTGTTCTTCATGAATTGCGCTACCTCGGATGGACTCGTTGCGTTATATGCAAAATCGGTACCCTCGTTATTATCGTCAGTGACAATAAGAGGGACATGAATGAGCTTCTCTTGTTCAAATAAACTGTACAAGCGATCCTGGACCAGATCGCCATCCACGACCGGAAGAAAATACCACAGGGGAGTGGGATTGCTACTCCCACCGGGGAAAGGCTCATCGACGTCGTAATTCTGAATCTGGTGGATAGAAGCGGAGCGCAGGCAGGACAGAGGGTCATGTTTCCGATCACAACCGACGTCTTTCACGAAGCGCTCGTATTGGAATTCCATTTCCGCGACCGTTCGCTGCGTTGGCCAAAACGGGGACTCGGCCACTGCTCCCACGAAAAGATTCTCATTGCGACCACCATACGCAGTGAGATGATGCGCAACTGAGCCAGATCCTGAAGAGTCGCCATGGATCACGATGTGGTCTGGGTTGCCGCCAAAGTGTCGAATATACCTTTTCACCCAAAGCAGCGCTTTCCGCTGGTCGAGCAGCCCTGCGTTCAGGTCGCCATCCTGACGTACGGCTTCACTCGCAAGGAAGCCTAAAGCACCGACGCGATAGTTGAAGTTGACGAAGACAACATCGTGTCCCGATTGCTCCACAACGTCACTCCCGTTGTAGTTCGCGTTAGCGTTATTTGCGTATCCGCCTCCCTGGATGAACAGCCACACGGGGAGATTGGAGTCACTGGAAGCCTTGGATGGCTTCCACACATTGATGAACAAGCAATCCTCCGCTAGGGATTTACTGGGAGCCTGTCCAACTCCGACACAGATTGGCCCGAACTGAACCAGTCAGCTTACCCGAGAAGATAGTTGGACAGCACTCTTACCGATGACGCATCCAAAGGCTTGGTGGTATGTTCAGGATCCTCCGGTGCTCGAAATCTCAGCTCATGCACCGGAGGCTTCGCAAATCTCATCCCTAGATACTGGTCGACATCATTATGCAGCGAGACCCCTCGATAGCGGCTATATCCCAGGTCAATTGTCGCCGCCTTTGGTAATGGCTTGGCAAAAAGCAGCCCTCCAAAGAAGCCCGCGATTAGCAGGACAGAGTTATGAATCGGCATTTGACTGTTTATGCTTGTATACGAAACTGTGCTACCCGCATCTTGGCTGACGACATCTGTGCATCTACATCACGTGATGCCCAGGATTGATGAGTCATGACTGTGTTATTGATGACATCATTGTTGATTTTATACCTCGAATGTACACAAGTTACTGTAGTCACTTGTATTGCACCCATCACCTTAGTCTGGTCAACACGATCACGCTCTGGATAATACTATTGATAGCACTAGTGACGACTATGAACCTTAGCAATGGCATGTACTACAATACGAGTGACTGCAGCAACTCTACAGTATCAAATCTAGCTCCCTATGTCGAGAAAGTTGGTAAGGCATATTAAATTCAAAGCAGCATGTGACACATGGCCAATTGCCGGATGTCATAAATCGTGAGCTTGTCATTTCCTTTCTAGTATACTCGGTGAGTGTGGCTCCCACGACCATCAGTGCCATGCATGCGGCGAGTTCCAGCAGCCTACATCAGTTAGAACCATCTCCATACCGCGAGAATGCAAAATGACATACCTTGACACCGGAACGGTGAGTCAAACTCCCCTTCAATCTCAATAACGCCCCGGAGACCTTATCGCCCATGGTGACCTTGCGGTGTTGATGTTGAGGGGTGATAGTTCCCCAGTGTCGCTTGGTGGTGCGATGTGTGGAGGGAGCGTGACGCGTGGTGGTGGTTTTGGTTTTGACTGTTTGTTTTCGAGCACCGGGGCCACGGAGGCGAGTCATCAGCGAGGGTTTGGACTCGCGAGTGGTGGTGGTAACTGGGCGACGACGGTGGAACATTTTGATTATGATGTATTGGTATGATTGCGTTGAATTAGGTATTTGATGTGGGTAGGAGTGTTAAGAAACAATGGAAAATATGGTGAGAGGAGACCGTGTTAAATAGGCAGCCTGGTTGACTGGAGCATGGAAACCTGATACATCCATGAAAGAGCTAACGTACGCCAAGTGCCATATCGAAGTTGACAGGGGTCGTATGGAGCGGCGCTGAGTTCGGACGTCACCCGTGTGAAGATCTCCTCTGCAAGGTGCAGAGCTACTGGCCAAGTCCGTATAATGATGTGGCTTGTTTGTGGCGAGAACCGTCATTATCAGAAGACATCTATCTTACGCTGCAGAAGTACCAAGTTAGTCTTGCAGGGCAAGCCACCATCATAGGCATGATGGCAAGGAATTTTGTCACTATTACCGGCCCGTGCATCGCAGTACTGATAACCGATGATCGCTTCACATTTCACTTAATTCTACTGTACTATGTATCTATGTAAGCCTACTCCACAGGCCAGCGGCCCTGCATCTTGCTGGACAGGCCGGCTCTCTCAACGACCTCCTGGCTTCTTCTTTTAGCCTCCAGGACAATCTCCTGCTCGTCCATCGTCAGTAGCTCTCCACCTTGAACCAGCACCTTTCCATCCACCACCACAAGCTCGACATCTCTTCCTGTGGCAGTATACACGACCGCACTGGCCGGATTGAACCAGGGCTGGCTGTGGGTTCCACGGACATCGATGGCCACAAAGTCAGCTTTTTTGCCGACTTCGAGACTTCCAATACAGTCGTCCAGTCCAAGGGCCTTGGCACCATTGATGGTAGCCATCTCCAGAACCGACTCAGCCGGCACAGCGGTCGGTTCATACGAGATACTCTTATGGATGATCGCGGCAAGCTTCATCTCCTGCAGCAAGTCGCAGGTATTGTTACAGGGGGCACCATCAGTCCCAAGACCAATATTAACACCTGCGCGCTGCAAGTCGGGCACTCTGCAAATGCCCGACGCCAGCTTCGCATTAGACGTTGGACAATGTGCCACATGAGCACCCGAGGCCGAGAGCCGCTCGATATCCGAGTCATCCAGATGCACCATGTGCACCAGCACAGTGGACGGGCTCAATAGTCCCACCGAGTCACAGTACGACATAGGCGTATGCGACACGGAAGCAAAGAAGTCGCGATCAGCCTTGGCTTCAGCACAGTGCATAGTGACAGGGATTCGTTTCTCCCGCGAAAGAGCAGTCATCTCCTTGTACAGAGAGTCGGATACCCTAGAAATTGTTAATGGTTTTAGGATCTATCAAAAGTAGGTGCCTACCCTCCAGGAGTACGAGCTCCGAACCACACTCGGATACGGTCATTGGCAGCACCGTTCCACTTTTCCCACATCTTGAGTGTTCCCAGAAGAGATGTCTCGCGGTTTTCAACGAGGCCCGGATGCATGGCCCAAGCGTCATCTTTGGCGTACTTGGCGATGTCCATGACGATTTTGCCAAGGCAGCCTCGAATGCCGGACTCTTCGACTGCACGGGCGAGTCCATCAAAACCGTAACGATCAGCGAACTGCATCTCAATTAGCATGATCCCGAAAGTACTCAAGAAATGCGCACCATGCTCTCGAGGAAGCAGGTCGTGCCCGACTTGAGCATCTCGCCGATACTCAGCCGAGCCGCGGCATACCCATCGGCCTCGGTGAAGTTGCCCTGCAGCACCCAAATCCGCTCGCAGAGCCAGGAAACAAGCTCCAGGTCGTCCGCAGTGCCTCGCAGCAGCGTCTGGGCGGTATGCATGTGGGTGGAGATCAATCCAGGGATGATGATACGACCGGACAGGTTGACCTCCTCGTCATTCGGGTATCGCTCTTTCAGCAAAGCCGTCTTACCAATGTCCGCAATCACCTCGTCAGTGACACGAATAGCACCGTCGGTGATGATGCGACGGGTGCTATCGATGGTGATGATGGTGGCGTGGGCGTACAGCATGATGGTGATTCGGGGCTGTTGAGTTGGGCGCAGATGTCAATGGTAGTTGGAAATAGGGTAAACAGGCGTTTTCAGACAAAGCAAAGCGTTCCTGGACTCGTTCTTTGCATGGATGATAACCCCGCTGACGTGTAACATTGGGTGTTTCTGCCGTGTGCTTCCGCTCGGCAGGTGTGGACCGAGGATGAACCTCCATCGCTCGCTACACGCACTATCAGCACCAGACACAATCAATCTCCGCACATTCAGAGTCAGCCAATGCTTACCGCTCAATACATCTGAATGATGCCAGGGTAGCCTTGATAGATCGTCTCATGCGCGCTGGCGGAGTAGGTTCGTGGTGATGAAAGAGATACATCGATCAGATATCTATGTGCCCCGCGTATCTCGTATGCCTGTTGATGTTACCAGTCAATTGAACGTGCGTTTTTAATGACTGCGGTGACCGTACATCGACACCAGCTCGGACAGCTGTCTTATTAACTTCGCCCTAGGAATCTACCAAGGATTGTATCTCGCTGTGGGACATCTCACGAGGAACTATGTTCTTGTCCTTGTATACAAGAACACGGCAGCCCCATCATCAGGCCAGCCGTGACACTGTTGAAATACATCAGCAATCTTGGTATGCCAGATAAAGCTGGGAGAAGGCACCATACGCTGCAAAATCCTCATTTTGGTAGCCATGGCCATTGGCCTTGGAGTACTGTTCAGTACATGGCCATGCTCTGATAGTTAGCGTGTAAATGAGGCATATACCAATTTCAGTGTAAAATCCCCGATTTCAATGTGGAATCCACGGCCAGAGAATGTTCTGTTTCAAGACTTGATGACAAATAAATCTCCACCCGGAGCTGCATCCCAGACTTAGAAACTAAGTTTGAACTCAAATCTCTCCGAGAAGCTTGTCATGATCACACTATTTGATTCCGTGTGTTTCCCCATGGATATCCTCATTGGGTGGCTGACAGGTGAAATATTCCGAAGCGGGTTGAAATCTAGCCGACGATCGTTACAAAAGGAAATGGATCCCATCATTCACGAATTTTGGCGAATTTCCGTGTCAGACTTTTAGCACCTTTGATTCGACATGGCTCCTACTATTGGTGTTTTTCCCGCCGCCGGAGGAATTGGTGGCAGCACTGTCAAGCATCTTCTACCGCGTCATCCATCGAAAGACCTAGTTTTCATCGCTCGACACCCCGAAAAGCTGAAGTGTTTCCCCGTCGGAGAAGCTACCCTCCGCCGCGCGGATTACGATGATGATAAGAGCCTCGAGCATGCATTCGATGGAGTGGATGTACTTTTCCTAATTTCATACGCGTCTGTCGAGCATGAGCACCGATCCGAGGTAAGATCATAGCCAGAATGTAAAAGTCACCCTAGACAATACGTTAACAACTAGTGTCTGCACAGCGCCACCACTTTGCAATTGACAAGGCGCTCCGCAGCGGCGTGAAATACATTTTCTACGGTTCCTTGGGATTCGGCGGAAAGCCAGAGACCAGTGAGTCCGTGGCCCATGTCATGCAGGCGCATCTGGACACGGAAAGATATCTCGACGAGTTGACCCGCACGCACCCGGGTTTCGCGTACACTGTGGTCCGCGAAGGTCTCTACTCCGAGTCGTACCCTCTCTACACGGCTTTCTTCGATCCTGAGCACCCCGTTGATTACGTCGAAATCCCACACGATGGTTCGGGCAACGGCATTGCGTGGGTCAAGCGCGAGGAGCTGGGCGAAGGTACCGCAGAACTTATCAAGAGATTCGTACAGGACCAGGAAGGGTTCAAGTACAAGAATAAAAAGGTCCTGCTGTCAGGACCCAAGACACTGACCCTGGGGGAGACTGTGGCTATACTAGGAGAGGTTTCCAATCACCCTGTGAAAATTCGCCAAGTTACCCCGGATCACTTTGCGGAAAATCCTCGAGTGGCGCCCAACTTCGTCTACCATAACGTCGGTCATTCGAAGTTTTGGACGACAACCTTTGAGGCCTTCCGTCGTGGAGAGGCGGCTGTCGTTTCCCCGCTACTTGGAGAGCTATTGGGACGTGAGCCGGAACATTTCGAGACGACGGTCTCTAGGGCGCACCCACATCTGAAATAGAGCTTTCGCATCTTGCCACTGGCATTATTGGACACCCCATACCATGTTACGAAAGGCGGCGTCATTGTATAACTAGAACTATGTGCGAAGAACCAAATCAAAAATGTTGTAAAGACAGTTCATGGAGCCGGGAGTATCAGCCAGCCGGAATTGATACTTTAATGCCTTTGACGCCTCATTTGTGGAACACTCTATTAACATATAATGCGTGCAGCATAAGCCATACGGATGCCCCGAAAGTGAGGCCTGCGGAGGTGTCGGCATCTCTTCCTCCCGAATTATCGCCGACCAAGCCGGCGCTATTCCTGTACAGGAATAGACCAGTTATGGTCACTAACGGCCTCGGCGTCTCGCTTACGTTGGGAACCACCGGATGGGTGTTTTGTATGTTCCACACGGAAAATTGTTCCCAAGGGCAAGGATATAAATATCTTTTGTGACGTAGGACGAATAACTGGTATATGACCTTAAAGCATGTGACTTGGAGGAAGTGAGGTGGCTAACCGGATCGTGACTAGTTCCACTCGTGCTGTTATGTAGAAGTTCACCTTACATGCTCTGCGTCCATGACCGTGGCGATGGTGTTTCTGCACTTCTACTTGATCAGGCAGAACAAGAAGAAGGATGAGATGTTGGCTGCTGGCATGGATCTCGTACATTCATTTGATAAAACTAGTACTCCCATTACGTCTACTAGGTTATGGTGGGAATTTGCAAAATACTAGGTACTTCAGTATGCGGTGGGACGGGCTACGAGCCTACTGCTACACTGAAAAAAGGGTTCCACAGCCTCTGGGTAATGATAGTATATTGTCAGAATATTGGAGAAACCAGTGTCCATCTTCTGTCTTTCCTTGCTGGCAAGATAAGCTTCGTAAGCAAGGATAGAGTCACTGTGGTCTAATATTGTGGTACATGAGGGGAGAAAGTAAGAGGGGAGATTGCAATTCATCAGTCAAATCACCATCGAGCATCCACTGGTTCGAACAAATGGCTCATGCTATCATGGTCAACAGGCATGTTGACGATATTGATACCGCGCTTGCGTGCTATACTGTAGAGACGGTCACAGGCCTCACGTGCCTGGCGCAGTACTTCGACCGGCGGCGTTGTGGTCTTGCGTCTTCCCCATTTGTTAGGCTTAGCTTCGTAATGTAAATCCAAAACGAATGCCAATTGTTTGAGCTTTGGGAGAAATGTTTCGGACTCAAATGACTTCAACCAGTCTGGCCAGTGCTCTGACCGACATAGCGAGGTAGGGCCACGGAAATACAAGGTTGTCAGATTGGGCGGCAAGGCCTTGTAGAACGTGGGGAGATACGACGGGTCCTGGAATATTTCACCCACTGTCAGATTGAAGACCTCCAAGTTGTCCATAGTGGGCAAAATGTATCGAAAGGGCTCCTCTGGCAGATACTGAAAGTCCAATCCGCTGGTAGAGCTGATTCTCAAAGTCTGGAGGTTTGATACAATGTGCGGGAGAGCCTGGGTCATGCGAGAGAATGTGTCAATGGCATCATTCTCAAATATTTCCAGTGTTTTCATGTTGATGGGACCGACGGGTGGTTCATTTTCGGGGTCTTCCTTGGCGTCAGGGCCGCAATAGTGTTTATTCATATAGTGGACGACCAAATCCGGAAGGTAGATAATTTCGATCTCACGCTCCTCAGGGGTGCCCTCGTAGACCTTGATGTATTCCGCCTTCTTGTCTCCACGTTCGATATCCTCCTTGTGCAATCTCTGCAGCTCGTCGCTCGTTGGGCCAACAAATCGAAGACCGCATGTTAGAAGCAGGCTGAGATGTGGGACGCGTCCTTGGCGGATAAATGGGCTCTGGGCGAGCTCAGATGTTGCCGATCTCAGCTCAAGCCGTTGAAGGGGCCAGTGTAAAGGGATATTTCTATCGTTCAGGAGCTCTTCGAACCCACTTTCGAGCTCCAGATTCTCGATTGCAGTAAAGTGGGCACCAAGGAGGGCCCAATGGTCATTGGAGGGAGCGGTTTCATCGATACGCAGGTAACGAGTGTCTTTAGGAATGTTTTGAAGTTGAGTTTGGACATCATCAATATCTGTGGTCTCGCCCTCAACGCCAGCCCATGGGATCCTGACGACGGCCGGTGAGTGAGGCATGATGATGGGGTCGCGTCGGTCAGTCGAGGTGTACACGGATGCATGCGTGGAGGATTTTATCTCCGCAAGGGCAATTTGGGAATCCAGTGGTTTGTTCGGTTGGAAACGCGAAACGGCCGCGCGAGAGAAAGGCAAAGACACACGCGAAAATAGAGAGCGTGGTGACTTTAAAGCCCGCCCAAGGGGTAGGCGCATTCTGTAGCGCTTGCGGGGCTTCTTGGTTGGCTTCCTTGGATCTTGAATGAATACTGAGCAGTGCTCTAACACGATGTTTCCGAGTTCTTTCAAGGATGAAATCTCGCTTCATTCGTCAAGTGGAAGGACCTGGCAACATCCGGTCGAATTTCCAATGAATTGTTTACACCGGAGAAACAACTACCCGTGGTTGCAGGGGTCTTGATAAACACGACTTATCTCAATGATTTATGACTAGGAGATCAAGGAAATATTGCTGGCAGACTTCTATCTTCTCAGCCGTCTATCCCATTTCAAACTAATGTCCTTTCCAGCACCATATCTAGAGTAGTATTTCGCAATCATTTTGCAAAAATTGAGAAAGATCAACATATGCATAGCACCGCAAGAGAAAGGTCGACCCTCGACATCGGCGCGCATGGAAGCATCGCGAGCCCATTGAGGACCGTTGGCGAAATGCCACAGTTTCCTCTGGAGGAGGCTGGCTTCCTGCACTTGTTGGCTCGCTGTACACGAATCTTTCCACAGACAGACAGGCCATGTAAGGTTTGAGCTTCAGAAGTGATTTTGCTCAGGGCTTAGTCGAGGGTGACTTCATCTTCCACTGTGATTGTGCCGCCTGCAATGATTATCAAGATAGGGTTAACTAGTTCATGCTTTTAAATGCTCATTTTGATCGCACACTTCATACCCTGAGACATGTATAGCAGCATTGCATAGATAGCATCGCCGAGAACGATGAGCTTGCCCGATATCCAGCGATCCATGACTAGCCCACTCAACGGCGGCCCCTTGTGTGTCTTGTCAATCATTTTCATGATCTTGAAGAGCCTGAAGAGAGTCAGCCATCACCCGAAGGGAGAGCAACCGCCAGACCAACACTGGATCCTAGCCCTCGAACTCCTTTCGTATGTTTGGGATTGTTTCTTCTTCAGTTGTATCCCAGTCGGACCCGTGATCAGGATAAGATAGGACAATATTGAAGGTTTTTCCAGCTCCGATTATATAGGTCATAACATGCCGCCTATCGGCGAGCTTAGTAGAGACATCAGAAACGACCTAGAAAAGGAGCACACTCATACCTACCATAGGCTAAAAGAAGGGTTTTCCAGTAGCTGCGCTATTTCATAATTACCGAGCATAGATTGATATTCTTTATGCCAAGTTCGCTGTGTGAAGAAGAGCTAGCAGCTAACGATGAAATTCATCACTGTCACTAACTATACTACACTCTCGTTTCGAACTTGTTTCGAACCACTAAAAGTGTAGTTTAGTCAGTGATAGTGATAAAGTTCACCGTAACTTACTAGCTCTTCTTCGCACAGCGAACTTGGCATAAAGGATATCCGTCTATTCGCGGATGGTGGTTGTGGGACTTGGTTCGCTCCGAGTTGGTCCTATCGTGGTTGGTTCCGTCAGAGTTAGTTAAGAGTTGATGGTGCTATTCCGAGATGGCACTACGGAGTGTCTAGGGTTTTGACGTCGGCCGTTGTCTACTGACGTACTCTGCAAAGAATAGCATTTGTCCGGCCACAGTAGGAGGGGAGAACGTAGTGGTATTTGTCATTGGCAGCGTTTGCCATAGTTAGAGTCACCTCCTCTAGACTATGTTGTCGTCGATGTACTAAAGCTGAAGAATAGAACTACGGTATTAGACTTCTTGTATCTTTCCTAATCACTTCTTACATCTCTCTTCCCTGCCTAATAATCACTTATTATGTCTTGCCTAGGTGCTTCTCTTATTTAATAGTCACTTCTTACTTCTTTCTTCTCTCACCTAACAATTCCTTCTTAATCAACTTATATGTCCTACACCTTTCACAAATCTTTGCTTCTCCTTGGAATGGCCATGCTTAGTGCCTTATCTGCCTCTTCCTATCTTGTGGGGCCTTCGAGAAGCATCTCTATGCAAGGATCCTCTCTAAGATCGAAAGTCTGAACGCGGTAAGCCAGTGGCGGAGGGCGGGAAATAATTATGGCACTTTGCTCCCTGTCGCCTGCCGTAGTAGGCGGTTAGCCCCACATACAAACCAAACCTTCTTTAACTCTCACTTATTGGGACATTATCTTTCATCTAGAACTTCACTTCTTCATCTACCTAGCCTACCCTTTCATGGTTAGGATGACGTTAGATGACATGGAAGACAAGTCTGCCACCCCTGAGCTGGTGGGCAACGGCTCATCCGATTTGGAAGATCAGCCTACCACCCCTAAGTCGATGGGCAACGGCTTGTTGGAACTAGATCAGCATGTCAACAGACCGCACTTGAAGCGGTTGACATATACACGTTGCGACAGAGACGGACAAGGAAGTCGGTTCTTTCCCCCACTGGCTCACTGCGTGCAGACTTTCGATCTTAGAGAGGATCCCTACATAGAGATGCTTCTCGAAGATCCCACAAGACAGGTGGATGCAGACAAGGCACTGAGCACTGGCAAATCATTCTGCAGCGAGCAAATTTCCCTGTTTTTTGAGCAAAGCAAAGCCATTTATGAAGAGCTTGGAGGTTTCGCGACCGACTTCTTCATCGAAGCTGCGATCGATCAGCTGCGACGATCCATTGAACATGACACCTCACTGACAACACTCGACCGCTCTGAGCGAGTCTTTCTCCTCGAGCTTCTGCTCGGAATGGCCGTGCCTGGAGAAACTACCGAGAGCCCGCATATGTCACCCAAGCTTGAAACCTTGCTTGGATTTCTGGCACAAATGGATGAACCTAGGTTTTCTGGTTTCATTTTTGCTAAACGGAGAGCGACTGTCGGCGTGTTGACCCGTGTCCTGTCAATGCACCCCGCAACCAAAGACCGTTTCCGCTGTGCACCCTATGTTGGGCGGTCAAGTACCGGTGAGGACTCCCTGGGTGACCTTCTCAGTCCGGATATGCAAAAGGACACCCTCTCTGAGTTCACAGCTGGACGGAAGAACCTGCTAATCGCGGCTGAGATATTTGGAGAAGAATTGGATATCAGCTCGTGCAACTTGGTGATCTGCTACGATAAACCGGCCAATCTCAAGTCCTTTGTTCAGCGTCGCGGGCGCGCTCGGTACCAAGAATCGACATGTGCCATCATGATATCTACTGAGGATGAGGCATTGGATCTGGGCAAATGGCAAGAATTGGAACATGCCATGATTGAAGCATATCAGGACGATCAGAGACGATGCCGCGAGGCGTGGAAACTCGAGGCAGTTGATGAGGCAGTTGACGACTATCTATTTGTGCCCAAAACCAACGCACGCTTGTCTGCCGAGGGCGCACTGCAGCATCTGCAACATTTCTGCGCTTTGCTGTCTGCCGACCCACATGTCGACAACAGGCCAATGTTCTCATTCGAAGAGGATGTCGGCGGACTTGTTCGAGGGACTGTCACCCTTCCCAACTCCGTTCATCCGGCCGTGCGCCGTAGCCAAGGCAAGAAATGGTGGCGAACAGAACGGGCAGCAAGAAAGGAGACGGCTTTCCAGGCCTACAAAGCTCTCTATGAGTACGGACTCGTGAACGACAATCTCCTACCCCTGTCCTGCAAGCCTGGGCTTAGGTTTCCCGACGAAAAGGACATCAAGGCTATTGTACATGCTTCAGGACAATATGACCCCTACGTGGAATTGGCGCACGCCTGGTCATCACCTGAGCCTCAGCTCTACAGGACTACTATTACAGTGTCGAACCGCGATACCGGGATGAAGGAAGAAGATCTGACCATGTCAATTGTTCTACCAATGGCAACGGCGATGCCAGATCCTATCAATATCTACTGGCAGAGTGATGTCACATTTGTAGCAACATTCTCACCACCGGAGCCACTTGACGGAGTCACAATGGACACACTCCAGACCATGAAAGAGATAACCGCCATATTTCTCCAAGCTCCAAGTTCTCGTCTTCAACCGGCTACGCGAGATTACGTGGCCCTCTTCGTGCCCGACATCCCCCACGAGCAATTCAAAGACTGGATCGACCGATACGGAGAGCCAGAGCAGGCTCTGGACGTATATTCCCGCGATGCTTTGACGCCCCCAGTGGGCATCGTTCGTGACAGAGCAAAGTACAGTGAACCTCGCCTGTTTAGAAAGTGGGTCTTACCAGACAACGATTCCAAACGCGCCTTGGAAATCGAATGCCAGTCTATCCCGCGACGACGCAACTTCTTACAAAACGGGACCATCCCGGTTCCCGGCGAAGATGGGGAGACTGTTTTCAACATCTATCAGGTGCCAGCGGCGGGGTGCACGATTGACCGACTTCCAGCTTCAAAGGCTATGTTTGGACTGTTAATCTCAGCAATACTGGATAGATTCGAAGCTACCTCAGTCGCACACAGGCTGAACGAGACAAATTTGAAGGGCGTTGGGATCCAAAACCTCAGCCACGTTCTAACGGCGATCACCACGCCCATCGCACAGGCAAACACGGATTATCAGCTGTACGAATTCTTCGGTGACTCTGTCCTGAAATTCACCGTAAGCTGCCACCTGTATTTCACAGAGCCTACCTGGAATGAGGGAAAATTATCCGAGAACCGGGACAAGCTTATCAAGAACAGGCGATTCGCGCTGGCTGCTTTGGATGTTGGGTTGGATAGTTTCCTTTTGATTGATCGCTTCACGCCTCGGAAGTGGGATGCTCCTCGGATTGGCCAAAAAACAACATACACAGCAAAGGAACGCCAAATCTCAATGAAGGTACTGGCTGATGTTGTTGAAGCCTTGATCGGGGCTGCATACATGGATGGCGGTTTGCACAAAGCGCAAGCTTGTCTACACCGGTTCCTGCCGGAGATAACCCATTTTACAAGCGCCTTCTCCTCCGTCCTTGGCCGTGCCGATCGCGGGACTGGCAATCTCGTCAACCCACATCGCATGACGAGTCTGTTAGGATACACATTTAAGGATGCATATATTTTGACTGAAGCTCTGACTCACGCATCATGTGAGTATGACACCATGACCCAGTCCTACCAACGCGCCGAGTACCTCGGTGATGCCGTCCTGGACATGGTTGTCCTGTCTGTGCTCGCCGCACACCCGGAGTTACTCCCAGAGGGGAAAATGACTTTGATAAAGCATGCGGTGGTGAATGCAAATCTACTAGCATTCCTATGTATGGAACACGCGGTAGCAGATGGATACAGAGACATAGCGCAGACCATGGATGGGAGTTATGAAACTCTCCCACGCTCCGAGGAAGTGCATCTCTGGCGCTTCCTCCGGTTTCACGGGCCCTCAATCCGCATTGCACGTGATGCATGCGTTAAGAGGTATCACTCTCTCCGCGACCAGATCAGGTTCGCCCTCGACCATGGCGATCATTACCCATGGGAACTGTTCGCATGTCTACGAGCTGACAAGTTCATGTCCGACATTGTGGAAAGCACACTGGGCGCGATCTTCATCGACTCGCACGGTGATTTGGACCAGTGCTACGCATTCGTCGAGAAAATTGGACTTCTGGCGTACTTGCGACGGCTGATATCCGAGGAAATTAATGTACAGCATCCGCGGAACACGGCCCAAAATATGGTGAAGGATCTGAAATTCAAGACTAGACGAGTCGAGAAGAAAGGTGTTCCTGCAACGTACACTAGCTTGGCTGCCCTCAATGGAGCGGAGATTGCATTTGTGGATGGGTGTGCGTCGTTCGACGAAGCTGAAGTCAAGATTTCGCATATTGTTATTGAGAAGCTTGGCGCGCAACGGGGTGTTATGGAGTGATTCACATGGAAATGCGATGACATGAATGATTATGATAATGATACCACACTACCACGCTGAAATTGACTTGCAACGAAATGTCCAAAATAAAAAATTCTTCCAGTAAACCATAAACACCGACTAGCTATGGATAATGAATAATAGTGGTAATTGTAAGCCAGCCCGCTACACTACTGCTTCTTCCCTCCCGTGCGCTTTGATCGTCGTACGGGCTCAGTCTTAGACTCTTCCTCTGGAGTATCCTGCGCCTCCTCATACTCTTCCGAGTCCTGCGAGGGCGTGTTTTGTTCTTCGCGAGGAGTCACCACCCCGACGTCCTCTGCGAATTCCTCCTTCGTGTTCATATGTTCGATGGTTTTCTCCGGAGCCACAGCCTCCCTCAAGGTTGACAACATCTTGGTCGTCTCGCTCTCAACACCGTTCCAGCTCCCGCAGCTACCACAGCGCCAGCGACCCAGCTCCTCCGGGGTCTTGATCCCCGGCGGGGCCTGTCCATTGACGAGTCGACACGAGGCGCAGACCATGGCCATACGATTCCGGGGCTGCATCTCGTCTTCGCCGAGTAGCACATCCAGGAGACGGTCATACCAGTGCGGCTGTTCGATGTATTGACCCTGGCCTGGGAAAGCGTTAGGCGCAAAGCCGGGCTGGTCGTTTGGCTGTTGTGGTCGTGGAAATTGAGGGGACGGAGGAGCATTGGGGTAGGGCTGTTGCTGGACAGGGGTCTGGTAGGAGGGAGGCGAGGGAGGTTGTCCCGGTCCAGGCTGGGACTGCTGCTGCGAAGGACGGCGGATATTGGCCGTTGGCGGGGGAGCTAGCCCCGTGCGAGCTACAGGAGGTTGTGAGGGAGCGGTAGGCTTGCGCTTTTCGGCATCGGCCTTGGGAGTAGGAGACTGCTTTGGCGACACGCCGCCATACTTCTCGAGTAGCTGTTGCGTGGAGTTGTATTTGGTTGCGGCCTTGAGCTTCTCGATGGTCTCGTCACACTGTTTCTGTAGGTCATCGAGACTGTGCTGGGTCCTAGAGATGCGGTATTCAAACAGACGGGAGGAAATGGTTCGCACGGTGTAGATTCTACCGGAGAAGAAAGGTCAGTTGCCGGAGCAGAGTCAACGGAGCAGATGTCGTACAGAACCGGGCCCCCGGCAATGGCGGTGTATTCCTTGACACCCCAGGTCTCCCATCCCACCACCAGTGCGAGTACGATGGAGTAGAATAGGTACGCAAAGGTTGAGTATAGGGTCCACAGAGCTTTGAAGCGACGGGAGGTCTGGCGCTGCTGGTCTAGTCGTGTGGTGGCCTCGGCGATCTTAGAGGACAGCGTCGAGAGTGCCTTTTCGAATGACGCGGGAGAATTGTCCTCACCCTGAGGATAAGGCAGTTAGCAGAGCAGATAAATAAAGGGTAATAGCATACCTTCCAAGGCCAAAAGGACACCATGATCGCGAATGATTGACCCTTTTGCGCGTCGCGGAGACTTGGAGTTGGAAAGCACGGGCCATCGCTGTCACTGACTTTAAACTACTTTTACTTCGAACTACACAATTTACAACTTCGACCTTCACTGCGACACCATGAAGACCCCGGAATTACATCTCTGATTCCAAATAAGTTTACATTGGGATGCGTCAACTCCTCAAATTTCAGGCTATTATTTAGTGCAAATCTCAACCCATCACCCGCCCGGAGTCCCCTGTTCGCCAGCATCAACCTCATTGGCATAGGCTGACCACATCAGCCCTCAAATGTTATCGAACGAGTCCCGTGAACCAGGAATATGATTCGGGCCTGGGCCTGCATTGAACCCATCCCCGACCAATATAAATGGACAGGTGTTCAAGCTGCTCCAGGGATTTCTTTGTATCCAACGCCACGCGCCGTGGAACCCTGTCTAGCACGTCGATAGCCACGTTCCCCGGACACGCAGATCGCCACAGCCTACCAGCCGTGTCCAATGACATGACCTTTGATTTGAGAATCAGAGATAGTCCCAGTCAAGGTATCTTTCACCGTGCCGCCTAGTTTATGATGGTTCCCAAACAACCGTGCCATGGGGAGAACGTGGGCATCGTGGCTCCTGGTGATCGGCATGTGCTAGTGATATCGCTCATCAGGATCACGGCAGATACACGTCCGTATTCGAACAAGATCATGTCATGTCGCCCTTGAGCTCTAAAGATGAACTGGAGCATGACTCGGAGCGTTGCGTGCACGCTAAGCCCGTGATCATCATCAAGCCGTTCAACTTTAACCATCCCAGACCAAAGAAATACCCCAAAAGTCTAGATGTCACCCAACTCAAGTTGGAATACCCAGGAGTCTCACGCGGCTATCGCCGCTGTTCCCGCCGGTGCTCTGATAGGGGATTCTCAGACCTCCAGCGAGTCTGTTCTCTTTCAACCCTGACCTTTCCCTATGAAAGTCATTCTCTCTCAAGGACTCTTGATCGCACCAAGGCCCCTCTCACTTTACCATGGATATGTATCTGATCAGCCTCCCCGCGGAGGTGGGGCAATTTCTCATGCGAAACATCGCGGTGGTTGAGGTCATAGCCATGTTCTCAATTGGCGCATACAATGCGCTCGAAGTCGGAATTGCCACTTTTGACTGCTTCAAACACTACTGCGGGCTTTATTTTTGGAGCATGCAGGTCGCGTCAAGGGGCATCCTGGTACATGCGATCCCCGCCCAGATCCGTTACCTTTCACAAGCGCCCAACTTGCCCATGGCCATTCCGTTCATCGTCGGCTGGTACGCCATGGTGACGGGGCAGGCAGTCGTGCTATATTCACGGCTTCATCTTGTCGTTACCGATATGAGGCATCTATACTGGGTGCTGTGGATGATCATCGGCAACTTTTTCGTGCTACAAGTCCCAATGACAGTCCTCTTTTTCGAGGTCGATCTAGGCAATGGACGCCTCGCCCGTGCTGCCGCAATTTATGACCGCATCCAGCTGTTGGGATTCTGTCTGCAGGACTCTATAATTTCCGGGATCTATATCCGCGAAGCGCTACGTGCCCTCCAACCAGTCTTCGAGATCCGCGGCCGCGATGGCCGCAAAGTAATCATCAACCTAATCGCGATCAATGGTGATAATGAACATTTTGCTCATTCTGACCGAGTTCAAAGCACATTTTATCCAAATCAGCTTCAAGACAGTGGTCTACAGCATCAAGCTCAAGCTCGAATTCAGCGTTCTCACACGTCTTCGCTCCCTCACTCGAACATACCCCTGCATCTGCCAAAATCAACCCGGCAGTCCACGTCGATCGAGCGATATTAATATTTTCGACATGACATCCGCACAGTCGCGTGCAATGCCAGACATTGAAGCACCGCCTATATTCCCACATGATGGATCTACGTCCCCATCTTCCATAACACGCGACTTCCGTGAAGCGTTTCGAGAGACTGCTTCGAATGAGAATATCCATTCCAATCTCCATTGCCCCACTACAACCCTTTTCTCCCCTACTTCTCTTTCCTCCTCCTCGGGCGGCTTTCCAATTCACTACGCCGGCTCAGAGTCAATGTGATCGGCGGTGGAGATGTGTCTAGTCATGCCAAAATAAGTTGTGAATCTTCTAACACTCGGTGAAATGTCTGTTAATGTTCTTCAGCGGTCTTCGGGCGGATGTTGTTCTCTTCGTGCTGTATACCATGGGCGGGGTTTCCGATTTATGGCTCTATACCTCTTGTAACGTCTCTATTTTAATGCATTTTTGCATTTTAGCTAACATATGTAAAATACCATCGCATCTGGTTCCATAACTCAGTTGTTTAGAGTGTGATGCTAATAACGTCAAAGTCAAGGGCTGATGAACTAGCATTGCGCTTGGCTAATACCAGAGTATTGCATAGATAACCTTGACAATATGTCTGCGAGGCCAATATCATACAAATCACGGTGCCTAGGTACATAAAGCGGCAGGATATCGCATGGAAAATAGTCTAGCCCCTAGACCAAAATGTAAAAGAAGGGACAAAATTAGGTATATGTATTTTTTGCCAGACGGGATGAAGAAACGCCAAAAGAAACCACCAGACATAATTCGTGTACAAGCCGGGTATGTAGAGCGGGCAATGAGAAGGAAGGAAATCGTGATATGCGTGGAAACATCCAACATGTAATGTATCTCCTCGCGTGATGACCGAGGGATGGCGAACAAAGCCGTGAAAAAAAGGTAAAGTGCAGACAAGCAAGACCATAGCTGATGCTCTGAGACTGCAAATGGAAATTTGGCGATGGTGATGACAAGGGATGAAGATAGGGAAGGAGGTCACGTTGGTGTGTGCTATGATGAACATGGCATGGGTCAATGATCGCACCAACTGAGGACGTTCAAGATGAATATTCAAGTTCAAGCCCTCGACTACTGGTGACCGAACCAGCCACCATTCTCCCACTCTCCAGGCTTATACGTAGCAGCTTTCCTGGCCTCGGGGTCAACAAGACCACTCAAAAGCACGTTCAATCGAGCAAAATTGATAGGCTTCATGACCCAGCCGTCGAAACCGGTTTGAATGTATTTTTCCTTCTCCGACTCGAGTAGCGAGGCAGAAACAGCAAAGACCGGAACTCGGCTATTATTCTTGGCTTTGTCGGAGAGCACAGCATTCGGCGTCTTGGTTTCATACTCTCGGATCATTTGGGTGGCAGTCATTCCATCGACGATAGGCATCTAGGTCGGCTGTTAATGAGCTGCTAGATAAATGGTGCCATCGATACTTACTTGGATATCCATCAAGACAATGTCAAAAGCCTTGCTCGCAATGGCGAATGCGGATGCACAGGCTTCGCCATTGCCGGTGAGTTTGACTGTATGTCCGAGCTTTGTCAAACGTTTGTCGATGATCTTGCTATTTATGGGATCGTCCTCTGCCACAAGCACCTGCAGCAACTGAGGATTCGCCGGAGGTGCAGAAGTAGGGGTGGTGGACGCTGCATTTGCCGTTGATGGAGCTTCTGAAGGTGCATTCGTTGATGCGGGCATTTGTGGAAAGTAAGAATGTTCAATTTGCCCGCCGGGCTTCGAGGGTTGGTTGACAGCATGCTTGGGAATGTGGAGAGCACCCATTGGAACCCCAGAATCGGTGATGTTCGCTGTACCTGGTGTGGGTGGCGTCTTCAGCGCTTGTAGCTGGATTGGTGGTGTACTGATGACGGTGGCAAGACTGGCAAGATGGTCTTGTGTGGTCGAAGACTGCTTGATGCCAGTTGCGGGTGATGATGATAATGAGCGAGAAATGGGAGCATTGTCTGCGCTTGGGGAGCCAGCAAGGTATTTTGGACTCCTCAAATCGTGGCTCTCGCCCTTATGAGACAGTGCAGGTTCTTGCATAGCACTGATCAACCGATCAGCCTGGCTCTTTCCACTGTGAGAACTGCCTCTACTGCGAAGGCTTTCGGAGCTTCTGCGTCGCTCCTGGGTCTCCGTATTTCCGCGAACCAATCTGAATTCCCGATCAGAAATCATAGGTGTGGGTGGCATATCGACTTGACCAGGAGGAGTCACATCCGGTGACTGAATCGAAGCCCCTTCGGGTAGTGAAAACTGTAAAACAACATTGAAACGACTACCTTTGCCCTCCTCAGACTTAACCCCAAGCTGACCCTGCATGTTGTAGACAATTCTGGCCACCAGCGCAAGGCCAAGGCCTAACACGCGCTTGTCTTCCGCCTTCTGCGCATCTGGATGATCTTGCTGATCTTCCTCCTCCTGATAATAGTTATCGTCTGTTGAAACCTGTTCAAGCTCGCGGAACAGCGTCTCCAACTTTGACTTTGACATGCCGGCTCCCGTGTCAACAACCATGGCCTCTATGGCAACATGTCCATCCACGCTCTGGACAGGGGAGCGCCAAAGTTCAGCCGTCACGGCACCTGACTTCGTGTGTTGAATGGCGTTGGCGATGATGTTCGAGAAAACTTGTCGCACACGTCGCTGGTCACCAAGGACCAATGGAGGTATTCCAGGGTGAATGGTCACAGTGTAGGACACATTCTTGCGCATGGCTTCGCCGGCCAGCATGTCAGTCGCTTCCTGAAACGTGGACTGAATGTCAAATGGCTCGTCCTTAATCAACTCTTGACCCTTCTCGGTATTTGTGAGGTCGAGAAGGTCATTAATGACATAGATCAGAGACTTAGAAGCCGAGTGCGATTTCGTCAAGCTTTCGCGGGTTTCAGTATCAAGCGCGCCCTCTAAGGCAATCTCGAGATAATTGATAATTGCATTCAGCGGAGTGCGGACCTCGTGTGCCGAGTTGGCGAGCAGTAGCCGAGTAAGTTGAGAGTTTTGCATGGCAGCCTCTTTCTGTCGCCAAACCTTGATGAATTTACCATAGACAAGACACAAAACAGCGGCCGTCTCAACATCGGACTCGGACCACTCGCGAGATTGACTCAATACGGTTTCACGCCAGGCGTTAAAGCTGTTTCGCGGTTCTAGGTAACCTGCTGTTTCTTTCCGCTTTGCAATCTCGTAGGGATTTCCAGCCCACTTTATTTCGGAGAGCTGACCATTGCGGAAGAAGACGATGAAATCCCTGCCGCCCGTTGACAGGGGCACATAAAGCAACCCAGAAATGGCTTTCAGCCCAGGCGGGTATTGCAAATCGGGGAAGTCTTTGGTGATATCATGTGAGGCAACAACCGAATTGATTTGGCGCAGGCGCAGGAACTCCAGAAGAGCAAGCACTTCCTGAGAGTGGGCGTTGTCACCAAGAACCTTGGCCTCGTCACGAATCGAGAGTGCACCGTAGTCTGCGTCAAAAAGTTGCAGGAGATCGTCAGAAGAGGCAATGATGTACCCGGACGGATTCGCCTCGGTGGGGACGGTGTTAATCAGCTTCCGAGCTTGCAGACGAGATGCGTATGAAAGGCGCTCGATATTGCGTGAAACTGTGTCGCCCAGCAGGCGGCACATCTTGCGTATCGGGAATGAGACACGCATTCCGTTGTTCCCATAGGAATGGCATGAGATGAGACCCCACAAGCCGTTGAAAGCATTGATACTGATTGACATTGATGACCGAACCTGCATATTGGCAAGGTACTTGATGTGAATAGGGGACATCGCCCGCAGATAGGCATGTGTCATATCCAGGGGAGCCTCAAGATCCTCCAACGTTCGACATACCAGACGCGATGTCTCATGGTCTCGGTCATAAAGAAGCCGCACCTTGTTAATCTTGTATAACTCGCGAGCCTGGGCTGGGATATCAGATGCCGGGAAATGTAGTCCCTTAAACAAGTCAATCGAGGCCTTCGGATCGGCCAACTCGGCGACAACGAGGCCATTCCAGCTGCTATCAAATTGATAAATCAACACCCGATGGAAGCCAGTCAACTCTTTGACAAGACCCGTCGTAGTATTGAGCATAGCGTCCAGGTCATTGGCCCTGCCTAACTGCTCTTGGATCTGCGTCAGAATGCTGAAGACCTCCATTGCAGCTGCCTCGCCCCTTCTCCGCCTCGCATTCCGAAGGACTCGGAGTGGCTGGCTCATGTTCATTGTACTGGCTGCGAACTGTTCCTGGTTCGGTAAAGCGCCTAATGTGTCGATCGGAACGGCCGGAGTGGTTTGTCCGCTGACGTTTAGCGGGTTGACCTCGTCGTCTTCCATTTCGAATTCGCAAATGATCAGGTCTTTCTGGGCCTGGCTCAGGTGCACTGCGCACCAAAAACGTCGTTCATCCCCGGACGGCAGGACAGTAGATAAGCCAAACACCTGAGGGCCATCCAAGGTGGGGTCATAGGCATCATCGCGAACAAAGTCAATGTGATCTAGAAGCGAGTCGGCTTGATCATCTTTCAAGATATCACAAAAGTTCTCCAACTCAAACAGTTGCTTTGGGGAATAGCCCATTAAACGCTCGGAATTTTCGCTGACCACCCGGACGACGAGCTGGTTGGGTGACTCCTCTCGCATTGCAATCATGACACCAAAGCTCTGTATAGCACCAGGGATGTGAATCGGCTCATCCTCACAGTATTGAAACTTCTCCCCGTCGCGTCCCGTGATCACAGCATGACCACTGTCGGTTACCACGTGCTTAAACCGAGAGGTGAGCAGGTTGTGGGGCTCGATGATGGAAGACTGGGGCTGCTGTGATACCGGCTGGGTTGTCGAGTCTGTTACAGAATGCGTATCGCTCTTGGCTTGGGCGTAGAGCTCTGGATGCTGCACGACCTTGTTTGCCTGGGAGTGTGTAGCCAGCTCAGTCTCATTGTTGGTGGCATGGGTCTCATGGCGAGGGATATCAGTTGGAATGGTAGGTTCCGGTTCGGGTTGGGGTTGGGTTTCGGGGGGACGGTTCTGCTGTGACTGAGACTGGAAGTCGTCCCGAGTCTTGGAGTCGATGATGTTATATGATTTCGGTGCGCCCTCGCCGCTCGGGGAGGTGGTGGCACCCCTCGCCAGCGAGGAGCCTGCATTCTGAGGACCGACGCTGACTACAGATCGAATGGGGAATACTCTGTCGGTCGAGGTGTCAATGTCCAGGTGTCTGAAAGACTGCGACCGGTCTCTCGTCTGCAGTCCATCTTTAGCAGCCACATCCGACGAGGGAGGTTGTGAGGGATGCGCCGCACTCTCCGCCCGCTTTCGCGGGGTCCCCGGTCGACTGTTCTGCGGGTTCGACGATTCCATTCAGCTCAAAGTCGGCCTATGAGGACAGTCACTCCGCTAGAATACAGGAGACGAAGAGCGGTGCAGAGGAACGGTTCGAGATCGATCGGAGGTTTTAACACTCTGCGCGATTATGAGTGAAGGTTGTACGGGGGGTTAATTTGAGCAACACGCATAATCACCTCGTAAATCGGACCTCGAACTTTTTTTGAATGGAGGAAACACAACAATGTACAATGGTTATCGAATATCCAGGAGGTGAAACATAAGGTAGACCTCTAGAGGTATCTCATATCAAGGATCCAAACTTAAAGCGCCCTGCCGATCGTAGGGCGTAAGAGGGGACTTAGGGCTAAGTCCCGGTGGTGTGGACGGCGATCTGATCGGGAGAAGGAAAGGCGGAGCGGGGAGAAGTCTTGGTGGAGGGAGAGCGGAGGGCGGAGAATGGCATAACTCCCGACACAGAAAGGAAATGATTTACTTCCGGTCACTACCGTACTGTACATGGTTATGTATGTAGCCCCAAAAGGCGGGCCCTGGTTGGGTGGTCCATAACTTTCAAAACCATGATTTCACCGCCTAATTCTCACCGCCCTCGCCAGCCTCACCATCTATTTCGCCCACCCAATGTGTAGAAACGCTCTTTGCAGTTTACTATCCTTTGCATTTTATTGTTTTCAATCATGGCCGGGGCTCAAGATTAGTATACCAATGTGAAAAGGGGTTGTATGTAAATAGCATAATTGGGGAGGTTTATAGCGGCAGAGAATGGGGCAGGAATAGGAGTTAAAATCATGGTTTCGAACCTATGGAACCCCACTATACTCGGTAGCTACCCCGGAGAGATCCATGGAAGTAGCATTGCAACCTGATGGTTTAGGCTGCCTCTGTAGGCTGCCTCCTAGGAAGGAACAATAAGGAGGGAAGGTGCCTATCTAAAACTAAACTTGCTTATACTACGTGATTCCCCGTTTCTTATTTTTTTGTTTCCTCCATCTACTCTCTTTCATTCTATCATCACTCCATTCATTCCATCAACGTTCATTTATCATATCAACTTCTGCTTATTCCGCAATAATACAGAAGAAAGATATCATCATCATAAATCTCTTGGCTTTTACTTGCTTATTCGGCATCATCACACGTTTAACTCTTCCTTGGCCGTAGGTATGTCTCCGGAATCAGATACTATGAGAGACTCCGAACTCTATGATTATATGCTAAGAAGTAATAGGATAGACTAGCCTACCCCCTTGTTATCTGGGGAACATCTATTCACACACTGGCCTAGAGAATCGGGGGTTTCCGCTAAAAGAAGGTTAGTACTCATTTTTCTTTTACTTTTCTTTTGTTTTTCCCTTGCTTTTTGCTTGATCTTATTTTATCCTTCTCTTTCTTACCTCTTTCTTTATTAGGTTATATGGAAGTACTAGAGGCTCTTCGATTAGCTAAGTTAGACTATCCTACGCTATATAAGAATCGGTACCCTATGGAAGGCCGACTATACAATAGCGTATCACGTCTCGTCTAAGGCCGCCGAACTCTACTACCTATTTTGGCAACGGTTGAATGACTGCCACCTAAGGCTATCTCTGCCTCCTGAGAACGACGCCTACGTACGATCTAGAATGACGGCATCCATATCTATGGCGCCCATCGCCCAGAAAGTATGGCGCTCCCGACAACTTAGACCATGTACGTCCTTGGCTTCTTTGCGGTCTCATGGCGAGACCCACTGCTTCGGCGACCGATATCTAATACGGCAGTTTTGTTCTTCTGCTTTAGTAGGTTGACGGCGTAAAAATTTGGAAGAGATTACGCTCTTCTAGACTATACCTACTACGGAGACCTCTCGATTTTCGCCCGCCACAGTAGCGGGCCGAATGCTGTTCTACGGACCTCGCCTCAACGACCAGTGGCAGACACCCGTTCAGCTCGTATTGGAATGGATCCGTTCGCTATTCTCCGATAGACCAAATCTCCAATCTGTGATAGATCTCGAGATCGTAACGACTCCCTCTGCCCCCTGTGTGGACTATATTCCAGAGGCACACAATGCTGGGTCGTCTCAATACGGGCCATCGCCTACTATCTACCCTGCCAACGCGCGTTGTCGCCAGCGTCACAATTCCCATCACACCTTTCATGATCAAGACTCAAATTCGCCCGCAAGCACAGTTCCGGCTTTGCCTACAATCATGTCCAGCGCGCCATGCTCGTCGGCCCTCTACATGACATTAGCTGGGACGCTACTAGAGAGTTTGCCTCGAAAGACAAGCGCTTTTGAGGTAGACGGGACAAATGCTGCAAGGGGTTTCAAAAACAGTCACACTTTGCCTCCACAAAGCGATCTTGGTGTCTGCATATATAATTCCTGTCCCCCATCTTTCGAGTCAAACGGAGTCAAGGCTTAACCCCACAGCCATCCGGGTTAGCCCGGCGTGGCCTCAGGGAAGGCCTACATATACATAATTCCGTAAAAGCTCTTGTGGGGGCGGAACAAATATGAATGCGGAAGTCCATACAAGGTTAATTGCTTAATTGGTAAACCGGTTAAGTGGTTATTTGGTGAAATATTAAGTTAGACGCGCTGCTGATCGCACTCCGCAAGAACCTTGGCATCTGAGGGTCCCCGCATTTGGACTGGATTCTGAACTGAACCCCACCTGTGAATCCAAAAGCCTTGCGAGGGGGCTTGATTCTACCCCAAAACCTTAGTTATACAGGATTCCGTCTCAAGATTCTTCCAGAATCTGATAACCTCTAAAAGCGATCTCGAATCTACTTCAAAGAAGACAATTAAAGAAAACAGGTTCAAGATAGAAAACAGATCTTGAACCTGTCCTCCATGGCCTCTAACAATTCTGTCAAGACGATGCACCGTCAAACATACCTCAACCGAGAAGACCCAGAAATCAGGCTATACTACCAAGAATGCCTACCCCCTCAAAAGAAGAAAGGAACGATCCTCCTTATTCACGGCTTTCCGAGAGTTCGTATCAATTTCGCTTTGTTATCGAACCGCTCGCTCAAGCTGGATACCACGTCATCGCACCAGATTATAGAGGGCATGGTTTCTCTTCCCGCCTCTTGGGTGATACCCGCTACAACAAGAAAGAACTCGCGACTGATATCTTCCAACTCCTCACTAAGCACATCGGCATCACAGACAAGGTACATGTGGTCGGGCACGATATTGGAGGCACCATTGCCCATGCTTACGTCTCTCAATTCCCGGACCATGTAGCCAGCGTGATCTGGGGCGAATGCCCTCTTCCAGGAACGACACTATTCGAGAAGACCAAGCACACACAGACACTCTGGCACTTTGATTTCCAAAGCAATAACCCTGAATTCTCGGCAGCGCTCGTGCAAGGCAAGGAGAGGATGTACCTAAAGCACTTTTATGATCGATTGACGCAGAACTCGGCTGTTTTCACTCCTGAGGTGTTGGACTTCTATACGATGCAATACGAGATGCCTGGTGCTTTGGGATGTGCTTTCCTTAGCTATCGTGCGTTCACGGAAGATGGCAAGCATAATCGGGAATGGCTGAGGCAGAATGGGAAGGTGAAGGTGCGCGCCATGATTCTATCGGGCGATCATAGCTTTATTGCCGATGAGGCGGAGGGTATGGCGAAGGAGATGTATGAGAATGTCAAGGTTGGGACTGTGAAGGACAGTGGACACTTCCTTGCGGAAGAGAATCCCGAAAGCTTCGTGGAGGAGGTTCTGGTTTTCGTTGGGGCGTAAAAGTTGTTAGGGCTGCGACTACCTATGGAGATCTTAGGTCTTGGTAGGCCATGTTGATAATTAGGCGTACTTGTAGATAGCCTCGAGAGCCCCGGCCCCACTGATTCCATTGGGATCAGTAATACCATATAGGTAGAGAATGATGTATCTAGGCGTTGGCTCTTCTGTATTCATCGGTGATCATGCACTAGGTAGCTCTTTCTGACAATAATACTACGCATAACTTTGTCTTATTGTAGGCTTTTATCGTCGCTATACCTGGGCCAAGAGCAGGGGTAGCAAAGTGCTTGCTCGAGCCGGGCAGACATTTTTGATCAGTTTTGGGCGCAAGGCCGCAGCTGATGCTCGATTTTGTTAGCCAAAGGTGCTCGACGCCCTTTCCTATCGCTGCAACCACTTATCCCTAGCCGAGTTGTTGAAAGTAGTTATCTGATCCGTCAACTCAGTATATGGTTCATCGTAAGGGTCCTTGATTCTATAAAAGATCAATGTCAATATCCCATGCGATATAATTCTGTAAAGACTTACCCCCATCCTCTGGCCACGTTCTCGATATATGAGCACCAATGCCAGCCCACGAACCACTTCTCCTGCAGAATCCCAGCCAGACTGGCTACATAGTCCTCCCCGCGTTCTCGCTGTCCTTTGATTGAGCTTATCCGGTTTGGGTTCTTCTCCGTACAGCAGAAGTTGCCAATATCAGCCAGTAGTACTGGTTTTCCGCCACACTGCTTTGAAAACGTTTCCAGGTCCTGTCGCATCTTCTCTCGCGCAACCGGAGTCGGTGCTTCCACGAAGTACTGGACAGATAAAACGTCGACATACTTTGACATCGCTTGGAGCACGGCCTCGGGGATCCCTTTGTTACCATTGTATCTATCTCCAAGAATGAGGTGATTTGGATCCTGCTCCTTTATGGCTCCCACAATCGTCGAATAGTACTTTTCGGCAATCTCGCCCACCTTTTTTGCCCTCTCCGTGTCACTCAGATCTTTCAGGTGCAGAAAATCGGCTCCAGAGGCGTGCCGAATCCAAGCAGGGATATCAACAAAATAGTAACCTAACAAGTTGGTACTATCCTTGTGTTGAGAGCATACACTTCGAGCGAGGTATCGGCACCAGTTCTCGAACTTTTCCGAGAAAACATCGTGAAAAATGGGATTCCCATTCCAGTCCTCAATTTCCATGACGCGAAGTTGAACAACATATGGCATACCAGTGCTCTTGAGCTCCTCAGCACTCCAGGGGAATAGGCTATGCTGGAGATCTATGGGTTCCCCATACCAGTCTAGCGCCTTCCCCCAGTCGCCGCCAATGTATTCCTGTGTCCATCCGATCGTGTTAAAGCCGAAGTTTTTGCAGTCCTTGACAACACCATTTTGTATCCAGGACGCTCTTGAGCCGTATTTGCGTTCCCAGACTGACGCATTGAAGTCATACTTGAGATTAGACTCATCCGCGTGATTCAGGCCAATGGAGAGAAAGGGCTGGCCTGATGGATCGACGAAGAACCAACGTCCATCTCTGCCCTGCTGTACACGAAAGAAAGAGTTTGCCATATTCGATACAGGCGCTGATGCGAGTGAAAGGAGGTCTGTCTTGAAGCATGCAGAGCAACACGGTCGCGAGGATGAATCAACTGCGTAGCTTAGAGCGGAACAAGCGGTCGGAAGAGCCAATAAGTCTTCAAAAAGAGAAATGATCGGACCAGATTCACCGGTAATAATTCTCAACTCCGTGGGATCCGGGGTGGAATGTACTGGTTGATGTCACCACTTACCTTGATCTCGGCCCTTTAATTCTTCGCGTGTACGAGTCAGTGTGGGAATGAGCGAAAAAACATGACATGTACCCCACATGTCCTGCTGGATCATCGCTATAAGCTTTCAACCATTTAAGCGTCGAAGGTCTCGAGGTAGCCACGGTCGGCGGGTGGCGACAGATTGCGTTGGGAATCCCGGCTATATGACAGCAACCCGAAAGCCGAGAAGGCACAGTATTACTGAGCAGTATTACTGGTATCTTATTATGCAATATCTGCTCTCCTACCTTCTCATTCAGTCTGGTACCAAGAATGTTGAACCAAGAAGTGAAAATCAGCATGTGAGAGTAAGCGTTTAAGCGTGTAAGCGAGCAGAAGCATCTTCTCCTGACGGACATTCAATTAAACTTTCCCCGGGTTTAGAGCGGAGATACGGGGGATGTGGGGTCAATAGATCTGCCGGAACAGATTCATTTCCGAAAGCCCCTGTGTTTCCCGAGTTTACCTCGTCATAAATCCGGTAAACCGTGAATATCGAGCTCATGGAAACTTGTTCAGAGTTACCCTCCCTTAGCAGATACCTAAGTACCTCACTAGGTATCCACTAACCACGTTGACCTCTATTGAACTAGTTGTTTTGCATTGGTGATACCCCTCTCTTTTTGACCAGCATAGGCTTTCGGGGTCTCGGAGGCAGTAAGCGACTTCCCATTCGCCTCACAACGCTCGCTGCAATAGAATGTATTAAAGCGATACTGTCGAATAGAGCGCATAGGGTCGGGGCGGATAACTATATTCCGAGTCCGGCCGAGTAACAAGGAACAGCTTCGCCTATAGCCTAGGGAGTCTCCGAGAGTTTGGTCATTTAAGCTACCAGGGTTCAACGGAGTTATCTGGCCCCGCGCGTGACGATTCGCCAAGATATGGAACCAATTGCTCGGTTATCACCAAGTTTCGAAGGGTTCTCTCGTGAACCCTATGCGTAAGGTACCCCAACGCCTAGTTATGGCCGGTTTGCGTCCTTTCGAACGCTGGGACCCCGACATCCGGATGTCCCTCGACCACGCTAAACGAAAGTCAGTGGATAATCACTGCTATCAACTACTGTACGCAACTAGCTGGCCAATCGCAAAAGCTATCCCGGATGCGCCGATGAGACGATTGGCCAATTTCTCTATGAAGAAAGTTCAATCTGAACCTAACTAGATGTCAGTAATGTGTAATCATCATTGTGTTTTTGTCCGTTAAAGTTACGATTGATTACTAGCGTAATGAGTGGATACGTAATGGAGTACCAGGAATGTACATCGGGATTTCCCCACGGGGATTTGTGCCTGCATGAACTACAATGATCTGCCTAGGTGGATGACGCCATGTGCTACAGGTATTTATCTCCCGAGTCCCATGCTGGGTCATCTCTTGTGCTTTGCCCCTTTGACAAGGCACAGCGTACTCGACTATCAAACATGGCGAGTCCAACGAAAATCTGGCGCAATTGGTCGCCTCAGACTGTTCTTTTTGCAATCAATGTCTTCGCTGCAGTTGCGATTTTCTTCGAAGGATATGACCAAGGTGTCATGGGAGGTGTGAACGGCTCTCCAGACTACCAGAAGGTAATGAATCTTGGCAGTGGAGATGGCGTAGTCACTCGACCAACCAAGCAGGGTGGTCTGGTAGCTGTCTATTGTGAGTACGCTAGTTACACAAACTTGCATCACTTGCTGACATTTCTGTAGACTTGGGTACTCTCTTGTGAGTTGCCCCTGCCCCCTAACCATTCCAATACTAATGAACCTAGTGGTTGCTTCTTGGGCGGTTGGTTAAGTGACAAATTGGGGCGCATCAAGATTGTCTTCGTGGGGGCATGCTATTGCTTGATTGGAGGTGCCTTGCAGGCTGGCAGCATCAACGACAAAATGTTCATTTGCGCGCGTGTCATCACTGGCCTTGGTACCGGCCACTTGAACGCGATCGTACCGGTTTGGTCGGCCGAGGTTGCTCAGAGCCATTCAAGAGGTACGAGCAGCTACACACGTCTCCAACTGCTGTTCCTAACCGGCATATAGGAGCCTTTATATGCCTTGTATTCTTGGCTAATTATGTGGGTATTTCGGTTGCGTACTGGCTTTCTTTTGGACTCAGCTTTACCACCGAGAGCGTCGGGCCTAGCTTTCGGTGGCGCTTCTGTCTTGCTTTCCAGTGCTTACCGGCAATCATCCTCGCATGCGCCATCTGGCTGCTTCCCGAATCTCCACGATGGCTTATCAAAGAAGGCCGCAATGAAGAGGCCTTGGAAGTTCTTCATGCTCTGAGAGGTGGCGATAGCACTGGAGCAGTTCAGCAAGAGTATAACGAAATCATCGATGTTGTTGAGTCCGAGAGATCTATGGCTGAGAAGGGAAATTTCCTTTCTTTGTTTTTTGGCACGGCGTCGGGCAAGCTTCACTTGCCTCTTCGGGCATGCCTGGCTTTCTGGCTTCAGGTTATGATGGAATGGGATGGCATCACTGCCATCACAGTATTCTCGCCTACGATCTACGCGCAAGCTGGGTACGGAGAAACGAAGGCTGGTTGGCTCAGTGCTCTCACAAACACTACCGGTATACTTGGGACCCTTCTTGCCTCCCAAACAATCGACAGATTTGGAAGAAGGAATCTCTTGTTCGTCGGGGCTGCTTGTATTGCAGTTACAATGTTCTTGGCTGGTGGGTTCGACAGGCTGCTTGTTGATCGCCCCAAGGAAGCTTCAGTCTACGGTGCTGTCAGTGTCCTGTGGATATTCCTATACACTCTGTTTTATAGCGCTACATGGCTCATGTATGCTTCCACTACCTTCACTTACTGTCAAAGAGTTTTGCTTACACTGTCACAGGGTACCCTTCGTTTATCCAACTGAGATTTTCCCAGTCGCCCACCGGGCCTTTGGAAACGGCTTTGGCGTTGCAGGGTATGTCAGGAGCTTCAATGAACTCAGTGCTCGAGCTAACCATATTATAGATGGTCGATTGGCTGTGGCTCTTCCATTCTGGCAAATCCGGTCATGTTCGACAAGATACAAGAGAAGACCTTTTATGTTTACGGCGCATTAAATATTGCCTGGATCCCCTTAGTTTACCTATTCTGGCCCGAGGTACTTATCTTCCCTTATAGCTTTGTTCGTTCTTATCTAATGTGGAATTCTAGACGTCACAGCGCTCGCTCGAGTCTATCGACTGGCTGTTCGAGCCAGCCTCGCCGTTCACATGGAAACAAGAAGCGAACTATAACCGTGCAAAGGCGGAATTTGACAGGCTGCATTATCACGACCATACTGACAAGCAGGATGGTACACTCTCGGAAGTGGAGTAAAGCATATTTCATCAGCTGATCTACGGTCTGGCTTGCTCCGTTGCTCCTCATCTAGGGTCGAGGAAGATCATTGAGATGCAGATACAGGAGGTTGCCATACATTTACTACTTATCTTCCTGATAAAGCTTGTACATTGTGCTCTAAGATAGCTCTAATCCCGATAACACCTTAACCTCGTTTTCCAATCTATTATAAGTCTAGATGATTCAGGTATTACCCTCGATGTATCCTAGCCAGAGACAGAATAGAGGATCATTATGACATAAATCTGCCAGAGCCTAACAACTAGTATAATAATAATGTGTTCACATGTATTCACTAGTAAGAAGCACAATGAGTAATATTGCAAGTCGTCGCTCCAGCAATCTGAGCTTTATACAGATGGGTTCACCTCTGATGCCTGTATACAGTGACATGTGAGCCGCCCCGCGAGGTTCGTCTCGGCGATTAGTCTCGGTATATATGACTCCGAAAGTTATTGGACCGTGCAAATAGGAGAAACACTGCAAAGGAAACTGGTCAGTTTACAGACTAGCGGGGACCCGAGGTCTCGGGATGGTTGCGGTCCATCTAGAAGGCTCGGAACCGTGACGTGTGCTTTTCCGAATCTTCCTTCGTTTTTTTCCCACTTGGGTACCTCCATCCTACATCTTTTCAGAACAAATCTCGAAATATGAAGATGTTTACGTGGATATCCCACTATGTAACCACACTACGGGGTCGTCCAATTCCCGAAATTTCCGACTGGCTATTCGAGGGCCTCTTCATTTACGACAAAAATTGCCGCAAGGGCGCCCAGACGGAAGACTATATCAAAGAGATCGAAGAAAGGCAAAAGCTATCTCCCCCACCTTACGAAGGGAGCAAGCCTGAGCTAGACCTTGGCAGATCGGAAGGTGTCGCAAGGTTCTACTGGAAGCAAGAACGCGCGATGCGTCTATACGAAATGCGGATTCCAAGGAAGCTACAAGCGGCATATTTCGAATGGCATGCCACGCCTAAATGGTATATGCATCCGGAACTTATCAAAGTTTGCATCGCAGAAGGGAGTTGTTGCAGCCGCGACTGTGGGTGCTGCGAGAAGCGTGAGCTAAACCCAGGGAGAACCCGAGGATTGGGCCATTGCACTACAGAGTGTGGGTGCTGTGCGGAATTACGAGGGTTCACGTTAACGTATGAAGAAAAGGTTCAGGCCAATAAAGCATCCGGCATCGAAATGCTGCAGACTACAGATAGGTCACACTATCGCAGGATAAAGCAAGCGTTTATGCTCGGAACGGTACATGGCGAGGAGTAAGGAGATGTCTGGAAGTTAGCTCGATATTTTCCTTTTACGTATTATGCTTCATACAAACCGAGGCCTTTGCTATTGATGTTTTGACACCATCTTCCTAACAGACTAAGATAGCCACCGGAGACAGAAATGCCTCCCTGATGTAGCTCACCTAGTTCACCAGCAGTACCCCTTTGCTTCGCTAGCCTCGATCATATTAAGAAGGGTGATGACACTCACTTATACTAAACCCGGGAATGGTCCTCTCCGCCCTTGTTCACGGCTCCTCACTGTGGGGTTTCCATCTCTCCTTGGCCCGTGCTGATCCATCTGATCCGATATACTTAAGCCGTAGTACATTGCGACCTTGGGATTGAGCTGTGAGTACTTCGCTGATCCAAATTGTATTCCACGGGTGAACAGGAACCGGCGGGAGCTGGGTATTCTTGGAGTTGGCGAATCTGAGGGGAACCCTTCAAGTACCACTTCAAGGTGCTGTCAAAGCAGGACCTCAACCTTGCATCATAAATCCTGCCAAATCATGGTTGGGATGTCATTCCCGGTAGGAACCCCGTCTTGTTGACGCGAAAGACCAGTCACTCGCATAACCCGATGCCCTTGACAGCCTCCGAAGTAGCTGCGATCTGTCCTCGCCAAGACTGCTGCAATCTCCACTCCACCAGCCGTTGCCGATGCCCCGTCGCTGGTAGGGTCCACAGCCAAACTTCCCAGGTACCAGACCTCGGGGTATGCATCAGTCACCCGGGCCTTTGTACGTCTAACGTGCGAGCCCGATGGGGGTCAATGCTGCGATCCGAGCAGACGAGAAAGGAGTACCTTGCCCTCCAGACGCATGCCATCGTTGCGCATCTTATCCGCTACTGTACTCATACGGATCAGCTCCCCACCACCGTGCCGTGATGGTCCACGACGATCATCATGAACCCCGGGGTAACCAACGGTCTCTTCAACGGCGAAAGGCATCACAGAAGTCGACATATCACAATCGAGGTGGCCGGTAGGGACAGATATTCAAGAGTTCATGGTCATGGCCCAGCAAGCTGGAGTTCCATCATTAAGGAATCTGAGGTAAGGGACGTGGCGAACCAGAGAAGCCAAAGTCAAAACTCCCAAAAAGTCAAAAGTTGCCCCCGCAAGAATTTCCGGTTCCCCCAGAAAAGAAAAACCTCTTTTTTTCGTCTTTCGTTCGCTTTTCCACTCTTTCTTTACTTGCGCTCCCTACGGTTCCCCGACACATCAGCTCGTGCGGAAATACTGAAAAACTGGGTCTTCTCCTTTCCTCCGCTTTTCTGGTCTGCTTTTGTCATCTCCACGCGACCTTCCAGATCTTGAGCGTTGCTCGTTGCTTGTTGCTCATTGCTCGCTCGTTACTCGTTGGCTAGATCTTGACTTCACTACCGTTCTCGTCGCTGAGTTCCGCGCAACAATCGGCGGGAGGCGACATTGCGCGACGTGACACCGGAAACAACTGGACTTTTCGCGAGAAACTCGCCGGCCTGCGAACCCTTCCAACCCCCTCGTGAACGTTGAACCGACACACCCATGGATGTCCGGACACTATGATAATGGCGGCGCAGTCTCCCCACTGGAAGCAGCTAGGCATACGACCGGGGTTTCTACCAAGCTAGCTCGACGATCTCCCAACGCCTTGCAGTCGGCGCATTCCATTCCATTCCATAGTGTGGCCAAGCCGAGACCATGCCGGACGACCTCGATTCGCCGCCCGATGGCCTGATCGGTGGCTATCACGGCCAAGGGTGGACCGTGCGCATTTTCATGATCGTCTTCTCGTCTATCGCATTGTACAATGCCCTCGAACTTTTTATCCTCTTGTTCTTGACTTTCCAGCGCTATCGCGGCCTCTACTTCTGGGCCTTGTTAATATCCGTTGTTCTGGGTGTGATCCCGCATACGATCGGCTACCTCTTTGAATTTTTCGTCCTCGCTCCGCTATGGCTGTCACTCACGCTATCCACCATCGGCTTCTATGCCATGGTGCCAGGCCAGTCGGTGGTTTTATATTCTCGTCTGCATTTGGTGGTCCAGAACGCATGGATTCTGCGATTCGTTCTCTGGCTCATCATCGTGGACGCTATTATCCTCCTGGTACCCACCACCGTCCTCACCTTTTCCACCGCCTACGTCCGAACTGTCCCTTTCATCCGAGGCTACAACGTCATGGAGCGTGTGCAGCTAGCCTGGTTCTGCGTCCAGGAGTTTGTCATTTCGGGTATATATATCTCCGAAACGGTCAAGCTGCTTAAATTGATGCCAGAGAAAGACCAACGCCGATCCAAGCTCATGTACGAACTACTGGCTATCAACTTTGTCATCATTATGCTGGACGTCGCACTGCTTGTCGTCGAGTACATCGGTTACTACTCGCTGCAGACAACGCTGAAGCCGATGGTGTACAGCATCAAGCTGAAGCTCGAGTTTGGTGTTCTTGGCAAACTGGTCTCCCTCGTGCAGACCCATCGCTCTCAGCCTACCTCTGCCGAGCTTGAAGAATATCCTGGTTTCGTGGACCCGTCGCAGCTTACGTCAGATGTCACTCATGCGTTGCCGATTGAGTCACGCGTGCCTCGTTCTATGAGCGCTTGGAACAATATCTCAGTGGAAAGCTTGCCTATGTCAGAACAACGGATTCGTCCGTCGAGGCGCTCTACTGACAGTCCACGACCGCCTTGACTGATTTCGTAAATGCATCCGTGAAATACCCCTCTACTTCTCATTCCGCATGTCAGGCGCAGATGATGCGCAAATAATGCCATGCATTCGGCCACTGGCGGATCTATTGACGAGGCTGTTCGAAATTCCAGCCGGTGCGGAACCGGCCCGGTAAACCGGAGAACACGGCCAGCGCCCTGTCCCCTTGTCCTATGACACGATATGTCATATATGCCGGGACCAATCGCCGAGACGAACCCCGCGGGGCGGCGCACATGTCACTTCATACAAGCATCGAGTCGATATCCGTATATCTGTACGGAGCTCAGATTGCTGGGTTGGCCACTTACTACATACATACTACGTCTTGCGCTTCTTGTGAACACATCTTCTATTATACTCTATTGCCAGCCTCGGCTGTGCTAATCTGTGTACGATACAATTACAATTTGAACATGGATTGATCTACGATATACAAATGCAGACCTACCCCGAGTGCAAATAGGTAGGAAAGTGTCATAATTATTCTCAAGTCCTACGCACTAACGGACAAGTATATCACATAACAGAGAAGGACGCAAGGAAATATATAAGACATAGAGCAATGTGAAGGTAATGTGAAGGTAAAGCAAAGGGAAAGTAAAAGATAGAGAAGTAATACTGAATCGTGCTCTAACCTTTGAAGTTAGTTATAGGAAGAAAGTAGAAAGCGGAACGTTTAATAGACCTACTCCTCTCCTCTTTTTCACCCTACCTCTATACGGGCCATGGCGGCAGTTAGGGTAAGGTTGCTGATATTAGACCTAGTTGGGGGGGGAGGCAAATGAGAGTGGTCTAAGGATGAGTTAATATCTTGCATTCTTATCGAACTCTTTGCCTATCGAAGCAACCTCCACGGGGTAGCTCTTACCGACCCGCCGGCAGCAATGCGCTCCAGAACAGCGTGGAGGAACAAGCCGTGGTAATTTGGGCATTGGTGAAGAGGATACCGAGGGTCCTGGTGGGATCGAGGGCAAGAAGCTTGAAGCTTTCTGCGAGTCAGCCTGAGTAACATGCTGGACCGCCGGTAAAATGTGATGTGCCCATTCATGCTCTAGGTAGGCGGAAAGTAGGACGTCGGTGAAACATTCAATATTTCTAGTATAGCAAGAAATAAATATGCGAAACAATTATAGATAAGAATATTAGACTTTGATACCTATCGCCCGTCGTACCCTAAGTTTGAAACGTATTGTCATGTTTGGGGCTACATCCAAAACTATCTTCGCTGATGACATGATCAGCTCATGGTTAACGTCCGCGAGTTTAATGCCATTGCATCGAAGGCTGCGGGATGATCTGCAGGTTGTTGAGATGTGCATCTTCATGGATTCTACGCCTGTATAGGCGCTGCGTACGCAGTCTGCGTTTTGTGAGTCTCAAGAGGCTGAGCCCGAATAGTCTTCTTTTAGGCCGCAGCGGAATCCGCGGTGAAGCTTAGACTCGGCCATTTTGCTACATATTTGAACTGTTGGAAATCGTGCATATTGATATCGGATGTATGAGCCTAGCATATAATAGTGGTAATACTGTAGATAGCATCTCGGCACAGAAAGTAAAACATAAAACACCACCGAGCCACAAACTAAAACTGAAAACCACATATCGCGCCACACACCATTACTAGATAACTTAAAGGAGCCACACATTAAGAAAGGGAGATGGCGATGTTCAGAGATGATAAGGTCCAAAGGGGACAGAGGAGAAAAGACGAAGATATCGATACAAGGGAATGTAAAGCGGAGATACTCAAGGCAAGGGTAGGCCGTGGGTCTCATGCTTGGGGACCACGTCGGAGGCATCGCCCTGATTCTCATCACCACGGACCCGCTTGTTGGGCTGGAAGTTATTGCCCATGAAGTTGCCATCGTCGGGATTTTTGCGCATGCCGAGACCAGCAACGGCGATGCGGTTCAGAGAGTTCATGTCGTCATTTGCTGAGCCGGGGTGCTGAGGCTGCTGACCAGCACCGGGTGCGGGGACTCCACCGGTTAGACCGGCTGCCATAGCAAGTTCATGGCGAGGAGGCTGGCTCAGGTCGATGTTGGCGGGGATTTCAGGAACCTCTGCTTGGACGTCCATGAGGCGAGACTGCAGGTTGATGACATACTCGCGCAGCGAGTAGTTTTCGGTGATCAGGTGCTTGAGCTGCTCGCGGATGTGTTCTGTTTGCTTGTTTTCTTCCTCGAGTTTGCGGATGTATGTCTCTTTCCGCTGACGGAAAGCACGCTGGTAGATAGTGAGCGGGATATTCAATTTGGAGGTCTTGGGACTGGCGTCATACCTGAGCGGCGCGGTTCTGCGCGGCACGCTTCGACGTTGACAGCTCACGCTTGCCATATGACTTGGAAGTGCTATCTTCCGGCGATGCCTGATGAGGCTGAGTGGGTGTTTGGGGAGCCGCATTCAGCATGGCAGCTCCAGAGATAGCGGGGTCAATGTTGGCCTGGTCGCGCGGACTGGCAGTGTTAGGCTGCAAATGCTGTTGCTGGGGCCCTCCCTGAGGGCGGCCCTGCAACTCACGCTGGGCGGCGAGGAGGTGATCATGGAGCACTGTATCAACAGTCGGTTAGCTCAGATCCATGCCTTTAGCAACCCCTCCGCGCGATATGTTTGGAGGCGAGGTTGGGGCCTGGCATGCCCACGAGGCTACCTCGTCCCCGCCTGGTGGGAATTTGAACAGTCGAGAGGATCGCATCGGTATAGTTACGTACCCTGATCGGCATGGTCCTATATTCGACGCGTTAGAACATATCACAGCACGCAAAGCACGATACCGGACGGCGCGGGAAGGCGCTCGGGGACCGGCGACGCGTCGTCATAACGGTGGAAAGTCGACAAGCAACCAACACGAACACCATGACCTACGCGCCATCGCATCGGAGTACTCGGCGCGGGAAGATGATCTGATGACAAACGCGTCGAGGATAAGCTGCTTACCTGAGCAGAAGACTGCATACTGGGATGCGGCGCTGGAGCCAACGCAGGCTGCATTGAATGAAGAGAAGACAGGGTAGATTGGTAAAGAATTGGGCACTGTCTCAAGCAGCGCACTTTCAATTCCCTAAAAAAGACTGGTGAAGAGGGCTTTTTGGATATAGAGCTGAATGAGGTAAGCAGTTTGAGATGCTGTAAGCGGAGGTGGGAAAGAAAGATTACTAACTTTCCTGACTCAGGGTGGGCGGAGAGGCTGTCTTTGAGGCATTGAGGGTTTTACGTAAGTGGGATGGTGTAAGCGAGTGCCGCATTAGGTAGGCGGTGGGCCATGAGCGGTGTGCTGGTTCCAGTATTCTGCAGGCGATATTATAAGACCGTCAGGGACCTCGGGGTTTAGGAGGTGCCTAAAGCAAGTAGGCTAAAAGTAGGAATTGCTGATGATCGTGTCATGCTTATAGGCGGTTGTACGAGCGACTCCACACAGCCCCGAGTATCTTGTTCATGTTCTTATCATATGCCGCATGCAACGTGCGCTTCTTTCGCCTTGAGCTTCGGCATGACGTCGTCAACCCACTTTCAATGCCAATTTGCTGCCTGAGGCTCTGAGCTGGAGCTGACAGTTTCAATTGGATGCGATCTTGGATTCATAGTGATAAGTATGGACAAAGTACGGCGGTGTAACAATAGCAAGTACTCGTGCAACGCGTTTACAAACTCTCCCGGGTAAACTTCACCCCCAGATACCCCGAGTCTGACTGACCCAACCATCTACTGCTGCTTCTTTGCACTTCCACTGCTGGGCTGAGCTCGAATAATGCCAGCACCCACCTCTGCTGACTCGGTCCAGCCGTGCTGACGCAGCCAGAATCGGTCGGCGGGGTCTGCGTCGTGCGTAGATGAGCGCCGGGCATCATCCTCGAGAGCGGCACGTGAGATCTCCGGCGCTTCAGCCAATGTGTTATCTTTGTCCTGCTGCAGGTCTTTCTCTGTGTCGGTGGGGACTATCGACTCCAGGTACCGCTTGCGCATGAGGTAGCGCTCTGCACGTTCCTTGCGGGCGTGGGGTGGCTCAAGCTTGGTCATGGCCATCTGCACTGCGTACCGCACTATCAGGTAGAGATGCTCCGAGAAGAAGATAACCAGTAGGAGAGCCCAGCCCTTGATACCTGTCGCATCACCGTTAGGGCCATGCTGTGAGTTTCCACTAAAGAGGTATACAAGGGCTGCACTTGTGATACTGCCAACCCATGCCAAAAAGCCAAGAGTATCGAGCCAGGGACCGATGGTGTCAGCCCGCAGTGGCGTAGGTCGCTGGAACTCCATGCAGATCTTGAAGAAATCAGACCGCAGTTCGATCCAGTTGTTGATGAAGAATGACACGGGGACCAGGGGCCACACCGGCGAGAATAGCGCCAGGTAGCCGAACTGGATGCACATCTCACGCAGGTCCTCGGTGACCTCGTATCCGGGTAGCTCAACCTCGTTCCGTACACGCTGCAGGAATACCTTTTCCTCGATAGGATCATCGTAAGTCATGATCGGTGACCTCTCAGGGGAACCTTTGTCGCCATGCTGTCCGGACTTGCCGTTGCGCTTCCGGTTGTACTCTTTGTACTTGCGGAAGGCATGCTGTTTCAGGTACGGCACGATGGTCTCCATGGCAAACCCGACAATTTGAGCAGTGACGGTGAAATAGATGACCTGATTACGCAACCGGGCGGGGTCGGTCTGGAAGTGCGACTTCCTCGAATCGCAATGCTCTTTGGACACGAATGGGCGAACAGTCAATCGGAACACATCCAGGTAAGGAACTATTCGGCTGGCAAAAGGCACATAGACAAAGGCGGTCAGGAAGATTGGAAGGTACGAGGTGATGAAATTGATGACGAAGACCTTCTGGGTCAGCGCAACATCATATCCATCATTGGTCTCGTGGTTCTCGTAGTCATTCAGTTTAGTGGCAATCGACACGAGTACGGCGCTGATTGTTGGGACCAGTGCCGAGACGAGGATAGTCGGAATAAAAACCTGAATCATCAGTATTCATCAAGGCCACGAGAAATGAGCACTCATACCAGATATGACTTGAAGGGGCCATTATACAATTCCGAGATGAAAATCTCAATAGCAAAACAGGTAGCGATAATAACTCCCAGCGCAATCGCAGCAAGCAATGCAAATGGAATCTGCAGAAGCTGCCGCTGCATTCGCTTGGTAGCAGGGAAGAGCCCTCGCATCTCACCGGTACCTTGGTCGCGGACTTCCTTCTCAGGCTTGAACTCGCGCCGAGTAGTCTGCACAGCCGAGACACCCTTGGTCTGCCATCTGCAGCTCAGATCCACCTCCTGGCGCTTCCAGTATTCGACAAAGATAATGCACCACAGGCAGTTCACGGCGGTGTAAACAATTGAATAGCCGCCAAGGAAGAACCAGCAGGAAAAGCCAAAGACAGCGGGAAAGATCAGAAACCGGAAGTAGCACTGTAGGAATGTGAAGTAGAATCCAACCTGCGGCATGTTAGCGAGCCTCTAATAACCCATTGTGGTGTGCGCGTACACTCTCTCCAAACTTATCCCGAATCTGATCCAATTCTTCTTCGGAGAGGAAGGTCTTCTTGCTCCATTCTCGCATCCATTTCTTGTTGGTTTCCTCGTCATGGAGGGGCAAGACATTCGTGACATTTTTCCATTCTCCGTGATTAGGAGTGATTCCGGCGCCGCCCTCCTCGGTGGGGAGGGTAATCATCTGGTTGACCACCCGCAGCCGCTCTGCCTCCGTGGCCGGCTCGATAAAGCCAGCAGAATCGGGTTCGGCATTGAGGATACCATAAAGCCAGTCGCGTACGCTGGGGTTGCAGCAAATTAGCGTGGTCGTTCGCGCTAGTGCAGCAAAACGTCGAGTACAACTCACCGCGACCGATACACCGCCCTCTTCAGCCGTTTGCTGAAGGCACGCACGAAGACGAGAAGAGACGTCTCATCGCCCTGCCGCACCTCCGTCTGCAGTCCAACGCTCGTGAGCGATCGGAGCAGCTTTTCGAGCTCTTTGATTGCGTGTGATTGATCTGACGGTCAGTTAGCACCGATCGGGCGGGAGTCATGGGGATTCACTCGCCAACATCGCCGAAGCTGTAGCGGATGACGTAGTCCACATTGAGGTTATACCCGAGGGCATTTGCCTCAGTCGCAGTCGCCATTGCGGAAGGTGTGGAGAGGAAGGAGAATAGGCGGAGGAGTGAAGCTCAAATCCGATCGCGCTACTCAACGACGTCACCGGGAAAGCTTGGCCCTGGCCTTTTCAACCCCCACACCTCACATCTAGGCAACGTACCCTACCCTATTGTAACCTATACACCGAAATTTAGACTGTGCATATCCCTTGAGCCACTATAGATGTCTCCCTTTTTACGATGCATCTTGTACGCTTGCTTACGTACTGGTGGAGCCATGTTGGAGTTTGCGCCATAGAAACCGTTGTATATAACTAACCCGAAGCCCAAGACAACAAGACAACCAAGCCCACACAGCAAGAAAACTAAGCCAGATAGCAAGAAAATCAAGCCCAGCAGCAGAACTGAGCGGACGGAAGACAACAAAAGGATTGGTGCCATACTTGACGTTGGCTCATTGGCCGACGGATTTAGCTTCGCCAACAAACTCTCACACGATTCCTTGACGACCCCATGTAGTCCCTGTCCAACGTTGTCGGATCCTTCGCCTTTCCGGAGCCGAATCAGCCTCTAGCATATGAGCTTAGGGGTGAAGTGTAACCACCCGGATAGGGTATGAACCCCCATTCCTCGCCCCGGGCACGTAGTCGATGCATGGCGCAAACGGCGTTGTGCGCGTTGCCCCATCTACCATAGGGTAGGGATTGCAGTCGCCGTTGCAGAAGTTGGGGAGAGGAAGGAGAAAAGACAGAGGGGTAAAGCTTTAGCATATGGCAGGCGATAACTAGAGAGCAAAGGGATATATATTTTCAAGTCTTATGCATTAAATAGAGTAGTGTATTACACCACAACGCTAGGTGACGGTAAATTGGGCGCTGAAAATGGTTACTTCTGACGCTACTTTAAGCGTCCATTTTACCAAGCATCTTAGTCACCATAAAGCACGTGATCCAACGCGACCCACTTTTAGTATATACTTACTGAGCGCTCACTGAGCACTTAGGGTCGCTCAGTGATCAGCTCACCCTTCACTCAGTATGCTTAGGGAAGATGATCAGGTGTGTTGTAATGGCCTCTCCTGTCCGCAACCCGCTCGTAGCTGCTTATTACTAAAATAAAAAGATCTGTGATTATACCTCCGCCACGGCCTAGGCCTGTACGAAGTGTACGCTCAAAGCCAAGGCGGTTTCCATCAGATGCGTATGAGAGCGAAAGTAGCTAGGGCTTTGATGATTTCTCGGACGAAGACTTCACGAGCGATGCAATCCAATCAGAACTCTCAGACGTCGAGGACTCCTTAGAGGAGAAACACGGTCCTCCAAGCACGGCCGCTTCCTGCTATTCCCACGACACGTCCCGTGGTTCATCGACCAGCCATTGCGAGAGCCGAGATATTGTTGGGTGGGCAATTCTCACTATTGAGACGCAGGGATCGGAGCCCACTTTCTTCTTCACACTCGTGCCCGACAACGTCCGCTCGACATCACATGTGCCCGCGCAGAGACTTCCCAACAACTCCGAGAAGCCAGGTAGTGTTGACTTCATGGCGCAAACCCGGAGAACGGAGGTTACAGCCTCGGATACCCTACCTTACTCTACACACAGCGATGACTGAAGCCATTCTTAAGACCAACGCAACATCAAGGAGTTCATCTGTAAATGATAGTCAATTCCTAAGAGTACAAACTATTGGAAGAGTATGACGAGAAATAGATGTAAAGATTGCTATGGCCAATAGTCATCGGCTATTTGGTGGATTGTGAGACTTTAGCGGTCTCCTGCGAGCAAGTCGATTCCAGCTTGGCTATTTTCTGCCGAGTAGCCTCCAAGCTTTGAGAGTATTCGGCAATCCTATTTTCCTTTTCATTAACAATAGCACAAAGTTTTTCGATATACGAAGCGGAGTCTCTCTGCTTTGCCTTTTCGTTCTCGTTGGCAGCAAACATATCTTCGATAGTAGTTCTCTTTGTCTCCTTGATAACAAGAATCTCCTTTTGAAGTTTCTCCAACTCTTCATCTTGAGAGTGAATTTTCTCACCAAGCACAGCGGATGCAAACTGAAATGCAGAGCTTGACGCCAGTATACCGATATATTTGATAAAACCTTCTAGGCTGCCACTGTTGACCAAAGGTAGGGGGTTTCATGTTTGCCCGAATTCAAGGATTATGAATCGATAGGAGACATAACAAATGATGGCTTTGATAAAATTGTCCGAGAGGATCCGGCAAGTCTAAAGCAACTGATCGGCCTCAAATTTGTGTCAGAGAGATAGGGTTTATATATTCGTGATTCTCTCGCGAAGACACTCGCTCTGTGTACACCCAGCTTCGAAGCCAATAAACCGAGCCTCATCATGAGGGGAAAGAATAGTGATTCTATTCATGCATGCAAGTGCAGGGCAGTCATGCAACGTGTTCTCGAGTATGTGGCTTTTGTGTACGAGAGTCATGGCATGCATATGTCTTTCAGAGCATGGTCGCATCACTGGGGATGCTGTAAGTTCTGAACTTTTTTTTTTGATGAGATTTCCGAAGATATTCTTACAATTCAGGACAGATTAGCAACTGAGGAAGGGGTATGCCAAGGGCCACCGAATAGGAGGCCACTGCGGGGCCCACTTCTTCAGCGGCAAATCGGCCAATCCTCTGTCGGAGAGGAATTTCCTTGAGAAACAGGTAACACACCAACAACTCGAGCGCAATTATAGGAAGCTACGCGAAAAAAGAAGTCACTAGCATACACCCCAGTAAAATAAGAAACGAGAGAGAAATGAGCACATCAATTAAAGTCCGAGAATTTTAGTCAACCATAGAAGATGCTAACGTCCAGAGAGAAAGCAAAGCGACGAAGAAACCGCCTACGGTCCATGCCGTATCCCAGCCAAAGATGAACTAAGCAGCTATGACCACCACCAAGGATATGGCTGCTAAAAGCAAAAAGACCAGAAGCCTATCTAGTGTCCAACCCTCTCTGATGAAGATGCCCGTAAATTGGAGTTCTATCAAGCTCGGACGGTGTGAAATGTCCTAAGTGTTGAAACAATCCAAGATCTCCCTATGAGACATGGCTCAGCGTATGTTCCTATTTGCATTTCTTGATTTACCTGCTTACCTGTGGCTGTATACTAGGTGCTTGTTCTTCAGAAAGTCATTCGATGCGGCAAGGCTCGGGCTGCAGAAGACATGTCTCATGGTAGCGGGTGTTGTCAATAATGAAAGCTTCTGTCTAGCATCATGTAGTATTTTAGCTGGGCAATCGCCGGCATCATCAAGGCCCGGAAAGCACTTATAGCACATACAAGAACAGTCCGCTGTATTATAACAGTCTCCTGTATCTGTGTAACAATCGTAATAGCAGCTAGATGTGGCATCACAATTGTTTATAATATTTTCTAGTCTTCTCTTCTCCGAAGATATGTCAGTCTCAGAAAATGCTCCAACATATTCGCATTCCTCTGCTTTCCTCATGGTATCCTTAAGCCCCAGTATCGAGAGCTAGAATTTTTAATAAGCGAACTTCTTTGGAAGAATTATATCTTCAATCTTACCTGGACGCTGTCAACTCGTGCGACTCTCAATCCAGGTATAAATTTTGTCCAATTCCCTTTGCGATTGTACTAGGCATTTTGGATCTCGCTCCATGCAGTCACTTCATCTTCCGAGCTGGAGACACGCACAGGCAAGATTGAGCAACAGGATGGCTTACCCCAGCACATTAAAACCACAGCAGATCCATTTTCTGGAATAATATATTTCAGCTTTTCTTTCAAATCCTGTATTCGGCGCTTGTGTTCATTTATGCGGATATCAAAAGTGGACGAAGTTGTTGTATTGAGGCTTTCCTTGTCGTTTCTGCCTCTTCCCTGGTCGCATTCACCGCGTTTGTCGACTATACTGTTCTCGTTATGAGTTTCAGATGTATGGAGTGATGGAATACGGGACTGGCCATCTCGCGCACCATTCGATCGGTATCTGGTTGGGCTGGTATATGGGAGCAACAATGTTTCAACGCGGGGCGGTGATTTGAGGTTGTTAAGGAAATATCGTGTTGGAGGAAAAGAGTAAAAAGGTCCAGTCATCCAATTTGGTGCATATCTTGAGCGTTGTGGATATTCGAGATCGTTGAAGAACATACGTTGATCTACTTCGATTTGCGATTCGTCATCCACGGACCCCCGTGCTAGGGTTCGAGCCGGAGGAAGAGGGCGAGGTTGTGACATGGTTTCTGAGAGAAGGAAGTTTGAGACGTCGTACGTGAACAGCTTAGCACTAATACTTACCTGTTATGTCAAGGCGAGATGTCTTGAGGCTAGGTCGTGTAATTTCTTTTGCAGTATATGCTCTACGGCTCATGCACTGACGCCCAAACCCAGCATTTATGTATGTCCATTCGATGGAGGCTCTACAACCTGCCGCTCAACAGGCGCCTTGCTATATTCAGAGGGCCAATCAGCTCATGCCACGGGCCTCCCGCATGTGCTATGTCCGTGCTCGGTCAATGAGGGCAGGGGGCACGTGTAGAACATTATGAAACACTTTCGAGTAGCCGCCCTAACCGTGCTAGCACTGGGCCCTTCGGCCTGGGAGTGGTTTCTGTCTAGATCCCACCGAGTCCGCCAGAGTTCTTGCGTCCCCGGCTATTCGGACACAGAAAACTTTCGCAGACCGTAGGGCTAGACATGACGGGCCGCAGTTCTAGACCTCGCGTCGGATGTACTTGGGTAAAAGCGGTCATGTACCTCGCCTTGAAACAATTGGTCTCTTGGCATCTGCATATCGCTCAGTTAGAAGCATAAAACCGGGACCCAGTCTGCTGCTGTTGCCGCTCAGGCGCAGTAGGTCGTCTTTTGATTAACATGAGAATTGCGCATTGTCTAATGACGACGAGCCAAGGATCGAGTACTTTCAGCAGGCTGTTTATGTGTATCACCCCTATCCACTAGGGCGCTTAGCTCTCGAGGGGACGAAATAGCACCCCTTACGCTCATTTATGCCGGCTAAAAATAGACTACTGAGCGGTTTGAACTTGTGCGATCATCTATCTACGGGCGCTTTCGTGGCCAATGATTTTGAGTGGCAATAAATCCTTGAAAGTTAATGAAATAGCCCTGTCAAGTTTCATCTAAACACGGGGCGGCGGTTCTTGGTGCAAAAATAGATATTGATATCCAGATTTGATAGGTATTGTTCTCGGCTATTCAAGTGAAAGCAGGGTTTTCCTGTATATTAAACCCATGATATCCACCTTGAGCCCATCTAAGCTTCTATTCAACAATATTTGACCCTCATCACTTCTCTTTTATTGAAGTCGCACCTATACATAGAATACCAGCTCTGGCCACTGCACTGTTATGTTCAAGCAAACGACACAACGACTTTATCAGTTGCTTGGAAAAACCAAGTAGGAGGACCTTCCACCTTCATGGCAAGGTCCCATGGATCGCGTTCTTAAGGGGCAAGAACAGACAGTAAGCAATCTTATGGTATAAGTTGATTGATTATGTACCTGATGGAAGCAACAGAATCCGAATTTCAAATTTGCAGAGATAAGGTATCATGCTGGACCCAGTATACATCCCACTGCCCGCTAGTACGCAGTAAAGAGCTAACTAGTGTTGCAGAGGTTCTTCGCCCCACCCTTCTCATGACGATCCGAGCGATCCGGAGGACGTGCTCTCAGACCGTCTCAAAAACGAGGATAAAAAAACCATTGATCGAATCCATGTCCACCAAGACGGATCAGTGCGTAGATAGGCCCAGACCTTTTTGCATCTTGTTGTCAGAGACAGCTGAAGACGCAATATGCCACACAGTGAACTGAAGACAGAAGCGCGGAAGAAATGCTAGCTCTTGAGATTTGTTTGTGGATTCGCGGAAGACAAAGGAATTGAAAGAGGCCAATGTCCATTCCATGTTTTTACTTCGATGGCGGAGCCTAAGGGGATCTACTGTGGCTTCATATAGGCCATTAGTTTTGACTTGATATACTACGCAGTGATGGCAAGTGAGATCCCGTTGGGTTAGTGAATTATTGTCATTTTGCATCCTATGCCAGATATAGTCCACCAGAAGCGGTACATTGGCCATTCAAATATACTTCTACGTGTAAAAGGTTCAACTATAATAAGCGAAGAGCATATCCAACACAGGGCAGCCAGTCGGGCACCTAGCTCTTCCTTTCTTTTTTTACCCCTTTCTTTTCCAACTTGAGGCATATGAGCGAATATAAAAAAAAGAGTCCATCATTTGAAGCACACACTAAACTAAATTGACTTCAGCCAAGGATCCGCTAGTAATTCTTTCGCAGATGCTCGATTTTTCGGTTGCCACTGAAGCATCTTTCGCATGAAGCAGAGAAATAAACGTTGTTGTGTATCTCGCAACTTGTTTTCCAGCTTCTCCAAAGATATAGAAGGAATTTCGGCGGTACCTTTCCAATTGCCTGAGTTTCATCTATCAGTTGCGCCTGCATAGTATAAAAGGAGAAAAAAAAAAAAAAAAAAAAAAAAGGGAAAAAAAAAAAAAAAAAAAAAAGAAAAAAAAAAGAAAAAGAAAAAAAAAGAAAAAGAAAATCGGACCTGGTGTCCAACTGCCAAAGGTGACAAGTCAAAAGCCCAAACCGAGCCAAACCCAGTTTTGGGACGCCGAACTCCTACTGAGCCAGGGAGAAAGAAACAGAAACAACCCCAAAGTGGAAGGCAAAACATAGAGAGAAAAAAAGGAAGGGAGATGCTATACCAAGAAAGGACAAAGTACCAAGACCCCACGGCCATAAAATCACAGACATGGAAAATAGTGCAAAAAGATAATTAGCCGCCGCCGGCGGTTGTCGGGACGAAGATCATGAGGGGCATAAAGGTTCGACTCTTTTCGAGGATAATCGAAGCGTATCAACAGAAGGAGAGAAAGCGCGAGAGAGGGGAAGAATTCCGCAACGGGCAGAATGATCCATATAATACACACCAAATAAACAAGACAGGGCGGACTACCGCGGTCCTGAGTTTTGGTTCACTTCGACGGGTGGTGGTGCCGTCGATAAATTTGTCGATGCAATGTGTGCGCGTAGAGCCGCAACTTCGGTTCGCAGACTCGCCATTTCCTCGTGCATCGATCGAACGTATGCCCAGAGCTTGTCGATCTGGCTGGCATCACCTACGGGTACTTCAGGTCCGTCCGGTCCCAGTTTAGGAGCAGGCAGACTGTGGGTGCTCGAGTGGCTGTGCGACGCGGAGTGTTTGACGGCAGCTTGCAGACCGAACCGGGCATCGGGTGAGCTAATAACCGGCGGAGGGAGCTGAGGCACGCCTGGCTGCGGGGGTGGAAGACCCAGACCCGGCGGAGCGTGATTTGACCCCGAGCCTGTTCTTCCAAATGGTGATGGGTGTGGCAGGGACTGGCCCATGCCCGGGGAGTGTGCGCGGTGGGGCTGCACGCCGTCGTGATGAGACAGCGCATTCGGGGACAGCGGCTTGGGGCTGCCACTGACGTTGGTGGGTGTGAAAATCGACGAGCCAGATGGGTGTCCTGCCGGCGGGAAGGTCAGGTTGCCGGGTTGCGATGTAGCCGTTGTCGACGACCCTGAGCCGCCATGCGTACCTGGGGGTGGGAAGAGGCCCCGGCCGGCGGCAATCGGTGGGTAGGTGCTGGGTTGACGATGGGACTGAAGAGAATCGGAGCGTGGCAGGTGGTCGGCCTCGTGCTTGCGAATACTGGGCATGAGGCGTCGCTCATCTTCCTCATCCATGCGCTCCGGCTCTGCGTACACCAGCCCATCCATGGCATCATCAGGATGATGACCGTCTCCGTACTCATCGTCCGCTGCGAAGCTTCCCATGCTAGAGCGCCGCCCGGCACACCCACCCTGTCCCTTGTTGTGTCGCGCAAGCGCATCGCCACGAGCAAAACGTCGCCCGCACTTGGGGCAGATATGTGGTCGTTCACCGGTGTGGAGCTTGGTGTGTCGTTTTAAGTCGTGAAGTCTGCGGAAACGAGACTGGCAGGTTTGGCAGACAAAAGGCTTCTCCTGACTGTGAGTGAGTAGATGGCTCTTGAGGTTGTGTTGCCGGGTGAATTCGGTAGCGCAATAGGGGCAGCGATGTTTCTTCGCGGACGGAGATCGTGGGCTGCCTCGGTTGTAGCCCGCGTTGGGCAGGCTGAGGCCTCGACGAGGGTCACTGATGCCACCGGTGGGCATGGGATAGGAAAACGCCTTGTTGTTGTTGTCCTGGTCGATGTCCGAGCCCGCCCGCGGGCGAGGCCGGTCTCCATCCTGAGAAGCCGATTCTTCGATTGGGCCTGGACTGGCGACTGTCGAGGTGTGAATAAGCGAGTTCTGGTTGTGATCGGCCGATCCGTAAGGATCGGGTGGTGTGTCATTATGGCGGGAGTCGACCTGCATCTGTTCCGGGGACGCATGGACCGGCGGCTCGTGGAGAGAAGGGCCCGGCGACTTCTCACTGGCGCCCAATGCCTCACGAGCAACCCGTGAGCTATTGCTTTCGGCTTCCCTGTCCTGCTCTGCCAGCTTATCCGCCGGCGCTGAAGCTGGACTCGTCATCTGAGGCGGATGGGATCGCGAGACGTGGAGACCGGCACTGGCGATGGAGCTGAGGTTGGATTCGGGTTTGGACTGCGCTCTAAAAAACGAAAGGGGTTCGGCACTGGCGATGGAGTTGGAGGCGATAGGGTTGGAGACAGCGACGGGCTCGTTATTCGAGTGCATCAATGCCGCCATGTGGGCAGAGGGTTTCGCGCCAGCCTGAACGGATGGACGAACCAAAACAACGGCTACTTCCGAGCTCATGTTAGAAAAGTGACAACATGCATAAAATATAGAGTAGAGGCACGACGAACTTCAACCAAGGACTAATGGAAAGGCGAACGAGGGTTATGCACAAAACGAGAGGGAGGAAGAGAGAGTGAGGAGGGCGAAGTCCAGGGCGTGTGGGGCGTCTTCTCTCACTCACCTGGAAACCCAGTGTGGCGCAAGCTGACGAGGAAGGTTTCAGCTTTCTTGCACTTCCAAAGAGGTCCACTGCGGGCTTTCAGGAGGCTTGGGCCTCGCGTTAAAACAGCAATCGACGAAGGAACCGATTAGATTGGTTGAAGATTAATGAAGGTCCATCAGGCAAAGTTTGGAACCGTGTGCAAAAACGATGGGAACTTGAGAATGAACGAAGGTGTAGCCCAGAGTGACAGGGTGTACAGATACGGAGTATATAGGGAAGACTGGAGTCCGCAGAAATACAGAAAGAAAGAAAGGGAGAAAGAAAGCAAGAAAGCGGACACGGGAGATGGAATTGGAAATGAAATGGAAATGGGAATGTAATGTGTCCGGGTTGACAGTGGCCATCGAGTCGGTTACGGTCGAGGCTCTTGGAAATGAACCTTGTACCGGGGCGTCATGTACTGGTACTTGTATTCCTATGCTGTTTATACTGTGGAGTAAGTACCTCTACCCAACCGACTGAGGCTGTGTAGCCCGCTAACGCGTGTGGCTGGTCGTGGGTCCCTCACACGAGCTTTCTTTTTTTGCCATTGATGGTTGCGCCCGTACAGTACATACTGGCCACTGGGTTATACAGGTTAGGAACAGATTTACAAGTTTACAAATTTACAGGTTTCTATGCCGGGGTGATGTCACTAAACTCCCCTTGGATGCGGCAATCGGATGATCGACTCGAACCCACTTCGTTCATGAACCGTGGACCGTGAACTATGGCCATTGGGGGATATTCTAGGGGTCTACCATAACCTTTTAGCCTCAGTCCATTTGCGCCGCCCTATTTCGCATTTCTCAAGATCGGCAAACACGAGCCCCGTGTGTAAGGCCCTGGACCTTCCTTGGTGCAAGGCATCCAATGAGATTACAACCAATATTACCATGTATGTACTAAGTCTGCGGAGCTAGGAAAAAGACCAATCATATCAACTGCTCAGCCGTCAATACGGCTATGTCAATTGACATAGTATAGTTAGTTAGGTAGTTTCAAGATTCACAAGACGTTCCATGCGTCATCCTGCCTCAACGGTTAAGTAGTGTGTTATTACGGGATATATCAGTGAATATCCCGCCAGCTGTCGTATTTCCACGTAAGCGGTCAATCTAGGGGTTAGGGTCGTCATCAGTGGAATCCGAAAAAAGAGAGATCGATAGGATCATGCTCGCGGCCTAGGAGAGGATCGCGGCCTCTATTTTATTTGCCTTTCTAAGCATAAACATTGAGGCGGTGATAGAGACGGACGACATCGACGTAGTATACCCTCTAGGGCTCGACTACTATACCTCGGCCTCGTGCACGAACGTGCGCTAGTTGAAGGAGGTAATCAGAGACCTTTGGCCCAGCATAATACACCTAGATGCACAGGTCTCACAGGCTCATGCCTTTCGATTAACAGACAAGCCGATGTGCCTCGATTGCCTATAACTCCTAAAGTCATCCATCCAAGAAGCCCGGGGGAAGGGGGACAAGAACCCCCGGACAAACTGGGGGAAGTCCAGAAGGTATCGTAAACACTCCCTCTCATGCTCGTGGCCTCGCTTCACTAGGACACCCAAGGTCCGTAGAGTAGCTGCTATGCTGTTCGCTGCGTGATACGTCCCGTTTTTGCTATTGATGACGCGTGTGTGTTTTGTAGATTTAAAAACCCAAAAAATCCAAAGAAATATCGAAAAATAGATAAAAATCACCATACATGCTTCGCCTACGGCCAGAAAGCACATATAGCCGACGCCTGTCCTGTTCAAGCCGCTAGGATTCAAGCAGCAATGCTGCTGATAGGCTCGCCGGTAAGTAATTATAACTGACCTACCAAAGGATGATAGGCTAACTTGGGCGTGTATAGGCTGGTGAGCTTGGCGCGGCTTTGAGGGCCATAGAAGCAGTAAGCTGTCTACTTGATATATCCTTAAGACTCCCTCTCAGTTTTATATCCGTCTCAAGCTGAGTTTTGTGAACTCATACTGATTGGAGTGTTCTGATAAGATTCACAAGGGGATGAAGGATTAAGGACAATATTCTTACCCAATTCTTTTTTATTTATTTATTATTTTATTGTTTTATTTTCTTAGTTCACGACATCACGACCGTTTTCAAACTTTTCTATGGGCGCCTTTTGATGGTAGTCGAATATCTCACAGATCTCAACTTGCCAAGTCGCTGTGTCCACCAGGGGAAGGCCGGATACTTATTGCCCTTGTGTGACTAAACCTACTGCGGGTGGTTGGCGGATATTTTTAGCTGTCAATCTTGTCCTCCATTTGTGCCTCCCCGACAGTGCCAACACTCATCCCCCTCAAACTGCCCAAATCCGAGCGGTTCTGCAGGACTCGTGGTTGGCCAGGCGATCGGCGAGTTAGCGCCGGCTGATGTGACAGGCGTGCATCATGAGGAGTTGCATCCCCATCTGGAGCATCTTACTGGCTATAGGTTCCACTGTGACAAGCTTCACAGATTACCTTGCTTCCAGTCACAATCACCTATCGCTATACGAATCTGCACTTGGACTCCCCGTACAGCTTCGTTCGGCTTGGTTCAGTCCAATCAAAGCCCCGGTTGTTCCTGTGTGATATTTTCCCCCGGCGCTTACTCTGACCCGGCACAAGTGATGAGAAGCCATGGCCTGCAGTCTCTCCCCGCCTCTGAGCCCAGCGGGCGCTCACCGTTGATTGATATTCAAGTCTGCCCTTGCCGGCTCTCTCCCTCTTCCATTCTTTCTCTTCCTGATCAGTTCACTGCCTTGACTGTTTTCTATTTTTTATGAATACCCGTGGACGCAGGCCTCGCCCACGGTGTTTCAAGGTGATCTGATAAGGTTATAGAGCTCAGCTATTGTCACACCTAGGTGCTTTGTCTCTAGACCATTGACTCGGTGCTATCGAGTTCCTTCACTTCCCCGGAGCCTTTCTGATCCCGGAATCTTGTCAAAAGCTGGTTCTCTTGACCTAATTGCGTTGCTTTCTTATTGCGTCCGTCGTTCATCGCTTTGATGTCGACCTACAGCGACAGTCACAATAACTCCCCCCAGACGTACGAACCTGTCGTTCCCACGGATCTCACCCGTGGCTCTTACCACAGCGCTATGGGACCCCCGCCTCAGCACACAATGCAGGAGAACCGCAGCTCATCCGAGAGTAGCGGTGCCTCGTTGAAGAGTCCCCGCACAGCTCGCTTCGCCGAGGCTACGACAATCCACTCGCCTATCGAGCAGTCTTCCCGATCTCCTTTTGTCGATCCTCCCAAGACACAGTCGGGCGGCGTCGGTGATCTGGGTTTCGGGTACGTCAACGATCCGGCACATGCAGGGGAATTGATGCCCCCCGCATCGCCTCTTCGAAGTGGCTTGAGGGTACCCAAATCGGCCATTTCGTTGAACCCGCTTAGCCCAACCTTCCGCGAGGAGTATATGCTCGGGAAGCAGGAGAAGCATGCCGAAAAGGAGAACGCTCGCGACTTGGTAAGGTGCCCGCTCTTGACTCGTCTCAACTCAGTGCACTAATTTTTTCCGTAGAGAATTAAACTTCGTGTCCGCATCGCCAAGGTCTTTCTTCGTTTTGTCAACTTCGGCTGCAGTCTGATCGTGTTATCCCTGCTGGCAGTGACCTTGACCGTCTTCAACGCCACTAAATCTATCCCGCTACGTAACAGTCTGCCTGCTTGGGCAGAGGGTACCAACCCATGGGCCCAGTACTTGCTTTTGGGCATGTCCTGTCTATCGCTATTTGCCTGTGTTATTGTCTTCTGGGCTTACTGGAAGGGTGGCCATCGACGGGCTGAAAAGACCGCTGTTTACTATACCATGTTTTCGATCTGCTTTTTCTTCTTCAGCTTGATTATGTGGATTGTTGGCGCGGCCATTTACCAGCACTCAAAGTCCTCTGGCAACAACAAAGATATGTGGGGTTGGTCCTGCGCCCAGAATACGCGCGAGCAGCTTTATCACGATGTGGTTGACTACGCTCTTCTGTGCCGTCTTCAAGTGAGTTAACCTCCCTTCAGCCTCGCGTATTTACAAGACTAACCCACATACTCAGGATTGGGGCCTGGTCTGCGCCGTCATTGAAGTCGTCATCGAAGTCCTTGTGCTTCTGATCTACGTCGTCGTCTTCTACCGCCTCTGGACCAAGCGCCGTCTCATGAAGTCCATGGACCGCCGAGACAATGCTCGCAACGATTTGTACCTGGCCCAACTGCACATTCAGTCTGCTCCCAATACTCCAGGCTTCGCAGGGTTCTCGTCCTACCCGCCCAAGTCACCCTTCTATGCCGCTGCCGCGATTGACCCCTACTCCACCGCCGAGAAGGGCGAGCTCGACACGAAAACCCAGTACGCTTCTCCCCGCTCGCCAACCCGTCCTGTTCCGAGTTTCCAGCTCCAGGCTCCGCCCATCAAGGTCCAGCAGCCCACTCCGCAGATGGCCCAGGAGGGATTTCGCTCTCCGCCAGTTCCTGCAGCCCCTTCGACACATTCCAAGTCTCCATCTCCACCACCAAGTGAATCGCAACACATGGCTGCTGCACCAGGCGAGACGGACTACGGCGCTGTGCCTATCCCGAATGCCTATGACAGTCCCATGATGCCGGCTTTCCCCCCTGCGGTTCACAAATAGATGTGCCTGGAACTGGCGTGGTGCGGGCTTTTCTCAAAGCTCAAATGCCCATAAATAAGAGACACGTCTAAAAAAAAAAAAAAAAAAAGCCGGAAAACTTTTATAAACCAAATCGTCAGCCAAAAACTTGGACATACCTGAAACAACTGCGCTTGCACCTTAATTACCTGGGCTTTGATGGACGAGGGCGCGTTGGAGTTTTGGGAGATACAGATACCTATTTGGAAGGCTTATTGAATTTACGTGTACTTCGCACCCTCTTTCAACGACTACCCTAGTAAATATGATAGCTAATAGGCTGCCTTTTCCTATTGCCGCTACTCTGCAAGTAACACCCCCGTTTATCTGCTTCGTCCGCGTGACAGTCGGTGTTTGATCTCCTTGCTCGACTGGAATGGCGGAAACATTCCTAATCGGGAAAGCCATCCGCCAGCTTCGTCGAGCACAGCCCTGGTTATTGCGTAGTATAACAACTAATCACGCGGAATGTAAGGGATATGAGAATTCAATGATTCTTAAGGATACCTTAAAGTCTCTCCTGCGACTCGGAGCCGTCCATACCTAGATATCGACACGATGTTTAGCAAGGATAAAGCACGCTACGATCTCAGGTATGAATATCCAGTTTAGTCCCTCTCCTCTCTTTCCAATTCTAAACCAAACTATTTATCCAGTCTTGAAAAATCATGCTTTTTTATCCCAAAAGCGCAGACCGCCGAGTCCCCCGTCTCGGTCTCCGGCCAATTTTGCATCTCCCTTCGCCAAACTGCGTATATCAAGAGCATTAAAGTGCGCCTTCGGGGTATACTCACGATGTAAGTAAGATATTCAACCCTGCTACTGATCGCATGAGCTAACCCTATATGCTATCAGTCCCCGTGATGGCTTCCTAGTCCCGGAACGCCGCGAATATCGCACTTTCAATCTGGAGCAACCAATCGCATCTTCAAGATCCCGCTCCATTCCCATGGCAGCAGGGAACTACAAATTCCCATTCAGCATCCCATTACCAGCAGATATACCCGATTCAGCACTCGGCCTGAACAACTACCACTCGTACCAAGTCGACGCTATTATCAAACGGCCCTATATCAAGGCTGTCGTCGTGTCACGACCCCTCCAGATCTACAAATTCACTCCCGAGCTGGAGAATCCAGCCCCAACTCCATATATCTCACCAGTACGCCCAAAGACCCTTCTCCTGAGCACAAACTAATCCTTCCCAGACAGAAGAAGCCCGACCCGAACACGGCATCCAACACCGCATCTCAATTTCAATACCAAGCCCCAACATCCCCTTTGGCTGCATCTTCCCAGTAGACATCTCCCTCTGGACACCCAAAGACACAACCCTGGAAACGATCACGATTCAGATAATCGAAAAACACAACCTGTGTATAGACGCAACAGCAGCCCAGTCGCGCTATAACATCCACACCGTTAGATCAGCCCGGAGCCATACCCTCGTCTCCAAGAGCTGGGATTTCACCGACTCGCATCCAAATACGGAATGGCGTGTTTGCAAAATGATTCGCTTGCCTCGGGCTCTGGATAAGTGTTCGCAGACTATCTCGACACGGACGATCAAGATTCAGCATTGTTTGGTTGTTACAGCGAGGTTTCACGATGGTGGCAGGAGTGTAGAGGTATGTATAGGGAATCGGTAATCCCACACCCCCTACTGTGTATAACCACCCCGTCTTTGAATTAATGATTCGAGGGCCGTGACTAATGGATTTTATTGCAGCTCACGCAAACTGTCCCGTTTGTTATTTACATGACACCTAGTGTTATCGGGTCTGACGCCCTTGTTCGTGGGAAGGTGCTTCAGGATACGAGTAGCCCGCCTCCGCCGTATGGAGATCATACTTCGTATCCCAGGCTTTTGGAGTCGGATTTCGAGTCTATTTTGGGTGATCAAACTTGTACACTAGGCGCGTTGGAGAGTGGGCTTTGTCGGGAGATATTTGCGGATGCTGATCCTCCTGTTTATGCTTCTTTGAGGACTGTATGTTGATGAAGCGAGAATGATCTACTTCAAAACTTAAGAGGTCTCAAACCCACATAGTATCAGGTCAATGCCAAGAGGTCTGCATTAATAGAATCAAAAGAAATAGAAGAGAATCCGAAGCGCCTTCGCCCCACTCTGCAAAAAAGAAACAACCAACTCCGCAGGATCTAGCAAATTCATTCCAAAATCGGCTCTGCCCATTATTCATGACCAACATGTGTTCCGCGGTGCTCTACCCGAATACTTAACTGTACATGCAAAAAGAGAAGCAACTTAGAAGTTTGCTTCATCCAAGACGGCGTGAACATCTCGGCTCACAAATATTTCTTCCAGTGTAGATGCACCATTGGCGATCTGGCTCATATCACTCTCCAAGACGAGACCCTGTTCATTGGCCAGGTGGAGAAGACAGATGAAGCCGAAGGATGTGCTGATATCACGTAACGTCTCGGCGGGGTAAACAGCTTTGAGGGAATTCATGATCTGTGTGAACCGTAACCGGTTGTCATTCTTAGAGTCGGCTGGGTTTCCCGGGCTGGCGCTCTGCGGCGTGGGTGGCTCGGGAGCGTCAGATTCGGTCTCGGGCTCAGGAGGGACCTCGCTAGATACAGCGCCGGGCTGTGAAGCAGAGCTAAAGTGGGTGGCAGCAATCAACCGCTCGCCCATACCCTTCCACATCTCCACCTTGAGTCGTCGGACGTCCACCTTCTTGGCCACACGGGCATAATTGACATAGTCTGGCCGAGCGCGGCGTCCACCTTGTGTGACCAATTGTGAACCGTATCCACCAGCACCGGGACGGCCAGGGGTGGCCCCAACCATATTAAGCAACGCAGAGAGACCAGTTGCTCCGCCTTCATCTTGCGACGTAACTGGACGCCCGTCGGCAGGAGGAGACAGCATCTCGCGCGCATCAGCAAATGGCAAGTTATCGTCGTCGTCATCCAGATCCATGCCATTGGGGAAGGCGAGACCGTCATCGTCAGCGAAGAAGTTTGCATCATAGGCACCAGGAGCAGCGTCCTCGTCGGCATTGTCTTCCGTTTTATGATTTGCCCAGAATGCCTCGTCCATATCACCATTCCCGGACGTTTGGTCTGGCCGACCGAGAGTTGTACGTCTACCCAGCAGTTTCTTCGACCCCAGGCGGGCCTTGGGTTTAAGGAACAGACGCAGCAGGTTGCGTGAGTTAAAATGCTTGTCATCAGGCAACAAGTTACGACCCTTCGTCTTCCATTGGGTCTTTGGGAGGGAGATGGCGGAATTCGAGCTGGCGGGGGTATAGATCAACTCACCCACGGCGGGATCTAGCGGTGCCCCAAAGTCGATTTCAAAGGGCTCTTTCTCTTTCTTTTGCTTGGGCGCAGCAGTTGTACTGGCTGCGGTGTGCTCTTTGATTCTCCGAATCTTCCAGTGTTCTGGACCGGCCCAGTTCTTCTGAAGCGCGTTGTCGAAATAGCTGAGAATGCTTTCGTGGTCTTGTTTGCTTGGTTGATGAGACATGGAGATGGCATATGCATCCTCGACAAGATCTTCTTCGCCGTCAGCATTGTTGCCATCGTGATCCATTCGGTGAACTTTGAGCATTGGTTCCAGGGCGGCCTCTCGAGCCCAGACCTCTCCACCCTCACCGAAGCCGGCATCGCCACCCAGATCGAAACCGGCCAAATCATCATCGTCGTCAAAGCCAACCGCATTGTCATCATCCAGCATGATGCCTGATGGATCTTCTGGAGCGTCCTCGGGGTTCTTGTCTTGCCGCCATTCCTCGGGGGCCTTGAGGAGAGGAAGGTCCAGTGATCCGCTGGGGTCGCCCAGACTGAAGTTTTTAAGAGACGGACAGACATCCTGCTCGTCAATGCGATCTAGATCTGGGAAGAACTGAGCAGCAAGCGAGGCGAGGTCGATATCTGTGTCGTCTTCGAAGGTGTCACTTGCTTGCTGTGTAGGTTGCGCCTTCTCCTCGCCCTGGGTTTGTGGTTCCTCAGACTCATCACGATCACCCTCGGCTGTCTTGGCGGAGTCATCCACAGCATCATCACTGCTGTCAAACACAATTTTTCCATGTCCATCGATGGCAAGGTGATTGAGCAGTAAACCCTTGGCACCTCCTTCGTCGAAATCGGCGGACGCCTTCTTGAACAGCGGATCTACAGCGAATTCCAGCTCAAACTTCTTCAATTGCAGTGAGCTGAACGATGGAGCTAGCGTCGCCTCGTGTGACCGTGTCTGTAATTGCTTTATTAGCCCAAATCCTGTAACTCTTCAGAGCGGCATTGCATACCTTCTTGCGCGACTTGCGCGCACCGCCCTCCTCTCCATCCTCATCCTCATCTTCGTCGCCATCTGGGTCGGCTTCACGCCCCCGCTTGTCGCGACTGTCAGCCAAACCGCTCAGAAGCTTTCCTGTCTCCGTAGCAACACTGTCCACACGGCTGGTATAGATCTTCACACATCCGTCGAGAGTGCAACTAGCCTTCTGGAAGTTGACACTGTCGCCCTCCCTCAACAGTGACATATCGTGAAAGTAATCGATAAGCGCAAAATTCCAGGAGTTGTTGGCGTTAATCTTGTTATCGGTGGCCATCTTCATCCACTCTTCAAAGTTGGCCAGAATGGGCACGCGCTTCATCGGCGTCACGGCGCGGCCATTAACATCGCTTTGGCGGCTGCGATGACCGGAGCCTCGGGGTGTTGTGGGACTGTCGCTTCCTTCGCGGTATCGACGGGCGGGCATGGGTGTCTTCACGGCGGCCTTGATCTGGTTCATCTGGCGGTCCTGGAGCGCTTGGCGGGCCTGATTTCGCGCCGCCTTCTCGTCCATATCATCATTCAGAGGGATCCTAATGCGCGGTCAGTGTTCCGCTTTCCGTTGGCTTCCGGGTTTCCTGTAAAGGGTGGTCAACGCACTTGATCGGCGAGTTCTTCTGCGGGGTGGAGTTGGTGCCGCCGGAGCGGCGATGGATTTTGTTCGCTACGCGAGGCATGGTTGCGGTTTCCCCCAGTAGGAGATAGCAGAATGGTAACGTAAATGGTCGATGGTGCTTGCAGGCGCAAGAGGGGCGGCCCAAACAATGGGGAAGTCAACAAACATCCGGCGGGCGGCAAAGACCAGACGCGCGGAATGTCACATGCTATATTTGTTTTGGCCTGAAAAGCCAGGTGTCGATATCTGCCAGGTTTCCATGTTTTTGCTCGAGTCAACCTCAGCGCTATTTTAAAAGTACATCTGCGAGCATACTCTCACCTTCGAGTCCTTCAAAGTCCTTGTATTTTTCAATACCTCATTGGTCACCATACACTATCAGCTGGGGAGCCCCGGTATGCGCAGGAGATTAGCGCATTGGCCCACTCTGTAGCTGACATCACCGCACTCACCACTCTGCATAAGCGTGAACCACGTTCAATAGACGATGCCATTCTCATTCTTGGATCTTGAGTCATCTTGATTTAAGGGCACGGTCTATACTAAACTTGGGCCATGATGCAGCTATTGAAGACGCCATCATGAACGCTCTATCCTCATTCCTGCAGCCTGCCGTCCGCAAAGGCCCTCGGTACTCCCCGCGGCCCTTCTACACCACGATCTTTGTGTTCACAACTCTTGTGGCACTCACCTGGGTTATCCGAAGTACTGGGAATGGACAGGTGCGGCAGCGTACAGCAGTGGGTGTCTCCCTTCTCAAACGGGAAGATGAACCGGAGGTACCACCACCCCTCTCCCTCGTGAAATGACATGGAAAGCTAAATGATACTCTGTGTGACTTCGCTACAGTGCCGCCTAGTACGCAACGTCAAAGATCAATGTTCCTATGTTCGCGACAACTGCCCTGACCATCAAGATGGCCTGCTCTCTTACCTCCAGTTATACTACTGCGCCCTACCCAATGCGAAGCCACTAGCGTTCATAATATTGATTCTTTGGTTGTCGTTTCTATTCAGTACCATCGGAATCGCGGCCAGTGATTTCTTGTGTATTGATCTGAGTACGCTAGCGAGCGTGTTGGGCTTGAGCGAAAGCCTAACGGGCGTTACGTTCCTCGCGTTCGGCAATGGCAGCCCCGATGTTTTCTCGACCTTTGCCGCGATGCGGTCGAACAGCGGGAGTCTCGCAATTGGTGAATTGATTGGAGCGGCAACTTTTATCACATCTGTAGTTGCGGGCTCCATGGCCTTGGTCCGACCCTTCAAGGTGGCGCGGCGAAGCTTTGTTCGCGATGTGGGGTACTTTGTGATTGCTATAAGTTTCAGCATGTTCTTATTGGCCGATGGCCACCTTCATATCTGGGAGTCGGCTGCTATGGTGGCCCTGTATGTCTTCTATGTTGTGATGGTCGTGAGCTGGCACTGGTATTTGGTTCGCCGCCGTCGGAGGTACGAGAGAGACCTTGCAGCACGAACTCATTTCCACATCCCAGACAACCAAGAGCTGGAGATAGAGCATACCATTGAAGATGATGACCCAGGTGTGGCTTCGGAGTCGCGAAGCCTCCTGCGTGGAGCATCCACGGACGACTTTGATATGTTGGAACGGGCTGAAGCGATCCCTGCCTGGAAGGAAGAAGATGACGAGGATGACGAGACCCGGGACCAATACCTGGCCGAGATCCGTGATAATATGCATGTCTATCGACCTCCGAACATATCAAGGCGAAACACCGTGAACCCAATTCGGCCAAGTCTCGTCGGTGCTCTGGAATTCCAATCCGTGCTCCGTTCGCTCCAAAAGTCACGAGGCTATAAGTCGGCGATCAGCCCGAGTAACTACTCGGATGATGGTGATAATTCTTCCCAGCCCTTTGACACCCGCTCGATTGCATCGCATCCTCGCGCCAGCAGACCCACGGGATATAATGACCGCCTGTCACCTTACAGTGCAGAAGGCGCTCGAGTGCGAGCGGTGTCGGCCAACGATGCTGATGGGCTGAGGTTTGATGCCAATGTGTTAAATCATCGTACAGACGAAACTCCGCGTCTTACGGTCAGACGGCCTTCAAATGATCCAGAAGCCATGTCGCCACCTCAACTCTCCCGCATAGATACCAGTGCAGCGTTGACAGTCTCCCCATCACCAGCCGAGTATCCTTCGCCGAATCACAGCCCCGTGGACACAGGAGGTCCTCAAACACCGGACCTTTTGGCACCGCCAGATGCGTTCAATGCTCCTATTTACCATACTGGAGCGACTCATGAACTTTCACCACGTCCGGTATCCCCTAGAGGTAGAACTGCCAGTCATCGTTCTGTACTTTCCCCGGAAAGCCCCGTTGCACAGTTCCCCGCATACGTTGATGAACCATCTTCCCCATCCTCTCACGCCCCTAGTATCCGTTTGCCAGCTCCAGCAGCAAGTCCATCACAACAATTGCTATTTCGTGATAGACTTGACGATATCGCCAGCGATAATTCCTCCTTTCTTCGATATCTGAAGAAGTTATGGCCTTCAGCCTTCCCAGCTCCGCGGCGGATCGGCTGCACCCTTTTCCCTACCTTGGCTGGCTGGAAATCCAAGGGCATCACAGGGCGCTTTCTGGGGATTGTTGCAGCACCTAGCGTGTTCCTCCTCACCGTCACCGTGCCAGTCATTGAGCCTCAAGATCCCGAGTCCGCTGATCCCGACCCGGTGCCTGCAGTGGTCATTGAGCAGGTTGGAGACGAGGACCATCAAACTCCTAGGATCAGGCTACCGGCTGACAGTCCTATCATCCACCCGGGGCACGATCATTACGACTTTGTTCCAGAAGTCTCGAATTCTCACCCGCACCGCAAGTCGCATAATGAACATAATGGCTCCAGTCGCCCACGTTGGGACTCGGAGCTCCCACCCCCGCCACCACATCTCGATACCCCGACTTACTCTCTGCCAACCAAGGACTGGAATCGCTGGCTCGTCGGACTCCAGCTCTTCGTCGGCCCCTTTTTCTTCACCCTCATCGCATGGACCGCTACCGACGAAGATAACGACCCTCGTAATCTCATACTACCTGCCTTGGTGTCCCTCCTTTTCTCATTTCTGTGCCTCACTGCTCTCATCCTCTCAACCCGCAGTCGTCCGTCGCACCAAAGCAACGCCCAGTCTGCCCACAACTCCTGCGAACACCTCCCACCCGGCTCTCTCCCCGATTCATGGCGGCCGTTCCTCGCCCTCCTCGGGTTCCTAGTCGCAATATCCTGGATCGCAACGATCGCGACAGAAGTCGTCTCCGTGCTCAAGACCATTGGCGTCATCCTGGACATTTCCGACTCGCTATTGGGATTGACTGTCTTCGCAGTAGGAAACTCCCTCGGCGACCTCGTCGCTGATATTACCGTAGCAAGACTTGGATACCCCGTCATGGCACTGAGTGCCTGCTTCGGCGGTCCTATGCTCAACGTCTTACTCGGAATCGGTCTCGGAGGTCTGTACATGACTCTAAAGGGAGGCCATGCACCGCACGATGAGATTGTCTCTGTCCGAGTCCCGTATGAGATTGCCATTTCCAAGGTCCTAGTTATCAGCGGAGCCACTTTGCTGTTTGTCCTGGTCGGGCTTTTGGTCGTGGTTCCGTTGAATAACTGGCGGATGGACCGCAGGATAGGGTGGGGATTGATTGCGGTTTGGTGTGTGAGTACATTGGGGAATGTCATTGCAGAGGTCGCATAATAATGTTTATACCTACATTCGAGTACTTGATTTCGGTCTGGCGTTGGCTTGGTTTCTTTCTGGCATTTGGTGTGGGATACATTTGCAAGCATTGTTTGTCGGTGGCTATTTACCTTGTCGCGATCTTTCTGCATGATGCAGGAATTTGTGCTAGTTATGTTTTGTCAGTTATGAAAACCTGTACATGACATGCGTCAGGTGTCGATCTGCCATTAACATTTAACCGAGTATCTCATCTCGTCCTCTACCTAGTCTTCCGTCTGAGATAGCTCCCTGGATCTATAACCTTCAAAGCGCTCCAATGGTCCAATGTAAATCTCAATAGGCCTGGGCATGATAATATAAGCATCTAGAGCAAAATATCAATAAATATTTGCGATTGGAATACACAATATCTAACTACCATCATCAGCCTCAACTAGCATAGACCTATCTCCATGCTCTCCCATTTCCAAGAATGAACAAAAAAAATAACTACTTCCAAGCCCGTGAGAAATGCAGCTCCCCATTTCTGTACAATTATGTTCTAATTACTCACTCACAGCACACGGCCAGCCGAGGAACTCGTGCTGCGGTCGTTAGTCTGCACCTTCCTAAGACCCGTTCCAGCCTGGATGGAAGCAAGCAGGGCGGAATGGCCTCCACCGGGTCCACCAGTTGCAGGAGGTGCAGGAGGCGGAGCACCCAGAGGAGCGCCAGGGGGAGGTGGAGGCGGAGCTGCGGGAGCACTAGCAACACCAGGAACAGGAGGAGGAGGGGGAGGTGCAGCGACTGGGGCGGCTCCCGGGGGCGGCGGTGGAGGAGGGGGAGGAACAGCGCCTGGTGGTGGAGGAGGAGAAATCGGGGCGCTTCCTCCGGCTTCAGGCTCGTTTACGGCGGGAGGCGCAGGTGGGGGAGGCGGGGGCGCGATAGGGCTGTCCTGGACAGGCGTAGCGGATTTGGAAGGAGACTTGTCTTCATCCATGGCGCTTAGAGGACGCGGGGGTGCCATAGTACCGAACAGGATGCTGGCAAGCTGCTTGGCGCTGCCGCCGCCGGGACGCTCGTCCTCGTCGTCAGACGACTCAAAGTCAGAGCCGGCGGCAGACCAGTCGTCATCATCCTCGGGGCGGGCGCGGGACTTGCGCTCCAACGGTCCGGCTCCAGTGAAAGTCGGCCTGGAAGGTTCCTGCTTCTCTTGCTGAGCGAGACGGTGGAATGGGTTGGTGGACTGGGCCGCGGGCGAGATCGCCTGGGTAGGCTCCGTGGGCTGTCCAAGAGACTTGAAGTAGGGATTCTTCGACTCGGCGTCAGGTGTACCATTGGGTGTTGAGAACATCTCCTCGGATGAGATGGCCGGGCTAGGGGCTTTCTCAGTCTCGGGAACAGGGACTGGCGCCGGGGGCTCAGGAATAGACACTGTAGGCACAGGCGGCGTAGGGGCTTTCTCAGTCTCGAGAATATGGGCTGGCGCCGGAGGCTCAGGGATAGACACTGTAGGCACAGGGGGTGAAGATAGGACCTGGCTCTGGGTGGGGGTGCTATGTTGAGGAGTGATGCTCTCGGGGCCCTCATCGTCAGAAGAACTTTCTTCGTCCATGCCCTCCAGTTCGCGCTGCAATTGGCGCTCACGTTCCCTGGCCGCTTCGAGTTCAGCACGCTGCGCTTCCATTCTGGCCTCCTGTTCCTTGGCTGATCGAGCAGCTTCTTCTCTGCGGCGCTTCTCCTCCTGCTTCTTGATCTTGCCTTGTCGGACCTGTTCCTCGAGGGCCTTCAGGCGAGCTGCCTGGGCGTCCTTCTCTTTCTGGAACTCATCTTCATGTTGAACAGCCTCGGTCCTGTGACTAGGTTAGCAAAAAGAACGATTGTGGATCATGGAGCCAAGATATACTTACTCAAGACGCTTGGTCTCTGCTCCTTGTGCCTCCTGTTCCTCCTTGATGGCCTGCTCACGAACAGCATGCTCGGCCTTGGCCTCTTCGGCTTTCTTGGCATCAGCTTGGCCAGCGCTGTCAGTTCGGGCCCTGCGAGTTGGAGGTGCAGGGGGCGGCTTCTTGCCGGCAGCCTTGGTAGCTGCGGCACTCGGACCACCCCTTTCCTCAGCCAAACGGCGCTGTCTCTCAGCTTCGCGCTTAGAATCCTCTTCCTCGGCGCGCCTTACACGCTCCTCACGTTCTTTCTTTTCTCGCTCCTGGCGCTGTACCAAAGTCTCGGTCGAGTCACTGGGCTTCAAGCCAGCAGCGGCCATACGCTCAGCAATGCGCTTCTGCGCACGCTCCCTGGCAGCCGCCACGCGGTCCTCGTGCGTGTTACCCGGAAGAGAGCCCGAAGATCCGGTCGATGAAGGCATAGAAGGCCGTGCAGTGGATGGCTCAGCCGCCGGGGGTTCATAATGGGGGCTCTCGTGGAGAGATCTGTCGCGCCTGTTTTCCTTCTACATCAGCATAGTCCCCTCACGATAATTTCTGAGTGTAACATACTCTTCCTTTCGGATATGCGCAGTCCGGCTGTTGCGGCTAAGGTCGTAGATGAAGTCGCGGGTAATGTCTTCAACGCCCAGAGCATCCTCCCATCGTCGCCTCTCATGCTCACGGGTGGAGTTCTGACCTTCCTCCCGGAGACTGTCCTCCAAACTTCGGGTGAACTCCCGGACGCTTTCCTCGACATCACGTGTCATAGTCTCGTTGCGGTCTCGTTCAGCCTTGGCATTTGCACTCTCAGCCTCCAGCCGACGGGCAGCCTGTGCATCGTCATCTTCAGTGGCGGGGACAGGCCGACCAGCCAGTTCGGCAGCGCGGGCCTGCATGCGGGCGCGGGCACGAGCCTTGATGCGATCCGCCTCGGTCACTGCACCACCAGGACCAGTACCAACGATGGTTTGAGCGCTGCCAGGGTGGGCTTTAGCATCCTTGAGCCGGAAGAGCTCAAGTTTCGCATCAGCGATCTCCCGCTCAACACGTCGAACATCAGATGCGACCTGCGGAACCTGGTCCTCAAAGGACTGGAGCTGACGACGAAGGGACCTACGCTCCGCTCCACTGTCCAATTTATGGAACGAGGCGTTGGGGTGGGTGTCAATGTCATCTTGCACACGACGGATACGGTCCATGAGGCTTTCTGCCTCACGGCGGTCCGCACGATCAAAAGCATCATCATCCTCAGCCCGGTTCTCGTCCTGGAAGTCAGCGGCGTCCAACATGACCGTGGTCTCACGGATCTTCTTCCGCAGCTGGTCCACTGACAGCTCATCTCCATCGGAAGTCTGAGAGGAGGCAGCGGGTGACGGAGTACGGGCGTCGTTACCAACACGACGGCGGGCACTTGACCGGTAGCCGCCCGCGGCATCGTTATTCTTGAACATGGTCGCATCTTTACGGCCAAATCCAGGAGATCCACCACCACGGAAGGAGTGATCCTTGAGATAGCTGACACCAGTCTTCTGCGGCTGCAAGAAAGCTCCGGAAGTCTTTCGGGATTCGGCATCTTGTGACAGGAGTGATTTGACAGTACCGATGGAATCGTTCAAGTGTCTTGTGGACGGTGGAATAAGCTCCGGGGGGAGACGGCTAGGCACCGGATAACCGTTCAAAGCTCGATAGATCAAATGCATGGCTACAGCGAATTCGTCCATGTTGAGACGGCCGCGGTTATGAGGGTCGGCCAAAGTCCAAATTCGCTCCAAATCCTTCCGGTTCAGTCCACTTTGGCCCATGATCTCGATGGCAGTTTCACCGCCAATGAAACCCTTGCGGAATCCATCCCAGGCGCGGAACAGGTCATCATAGATCTTCTTTTCCTCTTTGGTGATGGCCCAGGCAACCGTGGCATTACCGGAGAGATTGGACATGTTGAAACCACCCTCGCGCCCTGGCTGAGGCATGAGTTGCTGCTTCATAGCCTCGATATTAGGCAAGCCTTGTGCGGGGGTGTTGATGAAGCCCCACTGACCGGGAATACCAGTAGGCTGTGCGGCGATACCAGTAGGTTGCACGGCCAATCCTCCAGTCTGTGCAGGGCTGAGGTTTGAGCCGAAGCCGGTAGGCATCGGCGGCATTGGAGGTCGAGGGCCACTGTATCCCGTAGGCTGCGGGTTGTTCATGAATCCTGTCTGCTGCGGCTGGAGGAACTGCGACGGGTTTTGTCCGGGGAAGCCCGTCTGCTGGGGCTGCATACCGGTAGGCTGAGGGAAGAATCCAGTAGGCTGTGCAGTCAGCTGGTTTAGAAGCTGCGTATTGCTCGCTTGCTGAGGCTGGGGCTGCTGGACAATGGGTGGCGTAGACTTGTTCTCCAAAAGAGGCGGATCAAAGCTGGGCACATTGGTTCGCGGTGCTGGCGCCGAGTCGGATACATTAAAAGAAATGATGTCAACCATGCTAGATACCTCATTCTTGATTTTCTCCGGTAAAGCGGCAGGAAGATCACGACCAGTCAGGCGCAGGTTACACAGATACATAGCCAGTGCAAACTCAGGGAAGAACAGCTGTCCTGACTTGGTGGAATCCGACAAGACCCATATCTTGGAAAGGTCGGCGCCTGGGAGCTTGGAGCGCATCAGGAGGTCCCTCACTTTCTCGCCTATGAGAACAGATCAGTAAATAGGCCTTTTTGCAGCAAAACCCCAGATATACACATACCATCCATGGTCTGTTCATCGCCGACGGCAGATTTGAATAGCTGCTCAAACTTGGCCTGGTCCTGTGCCGTGATGAACGAGAGCCGGATATTCGGAATCTTTGATCCTGTCTTCGGTGGCACTTTGGGAGGTCCGGAGGCACCAGTGTTTTGGAACGAGTTTGCGATGTCGGACGAGGTCTTTAGTCGGGAAGGGAGCCCCGTAGTCTGGGGGAGTTGGAGCTGAGGAGGCTGCGGCTGCGGCTGCGGCTGCGGTTGGCTTTGAGGCTGATTCTGAGGGGGATATACAGTATATTGAGGCTGCAAGTTCTGTTGCTGCTGAAACTGTTGCTGGGGTTGTTGTGGTTGCTGTCCAGGGAAGCCAGTGAACTGCGGCTGTAGCTGCGCCGTAGGGAATCCAGTGGGCTGAGGTTGAAGCTGCGAGTTACCAAACGGCGACGGCTGACCGGCAAAGCCAGTTGGTTGCGGCACAAATCCTGTGGGCTGAGGCTGCTGCATTGGCGGCTGCTGTTGGCCCTGGGGGAATTGCGAGTATGGGGGCTGCTGCTGCTGCTGCTGCTGCTGCATGAATGGTGCCTGGCCTGGCCGACCACCGGCACCACTGCCGAGGAAGGAATTCGACGAGGAGAACATTATGAACACAGCGCTCGCATGGAAAAAATAAATGCGGAAAGAACGGAGTATAGATCACAAATGGAAAAAGAAATGCAGAGGCCTCGGGGGAGGTTGAGTGTCAGGAGCAACGGAAATGACGCTGTAGCAGGGAGACGCGGAGGGGCGCTAGCCCGATCGAGTGCTTAGTCATATATACTCCGGCGCTGCTATTTTCAGGGTGCGCACGAAGTAAATACATGGTTCAATTCAGACAAAACCAAGCGAGATTATGTTTTTAGAGATAAAATGGAAGCTATGTTAAACCACAATATATTGCCTGGCCAGGAAACGAAAGGCTCGTAGCACCTTTTCGACATTGGAACATTACGATGAACTATAGTAAAATCAAGTTCTTTCAATTGCAGTGGTATCGTACTAGATACGTGGCATCAATGTCGATGCGAAATCATAACCATCATGAGTAGCCCCAGCAGGGACAAGGAGCAAAAAAAAAGGTATCAAAAGCATGATCCGGATATGCAACCCGATTGGAAACAAAAGCACTCAACTAGCATCAAGACCGCCCCATGCGCCTGGTGAAGCCCGAAGGAAGAAAAGAACCGGAAATAGACCTGGGTGATAGATCGACTTCAAATTGACTTCCAGATTTGATCACCCATAGCTTACTCGGGGTTCTGCTGCTGGTTGGCAACATTGGCCATCTTGCGTAGCTCGTACTCTTTCGTAAATTCACGAGACAGGATTCCAAGATCCCCGATCAAAGCCTTAGAGGCGTTGATTACAGCCGCGCGAGGTGTAATCTCGCCGTCCGTTTGGACACGCAATAGGAAGTTGGGGGTCAAGGGGTGAGGGACCTAATGACGCAGAGTCAGTCTTTGCCCAGGGTCCTATACGAAGCTGGCGATGATTTCTTCATACCTTATAGGCAGCGAAGATGACGTGCGGAGTTTTCAGTAGACGAGTACGGAGCATGTTGCCGAGGGTGTGATCCTCCTTGTGGAAAGTGAAGATGGCGGCAGAAGGAAGGCCTGGGCTTCATTGTCAGTGAGGCTGCTCACTCTCCTTAACAGGAAAAGAAACTCACGAGTGTCAATCTCGACATCGATCTTGTTCTCGCCAGGGCCGAGAAGGATGGCCTCATATCTGTAGTCGAAGGTCAGTCAATATTCGTTGCATGAAATGTGAAACGACGCGAAGCTCGATTTTGACAAAAACGATATAAGCGAGGTGAGAAAACAATATGCTCTGCGAAGAAACTGACGGGTCCTGGCGATCGTCCACCTGAGAAGGGCCTGGATGACGCGAAACAGGACGGTCACGGCGGCCAGCACGATCCTTCGCGATGGCATCAGTTGCCGAGACAAAGGTGAAGGGGGTGTTGATCTTTCTGGTTGCAGGTTCACGCAAGTCATCGTCCGAAAGTCCGGGGGGAAGTTCGTTGGACAGAATACGAGGGAAAGTGGTCTGAAGCCAAGCCATGACGAGCAAAAGGTACCGAGTTGAAGTCAAGCATGGAAGGTGGGATGGTCGAAGCTTCCGCTGAACGCGAGAACACTTGAGGATAACCCTCGAAAACGAGGACATCACTTTCGCTCGTCACTGCAACACCCAGCTCATCCCGGCAAAAGGAATTGAAACATGACTACCTGCCCAGACAGCCCCGGCAACAGACAAACCACGACCCTTTATGACAACAGGAACAAAACGAGCAAATACAAATTCAAGAACTCGACACTTACCGATCCGGTGCGTTCATCTTAACAAACCGCTATAGCACAAAAGCACTTCCGGACAGTGTTATAGCTTATTAAGCCCTATGACACCCAATATACCGGGAAGAAACCCGTTGGCGGCAATTAGGAGTAAATGCTGGCCGGTTAGATGATTGATGCCCAATCACGGTTCAAGAGCAGGTTACCGCCACAAGACCAAGTTGAATCCGTACACCTCGCGGTCCAAGTGACCAAAGGCCAACGTATAAATACGAGCGAGTTGTGGCTAAAAAGCTCAAGCACGAACACAATAGAAGCGCACTATTCAGACCTGAGTTTGGACGAGAGTTTGGGCCCTTGATGGTTCAAGATCCAAGTCGATGTGGTTGAAGGAAAGTGTCGAGATTCGCCAGGTTACGATATCGGCACGTGATCCGTATTCTCTGGTACACGTGATTTATATTCCACTGTGCACGTGATATTACGTGATGACAATGACCTATGTACTACAGGACTAGGACAAAAAGCTAAACCATGGCTCGTTTGTGCATTTTTGTTTATCTAGGCTAACAATAGCACAGAACAAAACTAATCTCATCACTTAATCCTCTTTGCTTTTACTTGGGATTTAACTTGAAAGACCTATATATACCTTTTGTTTTAACTTCTTTCAAAATAATAGAAGATATTGCATAGCATAAATCAAAATCACCTAGGTGTTGAAAATCTATCTAAGACGATCCATGGCGCCAACATGTAGGCTTTCGCCGTAGGAGAAATTTTCAAAACTGGCAGTTTTGCCACCCAGGCACATAAAGAGCCCTGTTCAAACCCTATGCCGAGACACACTATACACAGAACACAAGCAAACCAGGCAAATACGAGGCTGTTTGCATGGTAAGATCTAGCTCACAGTAGCTACCTAGTCACCCCCATTAGAAGCACCCTTCAGGCACCGTAATTTGCGCCTAAACTCGCCACTCCTAGTTACGTGACTAAGCCAACATATACCCTGTAGTAAAGCAATTTGAATAGTAGGATAGACTTACGAAGAGTACTTGATCAGTAGATAGAACAACAACGACCAAAAAAAGAAGCATTACCCGAAATATGAATATGGGAAATATAGCATGAGCATAAAAGACTGCAAGTTTGTGATGTAATAAGAAGACTTAAGCATAAACACAAATTTGAGAATAGTTGTAACGAGTCCGCCCTCAGATCCCTAATGCGCTGCTCTTCTCCAAAAGTCACTATCATTCCAGATCGTATCCATCATCGTCGTATTCAGCTGAATACCCATAATATTTACGATAGCTGTCACTATCATAGTCCGCGCCTGCCAGTGGCTCCACTACTTTGATTGTCCACCCGTGATCCTCCATTTTCCTCCTGATATCTGGACTTGGGGATCCCTCAGAAACCTCGGCGATAATTTCTTGGAGGGACGAAATTGCTCTGAAATGAGCGTCAAACAACGCAAAGGCCTTAGCACAAATGTTACGGCTTTCCAATGCATAGAGCTGGTATTCCATGTCATTTGTGCTTTCTGGGCATATTATAAGCGTCTTCAAATTGGCACAGGCGGTTTGAATCTTTTCAAAAACACGAAGACTGTCTTCCTGTAGGCTAACATCATCCCCAATGTTGCTGAGTCGAGGGAAGTCGACACGGATACACTGAAGATATGATGCGTTGACCAAGCCAATTTTATCGAGAAACAGGGTTATGAGCTCGGGCTGCGAGAAGGAAACGTCGAAGCGATTGTAGCGGTAGAGTAGTCCCCTTGCTTCGTGCAGTATTTGCTTGTTCGTGCAAAGGATATTGGGCACCAGCTCACGGCCCGGATCCCAGGGACCAATAGGCTTTTTGCACACCAGGAGATAGGTGTAGATGTGGGTGCGGAGCTCAGCAGGGAGATCGAGAAAGTTTGTCGGCATCTTGCTGCTCTTAGTTCCACGAATGCTCAAACCTCGGTATAGATAGATCAAGGAAATGTGATTGTTGGCAATGTAGGGACAAGTGTGATGAAGCCAAGGTAGTAGGATATCATGAGAAACAAGTGAAGTAGAGAAGGGGAGAAACCATGGTACAGACGGGCCAAATCGGGTTAGCCCCCCACTATCTACATCCTCTATTTTAACCCTGATGTTGGATCAAACCCATTGACGGTATGGTCATTTGGTTCCGTACCAGTTTGACAACCTGTGTGAACCTGGTCCAGCTTAGCTCCACTGGGTTGAACTAGGATCGATGAACAATTCGGTGTGCTAGTGACTACCAGTCATTTTACTGACTACAATGACTGAAGTCGTCAAGTTGTCGTTCGATATGGAAAGGAGTTTTTGGGCTTTTCCTTTTATATACCTGAGGAGTAGATTAATTGAGGACACTTGCCAACCGGGTTTAGGGCCATGCCAAAGCATCGCATTGGACATAGTTCTGGAAAAGCCGGGGAAGGAAAACTCTGGAAAGCTGCAAACTACATGAAATTGCGAGAGACGTCGGGGTTCATTCCGGCTCCAAAGGTCGACAGCGACGAGCTCATTGATAATGAGAACAAGGCATAGCCTTTCTTCGATACTTTGTTTCCGATGGCCGAACCTAGTGAGAGTCCCTCGACTCAAGTCCTGTGGAATCCAGAGCGCGATAACTGTATAGGTAGCTTTTGCCATTTGAGAAAGTCTTGCCCATTCTCGAGACGAGCTCTACAGCGCTCAAAGCATGCTAAAGTGAAAGAAAGCGAGTCTAGTGTTGGTATCCTTTAAGAGAGGAAAATGTTTTGTCTCTGTAAATGGGCGTTACTTTATTTCGAAGCAACCTTTCTGTCGCTATGGGGACCTGAAGACCTAAGTGACTTAGACTCTTTGTACTCACCTTCGAGGACTAGCACTCCTCGCGCGCCAGCCTTCTTCGTCTCTCGAATAGTAATATGTTCTTTCAAGGGCGGGATTTGGAGTATAACGAAAGAGACCCTTTGTTACCTCGGTAGTTAGTGGATGGTCGCCTGCTATTCTAAGGATTACGGTTCCATCTTACTAGGTCCACGGAGTTTCTTTGTCCACCTACACGGCTATTCCATCTGGAGTCAACAGATATTTATACGAGTCTGTCTTCTTACTTGTATCCCAACTGTAGCATTCTCTCTTCATCTTCAGAGCATTACTCTTATCCATTTTCGTCTGAAATAAAAATCACCAATCTTTACTCGGCACCATGGGAAAAGACAAAGGCAAGCAACCCTCTCGCAGTCAGCCCAAGCGCGGTGCAACCAAGCGCAGCCGAAGTCCTGGCGAGGCGCCAAGTAGGAAAAAGAACAAGAAGGAGCCCCGTGCCAAGGCGACTCGGCCCGAGGATATCGACGTTGATAAACTGGATCTCGATGTATCCTACGTGGGGACTTATAACCATCCTGCTTTACCGAAAACACCTGAAAGGGTGACATGGCCCGACATGAGAGGCAACAAAGACCCTCTTATTGATTCATCCAAGCTCCCTGAGGACTGGCATATGGAAGAGCCTGACCTTGACGACGAGTGAGTATACGCCCTTATATACGGAGAGAAGAGAATGACGCTGCGATGTCTCATAAGGAATATACTTACAACGTTCTTCGATCTCAGTGATCTCGACGCTCAAATACAAAGATGCGTCGATCGGGTCAAAGACAATATTATGCCCGATTACTTTAAGAAGAAAATGAGGGCATTGACCTCTAAGCAGAACGAGAAAAAGTACCGAATCCATTCCTCTCAGACATCTATCTATTGGGTACTAATTTATTCCTTAGGTGGTTGATGGACCAATACGAAGGGCGACGTTGGGAAGTTGTGCAACGCATAGAGACTTTGGTTCAGATCAAACGCTGGATGTTGGAAAACGGTGACCCTGAAAAATGCATTTCTAGCGTGATGGCTGTGATGAGCGCATATGAATCCGGCAACTTGGACTGGACTCCAGGTCTTGTAACCTACTGGTCCAAGGGAACCCAATTGTGCCAACCAAGGCCCTGGGATTGGAATGAGTTCTTGGCAATCAACTCCAAGCACGAAGGCCATAAAGGCTTTTGGGTGGAAGGGGTGAGTGAAAAATATCATGGAACTGCAATTGGTATACTGATTTTTTGATTGCATAGAATAGCGGCCTCGGCCCTAGCCGACAAGATGCTGTACAAAGCTTTGTCAAGAGCCAGGACCCTGGGAATACTCAGAATCCTCAAGTCGATGTATGTGGTTTGCTTTCCTCCAAGGACCTTTACGTCGAGTTCTGGTCGGAACTGATCATGATTTTGCTAATATCACGAATTTCAGATGTTCATCCGCCTTCACCTAGGCCAGGGGCCTGTTAGCCGCAAGGCTGGTAAGGCTCGTGAGACTAGTGAGAGTAGCGAGGCTAGTGAGGATAGTGAAGCCCTCGACTACTCCCTTCCATTTCTGTTCAAGGACGACACTGGGTCTGATTTCATGGTGCTTTACGCCTCAGACCTGAAAGTCCTGCAAGGTGCTGTGCTCCATTCAACTGGCCATGTTGATCTACCCCCCTTGATGGGTGTCGTCGACCTTGTTTTCGGCAACGGAACACGGAATTTCTTCTATGTTAAGTGTATCCGGGCCAACATCGTAGATGACGAAGGGTCTTACATGTGTTCTGAGTGGGAACCCATGGAATGCGTTATAAGACCTGGCGATATCAACGATCCTAAAGATTACTGTGGTCCTAGACTTATTGGACCATGGCTACGAAGACATTTCTACACAGCAAGCAACCCGGATGGTACCTACAATCTATGCGTGTCAACCCACAAGACTGGGCTGAATCGTCAACCAGCCGTGTCTGCCATTGCGGATGGGTATCGGCGGTTAAGAGGTGGACAGTTTCGCTATGGGAGTACTGTGTACCGAGTACCCTCACCAAAGGCCCAGAGGCGGGGATCGAAGGCGTGATATCACGTTGCATGGATAGCGACCAACTCCTACCGGCGAGGTGCACTCCAACCCATTACCTTTGTGATATTTGAGATTTTTGCTATGTCTTTCCTTTCTTGCCCTTTCTATGTTGTTGCTCGTCTTGTCTTTTCCTTAGTGTCCAATATAGAAGTTCCAATACAGTCGGTTTTTTATTGTTTGCATTACGCAGCTTGTCCCCCACGCAAGTTTAAATTTGCAGCCACGCAACTATTGGCAGCTCAAAGCCAGCCGGCAATTCTAGCTTTACGAATCCTACACCCTACGCTCTATATCTGAAAACAAGTGAAGGAAGGCAGGTATTAGGGCAGAGGCCCGAAATGTATTATGTGAGTCTCGTGGAAAATCGAACCACAGATCGGTCTTTGGAAGTGAGAATGCAAGATGCAGAATGATATGGGGCAAAAAAATTAACCAAAGACATTAAGAATAAGAAGAAAAAGAAAACCCACGCCCTGCGCCTATGCCAAGGAGAGAAACAAAAACAAAAAGGACATATGTATCCATACTTTAAATGCGCCATCTGCCCGGAAGATGGCCATGATGCAAGACAAGAGGGGTGTGATTGTGACAAGATCCAAGGAAATGAAAGGTCGAACTGTTCTTGTATGGATATATGTGCATGACGTTCGTGTCATGGAGGCGAGCGCAGAGATTAGTAGATATGCTTCTATACAGCGCGATGCGGGTGGAGATTATGGTTTAGTGCACGACACTCAGCAGATCTCCGAATGATGAGGTCCCTCGCTTTAGCTTCCAGCTGTTCTTCTTCTTGTCGCGCTTTTTCATCATCTCGGCCCATGCCTTGTCGTCATCATCATCATCATCATCATCATCATCCGAGGCGTTTCTGGGCGAGCGGCTGCCCGGAGAGACCCGCCGGACGGTCGCCGTCACAACTGAGGAGGACTTTAGAAGTCGGGGCTGCGAATGAGACATGGGCAATGGAGGGCGCTGGTTCTCATCGGCCCAGCCATTGTTCGGATGGGATGGAGCGTGATGACCAGTCTCACCATGCATGACTGAAACGGGCCGATACCGAGGTGCTAGGCCGGAATTGCTACGCTCCGAGGGAGCGATCGATGCCGCATAGCCCGGCCCTTGGGGCTGGAACGGTGGTCCAGATAGCTGAGGCATTGGCGAGCCAGTGCGACGCGTGGCGACATTGGGGTCCAGTGTGCTGAAAGGGCGGCGATCGTAATTGGAGCCACCACCAGGAACCGCACCGGCCATGGAGACTGGCCTCATGTTCGGATTGCCCCCCATGACTGAGGGAGGTCCTGCCATGGAGGGAGGGCCCATTGGAGTTCCAGGCATAGGCATAGCACCAATGACAGGAGGGGCTAACATGCTATTTCTCGTCATCGGAGGCGGTGTGGCCTGCATACCCTGCATCTGCATTACCTGCTGCATCCATTGCATCTGCATCTGCATCATGTCCGACATTTGACGGGACAGCTGCATCTGAGCCTGCTCAGGAGCGTTCATTTGCTGCGGCTGCAGACCCATCATGGAGTACGGCCGAGGAACGCCGCCCATATCATGATATGCCTGGGCATTGGGGCTTCCACGTCGCATTGCCCGCGCTCGTTCTTCCTGAGCAATCATATTAACCAGTCCACCTGGAGGGACCGGTGACGAGGAACCTCCGTACACCGAGCGCGATCCTCCACCCATAGCCAGTGACTCGCGAGTTGGCACACCGACTATCCCGGCACCGTAGTAAGGGTCCCGCGGAAGTGCTCTCGCGAAAACGGGCAGCCCAGCTCGGTTGCCATGTTCGGCACCAGCAACTGAGCTAGCAGAAGATGCATACGGAGGTTGCGTAGACGCGCGAAGGTTCGGGTTGGAGCTGACATTGGCCAAGCGAGTGGGTGGACGATTGCGGTTCGGGAAGCCGTGCGCTGCAAGAATACCCAACGGGATCTCATCGTCGTCGTCTTCATTGCTCTTGCCGCTAGATGTGTTGCCGATCGAACCAGACAGGCGGTTCAGATTGGGGACGCTGCTACTCGCTCCACTCATCTCGGGGCGAAGAAATGGCGATGCTGCCTGCTGGCCAGTCACTTTCATCATCTGCTGCCGATAGACCGACAGGTGAGCATTCTGCTTCCGTCGCTGTCGTTCCGCCTCACGCTGCTTCTCGATCTCATCCTCTTCATCCTCTTCATTTTCAGATCCATCATCTTCATCTTCACTCTTGGATGCGTTACTATTGGATCGCCGAAGTTCCTGCTGCTGGCGGTAATGCTCAAATTGAGAGGGTGTCATGACCTTGTTACCTGGAGAGGTTGTCTGGGGCACCTTTTCGGCGTATTGAACAGCGAGTCGCGCATGGTCCGCAATAGATGGATCAGGCTCGTGACGATCCGCGAACATTGATTCTGGTTCCGGGCTCAAGTGCTCAGGACTAGCGGCCTTGCCTTTATACAGAAGCGGCGTCTCGTTGGATGGCGGAGAGTTCTCTTTGCCCCACAGCAGAGACTGTCTGACCATTTTCGCATCTTCATCATCAATTGGGCTAGAGCCTTGTTCTCCCGAGTCCGAGTAGATTCCACTCCGGCGCAGACCATTGTAATCCGACTTGGGTCGTGGCCGCCCCAAGGAGCGATGGGTAGTGGTGGCACCGAGCATCTGGGCTGGAGATGGCGATGGCCGGCGAAATTCTGTGACCGGCTTGGGGTCTTGAGCGGACGACCTCTCATTGTCGATCACCAAGTCACCCATTCGTGCGGCATCCGGATCATTGAGTAAATTATCATCGGAATGACGAGAGTGATGGCTGTCCCATGAGTAAGGGGAGGGCTCGATGGCCGATGATCGATCAATTTTCAATGGAGCAGGCCGCGGTACCCTTCCACTAGCCTGGAATTCTGGCAAAGCTTGTGTCGGCGGAGATGAAGAATACTGCACAATTATTAGCGTTGGCCCTTCTGATACTGATCAATGGAGGCCTCATACCTGCTTGGACCGCCTAGGGGACGGGTCCCGCAACAAGGCGCTGTCCGGCTTTCCTAGGTTGTCAAACATCTTCCCGAAATCATCACTGCTCCCTGTCTCAAGACCTGCCCCGAGATTAAACTGCCCGTCCGACATCTTCGGCGGTGTGGCCGTGCTATCGGTCCCACTGGTTTGGACTCGCCTCATCGGCATATCAGGTGTAGCAGTTCGGGGCGGAGCAGAGGGTGTGGATGATTTGCCGAACCGTCCGCCAAAAGAGAATGTCCGGCCTGCAGCGGCACGCAGGCCTCCAGCCGGTGGAGGCGGAGCGGGGATATCGTGTATTCTCGAATGCGGGGATGTGGCCTCATCGGGGGGTGGAATCTCTGTGGAGGACGGGAGGGTGGACGAGGAACTGAGTCGGGTCGAAGTCGAGCTTTCGTAGGTCGGGCCGCTACAACGGCGCCGGGTTAGTCGCTTCCTCAGGGATTCCATGGGTCTGAGCGATTCATACCGATGTTTCCTCAGGGGTCGCTCGGTTCCGGCAAAGATATTATCGGAATCCTCCAACGCCGCATTGCCCTCGCTCATGCGCTTGCTTAATGGCGCGTCATCAGTCACTGATCTCTGAGGGCCTGGTCGCTCGAAGACACGGAAGGAAGGCTGCTGTTGTGAGTCCGCCTCCTCCAAAATGTTCCCAGACGACTTCCGCCGACCACCAAAGGTCTTAGGCAGCTTGATAGGCATGACTATGGGGATGCTGAATTGGGCGACAAGAAAGATAGATTATTGAGCGCCTCCTTTAACCGTGAGCTGCTCCCATTTAAGGTTGGTTCCTGTAAGAATCGTCGGCTCTCGGGGACCTTGGACGTGTCAGACGCAGGTGGAGAGGGGAAGACGGTGAATGGACGACGAATCTAACAAGAGATCGGCAGTTGCAAGGGGAGACAGATATTTGCACAAGGAACAAAGAAGTAGAGGTCGATCAGGGGATGAGAAAAGTCTTTGAGACGAAGCGAGTCAATCATAAAGAAGCTTCTAGTACGGAGATAGCAGTTTGCAACACACTTTTATCTAGCGGCTGATCAAGTCCGTCTGGAATCCACCCTGTGGGTTTTCCGCGATCTGCTCAGGTAGTTGGCTATTCAATGACAGGCAAGTTTTGTCCCTGGTTCCCTGACCTGATCTGGGCTCTTCAAGTTGGTGGATGAAAGGAAGGTTCCAGCCATGAAAGAGAAAAAAGCCAGAAGCGAAAAAGAATTGCACCGGGTGAGACTCAGAATGATGACAGTTTCAGTTAGGCTCCGCTGAGATCCAGAGAGACGAACGAGTCAGATCAGAATGGAGACTGGATACCCGAGTGGGGAGTGGAGTAGGGGAGAGTTCGGATAGGATCCTTCTCGCGGGTAGGAATGAGGTAAAATGAGACGGAGAGAATGGCCAAGTCCTAAGAATGAGAGGCCCCAGGAGAATGTAAAAAGAAGGAATGAGAACGGTGAGAGACAAAAAAAGGGAAAAACGAAAGCCAAACGCCGGCCAGAGTCTAGTCCCTGCATTATTGCCTGTTCCGTTGGACCAGGATTGGATCAATTGACTAGCGTATATAACTGTGTATAGTACTATTGCTCCACCAAACCAAGAGTACGGATCTTAGGACTCCGTGAAAGCAAAAGTGCAGGCTGGAACCGCGCCATGTGAAACCTTTTACTATTCATAGCAAGTGACCTTTCGAACTAAAAATAAACAATCGATTAGTCATGCTTCGGTACCGCCGAATAGTGACAGTCGCATCAAAGCAGACGACGATTCATACTCATACTTCGTTCTAGATGACTGAAAAAAAAAAAAAAAAAAAAAAAAAAAAAACACACTGTAGATATAAATACCAGACCAAAGACAGACTCGATCCTGCCGACCTCGCAGCATCGTCCCATGGATCACGTGACAACCCCGAGCATCGCTGGTTTTGCTGGTTTTGCTGGTTGTACGACGTCCATACAATCACCCGTCTCGCACGACTCGGCCACATCTACGAACTCAAGATGGAACGCTACGGAACTGGGAACTGGAAGCAGAAGTGCTCAGTATAGCTTGTCAATCATATCAATCACTCTTTCGCACATTCAACCCTTCTATCCAGATGACGCAAAACAAACATGATACACTACATATCTTACAAAAGCGGAATGCAAGATACAAACCACCGCCGCCTTGCTTTTCTAAACCGGAAATGAGGGAAATTATTTGGCAAAGTGGAGATCGTAGTTCAACCACTTGCGGGCATTGACACCCTCCACATCCAAACCGGGAAGACCGTAGGTTAACGGCGCATAGAAGCAAAAGCCCCAGATGGTGGCTCCCAGAATGACCGTGGTGACCGCCCATCCCGCAACGAGCGACCTAGTGCCCATCCGCTCCTTGGCCGTAACGAATCGGTCAAGCCTGCGACTCACCTTACCCTTGGCCTTGCCCGATGGGTCGTCCGCAGGAGCCCTGGCAGTGTCGGGATCGAGCGGCTGCAGGTTGAAAATGAACTCAATCAGTGCTCCAGTCACCATGGTCGAAGCCAGATGAGAGGGCAGATAGTGGTGCAGGAAGCGCTGACGGCCCATCAGCCAGAAGGGGAAGTAGTGGGCGGCCCAGCACAGGAACAAGAATCCAGTGCTGTTGTACAGACGCGAGCGGGTACCAGGGCCCCAGACTAAAACAATGGGTCAGTTATCTGAACGAGATCGAAAGTACAGAGAGATATCGGTGCTTACTTTCTTCCAATGCATCAACGCCGCGGCGAAGGGAGAGCTGGTCAGCCCCCACAATACCGGCAAACACGGCCAGCAGACTGCTTGCAATCCACCATCCAATGGGGTTACCGAGGAAGTAGATCTGTCCACGCGTCTCGTTCTTGGTCCAGAAGCTCACACCGCGCAACAGGAACGGCCACTGGAAGGGCTCAGTGGCGTAGGGGTGGCTACTGGTGAGAGCGTTGTTGTGGTGGAACATAGCACCCTGCAGCTCAAAGTACTTGCGCAGGAAGGACATCGACTTGGGCTTGCGCTCCTGACGCACAAGACGGGGGCTATCGGGTTCCAAGCCATCAATGGTCTCGGCGAACCACATATTGCTGGACTGCAGGATGTTCTTGTTGCCGTTGATCTCAGCTTGCTTGAAACCCCAGTCTGGGAGCGGGGTTGTATGTGTCCACATCGCCACCCGGGTGGGAACGTGAATAAGCTTGAACAAGCTGGCAAAAGTGCGGAACTCCTGAGAAGGCTTGCCATTCTCGATCTTGAGCTCGAAGAGAGTGTCGTTGTGGCGTTCACCGCTGGCCAGCTCCTTTGAGACAGTGGTGAATTCCTGGTTGGTCGGGTAGGATGGAGAGGCGACGTCGTGCGTCAGGAGGAAAGAGTCAGTGCCAACGTGACGGAGCTGGACGATGTCTCCATTCAGCACACTTGCGCTCTGGCCATCCTCCGGTAGGGGCTTGGTGGGTAGGATCTGCCAGAGGTTGTTGGTGTCATTGTGCGGGTACCCAGTCACCTGCTGGCCCTGACTAGAGATGCGGCCATCGTCATATCGCAGCGGATAGGTCTCCCAGTGGCTGTGGAGGAAGACCTTGGTGTCCTTGTGACGTATGGTAATACTGTCAAAGTACTGGACACCGACAGACTGGGCGGTCATCGCGTTGTCGCTCAAAGTCTCCTGGAACTCGGGCGACATGAACTCATCACCGGGTCCAGACCGGGTGAGGACGGCAAAATGGACCTGGAACCAGAAGAGATAGAAAAAGAAGGGAATAATGACGAGCGCAACGCCGCGAGCGACAAAGTGCTTGATCCAAGTGACCATATCGAGAGCACCTTGGCGGCGGTTGATATCCAAAAGGTTCCACAAGTCGATCATGACAGCGGCGCCAACAGTCACGAAAGTGAAGACCCCAACGTACTTGGTCGAGATGACACAGCTCATGCAGAATCCGGTCAAAAGCAGCCACTTCCACCACTTGCGACCGAAGGGCGCGTGTCTTAACTTGTAGAACTTGACATAGCACAGCACACTCAGAGCCATTGACAGTACCAGGGTTGAATCCAGGAGGATCAGCCGGTCCTCGCCCACATGGGCATTGTCAAACACCATAAGACCGGCGGACAGCACACAGGCCGGCAGCGAGTAGCCTGATTCCCACATAGTCAAAAACACAACGGGAATAGTCAGGGCACCCAGAGTGGCAGGCATAGCGCGGAGAGCCAGGTAGGGCACCTTGTGCTCGATGTACGAGTCACCGATGTTCTCGAACAAGAAGTGGCCATCGTATCCAATCAGCCAGCCGATAAAGGCGAAGAGAAGCTTGCCGAATGGAGGATGCACATCGAAGAAGTACAAGCGTTGCAAATAGTATGAAGCAAACTAGCAAGATCAAACAAGTCAGTCAAAGACTCTTCCCCCTTTTCTCGACGGCGAGGCCGCTACAGAGCTATCGGATTCCATACCTTTCCAAAGTGAACCTCATCAAAGACAACCTCGTTGGGATAATCAATGCGGTAGAAACGAGTCGCAAAAGCCAACACAGTGAGAATGATCATGGCCAGCCAATAATCCCATTCCGACTGGAGCTTGCCAGCCTTCACTGGGCGCGACACGGGAGTCATCGAGCCATCGTTAGATGGAAGAGCCGTATATGCCTCCTTCTTTCCGCCTCTCTTACGCAGAGAGGGCGAAGGGGACGACATGGTGAGAAATGAAAAACGAAAGGGAGTGACCGCGAACCAGCTAAAGTAAATAGACTACCGAAAGCGCGTGTCAGTAGCCGGGAATCAAAGGGAGCGAGTGTAACAATGAGTTCATTAGATCGGACCTACTAGATTCACCAAACGTACATGGCACCCAAGCAACGAGGCCAAGGGATCTGAAGGAGGAGAATGGCCGAACGGAGAGGGCGGATTGTAGGTTGCGTGTCTTCTTGTCAAAAAGAAGGCGGTGGCCCGGGCGGCGCGTCTGTACGGAGTATACCAGCCCTAACCATGCCACGCATTATGCGGGATTCGGGACCAATTCGTTTTAAGTTGGAGAAGAAGTAGATCTGTGTCGGCAGGAAGACAAGGAGTTGAGGATGAATGCCTTTCGATTTTGCTTTGAGCGGATGGGAAATATTTTGCTTTTCTCTGCAATTATAGTGTACAATCATTCCCATTCTTTGGCACATGCTTTTATCATAGTTGAATCCTCGGTCTCCACTCGTTGGATCAGCAGACCTCCCGATTTACTTCGTTTAGCAATGTGATGGAATCGAGTATTGATCGAAAGGAAAAGTAGATTGCAAATGCCCCTCAAAACATCTCAGAATGCATCATCTATAATGAACGGTAGATACGGTAAATGTCTGCAAATATACAATTGTATGTTAAACAAATCAATCATGTAGCTCGTGGGTATCATGGCAAGCTCAATCGTCATCCGTCAAATCCAATAAGTCCAACTCCGTCTGCACCAGCGACTGGAAATCAGTCCGTGACATTCCCGTAGCCTTGGCTAGGCGAAACAAGCTCTTGATGCTTGTGCCAATGTGCTGCTTCACGCCCACCTCGTGCGTCGACTGGCTCTCGGCTTCGTGCTCCAATTTGGCAACGTGTTTGGAACTGTTTGAAGATGCTGACTCCGGCCACGGGTGGCTCAGTCGTCTGCCGGCATCATCATGCGGTACGTCTTCTGCGGCGTAGCCGTTGGTACGGGGTGTTTCTGAGTCTAGCCCGCCAATCTGTCGCCGCAAAAGGCTGGCGAGCATATCCCCATTCAAGGATGAGGGCCCGATTTCGGGCTGCTCTTCCTCGGGGTCGTGACTGTCCATGGCTGGCTGCACGTCGCCGTATTGAGAGTAGTATGATGCCTCGGATTGACGGAGGCTCGAACCAGCAGGTGGTGCGGGGGTCTTGACGCCTGGTGTCCTGCCGGGAGTGGCATCATACCGGGCCCAGTAGTCATCATCATCATCGCCTTCCTCCTCCTGGGCTTGCTCGCCATTGTTCGTCGACTGCCCTGGGCGGGCAGTGTCCATCACGTCGGCGAAAAGCTTTTCCGTAGCCTGGTCATTTGCCTCGCCGATAGATGAGGCCCATGTATGTTCATCCTCAGCAGGAGCTTCACGCGGCAGTAGTTCTCCCACTTTCCAGCCACGGCCCTGATCGTCTGTCGGACACCACAGGTAGGTCACCGCCAAGCTGTATTCAGGCAGCACAACCAGAGCCCGTAAAGTCTCTTCATCGATGCGCTTATACCTCACTGGGAGATCTTCAGTAAGCTCTATTTCACCAGACACCGGGTGCGGTTCAAAGGTGGCGCCGTCGACGATACTCTGTAGGCGCTCGGCTTTGGCAGCGTCCCAGCACAGCAGGTGTAGCCAGGAGTCAGAGGGAGAAGTGGAGACATCGGTGAGGATTTGGACACGTTGGCGCAGGATCGGAGAGAGGAGAGGGAGGAGCGCCGGTGGAGGGCGTGGTGAGACAAAAGCCGTGGGGAGACAAGCGAGAAGAGGCGGGAGCAGTGAGCGCGGATCAGGAGGGCTGATGAGTTCGACCATGGTCTAGAGTAGAGCTATGTCGTCTCGATAATAATAAGAGAAAGTATTGAGAGAGTGAGAGGAATCTGGGGGATCTGGGGGATCTGGAGAAAAGGAGAGCTCCGCAAGATCAAACACAAAGACTCCATTCGTCCGAACGTGGGGCATAAGATCATCAAATCGGCGGCCCGAAAGCTTACATTCGCCGCAAATCCCTTCTTGATGCGCCAATCATAGGCATGGGAAATAGGAAATAGATGTTGGCTTGTGCTTTGGGTTTATTCTTCGCCGCTTGGAGTATTCTGTTGCCCTAGCTATCTTTGTTGTATATCTATGTCTTAAATTCTGATGCAACGCTGTGTGACCGCATCGAGTATAAAGTCAACAGAATAATAAACATAGGAAGTAAGAAGTTGCCTTCAGTCCAAACTCCACTCTAAGGGCCGACTCAAATACCTGCGATTCCTCACATGCGATAAAAGGAATCAACTCATCGCCCCCTTGGTGATTTCGATCGCGGTTTATCATGGCCGACTCGGAAAAGGACTCGTTGAAGCCCACGTGTGCCGATGCGCCCACTGGGCTCACGAACAAGACCGAGGCCACGAACGCTGTCACCGACATCATCCCTCTCGACTCCGCCGATGGGGTTCACAGGGACGAGTGGGCCACCCTTGAGAAACGGGTCCGATGGAAAGTAGACCTGCGCCTCTGCTCTATCGCCAGCCTGCTATGCAGCCTCAATCTGCTAGACTCGGGCATCCTCTCCTCGGCCGCCGTCACCACCATGCTAAGCGACCTCCAGCTGAACCAGGGATCGCGCTACTCAGTCTCCATTTTCATCTTTACCATCGCCAGTGTGGTCTTTCACTTGCCATGCACGGTGGCCGCGCGTTTCGTGGGCCCCCGGGTCTGGTTCGGGACGATTACATTCGTCTTCGGGCTGCTGACGCTGTGCACCGCTTTCATTCACACCTGGCGTGAGATGATCGCCCTGCGCGTGCTCCTGGGTATCGCCATGTCTGGCATCTATCCCGGTCTGACGTACCTCATCAGCGCTTGGTACCCTCGTCGCGAGCAGCAACTCCGATTCGCTTTTCTGCAGACAGGGGAGGTCCTCGGGCTTGCCACTGGTAACATAGTTAATTTCGGTCTCAATCATCTCGAGGGTGTTGCAGGTATGGCGGGCTGGCGCTGGATGTACCTTGTCCAAGGACTGATTGCCTGCGTCTTGGGGGTTGTTACTTACTGGTGGATGGTGGACTTTCCGGAGAACTCTCATCGCAGCTTTTATTTCTTGTCGGAGCATGAAGCACGCATCGCGGCCCGTCGCATCCAGGATGATAGAGCGGATCTGATTCCCCAGAAGTTCTCGTGGGGCACGTTGCTCGCCAACTATGCGGATTTCAAGATCTATGGGTTTGCGTGCATGTTTTTCTTGCTGAATCTGGTCTCAACTTTCATGTCGTACTTCCTACCAATCATCCTGCAATCAGGGATGGGCTTCAATTCCAACAAGTCCATTCTTCTCTCGACACCGGTAAGTGTATCTCAGGATTGACATTGTCATCGTCACCATCTGACCTCCATTCGGCAGCCCTATTACTACGCCGCAATCCCAGTCCTCCTCACTTCTCTAGTGGGAGATAGATATCGGATGCGGGGCCCAATAATTATCTTCAATGCACTGATTCTGATTGCCGGATTTCTCATGTTTGGCCTCCCTGTGTCCAAACAGGTGGCGGTGCGCTACATTGGGGTATTCCTGGCTACTGGGGCATACGTCTCCAACTGGGCTGCTCTCAATGCGTTTCAGGCCAACAACGTGGTCGGCCAGTGGAAGCGAGTTGCAACAGCCGCCGCCGTCACTGCGTGCAATGGGCTAGGTGGAGTAGCGGGTAGCTATATTGTTCGTCAGCAAGAGGCTCCACATTATCAGACAGCCGTCTGGGTGTCAATTGGGTAAGATTTGGAGTTGACAACCTGATTCGAACAATGGGCTGATATATGTGTCCTAGATCTCATGCTCTTCTCGTCTTCCTCGTGGGTGCGTTTACGGTATACTTTTATCTCGTCAATCGACGACAAAGTCGAGGATTGAAAGTCATTGAGGGTGTGGTATGTTATAAAATGGGAATAACCAATTGCACCGAAGCTGTGTCCTCGCTAACGAATAAATAAGCCCGACTTTAGATATACGTACTAGCAAAAGAGGCTCCAAAATGCCCCGCTTTCTTAATAAAACGTCACTACGTACAATAGACTAGGTGGAGGAGCCGGTGGCTAAATTGTGAGGCTTCATATTATCAGATAACCGTCTAGGTGTCCATTGGGTTATATTTGGAGTTGACAAACTAATTTAAATAACTAATATCTAGGCTAATACCTCCTAGCCTATGCTCCTTTTATCTTCCGAGTAGGTGCATTCATTGTTAGAAATGGGGGCTGTGAAATAGCCCAAAATGATCGCCTTTGAAGCCAGAAACGGCGCCGTTTCCACCCGTAACTTCTAGTGTTGAGCCGCCTCTTGACCGGCCACCACCTGTGTAGCCTATTCTTCACCCAAGGACTTCAGTTAGTTAGTTATCCTCCTAAACTTATTAACTGAGCATACCTCTTCCAGGAGTCATGGTCTGCTGACATAAGCCTACGGACCTGTCACAGTCGTCTCAAGCTACTGCTTCCCCTTTCAAACAAGTCGATGGCCGATAGCTCTGTTCTTACTATGTGGAGGCAGCTATTATCTCGAGATTTATCTCGATCAATTTCTGGACTCTCGACTGCTAGGTTTTTATCTTGCAGTGGTCTAGCTGCTATTCGTTGTCACACTTCGAATACGCCCTTCGTGCACCCAAACCGACCCCTTCTCCAAACAATGTCGACGAAAGAGTCTTCGGGCCTTAACCACATGAGTATGCCATTTCATTTTTCTGTTTGACTATCTAGCTGGTAGATGATTGAATAGCTACTGAAAAGTTTTGAGTTTAATGCAGTGGAATTGGATGATCTCTTCCGATATACATCAGGTCGATGGCTCATTGACGAAAAGGCCCAACAGCAGATGCGTTATACGAAATTCGATCTCGAAAGTCTTTGCCGTCTAGCTGCAGCACACTTCAGTGATGCAACAAAGTGTGTTCGCGTTGTCAAATTGGAAGGCAACTTCAACAAAGCTTTACTCCTTACCATGGACGATGGTAACGAGGTTATAGCGAAGATTCCTTGTCCAAATGCCGGCCCACCCGTTTTGACCACGGCCTCTGAAGTTGCGACTCTGACGTTTCGTATGTATTGTGTGCTCACATTCATAACTTGCTTTATCGTGTAGCTTATACTCTCCTTTTCTAGTGCGATCAAGGACATCTATTCGGGTTCCGAAAATTCTTGCCTGGAGTTCTGATGCTGCCAATTCAGTCGGTGTGGAGTTCATCATCATGGAAAAGATGCGGGGAGTTGCCTTGTCAGAGACATGGGAGTCAATGAACACCTTGGAGCGCTACAAAATCATCGATCAAGTCGTACAAATGGAGAAGGAACTTGCCAATATGTCTTTTCCAGCATATGGCAGTCTCTTTCTCCGTGACTCGTTACCTGCTATGTTCCGACAGTATCCGCTCCCTCCAAAGCTAGATCCCGAAGGGCTATTTTGCATTGGGCCATCTTGTAACCGAACATGGTGGCACGACAAACTCGTTGACATACCTCAACCGGTGTCAAAAGATGTGGGCCCTTGTGAGTCTTTGTGTACCTTTGTTAAGTCATGCATGCAGTACTGATATGTTGCAGGGGCATGCTTTTCAGAGTATGCGTCGTCAATTGTCCAGCGAGAGTTTGCTCATATTGCAAGATTAGGAACTGAGGTGCAGCGTCGACTCCATAGTTTTGACGAATCCCAGTCGATCGAGGAACATTCGAGTCTTCTGGAAAAGGTGAACATGGTACTACCGATCTTATCGCATGACCCACGTGTGGTAGATGTTTCAGACCCCGTTGTGTGGCATACTGACTTACACCTGGGAAATATCTTTGTTTCGCCGAATGAGCCTGATACGATTGAAGGGATCATAGATTGGCAATCATCTCACATTCGTCCTTTGTCCATACAGGCTCGATTCCCAGAGTTTCTCACCCCACCCAAGGACTACACTTTTGGCCCTCAGGTACCAAGTTTACCTGATGGTTTCGATGACCTAAGTCCCGAGCAACAGGAACAAGCTACCAAGGAGAAAGATTTGGCATCGAGATCAAAATATTACGAGATGTCTAGCCTTACACATAATCAGCACGTGTACAATGCTATGAAGCTTGACCGAAGATTGTGGGAGCCTTTCACGTACTGCCAGCTATTCTCTCACGGTAGCTTGTTCCCCCTACGTGAATGTTTAATTCATTTATCCCAGGACTGGTCTTTGCTGGGGCTCCCAGGCAGCTGCCCCTTTCTGATCACAGAACATGAACGTCGAAGACACGATGAACAGAAATTGCAGTATGAGGACTGTCTTTATCTGTGGGATCTTGTGAAGAACCAGCTTTTAACAGATATTTCCGGCTGGGTTCCAAATGACCGATGGGAAGCAACAGAAAAGGCAAACAAGGAACTGTAAAATTTGTATATTGAAACAATGAGCGAAGAGCTCACGCCTGAAGCAGCCTCGAAGAAATGGCCTTTTCCTCCGCAATAGGTCTGATATTGGGCACCAAACCAATCCAATCCAAAAAAGATCTAGCGTGTTGACACCTACTTGTGCTCCTAAAACAGCGGTGAAGGATTAATCAATAACAACACAGATAACTAACTAAAACTAAATGTGGTAGCAAATAAAATAGCCGCCGCGTTGTCATATGACCGCCTGAGGGGCTGCTGCGCCTCTGGGCCGACATACAATCAAGACATTATCTCAACCATGGCAGATAACAGTGATTGAAAGGAAACCCTCAACCCTAGCGCACCTGAGACTACTGAAGGCTTGCCTGATTCGCCTGATCCCTAGACTGCTAAGACCGCCGAAAGAGCTTACTACCGCCAAGGCAAATCCAAAACCTCCAGCCGAGCGAGTACATGACCACCCTCCGAGGGACAAAACATACGCCCCGGCTGAACAAAGAAAGACTTCAAAACGAGGCTGCGGCAATGCGTTATATCCGCCGCGTCACCAATATTCCCGTCCCAACTTTATACGGCGCATTTGAGGTGGACGACGCATTTATGCTAATCACCGAGTATATCGATGGTGTGGCTATGTCAAAACTATCAGAAGATCAAAAGGAGATCGTCCTTCTTGAGGTTCAGCAACACTTGACCAGCCTCCGTGGGATCAAATCCGATACTCTCGGTGGACCCTCGGAAACTGGACACTCAGGAATCGTGATTCCACCTCATCGAGTGATGTGGATCGCAGAAGATGATGACTGGCAGCGAAAAGTGTCCAAAGATTATGAATACGTCTTCTGCCACAATGACCTTGGTCATCATAACATCATTGTTGATCCCGAGACGTTGAAAATCACGGCTATAATTGACTGGGAATAGGCGGGGTTCTATCCTGAATACTTCGAGGGGCCGTTCTACAAAAGAGCGGGCCCATCAGAGGAGTTGGATGGTGAACATGACAATTCTGTAGAATCGCTGCAGTTCATGAAGGCTACCTAGCCAGCCAGGAGATTTCAAGTAATCGAGGGTGTGGTATGTTATGGAATAGAAATAACTGATTGCCAAAGTTATGCTCTCGCCTGGCTTGAATATCTATATCTACTAATAAAGACCTGCCTTGCCTTCAAATCGCCACCATCTCCATGATGGACCGTCACAAATGCAGCGATAAACAAAAACAAAGTCGCTATGTCTGAGCAGTCTACGTGCTCATATGATTCACAGAAATCTATTTCTCTATAACTTTTTAGTATTCTTTCGAATTATAAGCTACAATCACCTCACATGAGCGTGGTGTCAAGACCCCATCATCTGAAACCCACCAACGCTGCTCTTCTAGATCAGCCAGAGAAGGCGAAATAGTCAAAACACTGTCCCTCCGTGTCCGGGTATCTCCACAACGACTATTGCTATGCATCTGCGCAGTCTCATACCAACATCGGTGTTGGCGAGCCCTAGGATAACACGATAACTTCCTGAGAAACCGACGAGGTACCATGCGGGTAAGCAGTGGCCAAATGCTAACGAGACATGGGGTTATGATGAGAATAGCACCCTCGGTGACGGCGAGGATGCTCAGTTTCACCGAGAACCCTACGATTTCTGTTAATGTCATTATTCTCCGAGTTCAATGCACAACTTACAAATCACATATTGTTCGGATTTTGAGTGTTCGAAGTAGAGAACAACCCATCGAACACTCACCACGGCACCCCTATGAAATGTCAGCATTCGTTCAAGTACTTTGTTATAGATATGCCCACAGTCCACCAAGCATAAAGACTCCAGTCAGCGCCAGCTTCTGTCCCTTGGGCGCATGCAACCCCCAAACTAGCGGCATCGGCATCACGAGGATCAAAATACCGGTCAAAACGTTGATTGGTGAGATGATGCGATAGACGAGCATCTGGTCGATGCATGTCCCGTGAGCGGATGTTTTGTTCCAGCTGTAGTCGATAGGTGAACAGTGGAAGATTGTCTGGAAGAGCATTGCAATGCCTATGCCCAAGACTAGAGACCCTACCAGATAGGCGAAGACTCGAAATTTGGGCGTACAAAAAATGCGCACGTAGAAGAAAAGTAGGGAGATCTTGGCTGGGGTTATTGTGAGGGGGAAATCGAGGAGTTCGACGACCCAGAAGCCCTAGTGGTGTTATTTCAAGAGTCGTTGAGGTTATCTTTTCAGGTGAGGAGATAACTAAGTACCTTTTTGATAAGGATCGGAATTTGAGCTGGGTGATGCGGATCAGAGAGATGATAGCCTAGTCCGCCGACTTTGACCACTGTTATATGATATTAGTGTTTCTACTCTGTTCTGGAGGTTGCTTTACTCACTGACGATATAAATGACTGCCTTTGCTAGACTCCCAGCCTGGAAGAGAATATCAGCGACATAGTTAGGATGTAGGGTAAAAGAAGACACATACCAGGGCAATGAGCATAACCCAATCATCCCAACCATAGCGCTCGCGTTGCAAGCGGCGAGTATAGAACCGCGCAGCGACAAGCCCGATCTGAAGCACTGACAGAGCAATGCTAACGCCGACTAAAGTGTTGCCATTATCCGACGAATTGCGAGCCATGACAAACTCGCGCAGATCTTCATCGACCGAGCTATTGTCCACATCGGAGACAAAATAGAAGTAGGACCTGCGTGGCTGTAGATCAAACGGGTCATCCCCGTATTTCAACGGCGTAGCCGCCTCACGTCCATTGATCTACTCCAAATCCTGCAAAAGCCTATCAACTGCATATGCTCAACCTAAACCCACTACTAAGGAGGAAAAGTTCACTCTCGGCAATCAGCCAAGACGGAGTCAAATCCCAGTCTAAGATCAATAGACGCGTGTAATAGCCCACATAGCCGACTTGATTAAGGGAACCTCTAGTGTTCCACGGGTCACCATAGATCCGGATTCGTTCATACAATATAATTGGACTGCTCCCGCTTAAGGTTATGCCAATTCCCGTTTAGCCGGCTTCTAGATCATCGCTTGTTCTAATTTTGCAGAGTCCTGACATCATGACCGGATCGGGAAATATGTCTCTATACTCCAGTTCGACCCGTAGTTCAATGAAACTCTTTCTATGACTCCGTCTTATGGTTAGTTATCTCCTATCTCCCCGGTCTGCATGTCAACCGTTGGTTCCTGCTCGGCTTTGCTCCGTGAAGCCCGGTTTCTGCACTTCCCCGATATAGTATATCCCGCTGTTGTCCACTATTTTCGAGGCTCTTGAGTTTGACGATTCCAGGACCCTTCTCTCATTGGAGTGACCGAGGAAAGGACATCCAGGAGAGGAGTCTGGTTCCTTACTTCGGTATGTAGCCGTTTTATTCCGCCGAATATTGGCCGTCTTCCAGTCGCTCTCTTCCCTAAATGGCTGATGCCTGATCCCTTCCCATGGATGCTCAGTGTTTTCCATGTAGTAGTCGGGAGGAAGGCTGCCTTTCTGGGTGTTCGTCATCCATTATGTCTGGTCTCGTCTTGGGGACTTCGGGTGCTGCTCGGAGATACTGCTCGACAGGATTGACTTCAAGGATCAATATCTTGAAAAGCCTAGAATCATGGCCCATTCTCTCTGGCCTATCAGTGGAGACCGGTGACAGTCAGGGTCTCGATGGACGTGGGAAAATCAATTCCTCAGTCTATGAGGAACTAATCGCGATATGGGATTGATCCACCGCCAATGGGTGGGTGGGTGGGTGCTATTGCTCAAAATTCTACAGGAAGGCGAGGGAAATATCCAGAAAAATGACTGATCTCGTGTTGAGGACAGAAGCTGCTTCGAATACGCAAGTGTTCATCAACATGTCTAGATTGAGATGTTCATGGATGTAGTGACACTAAGTACAAATATCCCTCAAGTATGTGGTAGAAAGAGAAAATCAAAGGGGGTATATGGCAAACTGGTGAGCACGAGGGAAAGAGGTAAGAAGGCAGAAAGATATGACAGGACCAGGAAAGCTACCAAGCTCAACCCTCAAGCCACACGATCCTTCTGCTCCAGTTTCCCCACCAGCTTCTTCATGCCCGTCCATTCGTCGGCGGGTACTTCTTCCGGAGGCCCACCGAGGCCCTTTCCAACCTCGAAGACGGTGACAACCCCGTTGAGTCCACCTGTTGCCAATCGCCGGCCTTCTCGCTCTTCCCATGCAACCTTGTTCAGACTGCGGGATAGGACGCCGCCTGGTCCGCGCGAGGGGCTGGTCTTCACAACGGGGACTTCGGTGTCTACATGTAGGTCCCACACTTCGACGTTGCCTGCGCCGTCGACGAGCGAGAATACTCCGGGTCGGTGGGGGGACCAGCGCGCGTCATACACAACGTCTTCGCGGGGGATGTCCAGGATCGGCGAGATGGCTTGCGCGGAAGCTGTGCCAGAGGTGATGGAGGCAGTTGTCGCCGGGGGTCGCACTCGCCATAGCTTCACGCTCCAGTCCAGACTGGAACTCAGCATCAAGTCGCCCAGATCGACGGGTCCGCGGGCGGGGTGGAATGCTGTAGACATGATCGGTCCCGCATGTCCGCGATATGTGAGGCGGTAATCTATGCCGGCTTTGGCTCCGGCTCGGTCATATCGGTGGCAGGGATAGATGCCTCCCTCTTCCGTACCGACGATGAAGAAAGTCGGGTCAGACTGAGGGAATGACATCGTGGTTGGTGCAAGATCCTCCGTCTTGGAGGGTGGAGGAGTGGTCAGCTCGAGATACTCCTGCGGCTGGGAGAGCATATCCACCGACCACCCACAGACTACTCCGTCCGTGGAGGCGGTTAGAATGTTATGCGCATTCTGAGTACCGATAATCGAGATGTTGTAGACCGGGTGAGTATGGCCGGACCCGGTCAGAGGCGTCTTCTGCACGGGGGCGCCGCCGCCGGCGCGCGAGGAACGGGTGTCCCACAGGAGAACCTGTCCTGAATATGAGCCTCCCACGACGAGATTGGGATGGAAAGGGGAAAATTTGGCTGTGAGGATGTCGGAGGTAGAGTGGAACACGTATTCTGGACGGGATTGCAGGTGTTGATTCCAGACCTGGACGAGTCCGTCTGGTTCATGAGGCGCTGAGGGGTTCTTGGTGTATGATGCTAGAACCAATTCAGGGAACTGAAGAACAATCAGTACAGACCTATTCATATTATCTGATAGTAAAACCATACCTTGGGTGAGAAGCCGATGTCGCTAATCATGCGCTTCTTGCTCCATCGCTCGTCGTAGAACTGGCAGACCTCGCGAATGCCTCTCCTCTTCTTGCCGGTCTCTTCGTCTTCTTCCAGTTCCCCGTCAATGCCGCCCAGTTCGTAGTCTGCAAGCACATCATAGTCCTCATCCAAAGCTCGCTCAATAACCTTTGATGAGCGCTCGACAAAATCCAAAAAATCATTCGACGACGTCACGGCCTTGAGCTCGTCATCGTCGAGCGTGCGCAGAGGGTATCGTAACTGTGCAGATGCCGCGTTCTGTGCATCAATTCCTTCTTGCTTGGTTGCCTGCAATTCCTCTTCGATCTCTTTGCGGATCTTTTCTCGAATCTCCTCGTCCCGCTCACGGTCCCGCCGACTGAGACGCTTGCCCGACCGTGTGGTTCCAGCTAGCTCCTCGCTATCCGAGGCGACAGAGCCATCAACAGAGTCGTCATGCTGATCCAGGACATCTGTTTGTACAGCTTTGCTGTACGTGACAACTTCGGTCCTGGGTTCAGGGGCAGGCGGGACTTGAGTTTCGGGTGCGGAGCTGGTGTATGGCTCCTCCCCAACTGTCTGCACGGCAATTGATGTAGACTGAGGTCTTGATGAGGGCGCGTAGGTCTCTGCATTATCTCCGCTGAGTTGACTAGCACTGAGTACTGAATTTGGGCGACTTCCTCTCCGCGATTGACCCTCCGCACCAAAGTGGCTCTGGGATGCCGACCCCGGACGGTCTACCAAACGAGAAATCAAGTCGTCGAGCTCAGCTCTACTGTCAGAGCGACTGGTGGGGACTGGAGAGGCAAGCTAATTTTAAACTCATTAGGCCCCAAATGAACGCACGTAGTTTATATTCGCGGTTTGCTCTTACCTCCGAAGCATCCCCGACACTGTTTCGAGTGTTAGTGAACTCTTTCTGACGCAGCTCGCGCTGTTTCTTCAGCTCCGCAAGCTTGGCCCGCTTGGCCAGAATTTCATTCTTCCGTTGCTGAACAGACGACGACATTGTAAATCAACGTCGAGCCAGTTGTTTGGAGCTGTCGTAACGTGTCGAGCAGCTTGTTGACTCGGGACAAGTCGCGCCAACTCGCCAAATCCGGCACCGCCTTTGGCAGAATCGATAGCTTATCGCGTTAGCTCTATATCATCATCGCCTTCCACCATTACATCGCATCGAGTCGCATTACTTCGCCTCTCGTAATAACCTTCTCTCCATTCTGGTTTACCTAGGTCTGTGCGCAATGCTTGCAAGCTTGACGGCATCATCAGCCTCTGCTAACTACGTGGAACATTGAGGAAGTCCTGACTCCTCAACAGCACCACCAAGTGGAAGGATAACATGAAGAATGGTACCACTTGATCCTATACCTCGATCAACCCATCGGCCCCTATAGATGAGCTCTGATGCGAATTTACATGCAACATGCAAATCTTGTATACTCATACAGAACCTAATGAACATACGGAACCTAATGAACTGCTTACCGTTAAGTTATGTAACTTAAAGTTGAGAAACCGTAAAACCTTGCCAAAGTTGAATCTGTCTCGCAACTTATACCAAAACTCCATAGCTATAACGAAAACCTTCAGGATGAATGCTTGCTTTACTGGTGGAAGACTGCCTGAATGAAGCACCACGACTAAACATAGATTATTTGCAGAACCCATCCTGACCAATAGAGGAGGAAAGCGGTACTGGCTGCATATGACAGAGGCGATTTTGACAAGTCTCGATAGCAAAAAGAGGAAGTGTTCGCATCAATTTTCCTTTATTTACTCCGTACGGAGACTTCTACCGGGATGACATAAGCGGCCCGAACGGCACCGGAAAAACTCGCGCAGAACAGGGACTGAACCTCGCCCAACCCCAGAGTTCACTGCCATTGACGATTGACTCCTGTTGTACGGTCCTTCGGTTTCCCCGCTCCTTTTAGAATTCCCACATTCCCGTCCCACGGAGACCTTTGCAGAAATGGCTAGCCAGGGTGTCAACGTGAGTTGCACAGCGAATCCCCAAATCACCCCATGCGAGGTTGGATGTTGACCACCTACGAATTGACAGGTCCTCCGCTACTCGGCTCTCGTCGCCGGTATTGTTTACGGTGTTTACCACCAATCTTCGCTCAACTCCACCGCGAAGCGCACAGAGATTGAACATGAGTACGCACGCAAGGAGCGCCTGATCGAGCAGGCTAAGGCCGAGTGGAAGAAGAAGACCCAGCCCCAGGAGACCAAGCAACAACCTAGCGGCCGTATGTGACACTCTACCCTACCCAATGGCACTTTTGAATTGGCATCCGGAGAAGCCGAGAAGGTGCCTTCTCCAGCGCAACACTGACCATTCTCTCCTTCAGTCATCACCGACCCCGAAAACCCCAAGTTCGACCTCGAGGCCTTCTTGCAGAACGCCGCGGAGTCATCTTAAATGGGATGGATGGAATATTGGAGGAATGGATACGCATCTATTTGCGGAACTCGCACCTCCCCCCAGGGTATTAGAAGTGATTTGCTCGGATCCCTTTACTGTACGATTGATCGGGTTCTTAATTCGCCCCCGAGTTGCGACATTGCGAGCGAAAGATGGAATGCTTTCTTTTTGATCCGTTTTCTTTTACTCATCGTTTTAGACGTTATCATTTGGGTCCTGTACATACCCTGGGCTGTCGTGCGTCTGTACACTACAGTTGGACCACAATAAAGAGCAAAAGATCGTGTTATGCGTTCCGGCGTTATCATAGGCTCTTGCCTTGACCAGTCTATGGTCGATACGGCACTTTCCCCCCCACGTCCTTGGCTTGCTATATGGACGGGGTGTGTAGACGCGTCACTTTATGGCGTAATGTATCAAAATCTCCCCAGAACTCCTGCAACCCGTTCGCAATTCCCATCCAATGCACGTCTAATTTGCATGGCTCCCAAGCATTGTCATCGCCTCACGGATACCATTGGAGGGTTGTTCGTCGGTAGACGGTACGGTGATCGGGACGGGGTAAAGTAGTTGAGTCTCCGGGTTCCACGTCCATCCACAGTCCGTGAACTTCTGCATAATACTGTGGTCCCCTTGTTCTGCGGCCTGGGAATCAAGACCCAAGTAGCTCGCTGCGACAGCAGGCCGTATTGCCTCGTAGGAAGTGCTGACGGCGATCAAGGTCTGGTCTTGGAAGAAGCCTATGAAACGTTAACAACCGAAAGCAGTTCCCAGTAGGTCCAAAACCCATACTTTCATATCTTCGCACCAAATGCCGCAATCCCTCCGGCCATGGCAAGCTCCGTAGGGCTTGGTAGACTTGGGCATGTTGAGTCTGCCATATCGCCCGTAGCAATGTCAAGCAATTCTGCAAAGATGAATCTTGGTGTCGTAGGGCCTCTGGCATTCGCTGAGTCAATGCGCGAGCTTCGGGTCTTTGGATCATTAGGCTTGAATCAGCAAGTGTCTGTCAGGGCATTGCTCGGATGGACATACATTTGATTGGTGAGAAGGTGGGCAAAGAAGAAGCTGGAGTAGAAAAGGCTCAGAAGCTCAGAATCACCACCGCGAGTCTTTGGGTGACCGCCACCAGATTCCATGAGGCAGGCATCGGATTCGTATCGTGAGAGGATCTCGAAGAGCTGTGAAGGAGGCAGGTTCGACGCAGCTAGCTGCTTGAGCTGCTCGGTGGAGAGTGCTGGCAGCTTCATCATAGAGAGCTAGAGCAGCTGTGATCTGTTCAGCCAATAGCTTAAGTGGTTTCCGTGATCAGCAGTAGCAATAACCGTGTAGATGAGAGCAGATGAAGATCGATGATGCGGGGAGCAATCGGAGGTGGCGCCTTTCCCCGATGCCAAGCCCTTCAGAAGTGACCACCTTGCGCAGCTCTCTCTCTCTTCCCCCAACCCTCTTCGGCCCACGTCCATTGTCAGCGCCGCCTTCGTTTCTTGATTTCATGTGTCATTTTTGATCTTTGATTCTGGACTTTGCTCCTTCTGGCCATTATGGCCGAGTCTTCTCTTGATGTTCTGCTGAAAGGCAGCTCCGGCAGGAACACACGCGGTCTACTGCGGATCATTATCCTGTTAACGATCGCTGCCGCGGCCGTGTCCAGTCGTCTTTTCAGTGTTATTCGTATGTTGTGCGCCCATTCCTTGCCAATTGCTTGTGCTGACTGTCAATTTTAGGATTCGAAAGCATTATCCACGAATGTATGGCCCTCTCCTTTGTCGTTAACGCAGTATACAACGTGGTAGCGACCAGAATGCACACCTTTCAGATATTGACCCATTCGAATTACAGTCGACCCTTGGTTCAATTTCCGAGCAACGAAATACCTTGTCCAGAATGGCTTCTACAGTTTCTGGGATTGGTTCGATGACCGTATGTTTACCCCCTCTCCAAAGGCTTGCATGTCCCCGTGGTATTATAGGAACTGATGGGAACTGCTTGTCTTTCCAGGGACCTGGCACCCTCTCGGTCGTGTCACTGGTGGCACGTTGTACCCCGGTCTGATGGTGACCAGCGGCGTGATCTACCACATCCTGCGCTTCCTCACCATCCCCGTCGATATTCGAAATGTCTGCGTCCTGCTAGCTCCCGGCTTTTCGGGCCTGACGGCATTGGCTATGTACCTTTTGACCTGCGAGATGTCCTCTTCACCTTCTGCTGGTCTTTTGGCTGCCGCTTTCATGGGTATCACGCCCGGTTACATCTCGCGATCCGTGGCTGGTAGCTACGACAACGAGGCTATTGCCATCTTTCTGCTGGTCTTCACCTTCTTCCTGTGGATCAAGGCCGTCAAGAATGGCTCGATCATGTGGGGGGCGTTGACTGCACTGTTCTACGGATACATGGTCTCTGCTTGGGGTGGATATGTCTTCATCACTAACCTCATTCCTCTCCATGTGTTCGTCCTCATCTGCATGGGTCGCTACAGCACCCGTCTTTACATCAGCTATACCACGTGGTTTGCTCTGGGAACGCTGGGAAGTATGCAGATCCCCTTCGTGGGATTTCTGCCCATTCGCAACAGTGACCACATGTCTGCATTGGGCATCTTTGGACTCATCCAGCTCGTGGCATTTGCGGAGTTTGTTCGTGGCTTCCTGCCCGGAAAGCAATTCCAGAAGCTGCTCACTTCCATGGTGTTCCTTGTCTTTGGCCTTGGATTTGCCGGTCTGATTCTGCTCTCCGTCTCGGGTGTCATTGCCCCATGGAGTGGTCGTTTCTACTCTCTGTGGGACACTGGCTATGCCAAGATCCATATTCCGATCATCGCATCGGTTTCCGAGCACCAACCTACCGCCTGGCCGGCGTTTTTCTTTGACCTGAACTTCCTCATCTGGCTCTTCCCAGCCGGTGTATTCATGTGCTTCCAGAAGCTGAAGGATGAGCATGTGTTCGTGATCATCTATGCCGTCCTGTCTAGCTACTTCGCCGGTGTTATGGTCCGTCTGATGCTCACTCTCACCCCCATCGTCTGTGTTGCAGCCGCCCTAGCTCTGTCGACTATCCTGGATAACTTCTTGGTTTTGTCAAAGCCTGATCCCGAGGCTGTGGCCAAGGCAAGTGCTGAAGATTCCAAGTCTTTCCGCTCATCTCGCAACCCTACTGTCGGCATCTACTCGTACTTCTCCAAGGCTGTCGTGGCTGGCTCAATGACACTCTACCTTCTTATGTTCGTTGCACACTGCACCTGGGTCACCTCGAACGCGTACTCCTCCCCGTCGGTTGTCCTCGCGAGCAGAATGCCCGATGGAAGCCAGTTCATCATTGATGACTACCGTGAGGCCTACTACTGGCTCCGCCAGAACACCCCCGACAACGCCAAGATCATGTCCTGGTGGGATTACGGCTACCAGATTGGTGGCATGGCGGACCGCCCTACCCTGGTCGACAACAATACCTGGAACAACACCCATATTGCCACTGTTGGTAAGGCCATGAGCTCGCGTGAGGAAGTCAGTTACCCTATCCTGCGGCAACACGATGTGGACTATATCCTGGTTGTGTTCGGCGGTCTGCTCGGTTACTCGGGTGACGACCTGAACAAGTTCCTGTGGATGGTCCGTATCGCCGAGGGTATCTGGCCGGATGAGATAAACGAGCGTGATTACTTCACTGCGCGTGGTGAGTATCGCGTTGACGAGGAGGCTACTCCGACCATGAAAAACAGCCTGATGTATGTCCTACCCTCCTCTGGGTTTCTCAAATCTCGTCCCTAACTCGATAATAGGTACAAAATGTCTTACTATAACTACAACTCCCTCTTCCCGGCCGGTCAAGCCGTCGACCGCGTGCGTGGCGTAAAATTACCGGCTGAGAGCCCGCAGCTCAACACCCTCGAGGAAGCTTTCACCAGCGAGAACTGGATCATCCGCATCTACAAGGTGAAGGATCTGGATAACCTGGGCCGCGATCACAACAGCGCTGTCGCCTTCGACAAGGGCCTCAAGCGCAAGCGCGCCACCAAGAAGAAGGGTCCTCGTGTTCTGCGAACCGAGTAGGCGCGTCCTTTTAGATTTGTTTCTTTCATTGATTCATGCGGTCGGGATTTTCTATGGCATAGCAGACATGTTCCATAGCAGACATGTTCTGCCCCATGTCTTTCGATTGATGGATATACTTGACTTCGCTCAGAACAGTATACAACGAATGCTTCCGAAAAGATATTGAATTAAACATCCAATTCCCTAGTATGTAGCCTTACGTAGCACGATTAGAAAAGGAGAAGAGACTGGCATTCGCAACGGGGGCCTATGCACAAGAAAAATGCCCGCTGATCCACTCTGTACAAGGTAGATGTAGATGCCAAACAAGATAAAATCGCTGTCGCAGATCACAAGTTGATGTCTGCCCAGAAGACTCCATAACCCCAATTTGCTCCGTTGCTGGTATTCAGCCGAGAGATGGCCATATCGGCCGTGTCCTCAAAAATGATGCGACTTATATGGTACACGCAGAGCCAGTCAAAGCCATTCCGGACTGAGACTGGGCCTCGGTTCCCGGCCCATGGGCTCTAGTTCTTCTGCGCGGGGGCATCGGGGACTTTCACGTCGGAGAATTCTTCTTGACCGACGGCGCGGATGGTGTAGGCATCTGTTCGAGGAAGGGTATAGTCAGCAGACTGAACCGGCGGACTCGGAGAGTATAGTGGTGGGTTGGGTATTCCTGGTGGCACCAGCAGGCTGCGATTGACCCTATGGTATGACCCTCGGCACCGAGAGGGGAAAAAGGGCAGACCAAGGAGGTTAATAGAGGAGTAACGTACAGACAGTGATCGTGAAGGCAAATAGACCGAAGCCGGTGACGGCGTTCTTTAAAAGGTACGGCCGGCGGGCACGTAGGAGGGCGGCGCCGGCGCGGTAATCCTTGCCGTAGTATGTGGAGTTGAAGCTAGTGAAGATGTCAGTATTGTCAATCGGTAGATCAATAGGTCAAACGTACATTCCGCTAGCCATGGCGAGAGAGTGTTGGTAGAGGAAGAGAAGAAAGTCAACGTCGAATTGTATGCGCGGGAAGTCGGAGTCTTGGCGCTGACTCGCATTTGCGCATTTGCATTCGATTCAAGACAGAGCTAAACACGTACCTTGAATGGAAAGTATTTTTTATATTCTACGTCTAGAAAATAGCAATTGAAGGTTGCTCCTATCACTTGTGTACAGTTAGTTCTCTGTCATAAACGGTGTCTAACATTTGCGTAACCTTCTCTACGCAGTCATAGATCGCCGCCATTTTTGATCCGCGCTCGGTCCTCAGACCAGATAGAAACATTAACATCCTCCAACTTCTGCTATTTGTCTCAAGCCCTTTCGACTTTCAGTCCTTCCTCAACTTTGACGTTGTGGTCGACGGACTGTCATCGCCAACCTTCCCCAACTTTTCTCGGCCCCTTCGGACCTCATTTTTGTTTCCTCCATAACCCACCCTTCACATCCCGAACACCCCCAAACGCGCTCTACACGATCTGCCCTCCGTTGCATCTCTTCTCCATCTTGTCCAGCTCTGTGAGCGTATAGGCGTTCTGTTTGTCTGGATCGCGTCTTCATCCGCGCTCCACTCTGATTAGACCGGACACCTCGACAGCCAACCCATTGAACCTACCAGCTCGGCTTAATCTCCTCGACCGTCCTGTCGCACGCCCTTCTCCTTTCTCGCTGAGTCGCGATGGCTCAATCGGCCGATGTCGCCAACCAGCTCAACCAGCTCAATTCGGCTCGCAATCTCGTCCTCGGCGATGCGGCTCTCTACCCACAGATCGTAAACGGCGTTCTCCCGATCGTAGGCGCCAACACGAGGTTGGAACTGCGAAGATGGGGCGCGGATTTTATGGCTGAGACTTTCTCGAGTCCTGTGCTGGCTACTGCGGTGAAGGAGCAGCTCGCGCCGAACGTGCTACAGACAATTCAAGATATCCTGATGCTTCCCGAGTCTGACACGGCAGTCCTGGCAAGCTTGGTACAGACCGCCGCTAGCTTATATCCGTTGATCTTTCGCCATATGTATGTGTTACACGGTGGTGTTCTTTCAGGATTGCGAGCTATGATTTTGGCGATGGATGCTGACGCCCTTTGATACTAGCGTGAACCATCCGGAGGACATCAAGTCTTGGGAGACAATGAATGCGATTAAGCAAGATATTCTTCGGCGAATGGACTCCTTCCCGTGTCCTGTCAAAGTCTGCTGTGTTAAGTTCCTACAACGCGTGGTCCAGGTTCAAACGCCTGGCCTGATTGCGGACCCGAGAGTATGTTCGACGGACCCATATTTTAGGATCGTTGCTGATTTGTTCTAGCGACCGGATCAAAACGAAACTTCGCTGGCTATCGTACCGCGGAGTCACTCCGTCCTTACCATCCCAAACTTGGAGGCCGAAGCATCAGGCCTGCTCGATCGGTTACTGAGCGTGTTCCAGGAGGAGATCAGGTACGAAAGTCGACACTGTTTCTATATTCCTCTTTTCTAACTCTATTATAGTGAACCCTTGCTGGTCAATGCGACACTGAATTGTCTCGCGCCTCTTATTCGCACGCGACAATCCATCGCAAACAAGATAATTAGCGCGGTCATTGAGTTCTATCCCGCGAAGCATGCCTACCCTCCCATTACGCCTTCTACTCGAGTCGGCGTCAAGTCGATGGAGCGCACTGCTCGGGCTTTACTGATCAATATCATGAAGAAGTACGACGAATCACGTTCCCTCATCAGTTACCAAGGGTCAAGGCTAATGGAACCCCAGGAATCAAAATCACCCTCTTCTGGGGAGAATGCAGATGTATATTGAGCGGCTGATGCAGTCGCGGCTGGATGTGGTAGATGAGGGTTCTCGTAAACGCACATTGCCCAGTGAGCCGACAGACGGATTGGATAGCGCCAAGCGGGCTCGTCTGGGTGCAGAGACACCCCCGTTGCTTAAGGTTCCTCCGATGGCTCCAGGTCCTGCGAGCTTTGACAGGCTTTTCACATTGACCCAAGACATTGGGCTTTCCTCATTCGATGTGAAGCAGCTTCCTCCCGATCTCGTCGTGAAAATCGCTGTGCCCCTTCTCGCCCAAGTGAACCCATCGTTGCTGACGCAGGCTGTCGATGTAAGGAACCATCCTTTATGAGGTGTGCTTGCCAGCAGCTAACATGTCTCTAGGCTGTTCGAGCCCGATACCAAACAATAACGAAGGAGCAAACCCTCCAACGCCAGCAGCAACAGGCTGCCCTTGCAGAAGATGATGATGATTATGAGCCCGAGTATGATCCAATGGATGTGGCACATAGTACCTTCGAGCAGGCCAGCGCCGTCGCAGCCGAAGTAGGAGACTTCCAACCGGATCTGGTGTCATTAGGCCCCTTCGTTCTGCCGCAGCCGCCTCCACTGAGCGAAGAGGAAGCTGCGGAAGTCGGTCGTAGCGCGGTCGCGCGTGTTTTCAGTATGATTAGTGCCGCCGAGTCAGATCCGTCACAAGCCAAAGGCAAGAGTCAGCAACAACTTGGCTTTGCACGGTTGGCTGGAAGCACATTTGATCGGGATGCATGGGCTGTGCTTCTCTCCCGTCTTGCCACAAGAGCCCCAGCTGGTCTGGAGGGTGGTGTTAAAGTGGACTCTCGACGGCCCACCATCGCTGACTCCATCCGTCAGACTCTGTATCGCTATATTCTGGAAGATTTCCGTGGCAGGCTCAATATTGCCATCACCTGGCTCAACGAAGAGTGGTACAATGACCGCGTTCAGATGAAGGCCGCTGCCACTCAACGTGATCGGAGCGATGAGGAAGACGACCAGGAGCCTACCGTCCCTCTTCATTATGATGAATGGGTCGTTAAGCTCTTCCATGGCTTCACGACCTACCTTGATGGCCGTGATATCAAGGTCTTGGTGCGATTCCTCAGCGAGATCCCCGAGGTCACTCTTTCCCTCCTCCAAATGGTGGCCGGTCTGGCCAAGGACCCGGAACGTGTGAATCTCTGTGTTCAGGCATTAATGTACGTCTTCTTACCTTCTTCATCTTCGGTTCATACTAACATGAATCCCAGGTACCTGATTATGTTCCGACCACCAGCACGTGAGATGTGCTTGAACACGCTAGAGGATGTTTACCAGACTTGTATGCTTTGCCCCTTACTTATGCTTCATGTTCCATACTAACTTCTAATTACCAGACGAGGAATCCCGTCCCGCAGCTGGCAAAGTCCTGGCCAAATGGCGTCCGCAGAATCAGCCTCCACAGCCCAACGGTACCGCAGAGTCGACGGCCTCCCCACAGGAAGCACAGGCTAGTGCTGCGCAGTAGGCAACAGTGGAGGTTCTTTCTGTTCTTATCTTGCAGTAGTCCGAATAACTACCTAGGTATCACACTAGTCATTTCCGTGTCTTATTTGAGCGTGGTGGGATCTAGGATTAGAAGACCCGACACCGAATATACCCTGTGTAAATTGATTTTATGAGATTCACATAACGGTCTACATTGTCCAAATTGTATAAACTACCATCCCGATAATCCTATGTGGTTGAAATATCTAGATCCTTACAGTTAGCCATTTGCAACTCTGCACAGAAAACACAATCATCCATATGAATTCTCTCAGATAACTCCTGCCAATGACCAGCACAAAAGCCATCATATATGCGTGATATGTACACCAGAAAATACTAAGACAAAAGAAACCCAAAAGGGAGAAGGATCCACTTCTTCCAGACAATTGAAAAGTCAACTCCGATGCAAGAGATCTCTTAGGTAGAGTAAAAGATAAACAGTTCCATACCCCATACACCACTTCATATGATAAACAAAAAGAATAGAACCATTTCCTTTCCATGCAGACGTAGTCGGATCGGGATTGAGTATGTCGAAAACCACATTTTCCCCATATGTAATGGCAGAATGACACAGATCCAGTACAGTTTTCAGACACATACACATGTTTCTCCTAGCTCGGAACGCTCAGAATACATTTGTCTTGGCAACAGAATAGCGTAAAGGGGAATCTTCGTTATGGAGAGTGAAATTGATGCAAGACCGCGTGAATGAGTGCCAGTCGGGTACAGGGTTTTCCTAGCGTGGGGGAATATTGCTTTGGCTTGACCCGTTTGATATCTCGGGCTGATGAGGCCGGTAATGCATCGCGTCGACAGTTTTGGATAGGGGAGGGGGCGAGGCGTCTGATTTCAGGGGTACGGAGGGTTGGAACAAGCCCAGTCGGGCGGCTGGTGGAGAGAAAACAGGGTGGGAGGATTCAGGCGGAGAGCGGTCGAGGATGGTTGGGTGAGGTTGAGCTTTCCGCAAATCTAGCGGGGAGGAACTTTGAGACCGGAAGCCGGACCTATGTTCTATGTCATAAACTGGGTTGCGGAAGGGACCTTGGCCTTGCCGCATCTCCTGTTCAGTGCCATATGGAGTGTTGTTCGCTGATGAGTTGGCTGCGGACACGTTCTCGGGAATGGTGGACGCCGAGCCGTTCGGCGCATTGACATCCACTACTCGCTTCTGAGCAGCAGGTGTCACGAATGAGGATGGCTGCGCCGACTCGAAGGCTCGGCCTTGCGGTCGATGCTGTTGTAAGTATTGATTGTGTTGTGACTGCTGCTGCTGATGGATAGGGTGCTGCGGGTTGGCCCACGGCGTTTGCTCCAGGAAAGCTTCCTCGGCTGCAGTACGGAAAGTGTTTGATGCCATCACTGACATGACACCCCGAGACGTTGCTGCCGACGAATGCCGTGGAGCCGAAGCTCGAGTTTCAATCGTGATCTAAGGATTGTTTGTTAATAGACTGTTGCAGGCCAAGAAGTTCGGTTTGACTCACCCCCATCTTTTCCAGGTCATCCTCGAGTTCGGATGGTCTTGCTCCTGACAAAGTCGGCGCGGCTGGGAAGCCCACGTATTTGGCAACTCCAGCCATGACTGAGACTTCGTGATTGTAGGCTGTTTGGTGCGCGATCTGCTGAGAACGGCGCGTAGGGAATGGGATGATATGATGGGGACTCAGCTCATCGGTCTTGAAACGATCATGCTGAATAGCATAGAACTGCTTGCTGATGGAACTGGAATGACGTTCGCGCACGTCTCGTACACGCTGGAAGAAGGTGCTGTGTGCCTGGGCTCGTTCTGCGAGGCTCTTGTTCAACAGAGACTTCATACGATAGCGAAACAATGTTTGCTCGTATTTAACCTTGGCATCCCGGTGACGTTGCACACATTCGATTTGACGCAGGTACTCGGGATGTGTCGGATTTGGGCCGGTTAGCATCTCAAGCTCGCGATTGAGCTTTGAAATCCGTTCATTGTAGATCCTGCGGATAATGTCAGTATTAAGTTCAGGTCTTTCGCAAGGTAGAAACTTACTTGTCGCGCAGGGTTGCGAATTCCTTTTCTAATGTCGTCAATGACTCCATAGCAGACATCTTCTTCGCGGCTATAGATAAGGGTTTATTAGCATGAAACCAGCAGCAAGCTGCACAAGGACTACTTACTCTCTTCTTCGACTCTGGCAACTGTCTCAGCATCGGCGGGTTCGTCGACTCGTTCCACAGGCTCCTCTTCTCCAAGATTGTCATCGGCAACGTCCTCCGCTGCGGCTTCGGTGCCACCCTCGGTTTCTTCATCCGCGTCTGCAGCTTTCCTCACTCGCCGACCGCCCCTTTTGCCCTTTCTGGGCTTGGGCAGTACAGCAGGGAGGCCGTTGTCGGGGAGATCGTCGGCAGGGATGTCCTCTTCATTGACAGCGGTGGGATCTTCCAACGGCTCATCGAGAGGTGCCGACGAAAGAAGCTCATCATCTTCATCGATCGGATCACTCAAGTCACTCTTGATAGAGTTTCGGCGCTTCTTCAGCGGCTCATCGTCGCCCATTTCGGTTCCGGTTTCATCGCCGACCTCAACGCGCTTTCGCTTCTTGCCAATGCTATCGGGAAGCTCAACCTCGTCAAGATCCAAGTCTTCATTGGCCAATCCGTTGTTTCGAGAAGGTCTCCGCAGCTTACTCGGGGAGTCGTCTGCCACAGGCTCTTCGTCGTCGACGTCCGCCAATGTTGTGGACTGATGAAGCTTGCTCGGACTAGGTCCGACGCTACCAACACTGAGCACAATGTCTCGCTTTCGAACATTGTGAGGAGAGTCCTCGATGCGCTCGGTTTCCGCCTCCGAGTCATTTTCCAATTGCCTTTCCGGCTTGGGGGAATCCGCAAAGTCGGAAAGTTCGTTATCCGAGACATCGTCAATCTCGCTCAAGCTACTGGAGCGCCCATCATCCATGAGCGGGTCATCCAGAAAGGGATTTCGCTCGCCATTGCTCATGCTGGACTCTGCCCCGGTTGTTGGACCAACGGAGGCCTGTTCTCTGCTCTCAGCCACCTCCATCTGTTGCTAAAACAAGTGTCGAGGTACCCGAGTGCGGTGTGAAAGAATAGGAAGGGATTTTTGGAGGAGTGTTCGTGTCGACGGCTGCTGCTGGCAGTAGTGGGTGGATGGGTGAAAGGTATGGCGGCAAGGTCACCGAGTCGCCAGACGAGGTTTTGTTTGCGATTCTGGAACAATCATAGGGTGGATTAGCTCAATTGCCATGCTGGTTGGATCGAAGAACCCCAGAAGAGGCCTATGGAAAGGGAATGGGTGGGCGGATGCAAAGGGTAGGCCAGCGCCTTCAGAAGGCGGTGCGGAGATTGATCGTCACCCGAGATGCCCCCAGAGTGACCACTTGGGAGGCTCACATGAGCCTGGCAACTGCGAAGGCCCAAACGACGAATGTGAAGCTTTGTATACGTAGTGGGGATTTTGATCCTCAAAAGTAAAGCCCAGTAGACCATGTGTGTGAATGTAGAAGAGCCAGCGACGTACCGTTTTAACAATGCGCCGGGGAACGACGCTGGCGATGAGCACGGCTGGTCGCGACCGAGCACGATTCTCAAAACCACCGCGTTCCTACAACACAAAACCAAAGGAGACTGAGCTCACGCGTCTTTCCAGTGTAGGAGTCCACCAGAATGTGCCGGACCACCAGTGCGCCGGTGCTGAAGGCGAGGGGAGGTGGGCTAAGAGGCGGGCAGAACCACAGTGCAGGGTCGCGAGAGAGCAGTCGGCATGAAGAGGCACAGGAGGAGCACGATAATGGTAGTCGCAATGGCCAGCAAGGCGATGTGGGAAGCAAATCGAGTGTAGGGCACCCAGAAAGGAGAGGAAAGGTAGACGGCCTGCTATGATGGGGGAGCAACAGAAGCGAGTGACGGGGTTCTGCCGCGTCCCGGCGAGGGCGAGGCCCACCGCCTTCAAAACTTCCCCGGTCACGTGCTGTTGACATCGCCGGAGACGGCATCATACGGATCAGTCTGTATATAGGTAGGTAGAGTTGAATCTGAGGTTGTATATGGGTAGTTAGGGGTAGATAGGGTGGGGTAAAATTGAGATGCATGTTTTCTAAGAGTAGTTCCTGGGAGGGTTGTTTAGTCTAAAGTACAAAGAGGTACGTCAGAAACAGTATCAATATGGATCGACACTATGATACAGAGCCAAGTTTTCAAAGAACGCTTACATTTTGCTTCTCTTCTACCATAATTACTTCATTTCAAGTATGTATCTAAAACACATAGAATCAATCCCAAATCATGGTAGAACTCAGTTAAAGACATCGTCCAATCATGTGATGCGCATCAGCTTCCCGCGCCAAGACCGATAAGCCTAGAAAAAAAAAGTTCAGAGCTATGCGCATTCTTCCCCAAGTGCTCCTTGACTCCACCCATTGAACGTCTCTTAAAGGAAAGACTCCTCAGAGACTCCAGATTACTCTCATCATGGGTAAAAAGTCCAAATCCCAGTCCAAGTCAGAGACCAAGGCACCTGCCACTGGCGGGCTTCCCTTCCTCGGCGCCAGTTCTAGTCTGGACCCGACTCTGTCCTCGCTTTTCGAGAAGAGTGTATGTTTTCGTCCCTACTGAAAATGAGAATCCGAGAATTGAAAATTGAAAATGATCTGACTTTACATTTGTGCAGGCCGGTCCAGTGCAAGCGCCAGCCCAAAAATACGTCGAACGGTATACCACTAAGAAGGCCGAAGAGGCTGAGGAAGATGATGCTTCCATGTCAGAGGAAGAATCTCCTGGCTCGGAGGATGAAGTGATGGATGACGCTCCTGAGGAGAGCAGTGAATCCGAGGCTGCGGAAGCAAAGAAATCCGCCATCCACAGTCGGAAACGTAAGAGGGGTGACGCAGGGGATGATCTTGAGGCGTCCTACATGCGTCGCATCGAGAAGGAAGAGCGGAAGGCGGAGGAAAAAAGAAAGGTCGAAAGAGCGGAGCGTGAAAAGCCCGCCGAGAAAGACGATGCCAGCGAAGGATCCGACGATAAGGAGACAGAAGACAGCGACGAGGAAGACAAGAACGCCGCACCCCCAGTTCACGAAAGTGTCTCCGGAGGCGCCAAGTCGGCTGAGGTCGAAAAGTCCAGCCGAACTGTCTTCCTGGGCAATGTTTCCACCGAGGCTATCAAGTCCAAGGCCGGCAAGAAAACTCTTCTCCGGCATCTAGCCTCTTTCTGCTCGAATCTGCCCGAATCGACTGGCCCGCACAAGGTTGAGTCGATTCGTTTCCGCTCCACTGCATTCGCCAGTGGGGGTGGAGTTCCCAAACGCGCTTCCTTTGCCAAGCGGGATGTTCTCGACGAGACTACTCCTAGCACGAATGCGTACGCCGTCTACACTACGGCTCAGGCTGCTCGCAAGGCCCCTATTGCGTTGAATGGTACCGTAGTTCTCGACCGCCACCTGCGGGTCGACAGCATCGCCCACCCGGCTGCGGTTGATAACAAGCGCTGTGTTTTCGTGGGTAACTTGGATTTCATCGACCAAGAGGGAGCCACCGACGAGTCCGGAAAGAAGAAAAAAGTCCGCGCCCCTGCTGATATTGAAGAGGGTCTCTGGCGCGTCTTTAATGAGCACACAGGAGGCAAATCCAACGATAAGAATGTGGAGTCTGTTCGTGTGATCCGTGATGGCATCACCCGTGTTGGCAAGGGCTTTGCCTATGTCCAGTTCTATGACGGCAACGCTGTCGAGGAGGCTCTTCTGCTGAACGAGAAGAAGTTCCCTCCTTTGCTTCCTCGGAAACTGCGCGTCACTCGCGCCAGGAAGGTGATGAAGAAGCGTGATGATGGTAACAAGGACTCGCGGAAGGGGGACCTTGCACAGAAGACGCTCCAGGGTCGTGCGAGCAAATTGCTTGGCCGCGCCGGTGCAGCCAAGATTAAGGAAGCTAGCAAGGGTGGCATTGCCGGCAACTCCTTCGTGTTCGAGGGCCACCGTGCCACAGAGGGATCGTCGTCGATCAAGGTGAAGACAAAGAGCCGAGGCTCGAAGGGCAAGCCCAAGGGCCGGAGCAGCAGGCGTGCTGCCGCATATCGGGCTGCTGGTGGACAGAAATCGTGAACGTGAAAGAAGTCATAAAACTACGTGATTATTGTGTATCTATTACGGCGTTGGGAAGGGCATTTGAAGACAAGTGCTATTCAATATCATATCAATACATTATGTCCTGACGTATCACGCTCTTTCTTAGTAGCTAGTAAACCACCTGGGCACTAGGCCAGGACAGATTAAGGAAGCAATTCAGTAGCTCGTACTGGGTATGGAATCCATTCGGCCATGAACAATACGTTGTTCAGAAGTCCTAGAAACAGATATCGCATAGCTCTGAACATCGTGGAGATAAAGTGCGGCCTCATAGATCAGGGTGGAGCCATGCGGGGTGCCACGCGATAAGATCGTCCCAGCTCTCACTTTCAACCTCGACTTTCTCATCATTCCCAGACTACAAATTACAGCCTCAAGACATCCCACGCTTCCACGCTCGGTTTCCAACAACTCTCCAGGTCAGACATCGCTGACTGAGCTCATCGTTGATCCACCTTTGGTTGGGTCGTTGCCTAGTCTCGACTTCTGAAAGACCAAAACACGCCTTGCTACTTTGCCTTTCGCTCAAAACCCCTAGTCCTCTCGGAGCCATTACCAAGGACTCACAGCCTACAAACCAAGGCCATTATGTTTCCTGCTCGCTTACGCCGACTCTTCAACAACAATGACCTGCCCAACGACCCAGGCAGAGATGGAGATGCGTCCACACACCAACCCGAGTCAGTAGCAGATGCCGGGATATACTATCCTAGCTTGTGGGATGTGCTTAAGACCCGATATCTACTTCAGTGGAAAGCATTCAAGCACGGACTCCCAGCAGAGTTGCTAGATGCGATTATCGATGCTGCCGAGTACTGGCCCTCGACAGAGCACCGGATGCAAGGTATGAGAAGGATCATCTCAAATGACCGGGACCAGGTTTTGCTGAAATCAGTACCACTCTGCTATGACCGAAAGGTTTGTCTGTCCTATCTTCTTTGGCCGTATTGTGGACAATCTACTGACATGCTATTTTCTATAGAGCCTGGAGCAAACTGAAGTCCCGGAACCACTTCCTCACCGCACGCTACACCCTTGCCGCAAGATTGTATTTCGCCTTTTGTCTCATGACCAGGGTCCCGGGCCGATAAGAGAGAATATGTATCAAAGCTCTTGGACCTGGTTCGACACGGAGGTCATCCCGGCTGCCCACACGAAGAACATGTATGCCGACGGCATTGAACAGGAGATACTATACAATGAGCGTGGGCAAGAGAAGTTGCACTATGGGCCCAACGACCCTTTGCTCCTCCCGGGTGACAATAAGTTAAAGGTCAATGGTTGCCGGGTGTCGCAGCCGCAACAGTCGGTCATCACATGGCACTATCTGGATGATATCCAGCCCGAGTCAACAGAGGCTTACGAGATTGAGCGATCTCAGGGTCGTGGCCGCTTTACTTTGGATGGACGGGGCGTACGAGAGTTGGAGGTCGGGGACTCCATTGCGCTGTGGGCACGGGCAAGGTTCCCGGGATGGAGGAACCATGTGGACTATGCGAGTGTCCGGATCTTCTGGGCTGTCTGACGAACCTATCATACTATCCTGCCTCGATTAGCGCATTAATGACGATGTGGTGGCTCGGGAATAGGGTCTGGTTTCAAGTCGCAATATATCGACATGAACACAGTATCAGAGATATCAACGTCTGTTAAGTAGACTTCGAGTCAATACAATTTGTGAATAAAGTCATTGGTTATATATACATCATGCCTCAGGCCAGATACCAGCCTGAGGCCACAACGATCACGCAATTGTGCCAAGGCAGGCCGATCAGCGCAGAAGGGAGTATAAGACCATTCGACCTCCTCGACCTTTCTTCTTTCTCAAGGGTACCCTCGAATCGATTGTGATAATGACGCTAATGAGCCATCCTACATCCGTCGCAATGCCACCATGAACGAAGTGGTCGACCCCAGGGCAACAACCTCCCTTCCAACTCGCCTAGGACGACAGGCCGAAGCAAAGCGTCCCCAGAGCGGGTGGACCCCTACGTCAATCGGCGACCAGTTCAATCGGCGACTGACACTTTGGGCCTGTCCTGACGAAAATGACGATTCTAAGTCCCCGATAATCAGCTGATGGAGGGATCAACAAGCCGAATGTGTTCCATCGAGTCCCCGATCGACGCCTCTGCCGCGATGTCTCGACCGAGAGAGGACCCTGCGGTGCGCGGCAATGTGTCACGATAATGGGAATGGAAGCTGGGGACCGCTATACCAGTGTCCGCTGGCGACGCCCCGACTGGATGCTGGTTGCGTTATCTGCACCGCCGATGGTGATCGATGACTTACGCATTCCTCTGTCGTTCTTCGGGTCTTGGCTGATGCTTCTACCCCCCTTTTTAAATCGGCGATGTTCATGCGGTCTGCACCGTGGTAACTGTCTTATTTATCTTTAGATGTCCCGAATGAATCCGTCTTTTCCATTCTGATTTCCTCCTCTAAACTACTGTTTATTCTTACTAGGACTGGGCTTTCCACACTCGTTCACAACGATCTGTCCTCCCTACACACTAACCTGCACAAATGGCGTCTCGCAAATGCGCAGCAGTTGTTGTGGGCGCTGGTCCAGCCGGCGTCGCAGTCATGGGGAACTTGCTGGAGCGCCAGATAGGCAAAATAGCCTGGATCGACCCCAGTTTCGAGTCGGGTCGAATCAACCGGAAATACCGCGAGGTTCCTAGGTTGGTGATATACCGTCGGGTGCAAGACTCCACTAACAAGCTCCAGCAACACCAAAGTAGCACTGTTCCAGGCATACGCCACCGCAACGCAGCCCTTCAAGACCGTCATCGAGAACACACGCCTTCCCAATGCATTCTCCACCCTGGCCAAACTGGACCAGGAGAAGACATGCCACCTGCACTATGCCGCCGACATGATACGCGACCTAACAGACGGTCTCATGAAAATGGAGCAAGTCTACGCCTGCCGCGGCTTCGTCACCGCCGCCAACCTGGACGAGAAGGTAACTCCGCAACATAAAATAGCTACATATCACGCATAAATGGCTAATAATGGTGCCATCGCTCGTGACAGCCCGCAGAGAATAAATGGACTATCCGCATCAAACGCCACGAGTCAGAGGAAGAGCTCGAGATTGAAACTTCCCGCCTGATCCTCTGCACAGGCGCCCACCCAACCAACGTCCCTCTCCCCATTCCGGGCCTCGACATCATCCGCCTGGACCTTGACACCGTGCTCAAGCCCTCCGAACTCGCAGAAACTCTCCCAACAGACTCCCCCTCCACTGTCGCCGTCGTCGGCGCCTCCCACTCTGCTATCCTCGCCATCCTAAACCTGGTCACTCTCGCCCGCGACTCCCACCCCCACCTACGCGTGAAATGGTTCACCCGCCACCCCCTTCGCTACGCAGAGTACATGGATGGCTGGATCCTACGCGATAACACAGGTCTCAAGGGCCTAGCTGCCGACTTTGCTCGCTCACAGCTAGAAGACGACCGTCTATCCACGTCGCCTGCTGGCCAGGTCCTGTCCAAGGTCGACTGTGCCGGTGGCGAGGCCCGCGAATTGGAAATGTATCACCAGCATCTTCCTAGCTGTTCGCATATCGTACACGCTGTGGGATTCACGCGTGATCCTTTGCCGCAGCTTGCGAAGAACGGTCGGGCTCTGGCTCTGGAATTCGATCACGAGTCCGGGAAATTCCATGAGCGTGGTGATGGGCCAGTTATTCCGGGCTTGTTCGGCGCCGGCATTGCCTTCCCTGAGCGTGTTGTTGATCCGTATGGGAACGTGGAGTATGCGGTTGGATTCTTCAAGTTTATGAAGTTCTTGAAGCGGGTTACTCCATTCTGGGGCGCCGCATGATTTTCTCCCTCTTGGGTTTCCGTTCTTATTCTTCATGTCAGGGCTGGGCCTTGGTTTCGGATTCTAGGGTGTCATGATTCAATACCCGGCGTTATGGGGGTTTCATTCCTTGTTTCTCACTGTCTGTTGAGACTATACTCCAATTGAGAACAATCAATCAATTCACAAGAACCATAAACGAGCCATTATTATGTCCATCGAGTCTGCTATAGCACGAACTCCAGTCCAATTTATCCATGCAAAATCCGTAACTCATCAACTCCCATATTCATCATCACTTCATGAATATCGAATTACCCACTCCCCTTATGCACACCACCAATATATAGGAAGTGCCATTACAGCACCATCAGAGCACCCACAAAGCCGAGCGCAGCAATAGCACCAGGACGCACATTTCCTGCACCATTCTGACTACCACCCGTCTGCTCGGGGAAATCACTGGTAGCAGTAGCGCGGTAGTCACTCTGGCTGGCAACAGCCTTTGCATCATACCCAGTGGCAGTGACAGTCCAAGTAGTCGAGGACTGGGACCAGACGACGACAGTACCACTAGGAGGCGCGGTAACGGTGCCGTCAACATTGGACAAAGTGGATGTACCATTCTTGGGGAAATTGCCTGGCTTATAGAACTTATCCGAGGAGTCGTTGAAGCCGATGTCCTGGCACTGGAGGTTATCCAGAGTCGAGTCACAGGAGTCCCAGGCCCAGTTCGGGATTGAGTGGTACAGGTTGGGCAGGTCGTGGGGGAAGAAGAGGGGCCATAGATCTGCGCCTGCGAGTGTGGGGACTGTATTCGGGCAGACTTCCCAGGCACTGTTGGTTTGTTAGCTTGTTGTTCTTTGCTGGTGTGATAAGGGGTGGGCTTACGCGGAGTAACTGGCACTGGCACCGCAGCATGCGCATTCGGTTGCTTGTTTGGCGATATCGAGACCGTTGCCCAGGTTGGCGAGGTTGCCGTTGCTCGCCTCGCTGAGTGTCTGGTCGGTGACGTTCTTCATGCAGGAGACTTGTTCGTTGCGTGCTGTGAGCGTGTTCTGGAGTACTTTGCCTAGGTCGCAGGAGCAGCGGTTCGGCGCGTTATCCGGCGCAGGCCAGAAGGGGATCGGCTCGACGGCGGAGGGACACACGGAGAAGTATTGTTGAATGAAGAGTTGGTACTCGCAAGAGTAGACCTGGGGATTTGGTCAGCGTGTGGATGGTTTGGTTAATTGTGATTGATCGTACCTGGTTCCAACAGGACTGAGCCATGCAGTTGATATACTGCTGGTGTGCGGTACAGCCGCAGTCGACCATGCAGTTGCCATCGCCGTTGCAGTCGCGAACACAGGAGCCCCATTTATTGGCGACGTCGCGGTTGCATGATGAGTAGCTGGATCCATCAGCGCAAGCATTGACTGTAATGTTGGTCTGGGCTTGAGCCACGCTCGCGAAGCCAGCGAGAACCGCAGCAGACAAGGCGAAGTAGATGCTTGGCATGGTGAAGAAAAGCGCAAATCCACGAAAATAAGATTATAAAATATTACTCAAACACCAAGCTTTGCTGTGCTTCTGTTGAATAATTCAAAGTCTCCTCGGGGTTTTCCTCTTACACTTATATATGGGCTGATCAAGGCGATGACACAGAAAATCTCGGATCCTCGGCTTATGCATGATCGAATCTTCCCAGGCGGGACGATCATTGTGAATCGAACTGTCATCGTTGGCACATTGATCCTGCGTTGTACAGGGCATCCGATGGGGATGAGGTGAGTATGGCCATTCAGCAATGCCAGCGAGGGCCAGGACCCCATGTTGAATGTCTATGCGTACATATCTCACATGTAGGCAGTCGCTTTTTCTCGTAGTAGATTGGACACACCGTAGAAACGAAGATGTGAATCGCGAGGTTTTCGGTAGTGTGGTGCACCATGCCAGGGCGCCCTTGCGGCGGCTGCCGCTACTAGACGGAGCCACTTAGTTCCGACCATATATCGGTGAACCTTGCATATAAGTTCGTGATGACGGTGAGGATGAGCCGGGCTGAAAACTCTGGTGGCTGGTTTTTTTCATGACTCCCTGGATTTCCCCAGGGTGTTGGAATTGTGCCAAGATGCAGGCCCAGAATGACCCAGAATGACCCCTTGTCGGGCTTCGGTGTCCGGTGTGGCTCACAGCATGATGATATGGTTGAGATCTGAATGCGCCTTCATCATTGCGACACATTGTTATACAATGACCCCGCTGTGACGAGGAGTTTCAGCCATTGGAGAGGGATGAAGACCACGTTGACAGAACAATTGTGATATCACCCGATGAGGCTGAGTTGTTGATGAAAGCAACTCGTGTTACCGGATGGTTTTCTCGAGAATAGCTCCTGTCTGGGTACATGTACCCTGAGAATTGGTCTATAAGTAGGAGTAGATCACAACTAGGTATTGGATGCTATGCCCAAGAGATGTCTTGCCACATGGATATCTGGGTTCATGCCAGTATTCGAACAAGACCTCCAGGGGTTTACCGATCGAGTCAGACGCCTAGATAGATCTTGAAACAGTGATCGGAAGAGGGTCGGGCTTCTAGAACGTGAAGCAGGAAGTCTTCTGTCTTCATGCAGACTGTCAAGTATCCTTTGACGATATTCTGGAAGACCATCTACAATGATTCCTTGAGCATCCAAACATACTTCGGACCCAGTCCCTACACAAAGCGAAGAGTCCAGACACAGCAGAGCCCTGCGTAGAGACAACTTTGATGCCCTATCTACATTGAAAACCCTTCGCCCTCTCTTTACCCACGAGCCTCCAATCTGTGTACAAAATACAGCAGCTGTGACATGGAAACGGCTCAAAGTCTATAATTAAAGAAACCAGTCCTTGGAGCGAGAGAAACAAGCCCAATAGATGTTGAACCGCACTTCTGTACTAAGCGCATTTCCTTCTACAGATAAAACGACAATTCCCAAACCACATGGCCATTTGAGCCATGCAGCTAAGCCCAGTCAAAAAGGCAATCTGGAACCCGAACAGCATGGAAAACAACATTATGGCAGGTCCAATGACGCGAGGATCACCGGTATAGTCTCCTGTTGCTTGAGTCTCGGTAATTGAGTTTACTCTTTCCCGCTCATCCCATCCCATCCCAACCCATCCCTGCATCCCCTTGGAACCCTAGCATCTCGCGGAGGCTAGGAGGTTTACATGTGCCTGCGTAACTGTGCATCCAGCCAGATTGAGGAGATAAATGTGTGCATAAATAAACAACTTTAACCGGAAATATCAGATGGTGGAGACTAACGAGGAGAGAAGTCTGTTAAACTGTTGCCCCACTAAATCTGTTTAGTGTAGTTGATCCTCATTACTGAGATTTCTTGGTTATGGGTTTTCATGTTCTTGGGAACCCTTACTCGCCGCACCAGGTGGGTGCACTCGTACTTCGTATCTGTATTCGTTGTGATTTGCTCGGAGGATGCTCGTATCTCGTTTGTGTTTCTCTATACAGTATGTATACTCCATACTAAACTAAGATGTTATCTCCGAAGACCCACCATCAGCAGTACCTTGGTGGATCTCGGGGCATTAGCAAATATTTGTCCTGGTTTTTAATGCCATAGAATAAGTTATGTAGTAAGTGTAGATGGTATCAAATGAAATATCATACACATTATATAGATAGAGAGTACATTCGTAAAAAATAAATGGGCCCGAGCACCAATCGATAATTAAGATCCGGTCTGACACAGGGGTATGTGCATGTGCCAGTGGATGGCTAAGATTGGCCCAAGACAGACCAACCTTAGAAGAAAAAAAATACAAGCCATGGCTATACAGGACGTTTCACCTCATCTAATGATCCAGATCATTTTACAGAAACGCGATGGCGCCGGCGACCAGGGCCAACATGCCGCCAGATGCGCGGTTGACAAGGCCGGCATTGCTGGCCGGCATGGAGGTCTGCGAGGATGGGGCAGAGGTACTGCTGGAGCTGGAGTCGGAGCTGGAAGTCGTGGGTGAGTCGGTGCTGGTGGATGCGGCCGACGAGCTGCTGGTGGCACCGGTGCTGGTAGCAGTGGTCATGGTAGTCATGGTGGTCATGGTGGTAGCAGCGGAGGTGGAGGTGCTAGAGGTGCTAGAGCTGGTGCTGATGCTGGTGCTGGTGGTGCTAGTGGTGCTAGTGGTGGACTCGGCAGTGGTGGTCTGGGTGGCTGAGGTGGTAGCCGGGGCGCTGGAAGTGGTCGCCTCAGAAGCACCGTTGACGGCAAAGCGGGGCAGGAAGTTGTAGTTGTCCGAGTTATCATCAGAGATGATCTCGATAGTGTACCAGTCCCTATTCACATCCGAGGGGACGGTCCAGGTGTAGCTACCGTCGTTGGGGATATTCGCTGTCCGATGGGTTAGTTCTGATGTAATGGCGTCGGAGGTCGTTTCCGTCAAGATACTCACAGGCAATGGGAGTGCCATCGTTAGCAGTGGTCACCTCACCCTGCTGCAGGCGCAGAGAGACGGTACCGCCAGTAGTGGGCTGCCAGGTCAGGGTGGTGGGCTTGCCAACCGCAAAGGTGTAGCCATTGGCGGGGATATTGAAAGGGTTGGCTTGGCTACCGGCGGCAGCAACAGTCGCAAGCACGGAGACAGCCAGGCAGATGAAAGCGCGCATTGTGACTCAATAGATACCCAGGGATGTCTAGAGATGGAAAGGGGCTATAGGGCTATAAATTGGACGAAAAGATTGACGGGCTTCAAAACAATAAATAACCGACAGAGACTGCGGAAGTTCAAAGGAGCGTAGCGCGAGTCTAAAAAACTGGCAAAAAGAGGCGAAGAGAGAGGCGAAGAGAGAGGCGAAATTGGAAGCGAAGCGAAGCGAGGCTCCGGATATAAAAGAGGGTGCACCATGGGCGCACCGCCGTAGGAAAGTGCCGGGTGCACTAGAACGGCATCAATAAATAGCGCTAGGGCGGGCGAGGCTGGGATTGGTTGGGGGCTATCACAAAGAGGGCAAACCAGGCAATTCCGTTGGTCTCGTGGCGGAAATCCACGAAGTTGTGCAAACGCTTTCTTCGATTGGTCCATGCAGACTCTGTTTGGCACTTGGCGTAAATAGTCCACCAGTGATATCCCTCGCTTCGAGCGTACCTGAAAATGACATGCTCCACTTGTGAGAATACCACGAGACCGTAAAATGTGTTCACTCAACTAGGCTAGACTTGCTGGGTCCCTCCTGGCTATACTTCGGCGTTCACTCCTCTCTGGCTTTGGCTTTTTACTTGGTTCCCGCTTGGCCTAGATGACTATTATTGGAACAAGAGCCAGGTACTAATGACAGGGCATAGTATGTCTAGCAAATATATACCAGTCTTTATTAGGAACGGTTGGGTCTTGGGATACTTAATCTCCCTGCATGGAGAATGTGCATATCTCTCTTGATATTGATGTACATATGTACAGTCTTACACTGATTATTGCATGCCTAGAGATCTGTATAATGAAGCATTTTAATACCATTGATATTCAACTAATTCACTAGTGAAATCGCCTTCTCAAGGACAGCCCGATCATTCTGGAAGCTAAGCTTCTTTACCGCCTCCTTTAGGGAAAAGAATTTTGGAGTAAACTTCTCGTCCGCCCCACCGGATCCAACCACCACCCCTTCATCTAGGGCCGCAATATACCACCAGATAATCTTGATCTCATTCCCACTGTCACCTAACTGCCGCACCGTTACCATAAAGGGTTCGGTTAGATCCGAGAAAGAGCGAGGTTCATCCGGCGTGTCACCCTGTTCGTCCATCGGAGGCGCACGTGTATACATCGTGACGGGATGGAGGCGGACTGAATAGCCAGTCTCTTCACGGACTTCTCGCAGTGCTGCCTCGTGCCGGGTTTCCCCACAGTTGCGACGGCCCTTAGCGAGCAGCCATTCGTTCTTCTCGCGGTAATGGATAAGGCACACTGCCTTATTTTGGGCGCACAGATCGAACAGAATGGCCCCGCAGCTTTCCACAAATTGTTCTGAGGTATATTGGGTGGTGTTGGGTGAAGTTGCCATGATGGATGGCTACCGTAGTCTCAGTCAGAGGACTATATTAGATCAATAGAATGTACTCGCTATGCTCACCTAATTGGTTTGGTCTAGAGTGGGCACCACTTTCAAGATGTGTGAAGTTCGGGAGATCGTAGATTCATTTCAAAATAAGGCGCCAATGTTTATCATCTTTGGCCCCTCAGTCCACGCGAGTTTGACCCCCCGACTTCTAAATCGGCCCAGCGCCCCTTTTTTTATCCCTGTTCCTGTGTGCTGCGCTATGGATGAAGAAAAAAGAAAAAAACTACTTCGTATTGTGCGCTCATAACGTGGGATATCCGAGTACCCGATTTATACCGGGGCGCTGGTCGAGGGTCCTAGCAGGCCATTTTGCCCCAGCCAGTTGATCACTTCCATTGCTCGTCGATCTTCGTCTTCTTTTTGCCGATCCAGCAGCTTTCACTTTTGTTAGTATGGGGCTGGAAAACTCTTTTTCTTTCCTAAGATGTAAGGAGTGACTTACTGCCTGAAGAAGTCCCTTGCGTCCCTTCTCGACTGTCATGGTCTTGGTCTTGGCCTTAGGGCCACGCTCCGGAGCCTCGTGAGAGAATTGACAGCTGTCTCCCCGGTTACAGTGTCCGCTACGAGCGAAATGACGGCATCTGATCTTCTTGCCTTCGCGAGGGGGCGGAGGGACTCTCTCGGGACCCTGACGACGCGAAGTGGCTTCCTCCGGGGCAGAGTCGCCGTCACTGTCACTGTCGCTGCCGCTATCGCTGTCGGATTTGGAATCCGTGTCAGAACCACTAGATGAGGTCCAGTCGCTAGGACCTGACACATCGGATGAAATATCCATAGCTCCCTCTAGGCGGCCGGTTGTGGCGTCGACCGTCTCGGCTAGAATAGGACTTGTATCGACAAGTTCAGAACCCGGGGCTTTCGGCGTGTCCGTGGCGTCGAGGGGTATGGAATCCACCCCTTCAGATGACTCGGATGGTTCGGTTTTGATGTCGACTCCTGGCTTGATCTCCGGGGCGCCTGCACCATTGGTTTGCGGAACCTGATGTTTATCCAGACCCTGGGCCTGTTTCTGTAGCGCCTCGACCTTGAGGCGAGCGGCTTCTGCTGCCGCCTCGGCTTTGGCGAACCGTTTCTGCTCTCGGTCGAGGTTGCGCCTGATTTTGTCGGCCTTGCGCTGCGCCTTCATCGCCTCGTCGAGTGCCGGATCTGCAGCTTCTCCGTTGGGGTTTTGCTCGAGCTGTTTCTGCTTGGCTTTATCTTTTTCCTTCTCTTTTTCTTGACGGGCGGCCTCGCGAGCGGCATCACGGGCAGCTTTGGCCTCTTCCCAGGCCTTCTTCTTTTCTTCGACTCGAGCCTGCGTGGGGAATTTCTTCCTTCGCTCCGCTATCCAGGCTGCAATATCCGAAGACGACTGCAGTTTGGCCGTTTGTCCCTTATACGTAAACTGGATCGGCGCGGCGCCGGAGCCGGACTGGGCCAATTTGGACTCCTCATCCGCATCCTCCTCTTCCTCGCTAGACTCGTGTTCCTCGGTTTTCGGGGTCAAGCCCAGCTGGTTATGTTTCCGCTTCCTCTTTTTCGGCTTTCGCGTAGCATCCGCCGCTGGTGGTGGCTTCGATGGTAACGGGTTGCCAAAACTGGGGACTGCCGGCGCTGCCGGTGTTCGGGGTACCGTGGACTGAGGTTTGTTAAAGGCTGACGAGTGATCCCGCTTGTGGTGGTTTCGCGATTTGGGTCCATGGTTTCCGTGCGAGTGAGACGACCAAGAGCCTCGTCTGTGTCCAGGCGGGGCTACCCCGTACGAGCCTGGAGAAGCCTGAACTTCGGGGCCCCAGGGCATGGAGCCCATCATCATGGGGTTCGGAGGCGGAGATGCATGCTGGTGTGTGGAGATCCCAGCAGGGTATGGCGTTGTGGGTGGTGTAGAGTAGGAAGTGGAGTGGCCAATATTGGGGTTATTATATCCTGGCAGCGGTTGGTAGGCGGCCGCACCCGCAGGTTGTGAAAAGGGCTGCGGAGACTGATAGGGTGGTGGATTCGGAGGGTGTTGGAAATTAGGTTGCTGGCGAGGATAGGGCGGGGTGGTCATGTACGACGTTGCGGGCGTTGGTTGAGCTGGATACCCATAGTTTCCAGGCGCGTAGTTGTAACCGGTGGTGTTGGGAAAGGAAGACCGGCCATTATCCTGGTGGTGACGTCCACCACCTCCACGGCCTCGATTTCCACGGCCGCGGCCACGTCCACCGGCACCGCGTCCATTCCAGTGTCCATGCTGCGCGGATGGGGCACCGGCTGGTTGTTGGGAGGTCGGAGGTGGTGGTGGTGGAGGAGGAAATGAAAACCCCTGGGAGCTCATAGTTGCCCTGGCCGAGGTCCCAGCGCAAAAAGCGGGACTTTACACCATGGCGCAGAAAAAAAGATGAGATCTGCTGGGCGCAGTTTTTTCTGCGAGCTCTAACTTTTTGACAGCTGCGGAGGTCACGTGATTGCAGGATCCGCACTGTTGAACAATCGGGACCTTTTTGAGATTCGCTGGGTGTGGTCATAGTTGAGAGCCCATGTGCTTCTTCCCTTTATAGGACGGATCTCCTTTGTCATTTTCTCCGTCATGTTCATCCTGGTACGTTTATCGGGCCTGGCAGGTGTGATATCGTGCTCATTGACTGCGGCAGACCACCATCTCCGATCTGATCCAGATCTCGCCCGAGGACTTTTCCAAGTTCAGTGCTGTGGCAATCGAAGATAACATTAACGAGAAATATGCCAACAAGGTGCGTGGCTCAAGACTGGTGCAACTTGAGCATCTCTAACCTCGTTTAGGTAATTCAAAAAATCGGCCTATGCATCAGCTTCTATGACCTCCTCGAGTCCTCGGATGGTCTGATCGGCCACGGGACCGGTCTTGTCAACGTCAATGGTAGGCAGTTTCAGCTCCCTTGTCGAGTCTCCTCCTGACCGGCCAGTCAAATTCCGTATGATTGTCTTCCGGCCCTTCAAAGGCGAGATCGTGATGGGCAAGATCGCCAGCGGCACCGAGCACGGCATCAAAAGTGAGTCTTCATCGACCCCATATGCGTCAAATGCTGACCCATTCCAGTTGGTGTTGAGTTTTTCAACGATATCTTGATCCCCCCAGGTCTGCTCCTGGATAACGCTAGATTGTGAGTCGATCCCCTCACCTCGGTATGGCCATGCATTGACCCGAGACAGTGATTACGCGGACCAAGTATGGGTCTGGGTGAACGAGGAAGGATCCACGTTCTATTTTGATGTTGGAGAAATCGTCCGTTTCCGCGTCGAGGCGGAGGAGTGGCATGACCAGATCCCCAACGCGCCCGAGCTCGCAGATGCGCCTGCTTTGGAAAGGAAACCGCCGTATTCAATTATTGTACGTGCTTCTTGAGGTCTTGTAGACTTGGCTGACTGATTTATTAGGGGTCGATGCAGATGGCCGGTCTTGGGCCCATTGCTTGGTGGTGAGCATTTTTACTAGGCGGGCGCTCCATTTCCTTAGTAGTCACATCAGATACCCATGGCCCGGTGGCCAGCATAAAATTCATGAGAACATTCAATAGACATAACATTCCATCTTGAGTAGCTTTGTATTTAATGATGATGTTGGAGTTGCCAGTTTGCCATGTTAGGTCCGAAGGTCCCCAGTTATACCCATGGACACGTAAAGGACTGGGTGGTTCCATATATAGGTAGCCAGGTAGGTATGTGTCATTGACAATCTGTGCTTGGTCTATCTCATTCATTGCAAGCAAATGGTTATAAAATCTCCACTTAGCAATCTCCAAGTCCATCTAGTTCAGTATCTAGGCTATACATACCATATTTCCTCTGCCTTGAGGGGGTTTGCTATTTCGCTTTGGCTGCTCAGAGTCAGGCTCACTGAGTGAACTTCATGGAAAACAAGACGAAGTACAATATAGATCATAACTACAGGGATCACAACACACCGATCACTCCGACAGATCGGAGTATTCAGACTTTTCGCCGAGTCGGGCGCGGCTACACCCGGTAAAAAGATAGAAAGACCCAGTAAAGTGGAGCGTTTGACAGCTTTGAACCACTCACGATAAGCGGATCGATCGCCCTATGCTCCAAGGACCGTCAACAACGTAAAAGAAATAGGGATCCTTGGATTGTGAATTTCTTTTCGAGGCAAAATCCTATAACGCGTTCTTTTCACCCAAGGAACGCTTACAAGGTTTCGCCCTGCTTCCGTGCTTGATAATCAAACAGCTCGATTTCCAAGAGCGGTGATCTGATCTTATCGTATAAATCACCTCATAGACGCTTTCGGTCTTTCTTTATCCCTGATATACTGTTTCTTGCATTTCATCTTAACTCATCTCTACACAATGGGTTCCATAGAGAACGGTCACTCTACTGAGCGACGCTTCGGCACGCTCGCTGTTCACGCCGGTGCCCCTCACGACCCGGTTACTGGCGCTGTCATTGCTCCCGTACGATTGATACTCTTCTCTTTTACAGCTTCTACAGGTCTGTCGCTTACAATTACATAGATCTCGCTGTCCACCACCTTCGCTCAGACCAGCGTCGGCAGCCCCGTCGGCCTGTACGAGTACACGCGCAGCTCCAACCCCAACCGGTTCGTCTCCGACTCGCGCGTCCAATTCGCCTGCTAACACTTTTGCAGGGATAATTTCGAAGCTGCCGTGGCTGCGCTCGAGCATGCCAAGTATGCCCTTGCCTATTCCTCCGGCTCCGCCACAACTGCGAACGTTCTGCAGTCCCTAGCCAGCGGGTCGCACGTCGTCTCGGTCTCTGATGTATACGGCGGAACTCACCGATACTTCACCAAGGTAGCCGCTGCCCACGGCGTACATGTGACCTTCTCGCCCACCATCGAGCTGCACGTTGAGGAATTGATCCGCCCCGGCGACACCAAACTCATCTGGATCGAGACCCCCTCCAACCCCACCCTCGGCCTGGTCGATATCAAGGCTGTCGCTGAGATCGCCCACCGCCATGGCATCCTGGTTGTTGTCGACAACACATTCATGAGCCCCTATGTCCAGAACCCGCTCGACCACGGTGCCGATATCGTCGTCCACTCCGTCACCAAGTATATCAACGGCCACTCCGATGTTTTGATGGGTGTCGCCGCCTTTAACTCCGAGGACCTGAAGGAGCGTCTTTCTTTCCTTCAGAACGCCATTGGCGCTGTTCCTTCGCCCTTTGACTGCTGGCTCGCTCACCGCGGTCTAAAGACCCTGCACCTGCGCGCTCGGGAGGCTACCAAGAATGCCACCGCTGTTGCCAAGGCTCTTGAGGCTTCTCCGCACGTTCTCTCCGTCAACTACCCCGGTATCGACTCACACCCCCACCGTAAGATTGCCCTGAAACAGCATCGCGATGGTATGGGCGGTGGTATGCTCAGCTTCCGCATCAAGGGTGGCCAGGCTGCTGCGCACAATTTCTGCAAGTACACCAAGATCTTCACTCTGGCTGAGAGCTTGGGTGGCGTTGAGTCCCTCTGCGAGGTGCCCTCCTCCATGACCCACGCCGGTATTCCCAAGGAGCAGCGTGAGGCCGCTGGAGTGTTTGATGACCTTGTGCGGATGAGCTGCGGTATTGAGGACTCTGAGGATCTGCTGGCGGATGTGATGCAAGCCTTGGAGAAGGCTGATGCTAACGGCAGTTCTTGACCTATCCTACACATTTTCGGTCATGTTTTGAAACTTGCATCGTAATGAACCTTGATAATAGACGGTTTTCTTTTGTTTACGACTCTCGGGCTGGCATGTTCATACGATGCTCAGCTACAACAGTTGATAAGAATAATTATTGAATTTCCCTCCTAGGACTTTCGCACTCTCAAGTGTTAAGATGCTGTCGAACGTAAATGCTTCAGAAGCTGTCGATCATAAAATCCCCGTCGAACACAATGATAAAAAGCATGTCCTCCTCCTCCGACCAGATCCCCTCCTCATCCCAGCGAAGTATCCATGTACCATATTCGGTTGCTTCCCATATGCCTCTGAACCTGAGATCCCATTCTAAATATTCTCTTGGTTCGCTTTCGGGAAGGCAGGCTGCTGCGCCCACGGCTGTCTGTTCATCTGAAACGCTGCCTTCTGGTCCGCCTCCCTCAACTTGGCATCAAGAATTTCCCTCCGGAGCATTCTCTCCTTCTGATCATCGGACAGAACACGAGCCATTTCGAATTGTTCCTGTTTGTGCACCTGGTTCTGAAGATGATAAATTGCGGCGTTTATTTGGTTCATGGAGCTCACGTAAGTCCGAGTAGTGTGCTCCAAACAGACGATTCGAGCCCCGTAGTCGGCAACTCGTTGCTCAAGAGAGACAACTTTCTCCTTGACGTAAGTAAGTTGCTTGGTGACGGCATATATCTTCTTGGTATTCTCGGCATTCCAGTTGTCCCATCTTTCTTTGTCGTGCTCATCCTCATCGTCATCATCCTCATCGTCCTCGTCATCTTCATCTTCAGCTAACCAGGTTGCGACGAGCTGCTCAACGTGATCGAGGCGTCTCTTCAAGGAGTTCTCCTCGACTTTGGCCATCGAGGTGCTTACAGTGGAGTCAATGTTGAGCGAGATGACCTGCTGTGCCAGGCTGTTGATGTTTTCTTTGAGGGTGGCAAGTTCAGGAGCGAAGTTGATGGATTCATCGCTGGAGGTGCAGCGGACTGTGAAGTCGACTGGCTTGTTGGGGGCACTCAGGGCTTTCAGGCCTGCGGGGTGCATGTTGATGTTGATATCCATGTTGGTGGTTGTTGAAGGAAGATGTTCGAGAAGAGTGTGAGGCAAGGAAGGTAGAGTGAAGTAGATATCGAGGATACGGATAGAGGAAGATGGAAGGTCCCGAGAAGTGAGTCTACACATGAGAGAGTTGCCTGGTGAAAATGCACTGCGTTCATCTGACGACTCAGTGAAGTGGCGGATCAATTTATTTCGGTAATAAGAACGGGAAACCATTAGTGTTTACTACATTTCCATCAGTCCCCTCTATTCGTGCAAATACCATAAACTTTAAGAATGTTTGTTGGACCCAGACTCTCCTTTCAATGCAATAAGACTTCGCTCCAGTGCGCAATTCTCTGTTCCGTAGACTTTGCACTATAGGAAAGGTACTTAGTGGTGTCGTCCTCTTCGTAGTCTTCCGTGTCTTCTATACTTTCTTTGGCTTCGTCATGTTTCTCTTCGTCATCCTCGTCTTCAAAGCTTTCACTATATCTATCAGCTTGTTATGAACTCATATGTTCTTAAGAAGGCGTTGGGTTGTTCCATTAGTTCGTAATCTAGCCTTCATGAGCTAAGATTTGAACTTGGCTCTTCCAGAGTGAGAGTAGGTCAAGTCACTTATAGTAGTGAAGTGACAGCTAGAGATGTTGTTGTGAAGAAAGCCGAACAAGAAGACCAAACTCACCGCTTGGACTGAATTGGACTATGAATGAGCTTATTACTCTCTAGCAATATCATCCGGAAATGTATTCATATATGTATCTTGAATTGTTCCTGTTAACTAGTTAGTAACTGGGCCAGATGGCCCATCATGTGATTAGTCATCCCCCCACGACCCACTGCAATTTTTTGGATATGCTTCAAGTTCGCCGACGAGCACAGCTCAGGTTGACCTGATTCATTCCACTATTGCTGATTGTCGACAAGCCGACCCTGTTTTGGATTATAAGGGGAAAAGTAGTCACTCGGCAGTGATTTGTGCAGGATTAGATCCACCGGCTCTGCCACAAAGCACATCTTTGACAAAAATCCACAGGCGAGCCAGTTGATTCAATGGCATTCAGCTTTGGCTTTTCCGGGGATGACATCGATATTGATAAGTCTGAAGATAATAACCGAATCCCCGATGTTGTTGTTCCCCAGGGAACGGCCAATTCTCTCCCCGAACTCGTCAAGGCTAGTCAACATGATATGAACGACTGGGTACGTCTTTCTCAGAGAAAATACATGAACCTCTGCCTTCATTCCAAAAATCAAATGGCAGAGCTAACAGAGATATAGCTGTCGATTCTTCCATCACAAATATTTTACAATCGGCTCGCTATCAGGGAGACACCAATTGTCATCGCGCGCCGAGAAATAATCGACATTCGCACTCAATTGATGGCAGAGGACAGCGCAGATCATGATAATGCAGAGCTGATTGCCGGTCTGGAAGAAGGTGATCTCAAGCCTAACTTCTACGAAGGCGGTTTCAAAACCTGGGAATGTGCCCTGGATCTTGCCAAGCTGGTTGCCAGTGAAAGCGCCGTTGTGGAGTCTCTGGGTGATTCCCAGACCGATGTTCATATTATAGAGGTAGCTATCACCCTAATAATGACCCACATGGAATCAATTACTTACAACACCACCCTGAACAGCTCGGTGCAGGCACTGCAGTCCCGTCGCTGGCTCTGTTCGCCCATATCCTCAGCCAAACACAGACCGCTGGGGATGCCCCACAACGCAAAGCGCATTTCACGTTTGCGGACTATAACGAGGCGGTTTTGCGCCTCGTCACGCTTCCTAATCTCATTTTGACATGGTGGAGCTGCCGATCACAGTCTGCCACGTCAGACGCAGCAAATGAGGTGATCTCGGAAGAGGAATTGGATATTTCCGCCGAGTTAGTAGATGACTTCAAGAATGACCTAGCGCGGCGAGGAATCTCCATCGACTTCATCTCAGGTGCCTGGTCTCCCGAGTTCGTTGACTTTGTGTTCTCTACTCGGAGTGGGTCTGATTATAAGACCCTAGTGATGGCTAGCGAGACGATCTACTCGCCCTCGTCGTTGACAGCCTTCTCGGAGACCCTCTTGTCACTGCTGCGCCGTTCTAGCACAAATTCGGTGAAGAGCCGAGCACTGATTGCTGCGAAGAAGGTCTACTTCGGAGTCGGAGGTGGAGTAGATGAATTTCTTTCCGTATTGCATAATGTCTGCGCGGATGAGCTGGAGGTGAAGCACAAGATGGACGTCCAATTGGAAGGCGTTGGCAGGGTCGTGTTGGAGATCGCTCCTGCTGCGAAGTAACGTGAACTAGAAGATATACCCATACCATAGATGTGGCCATTGTTAAAAACGGGTCTTCAAACGAATGGAATTCAAATGATAAAGTGCCGTATCGAACTTCCCAGTTCCAACGTATATGTACATGTTCTGCCTCCTTGTGTGCATGTCTACTTGAGACAGCTCAAAAACACACTCCCCTACTCGTAGATGTTCTCCCGCGTAGCGGCGGAAGCCTCGATTTCCCTGTTCTTGGCCTCGTAGAAAGCCTTGACTTTGCTCAAGTCGGCCTGGGAACCGGGGGCAACATTCTGAGGGAAGCGATTGTTGAGCATCCTGCGAAGAAATCGGAGATCAGCACATTATCACCAGAGGATAGCTAGTTCACGTACTCGGGGGTTCTCAAATCATAGAACTCGCGGGGTCCTTGGCTATGGAGCAGGTGGCGGTCTGAGGCAGCCTTCTCCATAAGAGCGGTGTGAATGGCATTGCGCTGCTCCCATTCCTGCTCTGAGGGAGTCCACTTGCTGATCAGGCCGGAGATCCACGATTCCGAACCGGATTCCTTAGTGGAATTGGTGATGCGGTAGAGGAGGTAGGCGGAGGCGATGGCACCAACGGTAACGTAGAAGCTGCGCTGTTGATAAACATCACGTATTAGCGAGCGTTCACTTGAAATTGGGCGTTCCTTGAAGCTCTTGGTGGACTTCACGGTCGGCTGGCGGGGGAGCTTACGCCGAATCCTTCGTTCACGGGCTCAGCATGGGCGGAGTGGGAGCCGAAGCGACGAGGCGGCTGTTGCGCAGCGAGCCGGCGTGACGACGCAGCGAAACGTCTGGCAGCGAACATGGCGGAGTGACAATTGGGGAATGTTCGAGTGGTGATGACCCTTCCCGCGGCGGTGATAGGATGAGTCGAGGTTGCGAGCAGACTAGGTCACATGACATATCCATTTTGGGGTTAGGGCGGAGCCACGGCTTGCGGCGCGCGCATACTAGACAAACTAGGCCTAATTGGGTGGGTAGAACCTTGTTTCTACTTTGACCTTGCACACAATTCATGTGTTTATTTCCATCCTGCAGAGCTCATATTGAAGATGACAGGAGTTTATTGAAATTCAAGAATCATATGGCAGATGCAGCAACATGGGATCTACAAGCGCCATGTTCCGGGGATAGATGCAGCGGGACTCGAGAATGAATGATGCCTCGTTTTCCCCTAACAGCAAACACCGTGGGCCGTTGGACCCATCCGTTCTTGCCAGTTAACACATCACGTATACTCGATGTCTGGCTATCAGTTGAACAGGTCAGCGTTGGGAGCTCCCCACCGAGTTTTGCCCTATTGTTCACATGAACGCCCGATCCCCATTGATGCCCAATGGCCCCATGGCGCACAACAATTGGTCTCGCTCTGGTTCGAAATCGAATGTTCACTGCGTGTCGCGGTTTCCGGATAAGCTGATCAGCATTGGACTACGTCTGCTAGGCCCAGTCGGCCTTAGGATGGGTATCGAGATCCACTAAGGCCCGATCCGCTGCAACCTCTGTCCGCTAACAGCGCTGGCGCACACTTTCGAGTCCGTATAGTACTTTTTCTCTATTCAAAACCCCGTTATTCCTAGTTTTCTCCGTGCAATCACCCCATTTTCAATTCTCAATATTGAGAATTGGACTTACCGGAATTGTGCGCGTGCTGGAACGGGCAGCCTTGCCTTCGTGTATCGCGTTCATTTGCTCCCACTTGTCCCACAGAGCCCTAGGAACATAGACTCTCTGCCCGATTATTGCTCAAACCGCGCACCTTGCTTATTCTAGCACACTGGGCCCCTCTCTCCCTAGTCTGTGTGGTCTTCGGGCTATATCTTGACGCACCGCCGGGGCTATCGACAAATGTACAGTGCAAAGAGCCCTATGATTCACCCAACCCGGAATATACTCATCCTCCGTTGTCTTCTCTGATACAGTTATCCCATTGGAGACACGTCTTCTCCCAGAAATATCTACCAGTTACTTTTGGGCACGCATCACTCTACCGCGATGGCAGCCGGTGGTAAGAAGGCCAAAGCCAAGGACAAACTTGGCAAGGCCGGCTCGACCAAGCAGAAGAATAAAAAGAGCAAGACCCCAGAGGGAGCAGAAGACCAGACAACAACTGAATCTCCAGCTCCTGGCAGCCCGGAACCTATGGTACAAGTCCAAGACTCCGGTCAGCCATCAGAACCTACGCTTGAAATAACCCCAGAAGCTACGGAATTGAAAGAGACAGCAATATCGTCAGTCGGAAATGAGGAATGTGAGAACGCACAGAAGTCTGACCCCGCGACTGATCAACAACCCGCTGCGAACGAATATTATCTTGACGACGAAGCATCTACCTTGAAAGACGAAGACGCGCCTGAACCACCTGCTGAAGCGGAAGACAGCAACCAGCCTGAACCACCTGTTGAAGCGGAAGGCAGCAACCAATCTGCAGAACATCACCAAGAGGAACATAGAGGCAAGACACTTGTCACTTCTCCTCCACTTGCTCCATATTCACCGGTTCCTGCTTCGGTGCCGTTGCCGTCACCTTCTTTGACTGAGGCACGGTTTATGTCAAGCGCCTCACCAGAGTCCCATTACCATCATCCTGCTCCCGCGTATCACCCTTACGCTTCACCTGTTCCATACGCGTCGCCATACGCCTCACCCTACGCCTCACCTTACGCTTCACCCTACGCTTCGCCCATCCGGAAAGTTAGCAGTCCCCTGGCTCGCTCTCATTATCCCTATATGCCACCAGCAATGTCTCCTGCTGCAACCCCTACGCCGCCGCCGCCGGCAGCACCGGCAGCACCGCCTCCAATGGCTCATCCTGCGCCACGGCCACCATCCACAGCTCAAAGTTATACCTCAGCACTGCATTCCCCTGTCATGAGCTCCGCCGGAGTCGCTCCTTCGTATGCTTCTTATCTGCCCCAAGGACCCGACAGTCACTTCATGCATCGGAGCTACAGCATGTCTGACCCTTCATATGCTGCATCCTTCCAGGCCATTCGAAATTTGGGCCTGGCCAATGGCCAGCCTCATGAGAATGGTGTTGGGTCTTCCCCGGAGAATGACGGCGAACACGTCGAGCTTCTTCAGAGGATTCAATCCGCGCTCCCCGATATTAACCGTCTCTTGGATGGGTTCAAAAGCACTCATAGCCGGCTATCCAGCCGTGAAGCTGAGATTAAGCAGATCGGAACTCAGCATGAGCAAGCTTTGATGCACAAAGACTTCTATATCGAGGCTTTGCAAGCACAGATGAAGAAAACGGCAAACGAAAGTGCCGAAGAAAGTGCTAAGCTCAAGAATACTATCAATGAACTTCGGCTCGAGGTAGGAAATCTGCAAGAGAAGCAAAGGGACCTCGAAGACGGTTTGGCGATCCACCAAAAGACCAACGATGAGCTCTCACAGAGCAAATCCGACCTCGAGGCAGAGGTAGCCAAATTGAACGCCAGCATTCAAGAGACGCGGGAAGCCCACGAGAAAGAGAGGGAGGAGCAGCAGGAAGAGCATACTAAAGCACTTGCAACTCAGAAGCAGGAGCTGACCGAGCTCTTCGAGGAGATCAAGAACGAAGATGAGAAAGCTGCAAATGAAACCTTGGAGAACCTCGAAAAGAGCTTGACGGATCAACATGAGTCCCAGAAAGAAGAATGGCTGAAGGAAAAGGGCCTTATGCAGGATTCTCTGGAGAGCCAGCGCGCCGAACTCGAGATCACCAAGACAGAGCTTGCTACCAGGATTGCTGCATTGGAATCCAAGGAGGCCGAAATCGAGACCACCAAGACAGAGCTCACATCTACCCGCGATGAAGTAGCATCCAAGATTGCTGAATTGGAATCAAAGGACAAAGAGCTGGAAGAAACCCGCAGCAAGAATGCCCAAGAACTAGAAACACTCCAACAGGGCCATGCTAGTGAATTGGAGACTCTGCGAAACTCTCATGCCGAAGAACTTGCAACCACCGCCAAGGAACTGAATGACAAGATTACTGTCATCGAAACGCAGTTCAAGGAAATGGAGCAGCGCTGGACTGAGGAGCGAACTGCTCTTGAAAAGTTGCTCTCCGAGAAGGAAAGCGAAATTTCGGGCTTGGAACGAGAGAAGGAGCAGCTCGAAGCAGACAACCACATCAAGGAGCAACAACTTCAGCGCGCTGTGGACGAGATGCGGTTCACCATCGATCACCTCGACAAAGACTGCGACCGCTTGAGGAAGACTCTGCACAGCCTCGGAGAGGCCACTGATCTCAAGACTACCAAGGGCGATCAATTCTTGTAAGTAGGTCCACGGTTAACGGTCTGATGTTCATGTCTATGTCATATTTATGTCTATGTTTATGTTTTGTTTCTCATGTTCATGTCTCTCTTTTCATGTTTCCTTTATGTCTATGATGAGTCCCGACCCATACCTTCCTTCATGTCTTTCCTATAGAACCGCATGTTTATAACGCCATAGAATGTACTCGTTCTAATAAGCCTTCTACTATAGTTTGGACTGTTTTACCCAGCTTTCATCTTTGATCCATGACCTCTCCAAGGAGCACTTTGCCTATCTCCCCATCGACCCGCCAAAGGATATTCTCTCCAAGATCCCATCAGAGCTCCCATCTTTCCTCGACAATACCGTCGCCTCCCGTGATCTCCGCTGCGCCTACATCGAACATGTTGTGTCCAAGACAATCACCTACCGCGTGTTCCAGCCCTTTTTGTTCACCCTGGGCCGGAGGTACGACAAAGCCGACACCTTTTTCCAGATGCTCTCAATGGATATCCGCCGCAAATCGGTCCGCCGCGAGGCATTCTGGCGACAACAGACCCTCAAAGCTGCCTATACCACCTCGGACGCCAAGCAATCTATCAACGTTGCCGCAGCCGTGATTGTAGATGAGATCATCGACCACATCAAGCACTTCGCCGACCCCAAGCACCTGGACTCCCTCCTGACCAGCGTCCGCAAGATCGTGAAGCTAGCTGCCGAGACCTGGCGTCACGCCCGCGTCGAGCGCGAGCTCGTTGTAGCATCCTTCCCGGCACCAGATGCAGAGAGTGTCTCCAACGAGGGCTGGCAGGAGTACGGAATCGCCAAAGAGGTCAGCCCCAGTCAAAAGACGGATCCTACCCGCCACGTGGTTCTGCGTACCTTCCCACACGTCTGGCGCGAGGCTGCCCACGAGGACTTTGCCAGCGGCGAGCGCGCTACTTCGTGCATTTACTCTCCGGGTGAGGTCCTGTACTCGGATTCTCCTGTTGTCATGGCCCGTCTGCAGGAGCTGGCTAAGAAGTCGACCGAGACCTTGGTTGGTCCCTAGGGTCAGATGTCGCCGCCGAAGACCCCTCCCCATGACCTCCGAGGAGTCCCATGAGAGCTTGCAGCTCAAGATTGAACAACTTGCTGCTGGTGGTTAGAGCTCGCCTCCAGCAAGGATTTCGCTGCCATTGCTACGAGTCCTTGTAGTAGCAGGGCCCGCAAGCATGATTTTGTTAGTGCCATTTCTCCAGTCCTGGACTTGATTTCCCTATTTTTTCTACACCTTCTTTCTCATTGTATTGATTTCGAACTTTTTTGTTATTCTGATGATTTCTTTTATCATTTGCATTCAGCGATCGGGATCTGAGCGTTCATGTATGTTTGGCATTTATGTATTTTCCTGTATGGAGAAGAGTGTATACGCTTAGGGTCATCATGATATTAGCTAGATGAGTTGTCGAATTATTGATTTGAATGTCATTTCTTTATGAAACAGCACTGCCATTGTATGAATAGCAGCCATGACGCCAAGGGTCTCCACCGCGATCGAGATCCAAGAACCATGAACAGAGCCGCAGGTGCACCGCCACTGCTACAAACAAGCTCATGACCCTTCAGCCCTATTATGTCGTAGATGGCACCAGGGCTGAGAGTATAAGAATAGAATAAAGAATGTGGCTCAGTTATGCACAACCCAGGTGTACAGCCCACTGCAAAAAGGGGCTGTCTATCACGAAATCGTTTCAGACGGATTCAACATGAGATGAAAAGCTATTTTGTCACAATTCAGATAGAATGTTGATAGTTCCTGATTACTACGAAGAATCTGAGGTAGTTACTTCACCTAGTTAGTTAACTTGACAACTTGATAAGCGAGAAGGATTGCAACGCGGGGCACTAAAGATCTTGTGGGCGCTAAATGAGGCTCATTTGGAAGTCGCAAGGCTGATCCGTCATTTCATTTTCTTTTTAATTTCCCCCCAAGTCTAAACCTAGGCCTAAGGCCCCATTTCGGACTTTTTCATTGCTCTGACTGGTTTATTATGCGCCCGGATATGACATGACTGTTCGATGATCTCTCTCTCTCTCTCTCTCTCTCTCTCCTCTTCCCAGTTGCGTTCCCAATCCAATCTTAGAATCTCTCTTCCCCTCACATTTCATCTTTTCGCCCCCCTGCAACCCTTTCTGCATATTCCTCAGCCTCTATTGACGGCCCGCCTGAATAATCATCATAATCATCCTGTGATCTCATTTCCTTATTGTATAAAAAGGGTGCTGACACTGCGGGAACCCGATGAGTGGGACTCTATATAACTCCCCTGAACTGCCTCGGAGCACCCCACGTCCTCATGATTTACCCATCACCATAGCTCCCTCGGCCCCTCTATCGCCTCCATCTGAAAGCGGCTCTCTCGACCTCGTCACTACATGGACCAAGCTAAGCGCACGCGACTCTCTGAATATGTCGACGCCATCTGGTCAGTCGCCCATGCTGCATGAGCTGAACGCCGACCCGTATCTCTCTGCACCGTCTGATCCCGAGGAAAACGACTTCCATGCTTGTGCGATTCGCTTAACTCCTGTCGGTGGGAGTCCCAACCACAATTCTTCGCCAAATGAAAGTCGGCGCCCCTCCATCCAGGCCCAAACTTACTTAGGCCCGAGAGACAGTGATTACACGCCGTCAAGGCCTAGCTCCTATCTTGCGCCATCAGATATCGATCTGGTGAGTGGCTCTGATGCCTGGCCAAATGGGGTCACCTCATCCTTCAGCGGTGGGGTAACGGCCCCGTCCATCAATACGGGATGGCCATTGTCCGTAGGCCTGAATACTTCGCCGTGGCTTAGCGCGGAAAACACCATGCCAAGTCCGACGTCTGCGTCGGGGAGCTTGACTGTCCCAGACAGTGCCATCACCTCGCAGGGCTCCTTTGCGGCTCCGCAGCAACCGGGCCTTGGTATCCCCCAATCGGCATACGGTCCTTGTGGACTAACAATTTCCACCAATCAGCCACCAAGAGACGACTTGACCTCGCCCTCTCCAAGAGGAAGAAGCCCCATTGTCACCGTGAGTAAGGTGTCGCGCGGAGATTCGCCCGTTGCCCATCAAAGACGTCCAAGTCGGTCAACCGTACATCTTTCCCCTGGGGACATGTCCAGTGAATCAGGTCATGAAGATGATGGCAGCGATATCCGATCGGTTGACTCCCTTTCTGTGGCACGAACACGTAACGGCAATTGGATCGCAAACCCCGCTACCGGACACGGTGGTCTGGATCCTATATCTCGGGGCAGTGAACTTGTGCCGAGCCCTAACGATCTCAAGGGCCAGCGAGATCGCGAGCAGAAGAATGAAGCCATTAGCATGTGGACGGAATCTGTGAGTGTGGCCAACAGTGAACAAGGAGACGAGTCTCCTTCTTTGCCTCGCCAAAAGCCCCCGACAACCAGAACACGCCGAGCACGGAGTACTGGAGATCGTCCCCTTCAGCAAGAGGATTATTTCAACCTGCAGTTTACCTCTGCCAATCGATCGGCCCCAGGCCCCGGCGTCATAGTGCATGAGAGCAGTGACGATGAAGCCAGCGAAGGAACTAGTGAGGCCGAAAGCACTTATGCTGAATCTCCTGTCGCCGATGCCACTGCACTCTGCCGAAATGATCGCTCAACCCTCGAAATAGATCCTTTGTCGGAACAGACCGACTCCCATGGGAACTTCCGTCTCTATCCTTGGCAGGATCCTCCAACCGATTCAACACCCAGGACAGAAGCGATGCAACCGGGAAGTTCTAATGCGGCTATGGTGGCATTTGAGAAGCGTGCACGAGATCTGGAGACGGCTTCACTTACGGCGACGATTGACAATAACAGTATTATCAATTTCGGGGCGACTTTCGATAGACTGTCGATTAGCGATCAACCCAAGATCAAGGGGAGGCGGAGTAATAGTCTTTTGAAATACCCTTTCTTCCAACAGGCGTCTTCGAAGTTGAAGCGTCAAGCGTCCGATCTTTCAATTTCTACTGGCAACACTGCCGCCCAGCAGGCCCCTCCAGAGCCTCAGCGCAAAAACAGCGGCTCGCATCGCCATAGACTGAGCTTGTCGTCTAGATCGAAACAGCACGTTCGTTCTCCGAGCCTGACAAATGCTCTTCTCTTCTCCATGTCGGGACAAATGGCGGCTATCGGAGGGAGTCATTCGGTTCGTGCCGTATCACCCAATCCAGAAGCAAGCCCCATGAGCCTTCCGCCGAAAAACCGTGGCCGAAGTCGAAGCGAGGTCCCGCGGCCTGTCACGCCGGGGTTGATGGATCTCATGACCACCCATGGTGGACCTCCAGTCGCCGGTCTATATCGCTCCCCGATGCTGGAGAGTGGAACTGAGCAGACACCAGCAAGTGCTGTTCTCAGGCCCGACACAGCGGGCGCGGAAGATGAAGATGATGTCGACATGACCGATGACAAGGGACATATCATGGATTTCCCACCTGTGTCAAGCTTGCCAGTGCCTACATTCGAAGGATTTAGGGCGCAGATCATGCAACTAAATCCTCGGCTCGAACCCGCTCTCATCCATCGTTTTGCACAAGCACAAGTACGTCGATATAAGCATTTGGTAGAGTTGCAACAGAAGCACTCGGTTGCGGTCACCAATCGTTCGTGCAAGGCTGGCAGATTTTGTTTTGCCTTGGGAGGCGAGGCGTCTTTGCTGCAACAGCACAAGGCCCCTGCTGAGACCGAGGCTGGACATACCCAGTTCCGTGTTGCGGATTTCAGCAGTACCGGTCGTGAAATTCTAAACGGAGGGGCCATTGCAGCGGCTCAATTTCCTCCTGGTGTGCCCCTTCCACCCGTCAGCCACCTGCCTGCCGAGTTTGAATGCCCGATTTGCTTCGAGGTGAAGAAATTCCACAAGCCGTCTGACTGGTCCAAACACGTTCATGAAGACGTGCAGCCGTTCACGTGCAGCTTTCCTCAGTGCACCGAACCCAAGTCATTCAAGCGCAAGGCAGATTGGGTTCGGCATGAGAACGAGCGACATCGGCAACTGGAATGGTGGACCTGCTCTTATCCCGAGTGCAGCCATACCTGTTTCCGCAAGGACAACTTTGTTCAGCACCTAGTGCGGGAGCACAAGATGCCCGATCCCAAGGCCAAGAAGACGAAAGGATCAGCAGGTGACGGTTTATCTGACAGCATGCACGAACGGGAACTCAGCCGGCTCTGGAAGATGGTTGACGACTGCCGCCATGAAACAGAGCATACCTTGCATCAGGAACCCTGTCGTTTCTGTGGGAACACCTGTGGATCCTGGAAAAAGCTAACGGTGCACCTGGGGAAGCACATGGACCAGTTAGCCATGCCAGTGCTGGAACTCGCCAAACAGAGTTGTGCCTCGCTGAACCAGGTGGGGATCAGTGGCAGGTCTGCCGAGACACATGCCCCTCTCGCGGCACAGCTCCACGCGCAACATGATTCCTCTGGAACCTCAACCCATCTCCTACAGCCACAGTATCCAAACAGCAACGCTACCACACCGGCTAGCTACACCTTTCTCAACGAGATTCCGCTGCTCAATTACCCGTCTATCTCAGGCGGCGCACTATCAATGGAGCCGGAGCAGATCACCGATTCTCTGTCGCCTGGCGGTCCCCAGTCTGCAGGGTACATAGAGCATTTCGACCAAGGCGCGCTTCACGCGCAAGTCCAAGCCCAGACCTACCCCGCGCATCAGAACCCATCGACGTACCCACCGCCATACAACGCAGTCCCTCGCTCGAGGACCCCTGAAGCGAACGCTGCCATGCTGCAGCACTCGTATTCTGTCAGTCCCCAGCTTCAAGGCTCACTCTACCCCGCACAAACGGGTTATATAGCATATCAACCGGTGGTTCCCAACTCCCCCTACACCACCGGGCCCTATACCTCTAGCTATTCTAGCTATTCCTCTCAGATGTGATTGACGATCTCCATGTTCCTTACTTTGTTGTTACCTTTCTGTTTGCATTTCAGGACTTGTGTATACGTGTATATACCCCTTCTTACTTCTTTTACCCGATCAACCTGTCGGCTGATTGCGGCGAATACGTCATGCGAATGCATGAGCAGTGTGAGTGTGGAAAGGGATAACTTTCTTTCCCATTATGTTTACTGTCTAGCCGATTGGGATATTGCTCCGATATCATCTACTCGCTTCGATAAGAGTTTATCCCATTGTGTTTTCTTTTTTTAGTTCCTCCAGCCCCTTACCACCTGGGCAGCAAAAGGATCAGGTCGAGTCGGTATATGCCGCATATGTGGAATGACCTAGGTTCCGACGATCCCTTGGATTTGTGTACATATTTCTGGGCCCAGGGAATTCTGTCTCAGACTAGTGTGGCGTATGGATCCCATGTGCATATATGCATAGCATATGAGCCATCATATTTGGTGAATCCTGGCGAAACTTAGCCGAGTAGAAGTCTAATCGAATTGCTACAGGGGGTTGGGAGGAGCACCCTAGGGGTCCAGCCCTAGCTAGGGCGTGGGTTGTCAAATGTCATGTTTTGTTTCAGGGCCGTGTGTCAAGTGTTTTATCCCTAGAAACGAGCATATACGCATGGCAGGGGAATCAAGATGCCGATCGTCCCTGTCACAACCTGATTGGAGTTCCTGCAGCCACTCCGTGGAAATATTGAATTCTGGATTCCCTTTAGACAGAGGACATGTGTTTACTCAAGATGAAAAAGTCCTAGCAATAGGCTAGGGACATGTTAACTATATAGAGTCGCATAGTTAAAGAGATAAGTATCAGATAAAGATAGCCTCATCGTGATCTTCACCCGGGTGAAGCCTACAGCGGGGCAGTGCAATCAGCAATCAAGGGATGACATGCACATTCCACGAATTTGTCTCATTTCAGACTTTCATCTCGACGTCTGATGCGGATTCTGACGACATTTTCCTCCCTTGATTGTCCGCGTGGTAAACCGGCTCGGGGCGAAGTGGAGTTAATCTGCGTGTTGCTTTCTTTTTGGTTTCTCGCGTGCGTTAGGTTTGCATGCACCTCGTTACCAAAGGAGGGGAGCTGCATTTTCTGCATTTATCTACTGCCTTTACCCGGCTTTTTTTGGTTTTCTGTGTTCTTCGTTTTTTGTGGATTCATCGAGGCCCTTTTGATATCGCCGATATACTATATACACACTCCACTATGGAGGTCCGTCCTTGTCTTTTTATCTACTGTGTGGTCTATTTTCTTAGCTGACGTCTTCATAGGATCCTCAGATGAGCTGGCACGATCCTACCGATGTTCTTCAGGGAATCATGGTCGGGCCCGATCCATGTCATCCCTCTGATCTCGCGGACTTTTCATCGGGCTTGGCTCTGGCTGACTCGGCCTCGAATCCTCTACTCGAATTGCATCTCGCTTCACTCGAGGCCCAGAACCAACCCGCCTTCATGGGCCAGTGGTCCTCGGAACCTCGGGACTTTTATTACCCCAACTATCCTTCTCGCTTGACCGGCGACCAGGATGCGTGGAACCCGCTGCAGGTCACCGGCGTTCCCCACCCCTCTACCATGTCCCACATGGATGTCTCGGCTGTCGCTGATTCCGACTGCGGCTTCTCTAGGCCCCATTATAGAACGCCCTCTGAGAGTGGTAGTCAGTATATGGGAAGTTTACATTCTGGAGACTCTGGTTATGGAAGTACAAGCTGTGCCACGAACTCGGTTGGGACATCCTCTTATGGTATGGACTCCTTGTCGAGTCCCCAGATCGGCCCGAAGGAATATGGATTCGGTGATTCTGCCGTTATGTTTGATCAGCCTCACCTCGGCACTGGTTCGTTATTCTCTGGAGACTTTGACTATTCCGGGTCGTCGCTGGAGGGCTCAGTCAAGTGTGACCACCCTTCCTGCTCATGGGTTGGAAAGTGCCCGTCAGATAAAAGGTAACCTATCAACATGCTTACAAGCTCTATGGGAACATCCTTTCTGACCTGTCCAGGAAACACGAGGCACGCCATAGAAAGCTTTTCAAGTGTGATGAACCTAACTGTCCCCGTAAAGAGGGCTTTGGTACCATCAACGACCTGGCTCGCCACAAGAAATGTGTGCACAACAAAGAGCCCGAGCGTGGCCCGAAGATGATGTACCTCTGCTTCGGGAAAAGCTGCCCGCGGCCTAATAAGAAGTGGCCCCGACTGGATAACTTCAAACAACACCTGAACCGGATGCACAACGAAGAAGATGGCGATGCATTGCTGAAGAAGTGAGCACTGCTCTTTCTCCTAGATCTCACGTTTACATATACTGACCAACCTAGATCTATGGACTGGTACGAGACCGCCATCGGCCGCCAGCCTAGCCAGCAAAACGACGACAGCCTTTCGCAAGCTGGTACCCTAGTTGAGACAGATCCCACCACCGACATGGAGCTGGATTCCACCGATGCTGCGCATCAATCCCAAAATGGTGTTGATTTTCTATCATCTCAGGCTGCGACACCTAGACCATTTTCAAATAATCATTTCCCGGAAACAAATTCCCAACCAACGCAATGTCCTGCTCTGGGGTCAAAAGCTTTCACCTCGTCCTTGACCGGCGAGGATCACAGTGCAGTGACAGATCGCGGAAATGTCAAGTCAGAGGCATTTGTCTCGGACGCAGCAGATAATTTGATCAACGCGATGACGAAGATGATAAACAACCGTGGACGAAGGCCCAGCCAGCATAGTGATGAGGGGATTGAGATCGAGCCTGAGAAGTCTCAACTATCCCAACCTCAGCGCCAGATGCTGCAAAAGGTTCTCTCGGCGGCCCTGGATCGACTTTCTGACGACACCTCTTTCACTGCGCCGGAAGCCAGCGATGACAAGCAAGACTGGTTCCAATGTGACATCTGCTCCAAACGTACTCGGCTGCGCTGCGAGATGAAGTGAGTCGTCCGCTTTAGCACTCCATTCGCAAACATGTCTAACGCTGAACCCTTTTAGAAAACATCAAAAACGCCACGAACGACCTTATGGCTGCACATTCCCCCACTGCGCTAAGTCCTTCGGCAGCAAGGCCGACTGGAAACGCCACGAGAGCTCCCAGCACCTCCACACCCCAAGCTGGCTTTGTGCCAGCCACGATACCTCCAAAGGCTCTTCATGCGGACGCATTTTCTATCGGGAGGAAACATACATCCAGCATCTCGATCAACAACATCGCATCCCCAAGACCGGAACCAAGTCCACCCTCAACGCCAGCCGCCTTGACCTGGCCGATCAATCGCAGTTTTGGTGTGGCTTCTGCAATCGCACCATCCCACTCCACAGTCATGGCCCTGCGGCTCTGGATGAAAGATTTAATCATATTGATGTGGAGCATTTCAAGAAGGGAGAGAGGGGCCGGAGTTGGTGTTTCCCTTTCGCTGAGGGACAGAGCATTTTGGATAAGAGCGCGGCTGATACTTCACATACCCCCGAGGGGAATAAGCGGAAGCGTAAGGCTTCCGAGTAATGCTGTATATTCATCTCGATTGTTTTGATAGAGTTGGTCGCTGCTTCATTGCTTCAATCGATTTATGTACAATCTGTCTCAACGTTTCATGCTCGTAGACTTTGTGTTAAATATTACCCTGTCAAACAAAAGTAAACGGTAGAATACGCGTTATTAGTGGTAGGTAATATAGTACAATTCGAGGTTCCCAGCAAATCATTTCTTGGAGCCAGCCAGCTCCCGAGCCTTTTTCTCCAAAACGGACATTTCTTCTGTGATATAGTCAATACACGCAAATTATATTCCACGAGGATACCACATACCATTCTTCTCCAGCTTGGACTCATCCATCTCCAGCTTCAGCCAGGTCCAGTAAATCACCTGGTAAACGAACACGGCACCCAAAAAGACCTTGCCAAAGGGGCCCATAAAGGTCTTGTATTTCGCCATCTGAATGAATTAGCAAATCTTCCCAGAATAATGGAACATATTGAATCATCCTGGGAAGAAACATACCCCTTCCCGGTAGGAATTTGACTGTTGTGACGAGTTGAGCCGGATGGGTGTGGATGTTAACGTCCGTCTGCCTGACACAGATCGGAGTGATGAGAATATGCCAAGAGCACTGGGTGCCTGGCGGATAGATTGACGTAGAAACATCTTGAATTGGACGGGACGATATAAGATGGCTCCGAAGGGATTTGTTAAAGAGCTGGTTATTCGGCGCGGTCTGGGGCCGGCTAAAGCGGTATAGCGCGGTTACTGAATTGGGAAAGGTGGGGCTTGGCATTGAAGTGTACAGTTTTGGTTTTGTGAATAGAGAATGGGGGTTTTAAGGGTGATTCGCTATTGACAATAGTCTAAATACTATTGACGGAAATGGCAGTTCTATTGTTGTATTGAGAAGCAGGCAGAGTGGGGTTGATTTGGTCAAGTGGTCGAGAAGTTCCGCCATTGTTCTTAACTTTCTCCCATAGAGGCAATGCCTACTACGACGGGTGTTATTCAACCAGAACAATATTCTTTAGGTTAATAGAAAGTTTAGACCTATTTAATGTATAGACTAGGCACTGGTCCGAAGTGCCTGGATGTATAACTACAACCGAACACGGTGATGCTGAGTCAGCCGTCACATGATATCAGGTCCCATTGAATTCTGGCGGGCAGCGAAGGAAGGGAGCCACAACCTAAATATTATGTAGCTCCAGGCAGCTGCTTCTCCGTGTCTCTGACTACCTCCTGACACCACCTTTCACCACCATGTCGCCCCAGGCTGCCATCCCCGATCAGGCCCGAAAGTTGGCTGATATGGCCTTGAATGGATGAATACTACCATTCTCTATTGACAGAATGACCTAAATGGACATCCTGAATGGGGATCAATGGGGGTTGAATCACCGCTGGGCGACAGGCAGGACGTCCCGAGTGCATTCATGATGTGGCACGTGCACGGGTGACTAATCCGCATTGAGCCACACCTTGTGGCTCAATAGAGAGAATACCTTGAATGCCTTCGCGAGTCCCTTCCGCTCTGCAAGTCCTGTTGATGCTTTCTATTTGAAGGACCTACTCTTCACTCCTTTTCCAAATCCTTTCCTTCTCACACCCCCCTCTCCTGTTGTCGTTTGTTTGAAGTTGTCCTTGTTTTTCTTACGCGTCCCCCTATCTCCACCCTTCGCGCCATCATGGGCCGTAACGCCAAGCGCTCCCTGGAGGAGAGTGAGGCTGCTAATATGTCCGACTCCGACGACGAAGACTGGATTGAAGGACCAACTACCAAGCGCCATCCGCGCACCGCGCGCAAGTCAAAGGCCAGCCCCCGCAAGAAGTCAAAGCCGGCCAAGAAGCGCCAACGCCGCGCCTCCGACATCGTGTCGGACGATGTCAGTGTGACCGACGATGATTCTTTCATGGAAGAAGAGTCCGAGTACGAGGAGGATGACTCAGATGATCCCAATATTCCCCGCAATGCACGGGGGACTGCCCGTCGACGAACCACCCAGACCCAACCGAAGTATGAAGAACCATCCGATGAAGACGCATTGCTTGCGGATGATGATATGGAAGAGGATGAACCAGAGGCTGTTTCCCCAGGCCCGCGGAAGAGCACCATCGTAAAACTAAAGCTGAAGCCTGAAATCCTCGCAACGCCCGGGCTCAACACCAGACGGACCACTCGCGCTAACCGAGAAGCTTCAGAGGGTATCTACGCCTTGTCCAATTCAGGTCGCCACGTACATACCGTCGATCGAGGTACCCTCAGCCCGGAGGCGCACATTGGACGCGGTGATTCCCGTCACTCTAGTCGAGCATCGAAGCAGCCTGTGACCGCCGAAGAGCCTGTGATCGCGGAAGAGTCCATGATCGTCGACGAGCCTGTGGTCGCCGAAGAGCCTGTGGTCACCGAAGAGCCTGTGATTGCCGAAGAGCCTGTGGTCGCCGAGGAGAGCATTGAAACGAGCGTTGAGCTTCAAGGCTCCCTAGAAATCCAGGAGAGCGATGCCGAAGGCGGGCCTTCCGAACCTCGCCGATCCAGTCGCAAAAAGCCATCACGGAGCTCACAGCAGAAAGACGAGGAGAGTGACTTCGAGCCCGAGGGGGACGACGAGGAAGATGATGACGATGACGACTCTGTCCTGTCCAGCGTCTCGCCCCGCAAAGGTAGCCGAGCTGCTGGTGACGAAGACGGTGTCGGTGGTGGCCGCCCTGGCTTGCGCAAGCGCCCTGATCGATCCCGCGGTGTATCTTACGTTGCTGATGAACTCCAACACGAGGTGGAAGACCTAAGAGATGGTAAGAGGACGCGGCGTCAAGCAGCACAAGAGCCTGTCTTCACGAAGAAGTCAACGCGTGCTCGCCAGATTGTCGACTATCGCGTCTTCCGCCCGGAGAAGTGGGCAGAGGTGGAGGGAAATGACAATGATGCAGTGACCGAGTCTCCGTCTCGTCGCGCACGCGGCGGCGGCGGTGGCTGGCAACGCAACCTTCTCCCGACGATGGGGCCTTTTGGCGGTGCTGGTCAACCGTCAATCCTTGGACCTTTGGGTGCCGCTGCTACAACTGGGGGCGCTGATAGCGATAGCAGTGACGACGAGGGACAAGCCCAGGATACTGCGCTTACTCCTGGCCTTGCGCCTCATGCTGGCGATGCTCAAGGCCTCGCGGGAACGCCCGCCAACTTCGGCAAAGTTAAGGACAAGCAGTCTTTGGCCGACGCGGACCCGCTTGGCGTTGATATGAACGTCAACTTTGACAGCGTCGGAGGCTTGCAGGGGCACATCGATCAGCTGAAGGAGATGGTTTCTCTTCCCCTTTTGTATCCGGAGATTTTTCAACGGTTCCATATTACGCCTCCTCGAGGTGTCTTGTTCCATGGACCACCCGGTACCGGAAAGACGCTCTTGGCTCGTGCCCTGGCAAATAGCGTCAGCTCAGAGGGACGCAAGGTGACGTTCTACATGAGAAAGGGTGCAGATGCGATGAGCAAATGGGTTGGCGAGGCTGAGCGGCAACTGCGACTTCTGTTCGAGGAGGCTCGCAAGACGCAGCCTAGTATCATCTTCTTCGATGAGATTGATGGTAAGAAATTCCCTTTTCTTTTCTTCCCTGAGGCGCTTGGCTGACTCGATCCTTTATAGGACTGGCTCCTGTGCGATCTAGCAAACAGGAACAGATTCATGCCTCGATCGTTTCAACCCTTCTGGCGTTGATGGATGGAATGGACGGCCGTGGGCAAGTCATTGTCATCGGTGCTACTAACCGACCAGATTCCATTGATCCTGCCCTTCGTCGTCCTGGTCGCTTTGACCGCGAGTTCTACTTCCCTCTTCCCAACCTTGAGGGCCGACGTGCTATCCTCGATATCCACACCAAGGGCTGGGACCCTGCTCTCCCGCAAGATATCAAAGACGAATTGGCCAAAATCACCAAGGGTTATGGAGGTGCCGATCTCCGAGCGCTTTGCACCGAGGCCGCTCTCAATGCTGTGCAGAGAAAGTACCCTCAGATTTACAAATCAGACAAAAAGCTCGTCATTGATCCAAAGACTATCAATGTCACTCCCAAGGACTTCATGCTGGCAGCCGAAAAGATGGTTCCTTCTTCGGAACGGTCTACTGCATCGGGGGCATCGTCGTTGCCCCAGAATGTGGAGCCTCTGCTCCGTCAGTCTTTGATGCAACTCGAGACTTCGCTCTCAGAGATCCTCCCCCAACGAAAGAGACTCACCGCTCTCGAAGAGGCTCAGTTCGAAGAGCCCGAAAATGGGAATGGCTTCAAGAGAGAGCAGATCATGCAGGAATTCGATCGATCGCGGGTCTACCGGCCACGTCTGCTTCTTCGAGGCTCGCAGGGAATGGGCCAGCAGTACCTTGCAGCCGCCCTGCTCCATCATTTTGAGGGTTTGCACGTTCAGGCATTCGACCTCCCTACTCTACTCAGCGACTCCACCCGGTCACCTGAAGCCACGGTGGTCCAGCTCTTCTCAGAGGTCAAGAGACACAAGCCCAGTGTCATTTACATCCCCGACGTCCAAACGTGGGCTGAGACGGTTGGCCCCGCTGTTATTTCTACATTCCTCGGCCTCCTGCAATCGATACCAGCATCCGACCCGGTCTTGTTGCTCGGTGTTCTCGAATCAACAGACGAAGAGACGGATGACGCTCTGCTGAAGAAAATGTTCGGATCCTCCAAGAAGAGCTTGTTCGATATTCAGGCCCCAGACGACACTGCGCGCCGTGAGTTTTTTGCCAAACTCATCGAATACATCAAAACCCCTCCCATCGATTTCCCTAACCCCGAGAACCGCAAGAAGCGTCAGCTCGAGGAGCTGGAAGTCGCTCCACCCCCTCCCCCGCAAGCCGAGGTGCAGATGAGCAAAGAGCAACTCAAGGCTCAGAAGAAGAAAGACCGGCACATTCTAAACTGTCTGAAGATTCGCATTCAGCCGATCATGGATCAGCTGAGGAAATACAAACGATTCCGGGCTGGCCCGGTTGATGAAAACCTCATCCGATACTTGTGGGAGGAAGAGGACCCTGACTTCGTGACCAGTGATTTGCCTCCTGATCAGAGAGGGATGGACCGTCCATATGAGAAGGCTTTCGACAAGCATGGTGTGGTCGGTCTTCTGGAGACTGCCACGGGCAAGTTCTTCTACAACCTGGACATTGTGACTGTGGAGAAGCGTCTGTCGAATGGCTACTACAAGCGGCCAGTTGATTTCTTGGCCGATGTTAAGCGCATTGCCAAGGATGCCCGAAAGATAGACGACGAGAAAGCCATGCGAGCCAATGAGATGTTGGCGAATGTCGAAGTCGATATTGCCAACATTGATCTCACCGACCCACTCCTTGTTGCAGAGTGTGAAAACGTCTATCAGCGTGAACTTGCTCGTGAGAAAGCGGCGGCTGAACGTGCTCAACGTGCTCTCGCGGAACAGAGTTGGATATCTCGTCCCGGTACTGGAAATGAGCCTCACGGCCAGAGCAACCACTCCCAAGGCGACGGGGATGGTGATGTTTTCATGAGCCACTCTGAGGATCAGTCCGGCAGCAAGGACGACACGTTGATCAGCTCCTTCGGCCCCTCTGCGCAGCCTAAGCCTGCGTATTCGCACACCGCACCATCTCAGCAGGTGCGCCGCGAGTCCGGTCTCTCGAGCTTCTCGCAGAGGGGTCCGATGACCCCAATGGCCCCCGGGTCTCAGCCCGGTGACTACACCAATGAGGCGTCTACCACACAGACGACCTCGGACAAGAAATCCTCGGGGCAGTCCTCCCATCCTCATGGGACCCAGAGTCCGCGTGTCTCTCGACACGAATACCCGGACCTCACTCAATACCCGGACCGCATATCACAGGAAGAGCATCACCTACCGGCCACACAGGGGGACAGCAGCCAGCCCTCTCCCCGGTACCAGACAGAGGACCGTGGGAGGCCGCAGCCCCCTCTGTTCGGTGACTCCTCCAAAACGACCGAACACGCCTCCGCGAACCTGCACCAGCTGCTCAACGAGCTGGAACTCGACCTCGAGTACGTCGAGAACCTCCACAACCAACTCACCCGCGAGACGGGTGGGTGCTCGGTTGAGCAGCTGGAGCAGGTGGCCACGGCCCTGATGGACTACATCTGGCGCCGTCGCGGTGAGTGGAACCGCACCGCCGTGGCCAAGGGCATCGCGGAGGCGTTTAGGTCCGTTTTGGACGATATGCGGTCCGGGCAGTGAGGGTGAGGAGAACATTGTTTGATGGGAAGGGTGGGGGTGAATGTGAGAGTATTATGAGGCGCAACTGGGGGTAATGGATAGTCACGCAAATGAGAATAACACATGTATGATTATATTAACTGTCCTTTCTTAAGAGATGTAAAAGTTACGTATACCTGAATTTTAGGTGAGGAGAGTAAAGAGGAAGAGAGTTGTCTTATTCCCGAATATAGCCCTCGACTACGGGGCTCTTCCAGGTCGCTAAGGCCGGAAAGTCAGTAGTGTATACTATCTGCCATCCGAGGAAGCCTATGTTAGCAGCCAACCTCTGCCAAACTCATTCTTTTCCTGCCCAGTTGTCCCACAAGGTTTCTTCCACTGATTTTCGTCCTCGCAGCTCATATTAGTATTTTGATGTCAGTGATAGGTGATGGATAGTTGTTTATAGAAAGGTTGAATGATCGGTAGGTGTGCTCTGGCATGTACTCAACCCCCGTATGGTGCCGGCTACGCGGTTGATTGGCTTGCCAATGTAGAGATCGTAGGGTAGTGGTGCGGACAGTAGATACTGGAGGTGGCTAGTGCCTAGCAGGTCCCTCGTAGTTTTCTGCGTATACTCTACGGCACGAGTGTCTTATAAGTGATTTTTAGTTGAAATTATTGTAATATGTTACTATAGACCGCGTTCCGCTATTTATAGTTCTACTTAATTTTGTGGTTCGCTGGACTTAGCAGTTGTTGTAGAGTGCATTAGGCCGGGGTATATGTTATCGAGGGGAGATATACGGCGACCAGGTGTATCCCATTGCTCTAGATACTACCCTACTACATCTTTTGCTACCCTATCGTTTTCGTCATTTCCTTCGATACCATGAAAGCTAGGATCCAGTAGAGGGAGGTCCTCCAGCCTTGCTGAATGCGCTAATCGAGTGACTAGGCGGGTGATCTCTCTGATCAGACTCAGAGACTGACCGAAGGATTGCCGTAGGTTTCGCATCGAGAAGAGTGCACTCTAATTGTCAATGTAGATTTCCATGTCCTGCTAGAAGTGCAGGTTTCCTGGGTTCAGACAGATGGAGGGCCAGCACAGGTTCAGACATTGAATCTTATACTTCGCGTGAACATGTGACGTCGACCCACTAAAACACCTGGCCTTTGCAGTTGCGCTCTTTGATACCTTACACTTCACCTTCCAACCTCCTTTGATCCATTGCTAGATCATGACCTGATTCTGATCTATTATCTCCATTCTTTAATCCCCGGAGCTTCAGTCTACGCCATCTCGTTCCTTCCGCGCATTCACAACCGCAACCATGGTGGACTGGCTCAGTCTCGCCGTCCCCCTCGCCTATCTAGGTGTCCTGATCGGCTCTCTCGCTACCTTCTCTTCTCTCTACCGAAAGCGCAAAGCCCGTATGTACCCCTTTTTCAAATTACAGCACCACCATCTACTTCAACCCTTCAAACACAACTAACATCCCTCTCTACAGGCAAAGCCTCCTCCCTCGAGCCATGGTTCCCAGCACACCTCCAGCGCGACATCTACTTCTCCCTCATGCACCTCGACCCCTCCACCCAACAAACTGAGAAGAAACTCCCCGCCATCCCCGACTCCGTCCTCAAAGCCTCCCTCCTCCGCCGCGCAACGGAAGATATCCGCCGTGTCCTCGCCCTGCGAAGCCAGAAACAGGCTCTCTCCGTACTCCTGCAGCGCGGCAGTGTCGGCGATGACCTGTGGCAACGGTTCCTGCGCGCCGAGAAGGAGATGGAAGAGGAGGTCAAGGATGTGGTTTCCGAGGCTAATGCCTACGTTCCTAACTGGGGACAGACTATCTTTCAGTCTGCTAATGAGATGATGAATAATGACCTCTATCGCAAACGAATGGCTGAGCACCAGTCTAAGCTTGCTGAGGAGCGCGAGGACTGGAATAAGAAAAAGGCTAGTATTCAGGAGGGCTTTATGAAGGAGTTGGATGGCTCTCAGGAGGATGCGAAGGTCCCGGCGGCGGCGAGTGCGCCTTCGGTGCAGAGTGATGAGGATGCGGTGTTTGTTGAGGCTGAGTCGGTGAATCCGCCTGGTTCGGGCGGGAAGAAGAAGAAGGGGAAGGGGAAGAAATAGATGGATTTGTAAAATTAAGTTAGTTTTTACTGGATTGTTTCAATGGGGTTTCTGCAATGGTTTGTCGATGCATTTTAGGGTTGATATCTTGCATACTGCATCCTTTAAAGCCTTTACAATTCTTTGATCAAGAGGAGAACAGTGTACATTCCCGTAGTGGTAGAGATAATTAATATACAGGCCCTATTCACAGCGGGCTAAAGTCCTCAGAACGCCGCTTCATGCAATGTCCAATCCAGCTTATAGCAGCTTACTATCATCAACCCCTAAAGGTGATCCAAGATCAATTCCAGGTACCTGCATTTCCTCTGCAGCTTTGGTCAGTTTACCTTCGATACGCTCCGGGTCCAGACCATCTGTCCGACCCAATACGATCCGTAGTAAGCTGGCCATGATCTCGAGTTGGTACTGCTCCTTCTCGTGCGGATCAAGCTGGTCGAGACTCAGCCCCTGTGCTTTTAGAGCCAGCTCCTTGCGATCACCGAGCATTTCAAGAAGGCGGCTGACTTGGCCGATGCTCTCTTTGCTGCGAGGTGTCGAGGACAGACGGCGGAGACGGTGTTTGGGTGTTCCGGCTGGCACTCCGGCCAGGCGGGCAATTTGCAGGACGATCATGCGCGCTGTGGTGTCGTCGGGTGCAAAGCCGAAGGCAGCTCGCATTGACTGGAGGGCAACAAGCGTGCCTGGGAGATCCTTGGAGAGGCAGAAGCAGCGTACGATCTGGTCATATAACTCCTTCGAGAACTCTTGACGGGTGGTCCTTTGGGCGCGAGGAGAGAGCTGCGAGTACCACCGCACCATGTTTCCGTATAGCTCGCGCGCAGATGGGAATCCGCTGTCGAAAGCCGTGCGGCCACGATCGTATTGCAGTTTAGCGCAGTCCCACAGACACGCGTATGTTTCCAGATCTGGTCGGATGCTGGTAGACATCGTCTGGAACTTGGCCCACAATGAGCGAATGTCTTGTTTTCGGAGTTCGGCGTAGAGGAGATGGTTCATGAAATAAGAGTTGGGTTGGATGTGTGCATCGCCCAGGCACTTGACTAGGTACTTGACCATGTCATCGTCGCCTCGGCGGGTGTAGTGGAGAAGAAGAATGGAGAAGGTTTCAATGCCTGCGTGTGGCACCTCGCGTCTCATAAACTTGGGGATCCGGCTAGGTTCTACCTCGTCGTGCTTGACCCGGACCTGAGGAGTGGGCTCGACCGGCTGGAATCGTTTCCATACGGTGTCAATCCGGTGCTGGATCATGGACCAGGCAAGTCGCTCCGCTTTGTCCCGCGAACTGGCACTCCCCTCCCGAAGCCAAGCAGCTATCAACCCATTCAGATGTTTGGCATCTGGGCGCACTCCTCGCTCATACATCAGTTCGATCACTAGGGCAGCGGAGTCGACTTCGCCCATTCCGATGAGCTTCTTCATCCAGCTGGCATAGAAGAATCGATTTTGGAATCGGCGAGGCAGCATCGTGAGGGCCGAAAGTGAGACTTTGTTGACGGCATGCTCGTCGATGCTTGATGCATGAAGATTGCCCGCTAGACCAAGGGCGGCTTGATATAGAGCTGTCGAGTCATTGGCTGGATCTTGACCGGTCACCATCATGTCTTTGAAGATAGCAACTGCAGTGTCCAACCGGCCAGCGGTGAGCAGACCGATGCTGATCTGATCGTAGTCCTCCATGGTCATATTCGGGCCCAGCATCGTCTTCAGTTGTAGATACAATGCCCACGCCTTCACCTCCGCATCTTTTCCCGGTATTTTGCCCCATGCCGTGATGACTGGAATGAGTACACGGGGCTGGCGGGATCTATCATTGGCCAGGAAAGCCAAAGCAATATCCTGAGCTCGTTGGGGATTACCTTCAGCCGCGAAGAGTCGGACACCCTGCATCCAATATTCCTCAAGGTCCTCCTTTTTCTGGGACAGCTCAGCTTGGTATGATTCCCACTTCTCCAGTGCTTGAGTAGTAGCACCTCCTTGATGTAGCGCATCGATGTATGAAAGAATCTGAGGAGTCGCGAGGGGTCTGTCGACGGAAGTAGCATCTTCAACGAGAATTTGGAGATGCGTAGACCGTGTAGCCTTGGACACTTGTGCCGTAGCCTGAGATTCCCAGACAATGTCAAGGACATTTGGTGGAAGCGCGCCCACAAAGCCCGGAATAGCCTGCTTGCACCGGCGGTAGGATTTCCACACCTCTTGCCTCGTCCCTTCACTGGATTCGTTTTCTGTAAACTTCTGGAGGGCCTTCTTGAATCGTATTGCATATGCTTGAGACTCCGGGTTCACGGCCTTTGCTGCTGAAGAGCGTTTGGCAGCCAATCTTCGCCGTTCTCTGGCGCTGTCCTGCCAGTTCTCTTGTTCCAGAGCGAGGCCCTCAAACTCCTCCTTGAGCATGTTGTCCAGTTCCTCGTCGAAAACCTCATCCAGCGATGGCCGAGGCTCCACCGAGCCGTGTTCCTCGTCATATTTCCGTAGGGCCTCCAGGGCAATCTTCCGGTCGTTTTCTGGTAAATTCTGGATAAAAGGACTGTCGGGGGCGAAAGGACCCTTTTCCAAGACCTTGAGCTCTTGCTGAAGCTTCGTGAGCTCTTCCTCTACTTCTTCGCGCTCCTCATTATCTTCGGCCTCGGGATCGATCTTGCGTCGTTTCTTGCTTCCGGGGGCGTCTTGCTCGAAAAAGTTGACTTTATCGTTGGGCCCGCCATAGTCGAGTCGACGCGCCGTTACGGCGGAAAAGGCACGTCGAGAAATTGACGGGCCATAGTAAGCTCCTCGAATAACCTGACGGAGCATATGGAGTTGAGTCGAACACGAAGGAGATGTTGAAAGTCGCGAAGCTCGGAAAACCATTTAATCCACTTTTCGGGTTTAGCGTGGTTTTTCCCCGTTGAAGTCATCCCTCGACGCGCCTTTTTAATTGCGACCATGGATCCCGACGGCTTAGAGGACGCTCTGGATCTGGCCAGAGATAGGTCACAGTATCAGGTAGATGTTCTGAATGTGTTTGATCCTTCCTGTATACTGACATATTCCAGGGCGTGTACGTCTACCAGCCCAAGCCCGGGAAAGCTTCCAGTGAGCGGCCTACGAAGCGTCGCAAAGTCTCTTCTATCGGTAATGGAGGAAAGCAATCCGATGCACATTGCTTCTTGCCCTTGTTGAATGGAGAGGAGACTGCAGAATGTGTGCAGCTGCGCTATGATGCCTATAAACAGCTGTGGTCCGAGCAAGAAGACAAGATCCAAGTGAGGGACCTCGACATGAGTCTAGGAATGCTAGTCGCTAATACAATATCAATTAACAGAAAATTCTCGAAGACGTCGACGCCGGAGTCCTGACAGACGTGCTGTCCTTTGTGAGAAACACATCGCCCCAAACGTATGGTCCTATCCTAGAAAAGAACACTCGAACTGCGGTCTGATCGGAAATCTTCAGGTGCAATGGATGTATACCCACGGCCTTGGTGACCGTTGGATCCAATGTGTCGTCACTCAGTCGATTACTTTCACGCCTCAACGATCAATTGACGACGAGCGGCGAGGGTGGTGTCGTGGTGCTGGAATCAGGCGACGCACCCAACCTCAAAACATGTCTAAAGAACATCATCCGAGCGGCCGTCACCAATACCGAAGGCAATGACGGATACCAGAAGTTTCTCACGGACCGTAATGTATGTTCCTACCTGTTGATGTTAAGCTTGTCTACACTAACTGAAATGAAATCAAGGGGCCCCGACTGCTCGGTTACGATTTGGACCTACTTTATGACTACGTCCAAAGAAGAGGAACGAAAAAGCTGGTTCTTGCCCTACGAGATAGTGAAGCTTTTGACCCGGGACTACTAACAGATCTTCTGTCACTCTTCAAGTAAGATCTGAATTCGTCGCATTTTGAAACCCCTACTGATGCGTGCTAGATCTTGGCTTGACCGTATACCATTCACGGTGCTGCTTGGAATCTCAACTTCTGTTGAGCTCTTTGAGGGCAGACTGCCGCGCTCGTGTGTTTCCATGCTCCAAGGGAAACATTTCGAAGTTCAAGAAGCAGGAAACTGCGTCGATCGTATCTATGAATCCTTACAGGCTGAACCGAACGCGAAAATGTGGCTTGGTCGCAATGTTACCAGCACACTGTTCGAGAGAGCAAGCGACTATTTCCTGACCCCGGAGGCATTCAGTCGCATGGTCAAGGTAAGATATTCCCTATCCTAATACCGTCTTTCCTAACTCCCGTCCAGTACGCGTACATGTCGCATTTGTTTGCCAACCCCTTGTCCGCATTTTTGGAAGGCTCGACGCCGCCTGCAATGTCTCAAGGCCGTTTCTGCGAAGCGATTAGAAATCTGCCCTCTTTTCGAATGTAAGCATGCTTTCTCGTCTCAGTTTAATCTTCTAGTCTAACGACCTTTCAGGTTCTGTGAGGACCTTGTCGAGAGCGGCGGTGGACAGGAAGTGCCCGCCTTGCTAGAAAATGATGAGCACCTGTTTGAGCAGGCTCTCAAGCACTTCGAGGCAGGACAGCAAAACATGCGACGAATTTTCCAGGCTGTTAGACTCATTCATGCATGTCTCCAACATACGCAGGGCGCGAAGAAGACAAGCTTCTCCGATCTCTCTGTTCATGCCCTTTCCGGAGACTTGAGCGAGTCTCCCATCGTGGACGACATGTTGGCTATTGTGAGGACTTTGAACTCCTATAAGCTTGCAGAAATGCTTAAAACTCTGCCCATGGACATGTTAGATCAAACACCTCTCGGTGAGGTCCAGGCAGAGTTGAAAAACTTGCACGAGGAATATTCACAGTTTGGGCCTTTGGGCAGCGAATACAGCATCAACAGCTCCGTGGTGAAGACCACTGTTGTCCAGCAGCGAATCCAGCTCAGCAGAGACAAGGCCGATCTGCCCGAGCAAGATATCGAGTACACCCAGCTTCTCGACCGCTTGATCAGTGCGCTGCAGGAGTATTTCACAGAAACCTTGATCCCACCTCAGGATCTGTTTCTAAATGAAGCCTTCCTGTTTGATCTACGCAATCCCCTGAAGGAAACTTTTGCGCCCCGACCCCGTTTCGCCATTGAGCGTGCCATGACAAGCCCCTTCGACTACTTGTTCTCCTCGCCTGACGCCTCCGGGGCTAGAATTTCTGCCAAGCAACCTGCCACGGCTATTTTATATCAACTCTACCTCGAATCCGGTGCTTTGGTCAATGTTCATGACTTATGGCAGGCTTTCTATACTGTTTTTGAAAATGATCAGGGCAAGAAATGTGATGACCGCATCGTCATGACTTTGTTCTATGGTGCTTTGTCCGATTTGAAGTCATTCGGCATTGTCAAGAATAGCCGGAAAAAGGCTGACCATCTCGCGAAGGTTGCATGGATGGGGTTGTAGTTTAGAGTTAATCATTACTTTCAATAACATGACACTGGAATATCAAATCCCAATCATTTTTCAAGTTGCCAAGGGGTATCATACACAAGCAGTCAGGTACAAAAAATAATACAGAGGGCCCCGTTCCGAAACAAGCCAGGGTATGCGTCAGTTCGGATGCAGAAGCAGGCGCTTCAATAGTCTAAGATCGGTCGTTGAATGATATCGTCACGTCCAAGCGGCCGTCCACCTTCGCTTAGAACCATAGCTTCCCTCCGTCGGCGGCGGAGTGCTTGCTCTTCCGGGCTTCCTTCCTGGAATCTCCTTGAAGACGACTCACGAAATGAGGAACCAGCTGTATCTTCACCGTCGACCATCCACACATCACTGTCTTCATCGTCGTCATCATCGTCGTCCTGGTCATTCTCTTCGATCATGCTGCCCATTAGACCATGCTTCCGTAGCTGCTTGATGCCATCTGGATGCTGCGTCAAAGTTCCGAATATAGAGCTCATGACGGTATCGTCGGACCACCATGTTTTCATAAGGATCACCACATCCTGCCGCCGGGATGGCTCGGTCAATGTACACGGAAACGGGTATTTGACGAGCCATCGGCTGATGATACCGGATTCCAGCGCCCCAGGAACATTCTCTGGTAGCAGAATATCCAAAATTTGAAGAGCCTTCTTTTCTCCTATAGGCCTGGTCTTGGGGAGGATGGGTGAGAGTGTTGTAGACGTTTGTTCAGTATGTTCATCCAGGAAGTTGCAAAGACAGTTGATCAAAGCCGTATACGTGGGGACGTCTCGGAGTCGAGTACAAACTGAGGTTCGAGATACTATATTCAATTAGCATTATGCTTGCGTCGACGAAGAGGGAAGAGGCGGTGCATACGGGCTCGGTTGGATACTAAGAAGTGAAGGGCAGTCAGTGCACGGCCTTGTCGGGCCTTATCCTTGCAATTCAGGTCCTCTAGGAGCAAATCGCGTGTTTTCCCCTTCGTTGATCGTTCGGAGACGATGCGCAAAGCACTGTGTGTACATTAATATGTGCCCCGCAACGCTCGTGGGGGCTTATCGTACGCAGCTCGGAGGTCATGGCTCGTGCTCCCAGAGAGCTTGAGAAGGGTGTCTAGCTTGAGAACTGATGTCGTTAGTTTCAGAAGTTATAAATTGTGAAAATCCTTGCTCACCATCCTCTGTTCCCTCACTAATGATCTTATCTTCCCTCTCGTTATGCTTGATCTCGGTCAAATCGACCACTTGGCGAAGGTCGGTGATGATGCCGCGCGCGGCAAAGAATAGCGATATACCTAGGCTTGTTAGACAAGACACAGACATAAATTCAGGATATCAATTTACCCAGACAGAGCCACAGCGCACCATCCCCCGGAAAAGGCGCCATGATATTTGCAGTTGGAGACGATGAGATGCGGAGAGGCGTTGGCAGAATCGCGATCGACCGAAGCGGTGAGACTTTTTTCTGATCGCTTTTTGCTGCAGCAGAAAAAAAACTCCACTCTGCACGCCAGTTCCTCCAGCCAAAAAATGCCGCCTTCCCAGCTAAAACAGCTGAAGGCTTCACTCAAGGAAAGCGGGGTGATTGCTCCCCAGCAATCCAAGAAGCAGAAGCGCCAAAATGCAAAGACTGGTGCCGCAGCGCAGGATCGAAACCAGCGCAACGCCGCTTTACAAGCGATTCGAGATCGGTTCAACCCTTTCGAGATCAAAGTGGCTAACAATCGGAGCAAGTTCGATGCGACCACTCGGGATTCAGGCTCAAAGCCTGCTCCGCGCATCCGTCCTGGTGTCACAAAATCTCTAGGTGAAGAACGGGTATGTTGAGATTGCTTTCCATCTAATGCTACAATTTCATAGCTGATACCGTTTTATAGCGCCGCGCCACCCTTCTTCAAGAGATGCACAGCCGTAACAAAGTTGGTGGACTTGTCGATCGCCGTTTCGGTGAAAACGATCCGACCATGACCCCCGAGGAACGAGCCGCCGAACGATTTGCGCGAGAAAGCCAGAGGAAGATGCGCAAGGAATCGATGTTCAACCTCGAGGATGAGGAGGAAGACTTCCAACTTACGCATATGGGTCAGTCTTTGGATCTTGAAGGAGCGAAACTGGATGATTTCGAGGCTGGCGACTTGGGTGGTGAAGAATCGGACGAGGAGACTTCCCGGAAACGAAAGCGCTTCATCGACAATGATGAAGATATGGACATGGACGAGGATTTTATCGACCCCGGGGAGGACGAAAATCAACCCGAGCGGAAGAAATCCAAGGCTGAGGTGATGAAGGAGGTCATTGCCAAATCCAAGTTCTACAAGCACGAGCGGCAACAAGCCAAGGAGGATGACGAAGATCTTCGGGAAATGTTGGATCAAGAACTTCCTGATCTCTTCGAGGCTTTGCGAGGCATGAAGGCTCCTGGTGAACCGGAGCCGGTTAAGCAAGATCTGGACGCCATGAATCCGGATCGTGCAGCCCTACTACAGGAACCAGAGAAGAAGGACGCCGAAAGAGAATACGACCAGCGACTCAAGCAACTGACATTCGACAAGCGGTCCCAGCCTACAGACCGTACAAAGACGGAAGAAGAGAAGGTTGAAGAGGAGGCAGCGCGGCTGAAAAAGCTGGAAGAGGATCGAGTTCGCAGAATGCGTGGTGAACAGGTCAGCGACGACGAGGAGGGTCAATCCGACAAGGACTCGTTCATGCAGGATGACGAGGATGAAGAAATTGATGATGCCGAGGCTTTCGGGCTTCACTCTCATTCATATGAGCCCCGTCCTGAGATGGGCGTGGAGGATGAAGACGATTTTATAATCGACGATGACTTGGTCGAAACAAGATCAAATGTCAGCCTCGATATGGATGGAAGTGACGTGGAAGAGGAGGATCTCTCTGAGGAAGAGGAAAGTGAGCCAGACAATGAGGACGAGCTCATCAACGGAATGACACTGCCGTCGACCACTGCTTCTGGAGCCGCATCCACAGCTGTTGAAGTCAACCAAACTGCAGAGGGAAAACTGGCCTTTACATACCCTTGTCCATCCGACCACCCAGAATTCCTTGAAATCATCAAGGGAGTGCCCACACAGGATATTCCAACCGTCGTCCAGCGCATTCGTGCTCTGCATCATCCCCGCCTTCAGCCCGGTAACAAGGACAAGCTCGGAAGATTTGCCGAGATCCTCGTTGAACACGTCTCGTACATGGCCAACGAGAGCGAGCCTTCGTTTGCCGTGATCGAGAATATTCTGCGTCACATCCACTCGTTGGCGAAAACTCACCCGTTGAATGTCGCCATGTCATTCCGCGCTCGTCTTCGCGACATGTCCAACAACCGTCCCCTTAATCTTCTTCCTGGTGATATGGCCATTTTGTCCGGCATCTCAACCATCTTCCCTACATCTGATCACTTCCACTCTGTTACCACACCGGCTCATCTGTGCATGGCTCGATTCTTAGGTCAGTCCTCGGTCAGCACAGTCTCTGACTTTGTGACCGGTGCCTTCGCCACGACCTTGTGTCTCCAGTATCAGACCGTTGCGAAGAGATACATGCCCGAGTTCATCAACTATACACTGAATGCCCTTTGCAACCTTGCACCTACAGAGCCAACTTCAGAACTCGGGTTCTTCCCATACAGAAAATCCGAGGAATCTGTTCGGCTCGCATCATCCAAGAAGGTCACGCCGCGCAAGTTGCAGTTCCGAGACATTGTTGCCTCTCCCTCCGACTCCCACGCAGAGGAAGAGCTCAAGATCTCTCTTGTCACCACCTTCGTCTCTCTTCTCGGCTCTGCCTCTGATCTATGGTCGGAGAAATCCGCCTTTGTTGAGATTTTCACGCCTGTCCGCGCTGTCCTTGAGCACCTCCGCCAATCACTCAAGAGCAAGGCGTTTGCTGCAGCCCGGGACCCTATCCAGACGGCCCTGGACAAGATTGACTCCCATCTTGCTAGCGCCCGTCTCGCCCGCCGTCCATTGCTGCTTCACAACCACAGACCGCTGGCCATCAAGTCCGCCATTCCAAAGTTCGAGGAGGACTTCAACCCGGACAAGCACTACGACCCGGACCGCGAGCGTGCCGAGTCCAACCGTCTCAAAAAGGAGTACAAGCGCGAGCGCAAGGGTGCTATGCGCGAGCTGCGCAAGGACGCCAGCTTCGTTGCCCGCGAGAAGCTGCGCGAGAAGAAGGAGCGCGACGCCGAGTACGAAAAAAAGTACAAGAGGCTCGTTGCCGAGATCCAGAGCGAAGAGGGCCGGGCTGCCAACGATTACGAACGGGAGAAGAGGGCGCGCCAGGGCAAGCGGTAATCTCGTCTCCATTTTCCTTGGGGTGTTTGTTTTACTACTACATCTCTCATACCTTTTTCTTTTGCATACACACTGTCAGACTCGTACATATACTCTTCGATGCCCTTTATACAGGGCTGGTGCATGACCGGAATAAAAGTCGTTTGATACGCAATAACATTGGAACTTGCCATAATGTCCAGCTTTATTCTTCGAGTACTTCTACAGAAGCGCATCTAGTCGGCTTCTCCCCGACGCAAACGACCCGAAGGATCGTGTTTGGAATCCCAATCGGCCAGATCAGCTTTGGTAACTTGAACCAGTTTATGGGTGATCGACCCATCGTCAAACTCCACGATTGTCTGTCTGTATTCGTATCCTTTATACTTGGGAATCACATCGATCCAGAAGTAATAGTAAACGCCGCAAAGCGTAAGCCTATCATCATTAGTCTTGGAACCGACAGAATATCATCTCCGGGTGACTTACAGCCCAATGCCAACTACCAAGTAGGTACCATACCAGAAGCTAACGTCTCCGCCATCCGCACCTCCTGACGGCGGATACCATGGAGCAACAAGCATATAAACATTCGTAAGAAGTGCAAATGCAACAGCTACATCCCAAGCTTTATATTCAGGTCTGGGCAGGTTCAGAGCCTTGCGACGTTTCCGAATCAGTAGAAGCCCAATTACCAACAAAAAGTTGAAAATATTGGTAGGATAGACCGAAAGATCGACAACTATCAAAAAGTCAGAAATGTTTCCACGCATAGTCTTTTTCGCATACCAAAATTAAAGGCATCTCCAGCAGGAGGCCCAATGATCATAATCACTGTGATGACATATTGAACCACATACGGGCCCAGAGGAGTTCCAAAGGGTCTCGTCGAGGTCCAGAATTTAGGCCAGGGAAGCACGCCCTGTCTTCCTGTCTCGCGGAGCATTCGCGAGTAGTTGATCATCACGGCTATCAAGTTTCCGAATGCGCTTATGCAGATGAGTACATCCAATGCGTGGGAAGCTCGATTCGAGCCAAAGACTTTTTCGAAGAAGATCCCGGCTGCTATTTGTTTGGATGCGAGTATTTCTTCTCTTGACGCTGCGGAGAAATATGCAACATTGACCAGGATGTAAAGGGATGTGACCAGGAAGAGGGAAAATGGAGCGCTCCAGCGAAGTGTTTTTACTGGATTCTGTAGGTGGTTAGCAGTATCAATGCATTTAGGCTTGTTGACTTACCTTGATCTCGTTTACCACTGAAAAAGCATTTTGATACCCAGTATAGGAGAAGATCAGTTTGATCATGGCGTTGGTTGCTCCATAGGCCGATGCTTTCGAGGTCCCTTCCCACGCATTGTGCCAGTTGATCTGGGGATTCACCACCTTCGTGTGGCCTCCAAGAACTACTAGTCCAGCGATTGAAATCCTGGAGAGTGTTAGTGTTAGCTTGTATATCCCTAGAATAGATGATCCGACGTACAGTAGTAACGTGGCGATTTTGACGATTCCAAACCAAACAACGAATCGCAACGACCACTTTGTGCTTGCTCCGACCACTGTACATTGCTTAGTTCTGTTCTGTTGTCTCTACAAAGCGTTGACTAACCGATCAATGCGAGTGTATAAGCTGCAATGGCAACACCCTTCAACTGCCAATTTGTGTATGCTGCACCACCTATCCCGAATAAGTACTCGGCCAGAACAACCGCATTGCTGCTTCCAAATGAAAACACAACATGTTTCACCGCAAATACCGTGGGAAAGAAGTACTGCGGTTTGGGAAAGGCTTGCTCAAGATAGACGACTTCGGCCCCGGATCGGCTAGGGAAGTAAGATGCCAGCTCGAGGTAGAGTGACAGCGTGCTTTGTGACAGAAGATATCCTATAAACCAGTAGATCATGGTGAGACCCACCGAGCCAACGCCGGATAGAATAGTAGCCGCTGATTAAATCAGTATATTGGATCTTAGAATCTCTATGTTCTAAGGTGGTTACTCACGTGTGGAAAAGATACCTGTGCCGACCATCTGATTGATGTTTAAACACATCGTTGCCAGGAGGCCGACAGAGTATCCCAATGGCGAACTTGTTTCCACAGGTGCGCCCGCTGCATCCTGGTAGGTCACACTCGTCGAGTTCATTCCCTCTGCCGCGGTATATTTCACATCGCCATGAATGATAGTTTCCTCGGACTCGGAAGCTGGTTGGGTCGCCACATTGGCGGTCTTCTCCTTGTCCTCCCAAGTCGACATGCTCAATGGTAGGGTTGATCCTGGAGTTTCAGAACGAGCGCCCGATGGAATAAGATATAGCATTATATACTCGTGATGTCCGTGCGGAGACTAAGTCGCATCTAAAGCACTTGCCATCGTCCGAGCTAAGCACGTCATCTAGCGTGGGTAACACAACGTCTCGTCTCACACGCTATTTTCTAGTAAACTGAATTATTCTCTGTGGTAGGCTAATGTCATTGCATCGCTGCATGACGACATCAATTCCCACAATCCTACAATGAAACTGTGTCAAATGGACAGAACACCCGATAGACCCCTCTTCATTCGTTGCCCGGTTCAAAAGCACATAAGCTGAGCGGACCGCTGGCTTAAGAAGTATGTACATAATGGCATGGCATAACTTACAAATGCATTTCCGCTAGTTGGAGGGAAGGTTTATCAGAGAGTTTCGCCAAGAGAGTACGGATCATACGCAAAACTACTGCCTCAGATCCTCTCCAATGCTAAGCAGATATTCACAACGCTTCCTTTGAGCCCGCGACACTGTCTCCATCTTAGTATCATTAGTCCGAATAAAGATTCGGTGGTACGCATCATTCCCACTACCCCAGATCCCCCATTCCGGACTGGATGGGTAGCGATGGGTATTGGGATTCAAGGACCGAACGAAACTCGTCCAGTAGCCCTGCATCACGGGAACGATACCGGCATTCGTGGTATAGTAAGAAGCCGGCGGCACACCACTCACACCATCTGGGCCCCAAATGGCATTCACTTCCACGGTGTGTGACGTTCCGGTGCCAGCTTTCTCTTCGGACGGGTCTAGCACCGCATAGTGGTAGTTCCAGCTGGGGAGGCCGGCCGCGGCGTATACGGAGGACATGTTGATGCCAGGACAAATGTATCGGAGTTCACCGTAGCCATTGCTGGTGGGGCGCCAGTAAGGTCCGGCATTAGGATACGTCCGGGTCTGGCCTTTGGTGAGATACATGCTGTTGAACTTGTCCAGTTGGGCTTTTGTGATGGTTGGGAATTGATTTTGAATGAATACATCGGCCTCGGCAACACTGGATGTGTTTCTGGGGACGAATATTGTGCCTTCATTCGTGTCGTCGCCGAATATGACAGGCACCTTGATGAACTTGCCTTGGTGGAAGAGTTTCAAGGTATGATCTTGAACTAGGTCGCCGTCAATAGTCGGACCGTAAAGATACAGGGGGTCTCCCGTTGCTCCTGGGAACGGCGTCTTGATATTCTGGGCTTGCAAGTCATTGACGTTCAGACTCCGCAGACATGTCAGGGTGTTGTCGCTGTCGTTACAGCCTGTGTTTCCCGCCAGCTTGTTGTAGGCAAATTGGCTTTCCGAGACGGTGAGCATAGTTGCGAAGCTCTGTGACTCTGCTGCTGCGCCGATAAAGAGACCATCATTCCGTCCTCCGTATGCAGAGAGCTGCAGAGTCACTGACGCGCCTCCGGCACTATCACCACCAATGACGACGTGTTTGGGGTCTCCGCCAAACTGAGGTCACCGTTAGAGAGAGATCAGAACGACCTTGAAAATACAGCCGGACTAACCTTGCTAATATACTTCTGCACCCATTCCAGAGCCTTGCGCTGATCTTTGAGACCATTGTTAAGACTAGCACCCTGCTCGACTTCTTGACCAGCGAGAAATCCGAATGGTCCCACGCGGTAGTTAAAGGTCACCACTACGATATTGTGGCCAGATGCTTCGACCAAGTAAGTCCCGTTGTAATTGGGATTCGAAAGCTCCGCAAAGCCTCCGCCTTGAATGAAGAAGTAAACCGGGAGTTTCTTCCCAGACGTGACAGCGTCGGTTGGGGTGTAGATGTCCATAAAAAGACAGTCTTCCGACTGCGTTCTCTCTATAGAAGTGCCTGGGCTTTTCGCCACTGGGATACAAATGGGACGATGCTGGTTCTAAATTAGCAAGGGACCAAATTCCCATAAGCCGGATGAACGTACAATTTTGGCTTTCTGGATCCCTCTCTTGAATGGGGGATCCTGAGGAGCTTCGAAACGTAGGTCACCTACAGGTGCAGCCGCATAGCGCATTCCTAGGAATTGAGAGACGCCATTTGAAAGCGAGCTGCCCTCGTAGCTAGAATAGCCCAGGTCAACCACCGGGGCCTGCGCGTAAGCTAGGGCTAGCAGGAAGAATTGACAAAGTATCATATTCGTCGTAGAACAAGATCATCTGGTCCTACTGAGGGGAGGCATGGCAGGTTTTAAGGGCTTCGGAATGCAATAAAAGCCACCTGGGATGAACCCATGACCAGCTGCAAGGTCAGGGATGCGCCCTTGCGGGGGTCATTGTTCTCAATAAAGGCATACTCCGTACGGAGTACCGAGTCTCACAGCACATTGGCAAAAGGCAATTGATCCACTGCGGCTTCCCCGCAACTTAATCTGCGGCTCATCTGGGTATAATTCTTTTTCTCACATCCATCATGTCGTCCGACGAGGAGGACTATATGTCCATGGTAATCGAGGAACCTAAGCAGAAGGAAACATTTACCCAACGAAAAAAGCGCGAACAGCGAGAGGTGAACTTCCCCACTTCATTTTTTGACCCTCACTGACCGCCTCTCAGGCCGAAGCTCGTGCAAGAGTCCCCTCCAAAGCTGAACGTGCAGCTGAAGACGCCCGTCGCCGAGATGAAGCCTTGGCAACTAGTACTCTGGACCCATCCAACAAGGGGTTCAAGATGATGGCCAAGTTGGGCTTCAAACCCGGCGACTCGCTTGGAAAACGTGACACCGACACAGAATCCTCCACCCCCGACGACTCCAAGACGCGCTCCGAGCCGCTGAATCTCATATTCAAGGAGAATCGTGGTGGAATCGGATTGGACTCCGAGAAGAAACGGAAGCTACGCGAGGAGGCGGAGGAAGCCGTGAAGAAGATCAAGCACGAGGAAGGTGATTACCGGGATCGGGTTCGCGAGGAACGGGAGTTGAAGCGCACCGAGGCGCAAGTACGGGCTGCACAAAAAGTGGCCGAGAGGCTGGATACAGAGGCCGAGGAGGATACGGGTAAGGATGAGGACCGGGTTCACAATGACAAGGACGATACTTCAGACAAAGACTCGGAATTTCGCGACACGCCGAAGAAAAGCATCAAACCCACTTCGCAGATCAACGTGCTCTATCGTGGCCTTGTTCGCGAGCGGGAGGAACGGGAACGGGACATTCAGGCCCGTCACGCTCTCCAACATTCCCTTCCATCATCCTTCTTCCCCAGCGAGAAGCTGCCCGGGTATGATGATGCCGATCTAGATCGGGACGACAAGCAGGCCCTTGGCAACCAGCTCGGGCCGTATACTGCTGCCGTGGAGCAAGAGCTTGAAGAGGAAGATCCGGAACTGGACGCTTTCAATGCCCTAGAACCGGCCGAACGACTACATAAACTGGTGGTCTATCTCCGCGAAACATATCGGTATTGCTTCTGGTGTAAATATCGTTACGAAACGGATGTCGAGCTGGAGGGTTGCCCTGGCCTGACAGAGGAAGACCATGATTAAAATTAGACCCATCCCCCTTTGTACAGTATGCCTTACGAATAATAGAAACGAACTGAATTTACTCTCGACGCAATTCTTCGTGTGCTCTGTCCATCGATGACAGAGTTTGTCTATCAATATGCAAATTCGACTCTCCGGGTTATCATAGTATACACAAATATCCTTGGTATCATAAAATTGGTCCACACTGACACGCATGGCCGCCTCTCGAGCAGAGACTATACAAGATCTTTCCGATCCTCGGCGGTCCCGATCCTGGCGCACTGCGCCGACCATGCAATGGGGAGAGCAAGATAGAAAAAGAAAAATACAATAGATAAAATAGAACAAAAGGTAGAACGAATTCAATCAATCACGGTTGAGGCTCTCCATAAGCTCCTCTAACGACCGGTCCTTGCATTTCATCAGGGCCTGATGACAGCTCCCACAGATGCGCAAGCAACAGAATACGCAGCGATGCCGAATCTCGCGGTCGAACTTCTGACAGGTCATGCAGGGCACTGGGCACCACACGTTCTGTGACACGGGCATGTTGCGATGCTCCTGGAAACAGGCGAAGTGAACTTTGGTCAGCGGCGCCGCGACGACTTCAAGCTCCAGTGGTGGCGTGTCGGGCGGAGCCGGCTCGTCGCTGGACACGGGTTCCAAAGGACTTCCAGGGTCGGGTGTGGGGATGAAATCTTCGAGCGGTGTCTCATCCTCGTTGCCTTGTACTGTCGGCGGCGAAAGAGTGACAGGGGGTGGAGTCGGAGGCGAGAATTGCCATTGAGGCTGTTCTTGCGGTTGTGGCTGCATTTGCGACTGCGGCGACTGCGGCGACGTTCGAAGCTCTGGCTGCAGTCGACGCTCTGACCTCATTGGAGGCTGTGGCTGGAACTCTGGCTGCGGTTCTGACAGCGGCGCAGTGTCAATCATGGGAGGTGCAGGTCGTCGTCGGCCCTGTGGTGAAGTAGGAGAGGTCTGGCCCGGGTGCGCATTACTTCCCACCTCTCGACGTGCCGGAACGTTGGGTGATATCCGCGGCGGAGGAGGCAGTTGATCCCTAGGAATGGCAGGCAGATCCTTGGTGGGAGGAGGGGCAGCCTCGGGCGGGGCAAATGAATCACCAGAGGAAGTGGGCGGCGGATCTTCGTCGGGAGTCCGGGGCTCGTTGGATTTCTTGCTGGAGAAGGAGAACTGGGATCTGGCGGCGGCGGCGGTACCTTGTTTCATCGCCGTGAGGGAGGGCATGCGAAGGCCGCGAGGACGCTTTTCGGAATCGAAGATGGCCATGTTTGAATATGAAGCCAATGGCTTCGGAGTATAGCAGGAAGCACCCGGTACAGCGAGAGATTAGCGCCACAGTTTTGATTAGTGACGATCTCGATCTCTATGGGTCTCCGACTCTCCGCGCACTCCCGGGCTCTCTGTAGAGGTTGGAATAAACCAGTATAGAGGAAAGAGAGAAAGAGGAACAGAAGGAAGGGAAAAATTAAAAAGAGTAAGAGAGACCGGTGTAATCTTAAATCGGGATCGTAGCAAGTTTTTGGTCCCTGAATCCACTTCGGATCCAAGTCTCAGCCCCCCGGATTAATTGCTCTGATCGTCCTCCATCTTCGATTTTCATACTCGATGATCCCGTCGCCGCTCATCAGTTGATCAGGGCGCGTAATCTCGGTCAGGAATTCCATTTCATCATTCCGGTGTGACAACGACTCGGTCTAAGGAACGGAAATTCGATAACTACTCGCGCCCGTTTCATATTCAACGCCAGTCGGTGGGAATGATTGGACCCATCACACTTCTAGCACTAGAGCACTAGAGCAAATAGATCAGATTTAGTTGCCAGATCAGGATTTTGGAGGTGATATGCACCCCCTGAACCCCGGCACTTGCAGTCTTAGTCTTATCGCATTCCTGTGATATCACTGAGGATCTCGAACTGGCATTCCACACGGCATCATTTCTGCTTTTATTCTACATGGGTTGTTAATTCATAACTCAAAAAGGGCCTGTATTATTCGCTAATTCAGTTCTCGGGGTCGGTAACAGGTATATACGATCGGCGCTCTCGTGCAGCCTGCAAGATCTTCAATTAGCCGCTGCCTGTTACAATGATGGCTCAAACTTGCCTCGAGGTATCTCTCAATCCACGGCTTAAAGATGGCCCAAGCCAGCAGGCCACCTGTGGCAAAGATGAAAATAAACACCACTGCCTCATCCTTTCGCGAGTCGCGCTCTATGGCCGCAGAGTGATTGATTAGTCTCGTTGTCTTGTGCGTTCCATTTCATGGCTGACATAGACCTTTTGGTGATATGTCTCGCGCTTCCAGGGTATTACTCACGGAAGCAAGTGGTAAAGACATCATCCTCCTTCGCCCCTTTACATGTTGGTAGCTCGTAGTCCAGACAGAACTTGCGATTGCAGTCGTTACAGCTCAGTGCTCGGTACTTTTCGGCGCGCTTCGAGAGGAATTCCTCGTCGATCTCTGCCCCGGCTTTGAAGGTGTCGAAGGCGCGCTTGTTATGTAGGACATTGTCGAGGGCTGACGAGGAGCTTCCGGATTTGCTGGGGTCCAGGGGGATGATCGTGCTATTGGAGAAGCAGGTGCATTTGCAAAATGAGGTTGGCGCTGGTAGGAGGGATAAAGTATTAGCCTTGTTATGCCATTGGTAATAGCTTTGATCGGTAGCAAGCCGCACGAGGCGCATCGAGCTGTTAGGTCTTCACTTACTGGATGCCACGGTTAGGGAAGCTAGAGAAAGAAAAGCAAGAAGTAGCAGAAGCAGGTATGCTCTACTGCCCTGTAAACTCCCTACAAGCTGCATCTTGACGGTGTTTTACATTCTCAACGCGCCGTCTACTCTGATGACGATAACGCGGCTATCGCTCATCACGTGACCCACTACCGGCCATTGGCTCCCACTCGAGTATAGGGCGCCTCCAAAAACAACCCACAATATCGAGCATTTACTCCACAACAGCCCGGGTGGTCTAGTGGTATGATTCGCGCTTAGGGTAACCTAAGCACTCCTGCGCGAGGTCCCGCGTTCGATCCGCGGCTCGGGCCTGTTCCTTTTTTGCCAATTGAATATGTTCGTTCAATGGCTTCTTTTTGGTTGGGGTTGGACGGGTGTGTGGGTGGCGGAGTGATTGTGTGGATGTAGTGGAAGAGGGGGTTGAGAAAATGTTGTAATTTAACTATCTAATTTGCTATACGAAAGCGTGCAAGGATCACTTACATTCTAAAGTTATAGTACTTTGCGCCTCTGGAATTGCATAGTTGCATGCCTATCTAGCACCTCCGGACATGGGCTGATGCGGATATATATTCTATTTAATATGGACAGCACAGTATAAGTGATTTATATACCTAGGGTTCCCAACGAAGCCATCAACATCATGACCTCCCCTTCATTCCCTTCTTCCGGTTCTCTCTCTGTCTCTGCTCCTTGGCTGCATCACGCCGCCTCTTCTTCCAGGCACGGTTGTTCTCGCCTCGGTGCTCCCAGAACCATTTCGCAAACTCGGTCTCCTCGTTGGGAGCTTCATCTCCTCGAGGCTTGGAAACAGGGGTATCAATGGCTGCATCATCATCCTCCATCTCATCCTCCTCAGTCCAGTTCAAACGTCGGTTGATCGCGCTTGTGTCTGGGGTCGGAGCAGCACTTCTCAAGCCTCGATCTTGCAAGTCCCTCTTGGTGAAAGGGGTGAACGGGGTCTGAGGCTCCACGGCGTGGCTTTCCTCCTCTGACTCAATGTCAGCGGCGCCGAAGAAGCTGAAACCAGCATTGTGGTTGGAGGCGAGCTGTTCTTCGGCGCCAGCTTCGGGGGCGGGCCGCTTAAAGAGCGCTTCCAGAGGATGGACTTCCTTCGGGGAGGACTCGTCTGCCTCTTGAGCTGGAGTACTTTCATTGGTCTTCTCAAGTTCCTCTGGGACTGACTCGTCACCACTGGATGCATCGGCATTGGTAGACTCTACAGCCTGGTCTGAAGGTAGTGGTTGGTCGGATGTCTCCTCGTCGGCAGAGTCAGACGAATCGTCAGACGAGCTGTCGGCATCGCTCTCAGAGTCCGAATCCGAACTCTCATCGGAGGACCCACTCGAAGAAGTCCAATCCTCAGATTCTGTTTCAGGCTCCGGGGTCTTCTCCTCGGGGATCGACTTCTTCGGCTTCTTCTCTTTGGTCCCGGGGACTTGACCGGGCCGGAAGTTATCTCTTCGAATCTTTTCGCTAGCAGACTCCTTCACTGCACCTGTGGAATCCACCCAGCCTTTGCTCTCCTCAAATGTAGTTGTGGGCGCGCCGTCCTCCCCGGTCGAGCGCAGGAAGCTGGGCTGGGTGACCATTTGGGTAAATTCATGGACCACCGATTCTCGAGGAGATTTCTTCTTTTTCTTGGTCTTCTTGTCATCTGCCTCGATAGACAATCGATTGGGCGGAAGCTTTGTTCGGAAAAGGCACTCGGCCTTGTCGGTGTATTTGGACTTGGGCTGCGGTTTTTCCTTCTTGTCGTCTTTGCTCTTCTTGTCCGACCTACGCTTTTCCTTCTTAGAAGGCTCGGTCCAGCCGCGTTTGACTTTTCGATCCGAGGGAATTTCGTAGCCATCGAGGACCCCGTCCTCCACGACCTTAGACTTGCGCTTCTTCGACTTCTTTTTCTCGTCCGCAGGGACCTCGACAGCTTCGTCGTCGTCTCTCTGCCTCTTTGAAGGACGAGCAGTCTCTATTTTGAATTTCTTGCCCTTCAAGATGGAGCCATTAAGCTTCTTCTTGATTTTCTCTGCGTCCATAGTTGGCAAGGTGATATAGCCGTAGCTGTTCTCGGGGAAGGTGGGAATGGAGTGGAACGAAATGTCGGTGGCAGATTGACGGATCGAGGGAGGTAAGATCGAGGGAAGGATTTCAGGAGTCAAAGGAACGATATGGAGTCTCGTTGTTTCTTCGGTCATTGTAAAGAGGCCATGTCCGACCGGATTTGCCCTGTCACACAAAGAACGAGCTGTACTTCTCTCTCTCTCTTTTTTTTTTTTTTTTTTCTTTTCTTTTCTCCGCAGCCAACATATGGGTTGTGCCACCGCCTTCCTTTTTAGACCAGTACGCTTTAAACAAGTTGTCCAGCTGCCTCAACTAGGGAGTACTGTAGTTGATTGACTACGGTGTAGGATAAAATGCAGGTGTTTTGACTTCATGAATCCCTATGGACCAACTACTCTGTACAATTCCCCACTGAGTCGTGATCTACCCAACCTCGGGCTCACGTGATGTAATTGTTTAGCAGATGACCCGGCAATGACGGGACACTCGTGGCACACGATCGTGGCCAGACCAGACCCGCCATGGGTTAAACGGCTCAGGGCCTGATGGGTCTGAATCCTATGATATTTATAACTGTTCTTTAGACTGTGTTGGGGCTATCCGCCACATCCGACTGTGGGATCTGATCTTCTTACGTATCCGATTAGTTCATCCTAATTCACTTCCTCTCACCGATCTCACTTCCCCAGCTACTTACTCCGGATCAACTGGTACCCCCCCCCCCCCCCCCCCCCCCCCCCCCCCCCCCCCCCCCCCCCCCCCCCCCCCTTGAACCTCCTCCCCGATGTCTCCCTGGCTTTAGCCTGAATTTCCTTGCCTTTGTAAACACTCTCAGGCCCCTTGGGGAAAAGCGTCTTCCCCATCGGACTTAGGCCGTATCGACCTGACGTCGGCATTCCCCCCTTCCCATCTTCATCGCCGCCATGGGTAACTCCCAAACTAAGGAGTCGCGAACGGCTACCCCGCGGCGTCGAAGTCATCAATGGTCGCCAGGGGCTTCCGATGCCCCTGGTCGATCGCTATACCAAGCCTCTCGGTCGGGCAGAGGGAGTCGGGCGGACCTCTCTTTGCTCGGCATCGGCAGCAGTTATGACCGTGACGTGGCTTCGCTCGAGCATCGCCGGGAGACGAAACAAGAACGAGAGGCTCGTCGCCTGGAAAAGGAACGAATAGCTCGTGTGAAGGAGCGGGAGCGCAGTATGAAGGAGGAACATGTTGATGGTGGTTATCTCGTGACACAGGGTGTCTACGTGGGAACGGAGGACTTCAACAAGGCCGTCGTGCGGCAACTGATGGTATGGACTACATCACAGCACCCACAGGCGATGGAGGTATACTGACAGCGGCTCGTGGCTAGATTGAACGCCGGCTGGCCCCTTTCTGGAGAGGCTTGAACGACTTCTCCGAATCGTGGGCAGAGCACCAGCTCATGGCTGCGGCCCGAGGAATGCCTATCCCCCCGCCCGACGAGATCCCAACTGAGTTAGAGTACACTCTGCCCAAAGCACCCGATAAAGAATCGGCCGATGCGACAAACATCCATCATCTCACGGTTCCAATCACATCTCGTTCCCCTTCTCTGAATTCGGATGTATCACAGCCCTCCATCCCCGCCCACTCATTACCCTCGACATCTCCGCTCGCATCCGCCACGTCGGCGTCGCCTCTCTTCCGAACCAGGGCAAAAACCCTGGCAGCTCTATCAACTTCCAAGTATAGTTCGCAGACGGATTTGACTCCGCGGGAGCTGCAGCTTCCCAAGGACCCTTTCGTCAACGGGTCGCCGATCGAAGTAAACCTGTACAAGGACGCCAGTGAATGTCCCATCTGCTTCCTGTACTATCCTCCGTACCTGAACCGTACTCGATGCTGTGATCAACCCATCTGTTCAGAATGTTTCGTGCAAATCAAACGCCCAGATCCGCATCCCCCGGAGCACGGAGAATCTGACCCCAATGCTTCAACCCGACCCGAGGGCGGACAGGCTGAAACAGAAGGACAGCTCGTGTCAGAGCCTTCTGCATGTCCGTTCTGTGTTCAGCCTGAATTCGGGGTTACCTACACACCACCTCCCTTCCGACGAGGCTTGACTTACGCTACAGACCTCAACGCTCGATTTTCTCCCCACATCACTTCTCCAGTATCCTCCACATCCTCTTTGTCTTCAGCGAACCTTGCTCCTGTAACAGGTCGTCGCCGCGCCACGTCATTGTCCGCCACTGACCCTGCCGTGGTCACCACGGACAAGGTTCGACCAGACTGGGCCCAAAAGCTGGCCAACGCCCGGGCCCATGCCGCACGTCGGTCGGCTGCTGCGACAGCCCTTCATACTGCTGCCTACTTGATGAACTCTGGACAGCCTGGAAGTGACAGCCGTGGCCTGGGTCTGAGTCGGAGAGGATTGCGGAGAGCCACTCAAGGCGACGCCGGCCGGACCGGCTCCCCCGCTCTAAGTGCGTTGGCTTTCTTGACCGATCGGCCGGACCGAACACCACCTCGTGGGACCGGACCGGACACTGATTTTACCGAAGAAGGGGCAGATAATATTGCACCGCCGCGGGATAGCTCCAGACGCACCCGGGTGGAAGATCTCGAGGAAATGATGATGATGGAAGCGATCCGTTTGAGCTTGGCTAGCGAGGAAGAACGTCGAAAACGAGAGGAGAAGGAGATCAGGAAAGAAGCAAAGAAGAGAGAAAAGGAGAAGGAGAAGGAGGCCAAGAAGGCGGACAAGGTGGCTCGTAAGACTGGCTTGTATAGCGCCAATGCCAGCACTACTGCACTAGCGGTTCCCGGCGAATCTGTGATGGGCAAGGTTGCGAGCAGCTCATCTTCAAGCGGAGAAGAGGCCACTTCAGCAGGCAAGGGCAAGGCGGTCGATCGGGCGTCTCCTTCGCCAGTCATGGACTCCGGCCTACCAGCGCCGTCGACGAGTGCTTGCCCGACGGATACTATCCCAAGAAACCCAGCCGCCGAGCAGGCCTTGGCCGTTGAACCATCGCGACCATCTCATCTTCGGAATGTATCAAGCGCATCTTCGTCCTTTTCATCTATTATGGAAGCCAATCCGGAGGAACGCACAGGAAGTCACGTAGCTGCGGACGGAAGCAACACCTCTCTGGAGCCAATGTTCAACTTCCGTAGCCTGGCTGAAGTGATCGGTGATGAAGAGAAGGGCAACGAGTCGGGGCACGTCGAGGACACCTCCCATCTCAAGGCAGAGGGCTCTTTGAGTGCGACACCCTCGGTCAACCAGCACTTGGCAGATCCTGCAAAAACAGAGCCAGAACCTGCTGCATTTCCCCAGGTGAAAGTTGGGGATAGTTCCAGTGGCATGTCATCGAAGGAACTCGAGACGCGTTCCGTCGAGATCACCAGCACTGCACCGAACACTGAAGCTACCTCTTGATAGGTCAGTGGATTTTATTTGTTTCCCCTTCTTTGGGTCAGTATCTTGTCATCCCGATCGCATGAATGGATTAGCCGGCGCAGTAGGGATGGTGATCATGGTTATGGCGCTTTCCATTCTTTCACTTGTTTTCCTTCACTTTTATCTTGTGACCCTGCATCGCATCTATTTCCTATCACCCCCCAATAGAGAACCTAGCAGACATCAGACCAATCTCATCGAGTTGCAACTATATATACTTCATTCCACAGGTATGGTGTCGCACAAAAGTAGGTAATATTCGCATGGCGTGGGCCACACTAGTTCTCCGCAACGCTGCGTTGGAGTACAGCACATGCGCCATGCAGGTCGACGATAACGGTGGGCCCATGGTGTACGGTGATTGGGTTTAAGAGTGGGGACATCACTTCTATACACCAGAAGTCAAGAACAATATGCTACTCACTTTCTAGTCCTTGAGGACGTTGTATGAAATACGCCTCAATGGATGGAGTAAGTTCTTATCATTAAGAGGCGAGGCCCATGCGAACCACTGGAACCACAAAATCGTGTTAACCGGAGTCGCCACCGACTGAACAATAATCGGATGCAAATCTACGCAACATACAGACTAGACAGATTGATAGAGAAAAATCTAATTATGATTAAAATAACGTATGAATAAAGTGAAGTTCCCGCATTGGGCTTCTCAGTATGAGTTGAGTGTTTCCTGTTATGTCCTAGTTAGCGCGACCCCGGTTTATTCAACGGGAAACGCAGCAAACTCTTTCCCTCCTCCACTTTTTTCTCCTCGCCCCCATCCACTCATCCTTCGTTTTATCCACTCCTTCTTATTAGGATTTTGGACAGGTCGGCTTGAAGAACTAGCGACTTCGACCAGGACAAGAGTACACTATAAAACGACAGAGAAAGATCAGAAGACTCGGCGCGGGGAGGGATAGCCGTAAGGTCTAAATTACTTTTGAAGGACTATGGAATTAACCCCGCCGACAAGATAATTCGCCTCCGACGACAGTTTTCCCGCTGCACAGCTTTTCCTCCTAGGTGAGTTCCTTGTTTGTCTCTCTCTGATACCCATCTCTGACAACCTATAGCAATATGTCGCGTCGCCGAGCCTATCGCTCTGACCTCCATCTTTCCCTATTCATGGGTGATGGTGAAGGACTTCAAGATGGCTAGCGGCAGCGATGCCTCCTTCTACGCCGGTATTCTTATCTCGGCTTTCTCCCTTGCCGAAGCCTTAACTGGTATGTTCTGGGGCAGCCTGTCAGACCGCTTGGGTCGCAAGCCCATCCTGCTCTCTGGCTGCTTTGGTACCATGCTCTCCCTGCTTATGGTGGGATTTGCCCCCAATTTTTGGGTTGCCCTCGCAGGCCGAGCTTTGGGGGGAGCCTTGAATGGAAATATTGGAGTTATTCAAACTATGGTCGGCGAGCTGGTGAAACGACCTGAACACGAGCGTAAGTTTCATTAGCCATCCCAATGCAAGGTATGAGCTGACAATCCAATCCTAGCCCGTGCATATGCCATCATGCCTTTTGTCTGGTCAATCGGAACTATTATCGGGCCAGGTATGTGTCAATCCCGTCCCTATCTCATCCTAGTAATCACAGGTCGGACGCTAAATCGTCTCAGCTATTGGAGGTCTGCTCGCAAAACCTTCAGAAGTTTCCCCTCTGTCTTCCCCCCGAGCGGTCTCTTTGGACGCTTCCCCTACTTGTTGCCCAACCTTGTCTGTTCTGTTATGCTTGTCCTGAGCATCATTGGCAGCTGGCTGTTTCTGCAGGAGACCCATCCCGACATGCAACCTGGCAACACACATCGATTCTTTGAGCACACATCGGCAGAGCAGCCTCTCCTGGCGACGTCGGGAGCGACTGCTAATGCAGGCGTCGACCTCCGCGCCGACTCGTATGGGACGTTCAACCAGGTCCGTCTACATGAAGACGAGGACTGGGAGGTACGGGCCGACGGCACATCTCCTGCTTGGAAGAAGCCACTGAAACCCAAAGCATTTACGTGGCGGGTCATCATGCTGGTTGTCGCGCTGTTTCTTTTTACTCATCATTCGATGGCCTACGATTATCTCTTGCCGATATTTTTGCAAGATAAGAACACTCGGGGCATCTCGGCTGGTCGCCATTCTCCTCTGGATATCGCCGGAGGTGTTGGTCTCTCAACTCGAACGGTCGGCGTCATTATGTCCACCGATGGGATCATTGCTCTGGTCATCCAAAGTCTCATATTTCCAGCACTGGCCCAGTGGCTCGGGGTATGGCGACTTTTTGTTCTAGTGACGGTTCTCCATCCGATCGCATACTTCATGGTCCCATTTTTGGTCTTCCTGCCGCAGCAACTCACCTTTTTCGGCATCTATGCCTGCCTTGTCGTCCGCAATATCCTCTCCATTATCGACTACCCGGTGCTTCTGATCCTTATCAAGCAAGCTAGTCCCTCGGAGTCTGTCATGGGAAAGATCAATGGTCTCGCTGCCTCTGCAGGTGCTGCAGCCCGTACAGTCGCGCCTCCTCTTGCGGGGTATATCTACAGCTGGGGCGCCGATATTGGCTGCACCGCCGTGGCCTGGTGGGGTAGCAGCTTTGTTGCCCTTCTTGGAGCGGTGCAGCTTTGGTTCATCCAGCGCAAGAAGCACTCGTCGGCAACAGTGCATCCAGTTGTACCGTGCCACTATATCCCTATTCCGAATCAGCCACCCAAGGAAACTGTTCACATCATTGTAACTGATGCTGATGAGCATTGCTCTCGTGCCGAAGCCTCTACAGCATCGGAATGTCAGTGAGGGTCAAGGTGGCAGACCTTTGAAAGTGACATTTCAGCAGGAATTATTGTTTGGGTTGCTTTTTTACTTGCGTTTTTACGTGTCGATGCCGGGTTCATATTCAGATTGCGGCGTACATACTGTCTTTGGTCATATTGCAGCACTTAGCGATGAGCGATGAGCGTTTGGCGTTTTAGCGACTCCTAAAAATGAGATTCAGACAACTGAGAAATCAATGAATCGAAGTTCGCTAGAGAGGTTCGGGTTGTCCAACGGCATTCCCAAAATGGTTAGCTCTGTTTACTTGGCAACGCAACAACAAACATTGAGATAACTTTGCCTTTTGACAACTTCCAACACTGAAGGGGACTTTCTACAATTGTTAACCCCCCTAAAACTACATTATGTCAAATCCACTCTCCCCCCTCTCCCCTTCTTACCAAAATGCGCGAGCGCGCTCTCCCAAGACTGGCTCGTCGCCATTCCTAACCAAAACATTCGACGGACCTCCCTCTGCGGATCACGTCATTCCCACAAGCCCTTTGAAAAAAACATGGGGCCAAGCGCAAAGCCCGAGTATCCATACGGACGAGAACTACCTTCCCGGCGAACAAGAGAATGACGACTACAACGACTTCCAAGAACCCGCGAGTTCCCCATTCCGCTACGAAGCGCGCGAAGACACTGTTGATTTCCAGATGTTGCAAAAGTATCAACGGGGTTCACCCGCGCGTCCCCAGTTTCATGTGGAAGATCAAGATCCAGGGGGACCTATTAGCTCTCCCTTCCGACCTGATGCTAGCGATGAGACTGTGGATTTTCAGCGATTGCGCGAATCGCAGCCTATGTCGCCTGGTCTGAGCAAGCGCCTTGGGGTTGAGAATCCGGAAAGTTCTCCGTTCCGGCCGCAGGCAAGGGACGATACGGTTGATTTGGAGAAATTGCGCGAGTTGCAGGCTGAGTCTCCTCGTTATGATGAGGGTTCTGAGTCTCCTCGCTACGATGAGCAGCCAGAGTCGCCTCGATACGACGAGCAGCCAAGATCCCCTCGATACGATGCACAGCCAGAGTCCCCTCGTTACGATGAGCAGCCATTGCAGCCCGAAAGTTCACCATTTCGGTACGAGCAGAAAGAGGAGACTGTTGATTTCCGGAAGTCACTCGAATCCCAGCGCGAGTCGTTCGGAAAAGCAAAGTCGCCTTCTCCGCCCGTAGCGCATAGCTCACCTTTTCGGCAAAACGCGAAAGAAGAGGCCGATGATCTTCAGCGGCTGCGTGAAGTCCAGCGTCAATCCTTCGGCAGAGCAAAGCACTCTTCCCCTGCCATCACTCTGAGCTCTCCTTTCAAACAGAGCGCGAAGGAGAATACCCTTGATATGCAAAAGTTGCGCTCGGTGCCGCGGGCATCACTTGGCATGGATGGACGCCAGTCCACAGCAGCCACGCCTAGGAAGCGTTCCTTTGACCAGACCCCGCAAGATCATGACGACGAGCAGACCAATGATCGATGCAAGAAAGGCATGATTAGCCGAGCTGAGGTCCCAGATATTCACGTTGATTACGAAGAAGAGTCCAGTGTCGTCCACAACCAGAGCTATGGGTCGACTGTGAGTGTCACTCAGGAACGCTCAGCAATTGGCAATAGCATGATGGAGGACAAGCAGAACGAAGGAATGAGCACTGTTCTCCATGGAGATGACGACGCTGGGCTAGCGAACAAAGAAAACTTCGGTCATAACAACGGCGAGGACCTTTCCGTGCTGGGAGCAGACGATCAAGATCCCATGGACGACACAAACCTAAGCAACTTTTCAGTCTTGCCGGACATGACCTCCTTCGCCAAGCTGCGGGCGGAGTCGCCGCTGAAGTCGATGCGCGGCAGCGTCGGACCTAGTCCAGCTGCCAGGACAGACATGTACCGACGCAGCATGGATCCGGCGACGCCTGGCACCGCAAGGAGACCATACAGAGCTAGTGCGATGTATGACGCTGGCTCGCCAATTGGCTCACCCACACCTAGACGGAGAGTTTCTCGGGATGTTGGCAACCCAAGCGATACTCCAAACCTGCTTGATCTTACCGATCAAATCAGCTTCTACCCTCGCCATTCCATGCAACAAAGTACCCGCTACTCTCCCCGACGCTCTCCCATGAGGAATATGCGCCAGTCTATGCGATCCCCGTCAAAGTTGTCGCTATTGGACTTTGACATTCCACCTGCCCCGACTCCTCGGTCCATTCCTAGCATCACGCCGCGAGAACTCGAGTCGCTGAAATCCAGCTTCATGTCTGAGATTTCCTCTCTCAAGGCCACTTTGAGCGGCAAGGAGGCAGAAGTCGCTAGTCTGAAGACCGCGGTTGGCGATGCAGAGAGACGAGTCGGCGAAGCCTGGGAAGAGGTCCGCAATGAAGTTGCTCGAAAGGAAGAAATGGAGGCCGAGCAGGCTGAGTGGGATCGTCGCGGCAAGGAAATGGAAACTGTCCTTTTGTCTGTGCGGTCTGAATTAGAGGATGGTGAACGCGAGCGAGACCTTTTGACTCGGAAGGTCGAGGAGGCCGAGAAGATCAAAGAGCAGCTGGAGGGCCGGATTGTCGAGCTTGAAACCCAGCTGTCTGCCGCACGTTCAACGACCTCGTCGGCATCTGGCACCATCCCTGTCACGTCACAATCAGCGGAAGATACCGCGCGTGAGGTACAGGACGCAGTCGAAAAGGTTGCACGTGAGCTTCACACTCTGTACAAGAGCAAGCACGAGACTAAGGTCGCGGCGCTGAAGAAAAGCTACGAGTCTCGCTGGGAGAAGCGCGTTCGTGAGGCTGAGCGCAAGCTCGCCACTGCGCGGGAAGAGAACGACCGCCTCAAGGTCGAGCGCGATGCTGCCCAATCAGACAACATGGCTGCCGCCAATGCCAGCATGATCAGCCGCGAGAATGATGAACACGAAGCGGAGAAGCGCGTTCTCGAGGCACAGATCGAGGGTCTACAGCATGAGATGGCGTCCATAAAGGAAGAGAGCGAGCGGCTTCGCTTCGAGCTCAAATCGGAGCGTGCCGAGAAGGGCGAGCTTGTCGCTGCCGTGGATGAGTGGCTGGCCATACAGAACCAGCCTGCTCAGGCTCAGCAGCAGCAACAGGAGCAGCGTGAGCCTTCCGTCTCGTCTGCCAGGCATCCCGATGAGGAATCTAGCGAGCTTCCGACAGAGAACCTTCATCGCAGCGTGAGCCGCTCTGGGTCCAGCGGCATCCGACCTCCTGCATCCGGTGAGAAGAGAATCCCCCGATTCGGAGCTGGCGGCGGTCACTCTCGCGGTAACAGTGGCGGCAAATCTGGAATTGCCATGCCGACCCCGAGTCGAGGTGGGATCATGAGCTCGATTGAGAGGATGGGTCGTGGCATTTAAGTTTTTCTCCGTTGATTGTGTTACACTTGATTCCCCATTCGCAGACGTGTTTGTATGGTTTGCGTTATGATGTATATGCTCAACGCGCTACGAAGTCTTTTAAGTCCTTTAATGAACATGGCGTATCACTGGAATTGTGGGACATTATACATTAAGATCTATGTATGTTGACGTCTTTTCTCTTCTTTTGCCATATCCATAATAGGAAATGAGATCATCGTGGCAATGAGCGATCGGAACCCGAAAAAACACCGAAACTTAAAACCAAAGTTAACCCCGGGTTCCCCAAATCGTAAATCGCGGGGTGCCGAGTCACTCCTCTCGCCCGGCCCGTTTGCCCAAATAAAAACCCACATTTTCCTATCGTAGTCTTGCTGCATCATAACTTGTGACCCCTCCCCCACATCTTGCCGCTCCTCCCCCTCTATCTCTGTACGTGTAATAACAACTGGACTCTTAGCGCGGGGTGCAACCGCCACAACTACCCCTTTACTGTACATATCGGACTTCCCCCGGAAACGTGGGGTGGCTAGTACAGTAAACCCTCGTAACCCATAATTTGCTATCTGAACTCTGGCGAACACAGCACGATGTCCGACAGTAGGACACCGTTATTCCTTGCATCTAGTGTATGCATCGTATACATCCAGGTAGGGACTGAAACCCTAGTCTGGAGGGTCCATCTCGAGTCTTGCTTGGTCTTAGTTCCTAGCTCCTGCAGGTATATGGAGTGTTTAGACACCCCCGGATCTCGATTACGCTCCTGTCCAGCCGCCCCGGATTTACACGATACCGGAATCTGAATCCGTGGGTTGAAACGGAACAAGATTCGTAATTCGTGAAGTGACTGGAGTCCCGCGTATGACGCAGAATACTCGCCGAACATACGGAGTAGCACGCGCCCCCGCAACTCCGATGAATGTCCCTCGTGATTCTCCACCATTCATTCCATTTGCGCTTTTTTTCTTTTCTCTTCTTTCCTTTGTAATTTTTTAATTTTTTTTTTTTTATTTTCAAAAATGTCTCCGTCCATCTTGGTTCCACTTTGTCTATTTCCGGTCTTTTTAAAATTTGGATACCCCGGTTACATTGATTTTTAGGAACTTCCCTAGTAGATTCTTGTTATGAGGCTCCTCCAAAGATGATGACTTCATCAACTCCCTTGCATATGCATGATCTGCATTTTGTTTTTATGACTGACTTCAAGCTGCATGTACCTACCTTGGGTATCCTCCGAGAATCGGCGTGTATGGATCTTATGCTGGTGGAATTCCGGGACACTCGGGACGCTGATGCGGCATTATTCTATTCTAGAATCTGGCCCGATATGCCATTAGACTTTTTGGCCGAAGGAGCACGGATGATGATGGTAGGATCTCTCCGCTTGTCGGCACTTTTCTACTCTGCCAATAGATGTTTACGTGTTGGGGGAGATCCTGTGGGGTGTGATGGCCGTTGATGTTCGTTTCTGGGGCTGGAGAGTGTGAGACAAATTCTTAGGTTGTGAGTTGTGAGTTGTGAGTGTGGTCTCGACCCGCTCGTCTTAATAATGTGAGAAAAAAAGGAAAAAAGGAGCATTTGTTGTGTGTTGTGGGGCTCAGTGTTCGAAATGGCAATTTAACCATTTTAAAATTACTTAATTGGATAACTCCCTATGAAACATGCTGTATCAATCATGGACTCGAATATAGACACGCGTTGGATAACGCTGTACTCCGTACTATAAGAGGAATGCATGATAGCAGTGAATGTTGGAATATCGTTGAGGGAAATACGGAGTATAATGAGACAGAAATGCGACGATCAATTATTCAGACCGAAAGAGGTCGGACCCGCATCTTCTCCGCCATCGGCCGCCTTTCTTTCTCCAACCTTCGGTACTCCATACCACTGGGTCCTCCACCTCCCGGTCCGCTCCTGCATTTACTAGCTACTGTACTCCGATCCGACAGGGGACCTTTGGGTACATGGCTTATTCGGTGTATTTGGGATGTACTTGCGAGCCTAGGTGAAAATGTAAGGGTAAACTGAAACGTGAATGGTAGAAACAGAGAGTAAATTGGATTCCCCAACAGAATAAGCGACAAAAAGTATATTCTGTAGGGAATGATCTACTCATGGGGTTGGGCTTTGTATCTGTATTACTTTGTGTATGGTACATCCACACCAATTCAGGTAAGATGCTCCGACGGAACTCTGACACACGGGCTCCACTCGGTACTCTCCTGGATGATCGGAGACTTTTCCATTCTTTTTTTTCCCCTTCATTTAGATGTAGATAATATACATGGATATATATATCTATATCTACAAACACAATCGATTAATGCGATAATGAATTAATCAATAATCAAGTGTCGGAAGACCGGCACGAGACCTGAGAGTAACGTGACCGGGCCGAATACTGCGCTAAACCGGATTCAGCGACAGTGACGCAGATACAAAAGTGGGCTCGTGTGGGGGAATCTAGCGAATCGCAATTGCGCCATTTGATCTGGTGTCTTCTGCTTCTGCTTCTGTGGTTCTGGCTCTGGCTCTGGCTCTGGTTCTGGTCTTCCTTTTGGCACGGGGATCTGCCCCCCAACTTGATTTACTTTGGTGGAACCGGGGTTGCTGCATACTTAAATGTCCCTATCCCCAACCCCCAGCGCGTCCCCGTGTCAAAGACCCTCTCCACTCTTCTCCCTTGCCCTCTGTGGCATCTATTTTCCTGAACTTCGAATGTACCACATTCGCCCTCGGTCATTATGAGTAGTACCACCCCCACCATGGCTGAAGAGTCAGGGAAACGAAAGGCTGGAAACAGCCTCGCCCATAACCGTCCCGTCAAGCGGCGAGCATCCAAAGCCTGCTGCTGCTGTCGTGCCCGGAAAGTCCGGTGCGACGTGGTAGAAAATGGCTCCCCCTGTACGAATTGTCGTCTGGACCAAGTCGAATGCGTCGTCACCGAGAGCAAACGGAGAAAGTTCGTTTTGAATTCAACTCCCTTCCCGGATGCCCTTGGCGCTAATGTAAAATTCTGTACCTCCAGGAAGTCGCGTGTGGAGGTAGAAAACCCTCAACAATCGGAGTCGCCCCATGAGGACTCCGAGGACACTTCGCTACTTGGCCGCCTCGGCGAAATCCAGGGTATGCCGGATACGGAACCTACTTCACCCTCGCAGAACTCGGTCGATGTCGACCATGGGCAACATATGCCTCATCTACTGTGTTCGTAGTCATTGATTCGGACTTCACTATTGAGCTAACATGCCCATTCTCGCAGATCAATCGCAGGCGAATTGCATTGGCCCCGACGAGCGCTATCGCCGTCGAATGGCCCCTAACCCGGCCGTTCCCTCGACTGTGCCACTGGCCAATGCCACCCTGCAGATGCAGCAGTTGCTCAGCCCATCCTTTGGGAACAACCGTCCCGCTAGTGGCTTCCTCCCCGACTACATTCGAGGTCTCCCTGCTCGACTCCAGAAGGAAGACATTGACTACCTGGCCGCCAAGGGAGCACTCTCGATTCCGGACGTGCCACTGCGAAACGAACTCTTGAAGGCCTACGTCCACTACGTCCACACGTATATGCCTTTGTTGGATCTGGAGGAATTTCTTCAGACCATCGTGCAGAATGACGGAATCCACCGCGTCAGTCTGCTGCTGTTCCAAGCCGTCATGTTCGCCGGAATGGCCTTTGTTGATATCAGCCATCTGAAGGCTGCCGGTTACCCGACTCGCAAAGCGGCCCGCAAGATCTTCTTCCAGCGGGCTCGACTTCTATACGATTTCGACTACGAGGTGGACCGCATCTCCCTGGTTCAGTCTCTGCTTCTGATGACATACTGGTACGAAACCCCCGATGACCAGAAGGATACATGGCACTGGATGGGTGTCAGTCTGTCTCTGGCTCACACTATCGGCCTTCACCGTGACCCCGGCAACTCGCGTATGGATCGCCGCCGCCAACGGATGTGGAAGCGGATCTGGTGGAGCACATATACTCGTGACCGATTGATTGCCCTGGGCATGCGACGACCGATGCGCGTTAAAGATGACGACTGTGATGTGCCCATGCTCACTCTGGACGACTTCGAGTTTCACTCTTTTTCCCCTGAAATCGTCCAGATGGTTGGAAATTCGGAGATTCTTCAGAACGTCAGCCACCAGCGAGAACTGGCACTGATGTTCATCGAAAAGGCCAAGCTCTGTCTCTGCGTGAGCCATGTGCTTTCAGCCCAGTACTCCGTGTTAAGCCACAAGTTCGGCGGCACCATGGAGACGACCATGATGCTGGTTCCGAAGAAGTCCACTGCGGAGACTTTCGAGGTGCGACGCTGCGACCAGGAGCTCGAGGATTGGCTTGTCAATCTTCCCGTGGAAGCTCAGTACTCGCCATCCGGCGTGTCGAAGCTTTCAGAGGCTAACGAGGTGCTGCACTCGCATCGTGCTCTCCTGAAGATGGTCTACCTGACTACATCTAGCGCTCTGCACCGCCCGCAGGTCCTGCCTGCCATTCCCTTCCCGTCTGCGGACGCCGAACTGCAGGAGATGTCTCGCAATAAGGTGCGATTCGCCGCTGTGGAGATCACCAGCATCGCCCATGACCTGCACACCTTGGACTTGACGCGATACTACCCTACGACTGGTGTTACAGTTCTTTTACCCGCCGTCATCATCCATCTCCTGGATATCAAATCCAGCGACCCCACCGTGCGGATGACCAGTCTCCAGCGTTTCTACCAGTGCATGCGCATTCTGCAGCGCCTGCGTGAGATCTACGCATCCGCCGACTTTGCTACCTCTTTCTTGGAAGCAGCCATTCGCAAGGCCGGCATCCAGCTCACCGTCGCACCGCAAGATGTGCAGTCTTCGCGGCCTCGCAAGGCTACAACCAACAATGATTCCTTCGACATGCTTTCTCGCGCCAATGCCCTAACCCCCCCGCCAGATTCACTGGCCCAGAAGATTCCCGATCTCACCTACCCCAAGCCGGCCCCCGCGGGCGGGTGGCCTACTGGGGACCTGTTTGCCTCGACTCCGCCACAGTCCGACGGCAGCGAAAACGGCAGCACCAACAACCTCAACCCATGCCACAACAGCCGGGGCAGCCACGACGCCTTCGTTATCCCCGATCTGAACTCGGATATGAGCATAAGCGAGCTAATGGATCTGGCCAACGATGCCGAGGTCACCCAAAACGACTTCGACGCCCTGATCAACTTTGACGATGCTCCCGGCAACGACCTATTCGATAACTCCCAGCCCGGTGCCGAAGACAAGGACTTCAACTTTGGTGTTGACAACGTGAACATGATGGGCTTCGACACCGATCACAAAGCCATCGACTTCGCACATCTCGAGCCGCGCACCGAGCGCGCGTCCACGGGTCCCGATACATCAGCCGAGGCTACCCGGGACGCGAATTTCGGGATCAGCATAAACGAATAAGCACATGCTTCCATTCTTCTACTTTACGCTTTGGGTTATTTAGCGGTTCTATTTAGTTACTGTCTTATTACGGGGTTGGGTGATCCATGTGTGGTGTTTTGGCGCAATTCCCCTTCCCCCCTGGGAAGATCGGATCCACTTGATTTCTTTATGTGACGACAATGATGATGCCCCTGTGTACTGGATAGATGGATAAAAGTATGAGCAATGTGAATAAGGGTTCATCCCTGAATTTTTGAGTCGTATGCACCTAGAGTCATTTAATTTGCGATGCCGAGTCATCGGTATCACATGCTCCCGTTCCACAATGTCATTCTGGGATCTGAGTTTAGTCGTAATGTCCCGTCCGGTCTGGCCCTGTTCGACGGTTATACAGGATCGGCAGGGTCAGGTAGTGGATATCCATGACCAGGTCTATCTATAGATCTTCTTAGGTCCTCTAGTCCCTTTCTTATAGGCTAGGTTTCCTGGGCCGAGGTACTTCCCTTTTGTGCATTGTTCGTATGAATACCTTGGATTTTGAAATTTGCACTTAGCTATTTGTTTGGGCCATTAAGCCCAATCTAGAGTTGAGTGTATTTTAGACTTCCAAGGTCTTGCAAGACCTGCGCTACTACCTAATGTTGTGACCACTCTACCGAAGCCATGTGTATATCAACCACGTTTTAGAGAGTAAATCAGACACTGTAAGCCCAAGGGCCCTACACTGACAACCTATCACCTAAAGTATTCTCACATACTGGGAGGTTTTGATAAATCACAGAGAAGTTATAGTTATATACACCTCTATATACATCAACTTTCTACCACATTTGCCTCCCAACCGAGAAGCTCGACGACTTGGTAGGAGTGGGCAAAGGAACCGACGCCTGAGTATGCGTAGCAGAAGCCGGACCACTAGAACCGAAACCAGGAGTCAACTTCTTCTCTCCCGTCGGCAGCTCCCATCCATTCAGAGTACGGTTAAAGAGCTGCAGTGCGGCAATGGGCTGGTAAAAGCGAACCTCGTGACCAGACTCATACACACGAGTAAAGGAGAAGTTTCCGTATTCGCGAGTCTCGCCGTATTCCACACCGTCAACGAGGAAAGGCGCATAACCGGCAGCCTGGAACTGTTTGCTGTGCTTGTACTTGGTTGCGAGGGAGATAGCCTGGCCACCGAACCAGTTGCAGATGTAGTCGGCGTCACCGTAGATCAGGGCAACACGTACGGGGCGGGTGAGGATATCTTCTAGATCTTCGAGGAAGTTGGGCCAGACGAAGTCTCCGGTTTACGACGAGTAAACTCGTCAAAGTCCACCGAGTGAGCTGCTGCGAGAGGCAGCACCAGCGGGATCCAGCTATTGATGCGCATTGTGTCCCAGGAATGCGAATAGGCGTTAGAACTCCCCGACAGTCAAGAGCGACAAAGTCAGGAGCTCCATCATTATTCTAGTAAGATCGCCTCGTGTGGGGCGAACAATGGACCAATTTCATTGCATTACAGCGGCCAGTCACAGGGCATGATAATGATTGTTGTGAGGGCGGAGATAGCCGTATGGCTCAACAATCTGCGGTTATAATTCCCAGTGCAGGTAAACTGGGCGGGCCTGCCAAGAGACAATATCCCGGTGGAATGGCCAGTGATGATCTCGCCGTGGAGACGACTGTAGACATCTCTGCAGGAGCTCCGGGGAAGGTAGCATTGCTACCTAGCACGCATACGAGGGGAAGCCCCCACAAAGCGAGCATTGGTGGTTGAAGCGAACCTCCACCGAGCTCCACACAAGTTGAGGGATGCTGCGCAACTCTGATTGACTCGATAATGAGCTACGGCGTGGGCGTGAGGGGAAAGATCTGCACCGCTAGGCGATACGGCATACTGACTCGGCAACGAGTGGATCTGTGTTTCAGGGATGCGACATCCCAATGCAATCAGGCAGCGAGCAAATCAAGGCTGGGTTTGGGTTTTCGGAGGGAACGTAAGAGAGCCTTGACACGTAATAGACGGATTGGCTTAGAAAGTTCATGGATTCTGAAGTTGCAGTTAACTTATTCTAGGCCTCAGGCACGTCGAACGACCCACTTATTGATTAACCTCCCAAAGTTGGGCTCAGATGCAATATCTCGTCGTGATTGCAACAATTCGAATGGGACGGGTGACGGTAGCTAATAGCTTTTATCCTTGGGTGACCAAATTGGCTTTTTGCCTCTGTTCTCTTTGCATGAACCGACCTATATAGTGTGTTTATCCGATTAATAGAACCAGAAATGGTGCTGTTTCATACAGCAAGCTAGAGCTTGCTAGCTTGCTGAATATATAACATTTAGAACTACCTAGGTATGTGTTGTGAAGTTCGTAGTGGAAAACAAAAGAATACTTTGACTCCAATCAATGTGAGCCACAGCATGATCCTCCCATAGCCGCTCTAGCCAGCTTTGCACGACTCAACGGGCGAGGCTCTGGAAGGAAATTCCGTCCAAGAAGGTCCGAACCACGAGCCATCTCTCGGCCCTCGACAAACCCTTCTAGGTCACGCTTGGCAATTTCAGAGTTATAGATCATGTTAAGCCAGTTACCTAACCGGTAGCCACCCTTTGCAATTTGCAGCTCAATAGTACCAATGGCAGAGTTATAATATGTGGGATAGAGATCGCCGGTCTGCAAGGCAGCAGCTCCGTTCGGCATGACAACAGTGCAGACAAAGGCATTGGCATCGGACGCCCATCGAGTGGCTGTGGTAAGGGCATCAGTGATTGTATCACCCTCGATCCAACTCGCCGCTTGGGATTTAAGGCTGCCCGAATTGATCTCACTGATCAACGTGTTTGCCCAAGACTGCGCATCCGAGAGAGAATCGCCACCGACCAACTGTTCGGGCATATATGTATCCCAATCCGAGTGCAGATTGTCGCTGTAGCCGTTGAAGGTGACTTCGATCTCGTTTCCACCGAGTTTGTAAGCTTCGTCATGTAGTGGTTGTGTTGTATCACCGAGCAAGTGTATAAGGAATTTGAGGGCTTCTGCGATATGGCCGGAGCTAAGTCGGCCGTCGCCTGCACGCTGGGTGTAGTTGGCAATGGCGGAAATTGAGCAGCCTGAACTTCCACAGTCGCGTTCGTAGTCCACATTGCAGTTTGACGGGGGGTTATCCTCGGCATCAATGAAGTGCAATGGAGCTGACCATTTGCCGGCACTCGTTAGGCGATATTGATCGGCCCATGAGGCAATGTTAGCCAGGTATGAGCTGGAAGTGTCACCGAGAACACCTTGTGCCCTTGGAATACATTAGCGATGGGCAGATGTATAAACCCGGTGTCCAGACTTACCATGATGCCGTGTCAGAGGAAACGTAATGTTGGGCGATGTAAGCAACGGTTGCGTGGCCCAAAACACCCCACGCATTCGCCCCGTTAATGACTCCAAAGGTGACGAGAGCGATCTTCGTTAGAGGTGCCATTGCTGGACAAGCGAGTAAGGTGCTTATTGGTAACAATTATGCGTTTCTTTATACGAAAGAAACATTCAAGGCAGTTGGATAAATCCTAGTGCTCTTGCTGAGGCATAGCTATATTTTAAAAATGAACACAAGGGAACTCGATCATTTAAAGAAAACCAGTGTGACTAGAACATGTCAACAGTGCCAAGTCATTGGACCAACCTAGCAGTGCTGAGATAAGGCTCATGTCCAGTATGTGAGATATGATTCGTGGACGATGCAGCAGTGCATCTGCAGAGCGCCGGACTCCACCTGCATCGAGTTCGCTTAATTGGCCGTATCGCGGCTTGATTGAGTGTTCCGGGAGTTATCGAACAGAAAATTAAGTAAACAACACAGAGTCGAGAAACACATGGACATGGATACTATCCTCGGGCTCTTGGGAAACAAGCGAAGCTAAAGTTCACTAAGTGGGCCTGGCAGGGTCTAGCTGCAGTCGACAACGGTAAATCCGTCGGGCCTCCGGTGATAGTACTATATAGTTTGTATTGCCGTGATTGTTCTTTGCTCTAACAGTATGCTCCTATCCAAGTCTATCTTTATGTTCATAGTGCATGAGAAATAGTGACAAAGTCCTGCTTGGCACGACTATATGTAAATGCCTGTCTCATATCACCGCCGGTTTGCAAAATAGACGCAGAGCCTGAATCGCTTCTCGGCTGGCGAGCTAGCATGTGGCACTGAAGTAATAATGATGAGGTAAGAAAACGTTGCTCTGAAGAACCTCGTATTTATGGTTGATACTCAGGATGGTATAACACATGGAAACGACATCAAGTCGAGTAAAAATGCCAATGATTCGTACAGAAAACCAAACGCGCCGCGTAAGATGCATGGGGTTCGTGATATCGATATAGGGATGTGAGGGCAAAACTAATGATAAAAAACGAGGTGGTGATACATCTGACTACTCGCTTAGACAGATGCCTTGGAATCTCCGTGGTGAGGGGACTGGGGCTTCTCCATCTCGTAGGAGTCTTCGGGTTTATCACCCAGGACATCGGCAGTGGTCTCATCGGAGAAATGCAGATCCTGCTGAACGTCGGTACTATCCTTGATCTTGAAGAAGATGATGGGCGAGGCAACGAGCATGCTACCCAGGAGCAGACCCCAGCAGGACGCAAACTCGGTCATATATGGAGTCTTTTGGGCATCCAGACGCCACATTCCGGCTGCGCCAGCAGACTGGATGCCCTTGTAGAAACCGGCAAAGTTGGCGAGTTTGCGTGCGTTGTTGGACAGGGATCCCATATACCAGTATGTGCAGGTCTGGAAGGAAGCGTCGTAGAAGCCGTAGAACATATACAAAAACATAGGGCCGATATAGTGGCCGTCCATGAAATCAGTGTCGGCCTTGACGGTCTCCCGAGTATACGTCTTCTGGAAGGCGTAGCCGCCACCCCAAATGCCCAGGGTGATAGCGATGAGAATACCAAAGTTGATCTTGGCACGAGTTGGACGCGAAAACCACTTCATATCCAAGAGCTGGCCGAAGATAAAGGCACCCACCATCTGCATGAGCCAGTACAGAAGACTGTTCAGGGCACGAGTGCGAACGGTGAAGTAGGCGAGGTTGACGGCGTTGAAGTGGTAGGCGTAGAACCAGTTACTGGCCAGGAACATGGGGAACATGAGGACGATGTACGAGTCGCTAATCAGGGTCTCCCACAGGCCCATGAACTCGGACTTCCAAGTGGGGTTCTTGATCACGATGACACGCGAGCCATCCTTGCGCTTGATATACTTGGAATCGGAGAGAACCCAGCACAGGGCGAACCCCACAGCCATCAGCACCAGGAAGGCGATGTAGGTGGCGTTGTTTACTTTGCCTGCCGTGCTGTGCATGTTTTCACCCAGCGGGATCTGCCATTATCAACTTCCGGTCTACGTTGTGCATTCTCGAATGGGATAGACTTACCAAGCTACCAATGACACCACCCAGGTTGAAGATAATCCAGAAGATAGCAATGTACTTGCCCTTTTCGTGCTCGAGCGGGTAACTCATCATGACCGCACCCTGGGCACACCAGAGGAGACCGCCACAGACACCGAGCAGAGCTCCGGCAAAGATGAGGAAACCGGCATTCTGGTTGATATTGTAGGACAGAAGAGATGCCACATAGAGGAAGTATCCAAAGCCACCGAGAGACAATGTTAACCGGAGACCGATGCGGTTGGCAATGGAGCCGGCAAAGAAGCCGACCACGGCAAAGGTACTGTACAGGGCCGTGTTGGAGTTATTCACATCGGTCGCGTTGATTTGGCCCCCACCACCCAGACCACTGACGGCATTATACATGCCAGGACACAGGAAGCAGACAAAAGAAACGAGAATCAGCTGCGTCTCAGGCGATGCGAACCAGGGTGATTCCCATTTGCCGATTTTGATCATCGGCTTGTACATCCACGGCTTCCCAACCACGGCATGATCCATTGCGGTTTCGAGGTCGTCCTGGGCGGAGTAGATGTTCTTCTCGGGTGCAATCCAAGTCTCTGGGGTCCCTGTCCCCGAACTCTCCGTGGCCTGCTGCAGATGCTGCTCAGGCTCAAGGGACGCCATGATGGAAAGATACAGAGATGTACAATAAACGTGAATTGAGATGGGCCGGGGGCCAGGGGTAGATCAACAAAAGGCAATGAGACAGGAATGTGCAGAATGCTGGAATTTCCCACGTGAGATCACGATCGAAGGAGCAGCAAGAACGAAGGAGGGAAGAAAAGAAGACTGTGACCCTTTTTGAGACGCTTTTCGTCTGAAAGTTTACTTTAAACACTTTTGGGGATAGTCGAACTAGTCTTATCGAGGTTTCACCGATAAAGTCATAGAATCTATTTTCCAAGTCATATCAAGGAGTGGGTTTCTGTTATCTCTTTCTTTTTCTTCACATCGTATGATATAATGTGGATGATGAAAGTATGGAGGTAGACTGGGGCACATTGGAGACTCGGATTGAACCACGGTCGAAGAAGTAGCCGCGATGCGACCGCAAGCAGAGTTGTATTCTGTTTGCAAAGAGAATGCAACTCTCCGCATGCGGAGAGTCCAGTACGGTAATACAGTTACCCGATACAGTTCAGTACCCCGGTTCGCTCTTTTTGATGAATGGAAAATAAGCATATCGTACATATACTACATCGGCATGCCGATGTCACCTATGTAGTGTTACATCATTGTGCGACTCGTTTCTGCTTTATCTATTGTCTTCCCGTTTTCCTCGTTCCTGGTGCCTTGAAGCTTGGAAACAAACACTCTCTTCATCATGCCGGGCAAGACTACCGACACCCCGCGTATCACCAAGTTCACGAACTGTCGCTTGGTGCGCGGCTCCAGTCTGGTCGAGCAAGATCTCTGGATTGACTCGTTGACTGGCAAGATCCTCAAGGACCAGGAGGCCTTCTATGAACTGCACCTGTCTCCGGATCAGATCATTGATCTTGGTGGCCGCATCTTGGCCCCCGGTCTGATTGATGTTCAGATAAACGGTGCTCAGGGCTTCGACTTCTCAGTACCCTGTGAGACCAAGGAAGAATATGATGAGGGTCTGCGCATGGTTAACCGCGGCCTGGCTCGTACCGGTGTCACTTCCTACCTGCCCACCCTGGTCAGCTCCACTGCTGAAGTCTACCACAAGGTATGCAGATATATACCTTGACTACCGAGTCAAATCGGATGAAGAAGAGGCTAACGAAGAACATAAATAGGTTCTTCCATCTCTCGGTCCCAAGGGTGCCAATCACCTCCCAAAAGACGGCACCGAGGTCCTCGGTGCTCACGCCGAGGGTCCATTCATCAACTCCGGCCGCAACGGCATCCACAAGAGCGAGGTACTGCAATCGGCACAGACATTTGAGGACTTGCTCTCCGTCTATGGCTCCGATAACATGGGATCCGCAAGCCCCATCAAAATGATCACTGCGGCCCCAGAGGTTGGCAACATGATGGCCCAGATCCCCGAAATCGTTAAGCGGGGCATCATCTACTCCATCGGCCATTCGGACGCCACCTACGAGCAAGCCGTCTCGGCGACCCACCAAGGCGCACGCATGGTCACTCACTTGTTTAACGCCATGCGTCCCTTCTACCACCGTAACCCGGGCGTCTTCGGTCTGCTGGGTCAGAGTGAGCGTCGTCGCCCTTACTACGGCGTGATTGCCGATGGCATCCATCTGCACCCTACCTCCATCAAGATCGCCTACAATGCCCACCCGGATGGTCTCATTCTGGTCACCGATGCGATGCGCCTGTGTGGACTGCCGGACGGTGTCTACGAGTGGACCAACGGCGAGCGCATCGTCAAGACCGGCGCCCGCTTGACCTTGGAGGGCTCGGATAAGATTGCTGGAAGTTCCGCCACGCTCATCGAGTGTGTCAACAACTTCCGTCGCTGGTCTAATGCTTCCACCCCGGATGCCATTAATGCGGTCACTGCCACCCCCGCGCGCCTGTTGGGCCTGGAGGGTATCAAGGGATCCCTGGAGGCTGGCGCTGATGCCGATCTGGTCGTGCTGGGCGAGACCAACGATCCTTACTCTGGCAATACTCTGACGGTTGACCAAGTGTGGAAGTTCGGCGTCAAGATCCATGATACCGACAAGATCGCGGCTGTTTAAGGCTATGGAGGTGTAGACCTTGCTTTTCTTCTTTTGTTCTTTCCTTTTCGTTGTTCGGTGGTCAGCATCTTTCGCATCTTTCTCTATGTACCGGAGCTCTGAGGCGTTCGGGTTATCCATTTGCATTCGAGCCATAGATCCACTCAACATGGCCATAATAGTTTAAACTTTCACAGAAATCAGAATATAGGGTGCCCGGGTGTGGTAAAAGACAAGGAATCGTTTAATTGTGATCTCTCTGTATATCGACTTGGTCAACCCAACTGGTGGCCAACTCCTATTTCCGAAAGTATGTCGCGTGTGGTATATAGTATCTAAGAAATCTCCAAACACCGGGTCCGGCTGGCGGAACCCAGATATTGCGGAGCAGAATCCACATGTGCAACAGTCAATGATCCGATCGCTCAACGGGGCCCAGCACCGCTCGCTTATATGCTAAACTCAAAATACAAAAACAGAACTTTTCAGACATGCTATCGTCAGGTCTGCACCAGACACGCTACCTTGGACGCCATTTTACAGGCGGGGCTGGGAGCGAGACCAGCCGGCCTCCTCGGCGATCATCTCGGCAGCGCGCTCGCCAATGGACAGCACAGTCACCATGGGGTTGATGCTGGTCATGTCGGGGAACACACCGGCGTCGGCAATACGAACACCCTTGAGGCCACGGACCTTCAGCTCGTGGTCCACGACGGCCAGAGGATCACGGATCACGTCACCCATCTTGGTGGTACCGGCTGGGTGGTACACGGTGTGAGCCACGCGACGGCCGTACTCGGACAGCTCCTCGTCGGTCTGAATCTTGGGGCCGGGGGCGACCTCGCGCTTGATCCAGTCCTTGAAGGGGGCATGCTTGGCGATCTCACGCGCAGCCTTGAGACCGGCCACAATGGTGGCGGCGTCGTAACCCTCGGGGTCGGTGAAGTAGCGGAAGTCCAGGGCGGGCTTCACGGAGGGGTCAGAGGAGGTGAGGTACAGACGGCCGCGGGAGCGGGGACGAGGAATGTTGGGGGTCATGCAGAAGGCGCTGACGGGCTCATCGTATCCCAGACGAGCGGTGTTGAGGGTGAAGGGAATCTGGTAGCAGTGCATCATGATGTCGGCGGCACGGCCGTCGAAGCCTGCAGCGTTGGGTAGCTCGCGGCGCAGGAAGATACCGGCATCGGAGTCCATGGTGGTCTGGTTCGGAGGCACGGGCTGGTTGAGCTCCCACATGATGATGCTCTCGGGGTGGTCGAGCAGGTTTTCACCGACACCAGGCAGATCTTTGATGACGGGAATCTTCAAAGCCGACAGCTGCTCGCGAGGACCCAGGCCAGACAGCAACATCAAACGCGGGGTATCGACGGCGCCGGCACAGAGGATGGTCTCCTTCTTGGCACGCAGGGTGTGAGTAACACCAGACTTCAAGGTCACGTTGACACCGGTGACGGCGTCACCCTCGACGTTGATCTTGGACACCCAGGCATTGGTAAGGATGGTCAGGTTGGGCCGCTTCTCGTCGCCGCGCAGAATGGGGTGGATGTAGGCCACACTAGCACTGCTACGGCGGCCGTCATCGGGGTTGTAAGAGACGTTGAAGAAGCCGACACCCTCGGTCAGCTCACCGTTCTTGCGGATGTCGTCGTTGAAGTCCTCAATGATGGGGATGTTCATGGCGGTGGAGCAGGACTGGATCCAGTCCTTGCACAGCTGGTTCCGGTGACGAGCGTGTACGGGCTGGATGGTGTTGCGCAGGCCATCGATAATGCGAGTGAAGGTCTCGAAGTCCCAACCCTTGCAGCCCTTGGCGACCCAGTTCTGGCAATCATACTCGAAAGGACGGAAGGAAATGAGAGTGTTATGGCTAGAGCAACCACCCAGCACCTTGGCGCGGGAGTGACGAATGTGACTGTTGCCTATGACCCGTTAGTTTGTTTACTCAAGACCGAGATGTTGGAGGAAGGTACCATTGGGCTGCAGGATGGTACCGTAGTCGTAGTCGAGCTCGCCACCGAGCAGGCTAAGCCATTCCTTCAGGTTGAGAACACGATCATCCATAAAGTCGCTAGGGCCACCCTCAATAACGAGCGTGCGCTTGTTAGGCAGGTACTGAGCCAGGCGTGCCGCAATGACACAGCCGGCGGTACCACCACCGACTACGATGTAGTCATAGCTATTAGCGTCAATGGCGGGGAGCTCGTCGGTGGTAGCCATGTTATATACGGATTAAGAAATATAAGAATGAGGATGAAGGGGGGAAAGGAAGAGCAGACCGCAACTTTAAAGGATGGATAAGCGAGTGGTCTGACGGGTCAAAGATCCAATTCCAGTCTCTATCGAGTACCCCGATTCGGCTCGACTGTGCACCCGTTTTTTTTTTTCTTTTTTTCTTTTTCCTTCTTCTTTCCCCTTTCGGTTGACCTTATTATGGAACCGGAAGCAATTGGACGTTGTGAGTGGTGGCGATCACAGTCGGTGGAGATATCTTGGATAAGAAACGGTCCACTCATTTAGAAGCACAAAGGTGGGTTCCAGATTAGCATGGGTTGATATACGAAAGAAGGAGATGCATGAGAGGAGAAAGGAGGGAAAAGAGGAAAAGAGCTACGGCACAACGAGATAAGCAAAACCGCAGAGGAAAATATTGAGAAGTAGAGCAGTACGTCATTGCTCAGTGCTCCCCGCGATGGAATTCCTTATATAGTTCGAGTTTCCACTGGACTACTGCACTGTTGGATTATTGGACCAAACAGAGCAAAAAGTCCTAATGTATTCCGAACTCGACGAATCCTCGTACTGCATTACAGCCTCCCTGTCAGCCACCAAAAGAAGGCGTTGTGAAAGTTTTACGTACAAGTGGAGCAGTCCGTGCTTTAGCTTCGTCCGAGGCGGTGTGTCATGGCAAAGAAAGATTATCGTAGCTGTGCTTCTAGTTCGTCTCTTGAAATTCACTTTACCATTCTTGCAGCCATGTCTCTCCCCTTCCCGCCTCGTGAACTTTACTACGATGGCCAGGTGCGCCCCGCTTCATCTGGCAAGACCTTCCGGACTGTCAACCCCGCCACCGCAACTCCGCTAGCCGATATCCAAGTGGCCTCCAACGCCGATATCGATGCTGCCATTGCCGCGGGCGAGCGCGCATTCCCTTCCTGGTCGCAGACTCCCCCCATTGTGCGTGCCCGTATCCTCCAAAAGGCCGCTCTCCTCCTACGGGAGCGCAACGACGAGATTGCCCGCGTCGAGACCTTGGATTGCGGCAAGGCTTTCAGCGAGACCAGCACCGTCGATGTCGTGACTGGTGCCGATGTTTTGGAGTACTATGCCAACTTAATTGGTGGCGGTGGCCTGAATGGCGAGACCACTCAGTTGCGCGAGGATGCCTGGGTGTATACCAAGAAGGCTCCTCTGGGTGTGTGCGCCGGTATTGGTGCTTGGAACTACCCTATCCAGATGTGAGTCGTATCTTCTTATTGCTCTTCATGGTCATGACGGAAATTCTAATCACCACTTTGTCTAGTGCTCTCTGGAAGTCTGCTCCCTGCCTCGCTGCGGGTAACACCATGGTTTACAAGCCCAGTGAATATACCCCGCTCCACGCTCAGATTCTCGCCCAGATCTATACCGAGGCCGGTCTCCCCGCTGGTGTCTTCAACGTGGTCAACGGCGCTGGTGACGTTGGCGCCTACCTTACCAGCCACCCCACTATCGCCAAGGTGTCCTTCACCGGCCAGGTGGCGACCGGTAAGAAGGTGGCGGGCGCTGCAGGCGGCAACATGAAGTACGTGACCATGGAGCTGGGTGGCAAGAGCCCCCTCATTGTCTGCCCCGATGCGGACTTGGAGAACGCGGTCAATGGTGCTATGATGGCCAACTTCTACAGCACCGGTCAGGTTTGCACCAACGGCACACGGGTCTTCGTTCCGCGCGCCATGAAGGCTGCTTTTGAGAAGCTACTGCTGGAGAAGATTTCCTACGTGCGGGCTGGACCCCTCTTTGATGAGCAGACCAACTTTGGGCCTCTAAGCTCCGCTATTCACCACGAAAAGGTCGTCTCCTACATCCGCTACGGTATCGAGACGGACCGTGCGACCCTGCTCTGCGGTGGCCCCGAAAAGCCCACTGTGCCCCAGGACCTGCAGGCCGGCTACTGGGTGAAGCCTACCGTCTTCACAGACTGCACCGACTCCATGCGCATCGTGAAGGAGGAGATCTTCGGACCGGTCATGTCCATCCTGTACTACGACACTGTCGAGGAGGCTGTGCAGCGCGCCAATGCCACCGAGCTCGGCCTCGCTGCCGGTGTCTTCACCAAGGACCTGAACCAGGCCCATCGTGTGATTGATCAGCTCCAGGCCGGTATCACATGGGTCAACACCTGGGGTGAGAGCCCCGCGGAGATGGCCGTCGGTGGCTGGAAAGGCAGTGGCCTGGGTGTGGAGAACGGCCGTCGGAGTATTGAGGCCTGGGTGCAGAACAAGAGCACCTTGGTTGAGATGAGCGGTGCCGTGGCCACCGTCTTCGCCAAGTTGTAAATTCTTTCTTTGTATACGATGTCATGTTCACCCAAAGGTCAGATATAGAGCATATCCAAAATGGAACGGCCAATATGAAAGCACTTCTAATGGTATTTTCGCATGACGCCCTAGTAATAGATTTGTATGCCGATTAGATTCGCTGGCGCTTAAATGACATATCGCATGCAATTTGAAGAGGATACCTCATCTATCAGGTCTTCCACGAAAATTAAAATAGCAGAACTCCTTAACTGATCCTGTAACCCTAAATATCATGCAGCAAATAGCTTGGAACGGAAAAGAAAAAGGAGAGGAAACGAAAAAGAGACCCATATTCCCATTATCCCAGACAGTTAAGAAAAGAAATTCGCAAAGATTAAAAAAACCGCCTGCGCGGATGCCGCTTGTTTACGAGAGAGTAGTCATTCTCCCACCCATACGATCGAAGATCAAGTCGTTCTTCAGAGTACCGTCAAGGCCGCCGACGGCTGAGTCGATCATGCGCGAAGACATACTGTCCGGGGTGAGCTCCTCGTCCTCCTGAGCACGGCGAAGCTCGGTGTTGATGCGCAGGTCCTTGGGCACCTTCTCGGGAGTTCTATTAGGAGTGGGCTGCTGACTAGGCGAGGTCTTCTTCGGCAGCGGGGCGGGAACATAAGTTCGGGGACGGTAAACCAGAGCAGGTCCCTGAGTGCGAGCATCTGTACCGGCCTGCTCAATCGACTCGAAATAGCGAACAGTTTTCACCTTGAGCTCCAGAGTGGCATCCCGGTCACAAACCACCAGCGGGTGCTGGTGGAGCTGCAGAGCAGAGAGGGTCCACATGTGGTTGATACCATCTTCGAGACCCTTTTGCACGGCAATTGCCTTGTGGGCACCGGTTGCGACAATCACCACCTCCCGCGCATCCATGATGGTCTGGATTCCGACGGTCATGGCCATGCGCGGTACCTTGTTCACGTCGTTGTCGAAGAATCGAGAGTTGGCCAGGATAGTGTCGTAGGCCAGGGTCTTGACACGGGTACGGCTGCTGAGAGAGGAACCGGGCTCGTTGAAGGCAATGTGGCCGTCGGGACCGACGCCACCCAGGAAGAGTTCGATGCCACCATAGCGGGCAATGCGTGCGTCGAAGGAGGCACACTCGGCAACCAAATCCGGGGCGTTACCGTCGAGGATGTTGATGTTCTGCGGCGGGATATCCACGTGCGAGAAGAAGTGCTTGTACATGAAGCTGTGGTAGGACTCGGGGTGGTCTCGAGGCAGGCCGACGTATTCGTCCTGTGGCATCAGGTCAGTCACTGCAGATTATGCTTTGTAAGGCGCATTGGCGTATCGTGAGCCGCATACCATGTTGAACGTCACCACATTCTTGAACGAGATCTCGCCGGCGCGATGGCGCTGCACGAGGAGCTTATAGATGATTTCAGGGCTGCTGCCAGTAGGCAGACCCAGTACGAACGGATGGTTTTCAGTTGGGTTGAATGCCTTGATCCGGCCTGTAATCGAGTCGTCAGTATAGATCGCGAGTGGAATTGCGCGCGCATCTCTCGACCCCACTTACTGACGATGTATTCAGCGATGTACACCGACGCCGCCTGGGGGTCTTCTCTGATGATAACACGCCTTGATTCATTCAGTTAGCCTGGAGATGCATAAATGCGCCTTTGGGAGGATATCGCATACATGGTGGTTACGTCAGCGGACAGAGACTTGAGTGACCAGAAGCTGATAAAGACCGAACGTTTTGGAGGGAAGAGAAAGAAAGCTAACGGGAAGATTGGATAAAAAGTAAAGGTAGAGAAAGACTTGACTACCTCCAACAGGTTACGTCCGGAAGTGTACGACAGTGACAAAGATCAACGGGCGTCGTAGTACGAGGAGAGGGCAGACTCCGCTTTCTGTTACTTGTTCGCTTCACTTGGTCTACTACCTCCCACTACGAATCTTCTCGTTGCATGCGCCCATGGCCCACACCATATGGGTGACGTCGGCGAATTCCCCTCAATCCTGCCAGTTTCGGACAAATCACGAGATAGCTGGTGTAGACCTAATTCGCCTATCAGCGGGTATGAATCCGCATTGTGCATTGCCATGTGGTGGCCAACAATAGCGAATAGCGAGAGAGATAGAAAGAGAAAGAGCAATGACGCAGTGGGCGATAGAGGCAAATATGAGATTATGATTGGTAGATGACCCCCAGAATGAGCGGAACCAGATGTCAGGCTGGAAACAAGGTTCCATCGGGAGCAGAAGTTGCATCCGTGAAGTCGGCAAAGAGCAGGAAACCGGGGGAGGATCTGAACCCACTTTTGTACTGTCGGGTGCAACCTTGTAGCGTCGCAGTGGGGTACCATACAGTACTGTATGGTATTACATACAGTGATGTCAAGCTGTCGGTTTATCTATGTAATACCTACTTACTCTTAGTCGACAGGAACTTGTACTTTCATAGTTTCATGTTTCCTTTTTGCCTTTTTTCCAATTTTCTTTTTCTTCGGTACTGCTTTCTATAGACGACTATCTAGATATGGTTTGAATAAGACAGTTCGGTGATTCCCCGGACCCGTCATCCCGCATGTAGATAACGATACGGATAAGGTCCGCCCTGTCTTATCTTATCGGACCTTATCGTCCCAGTCCAAATCCCCGATTGCGGCTCTGGAGCTTCATCGCCCGTCTGAGCCAGATGTCAGCACCGCGCTTCTTATTCCATCCTCACCCCTTGTGTCACCTGACTGCGACCTCGGAGCTCACGCCATCTTGCTCAGCTGCTGCGTCGGGGTCTCTCACCGCACGTTCAAAGCTGATCACGTTTGACAGCACCACCTCGTGCGGATCCCTACGCTACGTCCTGCCTATTGGGCCCTACTAGCATTCCTCCAGGGCCATGGCCCCGAAAGAGGACATGCTGCCCCCGGGCTGGGATGATCTAGACAGGTATGTTGATCGCCTGTTCCGGAGGCATGCGCCCTATCCCAGACCCTGCCCTGTCCCCCCTCCTCGGCTTCGGGCGTCCTCCTCCATCTCCAGGCCGTCGCTGTGGAACCCCAGTGGCCCCTCGGGAGATTTAGGCTATTTTCTCTTCGGGAAACCTGACACCTGAGGGTTGGCAAGAACGATGTGCTGACATGCCATGTGGCAGGCAAATGGGCCAGCTCTTTATGGTGGGCTTTGATGGTACTTCAGTCAGCCCGCAGGTGCGCTCCCTCATCGAGGATTACCACCTAGGCTCTATTCTCCTGTCAGCCAAGAATCTCAAATGTAATCCTATTTCCCTTTTCTTCCCTGGGGCTCCGTGATCAGCGCGCTGATTCAAACCCATAGCTGCCGAGGAGGCCACCCGGCTGGTACTCGAGCTGCAGACTGTTGCCCATAATGCCGGACACCCTGTACCGTTGCTTATTGCATTGGATCAAGAGAATGGCGGTGTCAACAGTTTATACGATGAGATATACATCCGTCAATTCCCTAGTACCATGGGCATCGCGGCAACAGGCTCAAAGGCTCTCGCCCACGAAGTTGCCGTTGCCACGGGCCAGGAGCTCAAGGCTGTCGGAGTCAATTGGATCCTAGGTCCCGTCCTGGACGTCCTGACCAATGGACGGAATCAGCCCTTGGGTGTCCGTACCGCGGGCGATGACCCCCAGGAAGTATCTCAATACGGGGTGCAATATATGAAGGGTTATCAGGAAGCAGGTCTCGCGACCTGCGGTAAACATTTTCCTTCCTACGGTAACTTGGAATTCCTGGGATCCCACACAGATGTGCCCGTCATTACGGAATCTTTGGAACAGCTCAGTGTAACTGCGCTGGTGCCTTTTCGCAATGCCATCATGCAAGGTCTGGATGGGATGATGGTGGGCGGCGTGTCCATGTCATCAGCTGGGATGAATGTGATGCATGCGTGTTTGAGTGACCAGGTGGTGGACGAGCTGCTCCGAAAGGACCTCAAGTTTCAGGGCGTCGTCGTATCCGAATGCTTGGAGATGGAAGCATTGACCCACAACATCGGTGTGGGAGGCGGCACGGTTATGGCGAAGAACGCGGGTTGCGATATTATCTTACTGTGCCGCTCATTCCCAGCGCAAGAGGAAGCAATCAACGGGCTGAAGCTGGGCGTGGAAAACGGCATCATCGGTCGCGCTCGAATAGAGCAGTCGCTACGACGCGTGTTGAATTTGAAATCACGATGCACTTCGTGGGAGCAGGCACTAAATCCGCCCGGTTTACTCTCGCTCACGCAAATGCAGCCGTCTCACACCAGCCTCTCCACGCGTGCATACAATAACTCCATCACCGTGATGCGGGATAAGAATAATTTACTTCCTCTTTCAAACACCATCGATGCCGGCGAAGAGCTTCTGCTCTTAACTCCACTGGTCAAGCCCCTCGCCGCTTCAGGGGTAACACTCTTGGCTAACGAAATCACTCATGGTCCCCTTGACACCTCGGCTTTGGATCGGACCACTTCGGTGATGATCGGAGAGTCTGTTTTTAGGGAGATGGGGAGATCCCTTTCTCGGCAAAGGAGTGGACGTGTATTGCACACTTCGTACACTTCCAACGGTGTGCGTCCCATTCACGAAGATCTCATCAAACGAGCTAGCGCAGTCATCGTTATCACGGCGGATGCCAACCGCAACCTGTATCAACAGGCCTTCTCGAAACACGTCTCGTTGATCTGCCAGTCGCAGTACACTCCGTCTGGTGAGCGTTGCGAGAAGCCTTTGATCGTGGTGGCGGTGAGCTCACCATATGATTTTGCTATGGACGCCTCTATAGGCACTTATGTGTGCACCTATGACTTCACCGAGACGGCGCTGCAAGCGCTAGTCAAGGTCCTTTACGGCGAGCTAACACCCACGGGAGTATTGCCCGGCTCCGTTAGCCGCAGCCAGAAAACCCATCCGTCCCGTCAGCACTGGCTCGTCGAGAATTGGAACGAGGAACGTGACGCTGCTGCACTGGATGCCCTTCTAGACGCGCTTCGAGAGGACTGTGCACAAGGTCAGCGGCCAGAGCTCCTCGGTGCGACATCCAACAGCTTTCAGCTACGGAAGGAGGAGGTTGACGAGGCACACTTTGTGGTCCGCAACAGCAGCACACGAGCGCTCTACGGATTCTGTGCAACCTACTTCTTTCGGTCCACCGGCACGGGCGTCATCGGGTGTCTGATCGTCGACCCGGCCCGGCGTAAGCTCTCTATCGGGCACTCCCTTCACAGTCGCGCCATCCGCGCTCTTCTCCAGCGGAAGGGCACGAAGCGGTTTCAGCTCGGGTCTCGCCTGCCCGGAATCTACCTGGGCATCCCCACCGTCAGCCCCGTCGAACGTAAGCGGCTGCGCCAATGGTTTACGGAGCTAGGATGGAACACGGCACTTTCGCGTCCCGTGTGCAGTGTCGTGCTGCGCAACTTGGCGACATGGATGCCACCGGATGGACTGACGGCGACGCTGCAGAATGCCGAAATCGTCTACGATCTGGTGTACGGGTGGGACTTTGGGCGTACGATCCTCGAGCACATCAGAACCAATGCCCGACAGGGAGTCACCGATATCTACCGGATTGCCCTGAGTGGAGCGCCTAACTGCGGCGTCATCCGAGCCAAGCGCTCCTCGGACGACATGATTCTCGGCAGTATCGTGATATACAACGAACACTCGGCATTGGCTGAGCACATGCCCGCTATACGGGCCACCCAGCCACCCGTCGGGGGCATTTCGTCGTCCGTTATCTCTCCGTACGCGGGTGACTACTCCACCGTGATGCAGGGGCTGATTCTGCTCGCCATCAAGCAAATTCGCAGATTAAATGCCAATGCCGTTGTGATGGACTGTGTAAGTGATCGACCCATGTATCTCCACAAGCGATATGAGACCCCCGCTAACGGGAAGTAGGTGGACGGTGACGGCAACTTTGACTGTCTTTCCTCCCTGGGCTTCAGCATGCTACACAGCTTCGAGGAGGTTAATTGCGATGCAGCTACCTGGACGACGATGCACGCGTCCTAGACGAGTCGTTTTCTCCCTTTCGGGCTTTTTACTTTTTTTCCATTTCCCGTTTCTTATATTTTGTTTACTGTTCTCGCATATATGATATCCATTTGGCATTTGGCATTTAGGTTAGGGTCACCCGTCCGGGGGATTGGGATTCGCGATGCAGGTACATGTGCCCATCGAGGAGTTTCTTGATTGGCTTCAGGGATTTGTTCTAGGCTTTTGCGCCTTCCTTGTGCATATTATTACCACGGGGCAAATGAGAGGGTGTCTGATGGGTAGGACAGGCAGTCTGTACGGGCGTCATTCAGACCAATCTGACATCTTCTTTTATTTATTTTTCTTCTTTTCTCCTCTGGTCGAGTGAGCTGGTCAAGCGACACGCCGATCACGGGAGATCTGCGATCCTATCTATGCGTGATATTTTGCAAGGTTTTCCATCCAGGGCGCAGAAAGCAAGGCAACGAGACAGAAGCAGAGGTTGGATATAGGCCGAGTCTAGAACTGGTATACCTCGCACAAAGTGGAGTGGATAGATGCACGGGGAGGCACCAAGAGGCACCAGGATAATGGCGGGTTCTGAGTGGACCGGACGTCCGTAGGACCCTGCGTCCCTGAAACTCTTCATTCGACTTTATTTGATTCGATCAGAGCTGGAAGTGGAAAGTGGGCTTGGTCGGACTCCGCTTGGCGCCGAAGTCAAGCATCTGGATGCGATGCACGTAGAACACCTGGGGAGTGTTAGGGTAACTCTCTATGAGTCTACGTCTATAATTTGACATATTGTATATTATTATAAGATAAATAACCAGCAGACCGTTCGTCCTCAAAGGCATATCTCATAATCTCATAGTTTCTCTCATCCACGGGTCGGGGCCACAATTGCATCCGGGCGGGAATTCATCCTTTTCAGAAGTGGGCATATGCCCACTTTTTTAACTAGACTTTAGAGACAAATCCCTCGGTCGTACAGCACTGCAATTATTCTCATTCTCAGTTTGGAAGAATCCGTTCTGGGAAGAAATAAAAGGGAAATGGCCCACATTCCTTATCTCTCTGGATCCGCACTGGGACTCGGACGGGGATACTCTCGATCGAAAATGAAGAGCTGATTCGAGAACAGCCCCCAAATCCAAATGCATCTAGGTCGATCGGCTTCGGTGATCACCGGAATCCGTTTGGTCGGGAAGGGGGCCGAGAAGCTTCGATCAGGGGAACAATGTGTACAGTAGGGAAAGAAAAAGCAAAAAGCAGAGTGATTCACTTGAATCTATTTGCCAGTCCTAGTTGATCCGTATTCGGTCATTCGGCCATTTAGCGTTGAGAGTACCCAAGTAGATAGTATTCTCTGATCGGCTCCACCCGCCTTCTCTCTTTTTCACTTTTACATCGAACGAATCCAATCCCAGAATTGAACGGAATACTTCAAATCGGGTAAATGCAGAGATCACCTCTTTCTCTCTAGTTTAAGGTGCATCTTGTTTCACAGCTCGTGATTATACACACATGTGTGACCATGAATCATTGATCACGGACATCCCCGGTTCAGTCTCGGTTCCTGACTCTGTAAATGGATCTGGTTCCACTGGGGATTTTCATCCGTTCGCGTACTTGTTCTAATTTCTATTTTCTCGTCTTCATTGGCTCCAACATCCCCAGTCTGACGATCCAATGATTTCAGCTCCTTTGGCTCCCACTGCATGTCAGACGGTCCCATGTTGATCATCCTTTTCTCTATCTGTTCTATTAACTTAAAGAAAGGATAAATGGAGTGAAAAAAAAAAAGGAAAAAGGGAAAATACGGCGTGTTTCTGAATAACGCCACCCTCGAATTGGCCTCGGTTCATACTTCGATCTTCAGGGCCATCACAGGTCAAAGGTTGAAAGTCAAAGTCAAAGATCAAAGATGCTAGAACGAGTCGCTGATCAGCATCTTACCTCAACCAGCTTGTTCAGCTGCTCTAGGAGAGATCCAAAAAAATCATTTAGAGAATAAAAATGATGTATTCAACGTCCAAGTAAAACCGTCTTCGTTCTCCGCAAAAACCGCGGCTCCACCTTTCCCCGAATCCGTCCACGCATTCCATGCTTCCCCCCTCCTCTTGTTCCTTCTCATTCCCTTATCCCCTTGTACTCTCCCTCTCTCTGTGCTCCTTTGTCTCATTCTCGCCCTCGCCATGGAGGGCTTCGATACCATGGCCATGCCGCCCTATCTGGCCAGTCCTCTATCACTCGGCAATCTCCAGGGCGACTATATCAATGCCCTGCCCGGCCTCGAGCTTCCGGATCACCGCTCCAACTTCGATTCTGAGACCTTTGTCAGGTTCGTCTCTTGTCCGGCTCTGCCCCCAAAGGGCTTGGAATGTGGAAGCGTGAAGCGTGGGAGATGGATCGTATCAACTAACCCCAGCTCCCGATAGTGATGACCTCGCATTTCCTCAGAATAGTCTGTCGCACTCGTTGAAGCGATTTCCCGCGGGTTATGATGACCCTTTCACTGAGATGGTCGCTCCGTTCGACCCAGTGCCTCCGGACCAACCCCAGGACTCGTCCATCGATCACAACAATAAACTGCTGAGCTTCTCACTGCCAGTATATCACTTCACCCTTCTGGACTATTCCATGCGACGTACTTCTCTGTCCCTATCGGCTCAGTTACACGGCATGTTCTTTTTGGCCGAGTCGCCTTATACGACGTCTCCCTCTGAGAACGCTCCGCCGCAGCAGGGCGCCGAGCTGACCTGCTACCGACGTAACCTGTTCCAGATCACCGGCTCCGTCACCTTGCCACGAGGCATGCGATACATCATGACCGATCAGGGCGATCGCATCCCGATCCTCGCCCAGGAACTCACCGTCTCGGCGACGGAATCAGTAGAGGGTAACCCAGTGAAGATCATCTCCGTGCCGTGGAAGACACCCTCTGCGGCTGCGGCCAACTCGGGCCCGACTCTGGAGGAGAGCAGTACCGGTAGCGCTGCCAAGGTCGAAAAGGAGCCTCCACCGATCCCCCTCGATATCATGGCCGGCCAGGACCTGGACACCGACTACGCAACTTTCCCCATTGCGTGGAAACGCCTACAGTTCCGCGTGGCAACAGCCAACAACGGACGTCGCAAGGAGTTGCAGCAGCATTTCGTCGTTCGGCTCAAGGTTGTTGCAACCCTGTCCACCGGTGCGAAGATCCCCATCTCGGAGGTGCAGTCGGGGCCCGTGATCGTTCGTGGTCGCAGCCCACGTAACTTTCAGTCCCGCAAGGATCTCCCACTGAGTGGCAGTGCGGCCGCATCACGAAAGAACCAGGCCAATGCGGCGGCGGCGCTCAACCGCATGCCAACCACCGAGTCTATGCCGCGTCGCGCCAGCGTAACTCCGGCCAAGAACAAGGCGCCGTCTGGTACGGTACAGAGCAGCTCCCCCGAGACGACGTCGGTTCCCCCTCCAACTCTCATGCAGCAACCACACCCGACGCCCGACTGGACTCCAATTCCGCAGTCTGCGTCCAATATCATGTCCCACGGCCACCAGTCTCTCTTCCCTCACTCCAGTCCCCAACAACTGACCCAAGTCGACCAGCACCCCGTCGGTAACACGGCTTCCGCCGCCACGCCGATCAATCTGTCTCTGCTGGACGAGGATGATACCGGGGAAGCAAGCCTCCAGCTCAATCAAAAGATCATGCCACCGTACACCAGTGAACTACCTCAGCAAAGATCCATCAACATGGACCAGACGGCACCGCCGGCCAAGATGCGCAAGCTATCCCACGCCATCTCCCAGACACCGTCTCGAAGTGCCACTTCATCAATGCCGCTGCTGGAAACGGCCCATCTGCCCCAGGAATTCGTGTCCTCGCTACCGTTCCCGAATGACGGTTCCGATTTCCTCTACGAGTATTTTCCCCTCGGGCTGGACGACTGGCAGGCTCCCGTCGACGCCGTATACCGGCCCCATGTGGTACACCATACCAACGTGCCCGAGATGAAATTCGTGGCCTCCAGGGGCCGCAGCAAGCGGTATTTCGCCGCCGAGGATGTCTTTTAAAATATCATCAGCTGGCGCTCGGGTGGCGTTTTTGTCTTTTTTTGGGTTTGGTTTGGTTTGGTTCGGTTCGGGTCGCATCTGCATTTGCACATCGTGTTGAGGTTAGGGGTTAGGGGTTAACTTGGTTCGAGCTCCTGTCGCCTTTTAGAGTCTTTCTTTCCGTCGAGAGGAACATGTTTATTTTACGTTGATTATATGGGGTGTCGGAGTGTTGGATCTGGGCCATGGTGCACTCTGTCTCTTGTTTTGAAACGTGCAAAGTCACCAGGTGCAAAATCGGCGACTGCGGCGCGCTGCGGAGTTTTAGTGTTTGTGTTTCTGGGGGATTTTGTCCTGGTTAAGGGGGTTGGTGGTATCGCCCTCGCTGGGAAATCATGAAGGGACTGTATTCGGCTTTCGGGTCTTCACGTCGGCTTTCTCTTGGTTCTTGGTTATATCCCATCGCGTTATGATGCTACGCTGCTGTTCTTCACTCGGTTTGGATCCTGAGCCGTTACCGCTCTCTGGCAGCCCAGGATCTGTATACTGGGAAATGAAATATCACTCTGTAATGAAACCCGCTGAGCGTTTACCCACTGTAAACGTAGCTTGAGGTGAATGATACGAGGTATAGGTACTGATGTTGACGCCCCCGAGCAATGATCCATATTTTAAACGAACTGCTGTTCGTGGAACCATGGGTCCACAGTAAATTCACAACCAGAATTAGGGTACTATTCCGAACAAATCGAACTCATCTATACATAACCCAACCCATCCCCACCAACAGTCTCCAAATCAGCTCTAATCTCCCACTTCTTGGCACCAACCCGACCCGCAATCTCCGCCTGGCGCTGCTTACTCAAACACAACCACTGCCGGAGCAAGTTCCCATCAATCATGCCTCGGCCACCTGCACCGTCACTCTCAACTGCGCGGAAAGCACGAGGGTTCAATCCGCAGGGATGTTCGATGGTGTTGGTCAATTGAGACTGTAGAGCCGATAGCCGACGGTAGGAATCTTCCGTGACGGAGGTCACTAATGCTAGAGATCCGTTCTGTGAGGTAATTAGGACGTGGTGGCTGGGAGTATCTTCATCCACGTCCATTTCGTCGTCGGTGGATTCTACCAGTTCGGATGAAACGGGGGTCCGGGGGAGTAGGGTCATTGTTGTGGCGAAGTTGCCGGTGTAGAATTTGCTTCGATTTAGGAGTCGGTCTCCGTTGGATGACTTGGGGTCTAGGGGTTGTTAGCATGTTTGTTTCATCATTAAGGGTACGGAGGCCGGAGCTTGGAGCTGAGCTTGGAGCATAGCATACCTTCGGGGTCATACTGCAGGACATGGAGGTTACAATCACTGTCCGCGACCAACATATAGAGCTTGTTCCCGTCTGGAAGGAAATCCGCGGCCGCCACTTCCAGGTAGTCTGGGTCTTTGCCGAAGAGGGTCATCTTGTATGGCTCCTCCTGTAATCGTGGTCAGTCCTGTTCAAGTCGGTTGAGGGGAAATAAAGGCCGAGTGGTGTCCTACCGAGTAGCCTGCAAACCAGACGCCCTTGACTGCATCACCGAGGATGCACATCCCAGTACCCTTGAGCTCCTTGGCGACATTGACATAGCATAGCATATCCATGAATGCCACAGGAAGAAGACTGCCGTCTTCCTTGAGACCTCGCACCATGCATTTCTGTCCCTGAGCCACGATGATGAAGCCCTGGCTGCCAATTCCTGACAGCGCCGTCACGGCACCCTTCACAGTCTCCTTGCCAACCAGCTTCAATTTTCGACCTGTCTCTGGATGGCCTGGTTCCGGAACAACTTCGATCACCTCAAACACGTAAATGCACCCACGGGCCGGAATGTCTTCGCCCTTAGCAATTGCTGTTCCGACCACGATGAGGTCCTTCCGCTCATGGGTGTTCTCCGAGATTTCCAAGTTCACATTCTTCACCGCCGTGATATGCTCGGCGGCTTCCAGCGGATAATTGTCGATGATGGCCCATGTCTTGGGGCTGACCAGCTTGACGGAGCTTTGAGGGACCTCTGGCAGGAATGATATTGACTCCATACGCCACTCGGGATGCAACTCGTCATTTTCTGGTAATTTGAAGCCTACACTGGAGCTGGTGCCGAGGACATACGTGTTGGATGATGTCGAGTAGGTCAAATAGTCGACTTGCTCTTCCACGGGAATCTTGCGCAGTGTCCACGGGTAGTCGAACTGGGTGTCTGCTGGTAGCTGACAAGCCCGGATACAATGTTCGGAATCCACGTAGATAAAGCCATTTTCACAGCCGATAGAAGGCGAGTGAAAGCTACTCATCCACCGCGCGAACTCTCCTCGAAGGCGCACTAGGTGTGGTGAGCTTGCCGCTGTTCTTACAATGAACCCAGCGGAACTTCCAGGCATGAAAACAGTGGAAAGCTTCGCAACGTCGGGCAGAACTCGTAATGGCCCCGTCCGCTGCTTGTCCTCCAAGGGAGTAGGTGGCGCCCCCACTGTGACATTGGTCAAGCTGTAGTTTGTCTCCCGGAAGAATCGCAAGTCGTGCGATGGTCCGTCCTCGGTCTCCGAGAGCGTAAAGACAGGTTTGTAAACAGCCAAGTCATCGTTGTCGGTTCGGACCTATCATAAGAATTAGACTCTCGGCCAAGCAACTAGATGCGCGAATCTTACAATCAAATATGGTGACTTAACCCAACGATCACCAAGATCGGCCACAAGGACTTCTTTCAGAGCTTCTCGGGAATTTGACCGACGAGGTGCTTCCGCGGACAAGACAGGCTGTAAGCAGTCGATGCCGTCAATGACTGACAACAATTTCATGTCTGGAAGATTGAATATCTGCATTTGATTTGTTAGACTTATTTGGATTGTAGGTTTAGCGAAAGAGGAACGTAAACCTACCGAGAGCTTATACTCCGTGCTTAGCAAAAACAACAGGACATTTCCGCTGGCGCCGTCGGGCAAAGGTGCAAGGCCACCAAATGCTTGGTTCTTGTCATGATAAAGACAACCTGATCGCCATTTCGAGGAAGATACCTCATCTGGAAGTGAAACCTCGTCGAGGTCACCGCTGTCATCCGCCTGGAGAAGTAGAAGGGAAGAGTCGTTTCGTAGAATAGCAAGGTAAGGATCAGCGAAACTCGCGCTCACCGCCAAACGCTCTTCGTCAGTGTCCTCATCCCAGATGGGATAGATCTGGGCCAGCCCGAGGTCTAAATGATCTTCATGTAAGCACTCATCCATCAATAGATTGACGAATCAAAAACTTACCCATGTCATAACTTCTGACTTCATTCCGCAAGACTTGAACAAGACGAGTACTTCCAGCTAAGGGCCCAATGTCGATGGTATGATCTTCATTCGGATTGAACTCGGGTGCTTTGAAAGGCTTCAAGTCTTGTCCTTCAATTTTCAGGACCTCGGAAACTTCTCTTTCGGTCTCTGTGGGCCTCGAGATAATCACATAATGTTGGAATGGGCTTTCTTCTGGTGAGATGCCGGTACTGGAAAGGCTTCCTTTCCCCTGGGTCACTGAGGCCGACCACACCCCGTAAGCATCATCAATATCCATGGAAACTGTAGTCACAGGGTCAATTTCCCGTTTAATGACAACCAGGCCACCGGCGCGGCCGGAGCCTTGTGATGCCACAAACTCCAACTCAGCCGAGACTCCTTCGTTGGTGGATTTGGCTTGATCTTTGATTGACGGGAAAGCTTGGCCCAGCGTGATATCTCGTAGAGGGCCAGTGCTGGTCAGTCGATCATTAAGCCGGAGATGATAGGATTCGGAGGCTGAATTATCGGAACCCATGCGCGGGTCGGCCTGCCTGGGCTCAGGTACCGAGGAATAAAGATCATCTTCGTAAACATCGTCATCCGTTTGGTCATCGTCTGAGAAGTCCGTGGTACTGTCATTGGCCTTTTTCGACTCGATCCGTGCTTTCTTTGCTGAAAGGGAAGAATGAGACCATTCCAAAAGCACCGAGTCTGCATCTTCGCTACCCATGAAGATATTCCCATCGCCGAAGCAAGTGGAGCACGATGCAGCCGTCTTTAAGAGATTGCCACCGGCTTGCGAAGGCAGAGAATGAATTGTCATGCCTGACACAGACCGCCCATCAAGCTTGAACTTGATCAATGCCATTTCCCCTGATGCAAGTGCAAGAAGAAGATCGCCGCTATCACCACCTAGACGTTCAACGACACAGCCTTCGAGACGAAAGGCGAGATCGGATTGATCACTCATCGAAAATGACGAGACCTGTCTGGAGAATTCATTCACCCCCACCGCGCTGGTTTTACCGGCTTGATCAACATGAACAATCTCGTTAGAACCGATGAGCAGGGCACCTCCCACGGGAGGTGGAAGCGCCACTACTTTGAACAAATCACTCGGAAGCCGTGCGACCGAAAGGAGGGTCGTGGAGGCACGTTGCTCCAGGTCTAATGTAAAGACGGTGTAGAACATCACATCCTTTCTCTCGTGAAGCAGAGCATTGGAAGTTGCAATTTGAGAGTACAAGATGCCAAAAGTCGGCTCCCTATATTCGTAAAGAAAGGCAAGACTGACGGGATGTAGCAATGAAGGATCCAAGGCAGTCAACGGCAGGACAAACGAAGCAGCATAAGGGGTCTGATGTCCTGGCCCATCTTTGTGCTTCTCAACATCAGTAGCCCCTTCCCGGGGCTCATCCGGACGCACTCCGTCAAGCTCCGAGTCATAGTCATCCATCACCAAATCATCACCTGCCTGGTGAAAAGGAAGAATGGCAAGGTTGCGGACACCGAAATTGAAAACCGCGCAGCGGCTGCTTGGATCCACACTGAGGATGCTTCCACAGCGGCTCAGATCAGGCATCCAGGGGCTACGAGTGAGATCATCTCTCTCGTAGTAATGAATAGAGATGGTAGAAATGCCATGGCGCTCTGGGTCCCACTCGACCAAGCTGAGTTTGGCATTACGAAAAGCAAGTAAGATCGCCTCCCCACCGCTCTTCGTGTTTAACGGTTTTACCCGGCTAATATCAGTCACGGTTCCTGGAAGAGAATACTCCTTCTCCAGGATTAATTTCGTCTCCGGTTGGTAAGAGGCTGATGAATGGATCTCTGTACTTTCTCTCTGCTGCTGAGAGGTAGGTTTGAGGAGTGAAAATACCTGCAGCAGTGACGAGCGGACCACAATCAGATTGTTGGAAGTGGCGGATGTAAAAGGCAGGGCCAAAGCATGAGTGACCCCCGTTGGGGGGAGCAATTCCGTATAACACTGCATTGGAAGAAAAAACCGCGCCTGACGGGTTTTAGATTGCTCCGATGACCTAGTTGTTGGAGCAGATAGAATCACCGATGAACATGGCAGCTCAGTGAATCCAAAGAATAAGAGAATAAACTTTCAGAAGAGACACAATGGAGGAAGTATAAAGACAAGCACAAGACAGGGCGCGCATTTCCCGACACAAAGCTCCCCGTCACGTGGTTACTCGCTCCCGAATAGGCTTAGTTCATGACGAAAGTCGCGACGCTTACTTCGAACTTGAGACCTTGGAAGCTTCTTGGAAGCTTTCTTCTTTTCTATCTGTCCTTGACTTCTTTTGTCTCCATGTGAGATTGTGATCGTGATCGTGATCGCTATTCTCCATGATGGCCCTCCTCCAAACATCTCTGATCTGGATTGTGTACGCTGCCGTCATAACTATTCTACTCGCGGTGGCCTCACTTTTCATTCATGTCTTCCAAACACCGCGCGACCGTTCTGCCTCTGTAACTCTAACATGCATCATTGCTATTACCTGTCTTCTGGCTACGGTCCTTCTGCTTCCCGTGGATGTCGCGTTGGTGTCGTCGACCACCTCGTCCAAGTTGGGCCGTCGGAAATCTTGGGCGAGCCAGGATGCCGTGGAGAATATCACATACTCTCTGACCATCGTCTATTATTTTCTATACTCCCTTGATGCATTGCTATGTCTGCTGGTCATTCCTTTCACGTATTTTTGGTACGAAGAATACGATGAGGTGGCCGTCGAGGCAGGCGAGCAAACACTAGGACAGCGCTTCTGGGGAGCTCTCAAGTACACACTTTCTTTTTTCGCCATCGTGGTGATACTTTTCCTCGTCGGATTCTTTCTCCCCGTCTCCCATGATAAAATCGGTATGGACTTGGATTACTTCAAGCGCCTGCTGACTGAAAACCGTGCGTCTTTTCCAATTCCTCTTGAGTGCAAACACACTGACATCAAAATAGATGGCGAGCATGCGTTGACATTTGCTCTCGGGCTTCTAATGACACTTGGAATATGCCTCTATGTCCTTTATACCTCATCAGGGCTTGCTCTGTTTCCCATTAGGCTGATCAAAACAGCACCTTCCATTTCCAGTCCTGCGTTGCGGGCAAGTACTGCACAGCAGCTTGAGACTAATCGAGAGCGGCAGCGACAGCTCGAAGGCCGCTGCGGAGGCAATCCCGAGCTTCTTTCTACCAAAGATCGAAGAGAGTATGACGCTCTCACTCGCGAGGAAAGAACCCTCATTAGGCGCCAACGTCTCGTCGAAGAAGCGCAAGGAGAAGGCCAAGGCTGGCTGATGCGCACGTGGTACAAGATCGGAGCAGTATTCCGCCCGTTCAAGCTTCTGGGGGGGATTCTGTTGCTCATGCTCGCAGTCGTGATATGGGTGTCTATGCTCTTAACGGCTATTGATAAGGCCACAAACTCAGTATGCAAGCATCGCTGTGGATACATACTTGGGCATGTCAATGTCTTCAACCCGGTCAATTGGGCTCTCGTTCAATCCGCCAAAGTCTTTCCCATCGACTACGCTATCTTCACTGTGCTTGTCTTACTGCTGTTCTCCAGCTCGGTTGTTGGTATTGCAGCAGTAGGAATCCGCTTTCTCTGGATCAGGATTTTTGAGATCCGGAAAGGTCATACTTCACCCCAGGCTTTGCTTTTGGCAACGTCTATGTTAATGCTGATTATCTTGGCATTGAATTACTCCGTGTCCATGCTGATTGCTCCACAATATGCGACATTTGGCCCTCAAACGTTCTGTGATCGCGCGACAACGTCTCCGCTGGAACAGCCAGATTGCTCTGACAGCAGAGAACTCATTAAACCATGCTCCGAGTTAGCAGACAATCCTGCCGCGCAGAAAGTGTGCACTCCTAGCGTTGTCAGCACCTTCTTGAACCGCATCACTCTCAACTATCCCTTCTTCGGCGTTGTGTTCTTCTGGGCTCAGTTCTTCTTCCTTGGTAAGATATCCAATCCCCGTCGCCCTCCGCTACATCCAAGAAGAATCTTCTTAGTTGACCATTATTTTTGCTATAGGAATATATCTGGTGATCTTCATTACGTCTCTCTTCCGCTCGCCGAGATTGGACGAGAGACAACTCGATGAGGATGCGGAAGAAGCTGAGGAAGAGGGGTTGTTGGCTAATACTGGCAGACGCTTCAATGCTACTTGGCAAGATATCACGGGCCGAGCTGTCCAAGATAGTTAAGATGGTCGTTCTTGTGAATGAGGAGCTGTATGACAGGAGGCATTGATGAATGAGCTCTTCTTTGATCATTTTAGTTAGCGATATCAGTGATATCAAGTTATGAGTCCAATATTATGATCCACCAACGCTAGGGAAGTGACTGAATAATAAATACACGGCAATTGGTGACCCGATGAGTAGAGTAAGTTCGTGTCGTAGTTCAAATTCTGAGTTGTTCATTGAGCAAGGCCAGAGCGCTCTGGAATGCTCTGACGACCTCCATATCTAGCCGCAACGGCATGTCAGTATTCAGACAGGGAGATAGTGTGTTGTTGGAACGTACAGTGTTTTTTCTTGTTCTCCACACTAATTTCGGAGTTTTGCACATGCTGCATTTGCGTCTTGAATCTACAGAGTGTTAAATGTTGCTCTTGAGCGGTCTAGCTTGGGAAGTCCATACCGTTTCAGCGCCCGTTGTTCATCCTGGAGCACAGTGGTTTGAGACCACGCCGTGAAAATCTATAGGCCCAGATGTCAGAGTAACGTTACCGAAGTATATATCGTTGATGATCTTACCTCGAGCAGTTTTGCAGTCTCGACACGAAGATCCTCTTCAACGCGTCTGTGCTCGTCCATGGCATCCGTATATTTATCCTGTAGCTGCTCCCAGTTGCATTCTTCTAGTCCCTGCGTGAGGCGAGCGACAAGAGGGAATTCGGCATTGACAGCAGCCATGACGGGCTTGGGACTGGCTTCCTGAACTGCTTCAGCAGCAAGGGGCTGAAGCGATGGGTTGTCTTGGCTACCCATCGAGTCCATCTGCAGTGACTCGGCTAGAACAATTCAGAAAGAAGGGCATGGGGCCATGAAGTGGCACCTGAAGGGGTCAAGTCACTTGTTTCACGCGGCTGATTTGATATACAAAAGATGGTTGGGTCAGGTGACGACATAACACCGGTGCCAACTCCGAACACATCACGTTTCGCTCACCATCATCCTCCATGTACTCGACGGTAGCTCAAGCAGCTTCCATCATGGAAATGCGAATCTTGACATATCCTTGATTACTTACGATCCTCTGCGATGAGCTGTCACATATGCGTCTCCTCCCACTCCCGCTTGCCATTGCTCTGTCCAACATGCGCCCGCAATCTTCTTTATCGGCTGCGTTTGGAGAACGCCCAAATCCTTCTGGAAAAGGAAGCCGTAGGACGCCAGATTGAAGCTTCACTTCCTCTCGATGGATCCCAAGCCCAGCCCGTAACGACTGAAGGGGACCTCCCACAAGCCGATCACGAGCGCTCTCGACGCTGGGCCTTGCAGGCCATTTCAAGCCAGCAGGCTGCTTCATCAGTTAGGAGAGAAGGCAGCAACCGGCAAATAGAAGCCTTAAAAGAGGATATTAGGGCCAAGAAGGCTCATATCTCAGAACGCAAGGCGGCTTTGTCCCGCAGGCACTCCGATGCGGAATCAGCGCACTATCAGCTGGAGGAGCGGGAGGCCGCAACTTTGACAGGCATCCAGAACACAACCAAAAGAACAGAGCACCTATGGCATTCCTTGCACAGCAAGACAGCAGAAGCCCGCATTTTTCTCTGTCGGGAGGCTGCTCACATCTACGGCCTACGGCAAAAGAGTTCGAGGAGGAATGACGGCCGGGTAGCCTACATGCTGGGAGGAATTCAAATGGTAGACTTAAAGGACATGAATGGAAAGTCTTCTGTATCACGGCCGCTCCCCATCATGAAATACTAACTTGATTACAGGTGCCACGCCAGCTCAGATCTCTACTTCACTCTCCAACATTGCTCGACTCCTTGTCCTCGTCTCGCATTACCTTTCTCTCAGGCTCCCCGCTGAAATCACTCTTCCACACAAAAACCATCCTATTCCCACAATATATGCCCCCGCGGCATCGTACCAGTCGCATGAACCGACAGATGGAGCCGTCGGTTCTCGATCCGGGACATCCAGCCCAACGACATCCAAGGCGGTGAATACGCGTGCTCGGCCGCGACCTAGACCACTGCTCATTGACAAGGCACTCCCCCGGTTAGCCAAGGAAGATCCTGAAACGTATGCTCACTTTCTCGAGGGAGCCACCCTACTCGCTTGGGATGTCGCATGGCTGTGCCGGACGCAAGGGATCAACCTGGCCTCGGACTCGTGGGAAGAGACCTGTAACATCGGCAAGAGCATGTGGCAGCTCTTGGTTGCCCCGCCGGCCCAGACGTCCAACTTGATGCGCGCTTTTGCTGGCCGGGACACACAAACCCGGATAAAGCCCACCAAAGATACTCCACAGACGACTATACAGCGCACAAAGTCTTTTCCTATGCTAGGCCACTACTCCCACGGCACTGCGCACTCTTTCCTCGGGGCATCCGAAGGGACTGACTTTATACGATCATGGAAGCTGCCGACCCCGACGAAGATTGTGGACAAATTGAAATCCAGCCTTCTTGGAGAGATGGCAAGCGCGGAATGGGAACTGCTGGAAGAGAAGGAATGGGAGGACGGCAATACAGAACCCCATAAACCAGCGGTATCGCCCGACCGTGATGGATTGAACTCCGCAAATCCATCCGCCTCCCATGCTGAACCAACCGAAGACCCGAACAATCAGGTATCTCCGCAGATGGCAGATGCAACTCGTCGGCCGAAAGGCACAAGTGGCTGGATGAAACTGAACAATCGATAGATATCAAGGCTAGAATCGAATAGTTCGGAGGTTCTTGTTTTAGCTTATATACAATCTAAAAGTACACAAATTTCGCCCCATATAAGGGATGTAGTATACTCAGTGCCCTTGTAGCCTCCTGAGGCACGACTCGGTAACTCCCGGCCTTACTAAGCAGCCGATAAGGTTAAAGTGTTTATGCGTGGCCCGAGTCCCTCTGCTTCCCTGCAATGGTATTATGCTCCCGGGATCGGGATCTCCTGGACAGTGTCAACACTTTGAGGATCGCAGAATCATCATTACCCAAGGTCAATCAGCTGGTCCTGCCTTGGTAACAGCATCCTCAGACCCCTCGGCGTTGTGAATCAACCTCCCGGGAATGTGACCGGAACCTAACAACATATAACCTTTCCCCGAATAAAAATGCAGGATGTCCAGGCATTGCGGACTGCAGTCGAGGGATCTCTTGGTCAGCATCCCTAGAGACTGATGCCTTTCCAGAGCCCTGCTAAGACAACTCACAGACTTCAAGCGTGCTCTCTCCGTTATCTCCGAAATCCCAGATTCTCTCCTGAGAGCCGAGCTCCTGCGGCGCGATGGAGCTCAATCCACGGATTCGGCGGATGCACCATCATGCGGCTCGCACGCGCGAGGTGCCTATAATACACCTCTACATGTCATGGCTTTGTTCCTTATCCTAGGGCTCAGTACATTCGGTATGCGCCGCTTCCTTTTCCTCCCAAAAACGACCACGGATTGTTGACGGCCAATTCTTCAAACAGCATGTTCATTCCCTGTCCTTGCCCGCCGCTTTCCTCGTCTCCCCATTCCACGCCGGTTTCTCTTCATCTCTAGGCACTTCGGGACCGGAGTTCTGATTGCGACGGCTTTCGTGCACCTATTACCGACAGCCTTTGTTTCCTTGACCGATCCTTGTCTTCCCCGATTCTGGAGTCAATCGTATCGTGCAATGGCAGGGTTTGTCGCGATGATCTCTGTTTTTGCCGTTGTTCTGGTAGAAATGTTTTTTGCCATGAAAGGTGCCGGACATGTTCATGGGAATGAGTATGATACTCTTATCGGCGATATAGGTCGCGAATCCATGGAAGTGTTTGGACAGGAACCTTCACGGTACACAACACTGGAATCTCGGGACGCATCGGGCAACATTCGTTTAGAAGGCCTACGACAAAATGGCCAGGGAGAAGATACCGAAGCATCCGGTTCGTCACATGAATTTGAACGACCAAGCTTCTCCAGGTCTCATCTCGATAAGGAAGAGGATGATACCGATATTGATGGGCTTGATGCGTATGCCGATGATGTCCCGATCAACGGGCAGACGCATCTCTCTTCAGGTCCGCACCGTCACCGACCGCAAATGAGTGGCCACTATCGAACACATACCGAAACCGATATGCCGATGCATAATCCGCAGCGCCAGCTTCTCCAGTGTCTCCTTTTGGAGGCTGGCATTCTTTTCCATAGTATTTTCATTGGCATGGCGCTTAGCGTCGCTACCGGCACGTCTTTCGTTGTGCTCCTTATCGCCATCAGTTTCCACCAAACCTTCGAGGGTTTTGCTTTGGGGTCAAGAATCGCATCACTTATCCCTGATCTTTTCTCGCCCAACTCTGCGAAACCCTGGCTGATGTCACTGGCGTACGGAACAACGACGCCTCTCGGCCAGGCCATCGGGCTTGTCTTGCACAATCTCTACGATCCTGCCAGCACAACGGGCCTGCTCATGGTCGGTATTACCAACGCCATCAGTAGCGGTCTCTTGCTCTTCGCGGGACTTGTTGAACTTCTCGCGGAGGATTTCTTGAGCGAATCCAGCTACGAGACTCTGAAAGGGAGACGGCGTGTCGAGGCCTGTATTTCTGTTGCGTGTGGAGCCATGTTGATGGCGTTTGTTGGGGCCTTTGCTTAGAAAACAGATGAGGTGGCGATGGCTTGATTCTGTTGTCCACGAGTCTCTCACTCGGTTGCTCTACTGAAATATCATAGACTCTTAACAAATAACATTTGTCCCAAGATCCAACATCATCTACTATTTCGCGGTTTGCGGACCTCTTAGGCAGGTTGAAGCATGACCGATTCTCCGACTCCTGCGGCTTTTATAAGATCTTGCTTGATGGAGATTACCTCGAGCTTGCAGGCTAAAAAGTAGAAGTTGTAAACTCTGATATGTATTATTTGCTTCAAATTGGTTTGCTCCAATATAAATGTCCAACAAAAGTTCGATTGGTATTTTTTCCACATGCAGATGGAAGTCATGTCGTGTGGGTATATCATTAAGAAAGCCGTTTAAAGAAGGGACTCAATAACCAGGGCGCTGGCACCGCCACCGCCATTGCAAATGCCGATGCAGCCGAGCTTGCCCTGCTTCGCCTTCAGAACACCGATCAAAGTGGACACAATACGAGCACCGCTGGCACCCAGAGGGTGGCCAATAGCAACGGCACCGCCGTGGATGTTGACCTTGTCCTCGGAGAGACCCAACAGCTTCATGTTGGCAAGGGCCACCACGCTGAATGCCTCGTTAACCTCGAAGGCATCAATGGACTCCTGGGCCACACCCGCATGCTTAAGAGCCTTGGGGATGGCCAACGCGGGCGCGGTAGTGAACTTGCTTGGCTTCTGAGCAGCATCACCCCACCCCAGAATCTTCGCAATGGGCTTCAGGTTGAGCTCCTTCAGCTTAGCCTCCGAAACCAAGACGACTGCGGCAGCACCGTCGTTCAGCGGGGACGAGTTCGGGGCAGTCACAGTGCCGGTGCCGGGAATGAAGGCAGGCTTCATGTTACGCAGCTTGTCGGGGTTGAGCTAAATAAGGAAATAGCAGTTAGCACACGGTTCAACAATATCATCTGGATCAGCAACGAGCTTACGTTCTTGGGCTCGTCATCCTGGGACACGGTCACGCCGGGCTTGCCACGGAAGCCGGGGATCTCAATGGGGGCAATCTCGTAGTCAAAGGCACCGGCCTTCTGGGCGGCCTGGGCCTTCTCGTAGGTTCGGATAGCATAGTTATCCTGCTGCTCACGGGTGAACTCGTGGTCCTGGGCACATTCCTCCGCCTGGAGACCCATGAGTTCCTGCTTGCCATAGGCATCCTGAAGACCATCCTTCATAATTCCATCCACCATGCTCTGGTGGCCGAACTTGGCACCGGCGCGAAGGTTTGGTAGGTAGTGAGGGGTGTTCGACATGGATTCGGTGCCACCAGCCACGACGACATCAGCGTTGCCGGTCATGATGGTCTGAGCACCGAGAATAATGGCCTTCAAGCCAGAGGCGCAGACCTTGTTGACGGTGGTGCAGACGGTGGACTCCGGGAGACCAGCACCAATGGCACATTGACGGGCAGGGTTCTGACCAACGCTATTCAGGAAGTCAGCGTCAATAGAACAACAGCTGCTCAATTTCGTTACACACCCAGCGGACAGGACATTGCCAAAGAAGACCTCCTCGACATCGGAGGCGTTGACACCCTCGGCACGCTCAACAGCCGCTAGGTTTGACCGTTAATACTTGACTCGAACATATTCCGGCGGTACTGATTGACATACCTTTGATAGCGTGGGAACCGAGCTGAGGAGCGGTCAGGCTGGAAAGAGAGCTGGACCCAAAGTTAGCTTTTTTGTTAAATATCACCGGGGACTATGAGATAGATACCCAAGAAATGAGCCCACGGGCGTACGGGCAGTGGAAACAATGTAGACAGGAGGAAGAGAAGACATGGCTGCGATTGAATGCAATGGAGAGTATGAATAAAGAAAGAGAAAGGGGGAGAGGGGAGCAGATCACTTTTATAGTGGGGAGTGAGGAGGTGTACGGTGTAGGCGCGAGTACATACTTGCGGACGCTCGGGCCAAGTGAAAGTTGCGAACCTCTTTAACTTTCTCCGGCGTCACGTACTGATTCGGGGTCCCTGTCTACTTTGCGCCAACCCCGTCCCACTGCTCCCAATTTATCATGGATGATCTCTACGACGAGTAGGCCCCTTCTTCTTCCTCCATTATTTAGTCCTGCTAACTAGGGGCTTAGGTTCGGTAACTACATCGGCGAGGTCGAGTCCGACGAGGAGCAACATGACCAGGTCCCACAAGCCTTCAAGTTCGATGAAGCTTTTGAAGATGAGGACGACGAGGTAGAGGCCAACGACCAGCAATTAATGGAGGTCGACGGTATGTTTGCGCTCCCCTAAAAGAAATTCTGCCTCCCCAAACTGCGTACTGATCCACGTTTTGCGCAGAGGGGCCTTCCAACGCCGTTATTTTGCACGAAGACAAGCAGTATTATCCCAGCGCACAACAGGTATATGGCGCCGATGTCGAGACTCTGGTCCAGGAAGAAGATGCACAGCCGCTGTCCGAGCCGATCATCGCTCCCGTCCAGCAGAAGAAATTTGCGATCACGGAAACGGAGCTCCCACCCGTATATTTCTCTCGAGAGTTCATGACAGATCTGCTCAACTATCCGGAGCAAATAAGGAATGTGGCCGTTGTGGGCCACTTGCACCATGGAAAAACCGCATTCATGGATATGCTTGTGAGACAGACGCATGACCTGACACAGCGTCTCGAGAAGCGAATGGGCAAGCGCAGGGAAGAGCAACTGCGGTATACCGATGTTCATTTCCTGGAGCGAGAGCGAGGTCTATCAGTCAAATCGGCGCCAATGAGCTTGGTCCTTCAAGGAACCAAGGGCAAATCCCACCTCGTCAACATCCTCGACACACCCGGACACGTGAACTTTGTGGACGAGGTAGCGGCATCAGTTCGACTGGCTGATGGTGTCGTCCTTGTGGTGGATGTAGTGGAGGGTGTCCAGGCCAATACCGAGCAGATCATCAAGCATGCAGTTTTGGAGGATATGCCTTTGACTCTGGTTGTGAACAAGATGGACCGGCTCATCCTGGAGCTCAAGCTGCCACCAAGCGACGCCTACTTCAAGTTAAAACATGTGATTGAAGAGGTCAATAGGGTCATTGAGAATGTTTTACCAGGCCAGGGTGAGCGACGTCGCCTGAGTCCCGAGAAGGGAAATGTCGCTTTTGCGTCTAGCTCGATGAACTGGTGTTTCACTTTGCCGTCCTTTGCTCAGATGTACACGGACACTTATCCACGACTCGACTCGACCGAGTTTGCGGCCCGTCTGTGGGGAGATATTTTCTACAATCCCCGAAGCCGAAAATTCACACGCAAGGGCGTGGAAGAGAACTCTAAGCGAGCATTCGTGAAATTTGTGCTGGAACCAATCTACAAACTCTATTCCCACACGATCGGTGAGAGTCCCGAAGACTTGAAAGAGACACTGGCAAGTGTGGGAGTCAGCTTGAAGCCGTCACAATTGAAAACGGATGCAAAGGAGCTGCTGAATCTTGTTTGCGAGCAGTTTTTCGGTCCCCCGGCCGGGTTTGTTGATATGATTGTTCAGCACGTTCCCTGCCCGATCGAGGGCGCTCAGAGGGTCTTGGAGAGGTATTACACCGGTCCTTTGGATACCAAGGTTGCAGAATCCATGACCACCTGTAATCAAGATGGCCCCTTGGTGGTGCATGTCACCAAGCTTTTCAGCAGCACGGACGCCACTGGGTTCTACTCGTTCGGAAGAATAATGAGCGGCACCGCTCGACCCGGCCAGCAAGTTCGCGTTCTAGGCGAAGGTTACACCCCCGAGGATGAGGAGGATATGGTCGTCGCGACCATTTCAGACACATGGATCGCGGAGACCCGTTACAATATCTCCACCAACGGGGTTCCCGCAGGCAACTGGGTCCTTTTGGGTGGCGTGGACAATTCGATCGTCAAGACAGCCACCCTGCTGCCTCTCAAACTAGAGGATGATGAAGAGGCGCACATCTTCCGGCCCATTCGGCACATGACTGAATCAGTCTTCAAGGTTGCGGTGGAGCCGGTCAACCCATCCGAGCTGCCCAAGATGCTGGACGGTCTCCGTAAGATCAACAAGAGTTATCCCCTGATCTCCACCAAAGTTGAGGAGTCCGGTGAGCACATAGTCTTGGGCACAGGAGAACTCTACATGGACTGTGTTTTGCATGATCTGCGACGGCTGTACTCCGAGATGGAAATCAAGGTCTCAGACCCAGTTACTCGCTTCTGCGAGACGGTGGTCGAGACATCGGCGATCATGTGTTATTCGATCACGCCGAACAAGAAAAACAAGATCACCATGATCGCGGAGCCGTTGGATGATGGAATTGCAGAGGATATCGAAAGCGGCAGAGTTAGCATCAAGGACCCGATCCGCAAAGTTGCTCGTTACTTCGAGGATAACTACGACTGGGACAAATTGGCAGCCCGCAGCATCTGGGCGTTTGGGCCGGATGAGATGGGCCCCAATATTCTGCAGGACGACACATTACCGTCGCAGGTAGATAAGAAGCTCCTCGGGACCGTGCGGGACTCGATCACCCAGGGTTTTAGTTGGGGTACAAGAGAAGGGCCCCTGTGCGAAGAACGTGAGTACTCTCCTTAATTCGTTCGGCCCGGTGTGCGTAGACTAACATGATCCTCAGCCATTCGGAACACCAAGTTCAGACTCACCGACGTCTCTCTCGCCGACCAGGCAATCTATCGCGGAGGTGGTCAAATCATTCCAACCGCTCGTCGTGCCGTGTACTCTTCCTTCCTTATGGCTTCTCCCCGTCTGATGGAACCCATCTACTCCTGCACCATGACCGGGCCTGCGGACGCTGTTGCTTCGGTGTACACCGTCCTGTCCCGCCGGCGAGGTCATGTCCTTTCCGACGGACCTATTGCCGGTACTCCGCTCTACTCCGTACGCGGGTTGATCCCGGTGATCGACTCATTCGGTTTCGAGACGGATCTTCGCATTCACACACAAGGCCAGGCCACGGTCAGTCTGGTGTTCGACAAGTGGAGTGTGGTTCCCGGCGACCCGCTGGACCGAGAGGTCAAATTGAAACCATTGGAGATGGCGGGTGCCATGGCCACGGCGCGAGACTTCGTACTGAAGACGAGAAGACGAAAGGGTTTGGCAGAGGACGTGACAGTGAGCAAGTTCCTCGAGCCGGAGCTGTGGAAGGGACTGAAGGAAAGTGGCGTTTTGGACTCATAATGCTCCCTCGGAGGAAAAAGAAAAGCCGAAAAGGGGAAAAGAAGAACTAGAAAGGGTTTCTCAGGGCTACGGAGTCGTGGATCATTTCGATCATTTTTTGGCATGCATTAGTCCATGTAATTCTATTGCTCCCAATCAAGTACAAGGGTCATGTCCGTGGGATATTTTGGTATCATAAGCCGGTTCCGGTTCGTAAGGTATCAACAAATGGTGTGCACTGGGAGCCGACGGTACATCCCCAGGTCCGTAGGTTCCGTATTTACTGACAAGTCTCCATCATTTTGGCGATGACCTGCATCAGTGCGCCATTTTCCAGGGCGGCAGCCACGCGCTCTTTGTCTCCCAGCTGCTTGTTGACCTCGTCACCGGTGCTATGGGTTCCCTCCTTAATCCGCACGTCAACCCGGAAACGCGGAGGGAGAGATTGCTCCAGTCGCACTCGAACACCGAGTCCTATCACCGTTGCTAAACTGCAATGTGTGATAGTTGGGGTGATGAGGATGGTCACGGTTTGGAGAGGGGAGTCGGGGACGTTGGGAAGAGTGGGTTTGATAAAAATGTCAGGCAATGAGACCACGGCCAATTCACCTAGTGAGAGGGGATGTTCAGGGTCTGAGATAGATTTGATCAAGTCTATTGGAAGAGTTAGGGAGCGAGAAGAGAAGAGAATATGCTGGTATGGGAGATATCTCACCGTAGATCTCCTGCTCGTCAATGGGCTCTTCGAGCAGGTCGTCGTCGTCCTCTGAATCCGATGAGAGGAAGTCGGTCGGGTTAGGGACGGCGGCGAATATGCCGTTTCCGTAGTCGGTGGATTTAACGGCAGATCGAGACCTCGTAGGTAGATCGGCCGCGTTGAGGATGGTGGGGTTCGAATTCTGCATTTCCGCCATGATGCACAGTATCTAGAGTCTGTACGTTGTCTGTCGTAGAGGGGCAAATGGCAAAATCGTGCGATAAGAGCTTATCGCTTCACGTGCCGTCCGGGAATCTTCGGTGAATCTTTATTCCTCGACTTTTGCTGTTTTTGCTGTACCGAGTATGTACCAAGTTACTGCCATCCCCACGGTTCCATGGCTCTGTACTATCACTCCTCTTGGACGTCGAGCATGATGCAAGTGCGCCCTACTTTATGTCCTGGTGGTCTTGCATGTGATCCACCCGGTGTGCTTAGTGGTTTCATTGTCACGAAGGCTTTACTCTCAGGGCTTCTGCCCGACATCTTGAAGGGGTATTGTGGTATTGTCGCCCTGATGAGCTCTGATGTGATAGCCATGCAGGGACACATTGCCTCCATCCCAGCCGCTTCCCCATTTGGTGGAAATATGCAGAAGCGCGGAGTAGTCACTACCCCAAAATAGAGAGCACAGGATAAAATGATCGCGGGTAGTTAAGTGGAGACGAGGATCATGGACCAGCTCATCTCCCGCGGAACACTACAGTAGTTTATATGCTGCTGTACCGAGTACCTTTGCATAATAGGCGAAGCAGAGATAACAAATCACCGTTAGACGAGATACAGAGTAGAACCGGAGTTAAGAAAAAAGGAAAAGAAAAAGAGAGTCCAATAATCGAGTCCCGAGTCCAAATTACATAGTAAAAGCTCAGGAGACAGGACGAGGATCCTGGATCCGGATCGCCCCCTCCTCCTCTTTCTCCTCCACTCGGAGAATCCACTACCGCGCTATTGGATGCCCATCACCAACCGTGGCACACCCCTCTCATCTTCCTTTCCCTGATCTTAAAGGTAACAAACTTCCCCCTCCTCCCATGTCTCCACTGAATCCCTAAACCTGCACGATGCTTCAGCCCGTTTCTTTCGGTGGGCACAATTCCCGACTGACTAATTGTATGTTCGTACCCGCGATCGCATGACACGGCTAACTCGTCGTAGCGCTCCGTCGTTTCTGAAAGACTCGCAGCCACACATTCTTCCCGATTGCTTTCTTGAGCGAACCTGAATTGGCTGGTGGCTTCTTAGAGCATTCCGCCCTTGAATATCCTCTGATATCTACGGTTTTGGCCTTGCACGGGCCATCCTTTGCCACCCCGCAACGGCTAAGCTTCGAGGTCCGCCAAATCTCAGCGAACGACGCAGCCTCTGGTATAAGCCTGGTATTCTCATTGATTCCGTCCCAGGGCAGGTCCTTGCGGATACACTCTCCCCAATCGGTTCCCGCGACTGTGCGATCACCTCTCATCGCGCAACATGCAGGGCTATTCATCTGCGCCCCCATCGGGGCCTCCCCGCGAGGGACAAAAAAGTACATCACCCTGTTTCCCCTTCGCATCCATGGGAGATTGGAATTGCGGCTGACTGCCGAATCATTTAGACTATGTATTCGTCGACGAACATAATAGACACAAAAGACTAAAGGGTAAGCGAGGCTCAGTGCCGCAGCGCATGACTCTCATTCTAACAGATGACAGTAATGCGGGCCTGCAACGGCTGTCGGAAGAGAAAGATCAAGTGTGATGCAGCCACAACCAACACATGGCCTTGTTCGGCATGCACACGCCTCAAACTTGTCTGTGTTCCCCCAACTATTGGACAGGATGGGGACTTTGGTCCGGATTCTCAGGGCGCCGGAGCCGATGCTCCAGGACCTTCCAGCGCTCTTGAGGAATCTCACAATGCATTTCCTGTGCCCCCTGCCTATCGAGACGACAGCCAAGCGACCATGGGATCTATGCCTTCCTACGATGGAATGGGCATGTATGGCCAATTTGTTCACGCTCCCTCGAATCAACCTGGGATGTATAGCGACATGCAGCCGCCTCAGATGGTCATGCCCCACCAGTCATATCAACAACCTCCAATGTTTGCTGGGACACAACCATCTTCTCTGGTAACTGACCGCCGTATATTCATCGAAAATGACCCTTCGACGGCCGAGAACCTCAGCGATGTCCTTGGAGAGCTGAAAATTGACGAAACGGGAATCGGTATGGATTTGTGTCGCGGCACGTGTTGGATTCGGATCGCTGACGTTCTTTCGGTAGCCCCATATCTCATCAGGAAGGGTAAAACAAACCGCATAGAGCCCGAGGCGCCTGTTCAAGATGACGTCGAAGAAAGACTTCCACCTCTTAGCACAGGCTCCGGGGCGACCATTCGGATTCCTCCCGAACTTATGCCCGCAGACGACGACGTGATGAATTACTTCCAAATATACTTTGATGAGATACACCCCTACGTACCTGTTATACCACGGGCGCATCTGTACTATCAATGGCAAAACGACCGCGGCGCCATCTCCCCGCTTCTCCTCGAGGCCTTGTTTGCATGCGCGGGACGATTATCTGACGAACCTTCGGAGGGTGCTCAGTGGCTAGCCCTGGCAAACAGTGAGTCCAGTCCTGATTTTCAGACGAGATAATGGTGTTTGCTGACTCTTATCTACCAGGGCACGAGACTAGCTTCATGGACGTCCCCCGTTTAAGTACCATTCAGGCCCTTCTTCTCTTACTTAAAGCCAGAGAGTCTTTGCCAAAAAGGGGCTATTACTACAGGTCCTGGCAAACCGTCAAGACCATTGTCTCGATGGCCAAAGATCTGGACATTCATGAGCACTATAGCACCCATGCTGAAGGGGGAGTGTGTGACTTGAGCCCGATTGAATGTCTCGTACACACCCGAGTATGGCAGACCATTTTGGTAGTAGAGGTGATCATTGGGGCACCTCAAGGTGAGTCGCGAGCCTATTTTTTGGGTAATATCCCTCGGTTCTACAATCTAACCTCACTCTAGGCCGCTCTGACTACGGCGTGGACCCTGAAACTGTAGACATGCGTCCGACCCTGGATATTCGGGGACTTGATCAGTACGAGAAAGAACGCTCCCGGCAGTATGCCTACTTCGTTCGAAATGCGCACCATATTCGCATCATGTCAGACCTATATCACAAGGTCAAGAAACAGAAGGATTGGGGATCCGATTCTCGCTTTATGCAAACGAATCCCCTTGTTGCGGATTTGCTTCGCAACCTTCCAGTCGACCTGCAGGTCAACTACCCGGCCGACGGCTCCCCTCCCTGGATTCCCTCCCATTTCGTGGGCAACATGCATTGTCACTGCCATCTTGCAATCATCCTTCTGCACCGTGTTCAACTTGTGGCCTCTCAATCCTTCGCAGCCGGGGGTGACTGGAGAGTTCATTTCTCCCTGTGCTATTCCTCGGCAAAGAGTATCTGTCGGCTCCAGGAAGCAATCCTCGAGAGATTCGGGTTGCCCGGTCTTCTTTACATGCTACGGGGCATCAATTTCGCCATCTATTGTATTCTTACCTGCACTATGCTTCATTTGGTAAGTGACGCACGCTTTTTGTCCACTTGCAGGAAGGGGGGTTTCACTCTGACATTAAACGTGCAGGTTGCAATTACTTCTCCTGACCCCGAATTTAACTCTGACGCTCGCGACTTTTTCACTCGCCACATGCGAATCCTAGAGCGATGCTCCACAGCCTGGCCCATGCCCGAGATCCAGGCACAGATCGATTCATTGAGACTGGCTTTCTCCGCTGATACCAATCGTCCCTTTGAGCTGAAACCGAGTTTCCCGTATGGGAGTCCCTCGGAGTCCTATCAGCCCAGTCCGCCCATGGATGCTCATTATCATCCACATCTTAATCAGGTGCCAAGCAATGTTCAATCCAGAATGGGTCTTAACGCACATCCAATTACTCCTCCGATTTCCGTTGGCGCTGAAGACTCGAAGTCGGACGCATCCTCTCAGTTGCATTCCTTTGGAATGGTGCCCCATCAACCACATACCGCCCACCATCTAGACGCTCCATTGGTTGATGAAAACAGTTGGGATCCAACCCGCATTATCAAGTACGTATCAGACTCTATGCCATTCTGAGGACTTGCTGACCCCCTTCCTCCTCCCGTACAGTCAATGGGAGATGGCCTTTTCCGTGAATCCTTCCCCACCTTCCACTAGCTCGCCCCCGATGCCGATGAACAACACCCCACAACACATGTCGAACATGGTTCAGTACCCGATTCAATACGAGTCGGCCTCCAAGGTGACGGTTTCACCGACCCAAGCTGTGTCACCGCCGCAGTTCCAGGCGCCACAAGTTGTCTTTAGTGCACGAGACTGGCAGCAAAGTGTGGCGAGTGTGTATGATCCACAGGGTCTGAAACGACGATGGAACTATTCAGTGGACCTCGGCTCTGACAACATGGTCAAACGACAACGAGGATGAGGCAGACAAGACAGCCTTTTGCACGACTTGAAACCAACCTTCCACCTCCTCCATTCCTGTTCTATTGTACTCACTGTCACGATATCGGACTTGTTCATTTTCTCCCATACCTTTGTTCATATTTTTGATTCCCCTGTTCATTCCAAGGTCTCTTTTTTTTTTGTGTCTTGCATCACGGCGTATCATGCATGGCGTTACTAAACTGCAACTGCTGAAACGGGACAACTTTCATTGCGGCTTGAATAAAAGGAAGATTGGATTCACGGATTCTCTTGTACATCAAATCAAGTCTTGATTGCAAATAGCTCTTTTTTCAAATAAATGGCTTCTAGAGTCGATGCATGGGGGTCGTTAAGGTTCCAAGATACCCACACCAGGCATAGATCTAGGGAAGATTAAGCAAAACAAGATCCCACGATAGATGTATCGTTGTCCCCGGTCCTAATTGATATCAAACCCGGGCTCTTCGGATCGCGAGGGATCTAGAAAGAACTCATCTGCCCCAATTGCGATTCCCAGCGGATGAAGTTCCATGATGTTGTTGAATGATTGGCCAAAGAAGTCCTCTGAAGGGGTGAAATAGAGGAAAAGTCGATTTGGCGGAGAATTGTGTCCCGGTTCTGAGGGGCGTTGATGAATGAGCTGGAGTATGCACAGCACATTGATCTGGTCAACCACGGCGACCGAGACCGATTCTCTCCTCACGAGATCGAACTATCCGTGCCTTGTCACCAGGAAGAGGTTTCAATTCATCGCTCGGATCGAAGTTGGCATTGGAGCCACTCTTCCCTTGTTCCGGGTGGTTGTTTTCCTCGAGCTTGCGTAGCCGCGCCTCTTCAAAGGCGGCAATATCTTCAGAAGTAATTGTAATGGCTGTAGGCTTTCGACGGAGCATGATGAGGATGATGAATGAGCAGTTGCAGTTGCATGAGGGCAAAGGCAAAGACACGCAAGTTGTCCGGAGTCACGTGACCCAGTCACAGTCTTCCAAAAAGTTGGACTCCCGCGTTTACGGGCTCCCACCACATCCTCAAGCACAAGATGATTCGGCCACAGCTCAGGCAGATTGCCCTGCGTGGTGATCGTGTTCGCTTGGGTATATCTACTGCCATTCGACCTTTTTCCGTCTCGCGAGCAGTCGCTGCAGAAGGTCAAGACCAACCATCCCGTATGTTACCGATGTCCTATGACACCGCCCATAAAACCGCCGCCCCTGAAATACAGATAAAGAGGCCCGTGTGGCCTTTCAATTTGTGCTGACTTTGGTCATTACCACAGGTCAAAATGGTGCAAGCCAAAGTCGGCCACCTTCGTCCCCTCGCGGACCTCCTCGCGGCCCTCGAACATCTACGAAGCCCTCAGCACCCGGTGCTCGCCGTCCTGCCAAGGTTATTGATGCCAGATCGTTTGCCGCACCGCGGGCTGGTGGTGATTCGCCCAAGGTCATTCGCAATCCCAGACTGCGAAACACGCGAGGCGGCAACCAGGCCCAGGGTAAGCCGCAGGGTAGCAAGTCCAAGCCTGCGGCTTCGAAAGGCGCAAAAGGAAAAGGTCGAAAGCAATCTCGGCCTCGAGGCACAGGCAGATTCGATGCGAATAAGGAGGAGGCGGCGCGTCTGGCCGAGTTCGAACAGATTGAGAAGGAGCAAATAGTCAAGGCTCGACCGACTCCGGTCCGTTATGAGCCGCAGGATATCGACTTCTCCACACTAAAGGAGACTTGGCCCTCACTTCCCACGGATGCCAATGCTCGATCAGCTGCGGTTCTCGAGAAGCTCTCCACCTTGAGTGGTCGCATCCCGGGTGGATACGTCCCACCCTACGAGCTGGCAAGGCGGATATGGCAGGGCCAGAGCGTTCTGTTTGAGAGTGAGGCTGAAAAGGCCGAAACCATGGAAGAAGTCAAGCGGCTGGCTCAGGTCCGGGCAGACAAACTGTCCCAGCGGAAAGGAGAGCTCGTGGAGCCTCGCGATGTCAAGTTTGGCGCCATCAATGCCGAGGACACGAAGAAGCTGATGGAGACATTTGCCCAAGGAAAATATCCCACCCTTGAAGCCGGCAAGGACCAGCCGGCTGTCCTTGGCGAAATCATGAGAAATCTCCGCAACAACGGGACTTACGTGACGGCGAGCAAGCGGCCCCAATTCCTGGCCAAGGTCGAGTCTCTTCTCTCCTCGGCTCGCGTGAAGCGCACTTGAAGAAACGACGGTCTGTATTATATGGGTTTTTTTGCAGTTCGGCTCATTTCTCTTTCCGGGCGCCTTGTTTCCATTCACCCGTGTCATTTACTCTGTTTTATTCATGGACCCAGGTCCTATACCTAGATGTTGTTACAATGTAAATGTGACTATATTACAAAATGGCAACCTCATGCCTACTGCTCCAGAGTCTTCCTAGCGGCCTCGAACAAATCCTTGACATCTTTCTGGCCTTTATCCGTAGCCTTCTCCATCAGATCATGCGCCTTGCGCACATCATCCGGACGCGCTAGCTTCTTCTTCTGCATCTCCTGTAATCTTTTATGCAGTGCCGCTCTAGAATCCCGAACCGAGCTCGCCGCCTTCTCAAACGCCTGCTTAGCAGCCTGGACATTTTGGTCCCTGGATTCCTTCGTCGGCGGCGGGATGGGAATATTCAATTGAAGCGGGTTATGCGCATCCGGCTGTGGAGTTAAAGACAAGTTCGAAGACACGATCGCCGAAGTAAGCGGTTTGATATGCTAAAAAAAGCCTTTAGCAAAGAAGCAGATATAGCCAAGGGAGCCAACTCACCTCTTCTTCAGCAGCCAGGATAGTCACCATTCGCCCTCCTTTGGGTACGACCTGAGCGAGGTTTCCAAGCTTAACTGGGTCGTTCACATCCTTGCTCAATTGCACCTTTAGGTTCTCGAGGGATGCGGTGTTGAATCGTCCTCCGGCGCGAAGCTTGGACAGGTCGTCTTTTAAGCGGGAAATGGCGCTCGATATGCCGGTTTGCAATTGGGATAGATCGAATGGGTCCTCGGATGCAGGGCTGGTGACTGGGTCGGGTGTGGAAGGGGTTTTGGTCTTGTCTTTCTTTTTGTACCAGGCGGGAGAATTGATGAAGGTCCGACTTTGTGGGCGGAATGGTGGGTTAATACTCGAGAGACACGAAATCCGAGAATGAGGCACACGTGAAAGAACGCGTGGTAGTTGAATTGGGATGCGCGGCATGGTGTGCGAAGGTTGGTGAGGAGAGGAAAATTTACAGGGTCGGAGGTCGGAAGATTAATGAGTGCTACGGGAAAAAGGAGCATGAAGTATACGTCAGAAAAACAGTATTAACGGAGGTCGTCACACATTAGATTTGCAACGTCGATCTTCGTCTACATGAGCATACTTTTTGGAAACAAAGTAGAAAAAGAAAAGAGAAAAAGGAAAAAAGGGAAAAAGGAATATTGCGCCCAAATTTGCCCGGCTTCAAACACATAAGCATTGGACCAACGCTGCCCCGAGAAAATCTATATGGGCGCAGGCGTGAAACCAACATACCCGATGGGAGTTCGTCGTCCTATGTTCATCTCTTCGTTTAGCGGGTGGCCATGGCCTTGGTGATCAGGCGCTTAAGAGCCAGCTCCTTCTTCTTGAGGTCCTCGGGGGTCGAGTCCTCAATCTCCAGCTGGGCCATGGCGTCGCTGAGAGCAGACTCGATCTTCTCCTTGTTGCCACGCTTGAGCTTCATCGACATGCCGGGGTCAGAGATGATCTCCTCAACACGAGAGATGTAAGACTCGAGCTGCTGGCGGGACTCGAACTTCTTGGTGAAAGCCTCGTCGGTGGACTTGAACTTGGCAGCATCTGCGAGAAGAATTAGTATATTATCGAGGGACATCAGTTAAGACATTGAGACTTACCCTCAACCATCTGCTCGATCTCACCGCTGGAGAGCTTGCCGACAGCGTTGGAGATGGTGATGTTGGCAGAGCGGCCGGAAGACTTCTCAGTGGCGGTAACCTTCAGGATACCGTTGACATCGACCTCGAAGACACACTCCAGAGCGGCCTCACCGGCGCGCATGGGGGGAATGGGAGCCAGAGTGAACTCGCCCAGGGAGGTGTTGTCAGCGCAGTTCGTACGCTCACCCTGGTAGACGGGGAACTGAACGGTGGTCTGGTTGTCAACGACGGTGGTGAAGGTGCGCTTCTTGATGGTGGGGACGGTCTGGCCACGGTTGACAACCGGGGCGAAGATGTTGCCCTCCATGGCAACACCGAGAGAAAGAGGAACGACATCAAGCAGAAGCAGGTCAGCGGTCTCGGCAGAGGTGGCCTTGCCGGAGAGGATACCGGCCTGGACGGCAGCACCGTAGGCAACGGCCTCATCGGGGTTGATGCTCTGCATGAAAGAATTAGCCACTGCGAGGAACAATTACGGTATCCTGTCAAGGATTCCAACAGGAATAAACTCACCTTCTCAAGCTTCTTGCCGTCGAAGAAGTCGCTAAGCAGCTTCTGGATGCGGGGAATACGGGTGGAACCACCGACAAGGACAATCTCGTCGACCTTGCTCTTCTCAATGCCGGAGTCCTTCAGAACCTGCTGGACGGGCTCGAGGGTGCCAGAGAAAGACTTGGCGTTAAGGTCCTCGAAACGAGCACGGGTGATGGAGGTGTTCAGGTCCTCACCATCGAAGAGAGAATCGATCTCAACGGTGGTCTGGGTAGCATTGGACAGAGTACGCTTGGCACGCTCGCAAGCAGTACGCAGGCGACGGAGGGCACGGGCATCACCGGAGAGGTCCTTGCCAGTCTTGCGCTGGAACTCCTTCTTGAAGAAGTCCAGAAGGTTGGTGTCAAAGTCCTGACCACCAAGGTGAGTGTCACCAGCGGTAGCCTTGACGGTGAAGACACCACCCTGGATGTTCAGCAGGGACACATCGAAGGTACCACCACCGAGATCGTAGATCAGGACATTGCGCTCCTTCTCAGTCTTGCCAGAGCCCAGACCATAGGCGATGGCAGCAGCAGTGGGCTCGTTAATGATACGGAGGACGTTCAGACCGGCGATGGCACCGGCATCCTTGGTAGCCTGACGCTGGTTGTCGTTGAAGTAGGCGGGCACAGTGATAACGGCCTTCTCGACAGTCTTGCCGAGCTTGGTCTCAGCAACCTCCTTCATCTGTTCCCGGCTGTTAAAATTTGAAATTCTTCGCCCATAAGCAGTTTCAACGTACCTTCATGAGGACCATGGAGGAGATCTCCTGGGGAGTGAAGGTCTTGGTCTCACCGAGGTAGTCAACCTCGACAACGGGGCTGTCACCCTGGGCGACAACCTTGAAGGGCCAGGACTCGATATCCTTCTTCACGATGGGGTCGTCAAAGCGGCGACCAATCAGACGCCTTTTTGGGACTCGAGTCAGAAACAGGAATACAGTGTGATATTTGGTGTTGCCGAAACTCACTTGATGTCGAAGACGGTGTTCTTAGGGTTCATAGCGGCCTGGTTCTTGGCGGCCTCACCGATCAGACGCTCCTTGTCGGTGAAGGAGACGAAAGAGGGGGTGGTGTAGCTACCCTGGTCGTTGGCGACTGAACGCTTGGTCAGTATATATGGAACGGAGGATTTTAGGCTCAGAAAAACGCACTGATCTCGACATTGGTGCCCTCATAGTTGGCAACGCAAGAGTAGGTGGTGCCTGAAAGTCAAAAGAGTCAGCTCAGTGATTGATACGGCGGATTGACGGTGAAGCCTACCAAGATCGATACCGATCGCCCCGTCGTACACCGGAAGGTCCGCCATTGTGATATTGAATTGGTGGTAATTGAAGGATGGAAAAAAGTGGGAAAGAGGGGGTATTTTGGACGGGTCGAAATTTTTTTTATAAACGCTCTGCCACACATGGAAAGGCAGAAAACTTTGCGGGAGCGGTGAGTCACGTGAATAGAGTGGGGTTCCACTTTCATTTTTGATTTCGTTTGATCAGGGACTGTGGTGGCGGTTTTGGTTAATTTTTGCACTACAAATAGTTACTTTGTGAATTCATGAGAGCAAATCATAGAGTTAGCAATATACACTGTCCCATGAACTCAATACTCACGGTTGTAATATAGTGGGAAGTAATAATGAAGATAAGCGCTAGATGAGATTGCAGACTATGGAAGAGACTTTCCGGAGAATAGAAAGACATTCCGTAAAAACATCTTACTAGTCGTGTAGAGAATTCCTGATAAACGCCATAGATGCCCTCAGTCACCGCAACAGATTAAAGAAGATGGTGACCCGCTCGTAGTCAACATCGGAACCTGGAGGTCCAGATTTAAAGACTCCTCGGACCGGTCCAGAAATGGCTTCTAGATCGACCTTCGTTATGCCCGGATGAAGATGAATGTCATACGCCAGCGCAGATGCATCACCGGACTGGTGCAGTCGTTGCATGCCTATTAGGGCGACAATCTTCACTTGCCGCTGGGCCGTCCCAGCGGCCAAGGTGGGCCTGACTCTCAACAAATTGCACGATGAGGGAAGACTAATAGTGACAGTCTGATGAGAAAGGGTAGGAGATGGAGGAATGTCTAGGCTCAAATCATGTTGTAGAGACAGAGAAGGATGGGTGAAGATCTGCACGTTGCGAATCAAGGCAGAGTTAACATCTAGAGCACAATTAGCCGACTTCTGCTTTATGGTTCATTTGGTTCGAGCTCGATATTTGGAATTGGGGGGTGTCCAACCTTGACCTGGCCGCCTCCAAATAGAATCCAATGGTGATGGCTCGTGGGATTGCTGGAAAGGTGCTGAAGGTGGGGTGAAAAGAGTTAGAGGCGCAAGACAACGGAGACGGGTGGGGGAACTCTGCAAAGTCCATATCTTACCGTCGTAGGAAGGAATAGAGCTGGCCGAGTCTACAAGAGCCCCGTGAAGGCCATGGGAAGAACGTGTCTCGGCGCTTTGGGAGTGTGCCAACGGAGTCTCATTTTTGATCGGGGCAGTCGGATCCCGTCCATGAATGGGCACACTGTGCAGTTGCTCCGGAGCAGATGGCGTCGTCGCGACACTTGATTTGGGACTTTCCAGATGTCGTCGAAGCGACCTCGTTCGAGGAGACATTTGGGGCGCATCAACGTCTTTGCTTGCCGAGCCGGCTCTGACAAGGTCTTGTTGTCGTTTCAACGATTCATTATCAACTGTGACACCAGATTGCGATCCATCATCCTTGGAAGGTGTTTCAGAGGTCTGCCCACGCATCTTCAGTGTTAACTTTGACGCCGTCGGTTCCGGATTCTTCGCCCCCATTTTTAACTTGATGCGAGGCGGTTCGGTTTTGGGGTGGCCATCTACCTGAATAGGATCTGGAACGAGTTTTTTGGCTTCTGCTACCCGTCGTTTGAAATGCTCCTGGTTCGGCGTTAGCATGAAGGCAGCATACATAGTCCGGACAAGGACTTGCCTCCAGAACGCCTGCGAGAACCGAGATCTCGCTACCGTCCTCATTGTATTCTCTTGCATTCTGCCAAATGTAGCTGACTTCCTCTTCGAACGATTGCCATGTGGGGTATGCAGTCTCTCTTGAGGACTTCTTGCGGCTATCGGTGCCGCGAACTTTCTTCTGAATACTCCGCAACGACACTGGGTGCTGGATGATTTCATAGTAATCTCGGTAGATGTTGCGGTCGGGCTTGCCAATGAATGGATAGGCCACCTCATCGCCACTTCGAGTCTGTCAGTCGTCATTTACAGGCCGCTGTTCTGCAATACTCACTCCGCGTCCTTCAACCGAGCCAACTCCGACATGATCTTGTCCTGTGCCGTCTGGAGGCTATCGCCCTCGAAGCCGGCTTCGGCGTCTTCCTCCTCCTGAGACATGGAGCTCTCGTCGACTTCATCCTCGTCCGCCGGATGGGATGATGCACGGTGGGATTCTCCGACGTCCACGAGGTTATCATCCTAATGCATAGCCAGGCGCGTTAGCGATCCGGATCAATACAAGGCGCAAGTGGATTTATTAGGATCGCGCATAATGCTGCAAGCAATAAGCCGACAGATTTGATCGGCTCCATGTCGACTGCCTTCTGCGCATCGCGGGTAGTCCCATCATGTAGCTCGGGACTCGGGACGCAAGAACGCGGCGACTTACAGACACTTTGCGGCGCTTCCCGCGTGTTCTCACTTCTGGTGAAGCTGCAGCTGCCACACGCCGTTTGGTACTCATTTCAAAGGATGCGCGATAACGGATCGTAAATGCAATTGAGGGCAGGACAGGAAAGGATGGGGAGTTCAGTTCATACCTCGACGTGTGCAGACGCGCGCTGCGATCGTCCGAAGTGGAGCCCGCCGCCTTAGGTAAGTATTTGGCATTGTGGTCATTGTATTACCGTAATTTAGAGCGTCGGTTCATGGAAGCCTGCGCCTTTGTTCGATGAATACGGAGATGCAATGATACAGGCTGTTACGCAGTGGTAAAGCACCCTCGGTCTTTTTGGACTCCAAAACAATCGAACCTTCGACGGGCCTCAGGCACCGAAACCGTTCCCCTCGATTTCCATTTCCATTTCCTTTTCCGCGTCCCGCAAAACAAACCCAAACCCCAAACCCAAACCCTCCAAAACACCACTCTTTCTCTTTGCACACCCGGATCATTTCACAGACATCCTTCAATCCTGTTATTTTCCGTTGTAAGTCGTGACTTGGTCTTTGCGTCAAACCTCTGTTTCCTGAAACATCCCATATTGACATTGCCACGTGCGAAGCAGGCATTCCCCGATTCCTCCTCCCCCGCGGTCCTCTATCGCCTTTCCAATGGATATCGATCCCAGCCGACGCAACAAGAAGCCACGTCTCTTGTTGGAGTCGGAACGCGAGCGTCTAGATGAATTCGTTGACTCCATCCACTACTCGGCAAGGTAAATAGCGAAACCCGGTCCGACTACCCCCATCGCGCCCGAGACTGACTTGGTGGATAGATACTCAGACGACAAATATGAATATCGCCACGTGCAGCTGCCAAAGAACATGCTCAAGAAGATCCCTACAGACTATTTTGACAGCTCCAAGGGCACGTTGAAATTGCTGTGGGAGGAAGAATGGCGAGCGTTGGGCATTACACAGGTTCGTTCACTCTCGACTGATTGTGACGATGGCTAACGTGTATCGATACCAGAGTTTGGGATGGGAGCATTACGAGGTGCATGAGCCGGAGCCTCACATCATGTTGTTCAAGTCAGTATCCCTAGATACCTACAAGGTCACGCTTTTGCTAACTTCTAATTAGGCGTCCTCTCAATTATCAGCCTCCACAGGGTCAATAAATTTGTGACGAATTGGTAGTGCTACGTTTGGAAATCTACACCCCCTCCCTCCTTCTCAGACACGCTACTATGATCTGGTTTGTTATTTTTTTTTTATCACATGAACATGCATCGTCAGTATGTTCGCTAGGGTCGACAACAGCTTCGTAATGGAAGTTCTGGAATGAGACATGATTTGTTTTCCCCTTCATTTCTCCTCGAACCGGCTTCGCTCGGGCTTCATATACGCGCAATCAGAAAGAAGAAAAAGAAGGCTCATCATAGATGCACTCACTGGCGTCCTTGATATCATCAAACCACATTCTTGGAGAGCCACTCTCCCCATTGGGCTTCCGTGAAGCTGCTGCTGATGCCCCGCTCTTCAACACCCTACATTGGATGTCAGTATGTTGAAAACCATCTTCCAGAGGTCGGTTCCTCTTACATTGAAAAAGACAGTTGGTGAGACATGAACGCCCACAACTCGATCCGCCTGGATAGCGTTAGAAGGTCGTTATGATATGGGATTTGGGAGCTGATAGCTTGGCTTCCTACCTTGATCATCAACTTGATGTCATCGGTCACCTGGTTCCCAGTGTTCAACTGACCATCGTCGCCGGGTGTTTCGGGGATTAATAACAGATCCAAGACCTTGCACTCATCCATGCCGACCGAACCGGCTATCTGGGCCAGTCGCTCATAGGTCTTGTTACGGGTTTCATTCACCAGGCTCACATCGAAGAATTCGGTCTGACGCTTGAACAAGGCCGCACTGAAGTCCCAGAATTTCTCAGGTGCCAGTCGCAGAACGGCCACTCCAGCTTCGTGGGTGAGTGTGGAGGATGGATGCCACGGCTGGATATGCTGTCGAAAGATCACCTGGAGTCGGTGGCTATACTGCTGAGCGATCATGGGTTTCAACGTATAGAATGTATTGAACATTTTAGCGGAAAACTGGAATACATCTTAGTCGGTGAAAGGGTCGATGCGGGACATGTAACTAACTGGGCACACATAGTCGAGGTCTGGACTGAATTAGCTTGTTTCCGAGTATAGATAGATAATGCGGACTTACACAGTTCAAGAGTATGTTGTGTCTCTTTGAACGTGTCCGAGGAGAGCTTAAGCCCTGCGAATTTTGGAGGAAGCGACATGTTTGCAGGTGAGTTGAAGTGAGTTGAAGTGAGAAGGAGGTTGAAGTACGAGAGACTGCGTCACTACCCCGCAACACTGAGTCGGACAAGCTCCGTATGACGAATCTCCTTCGTAAAGTGCAGGGGCCAATTACAGCTCTTTCATACTATGTAATTCTGAAATGGAATATTATCATTATAATAAGGAAAGCCCTTTACTGCCCGGACTACGTAGCATTTACGCGACAACCAGAACTATTCAGAGAACCACTGAGGCGCCTGTTCAAAAGCAATAATTCTACTGCTCCCTTGAAACAAAGCCAAATGAAGTAGTTTGATCACGTCTTCCAAAATGTCCCGCCCAACAATGTACATCACCGGTTGCCGAGTGCTCTCTTGAGATCCTCGTGCACCTGCTCCAAGGTCTTTATATCTGTGAACGTCACCTCGACGGTCCGGAACTTCGATTCGAACGGATCGTACCCGGCCTGGACTTCGAGTAGGCAGATCGCGCGGCTTCCGACTATGGCCACGTCACCAGAAATGAAAAGGACCCCACGGCGATGAGTTGGCTTCATTCGAGCTCGATACTCATTGACTCTTAATCTAAATGCGTTTGAGGCCAGATGTAGATCCGAACCGGGCCCTAGATCGGGCAAAGGAAGTCTTTGCAATGAAGAAAGGATGGAAGATGGATGGAGTGCAGGGTCTCCATTGGATGGTGGGCTCGCTGGGGGCCCATTTGAAACCGGAGGTTGCAGTTTGGGTTGATCATGTGGCCTTAGAGGGTTGAGCTTTTCTGTCCTGGACAGGATGTAGCTTTCATTCAGAGACTCCAGAGCGTCAACCGGCTGCTCTTGATGATTCCAGAGACGGTTCGCCTGCCTCCTGAGCAGTACCAACCATGCGTCTCTGATTGCAAGCACCACATGCACAGGCATCATGTACCTCTGCAGTCTGTCACCTATCTCAGGATCCAGAGTTTTAGTCACCCAAGATATGCCTTTATCCGTAATTTCGAGTCTTTTGCTCAGTTAGCCTTGCAAACAATCATCGATTGGAATGAACATACCCGGATCGAAAGTACTCCGGGGGAGCTCGAGGAGGACAATGAACTCTGAACTCGAAGTCGCCCTCCAGACTTGGGCCGCCGAGCATTGAGGACAACCGACTGTGCTCCATGTCCATAATGAAATCAGCGAGTTCATCTGGAACTGTCAATAACGTCCGAATATCGTTTTCGGATACGCAGACTTACCCGTCAATTTCTGCATCTGCTTTTTATCCTCGGATAGTTGAAAAATCGTTTGCCATTCCGGGTCCGACGTGTCATACAGCTCACCGTCCCGCAATCGGGGCCAGGTAAGCGGGATGAACGTAGACACTCCATATTTTGACTCTTCCTCCCTTCCCTCCTCTGCTAATCTGTCGGATCCTCGAGGACTTCGGCGAGGGCCAGTCCCTTCCAAGCTTGGTTCAGGGATCAAATCGTTGTCGTCGGTGTCATCATCAAATCGGCCCAGAACGAAAGAGGTCCACAAGTGAAAGGCGGCACCATAGAGGAAGAACTTAGTGAAGAATGACCTGAAGAAGTTTCTGTCAGCGAATAATGGATCTCGGAACCAGTGTTCATAGGCTCACCGTATCCAAGGCCGTCTGAATCTCACATGCCGGACGGTCGGAGGGGCTGCGAGGTTCCGTCGAGGGCCGTTGCGAAAAGAAAAGGCGCGCGATTGACTTCGGTACACATGCCTGAGCCGAAGCATTGAGGATATCCAGCGTGAGTACTCTCACGAAGATCCGGGTGAGGGAGATTTGGGTCGTGTCCCATGGATAGGATGTGCACGTGATATCTTATCGCAACGGAGTGAAGGTGAACTGCGGAACCACGTACGATCGAAACACTCCTCGTTGCTCCTGTTCGACATTTCCCTCAGGCAGAACTCCGGTCACTTTGGAGTCTTCCTTTTATGGCCATCACTGCAATATTTGCTGCCTTACTGTCCTGACCCCTTCTCGATCCCAATCCTACAAAATGCACTGGGTCTCCAAGCTCCTAGCCCTGGCGGCGACAGGTGCATTGGGGACGAATGCTTTGGAAAGCTCTATATTCACGTTCCCCTCCGATGTTCAGGGCTATAGGGGCGCCGTTTCTGAGCAACAGACTGTGTCAGAAGATGTTGCCCGACTCATCCTGGAGCTTCGCTTCCAGTCTTCTCTGGCATCGGTCCTTGGTCAACTGGAGACAGATGCCGTGGATCATCTGAATCAGTTTGCCGCTGCTCAATCCACCCTTTTCGGTGGTTCTGGAAGCAATGAGCTTTTGGGGAAAAGCATCATCTTCTTTGAGGGTATCGATCAGGAAGTCGGTATGTGAGATGGGACCTGCAGAATGAGGGCTTGGCTAATGATTATCATCTTTGCGACAGGAGAGGATCTACGGAAGAAGCAGCCGCACGGCCTAATCGTTTCTCCTACATCATCAAACCCAGCCTACGCTTCAATAGACTCGCTTATTGAAATCGATGACACGGGTAAACACTGCGCTTACTTCAAGGATGCTAGCGGGACGGATTCGAAGACTGCTCAGGTACCAAGACTTCTGACGGAATATAATCTACAGCATCCTCACCCACTAACTCTGTTCCTCTAGTCTGCCAATGACTGTCTCCTCATGGATCCCGTTCTCTCCCATGCAACTGGCTTGTTTGACCGGGATTTTCTCGACTTGGTCAGGTCCGTAGAGACTTGGGTCAGCAAGGATCAACAGACGACCGCTTCAAGGCTTTCATTCAAGGTAACACATTTCTTTATTTGCCAAATCGACCTCCTGCTAACTTGGATCCAAGGCCAGCTCCAGTGACGACATGCTCGTCACCAAATTTCTCCAATCAATTTTCCACGATCTGACGAAGCAGTCTTCATCCGGAAAACGAGAAATCACCGCTGTTGTCCTACCTACCACTTCCGACTCTCGGGGCTCTGCGCAAATCTTTCGGCGAGACTCGGCAGCCTGGTCTAGATCATCTGTCTCGGGGGCGCAAGATGCACTCCACTCAAATCTTGCGCCTGTTTGCCATGCCTCTAATTCATCCTGTGCTGAAGCAACAAACAATTGCTCCGGGCACGGGTCCTGCTATCTGAAGTATGGATCTAGTGAGGAGGGATCTACCGGCAACTGTTACGCATGTCGGTGCCAATCAACAGTGGTGCGGAAAAGCGATGGCACCACGAAGAAGATCCAGTGGGGTGGGCCTGCCTGTGAGAAGAAGGATATCAGCTCACCTTTCTTCCTTATTGCTGGTGTCAGTGTTTTGGTCATTATCATGGTGGGAAGCGCTGTTGGGATGCTCTTTAGCATGGGGCAAGAGGAGCTTCCCAGTGTGATTAGTGCTGGAGTTGGCGGATCTAGGGCACAGTCGTGAGTAAACTAGTGTGTATATTCTTGGGAAGAAAGGAGATGTCCTTTATATCTTTTTTCCTTCTCGAGACTATTTGCTTCCATGCATATTTGTCTATGTCAGGTTTCGTTACTTCTCTCTTCATGGAACGCCGGCCAGAAGTAGTACTCAACATGTAGTATTGTCTTCATGGCTTGATAATCTGCTCGTCGGGTATTTGACTGACAGCTTTGCAATTAATTCAATGTATCTTAAAAAAAGATCCGGAAATAAAATCAAACCAGAGCCATGATCTACCCAGTTTCCCAGAGTATCGACCGGTGGATTTGAAACCCTGAAAATCAGTCCTTCCATTCCTTAGTTCCAAGGCACCATGGGGATAATAATGAGAGAAAAAGGCCAAATGTTGCATTGGGACATTAACTGTCGCACATAGAATGAGCAGGTCCAGGATGGGGAAATCGTAACTCGCGTACTCCCTGAGCCGCCACCGCAAATATCGATTAATTACAAATAGTCAAGTCATTAACAGTGAAGCTGCGCCGACCAGGCATTCCAGATGTTGGTTCGTGCATGCAAAGAGGCTCCAGGGTGGAGTATTCATAAATGGTCAAAAGATAGCGCTGCAAAATCAAGTACCAGCTTCAAGCTGGCCAGGAGTACGAGGCTGTTGATCCGCAGCCTCGGATTCTGGTGGACGGTTTTCTCTTCTGGGGATACGACCACGTAGACGAACGGGGAGCAATCGTGACCAGTTAAACTGGCGAGATGATCCACTTGGATCCTGGGATTCGCTATGTATCTGCCTTGGGCGCTCTTCTGCCCGCGGTGATCCAGTGCGTCGTTCAAGAGATGCTGATCGAAATATCCCGGGAAATGCCACATGTACTCTGAATGGGTGTGTTTGGACCCCAGAATGAGCAGCGCGAGAGGGTCTGGCGAGGATATCGGGACGGCTTGAGGCAGCGCGACGCGCTTGCCGGTCTGAGGCGGATGCTGTCTCGGCTGCCTGTGGGCGAGGCTTTGGGACGTAGTAATCAGCCTTGCACAGAGGACAGCAAGCTCTCCGGCTGGTCAGCCAGGGATCGACGCACGATGCATGGAAAGCATGTCCGCAGGTGAGTCCTCGTATGTCGTCGTGGTCCTCAATGGTGTCTAGGCAAATTGCACAAGAATCACCAGGGTTTGGAAGCAGTTCCGCTGGAACAGCTTTACGGATATGATCACCTTCATCGTCTTCTTCGAGGTCCATCGTTTCGCTGACCATGGAATGCTGCCACTTGTCCTCCGTGGCGTTTGTATCACCTTTCATCAAGGGAACTTCCGTTGCTGCAGAAGCCTTCTCTTCTAGCGATGGCATAGGTACTTCAGAGGCTGGGTCGGAGGACTGGGAATGGGTGTTATTGGAATCCGTCTGTCTTTGCTCGGGAGATGGTGGTCTTGCAGCGGTAGAAATGCCGACCGGCGCAGAGACGACTGCGCTGTCATCCTTCAGACTCTGTGGCCTGCTATTGGGTGCGGTGATGCCACCTTCCGTTGGGAGGCCTTGATTGGCACGAGACGATCTCCATACTTTGTATTTCATGAGTGGGAATCGCTCATTTACTTCCTCCATCGTCATCAGCTTCTTCTCTCGTCGTCTACGGTGGGCACGAGGCATGGCCACTAGGTCAATTGGCTCTCCCGTTTCCTCACTGCGAAGTTGACGATTTCGTTGATTGTACCGGAAGCAGTATTTGACGCCGACGATAATCCTATTGCATCGTCAGACAGCAACCCCTATTTGGCTCTGAAGGTGTGGTGAAGTTCGTTTAGTTGGTTCAAAGGAGATCGAGAGGCTTACCATAAATTAGTGAAGACGACGCCGAATCCGAGAGCAACAAAGAATAGGAGAGGTGAGCTCGTCGCATTTGAACCACCTCCGCCGCTCCCACTGTCACTAGTTGTTGTCGCGGCGCTTCCAGCTGAGGAGGTTGCCGATGGAGGCATTTCAAATGTAAGATGGTGTGTTGACGGGTTTCGCAGAGGTGTAGATCGAAGATTCCCAGGTCGAGTTGGGGGTTTCAGGTTCATCCAAGGCAACCGATCATTCCTTTGACTGGCAGTCCACGTGCGAGGGTCGTACGAATGTTAGTAGTCGAGTTTTGAGGAAATGAACCAGCACTTGGGATTCCTAGTGTAGTATAATGCACGCCGTGGACGGACGACCACTTCGAGGTGGAGGACGGCACATGGATCGACCACGAATAAGGGATGCCCAGAGCACCGGGAACTTCGTGTCACTTGCAGTGCTCGTAAAGACCGAGATGACCCCAGGTCAAATCATCAGGGACCAAGGGGAGAAAGAAGGGAGTGTACAGGGGGAGTTGGGGAAGGGAGAGGCGAAGAGGTCGAGGATTAGAAGCAAGAAGGCTGAATGCAGTTCGCAAACTGGGGGGTGAGGAGATAATGGATGCCTGAGAACTGAGGCTTCCGAGTCACGGGAGCGCGATCACTCAGTCGTCACTGTAGTTATGTGATAGTAGTAGTAATTTCTCGTTGAGTACTCGGTAAATTCCCAGGGTTTGTAGCCTTGGCTTGCAGTGTCTGATGCTGCAGAATAAAGAAGTCACATGTAGCTCTTTGTATCTTCCATCTGTTGACATGAAAGCGGGCAATGACAAAACGGGGTTCCCGAAGATCGTAGCTAACCAATTCCTTCCAGCTCTCTCTCTCTCTCTCTCTCTCTCTCTCTGTCTCTCTCTTCCCTCTACCAAGTTCACCATGGCTGAATCCAGTGCGCATGATGCTACCAATCCGGTAGTTTTCTTTGATATTGCCCTCGCGGGTAAGTTGTGCTAGGCCTATACATATATATCCCCAAGGTTCTAACTCTTCTAGGTGAGCCGCTGGGTCGAGTCAAAATGGAACTTTTTGCCAACATCACCCCACGAACTGCTGAGAATTTCCGACAGTTCTGTACCGGCGAAAGTAAAAACTCCAAGGGACAACCACAGGGCTACAAAGGAAGCAAATTTCACCGGGTTGTACGTGACGATTAACATATTGGCATCCGCATCATAGACTTATACATCTCGCAGATCAAGGACTTCATGATCCAAGGAGGAGATTTCATCAATGGAGATGGAACGGGAAGCTGCACTATCTATGGCACTTCGAAGTTCGCCGATGAGAATTTTGCGTTGAAGCATGACCGCCCAGGTCTCCTTAGCATGGCCGTGAGTCCTTAACCTCCAAAATTGGAGAACCACGTTGCTAACCCATAATCAGAACTCGGGCCCAGATACCAATGGCTGCCAGTTTTTCATCACAACCACGGCAACGCCATTCCTGAACAACAAACATGTTGTGTTCGGCGAGGTCATCGATGGGATTGATGTCGTTCGCATGATCGAACACACTCGAACCACCCGAGACAAGCCTAACCAGGATGTAACGATTGTGCAGTGTGGAGAAATGTAGAAGAGCTGTGTCTCATTCGCATAGTGCAACGATAGATGCAGACTTCTTTTTCCACGAGCGTTGAGAAACTACCATAAAATACACCGACTAGCACAAGAGGCTCTAGAGATATCATCAATTTCATTTCGTAGATCAAGAACTCTTTTTCTATTTTTTATGTTGTTACCCCCTTCCGGCCACAAATGAGACGGACCAAAGCCCAGCAAAATCAGGCAGAAATGTTGATACCGAAATCGACTCCGTATATCCTTAAAGGAGGGCTCTAGGGCTCATCTAGAGCTTGAATTTACTCAGGTAATCCGAAGCAAGCGAAATGGCTTCGTCGACCTTGTCCGGGTGGATGCCGTTTCCAAGGGATGTCTGTCCCTTTCCTCCGGCCTTGCCTCCAACAGCGCTGGAGACAACAGCAGCCCAGTCGCCCGCAGAAGCACCCTGATCACCGAGCTCCTAAATTATCCACACGTTAGCTACCGGCCTTCTTCTTCAGAGGCATAAACAAAAAGGGCAATTTACCTTGGACACGTAGCAGCCGTGCGAAACCCGACTCTGCTCGGCATCCACCGCCATCACGTACACGTTCTTGTTCTGCATCTTCGACTTGACGTGGTTGAGAGACTCGCTGACAGCCTTTGCGCTCGCCGGCATCGGAAGCTTGACAACAAGCCACGAGGAGTTCTCATTCTCTGGAGTCTGAAAGTAGGATGTGATCGTCTCCACAGCCTTCTTGGCCTCCAGCTTCTGCTGAGCTTTCTGGCCATCAAGGACCTGCTTGTTGATCGCAGTGAAGCGCTCGCGGAACCTGGCCTTCTGAACAGCGGAGATTGTAAGCTGGTTGAGGTCCACCTGAACCTGCTTGGCTTCACGCTCCTTTTCGGGACCCAGGGGCATTGCGTCCAGACGGTCGAGACGCTTTCCAAACTCGGCGGCAACTCGCTGCACCTCATGGGCATCCTCACCGGTCACAGCAATGATCCGGCGAATACCCTTGGCAATACCATTTTCTTCCAGAATGATTAAATCTTTGATATCCCCGGTTTTTTGGACATGAGTCCCGCCGCAGAATTCGATGCTGACTTGCTCCCATTGTGGGTCCTTCACGTTCCGCAAAATCTCTTCTATTTCGACACCAACAGAGACGACACGGACAGGGTCCGGGTACGTCTCACCGAAGACAGCTCTGACGCCCGTAATTTGCTGGGCGGTGGCAAGCGGAACTTCCTGCGCGTAGACGGCACAGTTCTGCCGAATGTACTCGGTAGCCTTCGCCTCAATCTTCTCCAAATCAGAATCAGACACTGGAGCCTTGTGAGAGAAGTCAAAGCGAAGCTTCTCTGCGGCCACGAGAGAGCCCCTCTGCTCGATACCATCACCTAGAACTTCCCTCAGAGCGAAATTGAGAATGTGAGTACCCGTATGGTTGTTCCTGATGGGCCAGCGACGGAGCTCATCGTATTCACAAAGCACGGAGTCGCCTACACTGAAGCCTCCGTACTTCATGAAACCCGTGTGGAGAACGTATCCTGCATAGAGCTGAACATCGCCGACCTCAAGCTCAGCCTGTCCATCAATGATGATTCGACCAGTATCGCTTTCCTGGCCACCTTGTTCGGCGTAGAAATTGGTATAGTCGAGGATAACACCCAGTTGCTCTCCATTAGGAACTTTATCGGTGCTGTCATAAAAGGTCTTTCCATGGTAGATAGCCTTCACGCGAGCGGTGATGTTACCCTTGCCGAATTTGGCGGAATCGTCGGTTTTCTGGACATCGTTCATCTTCTCCAGCCTCGAAAGGTCATGAACATCGAGCTTGACGGTGCTTGCAGCAGCCTTCTTCACGCCCTTGCTGGCTTCCTTGGCCTTCAACCTTGCCTCCTCAAACTCGTCATTATCGATGCGGAGGCCACGTTCCTCGGCCATGATCTGAGTCAGGTCGACGGGGAAGCCAAAGGTATCATACAGCCTCCAGACGTCGGCACCATGTAGCTTCTCAGAGCTCTTGAGTTTGGCTTGTTGGGCATAGTGTTCAAACTGACGCTCTCCTCTGTCCAATGTCTTGGCAAAAGAGAGCTCTTCCTCGTCCAGAATCTCCATTACGTCTTGCTGCTTTCTCTTCAACTCAGGGAACATGTCGGCCAGCTGGTCGACAACTGTTGGCACTAGTTTTGAGAAGAAATTGCCGATGTCAACCTGGAAGTACTTGCGAGCATAGCGGGAACCTCGTCGCAACACCCGACGGATCACGTAGCCTCGACCCTCGTTGTTAGGAATAACACCGTCTGAGATGGCGAACATGAGCGTCCGGACGTGGTCAGCAACGACACGGTACGCGGTGTCAATGCCATCGGTATCTTCGGCTCCAAACAACCCTCGATACTCCCGAGCACCGGTCACATTCTGGATAGCTTGGAAAATGGGGGTGAAGACATCTGTGTCGTAATTCGAAGACTTGTCTTGGAGGATCGAAACGAGGCGCTCAAAGCCCATTCCAGTATCAACGTGCTTGTTGGGCAGAGGTTTCAAGCTACGGTCTGCCTCGCGATTGTACTGGATAAAGACGTTATTCCAAATCTCCAACACATTCGGATCGTCCTGGTTGACCAGGTGAGCGGCATCGCGGCCGCCGATTCGGTCATAGTGCACCTCACTGCAAGGCCCACACGGACCTTGGTCACCCATTTCCCAGAAATTGTCCTTCATGTTTCCAGGGAGAATGTGGGATTCGGGAACCCCCACTGATTTCCAGAGTTCCTTTGCCTCGAGGTCGGGCTCCAAGCCACCGGCCTTATCGCCCTCGAAGTAGGTGACGTAGAGACGGTCGGGCTCAAGTCCGTAGACTTTGGTCAAGAGGGTCCAGGAGTACAAAATGGCCTCCTTCTTGAAGTAGTCGCCGAAACTCCAGTTGCCGAGCATTTCGAAGAAGGTCTGTTGTGGGTCGTCAGCATCACGTCGGATCAGACACTTAATGAAACCGGGTGATACTCACGTGGTGGTAGCTGTCCTTGCCCACATCATCCAGGTCCTACACAGAGCTGTTCAGCACGAGTTGAGCAGTATGGTATTCGATATCGATAACACTCACATTGTGTTTTCCACCGGCACGCAAGCACTATAATTTGCGGGTCAGTACAAGACCAGACTCCCACCGAAAAGAAATAAAGGTCGACTGGAGCGCTATTACCTTTTGCGAATTCACCGCGCGCCGCAGCTTTGCAAAGTCTGACTGCGGGTCCACGGTGCCCAAGAAAATGGACTTGAACTGGTTCATTCCAGCATTGGTGAAGAGTAGAGTCGGATCCGACAGAGGAACCACGGGAGAAGATGGGACTGCCAGCGCAAAAGAGAGAGAGAGAGTCAGATCAGCCAGATAGAGGGAGGGGAGGGGGCAAGCGATCGCGGGGTCAAAACCCACCAAAGGTGTGTCCATTCTGCTTGAAATAGTCGAGAAAGGTATCGCGGACCCGTTGCGCAGTCCACTCAGGACCAGAACCATTGTCGGAAGCCATCCTGGCAACGGTGCGAGAGGCAAGGGGTGTGGTGTGGACAAAGCGAGGGTGGTGGAAGGTTCTGGGAAGTCGGCGCGCGAAAAGACGAGGATGAGTCAAAACCAGCTCTCCCCCAAGTATCCCAGGAACCCGCATCGAGCAACCCGCGCCCGCTGATAATGAATGGACCCTGCTTCTCACTCCCTCGCAGCCTTCTCTTATAATCGCAGTCTAACCAGCGCTAAAAAGACCGCAGTGGGTGAGAGGTGTGGATGGCGCGGAGTGATGAGAAATCCAGCAAAAAGCGCCCCGCGGAAGCTGACCCCGACGGCGCGCAACCACTGACCAAGCGATTCGGATGTCTTCACCTCGGTGGGTGGCTTCGGTGTGCGCGTGGTTTTGAAAGGATCAAGTTAACACATTCTCGACTCGCGCAGATAACGATGTGTTCTCCGGTGCTCGGGCCAGTGGCGATGGCTCCCCCTACCGAGGCTCCCCGAACCAGGACGATGCGATGCTGTTGGACGACACCAAGCATACCACCTATATCCATAATCTAGACCATGAGCTAGCGGAGCCCGACGCTCCCGAAGATGGCCTGGTCATTCTGCCACTCGCCGCGAGGATGATGTCCGTACCGGATTACATTTTATCGGACTCTTCCTCAAAGGGCAAGGAACTGGTTCTGTACACAGAGCCCGCCTCATTGACAGTTCCCAGGGAGAAGGACACCGTGCGAAAAGCCATTCTCGAATCAAGGGCCCGGGCTCGCGCAGGTATTAAACAACCTTCTGGCCAGTCGATCGATGCCGGTTTACCATGCCCGAGCCAAATCGTACCGGATGCGACTACATCGTACAATGACGATCCAATGGACATTGATTCTTAATGCTCATTACCTGCACTGCACTTGGGCGTGCAATATTTGGGGATATATTCGCAGGCATACTACCTTTGCCTTCATTTTGCATTCATAATTAGCGCAAACGCCTGGGAGTTTAAGAGGCCTATTTATCGGGGTGAACATTGCCGTCAATGATCGGTGTAGATGGAGTAATACTAGGTATTTTGGACCTATATCCAGCGGCGAACCTTCGCCCGTATATTTCCTGTGGTAGTCGACTGCCGGCTTGATCAGAGAGTGATTTCAGAGTCTGGTCAGGACTCTGGCGAAGCTTCATCCTAGGTACTGAATTGAGGATACGAACGGACGGGGCCCTAGTCACCTACAGCCTAGAAACTAGAGTGATGTTGGAAGGAGAGCGGAATTCCACTGGAATCTTCCGATAGATGAGCAAAAGAAAGCATTGCCACTGAGAAAGGAAAGACTGTTTATGTATTGGCCGTCAATTTGGATAGGTAAACCTTGGCATTCTCGTATACCAAAAAAGTCACCCAAGTGCTCGGCAACACTCGGAATAGGTTCGGACCTAGACCTTTGTAGAATCCTGCGAGGCCCTCCTGGGCCCAGATCCGGACAACAGCATCGACAGGACCGCGGTAAAACAGGTGTGAGTCGTAAGTCTGTAAACGTGACCTGACAACTTGGTACGGATATGTGAGGCAGCCCGAGAATAACTTGGATAGACTCGAAAGAGCCAAGAAATCGAAGTTTCCAAGCTTTCGCCCCTTGCCAGTACTGACATCCTCCGAGAGCGTAGCGTGCCCCGATCTAGACCGGAAAACCTTCAATCTCTCATATGCCATGAACTGAAGAGCACCCTGACTGACTCCAAAGAGGGCGGGCACAAGTCCTCGATAGAAGCCCGGTACACCCTCCGTGTGATAAATTTGCCTTACCCCGGAGACGAAGGAAGAATAGGCACCCGGCGCCTGATATCCAGTGGACAACATGCGGGTCTTTATCACCCATATCGGATTTGTGAGGATGGATGTTAAAGCACCTGAGAGTCAGCGAGTTAGAGGTGAGCACTAGCTTTGCGATAGGAGTACGTACCTGCAGAGCCCGACGCTAGAAAGTAATCAGACGATGTGAGCATCCATTCTTCCCGGCCTCGATACGTGCATATGGCGTCCTTGAAACTGCTGTACCACATGAAGTACAAGGCCCAGCTTGTCGAGTTCCCGATAAGATTCGGCGCCAGACCCCGGTAGAAGGCGGGCAAGCCGCCCTCCGTTTTGTAAATCCGGTGGATGATGCGCAATGAATTGCCAATTCGGGACGAGGAGGTTCGATCGACTGGAGGATTCAGAGAGTTAGGATCATGCTTTGAATATAGAGAAAGGTTGTCGCACCCTGGAGTCTTGTCTTGACAAGATCGAGTGGATGGAGGGAGAGAGTAGTAGCAACGCCCGCGGTGAATCCTGCTACGGTCTCCATAAAGGATGAAGACAAGCCATCCTGGCCAGTCATGAACCCTGGAAAGTGAGGTTGCAGGGTGGTTGGAAGGAGAGGTGCAAAGTAAAGAATGTTTTTTCTGCCGCGCGGGGAGACTTTCTGGCTTCCGGCTGAATCGCATCGGGATATGAAGTGGAAACGCTGAAGCTACAAAGACGTTTACTAAAGCCAAGACTGATTACAATCATGATTGGATTTAAAAATACACATAGCGAACTGTCCAGGTCATAGAACGGTCCGCCTTTGAAAGGGGACGTAGACACGTCAGTGCGTCTCGAGCATCATGGGAAGAGACTCCGCGCCGCCGAGATTGAATAAACCCTTGAATCTTCCCGGACTTCTCGGACATGCCCCATGTTTCTTTTATTTTGATACTCCAATAACACCTTTAAGCGAGAGGCGAGAACAACCTGATCAAGAGGTCAGCACAGGATGGTCGGAATCGGCGCGGGAGAGATGTACTTGAACAGAGAAGGCTTCGGCTCGCTGTAGGTGTAGCCTGTTTCCTTTGCGTCAGCGATTATTCCAAGCCAGAGAAAAAAGCGTAGGTTTTATTCTTCAACCCAAGCCGGACACACCTAGGTAGACGATGAGAGGCAAGTAGCCGCTGGAGGATCGCGACGAGTTAGCCCGGTCGCTGGGTCGAATAAACGGAATTGGCAAATATCTCACTAGTGGATGGCGACTCTGGAGATATCAATGACTTTGGAAACGCGTTCCTGGGAAGAAAGGAAGAGTCAGCCTTTGGAAAGGGAATACACGTCGACAGGATGTATGTCGGACCAACCTTGGTCTCCTCGGAGAATTGAACCATCTTGGCAGTGCTTGTCTGAACGGGAAATGTGGAATGAAGTAAAGAGTCTCTAATAAAAGAGAAGGAAGGGTGAGCGTAGGTAAAGGCGAATAGGTTGGAGTGGATGGAAAGGATGTCGGGAGTCAAAAGGCGGTTCAAGAGTTTTCCGGAGTCGGGAACCCCATGATCACCGCGACAGCTCGAGCTCCTTCAAACTCACCATCCTTTTCCACTCGACCACTTGTGTGCTACGGACAACCACTAGGAGGCCTTGCGACTTTTATCTCCATTTTGCCAGGTCTACATCTTTCTTTCTTTTCACCACTTTCTCTTTCGGCTTGTCGGCACCATGTCCGGTGCAAGGCATTGGTATGATCTTCTTGCCCTTGGTCACGATCTGGGAGTTTCGCAACGCTAATCTACGCACAGGGAGCAAGATAAGGAGGCGACGGTGTACATCGGAAATCTCGACGAGCGCGCCTCGGACAGTTTGGTATGGGAGCTGATGCTGCAGGCAGGCCGCATCGTTAACGTCCACCTGCCCAAAGACCGAGTCACGCAGTTACACCAAGGATATGGATTCGTGGAATTCATCAGCGAGGAAGATGCCGAGTATGCCTCGAGGATCATGAATGGAATTCGTCTGTTTGGCAAACCAATCCGTGTGAACAAGGCATCGGCAGACAAGCAGAAATCTGTGGAAATCGGCGCGGAGCTCTTTGTCGGAAACCTGGATCCCATGGTCTCCGAGCAAGTTCTCTACGACACGTTCAGCCGTTTCGGCAATTTGATCAGCCTTCCCAAGGTCAGAACCCCATGTAACGTCCAAGTCCCTGTTTATCGCAGCTAACTGATTACTAGATTGCCCGCGATGACAATAATCTATCCAAGGGATATGGTTTCGTTTCCTTCGCCGATTTCGAATCATCTGATGCGGCCATCGCCAATATGAATGGCCAATATCTCATGAACAAGCAAGTCTCCGTGCAGTACGCATACAAGAAGGATGGCAAAGGAGAGAGACACGGTGACGAGGCAGAGCGCATGTTGGCGGCACAGGCTCGGAAGCACAATGTTCAGCCACCAATTCAGCCGATTCCGCCCCCGTCGTTCGTCAGTGCTGGACCGGGCGCTGTGGCCCCGGCGATGCCAAATGGCGATGCTTCTCGGCCCATGAGCACTGGCCCTCAGGCACCTGATCTAGGCATGGGCAGAGGAATGCCGGCGCCAATGTCCTACCAAAATGTGCCGACCCCTCAGGCTCGGCCTGTTCCCCCCGCACCGTCGCTCGCGACCCCGCCGCCAGGTTTACCAGCGCGGCCACCGCCGTCTCAAGCTGGCTACGGTGGGCCTCAGACCTTCATTCCTCCAGGTTTCAATGGAGCTGGCCAGCAGCAACCTTATGCGCCGCCGGTTGCGCCTCCACCTGGGTTTGGGCCTCCCGGGTTTGGGCCTCCAGCAGGGGCCCCTGGAGCGCCCCCGCCACTACCTCCTGGCTTTCAGCAACCGGGCTATGGAAACAGTCGCTGAACAGCACCTTTGAAAGGCCTCTGAGACCAAAGACCCAGAGTGACACTGAATGACCCAGCGATGACTTCTTACGATCGGGGGTGAATGAGAGTCTGCCGCTGTCCCCGGGGGAAGGGATTTCCAGACCTGGACTACTTTGACTTTGCGGCTGCAAAGTAGCTTGTGCCTCTGAATTTGGACCACACGAGTTCCGCCGCGCCTTGGACTCAGGAAAGCGGGAGGAACGTTGCATACTTTCACGATACCGGCAGATGCGCCGGTTAATACCCAAGCGATCTAAAATGTAATCACTAAGAAATGATGAATGCAAGAGCAACTTCAATTTCCGTATTGAGAATGATGTTTTCTGCCTAGAAAGCCTCAACGCCAAGAGTAGCATAATAGGAAAGCCGGGGATATACACTGACTCGGCATGGGAACATAAGGAGGGAACAAGGAAATTCCAGGGAGAGTAATCACAAAGGAAAAAAAAAGAAGAGAAGAGACCGGCCAAAAAGTGGGAAATGGATGCTCATGAAAACGAGACAAACTTGGGGTCTCGAGGTCGGCCGTCTGGGCCAATATTATTCTTTGCGAATCGCTGTTCGGTATAGATTCGTCGGGCCTCATCGAAAGTAACCTTTCGATTCTTCAAAATCCTTTGTACTTCCTGCTTGGCTCGCTGGTCCAGGCCGCCCCTCGCGTCACCGTCTGCGATGTTCGCGGCAATATCAAACTGCGACGAGCTCAGGCCAGCTTCCAGATCGGCCGTGAAGCTGGATGGAAGTCGATGATAGATGTAGTCCGGCACAGGCAGCCATGGGATCCACCGAGATCGAGTGAGATAGAGTGCTGGATGAGCGTTAGATCGTACTCCGGTAAATCCGGGGAGCAAGGAACGCTAGACTTACCCGTTCCGCAGGTGATGACCGAGAATAAGAGAGCGTAGAAGAGAGTATTGTAGGTCATTGTGGGCAAGACCCCTTCTGGAACTGGAAGTTCCGAGGATTTACGAACTCAGACAGGACTATCAGCAAAGAGGACCAACCTACAGGCGTCATCATCTCGTGGAAGGCCTTTATGCCTGACCCGGCAGGCATAAACAAGGCATCAAAGCCATTCGAAGCTAAACCCAAAACGGCCCGCTTAGCGAGAGAACATTCAATTCGACTCACACACACTTTCGCGACGGCGATTCCAACCTTTCGAGTCCAAAACATCACAATGGCCGCCGAACGCACAAACGTCTCTAACGAAGTGGTCTGGCAGATCACCCGTACGTATCCCCGGGATTTTTTTTCCCCCTTGGGTCCATGGCTGATGCTTTGGTATAGGCAACCAGAATGCTTATCTGGTTCGCCGTAACGCCGGCGGTGGCTCCCAGTTCTCCCGGGACCCTCTGAACCTGGTGAACAAGCACTCTTTCAAGGTACGATACTACAATTGTTTGTCCCATTGCGATCCGAGGACTGACAGATACCTTTTAGTACGCCGGTTACGCCAACACCAAGGTATATCGATTTCTACACCGCGCGCTCCGTACATACTCCTCAATTGGACTCGCGAAATCCTAACCATCTTTCCTCTATCAGGCCATTGGCGTTCAGGACGCCGAGAACGGTGACATCACCGTGACCACCAAGAAGCCCAGCAACCCCCACCAGCCCGGCAAGAACCTGGTCACCGTCACCTACGGCCCCAAGACCTCTACTCGCAAGTAAGCAAGGCACCCGACCCCCAGATGCTTCGGTTGAAACACGGCGATATAGAACAGGGCGGTGCTGACCCAGATGATGTGATAGGATCTACAAGGGTGTTGCCGACAAGACCGCCCAGAACGGCTACCGTGCCGATCTCCGCGAGGAGGCCGTTGCCCGTGTGAGCGCCATCCGCCGCTCGCAGCAGCCCAAGAAGGACACCCCCGCCAAGAAGCCCCGTGGCGCCAAGGCCCAGGCTGCCGAGCAGTCTGCTTGAATAAGACACGTTCAGAAATGACGGAGAAGGGTGGATGAACGGCGAACCGGTCGATCTTTGAAACAAATGTGAGACTGCGCCGTGCTGGATAAAAAGACGAGGTGTCTATGTAATCTAGCGATTTGCTCCGGGCAACCGGTTCTTTGGAAGGGAAAACAATACACTTCTAAAAGAAATGATCCACAGGAACGAAAAAGCAATCAGCCTAAGAATACAGAAAGAAATGGATCCATTTACGCCGATAGTCGGGCCGAGATCCCAAGCAGCCTCGGTCCCGAACCCGAAGTAGAAGCCGGGGGAAGTCTGGGAAGCGATGATGTCGATGTCGTTTGTGGTGGCATCACCCAAACTATCCCGCCTTTTCCCGATAAGTGGATGGGCAAGGGGAAAAGACCGGGGGAAGCACAATCACGAACCACGAGAGACGATAATAATCGGAAGAGACCAGACTGGAAAGATTTACTCCACTCCATATAGTAAAAATGCAGGTAGAGCTAGTTGACTAAGTAGATTTCTAGTTAGCGGACGAAAATCAAATGGAGAACCACGTCACATAGCTTCCCCCTCTGGAAATTCCGGGGTTGCCCCTCATGCTTAAGCCCCTCTATTAAAACCTTCCGCTCTTCCTCTTTTCCCCTCCCCATCTCTTCCATACCCATCCTTTCCTCTCTAAATTCTACATCATGGTTAAAGCTGGTGAGCACTGCTTTCCGAACTGTGATTGTGCATCTAGCTAATTGATCCAAGTTGTCCTCGGTGCCTCTGGCGGCATTGGCCAGGTCAGCTCTCTCGACCCTTCCCCCACCCATCTTCTTAAGCTTGCTAACGGTTTCCGAGTAGCCTCTCTCCCTGCTGCTGAAGGCTTGCCCTCTGGTTGACGAGCTCGCCCTGTACGATGTTGTGAACACCCCCGGTGTCGCTGCCGACCTTTCTCACATCTCCTCGGTTGCCGTAAGTTTAACTTCCCGGCTGCTGGCCTTGACCTGCATGAGTAGCTCTGACCAGAATGCAGAAAATCTCCGGCTACCTTCCCAAGGATGATGGTTTGAAGCACGCCCTGACCGGTGCTGACATCGTTGTCATCCCGGCCGGCATTCCCCGTTAGTGTCTCTTCTCCGATTCCTGGATGTCACATTCTAACTGCTTGGCATATAGGCAAGCCTGGCATGACCCGTGATGACCTTTTCAAGATCAACGCCGGCATCGTGCGCGACCTGGTCAAGGGCATTGCCGAGTTCAGCCCCAAGGCTTTCACCCTCGTCATCTCCAACCCCGTCAACTCCACTGTCCCCATTGCTGCCGAGGTCCTCAAGGCCGCCGGTGTCTTCGACGCCAAGCGTCTGTTCGGTGTGACCACCCTCGATGTCGTTCGTGCCGAAACCTTCACCCAAGAGTTCTCTGGCCAGAAGGATCCTTCCAAGGCTACCGTCCCCGTCATCGGTGGTCACTCCGGCGAGACCATCGTCCCTCTGTTCAGCAAGGTCTCTCCCGGCTTCAAGATCCCCGCTGACCGATATGATGCTCTGGTCAACCGTACGTTAACCATCAAGTACATTGTCCGATGAATATGCTGACTGACACTGCACAGGCGTTCAGTTTGGTGGTGACGAGGTGGTCAAGGCCAAGGACGGTGCTGGATCTGCTACTCTTTCCATGGCATATGCCGGTTTCAGGTCGGTAAACCCCGTATTCATCGCATGTTCTGTCACTGACTCTAGTATAGATTCGCAGAGGCCGTGATCAAGGCCACCAAGGGCGAGAAGGGCATCGTTGAGCCTACTTTCGTCTACCTGCCCGGTGTTTCTGGCGGCGATGAGATCGTCAAGGCTACCGGTGTTGAGTTCTTCTCTACCCCCGTGGAGCTCGGCGTAAGTCCTTTTGCTTCAACGCATCGATTTATTAGATCCGCAAAACTGACACTATCTTTACAGCCCAACGGCGCCGAGAAGGCCATTAACATTCTTGGCGGTGTGACCGAACAGGAGCAAAAGCTCCTGGAGGCTTGCATCAAGGGCCTCAAGGGCAACATCGAGAAGGGCGTCGACTTCGTCAAGAACCCTCCACCAAAGTAATACTTCCTCTTTCCCCAGAAAAAGCCCTCCCTGGCACATCATAGTATCGTGCCAGATGCACTCGCCGACTGAACCCCGGCGCTCCTGCATGACCTCAAATGGCCAGAACCTTGCTAATTATGATTATCCCGGAAAGATAGGCTTTAAGCGTGATACCATGAGATTATGAACGACGAACAGACATGGCAGGGCTTGGTTCTCGGTCGTTGTATTGGTTTGGTGGCATGCAAGATAGTGAAAATCAGACATGCAACGAATATCATCAAAGTCTGTTTCGCACCGGCATTTCCCTTGTAGTCCGTAGTCCGTAGTCCCGTTCTGTGTAGTTCAACCTTCGAAAGGGCCGTTCTTATGTCGAAGAATCGCAAATCCCAGTCCAGCTGGAGAATGCCATTGGGAACAGTCGGCAAATTGAGTCCAGGCCTGGAAATCATGATCATACTCAAGGTCTGGCCTGGACAGTTTTAATCTGAAAAGTCGCCCCTGGAAGATCCGACGTCTCCGCCTGTACCGTCGTATTGATACCTAGACTCGCCAGCGCACCGCGAATAATACCACAAGGAAACCACAGATACTAAAATCGTAATTAGCTTGATACTTCACGGGAGACAGAGGTCATCACCTACCGCTTGCGCCATCGCTATCGCCTCACTCCGCACCGTCATACTCATTCTCCCAAACGGTCGAAACGAGCTATCCGTTAGAACGTATACTCCCTTAATCCAATCCCATTAGCGTTGTCTCGAGCAGGACACATCGCAACGAACCCGATGGTTTGTTTTCAAATTATCCACTTGTTTCCTAAACAGGACTGTCCATAGGTCCTTACAGATGAATTTGATCACGTCGAGGTTATCTGTGAATCGAGGCCGATCTCGCGAGAATCTGGATTGTGAGCTGAGGTTGGACTTGGGGGGGTTGATGAGAATTGAGCTTACCTTTCAGCGAGACCCTGACCTACTCGGTATCCTAGGGATTCGAGACGAAAGTATGTACTCTCCCTGACTTCGTCGTCTTCGGGTTCGGTTTCGTTCGTTGCTAGCTCTTTGGCGAGGCGTTCGGCCATGGGCACTAGCTCGATGAGGAGGAAGTCGAAACAGGAGGAGCTGACGGCGCGCGCATCTGGGTCGGAAATGCTTATTACGGCGGATGCGTCGAATGACATGGTGGATATTGGGATATTGGGTGGAGGGAGTTGACGGGGGATGTTGTCAAGGTTTCGATTCGGGGGGTTGTTTGAAGGCGGAAAGAGATGGTTTCCCCCACATTTAAGCTACGGTTTAATCTACCAATACAACCACTCCAGAAATCCGTGCATCTCTTCAAAGCCATGACATTCAATATACGGGAAATAGGGTGTTTGAATCGTAAGTAATGGGGACATTGATGGAAGAAAAATTCGAGATTCCTAAGGTGGTACATTGTCCATGGCGCCGTAAAAACATAACACATAAACCTAGTTATCCAGAATCGAACCGAATGCAATTCGGAAAGGCGACGCCATAAACACCGCGGCAAATGCAGGTAAAACAAAAGTCAAGCGGGAGACCCGTTGTATACCCCTGATCCATATCGAGATCCAGCCCGACTAATATGACGGTGGGTAGGTGTTGCTAGGGAGAGGACTGTTGGTGACCGGCTGAGAATCCCCACGAATATTGAAGCTTATGGCCGGGCGCTTAGGCGGGGGAACCGGTGATTCATCGTGTTCATCATCACTAGCCGTGAGGTCAATGACCTGAGAAGCAGATCGTTTCTTACTCGACATCCGAACTGCAGGAGACGGCATTGATGTCTCCCGGGACTGAGGTTGGGATTGAGCTGGGGTTCGCTCAAGCATGACCCTTGAAGGCATAGGTTCCTGCTTCACGGGACTAATGCCGGGCTCGCTGATCTCGATCAAGTCATCGTCATCGTCATTTGTTGCTGGGGTCACTCCGCCCAGCTTGGCTCCATTCGCATCGTTCGGAGTCGCCCAGGCCCCATCGGGTTCAATGATGACTTGTTCGACGTCCGGCGAAGTTGACCGCAGAATGTCGTCAACATACCTTTACCCGTATAAGTCAAATGAACAAAGACCTCTCGGCCGGGGTGGATGCCATCCATGGTTCGGACTTACTGGTCAACTTGCAGTGATTCGAAACTGGTCGACTTGGAGCATACTGGGCAGGTCCACGTTGGCGCCTGCTTTTGCAACTGGAGAAACGACGATGCATCAAAGCATTGGTTATGAGTGCAAACCACTGAGCGACAAGGAACTTCGATTCGTAGAGTCGATAGCGGACATTTGAGAGACATGATACTTGACGTGGCAACAATGTCAGAGTCCTGGGAGCGATTTTTCACTGTGAAAATATCCTGTTAGATCGACGTGTTTCCCCGAACAGGGAATTCGTATCCTTACTTTCTCGAATCACCTGTTCCTTGGAAATGAGTTTGCGGGATTTCAACTCCGCCACCAGGTCTCCCACTGGGTGCTGTCTGACAAGGTTGACGAGCGCGAAGAATTTCTGCGGACGGTCAGCAACAACATCACTCGCCTTGAGCGAGCTAGAATACTTGCCTTTTGAGTCAACGCATAAGTCATGACGATATTGTTGGTGTAGCCGGGTTTCTTGCGTATGTAGTTCGTTACATCGGCGGGTTGCGTGGTGCCTGGTCTATTTTTCAACCCTCGAAGATTGGCCTTGACTTCGTCGAGATTTGCCTTTAGCTCCACCTGATGTGGGAATGCAATGTCGGACTTGGTGAATTGTTTGAGGCCAGAGTCTGCTGCACAGTATACCATCACCCGAAGATTCTCATCCATCTGCAGGTCTGCGGCCATAGATGCAGAGAGGATAACCTTGAGTTCGATGCTATCCCTTGTTTGCTCGCGGACTGATCCATATTAGACTCAGTGACTTTGACTGAAAGCTCTCTGGGGCGCTTACCTTTACATTCCACAATCGGCGTGAGATGTGTCACGATAGTGAAAAATGGGCTATCCTTGAAACTGACATGGCCTGTGTAATGAATAAGCTACCGTCAAGGATACTGGGTAGTGCCTGGACAAACCGGTATGTGAATAGGGTGACATCGATGCCCCCAAAGGTGTAGATCGAGCTGGCGAGGGCGCAGGATGGGAGACAGCGGGAGGCTGGAGCTGAAAGCTGGTATTTGCTTGAAAACTCGAAGTGCCCGGCACAGCCGTGCGATAAATGCGTGCCTTCAGCGCATCGTAGCGGTCACCGTTTCCCTCCGATTTGGCTAGGCGTTCAAGATCTGTTTCGTCGCAAAGGTCAATACCCCTCTGAAGCAATTTTTCAGGAATGATTCATTGAGACACTGGAGAATAATGCCGGGAATGAAAGAGGATAGTGCAGAGGAGAACAAGGGGACAGGAAAGATGTTAAGAGGGAGAGAACGAACAGTCAATAATGCGGAGCTGTAGAGATGCTTTCACTCCGGAAACGGCAAGACCCTCGTTTCGCAAGAGCTCCTTAAGCTGTGGATTAGTTAGAGTCTTTATGAGAGCCACAAGCTGGGGAAGCTCTGGGAATTGGCCGGGGGACGCCATCGCAGCGGTCACTCAGAAGTGGTGGAAGGGCCCAGGAAGAGCAACGACAACTCAGGCAGAATGCGACACAGCCAAAGCAGCGCGGAATCCGTATAAATGCATCTCAATAGAGCCTCACTCCCTCAAAGGCCGAGAAGGAAGTAGAGGGATCTTGGGAGAGTCGAAGTTGAGGTTCGCGGGCTTTCAGTGGATGACATAAGACGGGCCTATCGCGATAAAATGGAGAAAGAAAAAAAAAAGAAGAAAAAGCGAAAGCAACTTGGGGAAATCGAGATCGGTACCGGTACCTCCTTCTTCTCTCCCACTCTCTTTCCCATCAAAGAATTTCTACTACACATCATGGCGAAAAGTATTCGAGCCAGTGTTTCTAAGCGCAACCGCGCCAATCTTCGCAAAAAGATTGCTGGTCCTGCGGTGGACGCCCGAACCGAACGACTCGCCGCCAAACTACAGGAACTCGCCTCGCAGCCGAAGCCTGAGCGCCCCGTGAAGTCGCAAATGGAAATTGAAACGGATGATACCGGTATGTCTACTGCTATCTCTCACTACTTCGTGACAGAATCTTGATCTGACAGTAGTCCGTGATCATAGCCGATCAAAACCAAGACAACGATAAAGCTACTGTGGCCGGTGAAGGTATGTCCAACTTGCTTCTCTGAGCTTCGCCTCCGTGAATCGATCAGCAGCCTGACCTTTTACTTTGCAGACATGGACGTCGATACCAAAATCTCCAAGAGCCGGAAGAAGCCCGCCCGTATTCAGAAGCGGAACCAAAAGCCTCGCAACTCGATAACGTTTAAAGCACCCTCCAAGGGGAAGAAGGGTCCGAAGAGAAAATAAAGTCTGGAAGACAATAGTTTAATAAACGGGGTGGAAGAAACGATACGCGGATGAAAAGAAAAACCACGGCGTTGGGAGTCTGGGCACATATTTTGTCAGAGAACTAGTATTGTCTACACATACTATATCAAATGCATCACAGATCACATATGAAGAAAGCGCACTTGCAAAACCTGGACATGCAAAGGTGGCGGTATACATAACTAGGGACCCTATGACTATCCCACGAGATTAATGAACCTTAAGGAAGGCGGTGTGATGCCGATAAACACTTTGATAGCTTGAAGCCTATCAAGGCGCGGGTTCCGCGTCTTCTCGGCGCCGCGTAGAAGACGTCGCAGGGAGCATCATGGTCATCATGAAATGCGATTGGACGACTCTGCTCGCCAATCTCCTGTTGCCAGTAGGCATTTTGATTTTTTCCTCCGGATTCTTCCCCTACAAGCCTCTCCTTCCCGGTCTAGCTACTTTCAACGAAATCGACCAAAATGCCACGACTCCGGTCTTCGACAAAGTCATCTTCATGGTGGTGGATGCATTGCGCAGGTAGGGAATGATATCGGCATTAAATTACATTGGAATCCTGCTAAAGAAAGGCAAAGTGATTTTGTTTACTCGAATGAATCTGCATTCTTGTTCACCCAAAGGTCGGATGCATCTCCCCCATGCAGAGAGCTAGCAATTGACTTTTCAGCAGTCTGATTCGAGCAGGCACTGCGCTGCCATTTACTGCCCATGCAAGCTCGCCTACAGTTACTATGCCTCGGCTGAAAGCGATGACCACAGGGTCGGTCCCTTCGTTTTTGGACGTTATTTTGAACATTGCCGAATCAGATACTACGTCAACTCTGGCATATCAAGATACATGGCTTGCACAATTGAAGGCCAGAGGAGACCGGCTTGTCATGTATGGGGATGATACGTGGCTCAAACTTTTCCCGGGTATGTTTGACCGAGCTGATGGAACCACGAGCTTTTTTGTGTCGGTCAGTCATTCTCCAAAGCATATACGCGGCTGTTGGTATCGTATCTAAGGCTTCATTTACAGGACTTCGTAGAAGTTGACCGCAATGTGACTCGCCATGTGCCGCATGAGCTTGCCCAAAGTGACTGGTCCGCCATGATCATGCATTATCTGGGCCTGGATCATATTGGACACAAATCAGGTCCGAAAAGGTAACCTACTGGCTCTGATTCAGCTCCTGAATAGTACCTGACATTTTTGCTAGTCCCTTCATGGCATCGAAACAGCAAGAGATGGATGCAGTGGTGAACCAAGTCTATTCGGCCATGCAGCAAGAGTCGCACCTCCAGTCCACGCTTTTCGTCTTGTGTGGTGATCATGGCATGAATGAAGCTGGAAATCACGGTGGCTCATCTGCCGGGGAGACGTCCCCGGCGCTGCTTTTCATATCTCCCAAATTGCAGGCCTTGGGAACTCAATTGGAAAGCCCTACTGAACCGTTGGATGACCTCCAATACTATCGGACCGTCGAGCAAGCAGATATCACTCCAACACTGGCGGGACTACTCGGCATGCCGATTCCTTTGAACAGCTTGGGGGTTTTCATCCCGGAGTTTCTTGATATGTGGGATTCCGGTGTGTATTCTTTCCTGGTTCTTGTAAAATCAGCGAGTCAACATAGACTGACTCGGCTTCAGGAGCGCAAAAACTCCAGATCTTGGGGCGCAATGCTCAGCAATTACTGAACACGGTCAAAGCCACGTTTCCCAACTTTGCTTTTGACGACGACACAATCGCATCAAGTTGTGGATCAGGTGCAGACTCGGGTATTGAAGGTGCACAGTGTGCCTGGGCGCAAGTCCAGCAGCTTCGTTCAAAGGATATCCCGGCGGACGAGGCCTTCTCGACCATCGGTCCAGCTTTGATGCGGTTCTCACGGGTCGCACAGGACGTGATGAGCAGCACTGCTAGTAACTACAATGTTTCCAGGCTCTGTCTGGGATTGGCGGTCACGGGCATTGCGGTCTTGCTGGTTTCTCGGACCGTATTCCATGAATGCACGCGGTCCGCGCATACTGGGCTGTTCTTGGCATTTATGATCATCGGCTACGGAAGCATGATGTTTGCAAGCAGCTATGTCGAAGAGGAGCAGCAGTTCTGGTATTGGATCTGGTCCGGATGGATGTTATACCTCCATGTCAGATTCGCAGCATCTCGGCCCAGCGCTCGAAGCAACATGGGTTCGCTTCCAGCTCGCTATCCTGCTCTAGCCACTTTTGGACTCGCAATCTCTCAAAGAATTCTCAGACGATGGAACCAAACAGGCCAGAAGTTCGCTGCGGAACCAGACATCGCCCGTGCATTCTTCCCGGACCATCCTGCCATCTTTTGGGGCCTAGTGATTCTGACATATGTCGATGCAGGTTGGCATCTTTCCAAGAGTCTGCCATCCGCAGCATTGCTCCGCTTGAGCGCCTTGATTCTCACAGCGCTAGCCTTCATGTTCAAATTGAACTTTGTGGCCGCTGATTCTCCCGAACTCCTTGTTGGCTCTTTCGTATCAAGGGCTGTGGAAGCGTGGCCAGACATCTTCTCTTTGGTCTGGCAAGCAAGATTTGTATTTGGTGGTCTGGCTTGTTGCGCACTTTTGGCATTCTTCATTGAGAAACGGCCAGGGAATGCACGAAGTAAGCTCTCACCTGCCTTTCCGGAATTGAAGCCCGACTAACTTTCATCGCCAGCCCCGAACACCCTCTTTCATGAAGCCCTCAATCTGTTTCTGATGATGCAGTCCAGAGCAACCAACATTCCACTGTTCATTGTATTCCGGGTGCAAGCCATGATTCTTTCTGCGATGAGTCTGGACGGTGTGGAAGTGACCGTGACGACGCTGATACTGCAGTACATGACTTTCTTTGCTTTCGGAGGCTCGAACGCAATCTCTTCGATAGATCTATCGACTGCCTACAACGGCATCGGGAGCTATAGCGTGATCCTGGTGGGGGTGCTGACGTTTGTGAGTAACTGGGCAGGCCCAGTTTGGTGGACTTCCATGAGCAACCTGCTCCGGCCGCAACAAGTCTCAGGGATCCACAGTCCTGCTGCGTTGTCGACATTTCATATCGCAGCGTCACTGGTCTCTGTTATGGCTGCGTGTACAGCCTTGAGAACCCATCTTTTCATTTGGACCGTGTTCTCGCCCAAGTATCTGTATACCATCGCATGGGCAACCGCGCATCACGTTGCGGTGAACCTGCTGGGAGGTATCGGTCTCTCGTATCTTCAAGCTCGGAAATGACGCTTCTCGGGAGTCAAATAAACACGAATCTCAGCCAGTTTCCACAATAAATCTGAACCGTATTGGCACCGCGTATCGTGTAGCGTCATAGAGACATGATCTTTCACAACAGACCGCTGAATAGATCGTCTATGGCATTTTTCTTCCGTTTACTGGATTTCTTCGTACGTTTCGCGCTGGGCTTGTTCTCGGTTGACTTCCCCGTCGTCTTTGAGGCAGCAGCCTTGGTCGGCGCAGGTAGCGCATCGGCCTCACTTCGACAGATGGACTCACCGCGACTGATGGGCTCACCGCGACTGATGGGCTCACCGCGACTGATGGGTTCATCACGACTGGTGGGTTCATCACGACTGATGGGCTCGCCATGGTCCTCCTTTGCTGAGACAACGGGAGTAACTTTCTTCACTTTTGGCTGCCTCTGACTAGCCATTTCACGGTCGATACCAGTTGCCTTGGCAAGACGAGCCAGAGCGGCCAGTAATACTACACCGAGGGTGGCGAACTGGTTATCGGCGACCACGGTGGAAAATGCTCTGCGTAAGTCAGCCGGGGATTCTTGCAGACGTAATAGAGTGAGCCCACTGGAAATGACATACAGATAACTTCTCGGAATCAGATGCGAGGCTAGATGCTGCCGATAGGAGCTTGCTGCTTTGGCCGAGTCCATCGATCCCAGATGCCAGGCGGTGCGTTTCAGCGCCGAGAGCCATTTCCACCACTTGGCTTTCTGATGCTGGTTCTTATTGCGATGATAAATCAAATGCAGTACTGAGTGAACTGCCAGAATTTCCTTGTTGTCCATGATGCCGAGAGGAGAGAGAAAGGTCAGAGAAGATGAAGATGAGGAGGGAAGTTTTGGCCGGGAAGTCCCCACATACCGATTCCAGTAAAAGAAGTCGATATTTTCTACATTCTATATTCTACAACTACTACTCCTACAGTGAGGCTTTCGGACACCCTCAAACTATGACATACAGAAGGAACAGCTGAAAGGAAAGTGAGTAAATCAAGAAGCGAAAAACAAGAGTCGCCCGCCAGCGATAGATTGGCACCCGGGCAAAAGCTGCCCGGGGAGCAGCCGAGAGTGAGGCTCTCGGCCGCTCTCAAACTAAGAGAAGTGGCGGCAAAGCAAAGCGAAAATCAAAAAGAACTGAAAGGAATTCGTCAATCCCATCGTCTTCCACCCTTCGTTTAACCCGAGCTGGGGTCATTCAACCACCGCTGCAGAGAATGCTCTGCAGCCCGGAAGGCTGCGGCGGCACCGGTGTCTTGACCGCGTGCAGCTCGAATTGGGGATCCGCCATCCCCGGCAGGCATACCCCGCTGCGCCATTTCGGCGCGGTCGGGATAGAGATAGTTTCGAGGGTCGGTGCGAGCCCCGGATCGGTAAAGACCTACAAATGTCAGTCGCGAAGCGCCACAAATACAGCGAGAGGTAGCTTACCGGTCTTCTGGCTGCGTTCAATTGCCCTCGACAGGGCGTAGAAATTGTTGACGGGCGGAAATGGGGCCTGTCGGCCGATCAAGAGGCCATCCATATGGAAAAGCTATATGCCAGTCAGTATCTGGATCGAATGGATTGCATGGGGATATTACCTTTGGGCGATGGTCCTCGGAGTTGAGCATCACAGGGCTGTTGCGGAACTTCTCCACGAGCGCAGACTTGCCTTGCACAGCTATTCAACATGTTCATTAGAGGTGTTCTCAAAAGGAGTCATAAAGTGCGTTGACGAACTTGCATAGGACATCACGGCGATCTTGTCCTCAAAGCGGAGGAACCCAGGCCTAGAGATTCAGAGGTCAGTGTGATGTCTTTGTGGAGAAGGACTACCAGTGTCCATACCAGGCATGGCCCTGACGAGCATTCATGAACTGTGAGACTGTTAATAAAATGCATAAATCCAAACGTTGAGAATCAAACCTTGTAGATTTCAACAGGCTAAAAATGGTCAGCGATCTCCTTCCTTGGAAAGCGATAGGGTCAGCACTTACTGTGGCGAAATTGACGAAGGCGTAGCCGACACTGAAAAAAAGAAACTTGGTCAATATATTGTTCTCAGAGAGGCAACGGCGCTGCTGTTTACTAACTTTTGGTTAGAGTTGAAGTCTGAGATGCAATGTCAATGGTTAGCCATAAATTCCAAGACGGGTAGGAGTCATCAGTGCTCACCCATTCGCAAGTACATGAAGTCATAGCGGTTCCGGCTGGTGGAATCGAGGATAGCCTTGAGTTGAGGCTGGATGACTGGTTAGTTTCCCGAGATCCATTCGTTTTGGAACAACCGCCCCTTACCCAAGTCATTGCCGCGGGGATATTGCGCAGCATAATCTTCAAAACAAAACAAGTTAGTCTTCGAAGCTCTCTGAAGCAGCAGAGGGGTCTTATGCGCCCACCGTGGTACGAGGATCGCGTTGGTGGAGAACATGCGACAGATCAATTTTTTGGGTGTTGCCCACTGGGCCACGCTCGGGAATCGGAATCGGCGAACTGTCAGGGTCATGACCCGGTGACATGTATGCCCGGCGCGCTGGAGTCACCGGCTGCGCGGCCTGCACGGCCTGCTGTTCCTCACGTCGAGCCTTGTTTGAGATACTCCAGTGACGAGGAGTTTGATTCTCCGTTCCTTCGATGTATGGAACCACCTCAATGATGAACTCCTGCAGAAAGATGGTTATTAAAGTTCAATTATGAAAGGACAACGGAGAGGTATGAATAATTACCGCATTTCGAACCGAGTTGAGAGCTCGAATGGCATTCAAGGCATTGCTGGCGTTGAAGTAACGTGTGATAATGTCATGTACTGTAATCCGACCCTCTGATGGGTGGCTAAGATGCAGTTCCTGAATAGAGTGCACGGTTCCGAGAAGATCGAGTATCGGCTTCACTTTGTCCACGATGTTCTGTGGGTTCACGTTGGAGTCGCTCACGCAATAGAGAGTAACCAATACTGAATCATCAAAATTCAGTGGCACCGAAACACAGAGTCGCGTCTCTCGGTTGAAGACTTCTGGGGAGACAACAGTGATATCCCAGTTGACATTCAAAGTTACAACCTTAGCCAAAAAACAATTGGCCTCGCGAAGGTCTGAGAAGCCAATGTAAAAACGGCCTTTGGTACTAAGATCGACCATATAAGGGCCAATCATGCTTGGATACGCCTAGGGTTTGGTCAGTCTTGAGATTAATTTTGATTGCGGGGCACTCACGTGTTCAGGGAATTGTTTGATGATATCCAAGCCCTCAATATCAGTGGACACATTCTGAACCAAAAACCGGCGACCGTTTGCCCGTGAAGCAGAAGGAATCGTGCGAACTTGGGCGGGTGAGCAAGTGGGACTCACCAAGTCCTCCTGGCGGGCATCTCTAGCCGGTGGGCCACCATAAGTAGAATCCGACGAGGTTTGGTATCTGGAACGGCGGTTGGATCCTGAAGGAACCATGGCTGTACCAGAATGACGCCCTTGCTGTCCGGCCTGAGTAGCCCTAGTGATGAACCCTTGGAATGGGTCGCTGCAAATCATAAGTGGGTACATAGAATGTCAAGGGAAATTATCATACCTGTTACGGGGATCCGGAGCACGGGGGAGTAGGGAGCCTGAGGTCCAGTCGTCCTCCTCAAATGGGTTGAAGGTAAACGCAGCAAGTTGCGAGCTTGGGGAGGTCATGCCAGAGCCAGAGGGCAACATGCCTCGCGGCTGGCGATTGGTCATGCTTGCAGGGTACCTTGAGCAAAAGAGTTTCAAAGAAGAAGCAGGACTGTCTCGAAGACAGAATCAAAGTGTAGAGTGTGGGATCCAAAGGAAGATCGAGAAAAGCAGAGGTGGAAGTGGGAGGGGGAGGTTCGGAAAGAGAAAGAAAACGGAGGGGGAATGGGGATATTTACAGGTGAGTCGTCGCCGGCCTGAATGATGTCGCCGACGGCCTAAGGCCGGAGGACGACATCATCTGATGCATCCCGAATCAAGGCGGCGGCAACGTGGGGTGCATCCCAGTCCAGGCACCGCCGACGTGACAATAATCCCTAGTTAAGTCCCAGCGACATGATTAAAGGCCCGCTCTGGCGGTTATTAGGAACCAGTCATTGATCTAGTTAATTGAGATACTACCCAAGTGCATTGACCGTTGACCTATACAAAGCTCCTGTGAATAGGCAGAGGAGTAGTACATACCTAGGTAACGGCGAGCATGGCCGTGTCGCTCAAAAGCCCCACAAATTCAGTGGAAAGCGCCATGTGTAGAACCTCTCTATAGATAGTTCACCTTTTTCATGGAGTTGAGAATGCGGATGGAATCCAAAGCATCATTGGCATTGAAGTGGGAGAATGAGATCGTGTACTATCAAGCGAGCTCCCGATAACAGGTGGCATTTTCATTGCAATGCAGAGATACTGAATATTTTCATTGACGATCACGGTAGTAGGCCTAGGATGTACAATTAGTTTTGGTTTGATAGGACAGCATGAAAGGGTAACTTCTCTGCGTACCCTGTGAAAACAGAGTCATCCATTTTATGCCACGCGTCACAGTACACGACTTTATTGCTCGGTACTTCAACGCCAACAATGCTTTGAATGCCATCCGCATTCTCGACTTCATAAGAGATGTTCATGATTGTGGGAGAGGACATTGAGGGTTAGCAAGTTGAAGTAGTTAGGAAGTGAGTTTATTAAATAGACTATCTATAGCGGTCCGTGCGTCGCGCTAGCGGCTTCGGATATACGCTAATCCGTTTCCGAGATAGCGTTCCGCTAATCGCCTTCAGAGCTCCCCGCGACACCCTCGTCTTCAATTCGGTGGTCTGCTATTCAACAAGCCCGTCATGCCCTCCATGGCCCCTATGGCAGAGCCCCATGTTCTGAACCAGGTAGGAGCTGTAGGATCTTCCGGGGAGCTGCAATGAGGAATTGCTGACAACCAACAGATCATCATTTCACCCTCTGATACTGACTACTTAGATCAGCTAATTCCCTCCATTCGCGAATACAGTGTCGGCAATCGCACACCGCAGTTGCTGCAATCGCTTTCCCGCTTTGCAACCGACAAGGAGGCGGAGATTGAGAGCACCTGCAATACCAATCACCAGGAGTTCGTGTCGTCGGTCAACTCCCTGCTTCGGATCCGGGAAGGGACAGTCAGCTTAACGGCCGAGATCTTGGACCTCAACCAGTCCATCCAAACGAGTACCGAACGGCTCGCCCAGCAAAAGAAGGCGCTGGTGGAGTCTCGCGGCCATCGACAGAATATCGACGAGACATCGCGCGCCATTCAGGACTGCCTGGAGGTGTTGCGCCTGGCCAATCAAGTCCACGACTTGCTGGCAAAGAAGAATCACTATGCTGCGCTGCGTGCACTGGAGGAGCTACACAATGTTCACCTGAAGGGGGTTACCCAGTACAAGATCGCGGTGATGATTCAGCGCTCGGTGCCGGCGACTCAGCGTGCGATCGCCGAGGCAGTCATGTCGGATCTAAACACCTGGCTGTATCGCATTCGGGAAATGTCTCAGTATCTTGGGGAGATTGCGCTGTTTCACACCGATCAGCGGAAGTCACGCTTTAAGCAAAGAGCAGAGAAGATTCCGTACCTTGAGCACTTCAATCTCAACTCTGCAATTGAACTCGTAGCGGACGAAGACGAAGAGTATGACCTTCTACATAACGAAGATCTTCAAGTGGATTTCACACCACTGTTTGAATGCCTGCATATTCACCAGTCGCTGGGGCACATGGACAAGTTCCGGATTGAGTATGCCAACACTCGTCGCCGGCAGAAAGATCTCTTACTTCCATCGTCTATCACTCTCGTTGATGAAGACGGTGCCAGTCTACATAATTTGCTTGAGGAGATGGCAGGTTTCGCGATTGTCGAACGGGCAACTTCGAAACGGGTCCCGGACCTGAGATCATCAGTTGATGTATGGTTCATTCTTCTTCCTCTTTCACCCCCCTTGAATCCGGGGAGGACTTGCCTGACTCAAACTTCTAGATTGACGAACTCTGGGATTCCATGTGTCAAACCGCCGTTGGTGTGATATCAAAAGCCCTGCACGAAGTGGACAATGCCGAGAGTATCCTCAAAATCAAGAACCTGATTGCTTTGTTCATGCAGACAATGAATGTGTGTTGGGCTCATCTATAACCAGAAAATACCCCAGGCTAATTTGTGGGACAGACGTGGAATTTTCCGGTCCGTGTGTTTGATGACTTTTTATTGAAGCTTTTCGAGAAGTACGCGGAGCTCTTGAAGAGGAGATTTAGCGATGATTTTCAAGAGGTACAGTATCCCAGAGCACTCGATGGAACCATATGGAACTGACGGCTTTAGATCGTATCAACGGATGACTACATGCCTATGCCAATACAGACTCCGGAAGAGTATGAAAAGGTACTCAACGTGAGCTGGTATAGCTCCGAAAAGCCACACGAGGAACAAGTGTACGTTCTATATCATCGTGTTCTATATCATCTCCGGCTGATTGATAATATAGCTTTCCCTGCATCTTGCCATTCTCGCGAATGTATCCATTGTGTTGCATCGACATTCGGAATTTCTTAAACCAGTTTTACTTCTTTGCTAATGATGACTTCCCCCACCCTAATGTGATTGACGACACGTTAAAGAATGTTAGTGTGCTTTGTCTGGTCACTCTTAACGCTCGCATTACTAATTTCATAGGCACTGGATGACCTTCTTTCGCGGAAAGTATGCGACACGCTGGTTGAGCGACTTTCCTCGCAGTACTTGGGCCAGATCGTGCAGATTCTTATCAACCTGGAACACTTCGAGCTGGCCTGTCGAGAGCTCGAGCTACTACTGGCGGCTGCAAGGTCGCAAAACTCCACGGGTACATCGATTGCTCTGAAGGCTACCGAGAAGTTCCGAAATAATAAGAAAGCCGCCGAGAAGCGCATTTTCGAAGTCGTCAACTCCAAAATTGATGATCTCGTCGAGACTGCAGAATACGAGTGGATGGCACCCAAGCCTCCCACCGAGCCTAGCAACTATATGCAAACCCTGACTCGGTTCCTGTCCAACATTATGAACTCTACTTTGCTCGGGCTGCCGACGGAGATCAAAGAGTTGATCTACTTCGATGCCCTCAGCCATGCTGCAAACATGATTCTAGTAAGTCTCTGCTGCTACAGTTTACTACGTCCTCCTCCGAGGAATCCCACTAAGTGATCGTCTAGGCTCAACCGCTCTCACCGGAGGTGAAGTGCATCAACCCTCACGGAGTGGCTGCGCTAGCCAAGGACGTGGAATATCTTGCGCAATTCGTGGACAGTTTGAATGTCCCCATTCTACGGGAAAACCTTGATGAGTTGCAACAAACAGTACAACTCATGCAGGCGGATAGCGCAGATGAATTTTATGACATCTCCACCAGGAACAAGAAGTATGGCCGTGTTGATGCCGTACAAGGACCATTGCTGCTTGAAAAGTATGGCGCTTTAAAATTGCCTTGTTGTCTTGGCCTTTGGCTAACTTATTCTCAGGCTTACTCGCACGGTCCAACCACCCATGAAGGTCGACAAATTTGCGACATTGTCCTCGAGATTCAAGAAGACGTAAAGTCCCCAGGACAGACGCTTCCGTCGATGGGAGGATTCAATTCAGCAGATTGAGGAGAACCTAGGTACAGAAAGACATACGTGAATCCTATCATTAGGTATCCAGAAACAATTACGAAGGCATGAACCCTGGTTGAGAATTCAAATTTGCCTTGACTTGCATAAACATCGTTGATAGGAAAAGAAAGAGAAAGAGACAGCAATACCTAAAATGTCCCTGGATTCGCCGTAAAACACGCGGAAATTCGTAAATCACCCCAATAAAGAATCAAAGGTACTTGTCAAGCCCCCTCACTGCTCATGATTAGTTTGGAGATGGACAGTCAAAGGAGCAGTGACACGTACCTGTTGAGGGGGAAGGTGCGGGTAGGCATACATCCCCTCGAACATCTGGGATGGAGGCTGGCCATATGAGGCCGTTGGGTCTGACTGAACTGCTCCTGGGTACATGGCAGGCTGAGGGCGGTATTCCTGATCCTGTGGCATATGCTGTCCAAGGGAGCCGTAATCGGCGGCACCCATGTGTGGCTGGACTCCATGTTGGGTAGGCGGCATCTGGCCAGGCACAGCGGAAGGCCCTGGAGCCGCTCCAGCAGCCTGGCTCGATCGCTTAGCATGGGATGTTGCCTCTTCGCGGGGGACGATATCGATCAGGAAGTCGAACATGTCCGACTTTGAAAGAGCCGCAGCAATGTCAGAACGCTGCAGGGTACGGCGCTTGTTATCTTCGGCATGAATCCACGCGCGCATCGTCAGCTCGGTGATGAATATATCGCAACCCTTTGCGAACAGGATCGGGGCCTCCGCAGAGATCATCTTAACCTCCGGGTCTGCCTTCATCACCTTCTTGATACGGGCCAGCGGCAGCTGATGGATTTTATAGTCATGGTTGTCCGATTCCAGGTGATTGATGACGTGTTGCCAGTAGGTCGTTAGGATATCGCGGGCCGTGCCTTGAAGGCCCTGATTTACCTGGTTCATGTTAATGGTGAGTTTTATAGAAGAGGATGCATTGTACTAACATTGGCCCAGGTACCAGTATACAGTTCAGCAACTGGTGCGTATCCTTGCGCAGAGAGCTGATTCAATTACGAGTAGTTAGATAACTGGTGGACTCAGAGAGGGCTTGGGTTATTGTTTTCAGCGTACCGCTGCGCTTGCGCCTGCGAATGTGTCAATGAATGCTTAAAACGGGATTGCGACGACGGAATCAGTCATTCGACGCGCGCCCGACAGTAAGAGCGCTTTGATCTGGCTGCTGCGCGAAGATGATCTTATAATGGGGGTGCAAAGGGCTGCAATTTACCATAGTGGCCACCATTCCTGATATCATACACAGGTTGCTGCTGCTGCCGGCCCTGCTGCTGCCCGGTTCCCTGAGGAGCTGGCTCCATGACGAATGACCAGGTCTCGCGCGAAGCGATGTGGAGATGGAAGTCGATTAGGCTCGCCGAGAAGCTCTTGCAGGTGCGACACGAATGCGATGCAAACGCAGATCGGACACCTGGAGATAAGGGGAGAGTGGTTGATCGCAGGCACGACGAATCAGAGACTGGAGAGTCGAGCTGGAAGTGTTGGGTGGAGGAAGCGCGTCGGAGCGTGCCAAGCATGGAGGTGCCTCACAGCTGTCTGACGTTTCCGGCCGAACCCCTCATGCGAATGCCGCCTCTTACTGGCATATTTCCTCCTCCTCTCTAGTGCCCGTGGGTGCAATTCAAGTACGGTTTATTAATTCTTAACTTCGTATAATGCATCCAATGCCGCAAAATAATCCCAATGGGCAGTACACTGTAATCATTTGGTAACTAACGGTACAGATACAATCACGTGAGGCCCACTCCTGCAAAAGTTAGTCCGCTCCGAGAAAGCAACAACAGAAAAAAAATCTATAAAACCCACTCTCGTCCATCTTCCCCATTTCTCAATACCTTCCATCCTGATCTGCAGGGATGGATGTTCTAGCTCATACCGGGCCTAGTGTCCAACCTCAGGATGAGGTAGACCTGACAGACGACCAGATTCAACAGCTGTTGTTGGAGGCAGAAGAACGTCTGCGCGGTCCTGCTGTCTCAACCACTCAAGACCCCGAAGCCGCTCCCTTGAGGTATGTGAAGACCACTACACTTCTGACCGTACCATGGCTCACATTCTGCCAGGATTCCGAAGCTATCCTCGGGGACCGCGCTGGAGCCATACGTTCGACAGGGTGACGAGATTGCAACTGTCGATTCGGCCCAACTCATAGACCCCACGCAGAAGGAGTTATCGAATTCGATCCGGTCTCTTGATGTAAAGAACCAAAAGAAGGTGAGTGTCCTGCTTTCGAGTCTTTTATTCGTCCCTTTTTGCAATGAGGAAAATTTTTCCCAACGCGTGAGCGCTTGATGCGGCGTAATCAGTCCGTCTTGGCCTGTGCTGCACCAGTGAGAGTTTTTATTTTTCATAGTTACTCTGAGCATACATACAAAATCTTCATTGATTTCTCGCTGTTCATGGTTTGCGAATCCGATCCGCTGACATGTCGACGCCTTCTAGGAGAAACCTACCGCTGGACCGGACTGGTTTGACCTCCCCAAGACCGAGTTGACCACTGAACTCAAGAGGGATCTGCAACTGCTCCGCATGCGTTCTGTGCTGGATCCCAAGAGACATTACAAAAAGGAAAACGGCAAAGCCAAACCGCCGGAGTTCTCTCAGGTGGGAACCATCATCCAGGGTCCGACCGAGTTCTTCAGCGGCCGCATTGCAAAGAAGGATCGCAAGAAGACATTTGTCGAGGAGACAATGACACTGGAGCGGGAGTCAAGACGCTTCGAGTCCAAGTACCGTGACATACAGGAAACAAAGAAGAGTGGGAAGAAAGCCTTTTATAATAATCTACGGGCAAAGCGGAACCGGAAAACGAAGTGATTGCGGTACCCACCGGCTCAAAAAGGAAAATTCAGGAATGGTCAACTACCGTCTTGATTCTGCCAGTGGCCTTTAGGGGTTTACAGCCTTGCATTTTCAATCGTCAAGGCTGCGGTCTATGACTGGCTGAACTCTTTCACAAGAGTCTGCACTACCAATCCCTGTCACCAGAGTCAATTTCTACTCTCTCGATGTGGGTTTGCAGGTAAGACTTACCTGCATGTCCAGAGCGGCCCGGCGGCCAGCCTCCAGGACCTCCTCATGCTCCGCCTTGCCCTCTTCCAAGATCGCGTTTAACTCGCCTGCATCTTTGTCTTGGAGCGTGTTTTCATCTCCACGAGGCACTGGTGCCAGCACGGCGTTGTTTGTGACAAGACTAAAGGCCAACACGCGAAGGCCACATTGTCGAGCCACCACGATCTCTGGAACAGTCGACATGCCGACGACATCGGCACCTAGCATTCGAAGCATCCGACTTTCGGCCCTTGTTTCATAGCTTGTCGAGGTCAACCGAAGGGAAACGTACATGAAAAGGGTGCAGTGTCCTTACGTGGGCCCTCCAACGAAGGCATAGACACCCTCATGTAACTTCCTGGTACTCTGGGAAGGGATGACTTCCTTCCAAGCTTGGTGTACGCGGCGTCGAAGTTCGATGTCGTACGCGTCCGACAACGGCGGGAAGCGAGTTCCAAATTCTTCCTCGTTGGGTCCCCTGAGAGGGTGATTCCCTGCTAGACCTGCTAGGAAGATATGCTAGGCAAACGGTTAGCGCTTTAGTTTCAGAACAAGAAATGGATAAACTTGCATCATTTAGCAGGACGATATCTCCCACGCTATATTCAGAATTGAGGCCTCCGGCCGCATTTGTCACTGTCACGTATGTAGTTAGTTATTACTTCATTGTCCTGGTCCTTGGGGCCTTGTAGGATGCCGATGTAATAGTACTCACACACAACGGTGTCCACCCCCAACTGCTTGAACACGCGGATGGGAAATGTAACCCGGTCCATGGAATGCCCCTCGTAGTAACTTTGCCCACATCAGCCGTTAGATTCTCCAGACCGAACGTGTGGCACTCACTGAGCACGGCCGACCATTAGCACTGCGGGGATCCGCTGCCCGAGGAAGCCAAATACGAGCTTCCCAGCATGTCCGGCAACTGTGCCTGTCAGTAACTCTGCGATCTACTTCACGAAGACATCAGGCTCACCTGTTGGCTTAGGAAAATGAGGGATCGATGAGTAGTCGTATTCCGCTCTGAGCTCGGTCTGGACGGTGTCTGCCAATCCGCCCAGTCCTGAGCCACATACAATGGCGACTTGCGGGGTTTGCAGGGCCTCGGGCAGGCTGCTTCTCAAGTATGAAACGGCCTCGTTGGCCTGCTCAAAGGAGGACTTGCCTGATTCAACCATGTCTACTGCACTCGACGTTGTGAAAGACTTGGCAGACTTCGGGAGGACAGAAGTGTGGATCTCGAGAATCTTCTGAATCTCTGATGCTGCGGAGGTCTAGAGTGGTCCTATTGGTTGGAGCTCTGGGCCAAGGTCAAGCATACTGTGTACTGCGGAGACCAAATATATATCTCGGTCTATAAATTGATCCGTTATATGTTTCTACACTTAGAGTCAAGCTCCTGATATTGAAGAATATGTGTTCTCTTATACGGATTGATCACGGCGACAGCCACGTGAGTCGTGACCAGGAGTGTCTGACTAGCTAGATAGCTATACTTCGATGAGAGTTTTGACCGAATAAGATATTCTATGCCAGCTTTCGATAAAAGAATATTGATAATTTACTACAAGTTAGAGAACCTTGGAAGTCAACGTTGCAAATCCCATCGCGAGAGGCCAAGGGACCCCAAGGCGGTCAGCCCGCATCTTCAACCCCCAAGAAAAAACCCGCACCGAACAGACCTCCGACGCTCACTGACCATGTTCTCATACACAACGCGCTCCCTCATAGGGGTCGGCAAGCGCCTGAGGGTATGCTCTATATTTTCTACTATACCAAAGCTACGCTAACTGGGTTCTTCGAATAGGTGCCCGTGCCCTTTCGCTCGCTATCATCTCCGAGTCAACCGAACGCGCCATCTCCGGAGCCGGCGACAACTCCCAAGGCTCGTCCTGCACCGACTCCTGCAACTGAGTAAGATATTTGTGGATTCGAGATTGTACCTCCGGTGGTGGTAATTAACCAGGATGGATTCAATTCAGGTCGCTAGAGGCCAAGCAGCCGTCGCTAGATGCCGAGCAGCCCTCCGAACCCCGTGTGAAAGAATGGTCAGTGATAGACATTACCCTTGGAAATAGAGAAATCTAGCTCACCTCTCTTAGGTATCAGCGGTTAAGCGCCATTGGTGAGGATACTCGACTACCCCGAAGCGTGCTGGCGATCTATTCGCGACCACTTCGGAGGAAGGCCGAGTACGGCCTCCCCGTGTGCGACCTCCAATTGCGATCATACAGCGTTCGAAATGTGGAGTTCTTCGCCGACTTCGCCATCCGCGCCGCCTATTATCTTAACCTTCCCGTTTCCGGCCCCGTGCCTCTTCCTCGCATGGTCGAACGCTGGACCGTCACGCGAAGCAACTTTGTGCATAAGAAGAGCAAGGAAAACTTTGAGCGAATCACTCTCCGTCGGCTGATTCAGATCAAGGATGGCAACCCGGAGGCGGTACAGGCATGGCTCGCTTTCCTTCGGAAACACGCGTTTTACGGAGTCGGTATGAAGGCAAATGTTTGGGAGCATGACAGTCTCGGTACAGTTCCCCACGTTGAGAGCAATTACTGCGATCATATACTGACCATATCACAGATGTTGGCAAATCCTTGGATGCGTCTCTTCCGGAGGTTGAGAAGACACTCGGCCCACACCTTGAGCGATTCGGGCAGCGGGAGGACAACTCTGCCGACCAGAGCATATTCGATGCTTTGGACAGTGACCGGTTCGCCGAACGCAGATACATCTAAACGCTCCTAGGAGTGGACGATCGAGTTTTGCATTTTTAGGGGAACATTTGGGCGTCACATAGTTTTGTATAATTGTCTTCTGCGGCTTTGCGTGGCCCACCACAGGCCCTATGTATTTTACTGTGATCATATTCAACTTCTGAAGAATGATAGTTCTTTTTTAGAGATCATATGGTATCGAAGAACCCCGAATCTTTAAATATGAGTTTATATACATTATCAGGATGCATTGCTCCCTCCTTCATAGATCCGCGAGCTCGTCTCGCGACCTTTCCAGACCGTCACGTGATGCAACGGTGTTTTTGCACGGAGACGCGGGAGTCGAGAAACTGATCTTGGGCTCGAACCACTTTTCTCGGTTTGGGGTCTGCTCAGAATGAGTGCCACGGTCTGTCGTCACCATGGCCGTACTGCCGTTAGGTCTGTGGGTGGGAGTGTTCGCCGTGTCCGGCCGACTCCTTCAATTCGACCGAGCAATGGCCATCGCTCCGCCAGCTCGAGTACGAAGTCGGCTACTCAGGAGCCCGTGATCTTTTCTGGTATCCAGCCGACCGGAGTTCCGCATCTGGGTAATTATCTGGGTGCTCTCCATGAATGGGTGAAGCTGCAGGATAATGCGAAGCCGGGAACCAGGTTGTTCTTCTCCATTGTGGACCTCCACGCATTAACTATACCTCAGGATGCAGCTCAGTTGAGGCAATGGAGAAGGGAGGCATTCGCTACACTACTCGCCGTGGGCCTGGATCCTAAGAAATCTGCCATCTTCCATCAGTCCGCAGTATGTCGCATCAATTGCACCAGCACGGTAGTCTGCTCAAATCAGTATGTCCAAGTTAACGAATGCTATTTAGGTGCCGGCACATACAGAGCTTATGTGGATTCTCAGCACGGTGGCCTCAATGGGATATCTTTCACGGATGACCCAGTGGAAGGTAAGTTCGATCCATCCTGGCCGATCTCTTTGATCTGGATCAACAACTGACGGACTTCACCACCAGAGCAAGCTTCAGCTGCCCGAGGATGCAAGTCTGGATGATTCGGATGCTCGGGCTCAATTACGGCTCGGACTTTTCTCCTATCCCGTCCTCCAGGCTGCAGATATCCTTGTCCATAGGTACAGTGACCATGCGATCAAGACAAGACTCTTGCTAATTCTGATTAGAGCTACCCATGTCCCAGTTGGCGAAGACCAACGACAACATCTTGAATTCTCTCGATATACTGCTAATAGCTTTAACCACCTCTACGGGCCCATTTTTCCCGTTCCAGAGGCATTAATCTGTAAGATCCTCACACGGCTCTATATACCCATCACTGACTTGATCAGCTCCTGCGAAGCGAGTGATGTCTCTGAAGGAGCCCACTTCCAAAATGTCCAAATCCCATTCCGATGAGCGATCCAGGATCATTCTCACCGACTCACCCAGCACCATTCAGAAGAAAGTCAAGGTCGCCCTCACAGATTCAGAGCCGACAATCACCTACGATCCGGTACGCCGTCCGGGGGTGTCCAATTTGATTGAGATCCTGAGCCACTTCGAGGGAGTGTCCTGCGAGAGCATTGCCTCTGAATATCACACTGCGAGCCTCCGAGTGTTGAAAGAACACGTTGCCAGTCGAATCGCCCATCACCTGCAGGAAATTCGGGAAAGGTATATTTCCATCATGGAGGACCAGAGCGGTTACCTGGATTCGGTTGCCCGAGAGGGGGCTGAGGCTGCGCAGGCCAATGCCAGTGTGACCATGCGACGAGTTCGGGAAGCGATGGGTCTGTAACTGTGGCGTAGTACTTGGGTACCAGGATAGGGCATGTACGATAGCTTCGAAGGCGGGAGGGGGTGTTTCTGGTTGTATTATAAGTGTAATTCTATGGGAATGTGGAAAGAGGGGAACCTTTCCCGGTTATTATAAGTGTATATCCGGTCATTGACGAAGCAACGTGCTAGGAGTGATAAGAGGTCCTCGGAGACATCACTTGATGTTTCAATCGATTGGCCGTAGTCAGCAGGCAGTTAACATCGACACCATGTGACATCCTGTCTTACGATAATCAGCTCACCCCTAGCGAGCTTCCAGCATCCTCCCCGCGAAACAAATCCTGTCTGCTGTGCGACCTATACCTAGCGATCTCAGTTGGGCAGTCCTCTCTTTGTGAGTCTTTCTTCGCTTCCCCGCCATGTGTTTTCCACCTATCGCCCGTCACGTGCACGGTCTTTACAATGGCAATAAATATCCATGGCGTCGGATTCCCATCCTTGCACTTTGTCAATAGATCACCGGTCGAAGCAAGCCGAGCTCCGAGTCTCGCCGAAGTCCCGGTGCAGATGTGAAATCCATGGGCCGACTTCGATGACTGACTATACCAAGCCCAATGCGCCAAACAATCTGCTCGCCCAACCCAGGCGGCCGCTGCCGCTACAAGAGATACAAGCGCGACGGTCCAACAGACAGGAGCGTTGGTACAAAGTCAGGACAACTTCTGACAAGAGTTTGGACAGACAAATCGGCGTGTTCGACATATGCATCTCTGAGCCGACTATCGGCGTACCAAGCCAACTTCAAGAAGTGTGGCCTCCGATGGGCTAGGTTCGATAGCTCGAGGCGCCGTGGGGCTTTAGGTTTCAAGGAAGTGAAGACGCATATATGCCTGACCAGATCTGTCATTTATTCGAGTCATCTTGCCATACTGGCTAAGACGCTGGGTGCCTTTTCCCCCTGCTAAGTCAATCAAAAATCGCAGTGTCTCCAAAATATCGAGTGGGTCCTAGTCATGCTAGAGCAGCTCAAAGACGAGAGGGAGCATCTTTCTAAGCCTTTGATGATATGGATATTCCACCTCACATTGGTGCATCTTAGCCTTCTCCGAATTGCGGATGATTTGGGATGCGTCGCCGCAAATTCATCACGACACAGGTGGGTGGCAAGGCTTTGTCTTCTGCTGAAGACATGTCGAATGCAAGATTCCAAAAATCAGCACGGAGTTTTTTGCACGATTGAAAAATACAAGAGCTTTTGTATTGAGTGATACTCCTACTAACCGGCCCCTTGTAAATTTTTATGGAAGACGTCGTGGGTGGGTGTGGAGAGCTATGAGTAAGAAGTGATTACTGTAGTTAACTAAAGAAAATCGAAAAATCTTGTATTTCAAATGACGTCACCTATTTGATACTTTAATCTCACTTGATAGCCGTCGTCTTTGTAAGCAAACAAAAGGTCCGCATCGATTTTTATGACATCAGTGGCATGGACGGTCAGGATAGATAGCGAGGTTCTGCTATGTCGCGTAACTTCTTCTGTCCGTTTAGATATCCTAGCAAACCCCCCCTTATGACTTCCCGAAGTGAATAAAGACATAACTTATTGGCTATTTCACCCTTCGTGGTGACAGTGTTCACTCCCTTCCCAAGAGTTTTAAACATACGGAAGTGTGAAAATGTCATTACCATGGGATCAACTACCTTCATGGCAACGTGATAACCAATACATCCTTTCAGGTTATCGGACTCCTTCCAATTCTTTTCGCGAATCATTCACGAGCCTCAGATATCTACACAATCAATCCATCAACATCTATTCCCACCTCATCCCTGCGGTCATCCTTTCGGTCTTCGGCATCTCACTCTACAAAACGCTCGCACGCAGATATACAAGCGTCTCAAAAGCAGATGCCTGGGTTTTTGGCTGTTTCTTTTTGGGGGCTGTTCTATGTCTGGTCATATCGGCAACCTTTCACACCGTTCAGAATCATTCCTCGCACATTGCACGCATTGCGAACCAAGTGGATTATGTCGGCATTGTATTGCTGATTGTCGGAAGTTTTATTCCGAGTATTTTCTACGGGTTTTACTGCCATCCTAATTTGCAAAGAGTTTATTTAACAATGGTCTGTCCTAATTTTCCTTACTGTTCCACTACCTAAAGGAGATAACTTATATATTTCTGCCAAGATAACTTCCCTCGGCCTGCTCTGTGCCGCGATTTCAGCAACCCCTGAGTTCCGGCACCCCACATGGCGACCCTTTCGAGCGAGAATGTTCATCTCCCTTGGACTATCAGCACTTTTCCCTGTCGTCCATGGGGTGATGAAATTTGGCATCTGGCAGATGAACAAGCAGATCGGGCTTTTTTGGGTTGTTCTGCAGGGTTCGCTCTATATTGTAGGAGCCTGCATATATGCTGTGAGTCAAGAAAACGTGTCTTACGAACCAGAGTCTAATGCGCAAATTCTCAGATGCGAGTACCAGAGCGTTTATATCCTGGCCAGTTCGATATCTGCATAAACTCTCACCAAATCTTTCACATTATGGTGGTACTGGCTATAATATCTCATCTTCGAGGATTGGTGAATGCCTTCCATTACCATCATAGTGTTACGGCTTTGCATTGCTGCAAGGAGGTAAAACCTATTGCTAGACTCCCTGCACTGCCGCTTAAAGGCCATTCTGGCACAACAGAAAAGGCCATTTTTGCGAACTGATTTATCAAATACTTCACTTTACACTGATATTCGAAATCTGATTTATCTCGATATTTCTCTTGCAATATCACGGCGCTCCGCTTCTGCTTATCGGGTCAAAGTCCCTTCAAGCTATGGAGCCTTAATGAGTCATGATAAACTACGGTTACTGCGGTGTCTTACACATATCGACTGACCGACTACTCCGCTCGTGGCCATGCGCCCATAATACTACTGGATTCAAGTATAAATATACTAGTCGGAAAACCAATTGTGTGTGTGTAAGAGGACGAGGAGAAGCACGTGTAAGACACCGTCGTTAGCGTAATGTCGATAAAAGAGGGTCGCAAATTTACTAGTGTGCCCGAGGAATATTCATCATGCCCACGTACCTGATTTCAGCCATGATCGTAAGGCTCTCAACGACCTTACTAAGCTCATCCCCTATTTATTCTTTGTTTTTCTTTTTTTTTTTTTTCATTCGTTCTTTTTGAATCACATATGACGAGGCAAGGAAAGTAAGATATAGATATATAGAAAGACTGGGCTTGCATGTTGAGTCAACGTTAATGGATGATCTCACCTCTCCTTTAGAACTTTCACCAATTACATTCACCAAGGATCTCGATCCCATGGGTCTGCTAACTAAGGCCCGACCCGACCCGTGGGGCGGGTTGGCGGGTTTTCGCGGGTGGGTTTGGCGAGGCCTAGGACTCTCGACTCTCGACTCTCGACCTTTACGTGATCCTCATGTGTGCCTTTCTTCGTTGTCTGTGGCTCCCGGTGAACTCATTGGTTCTCGGCGGCTCATCTGTGAGTTGAGGCGTCAGGGGCCCATCCGTTTTGCCTTCAAGGGATAGAATAAATGGCGGTTTTAGTGGCGTGGATAATGCTGTATTTGTTATGGACGGCATTAGGCGTGGAGTTTTGGAGGAAGAAGCTAGATTCACCTTACTTCCACCTTCATGAAACTTTTGAGTTGCTGGAAACGGATATAATATCTGAATAGTTGGTCATAAATGGAAATATTTTTGTCAGAGAAACTGCCAAAAGTCGTTGCAGCATACAGTGTCTACCTAAGTGCCGGTCTCGATCGAGATTATTCGCATCCACTGCCAGGAGGTGTATGCTAGCGCTTGCCACGGGGTACGTTGCATTCATTTGCCTGCTGAGCTGGTATGTATGCCCCCTGTTGTCGAGATCTGACCAGTTGTCCATACTACCTGCCGCTTGCCAATGGCCCCGACGACCAGCTCGAATAAGCTCATAGATATTCACAGCATCCTAAGACGCCTTCCTCGGCCCCCTTAGCCAAGCAAGCCTCACCTCCCACGGTCAGTGATTGCCATTGTTCTGCCCGAACTTTCTATCTCCGCCACCCGTCGCCCGGCACGGTGTTCACTGGACTGGTTTCTTCCCCATTGAATAGCAGCGGAAAATTTACACTAGCATTGTAAATGACAATGCATACTCCCATCCGCTCGTCCGTCTCAATCTCAAGTCTGATACTGCCGCGGGTCCGGAGAGCCTCAAAGTCTGGCCTGATATCAAGTATTATCAACAGTGCCTGCGGCTTTGCCTCGAGCCCAGCAGTCGCTCGAGAGGGTCTCCAGTGGAAGGTGGGCCGTGCCGCGGTGAGCAACCTGCAAAGCTCTATCCACGTTGATCTCATCCTGGCCAGCTAGTACGACACCTCCAACGGCCGGTTGCGATGTCGCTGTCGGCCAGTCCACCAAGTCCCTCACCTCCCGCTCGGGCGTCTCGCTGGCCACCCGAAGGTGGAGATCTACTTTCACTTTCCGCGCCTCCACAATGCAACGTCGGAGCACTGGGTGGACAGGGTGGTCATGCAGGAGGATTATGAGGTCCGGTCAGATCGAGGTGCTCCCGAAACCTGGATTATAGAAAATAACGGGGTTTGATATTGGCAAACTTCAAAGTACATACGTATTTCAATGCAAAATAACTAGAGAGGTGCCGACAATCGAGTATCTGCACTTGAATGCCATAGCACCAATAGGCGCCATTGGATGCCCGCTAATCTGTTCCGGAAACACACTCGCATCCATGACTCTGAGTCCCTTGACTACATGCACTTTACATTGCAAGTCGACGACACTGGTCGCTCGGTCAGGACCCATGCGCGCTGAACCCACTGGGTGGTAAAGTGTGAATGCTTTCTCCTTTAAAAAGCGGATGAGATCCTCGTCAGAAATCTTCTCAATATCGCTGCTCGAGTACGGCCACCAGTACGAAGTTGGGTCGTCGTTTACTGGGACTGGTTCCAAATATCTTTGGAGAGGCGAAGTTCGAATTAGCCTCAGAGTAACCCGTAGGCCCACCACGAGGGCTTTCACATCGTTGTTGGATTCGTCTGACAAATATTTCGGGTCGATGATCGCTGCAGAGAGATTTATCTGTTAGCTGTAAAGCTCTGGTGGTCAATTTTCATGGAATTCACTAACGTGGCTCGAACGCATCTCTACTTTTGAGAGAAATGGTTCCGCTGCTGAGCGGACGAAGGTGAATAGGGCCTATGGTGAGAACCCCTTCAGCATCGACTGGCAACTCTTCGCCATGATGGACAAATGACAGCGGGACGGCAATCAGCTCTATATCAGGACCTTTAGAGCCTGACGTGACATCGACTGGGGGTCCGCCTGATGATTCGGGGAAATTGAAATCCCCTCACCAACATTACTGGTCAACGGTCCTGTTCCGAACAGCTTCCACTGAAGAAGAGCCGGTAGAGCTTTGATAGGGTTCCTGAGTAGCGGTCGGCTGAACATGATATTAGCTGAAGAGCAGCATAGGAAGATACAAACCGTAATCATAGCCTTTAAGAGCGCGTCGGGCGGCAGCGCGCGTGACTGGTGGTCCTGCTCGGAGTTGGGGAGTTGGGGAGTTGCATAATGAAGCGGGTTAAGTAGCGGATTCCGGCCCATGGCGTACAGAATCGATATCTCTAAGGACGCTGGTATCTTTCCTATTCAAACTATTCGTAGTTGCTGATTTAAAGCGACGGTGAACTGTGTTCTGAGCAGGTTAAACTCGAAGGCTATAAATCCGGGGTCTCCATTGTCTCCTTCCCCTTCCCCACGTTTCGCCCCATCAGAAAGGTCTACAATCAGCCTCACTAGGTGAAGCCTCGGGAAGGGCAGGCCGAGGGGAACCAATGATGCTATACCTGGTCTCAGCTGGGAGGGTCTGTGTGGTGGTCGTGCGCTCAGCCGTGAATCTCACCCGACTATCACCAGGCTATCAACCACCCCGTTTCTCACCCTGTCTATTGCCCTTGCACGCATCGGCTGGTTGTTCTGCACAGTTACTCCGCTATCGGCTACAGTCACGTGTTGGGCTTGATAATGATCGTCACTTCGGACAAATCGACGTGGGGGCCAAACTAACGAGAGCTGACTGCGCCACTTCTGATCAGCGATCGTGTTGCTACCGTACTTCTTGCTGCACATTTCTCGCCCAGGGGAATAAAAGCGTTCCGCTGTTTTTTCTTCTTCGGCGGGGACCTGGTGTTTAAGGGTGGAATAGTCTCTACTAGTTGCTCAACAACCAGGCTGCACTCGTGAACCCGACATGCCCAACTCAAAACCTGAACGTGGAACCAGGGGTCGATATGCTCGCTTGCGTTGCCAAGGGTGTAGGACCAGGAAAATCAAATGCAATCTACCAGAATTAAACGAGCTGGGTCCTCTCGGCTCTCCGCAAGCCCCAGGAGAGTCCTGCGAACGTTGCCGTACCCTCGGTCTTGAATGCGTTGTTGAGCGTTCGACTTTGGGCCGTCCATCCTTCAAGCGCAGTGAAAGCGAGACAGGTTGGAAGTCAAATTCTGCCCACTGTCACTCAGCTACGCACAATGGAGAGCCCAGTTCTCCCTTCAACTCTCAGACCAAAGACCACTTGCCCTTGGAGTCGACCACCTGTCCAGGAACCACCCAAGAAATACGTGCAGTGGCCGACAAGACGGTATCTGAGTCTGTCATGGAATTTCATCAGTTTTTTGTGGCGGCCCTAGGCAAAGATCGAATATTCGGTGCTACAGTTCCTCGGGGCAATTCAGGCTGCACGACTCCTCTCCCTGAGCTGGTCAGTCGAGAAATGGCAAGTCGTCTTGACAATGAGTAAGCATTTGCTATTCCCTTGCGATATCTTGACTGCTTGTCTAACTTGGTTCGTATATTAAGCCTGGCTTGGCATAGACTTTTTATTCCCAGTCTGCCAAGCTTAGTAGACATAAGGGACCGTCTCAAAGCAAATGATGAACTCAATATTGCCACCAACTTGCTCTTCGCATTGCTTTGTCTCATCTCATGCGATATAACACGCAAATTTGACCGGCTTCATCCACGCTTAAGGTGGAAATTTCAGCTTGCTATTTCATCCTATGGCCAAGAGTTTATTTTCTCCCCTCCCACTCACTGCGACTCTGTTGTTGTCTGTCTTCTCTTAGCTGATTACAGGCCAACCGCAGTGGGAGTATCTCAACATACTGCACACAAAGCGATCAAGTCGACCTTGTATCTCAATACAGCTTTCAAGATTGCTGAAAAATTGGAGATGCTACCTTCGCAACACAATCTCAGCTTCGCAGATATACCGGCCATGAGCAATGAGGAATTTGAACATCAAATTACAGATTCTTTACAAGGAATGAAAATTTTCAGCCAGGATATCATTTTAGATGGACTATTGTCAAGACCGGTTCATCTACTGCAAGAAGCGCTAGATCGCATGGCACCCCATATCCACGTTTACCAAAATGTCTTTAGGCATCGTCCTTGCTCACCAAGGATAATTTTTCAAATACAGTGGGCCACGGCGAGCTATATGCTTCTAGACTCTTTGAAAGCAATAAAGCAGAACTGGACCAATCCACAAAGATTATATCATGTTGTTGACGAGATTGAACAAAAGTGCCTTGAACAGATCAGATTCTGTGACTGGGCACTGTCAAATACTACTCATTCAGGGTCACCTGAAGAGATATCAGCTGCTCGCTCTTTGCTGGAATATCGATTCCATGCAGTGATCGGACGAATATATGGAGTTGCGCTTCTCCACATCGTGGTTCTTCGGTCCAGAACCCTCAACAGCAGCTTCTCGGGCGATTCTGAGATAAATCCCCAGGAAGCTGATCAAATGGGCGCAAAACTCTGGGACACTATTCACAATGTCTCTGATGACCTCGGTGTTCAAATTGTGACATTCCTCTCGCGCTTTGGACATCCCTTCCCCGATCGGCTACTCGCAGTGCTTGAAATGTTCATCGGATGCACGGAGTTGAAACTTGATGGCGTACCGTTTCAAGCTCCGTTCCGGGATATCGTTCTCGATATACTCGCCTTTTCCAGATCAATCGTGGAGAACAACAGCATCCATGTCAAGAACTTAAACGGAAAGCTAAAAGAAAACGCCGACCAGCAAGTCTTGGTTATTGCAGAGTGTGCTAAAAGACTTGGTAGGATGGTTGCTTCCCCTGGAAAATCGATCGAATCTGCTTTTGCTGGGGGCTGCGTTTTTGCCGCTAGCAATAAAGTGATGATGGCATTTATTGACATCATGAGAGATTTGAAAAAAGAAAGCGATCTTGGAAAAGCTGGTCAGGTCACGCTGGCTGTGTCCGATACCTCAGCAGAAGGGCCAAGCATGAGTACTTTCGATAATTCAACGGACCTATTCAATTTGTGGCCTACTGAATCAACGACGAGCTCTTTCAACGCTGAAAACTTCGTTTTTGACTGGTCCACGATCATGGGTCTTGATGAAAATATGATAAACAGTGACCTGAATTTTGATTTCGGTTCTGGTTAGAATGTGTTTTCAAATTGGACAAGATATATAGAGCTCCATGGGTGCAGGAAAGAAAGAATAAAATGAGCAAGATCGTTCCCAGCTCAATTGAGAATGACCCTTACCACAACTATGGGTCTTGATAGAATACACAGTTGTTTGATCACTCATACCGTATTGGAAGATGTTCAAGGTAGGAAAATCCAACTTGGTCAACCCTAAAGCAAGTGTATTAATGAAAGTAAGAATGAAAGATGCAGTGAAGACACAATGACAATAATCACCATAGTGGTGACAGATAATTCAATGCTCAAGTTTCCCGACCTTCACTGTTAGTTCACCTGACACAACGGCCCAAAAAGCGCCCCACCCGTCACCTCTTCCCAGTCCTCATTGCCCACACATCGCCAGCACCAAAACACATCTTCTGGGTCGTACTTCTTCTTGATCGACAGAAGTTGGTCATATTGATCGCCGAACCAGTCCTGCTTCCAGTCCGGGTCATACGGGTTGGCCTCATTCCCATAAGTTCCCGTTCCAGGAGCCAGATTTTTCATGGCTCCTAGCTTCCTATTAGTAGTTCCTCTTTGACTTTTTGAATTTCCTCCGAGCCTGCATTTGCCGGCCACATGTCTGTTCCTTGTAATAAGAGATAGGTTTCCCTCCAGGCCGGATTAACAGAGGTATATGGCACATTGTTGAGAACTTTTCCACCAGCAACGATATTCATGAGAACAGTGCTGCTTGCGGTGTGGACCCCTGCTCCGGCCTCGGTGGACAGAATTTGAAGCAAATCAAACAGCTCATGCTCTTTGCCAGACAAAGACTCTTTGGTAAAGGATCTCGATGCCATGAGTGGCTGATTATTACCTATGGACGTGTGGTGCGTCGACGCATACCATGTGGCCCACGAAGGATGAGTAGACAATTTGGATGATACCAGATAATCAGTTCCGTTCCTAGGAAGCAAATCATCAATAATTTCTCGGTTCATTACGTCCTTTGCGTGGTTGACAGCTTCGATTGAATCATTCGCGAGGAACTTGATAAAGGGAGAGCCGTATACACAAGGTCCATATTTCCGGGTGAGATAAGCGGTACCGGCGAACCCTTCATCAACAATTGCAGGATATTTTGAGGCCATTCGAGCTGTGGCCTCCAAGACTGCAGAGTTCTTATGGCCCAAACCCGTAATATATAGGTCATGGTAAAGGACTGGACGAGTAGGGTAAGCCTTGACGGTAGCTGATAAGATAACGCCATATGTACCTCCTCCTCCTCTGAGGGCAGTAAAAAGATCGGAGTTCTGGCATGCGTTCGCCGTTACAGTCTTTCCTGACGCAAGGACAGCTTTGTATTCAAGGACCTGGTCTGTTGCTAGTCCGAATTCGTGGCTGAGGGAACCATGACCTGCGCCCTGAAGCTACCCTCCAATACATCCGACGGTCTAGCGGTGTGTTAGTGAGATTGCATTGCTTGAGTTTTTAATGCGAACTGATATGGACTCACGGGGTCGCCTCCTCCAACAACAACATGGCGGTGTTTAGTGGCGAGATCGTAGGCATCCTTCCACACATATCCACCCCCGATAGTGATCGCGCTTCCAGTCCAATTAGATTGGCAAGACATTTCAGAATGCTGGAACATCTTATGAAAATGAAGCCCGTATTTAATATGCTTCATCCAGATCGATAAACTGCCGTATCCTTGAGACCTGTCATGATTTTCATCGTCAATCAAATGGTAGATATTTAAAATTGAACAATCCACCTTACCGTTGTGATATGTCATGTCTAGTATTCTCGATGACGAGTCGCACATTGTTTTCTTTCGCAAAATTTATTCCAGCAGCGACGGCATCAGCATTAGTGGCCTTAATGGTGTAGGCGGAAGAAGTTCCCAGCTTGCACGTTGGATACGCGACTACCGAAGCATTGATTGGGGGGCACGTATCAACGAGTGGATAGCTGTATCCGGTTGGAGATTTCGGGATCCAGAATTCATTTGTCCAATTCGAAGCAATGCGTTGACATTCCTTGGCGCTGTGTCCAGGGCCGTGGTAGCATGCTTTGGCGAGAGGCTGGTTTTGAACTAGCTATCCTTCCACCGTAGAGTTGAGAGAATCCCATTTTGAAACTGATGGCCAGCAATCATCTGCTGGGGTCTATTTCACCTTGAGTTAGGTAATTTGCGGTATGAAAATCCATGACTATAGAATAACATACACATTTGCACTTGGCAAAGACGGACTGGGCTCCAGCAAAGAGAAAGAGGCTTTTGAGAAGCATGTTCATTGAATATTCACTGAAACTTTTGCTGATTAGTAGCAGGAGAACAACCGGCCGTATTTATATCGTTTCCATATTCGATGCTTTACTCTTCCATATGTCATTAGAGCCACAGCTCATGGTAAGAAGCGGAAGCGGAATAATTAAATCACTAAGCCCGGACCAGAAATACATAGACAGTGTGGCTGTGTTATGGTAGAATCTGTTGTACCGCACATGTCTCCGACGCAAATTCTCAGTGTCCATTACTATATCAACGGAATCATAGCCGGTTTATTCCATTCGAGTCTCCTATATCGCTAGTTTATGAACAAAGCCACTACGCAAATTCATCGTGCGATGAATGGTTCTCGGGGAATTGGCCCCACCCTATCATGCGGGTCAGTTTTGGGGCCGAAGTCGCTGGCACTAGAAGTTGAGTTGAACAACTATTTGTGAGACTTTAGACCCTGCTTCTGCGCGCAAATTATGATGCGCCAAATTTCATGTTTCGACAGGTCAATAGTTAGCAATTCTTCTTACGAGACTTTTGGGTCTCGGATAATGCAGTATTACAGTATTTTTATTAATATAAGGAGGAACCCACGGTGCGAGATCACATAAAAGGGGCATAGAGAATCACAGAAAGACAAATCCTTTTAAACTATTTTTGAACATTTGGTTCATTCTAAACCTTTCTTCAGAAGCGTTGCGTCATGTTAAGAGCCAGGAGAGAGGCTCGACAAGGAGCTTCTGCACAAGAACCTCGATTCGCGCAATCAGACGGCCGATCTCGATACCGTGACCGGAGCCAGCGTTATCGTCCAGAACAGTATGGCCCACCGCAAGACCAGTACGAATATCATCAGCAACAACAATACGATCAACCTCAGCAGTATGATCATCACCATGGCTCACCGCAGCTGCAGTGGCCGCAACAATCAATTAATCCCAGCCAAATGTACGGCCCGCCGCAGCAGTATGGGGGCCCTCGGCCCTGCGTTATTCCTCGTTAGTGTAAAACTTAGTCAGGGATTAGGGACCAAAACTAACCAGTATATCACTACTCCAGAGATAACTCACAAGAGATTCAGCGGCGAAAACGTGAGCCCATTCGTCCGCGTCCGCGTACCAGAGCTAGAGCACCAAATCTCGTCCCACGAACTTATCGTCTTCATCGATGAACTAAACGAAGCGTTCCTAGCGAATCCAGCCCTTCAAACCGCCAACCACGTCGCCAAAGTCGGCGGCATGGCCCCCTCAATGATTGTGCAGATGGTCAGTGTGGGTGTAAACGTGGCAGCTGGGGTCGGCTCGTCAGTTGCCACCAAAGTGCGCACGAAGAAGTACCTGGCCAAGGCGAACGAGGAGCTTTTTCATCCCAAGGGCTTGCATGTCCAGATGTGTAAGACGGATAAGATGCTTGAGTATGTTGGCTTGGGTGGTCAAGAAAATGTCTTCGTTCGTCAGCAGTACAAGAATGTGCTTGAGAATGCGCAGCAGGCCCCGGACAATGGTCCAATGGGTCTAACCGAAAGAAGCAACCATCCTATCATGCAGCGCATGTATTCATTGGAAAATCGAGTTATGTCGCTGTCGTTTAATAAGGTAGAGGAAGCAACTATGCCTGATGGGGTTTGGAAGAAATGGGGTGCAAAGGAAGCTAGTAAGGCTGAACAGAAGCAGATTGAGAAGATGATAAAAGATCAGGCTAAGGAAGACCGGAGGTCAGGGCGGAGAAGAGATCGAGGGAATTCAAAGAGACAGGAGAGGCAAGAAGGGAAGAAGGCGAAGGAGGCCAATAAGATCTTGTGGGTTGTTATCATCGCAAAGACGGAAAGCATTGGAGGGGATGAACAGTGGGATTCGGAATCAGAGAGTTCGGGGACTCACAAGCATTGATCTGAGACTCTTGCTTTATTTCATTGGTATTTTGCCCTTTAACATAGCGTTTTTTTATTAGTTTCTTTATTTAACAAGTAATGGCGCTTGGTCAAACTTATGGTTCACATTATCACGTCCGACTTCAGCTTCAATTTTGTGAAAATTATTCTTCAAGTAATCCAATGCCCCCAAAGTAACACCGAAGTGTCACAAACTACAATACGCCTAGGGAAAGTAGAAATGAAAGTTCGGTATAAGCTTGCTCGTGCGGAACTCAATACGGTTTGGCTTGCTTATGGACGATGAACTGCGTTCTGCAAACACAGACAAACACTGTAAATGTGGGCCGCGGGACTTTCGCGCAACTTTCGCGCAACTTTATGGAGGACAGGATAGCATTTCAGCTGGGTCCAACCATTTCACTGCCAAGCAATTTCTTGGGGCCGCCAGCTGAAGGCTAAGTCTGTGGGCTCTCTCTTGGCTCTGGTAAATCCACAGCCATTGGCCAGATAAGTTAGGAGATGGACGAGGGACAGTTTTATAAACGGGAGGCGGGGGAGCAGGCAAACATAGAAGACTGACGTATAAAGAGGTCAGGGTAAACGGCGAGAGAGCAAGCCATTTCATCACGAACAGCTTGGCCAATTCCTTCACAGCGGTCATTGCATCTTTGTTTTTGTCTCTACTCTTTCGCGTGTCCCTCCGGCGGAGTCTACTGAATCTGTTTATTCATGGCCACGGGCGGTTATCAATGCCAGCTGGCATTAGCTGCGCATCTTGGCCCAAGTATTCTCTACCCCCTACCATGGCCGTTCACCAATTTGGCTCTTGCTCATAACTCTCTCCAGATGCCCCGAAAAACTTGGTCGGCAATTTGACATTCTACCAATTCAACATTATCCTCTCCGGGGTTTGCACGGTTGTGACCACGGTGGTGATATTCGCCAAGATGGTCATGCATGCGACACACATGAGCAATCCGAAGGAGCAATTAAAGTACGTCCCGCTGGCGTGGCTCGCATGGAGACCAATGACCCCGTTTCCAAAACGCAAATCTGATCCCAAATCTGCGGGCTAGAATTATGAAAATTGCTATGCTGTTTCCGAACTACTCCGCCCTCTCGTACTTCTCTGTTGTTTGGCCAAACAGCTACAATTATCTAAACCCTTGGACGTATTTCTTCGCCGCAGTTGCGATGTTCTACTTCTTTATGCTAATGTGTGATCTCCTGGCCCCGAATGACCGCGAGCGGATCGAGTTCTTTTCATCCTTGCGGATTCGCCGTCAGTTCCAGAAGAAGAAGACGCGGAATGGAATACAGTTCCTCAAGGTGGGTTGGATTGAATGACGGCTTCATACCATCCGTTCCGATACAATATAGTATATGGAGTATGGAATGTAAGGCCTGGCTGACGCCCATGACGCAGGTATACTGGTACCTCGTGCTGCAATGTCCGTTCGTGCTCGGGGCCATCGCCATCACTATGTGCATCACTCGCGCCCTGGGTGAGTATTGCTCTCTGAGTCCGAGGGCCATCCTCATATCTTCGATCACGGTATGTGCTGTTCATCTCTCCTCCCCTTTACCGTGGCCCTCCCATCCCAACAAAACTAACCACTCTCCCCCCAGCTCGAGGTCGCCAGATCCCTGTCCATGGCCTGCGCCATGTCCTCGCTCATCTTCTTTCAGAAGATGCTCAGAGCCCACATGAAGGAGCGCGGCCCGCTGCGCAAATTTCTCGCTTTTAAGGGCACCATCATCCTCACCTTCGTTGAGTCGGTACGCGCTCCAGTATTCTCATAATTCCAACCCACCCAGAAAAACCCCAAACCTCAAATCCTATCTAACCCATCTAGATTGTCTTTCTCATTGTCCACAACTGCAACATCCTCCACGAAACCGAAACCCTCTCCTACCCGGACGCCCAAACCGGCATCCCCTGTATGATCAGCTGCATCCAGATGCTCCCATTCGCCTTCCTCTTTCACTACGCCTACCCCATCGGGCCGTACCGCCTCCCCGCGTACGATGGGAAGTACATGGCCGTCCCGCCTGAGGGCCGCGTCGAGAAGCCCACGTACAGCCACTACCAGGGCGGTCCCTGGGGTATGTCCGCCTGGGCGCTGTTCTTGAATCCACTGGAGTTCTCGCGCGATATCGCCTCTATGTGGAGACTCCTGCGGCAGGTGCCAGATCCGCAGGTGGCGAAGGATGGTGAGAGTGGGGTGTCGGAAACGGTAATATTGTTAGGGAATGCGTGATGGGGATGTTCATTTATGGGTTGATGTGAGGATGTCCTTTCATTTATACTTCCAGCGTAGATAAATGGTTTGTTTGTTTGTGGTCTATGTTTAACATGGGTTCGCATATTTGGCATTTAGCATCGTGGCCGATCTTGTGGGTACTGCGGCCAAATGTATCTGTCTTGAGATAGCATGTTGAATGAACCCAGGATGCGGTTCACGTAAAACAGAGTGACTCTTCTCCCTTTGGTTGGTGATTGTGGGCTCAAGGTCTGTCGATTTTCAATGAAAAAAGTTCATTGAAAGTCAAGAAAAACCAACATATCGCACTGACTTTGAAGGAATTTCTGGTCTTATATATTTGGTATAGTCAGTCTCCACGGAATAGTACTTATTATGATTAAATGGGATTGATTTGGGATCTTAAACTTGCCTAGCTCGCCCCGATCATTTCCCCTTTTTAGGAATATTTTGTAGTATTTAAAAATATATACTACATGAATTTCGGGCTATCGGGAGTATTTTCAATCGAAAAGGGTAACTAACGCATATGTTATCCTCCTACACGAAAACACCCGCGACTTCTGAAAATGACTCGCCAAGCTCCATATGTTAGTGAAGGAGAACGACCAACTCAACCAGATTCTTTATTGTCATTAAACCACAATCACGATAACTCCACTCAACTAGGGATTGAAAAGACAAATAGAGAGAGCAAGTGGGAAAAGGGGAGTCACCTCTGATCACGTTTCAGGTCATGGCTTAGGCTGTGACAGTAATGTTATTGAGGCCCTCGGGGCCAACTGTCGATAAAAGAGGGGCGCAAATTTACTAGTGTGCCCGAGGAATATTCAGGTGCATATAGGTGACCGCAAGAGCGACCTCAGCACCCACTTGTGATCACCTGGTTCCTCAATATTCAGCATCCCCATATGCCAGATTTCAACCATGACCGTAAGGCTCTCAACGACCTTACTAAGCTCATCCCCTATTTATTCCGCACTTTCTATAGTCTCTAAAGATCACACTCTCAAGTACTCAATTGGCTATGCCCGTACTAGTCCGTACTGTACCGATCACGTTCCGACATACCACTGTAGACAGATGAATGATGAAGTTGACGCGTTGGGGCGCGATCGCGTCTCAGTTTGGCGCTCGGGGGTGGAATACGTTACCTCATTATTTACATCCAGTAGAGTAAGTCTTCCCAAGTTTTATTGGTTCGGCTTCGGAATTTGACTCGGCGCGCGCAATAAATTGCGCGCTGGCATTGGAACCTTTGGTGGCGGGTCGAGGTTGATCCACAAGCGCAACTAATTGCGCCTCACCAAGTTGAATATTTAAGAGCTTGTGTGGACGTTGGTTTTCTGTCTGCATAAGCTTGATTTTCTCCTCTTCCTCTCAAAAATAAAGTCATTTTTCAACTCGGATTGACCGACACCATGAGGCCCTTTGAAGATAAAATCATTCCTGTCCCTGGAGATCTTCCCAACGTCCGCGCAGATGCCCAACGCGTTTTCCAGGTCCTTGAGTCAGGCGGTGTGGTTATTTTACCGACCGAGGTGGGCTACGGATTGATGGCCACATCTGCGGAAGCCATTGACCGGGCCTTTGCTGCGAAGCGACGTCGACCAGGTCACGCTCAAGGTCTATATGGAACACATGAATTGCACCGCGAACTCCACATCCTGGATAGCCGGCGGTTCGAAATGACACGTGTGCTAGTCGAAGACCTAGACATGAGCTTTATGGCTGTTGCGCCATGCCGTAACGATCATCATCTTCTTCGGGCTTTATCCCCACAAACCCTGTCAAAAGTCACAAAGGACGGCACCATCGCTATGTTCATCAGTTGCAGTTCACTTCTAAGAGAGATTTGCAGACTCAATGCTATTTCAGGCCAGCTCATGGTAGGATCTAGTGCAAACGTGTCAGGTGGCGGGCAGAAATTCCGTGTCGAAGATATTGAGGATGAACTCAAGGAGGCAGCGGATTTGATTGTCGATTATGGTCTTCAACGCTATCATGTGTATGGACGACCTTCTCTCATCATGGATTTCAACCAGATGAAGATTTTACGAATGGGGTCCTGCTATGAACTGTTCTGCGAGCGCATGCGGAAATTTTGGGGGGTAGACTTGCCTGAGGACCCTGATTACCCATGTGACCGTACTGAAGACGTTTGTTAAAGGCGAAGCAGAAGACTATGGAAGACATCGTTTATTCCTCACCTAGAGTCTTTTACGCCTTTGCTGAATGTCTTCGTCTATATTTGAAAGCTCTCTTTTGTACTTCACAACCTGGTAGTCTAACTTATTCTACCTAGTGTGAAATCTTACCGTGTTATTATTATGACTGCACATCACCCGTGGCACAGAGATGTAATTAGTTTTGGTTCCGAGTATTGATACCAACTGACGTTGGAAACAGCCAATCTCGCAATGTTGACTGGAGCTACCCGAGGTGGATGTGACTAGCTCTTATAGACCACCAATCCTTCTCGATTTCGACCGCCCAAAAACGTTTGACGAGTGTTGTCGTCTTATATCCTGTTTTAATGACCCAACCCACCGAATATAACTGTTCCTTCTTAGATCCAGCGATCTCCTCAAATTGATGTATTTCAGTCATGAATCACACTCGAGAAATGATTACCCTTGACTGCCAACATGGTTAGCACCCCAAGCCATTAAGCCCTAAGATTCACAGGCCGCCACTTTCTGAGGGGAGGGTCGTGCTCACTGAGTATTTCACAACGTAGAGTGATCACTCACTTTGCTTGAAAAATCTATCAGATCATACTCAGTGAGAGCTCAGTGTATGCATATTAATGCTTTTAAAAACACAACTGCAGGTTTAAAGTCCCTCTTGAGAGATCCATAATTTAGCGCGATGACGATAAATGGGAACGATCTAGCCATTCCCGCAACTTATGACATGGTGGCCTTGGCTGCCTCAGAGTATGACAGAGCCGCGATGGTAAATCTGTAATCTCTGCTGAGAAACTATACAAAATGGAGTCACCCAGTAGCTACCTGCCCTTGCTAGTATCTAAACTTCTGTAAATTTCCTCGATGTATGCCTCTGCATTCGCACTTCCGAGAGGTCGTAGCTCCATCTTGTTCATGATATATCCAATCGTCATCCGCCGGCCGCGGTCCATGACGACCATAGATCCTCCCCAACCTCCCCAGAAACAGATGCGATCATCTACAGGAATGCAAGTCATGCATTTACCAGATGGTAGCGCGACTCCAAGGGAAAGAACCGGGTCCAACCCTTGATTTTGTTCTTTCATCGTTGAGTTGAGAGTCCCCTGGTGCGAGGTACTGCTTACCATCGATGGAACCATCTAGCGAAATCATAGATCCAATCCGCGCAAGGGCACGGGCGTTTGAGAATCCACCCATGGCCCCATTCTCTGCCTTCCTAAAGCCGGGGCTATTGGGAATATCAGGGATCATAACAGAGCCCATAAAAGCCCTAGCGAGGATGCTAGTCGGATCGAGGTCCAGTTTGGGCATAGCCTCAGGCGGAAACGGGATGATATCAGCAGTTCGGGGCAAGTCCTCTTCGGGCACTCCAAGCTGAAAGTCGACACCTAGAGGATTCGCAATCTCTTCGGCGATGAACTGAGTTAGGGGCTTTCCCGAGATGCGTCGTACAACCTCACCGACTAAATGACCGTGGTTTGTCATTTGATATGCGCTCTGCGAGCCGGGCGTATACCAAGGAGCCTCTCTTGCGAGCCGTTCGGTCGATGTCCTCACATCTGCCATTTCCGCGGCGGCGATCGGTCCCTCCCAGGCAGGTACCCCGGAAGAGTGACTCAGGAGATGCGAGACCTTGACATTCTCTTTGCCGTTGGCCCCGAATTCTGGCCAATAGGTGGCGACTTTCTTGTCCATATCCAGTAGACCCCGATCAACGAGCATATGGGCCGCTAGGCAAGTGACCACTTTCGTCGAGGACCAAACTCCAGTGATAGTATCTTTCTCCCATGGCTTGGTCTGGTTTGCATCTGCATAGCCACCCCAGATGTCCACAACATTTTGACCGTCAATATTGACACAGATGGAAGCGCCCGCTTCCTTTCCTTCAGCAAGCTTCTGTTTCAGAAGGTCACGGACGGATTGGAAGGTGGAGTCGCAGGACTCGTAGACTTCAGCCATGGTGATGAGCAGAGTTTTGGCTGTGGAGTGTTGATCAGAAGCAGCTAAATCGATAAGATTCCAGCTGTGGGATTCAATTGAGAAGGAATGATCAATGAATTGAGAAAAGCCACGTCAACCCAAGTACCTAGGTATACATATGTGGCCATATAAGCTACGAGTGGGGGCACGACAAGGGACCAGGCCCAACCCCAATAGCGAAAGTCTATTCTCAAGTCTATGTGCTGGCTGTACGATTTTAGCCTTCCAAATGAGCGCAAATTATGGACCACACAATATAATCCAGCACCCTTTTCTGGGCCCCAGACCCACGGCGGAAATTTTCGCAAATTAAATATGTTGGCTCCAGTAAGCGTGAGTATCCCGACTGTCATTTCTCTTTCGGGACATTGTACCATTAGCGAGCGAGACTGTTCCAGACTAATACCTGCACTATTTTGTTGATCACTTCTACAGCTCTCCAAAAATGAAGGCCAGGCAATTGCTTAGGAGGCTCTTGAAAATTGGATAGTAAAATAAGGAGCCGTTCTCTATCCATGTTCCATTTGTCCATTTTTATTTTTATTTTTCTTTTGCTTTTGCTTTTGCTTACGAGTTCGCAACTTCTCCCCTCCCGTCATGCCTGATGCGCTTGATCTTCAGGGCTTGAGCCCGCTAGATCATATCCCCGCAAAGCTCTTTCTTCCGTATATCCTATTCTTCGACACAATCGACCCCAAAACCGCCGTCCACTCCCTCCAGAAGGGCATAGATAAACTGATCTCCCAATTGCCCTGGCTCGCTGGAGATGTGATTCTCCACAGTGCGCCCGAGGGGCCTAAGAACCGAATGCACATCGTGCCTCCGCGCAGTTCGCCCTCTGCGATCCCCATGCTGCAGGTGAAGCACATCGGCCGCGATGGAGATTTTCGCACGCACCCACTCCATACCTATCTCCCTCTGCCAACATTCATTCCAGCCTCCGAGCAGAGACCCGTACTTCGCTTTCAGGCCAACGTCTTTCCCAGCAAGATTGCTCTGGTCATGTCCTTTTGGCACAACGTCTTCGACGGCACCGGGGCTGGCGTCATCCTCGAAGCGATTGCCGAGTGCTGCAAGACGGCCAACGATGATTCCCCTTCTCCCATCGCCCAGACAATTGCAAAGACCCATACTGGGCTCCGAAAGAAGGTCTCAGCCTTCCCATCCAAATGCCAGCTGCGCCTCGACCACACTGTGGAGCTAGGGGCACCTATTTTCGACCCAAAAATTTCCACCGAGCAGTGGAATGCAATTGAATCAGCCGCGGCCTCCGCTGTTGAGACTAAGCGATACATATTTAGCCCGGAGAAAGTGGTCAAAGTAAAAGAGATCTGCACTCGGCTTCTCCCACAGCTACAGTCCTTCCCCGCGTGGATCTCGAGCAACGACATCATCACTGCAACGCTGGTCATCTGCATCGATCGAACCTTTCACCCAGAGAGGTTGGACAAGACCGGATCCGCGGACTTCCTGATGGCCGTTGATTTGCGCAGCCGCATCCAGCCCCCGCTGCCAGAGACCTACTTGGGTAACTTGATCTTCCCCGTCCACGACGAAATCTACTTTAAAGAGACAGCAGGTCAAACAGGCGAGGACGCAGACTCACTCCACCTGGCTCAGCTGGCGCTACGTATTCGCACCAGGCTCGCCTCCATAGACGAGACTGTCGCGTACAGCGCGTCCGCCACCGTTGCAGAGTATGACGACTGGACCAAGATCGAAGCGAACCCCGCGGGTATAATTGTGACCAGCTGGCGGGGCCTGAAGACCTATTCGCTGGATTTCGGTGCTGGGCTAGGCTACATTAAAGATTTTGAGCCTGGACTTGCGCTTGTACCGGGTGGGTGCATCATTTTGCCATCGCGGATGTTGCAAGAAAATAGCGGGTCGACTCCGCCGTGGGAGGTGTGTATCACGATGAAAAAGGGGGATAACCAGGTGCTTGTTCAGGATCCACTCTTCTCACAAATCCTGGCGTAACTTTGTGCGTGAGATTCATGTTTAAGTTGCCGGCGTTTTTTAATAAGAGCAAATGCTGCGGACTTCAAGTCTGGGATGCCCTTTGCGACCTGTGCAAATGGGTCGATTACACTGGAAAGAAAGTTCAAAGCGGGCGGCGATATTTTTCAATATATGAAACGCTCAGCGCGCCTCCCGGAGAAACCAAGCGTCAGTCGATGCCAATTGCGTTCTTTCTCTTTTCCTTTACCCTCTAGGGTGATAATTTTGTATATATTGAACTAAAGCCCCAAAAGCGCGAGACTTTAACATTGGATTGGGTAAACACTTTTGTAAATGAAGCTCAATTACACACCTTGGCTTCAAAACACGAAAGCCAGAATTCTGTAAGCAAAGTTGGATTTGGGCGACCCAGATACACAATGAATCCAAATTCAACCAAACTTTTGTGACTGTCAAAAATGTGTACCTGGTGATTTCTGTGAACAAATTCCAGCGAATATTTTGGACATGCCCATACGTTATCACCGATCGATCATAATGAAGAGCTTGCCTTCGAAGTACTACTACGGCATAACCACTCGGCTATAGGTCTAGATAGGGTAGATATGACTACAACGATGGCCACATCAACGGCCCCACAAGGGTTGATTATTCACGATCGGGCTCGAGGCACGATCTTCTAGAAAGCTGAGGCCTTGGATGATGGCAAAGGAGTACGTAGCGAGCAAAGTATTGAGCAAGGATTTCACGAGGCGCAGTCGTTCCGCAAGCCGTTCCATATTTGATGTCTGTCAAGCGAACGAGCATCTTTCCACCGCACTCGTAGCCTAAACATTTCATGGAATAACGACCGCGAGGTAAAGGTCGCCCGTGGCGGGACTGAACTTGAGCCGAAGATAGGACGAAAACTCATTAAACAATACTACTTAAAGTAATATCGGGATATTCGAACCCATTTTACACCAATCTATCTCACAGATTGCCGAGGAAGGAAAAGAGGAGAGCATATTAGGTTTTGTTGCAGTTGATTGCGCTTTGGCCTGGATCCGGGAAGCCGCTGACCTGGCAAATATGTCACGGGTTAGAAGATGGATTTTTCTATAGAGAAAGACTTTGAATCGAGGGTCTTCTTACAATTGTCTGGCCGACGACCCCACTGGTGATAGACAAAATGAGCCGTAGAAGCATTCCGAATGTTTAGTAAAGGAACAAGGCTCGAGGAAAGGTGGCAAACCTGTGCTGGCTCACAGAGCCGGTTGCTTTTAGTTAGAAGGGACCTATTTATAGGACGTAGTCCGAATAATTAAATTTATTCACTACTTGAGGGGTTTTTCATCACCATTAATTGATACGCTCCCGAGCCTTATCAGTGACATTTTGGGACTTATTGGTGTACATCAGTTGCCCTAGGGCGTCAACCTCAATATAGAAAGCTATCAAACCAAAAAGAACGGTTCATTTGAGCCAAGGCGAGTTCTTACCTTGCATCGAAGACCTCTTTCATGTTTGTGCTCAATGGAAGGTATAAAAGACCCAACTCTTGCTCTAGTGAAGAGGTACAGTTAAAGAGCAAACAGAATGACGACCTTTAGCAGCCTAGGAATGAATATTTGGTGATCCGTCTGCCACAACGATGAGACAATCCTCAAAGAAGTCATTCTTTGTGAAGTTAAGTTTCTGTTTCTTTTTGTCTATGATAATACCCTCTGCCGTTAACGTTTTTTTGATCTACTATTTGTTGTTTAGATCGGGTTCGTAATAGAAAAAAGCGAAGTTAGGTATAAACTTACCGTTTTTATCTCTTTTCTATCGGCTTCGATAATTTTTACCTTTGTAAATTCCTTAAATCTACTAAAAAAGCATTCGGTACCCGTACTAATAGTTCTTACTATTAACCGCTTATCCTTATCGAATCGTCCCGTAATAAAGCTAATATACTAACGAATAAATTCCTTGATTATTTTAGGACTTAGCGCTAGACAACTAGGAGCGGTCTTGTAGTATATAAATCTATTCTCTAGGTTTGTAGTAAAACTAGGAGAGTTAGCCTCTATATAGATATATAAAATTTTAGCGTCCAGTACGCCCTAATATACTTTATCTAAAGATTTATATAATTTCGGTATATGTTGTTAGTCGTTGGAAGCCTCTTGTCTTTTTCCCGAATTGCGTCTTCCTTTCTATAGGCTCTAGGAACGTAGCCCTTCTTTTCCCTCTATAGGCGGCGCCTCTCGTTATACGTAGCAAAGAAATTTTTCCTACCTATTGTTAGATTTAGACTACTTATATTAGAGGTAGTACTAATACGGGAAGTAGGATATAGGGCTAAGTTAGTAAAGAGTACTTAAATAGATTCTACGAGCGGACTATTACCTAACTTTATACCTAAGATGTTAAGCTCGAGCCGCCGTTATAGGAAAATAGAGTATAGGAAGTATTATATTATTTTGAGTAGCTTTGTTTCTTACCCCCTTATAATCATTGGACCTAACGCAATATTTTTAATTTTAAATTTCTTTTTTTATGTGACGAAGCACAAAAAAAATAAAGGGTAGGACCAACGCTATCAATAGACTACTTATCATAGAATAGAGGGCTCGGTAGGGTAGTTTCCTTAACGGGTTAGCCTAAGTAAATCAGAGGTAGTTATTGATTGGACACTCAGCGACTATGAGTAATCACTAAGCATCACTGAGCGGTCACGTGACATAACTGAGCTCGATCACTAGGCCTAAGTCCGTGATGATCTCAGATTTACTCACTGAGCCTGATCCTGAGCGCCCTCACATAAGCGGCGACGGCTAGAATAGGAAAGCCCCACCTGGCAGGGAAAATCCGGTACGTATAGGTGCATATATATACGAGGACCTCGGAAAGTCATCCGTGCAAGAAAGACGGAGTATATTCCGGGCCCTAACACTAGGTAATTGAAATCCGGCATAAAGCTAAGTGGCACCAACCTAGAAATCGATATTGCGACACAATCTATTTCGTAATAGTCATTAGATGAATGTGGTAGCCTAGACCGGGAATAAGCAACGTCATCCATTGACACCATTGGCGTTGTAAAGTGCCTCAGCCCCCACCGTAAGCGGAGGTGAAGTCGAACTATCCTCAATAATCCATTAAGATAATTTAGATCGATTCTATATTTATAGTTCACAAGTTCGTAGCCAAGTACCGCCACCGTCGGAGAAAGCGGTCCGTGGACAAATTAAGCCCGAAACGGCCACAGTGGACACCCGCGTCATCTCGGTATACGTACGCACTTGGATACAGTTACCGGGACCGGTCGGAAAATAAAAAGATAAAGGGATCGATATGGAAGAGATTGGATTCTCATATTATATATTCATATTCTATAACTAGTTAACTAATATTCAAGTAACAAAAACGAGTCAATGACGAGTGGGTCACCGTTCGCCTCGATCCATGAACTGTTTGGATGCACCCGAATTTCCAGCTTCCCGGCTGTCCCGTAAATGCAGTCTAAGGCATACTACAGACTACTCTACTTATACTCAAAGCCCCCACTCCAGATCCTGCTCTCTCTCTCTCCTTCTCAATTCCTCTCGGTTCGGTTCTCGTCGCATTTCCCGGTACCCCGTAGTACTACCCCTGATCTACATTCCGGCCCGAAGTTTGATCTCGGCGAACGAGGGAACACAAGAGAAAAGTGAGGGTCGCAAATTCTCGGGAGAATTCCGGAGAATGAAGAATTCATTGCTTCTGTTGGCAACTCTCGCACTTCCTGCGCTGGGTCTGACTCTTCATCAGCGGGACAATCCGTCGGTGGTGACTTTGGATATCGCGCGTAAGGATGTTGCGGATCCGGTGGCCAGAGACCGCATGAGGAGGAAGCGTGATAAGACGGTTAATCAAAATCTGGACAATGAGGTGCGTTAATTCGATCCTTCTCACCTCTCACCTCGCTCACAGCTACTAGGAAACCCTCTATTACTGTACCGTCGCGCTGGGCACACCTAAACAGACCTTGCGCTTAGTCCTGGACACCGGTAGTAGTGATCTCTGGACCAATGCGGCGAATTCCACCTTCTGTCAATCCCAAGCAAATGCCTGCAGCTCCTCCGGTACCTACGATGCCGGTTCCTCTTCGTCTTACTCATTCGTCTCCTCCGACTTCAACATTACCTATGCCGATAGTTCCGGTGCCAGCGGCGACTACCTTACCGACACGCTTCAGATCGGAAGTGCCACGATCGATAACTTCCAGTTTGGCGTGGGCTACACGTCAAGCTCTCCTCGTGAGTGAACCTTGGTTCCGGGCATCGGGGAGACCATTCTACACGTACAGTTGGACTAGGCTGACATTCGTGTACAGAGGGAGTTTTGGGTATCGGATATACCGCAAATGAAGTTCAGGTGGGCCGGAATGGACAGCGTGCCTATCCTAACCTGCCCAAGGCAATGGTGCAGAATGGCCTAATCAAATCCAATGCCTACAGCCTGTGGCTCAACGACCTGGATGCCAACACCGGCTCAATTCTGTTCGGTGGTGTGAATACCGACAAGTACCACGGCACGCTCGAGACGCTCCCGATCCAGAAAGCCGGCGACATTTACTCGGAATTCGTTATTGCCCTGACCGGGGTTAGTCTTTCCAAGTCATCAAGCACCAAAAAGTACTCGTCCAGCGCCCTTCCCGCAGCTGCCCTGCTTGATTCGGGAAGCTCCTTGACCTACCTGCCCGATGAAATCGTCAAAGACATCTTTGATGATCTGGACGTCACTTATGATCCTTCCAGTGGGGTTGGCTACGTTCCCTGCAGCCTGGCAGAGAAGGATGTCAACATTTCCTACACATTCTCATCCCCGACCATTCACGTGGCTGCCAACGAGTTGCTCCTGGATGCAGGTGACTTGTATTTCCGTAATGGAGATCGTGCCTGTGTCTTCGGCATCGTGCCTACGGGCGGCAGCACCCCGGTTCTGGGTGATACGTTCCTGCGCAGTGCCTACGTGGTGTACGATCTCGACAACAACGAGATTTCCCTGGCCAACACCAACTTCAACTCGACGAGTGACAACATTCTGGAGATCGGAACTGGTGATGATGCCGTGCCGGGTGCTACGGCCGTTTCCAACCCGGTAACCAGTGTGGTCGTGGGTGGGTCAGGAGCACGCATTGGTGGACCTTCATCAGGCAGTACTGGTATCTTCACCTCTGCTCCGCCCACAGCGACCACCAAGAATGCGGCGGGCCCACGAGCAACCGGCATGCCCAAGCGTCTGGCCTGGGGCTTGGCCGGTGCTGGATACCTACTGGCGCTGTAGAGGGGATCTATATACTTAGACGTTCGCCTATTTTTGCGATGTATTGGCGTTAGTTTGGGGAGATACCTGGTCTTTTTGTTCTATGTTAATAGTGGTCTTTCATGTGTCATGAATATACATACTTTATCGAATCCATCTCAAATGTACAAAAAGAGCGGGCATAAAATGCGCATTAATAGGCAAAACCAAAGTCCCGCAAATGTTGGATGACGGTGCTTGGCATCCGCGATTTTCAGATCTTCGTTTGATCCGCTTGTCTGCACACGCAATGCCGAGGATCCCCGTACCCGTCCTCATCAAGGCATATCGGGAAAACCCTCTTCTTCCTTTACTACTTAAAGAATGCCGCTCGCTTGACTCGGCTCGCAATGAGCTTCGGTGGCTCCGTGAACGCGCCCTGCGCGATACCCGGTCGCCTGGGCCTGGTTGGAGGACGCGCCTGAGATCCATGTGTCTCTGGCGCTCTCGTGGTTTTCCTCTGCAGTATATTCTGGGCGATCAGCCCTTCGGGGACCTGGAAATCCTCTGCCGACGAGGCGTGTTGATCCCAAGGTCGGACCTTTCCCGCGCCAAATACCGCATGCTTTATTGACGAATCTAGACCCGAGACCGAGTCTTATACATTCGAAGCAGCCAGGTTAATCCGTCAGACTCTGGACCAAGAAAACCCAACGTCATCTGGGTCTCAGTCCCAGTCCCAGTCTCAGCCTCTCCGGGTCTTGGATCTCTGCACTGGCACGGGCTGTATAGCACTTCTCCTCCATGCCCTCCTAGCTTCTCATGTTAAGGATATGGTTATCCTAGGGGTAGATATAAGTCCCATAGCACTCAACCTGGCACAAAAGAACCTCACTCACAATGTGAACCACGGCCTATTGTCCCGTCGAGCATGCACCGACATTCACTTCCAACGTGCCGATGTCCTTGGACGGGGTAATGACTCGATCCCTACTGTGGAGGAAGTCCTGCCCAAATACTTTTCGCAACCTGGAGCATCGAATGAACTCTCGGGGAGATGTGACTTGCTGATCTCCAATCCACCCTACATCTCCACCTCGGACTTTCGGAACGGGACCACATCACGCAGTGTCCGGCTCTTCGAACCGCGACTAGCACTGGTACCGTCCGGTTCCGATTCCTTGGAGAATACCGACACACTCGAAGATGTTTTCTATCGTCGCATTCTCACTCTTTCAATCAAGCTGCAGGCTAAGATTACCGTGCTCGAGTGTGGGGATATGATGCAGGCGCGCAGAGTGGTTAAGATGTACGCTGCCATGACATCAAGCCACCCTGATGAATCAAGTGCAGAGATCTGGCCAAGCACTGAGGTAGACCTGGCTGCAAATGGCTTCCACCCTTACGACGGATCACGATGCGTTATTATCAAAAGATGGGCGAGGTAATGTAGATCAGATATTCGGGACAGAAAGGCGTTTTGATATTCCCGCTGGGTATGTTCGACCTGGCTCGCATATACAAAGGGCTACCCTATATTCTAACAGGATGAAAAGAGCACTACCAGATGAACTGTGCCCCTATTTTTGTCCCAGGAACTACATCCCTGCATCATGTGCATGGCTGAAATTAAACATTCGGCCCAAAAGGTCCAGGTCATTATCCATCATGAACTCGCCGAGATCCATGTCGGACCACATGGCGTGGTCCGCAGTCTGTGGCGTTGTGAACTCCGTAGAGTACGGGATCTGCATAGCGTGACCACTGCCAGAATTACTGGGTTCGTTCAATGCTCCGGCTTCTAAAATTAGCATCCAAGGCTGCACATGGGAATAAATCCAAGGGTCCTGCTTACTGGTTGCTTTGAGGATCATCGATAGCTGTGATAGGTACTCGACACAGCGCTCGATCACACGGTTACCCGAATCCAAGCGGCGTAAAGCCTCTGCGGCCAAATCGAGGTAGGACCGAGATGGCTCTACCGAGCTCCACTGTTCTGGGTTGTGCCCGCGCTCCTTCGAAGCAACTAGAAGAGTTCCAAAGATGACGAGGCCTGCATTGAAAGCTGGAATGGGATATTAGTGAACACGATAACCTATGTATTTTCGTGCAGACAACATACTGTAATAAAGAGAATAATTCCAGGCACCCAGTAGTCCTCGACGCCAACCAGTCGACGACGTGATAGTGTGCACAATGGATATAATAGACCGGGCAGATTCAATGCAGTTCTGCACGCCCGTGAAACCCATCTGTTGAATGAGCTTGTTATCATACGAAGCAGACTCTTCGGCGCCATATGCATCCAAGTAGCCCTCCAGAAACTTGCGGTACAGGAGGATACGCAAGTTGTGATATCGCACCGATAGCACAATCCCGAATCGGTGACGGATAACTGACTCCTGATCCATATGTGCTAGATCATCGGCAAGTACAGGCTCATGCCAAAGTCGGATGCCGAGCGCGGGCACGATTTGGAAACGCCATTCCTCGAGCTGGCGCTCGCCTTCAAGGATTTGAGGGATGGCATTTGCCGTAGTGAGGGCGTGTTCGAATCCCAGATTTTGACAGTAACAGTTTTCGAGAACGTTAAACATCACGACGTACAATTTACTGCATATGGGTCAGCGTATTTGCAAGTGGATTAAAAGGGAGAGGGAGGGGGTCCAACTAACATTGCAGCAGTAAAGAACCAGCCGTCTAGCTGGGGATAACTTTCCGATTTGGGAGTACTGCTGAGCACTTGCATATCTTGAAGAGGCATTTCCAGTTTCACGTATGATTCTGGAATGGTACAGGGTCGGCCAAAGGTCATGCTTAACGTTCTGATATTATCAACTCATGAACCAAGCCTGTACGTTAACCAAGCTGTCACTTACCTATCGAGCAAAATACAGCCAAACCAGGTCCTCTTTCGAATTTCGCTTTCCAAGGGAGTGAAGCGCCGATTGGCCTCGGGAGAATGTAACCCAAGCTGGAAAGCAGCCGAGATGGCCAGTCCGTGGGTGGTCCACGCCTGTACCGACTTTTGGGTTCCCTGAAGGTACTGACCCAAAACCAACAGATATTGTACTATTTCCAGCACAGTCAGCGAATTATCGATATATCTCGAGTGGAAAAGGAGCCGATACCCATCTCCAAGGTCGCATTGCGCTTGGAATCCCGGTCACAGAGCCCATTGGCTCTTTGGAAGTAAATATCGGACTCCTCGATTCTTCTCCCCGCGAGCAAATCACCTTCGGTGTGAAGACTCGTGGCAATCGCGAGTACAATATTGAGCAATCCAAGCCACGTCCGACGCACTCTCTTGAAGTTATCGTCTCGCATCCGAAAATACGTCTCACAGAACGAGGCTTCGTGAATGAAGGGCAGCAGCTGGCCGGTCTTCTCAAAATAGATCTGAATCAAACTCCACGTACGCTCTTCCGAGGGAAGAGCAAAAATATTGACCTCCTTCCTACCGGACGCGTGCGTTTTGCTTCGGGGATCGTTCGAAGGGCGAGATATCGAGACGTTTAACATGCCTCCACCGGTATTACTGGGAGATAGCGAGGATACACCGGGAATATGTGCATTGCCCCGCGCAATGGCACGAGAGATATGGCGTAGGAACGCGATATTGGATGACGGCCCTAGACCGGTGTTAGCTATGTTTGTGCTGGTGTTTTGGATCCGCTTCGGATGGATGGGATGATACCGAAAAAGCCGCAGTCCTCCTCGTCGGTGAAATTGATGGCACCCATTCCGTCAATTGGGTTTTCAGAAACATCGATCTCACCGAACTCGGCTCTGTCTTGAGTTATATGATTAGGAGGTCTAAGAACGTCCGATTTCGGGGGTGTCGGTAGCTTGATTCCAGGATCTGAAGATGAATGCTCGTTATTTCCTAGATAGGATGAGAGAATGGGTTGTGAAGAGGCAGGGCCGGAACCGGCGCCATTATTCTGGTTGCCCTCCAACCTGCGGAGCGAAGCTTCTATCTCTTCAATGCGGTGTTCGAGCCGAGCCAGGTAGCTGAATGATCAGATGTTAGAGTCAATGAGGTTTTACAGGCAAAGGGGACTTGACTTGATTACCTTTTCTCGACTGTAAGATTGCATGAAGGGCCAACATCTTGATAAAGACACTCGCATCCGAGTTCTTTGCACTGAGTGCAGGGCCGACTCCCGTCGCACTGCGCAGCGATTAGTTTTGGGACGATACAATAGCCCAGACATACGCACTCGGGATTTTCGGTGACGACAGGAATTACAAGCCAGGACGGCCCGGCGGCGCTTTGGAGGATGTGACATGACGCGCGTATCTAGGAGAAAGGGAAGAGAAGGCGGGGAGATACAGATAACAGTTATCCACTTCAATTTCGACTCCACACTCCACGTCACGTTCGGTTAACCGATAATTGCCGTGAGCCATCCACGCTTCCCCGGCTATTTGCCCCGCATTTGGGGTATGTGCCCATTAACCGATTTCCCCGGTACCTAGAGTAGAGTATTTCCTATCTCCCCGATGCGGTTTGTAGGGCGATCATTGGGACAGAGGACTATAAGTTAAAAAGCCCACGATCGACGATGCAACGAACAGAACAACTTTGCTTTGCAGATTACCATATAATCTCTCTTAGCCATGGTAAGATCCTTTCAGCTTTAAACATCTTTGTTCCGATATACTTACACTAGCCAGAGCTCCAAAGTACACGTCGGTATTATCGGTGCGGGCATCGGTGGCCTGGCTGCGGCCATTGCGATGCGCGAGGCCGGGGCCCAGGTGACAGTGCTGGAGGCTGCCGAGGAATTGGGAGAGGTATGTACTCGGTATCCCTAAAAGTTTAATAAAGTATTCCTTGCTAATGATTATAGATTGGCGCGGGTATCCAAATGACCCCCAATGTCTCCGTGCTCCTCCAGCGATGGGGTGTGGATAAGGTCATCGGTGACAACCTGGTCCAGTTCGAGGAACTTAACATGCGCCGCAAAGATGGCACCCGCGTGGGCTACACCGAGATCCCGACTATCGAGCGAGACTTGCAGCGACCATGGTGGGTGGTTCACCGGGCTCATCTTCACGAGGGTCTAGCTACCATCGCTACCAAACTCGGAGCCGATATCAAGATTGACTCGCGAGTGACCGAGCTCGACTACGAGAAAGACCAAGTGACCGTGAAGACTCACCTTGGCGCTGCCTATACATTTGATCTCTGCGTCGGAGCGGATGGCATCAACAGCATTGTCCGGGGAACACTGTTCCCCGATGTCCGACCGGAGCCACCGACCACAAACTGCGCTTACCGTGCAATTGTGCCCTACGAGCAGATTCGCAAAGATCCCATTGCAAAAGAGCTCGCCGAGAAGCTTACAATGGAGGTGTGGATGGCCCCCGGTTCGTACATCATTACCTACCCGATCTGTGCGGGCACGATGTTCAACCTCGTCCTCTCCCACCATCGCCCCGAGAAGCTGCGGGCTACTCAGAACGACATTCCTCTCAAGGAGTTGCGGGATGAATACAAGGACTACGACCCTCGCATCAAGCGCATCGTGGATATGATTCCTGAGGTGGTAAGAGATGCCCCCCCGAGATGCCAATTGTCGCACTCTTCATAACTAATGAACTTTTAAAATCCAGTCCCGCTGGCCACTCATGGTGACTGGACCTATGGAGTCCTGGTCTTCACCCCAGAAGAACGTGGTTCTCATGGGTGATGCGGCGCACTCCATGGTTAACCACATGGCGCAGGGAGCGGCCACTTCCATGGAAGACGGAGCTTTCCTGGCCAAGTGTGTGGAAGGCGTTGTTCAAGGAAAGCTGAGCTTGCGGGAAGCAGTTACCATTTATGAAACCGAGCGTATGCCCAAGGCCTACGAGAAGCAGCAGGTTTCCTTTATCAACGGAGCCATCTGGCAGTTGCCAGACGGTCCGGCGCAGGAAGGGCGAGATGCCGCCATGGCCCCGGAGCTGCAGGGCAAGTACTTCGTGCGCAGCAGCAACCTCTACGGAGACCCCCAGACGGTGCTGGATGTCTATGGATACGACGTTCAAGGCCACGCACGGGATGCGATCGAGAAGTACTGCCGAGGTGGCAAGGAGCCTGCTCACCCCGACTCCAAGGTCACTGCGAACCTGCAGCGCAAATACATGGACTGGTACCTGCCCGGCCGCGCCGAGAAGTTGTGAGCAATTGCTATACATCTAGTGGAAAACGGACAATTGTATTTAGACTGATAGAAATAACATTCCAATGTCATCCAATGTATTCTTTCATCAATTGTATTCTTCTGGTCGCCATTGTAAAGAGAAAATATATACAGAAGTCAGACCGCGATCCCAAAGACGGCGGGGTCTATTTTTGGACGTATTAAAACAGATATGGGGGATGTGCCCTGCGCAATATTAATGTACTCGAATCTCGGGGCCTGCCAAATCAGGGCGAAAGCGAGGCCGTGGAAAAAGCACCAAAGAAAGACGCTCGCCGTATACCCGTATTCGGCGAAGCCGCTGTATGCAATTTTCGCATTCTCCCAACAGCCTGCCGAAAGTGATAGTGTGATTCTCATGAGTTCTTCTTCTGCGCCGTAGTCATATAGCTGCGGTCATCCTCACCCTCCACGGTCTTGAGGATATCCTCCATCTCCTTGGCCTGGCGAGACCACTCCTTCTCACCCATCTTGGTCTCCCGGCGGAAGAGTTCTTCATTAGGCTTGCGGTAGCTGCCGCCCATGCGGTCCCAAAGCGTGGTGAACTGCCCGTAGTTGTAGTTGAAGTACAGGTGGTGCATGGTGTGGCAAGCGGCACCATTGACCACGGGGCTATTGGCCACGTACTCGCCATCATGGATGAAGACGGTCCAGAGGTTGATGAAGCCGAACAAGAAGACGTAGGCCACCTTCTGCAGGGGGAAGATGAAGGGGAAAACGTGATACGGCACACTCTGAGACCAGCCGTCCAAGGGGTGGAAGGCGTGCGAGGCAAAGGGACTGGGCATGATCCACTTGTGGTGCGGCTTGTGCAGAGTCTTGTAGACACGGGGGTGATGCAACCCACGGTGGATCCAGTAGATGAAGAAATCGGTGAACAAGATGAATAGGGGGAATTGCAGAATGCTGTAATACGGGAAGGGCTCATCGGCGACGGCATCGTAGAGCTTAGCATAGCCTCTAACCTCCAAGACGAAGAAAGGTGCGGTCAACAGAGCCATTAGGGGCATGGCGCCCATGGCCTGCTTCATTTCCATGGAAACCTGGTTCTTGAGGAACTTGGGATGCTTGTAGGTCGTCTTGTCCCAAATGAAGATATACGATAGAGTGGCCACGGTGAAGTACACGAGCAGACCGAAGACCCTGCAATGATACCGGGTTAGTCAATATGTAGTGCCGCCGCGTGGCGCGGCTTGTCGCGCATACCAAGTGATCAAGAAAAAGCTGGTGAATTGCCGGTATATGTTATTTCTCGGCCAGGCACTGAGGTAGGCATATTTGGAGGGTTCCAGGTGAATGAGCTGGGTCGCAGGCTCGTAGACGAAAGGTTCAATGGAACCAAAGAGGGATAGGGAACTGTTGGCGGCATTGACGAAGGCCGGAAAGGAGGTGGACGCGGAGAGCGAAGCGGGGAGCAGACTCGAATAGAGACGATCACCAATAAAGGTGTCCCAGAGTTCGAGAACGATGTCCATGTTGGAGTACACGGGGACAGGAGAGAGGAATTGTGGGGAGCAGAGTAGGGCAGAACGGGGGAGGTGGAAGGGGCAAAAGATCTCGGCGAAATAGTAAATTCGCCCGTATCACACGAGTGCGGAACAGCCGTAGCGGTTGAGGAGGCACGCATTCTTAATAAGCCGAATATTACTGTTGCTAGTTATAATTAGAAACTAGTTATGGAGTAGCTCGAGAGGCACCCTGGTGCTTCTTACACTATTCAGAGAGTGTTTTACGCTGTAGAGGTTGGACATATATTTTCTGGTACCTGCATAGGTGCAAATGCTTATCCTGGTGTCCTCGTATCTGGTCCCAACACGGCATAGTCCAGGGGCTTTATGCCTTATATTCCAGGCATATACGAGGCAACGATGCCACTCGTGATCTACTAAGCACGTGACATACACACCCTACCGAGGTTTCGCCCCACTGACCTAGAGGGCCGTACTGAGAAGTACGTCAGCCGGGAAAAAGGCTTTTCAAGGCGGTCTGGGCCCGGGTCCCTGCAAACGGGGAGTAGCTTGGTCCTTATTGCAGTCATCATCCACTCTTCCCGAGCGAACCCACCCTAAGGCACCGAGACCCCCCCCCCTGCGCTTCTCGCCTATTGTCTCGCTTCCCGCGTCAACGGCAGCCGCCAATTCCACTCCGTCTGCCCCCCCCAACTCAAACCTTCCCGCTCCCGTCAACCA